>Ga0209810_1000019_pt1 | contig 564242 bp, 460 predicted proteins | sample Coa_R1_7_FD_187159 | JGI IMG/M metagenome (GOLD analysis project Ga0209810, IMG submission 187159) | Surface soil microbial communities from Centralia Pennsylvania, which are recovering from an underground coalmine fire - Coalmine... | ecosystem: Environmental > Terrestrial > Soil >...
TAGAACCAGGCAAACCTGCGTCCTACCATCTGATTCAACGCAAAGTCACGAGCTACTTGGTACTTAAGCAAATGAGCAACACCAAAGCCAAAACCAACCCCTTCCTAAGAAGGGAAAAGCGCGGCTCGCAAACATCCTCGTCCGCGCTGCGGGATTCGTGTCGCTCAAAACGTGCTTGACAAGATTCTCGTGGTTATAGACGGAATGACAACAGCAAGACGCTAGCGATTGCTCAACGCCTCCACACCCGGCAGCTTCTTGCCTTCAAGAAATTCCAGCGAAGCGCCGCCGCCCGTTGAGATGTGGGAGATCTTGTCAGCAACACCCGCCTGATGCACGGCAGCAACGGAATCGCCGCCTCCAACGATCGATGTTGCGTCTTCGTTACTAGCGATCGCTCTCGCGACCTTCTTGGTCCCTGTGGCGAACGTAGGCGTCTCGAAGACCCCCATCGGCCCATTCCACACGATCGTGCATGCGTTCGCGATCTCGTCGGAATACAGCTTTACCGTTTTGGGACCAATATCGAGGCCCATGTAGCCCTCAGGAATTGGCTGATTGGCATCGATGGTCTTCGTGGGAATGTCATTCTCAATCTTCATGGCAACGACATCGTCCACCGGCAGCAGCAGGCGAATATTTCGTTCCTTAGCTTCGCGCAGCAGGTCCGACGCAAGCTGAAGCTTGTCGTTCTCGACCAGCGATTTGCCAACTTCGCGTCCTTGAGCTTTCTGAAAGGTGTAAGCCATCGCGCCGCCGATCAGCAGCGCATCGACTTTGTCCATCAGGTTCCTGATTACACCAATCTTGTCGGAAACCTTGGCTCCGCCGATGATCGCGATGAACGGCCGCGCAGGATCGTGCAGAGCCTGGCCAAGATAGTCGAGTTCCTTTTGCATCAGGAATCCAGCCGCGGATTTCTCGACGAACTTCGTGATGCCCGCCGTGGAAGCGTGCGCGCGGTGGGCGCTGCCAAACGCGTCGTTCACGTAGTAATCGGCGAGTTTGGCCAGCGACCGCGCAAAGCCTTCATCGTTAGCTTCTTCTTCCGGATGAAAGCGCAGGTTCTCAAGCAGAAGAGTCTGGCCGCTCTCCAGTCGCATGGCTAACTCCTCGGCTTCGATTCCGACGCAATCCGGCGAAAAGCCGACGTTGCAACTGCTCTCAAGCACGCTGTCGAGCAGCATACGCAATCGCTCGGCAACCGGCTTGAGACTCATTTTGGGATTGGGCTTACCTTTGGGTCTGCCAAGGTGAGAGGCAACGATCACCTTCGCTCGATTGCGAATCGCGTACTCGAGCGTTGGGAGAGTTTCGCGTATGCGAGTGTCGTCGGTGACGCGCCCCTCTTCCGAGAGCGGCACGTTGAAATCGACGCGCACGAATACCCGCTTGTCTCTTAGCGGCAGATCTTTGATCGAAAGTTTCTGCATACTGGTCTCTCGATTAGAGACCCTTCTTTCCCATGAAGTCGATGAGGTCGCGGACACGGCAGGAGTACCCCCATTCATTGTCGTACCAGGAAATGACTTTCACACAGTTTCCGTTGACTACGCGCGTCATAGGCGAATCAACGATCGATGAGCGCGAATCTCCACGATAATCCATCGAGACCAGTTCGCCATCTTCCACGCCGAGAATGCCTTTCATGGCACCACCCGCCGCGGACTTGAATGCAGCGTTCACTTCTTCTGGTATGGTCTTCTTGTCGGTGAAGGCGACGAGATCAACCACGGAGACGTTCGGCGTAGGAACGCGCATAGCAAAGCCGTCGAGCTTGCCTTTCAATTCGGGAATCACGAGGTGCAGCGCCTTCGCCGCGCCGGTGGAAGTCGGAATCATCGACAACGCGGCCGCACGAGCGCGACGAAGATCCTTGTGCGGGAAGTCGAGGATGACTTGATCGTTCGTGTAGGAGTGGATGGTCGTCATTGTCCCGCTCTGGATTCCGAACGAGTCGTGAACGACCTTCGCGATCGGCGCCAGGCAGTTCGTCGTGCAAGAAGCATTGGAGACGATGTGATGTTTCGCCGGATCGTACTTGCCTTCGTTCACACCAAGCACGATGGTGATGTCTTCGTTCTTCGCCGGAGCGGAGATGATGACTTTCTTCACCGTACCGCGAAGGTGTTTGCGTGCAGATTCAGCATCGGTGAACTTACCGGTGGACTCGACTACAACCTGCGCGCCGACTGATTCCCAGTTCAGGTTTCCGGGATCGCGTTCCGCAAAAACTTTGATCTTCTTGTTGCCGATCTGGATCGAATCGCCTGCGGCGTGAATATCTTCTTTCAGGTTGCCCAGGACCGAGTCGTACTTCAGCAGATGCGCGAGCGTCTTCGCGTCGGTGAGATCATTGACGGCCACGAACTCGATTCCTGGATGATTCAGCGCGGTCCGGACTACGTTTCGTCCGATGCGTCCGAATCCGTTGATTCCTACTTTAATTGCCATTAAGTGCTCTCCTGTGTCCGCCAAGCCGGCGGGAAAAATGAGATGAATGTAGAGAAGAACCTGCGATCAGGCTCCAGCGATGACCGCACGCGCAAGGTGAATTAAAAATCGTAAATCACAGAGGAGTGCAGGCGCAATGGAAAGCGCGTACAAACAATGAAAGGCACTAAAGGCGCGCCCTTCACATAAATGGAAAACTGATGAAAGTCTTTTCTGAGATCGCTACGCCAACGCGCCAGCCAATTGCCCGCTCTTCTTCGGCAGCATCTCGCCAATGCGCTTCATCTGCGCGCCGACTCCGCGCAGCTTTTCTTCGATGCGCTCGTAGCCACGGTCAATGTGATAGACGCGGTCGATGATCGTCTCGCCATCGGCGACCAGCGCCGCGAGAACCAGTGATGCTGACGCGCGCAGATCGGAAGCGAGCACGGCGGCGGCGCTCAACGGAGTCTTGCCGCGGACGATGGCGCGGCGTCCTTCGATCTTGATGTTCGCGCCCATGCGCACCAGCTCCTGCGCGTGCATGAAGCGGTTCTCGAAGATGTTTTCCGTGACAACAGACGTTCCTTCCGCCTGCGTGGTAAGAGCCATGTACTGCGCCTGCATGTCGGTCGGGAAACCAGGATGTTCCTCGGTCACGACATCGGCTGCGGTGAGAGTGCCATCGCTCTGTACACGTACGGAATCTTCGCTGGTGCGAATCTTTACTCCGCACTCCTGCAGCTTCGCGAGCAGCGCGCCCATGTGCTTGGGCTCGCATCCGGCAACGATCAAATCTCCTCCGGTAATTGCTCCCGCGACAACAAAGGTTCCTGCTTCGATGCGGTCGGGAATGATGCGATGCTTCGCTCCGCCGAGTTTCTCAACACCTTTCACGCGAATCGTCGATGTCCCCGCGCCTTGAATCTTCGCTCCCATCTTGTTGAGGAGGTCGGCGAGATCGCCGACTTCGGGCTCGCGCGCGCAGTTTTCCATCACGGTTTCGCCTTCGGCGAGTGTGGCGGCCATGAGCAGGTCTTCTGTGCCGGTAACGGTGATCTTTTCAAAAACGATGTGCGCGCCCTTCAGACGATCGGCTTTGGCTTCGATGTAGCCGTGCTCCTGTGTGATCAGCGCTCCCATCTTTTCGAGACCTTTGATGTGCAGATCGATAGGACGCGCGCCAATGGCGCATCCGCCAGGCAGTGAGACGCGAGCGATTCCCATACGCGCAACCAATGGTCCAAGCACAAGCGTCGAGGCGCGCATTGTCTTCACCAGTTCGTACTTCGCTTCCGGGCTGCTGAGATTGCGGCAGCAGATGCTGGTGCGGTGCGAAGCGCGGCCGTATCCGAGCTCAACCTCGGCGCCCATGGACTCGAGCAGCTTGCGCTCCGTCTGAATGTCGCGAACGTCAGGGATGGCTTCGAGGATGACCGGCTCTTCGGTGAGGATCGCGGCTGCCATGGCCGGCAGTGCCGCGTTCTTTGCGCCGCTGACGCGCACGGTTCCTACCAGCGGATTACCGCCACGAATTACGAACTTATCCATTGGGGGATTCGCCTCTGATGCAGTGTTGTGCTGCGGATGATTAGATTCTACCCGCTACGCGCCGGACTCACATCCGATGTTCACCTCATCAAAGGCAGTGTTTTCATACGGAAGACGTAGCACTTCCGGTGGATTCGATGGCTCGCCGCACATTTCCCTTTGCCGCCTTTAACCGGCGAGCAGCCTCGGCGCGGCTGGCTCCCGTCTTGAGCATGATCAGCGCAACGGGGACGCTCTTTCCTGAGCGGTCGATGGCGCGGGTCGCCTGTTCACGATCGACTCCAGCGGCCTTGCTCAAAATGCCGACGGCACGCTCATAGAGCTTCGTGTTCTTGAGCGAGACGTTGACCATCAGATTCCCATAGACGTACCCGAGACGAGTCATCGCGCCAGTGGTGATCATGTTCAGAATCATCTTCTGCGCTGTGCCGGCTTTCATGCGCGTCGAGCCGGACAGAACCTCTGGTCCGACTTCGGCGACGATGGCAGTCTCGGCGGCGTCACCGAGCGGAGTGCCGGCATTGCAGACCACGGCAAACGTCTTCGCGCCCTTCTTCCTCGCGTATTCGACGGCAGCGATGGTGTAAGGAGTGCGTCCTGACGCGGCGATGCCGATCACCACATCTTTCTTGCCCGGCCGAAGTCTCGCGATGTCTTTCTCGCCGAGTTTGACCGAGTCCTCGCTTGCTTCGGTGGCATGGGCCAGAGCTCTCTCGCCTCCCGCAATCACAAACTGCACCAGCTTCGGATCCGTGCTGAATGTCGGAGGACATTCCGAGGCGTCGAGCGCGGCAACGCGTCCGCTCGTTCCCGTCCCTACGTAGATCAGTCTTCCGCCGCGCGCGAGCGCGTCAGCCACAGCATCGATCGCGAGCGCAATCTGCGGCAGCGCCTTGCGCACGGCTCTGGCAACTTTGGCGTCTTCGTTGTTGATGATGGTTGCGATTTCCAGAGCGGATTTCGTGTCCAGCGCCTGGGAAGCAAAATTCTGCTGTTCCGTCGCAAGGGAAGAAAGGATTTCGGTCGTCGAGCTTGCCATTTGGTCTTTCAAGAGTTTACGGGAAGTCTGCGAATGTTTGTTGAACGCGATCCGCAGGCCACAGCGCTGAGCGGTATGCCATCCAATTACAAAACCAGCACTGGGGAGCACAAAATGACAGATCAGCAACGGGAAGCACAGGAGCGCAGCAAAGACAGCAAAGGTACAGAGAAGTACGGAGCTGGACCCGGCAGTTCCGGCACGGGAAAGACGCGGCTGCAGAGCCAGACGCCGGAGAACCGTTTCGGCGAGCTCAATCCATCGGCGCCGACCGAAGCCACGGAAGGGCCAAGCACGAATTTGGCGAGTACCGAAGCGGGAAAAACTCAGCCGGACATCTCACGCGGCGAGCCTGCTCGAGGCGAGAACCAGACCAACGAGGGGACGATCAAAAAGCCGTCGGCGGAGAAGCACGAGGCGGCCTAAAAACACGACACGGATCGCACGGATGTGACGGATCGGACCGACAAAGCTCAGCCTAAGTCCTTTTCAGCTTTATCCGTGAAATCCGTAGAATCCGTGTGATCCGTGTCGTGTTTGTTATTGCAAATCCGAAAGCCAGTCGAGGTGAATCTGTTCGACTGCGCGCTGAGCTTCGCGCATGGCTCGCTCGATATCTCCGCGATGCGCTTTCAATTCGGCCGAGGCCAGCTTCATCGAGTGCTGAAGATCACGATTGATGTCCTTGCGATTGCGAATCATGTCGCGACGCAGTTCTTTCATCGCTTTGTTGATGGCGTCGTTGATCTCACCTTGATGATCGCCGAGAGCATTCGCTGCATTTGCCCAGCTCTCTTCAATTTCTGGCCCAATGCTGTCCAGCGTTCCCGCAGCAGCTTCGATTGCGTTCTCCACTTCGGGCGAATCGTCCAGCAGAGCAGAGCTGTCGGGACCACGGCGAGGCGGGACTGTCATCGAGAGCGTCTGCTCTTTCTTGTCGCGCATGATGACAACGGAGATTTTCTGTCCACGGGCATTTCGCAACGCGTCGTTCCAATCTGAACTGTCGGTAATCTTCTGGTCGCCCGCACGAACAATCACATCGCCGGCGCGCAGTCCCGCGCTCTCGGCTGCGCTGCCCTTTTGCACCGAGCGCACCAGCATGCCTTCTCCGTCCTTCACGCCGAAGTAGTCACCGAGCTGCGGGCTGAGGCTCTCCAGTGTGACTCCCGAAGTGGTACGAGCGCGCACGATGGTCTGCTCCCAGGTACGAGGAAATGCGGGCATCGCTGGCATCGGTGGCATTGGTGGAACTGCAGGCACTGCAGGCGCAGCAAAAGCGAAGTCGTGCGGCTCGCGCGGCCACATGGAAGATTCAAACTTCTTGCGATCGGCGAGTTGAACTTTGACGCTCTGCTGCTGGCCATCGCGCATGATGTCTAGAGAAACGGTACGCCCCGGAGGAGTCTCGCGCATAAGTCGCTTGAATTGTTCTACGCTCTCGACCGGTGTGCCATTGAAGCCAACGATCACATCATGCTGCTTGAGTCCGGCATTTCCTGCGGGGGCGTCCTGATCGATTTGCGTGATCTCGACGCCGCGATCGTCCTTCAGCTTGAGCGCCTGGACGCGATCATTACTGAGATCCGAGACTCCAACTCCAAGATAGGAGTGGCCGCTGGATTCAGAATCAACGATTACCGGAGTTCCAATAAAGTGCCGAGCTCTCGGCGCTTGCTGCGCCGTGATCGGAAGTCCCGCTGAGATGACCAGTGCGGTCGGTATTAAGTATCTGTGTTTCATGAAATGCCTCGTGAGACTCTTCTCAAACGTCACGACCCAGGACCTGCGGCCGCCCTCGGCCGGGTTTTCGTTCCTTTGTCCTCAGTACCGATCGAGTTCCACAACTATTGAAGTCGTCATCCGAAAAACCCGCGCGAGGGCGCGCGTCGGTCCGTGAGTTCCTGCTCCTATCTCTTCAGCGCGATAAATTGAATCTTCCCCGTCGATGTATGCAGCTTCAACGTTGGGCCGCCGCCGTTCAGGTCGCCTTCGGCATACATTTCCCGCGGCCCGTAATCCCCGCCTTCGGACTGTATACGAATTCCCGGCAAATCACTGGTGATCGCGTTACGGGTGGTAGCTACATCGATGCTGGCATGCACGCTGACCTTCAAGTCAGACGGAAGATACACGACGATGTCACCAACACCGGTGTCGAGCACCGAGTCGCTGAACTTACCGTTCATGGTCATGAACTCGGCAGTGATGCCGCCAGCGCCTGTCTCGGCGCGCACGCTGCGCGTGACCTTGAAGCAATGAATGCTGCCGCTGCCGGTCTGCGCGCGGATTGGGCCGGCGCTGCCGCCGGTTAGGCGAATGCTCCCACCGCCGGTTTCAACGTCCATCAGGCCGCTTACGTTGCCGATCTCAATATTGCCGCCGCCGGTTGAGCCGTGCAGATCCCCGCCGACGTTCTGCACGTAGATGTTTCCGCCGCCGGTTTCAATCACGGCGTCGCGCCTTACATTCTCGACGTGAACCGATTCCCCGCCGGTCGAGGCGTTCAGCTTGCCGCCGACGGTGCCGATATCCACGCGGCCGCCTCCGGTACGGATTCCCAGATCGGCATTCACGGTACCCACATTGATTGCGCCGCCACCGGTGCTTGTGGTCACGTTGCCGTTAATGTCGTCGAGATCGACGGCGCCTCCGCCGGATTCGGCCTCCACGCGTCCATTCAGGTGCGTAAAGCGCAGATTGCCGCCATCGGTTTTGGCCTTAATGAGTTCGACATTCCGCGGCGTGACGATGTTGAACTCCACCGAGCCTCGATGCCAATTGTCGCCACCCTCACCGCCGAAATAGGCCGCATCTCCCGTGCGGCTGGCGATCACCCGCAGGTTCTCGAACATGCGCCGCGCGTTCTCTTCCGAGGAGGCGCTCACGCGCTTGCGAACCGTGTAGGTGATGTTGGGCTGCTGCTGCGCGCCGGTTACGCTGACGCTGCCGGCGTTGGTGTGAATCTTGATGTAGCGCGAGGCGGGCAGAGTGCCTGTGGTCTCCTGCACCCAGCAACTGCCGTCACGATAGATTTTCGATGCGCCTTCCGTCTGGCCTACGCCGGCAGCGGCGAGCGCCAGTAGTAGAGCGGGAAGCGCGAAATGGTTGCGAATCACTGCCAAGGTTTCAAGTTCCTCTTGTTCTATGCGCGTTGTCCAGAGCCTGCAACAGAACCGCCGCCGGTAGGCGGTGGGTCGATGTTGGGCGGCTAAGCCCAACATCGAGCACTGCCGGCTACTGCCTAAAACTGTCTCAGCCGCAAAAACCGCGGCTGACCCACCAGCTACCGCCAGCGGTTCTGACGTTTATTCAAAATCCGGGAGGTTCGCGAGCACACGCTTCGACTCTCCCTGAATGTATTTATCTTTGTCCTGCTGCGCCAACGCGGCCAGCGCCTGACGCACGCTGCTGTCGTTCTTTACTGTTTCGAGCAGCGAGATCGCCTGCGTGCGCACACCGGGATTGTTGTCCTGCAACAGAGCCTCGAGCACCGCGTCGCGTACTTGCTGATCGTCTTTCACATAAGAGCGCAATCCATCGAGCGCCTTCAGGCGCACGCCAGGATTGCGGTCATATCGCAGCGCATAAATTAGCGCTTCGCGCACGCGGCTGTCATCGGGGCTCTTGGCCAGCAGATCGACCGAATCGAGCCTCACGCCTGAGTTGATGTTATTGCGCGCAGCGAACAGCAGAAGCTGCTGAATTTTGGGATCGCTGATCGAACCTTGCGCCTGGTCGGTGTAAACCTTGTCGTACTGAATCTTGACTTGATCGCTGCCTGGATCTTGAGTGATGCCGCGAATGCCGGCGATAGAGGCGGAATCCACTGTGGAAGGAGTCGGACCGTTCTGGGAAACTACAGTCGCATCTTTCTGTGTCTTGATTTGCCAGGTCGTCAGCGTGCCGGCGGCAAATCCGATCATCAGCAGCGCCGCCGTCAGCGCAGGAGCAAACTTCATCGACTGCAGCCATCCGGCAAAGTCGAAGGTGAAGCGATGCCAGCCGCGACTCGGCTCCTCGGACTCCAGCGCCTCGGAGAGCCGCATTCGCGAGCCGGCAAGCAGGTTCGGCGAGACCTCGGGCAGCGGAGCGGCCGACATTGCCAGCCGGAATCCGCGCACCGAATCGAGTTCGTTCTTGCACGCGGAGCAACGCTCCACGTGACGCTCGAGCTCGTAGCGCTCGTCGTCCTTCAGTTCGTCATAGACGTAAAGGGCTGCATTCGCCCGTGTCCATTCGCAGTTCATCATTGCCACACTTTCATAAAAAACAGGCTGTCGGCTTTCGGCTATCGGCTTTCGGCCAACACCTTCAAAATCTGTACAAACTCGAAGCTATGTCCGCGCCGATAGGCGCGACATCCGCAGTCTTCTTCGCCGTAGTCGGAATATTCCGCTACAGCACTGCGCGAAGCGGCGCCGAAGTTTCCCATTTCGGGATCGGCCCTCAAAATCGCGCTCCCAGAGTTATGAATTTCGTTCGTCATTGTCGTATCCATCGCTTTCTATAAACCCAACATTTACCTCATCGACGCCAGCGTGCCGCGCAGCTTTTGCGTGGCACGGAACAGCGTGTTCTTGGCTGTCTCTTCGGTGGTGTTCAGCATCTCGCCGATCGTGCGCAGCTTGAGTCCTTGATAATGCTTAAGTTCGAAGACCATACGCTCGCGCGGCGTCAGTTGCTCTAAAGCTTTGTTAATCTTGCCGCCCAACTCGCGGCGCATCAGGTCGCGCTCTGGATTCGCTCCGGAGCGATCGTCGGCGACCATGTCGAGTAGGCTGTGCTCCTCGCCGCTCGAATCGACCATCACCGGCGAATCCTCGCGCCGCGTTTTCTTTTTGCGCAAGTGGTCGAGACACAGGTTTGTGACGATCCGGTACATCCATGTGTAGAAGGAGCATTCGAAGCGGAAATTGCCGAGATGGCGATAGGCCTTGAGAAAGGCTTCCTGATAGATGTCCTGCGCCTCAGCCTCAGAGCCGGTGAGATGCAACGCCAGGCGCAACACCGCCTGGTCGTACTGACGCACGAGTTCTTCGAACGCAGTACGAGATCCTCGCTGCGCCTCGCGAATCAAGTCGGCATCGTTGACCCGGTTGAGTGCCTGGCTCACCATTGGATTCCCAGCCGGCGCGACCGGCCGGGAAATATGGTCCTCTCTGGCCTTCACTCCCCGCGCCTGACCAGCAGTCGGCATGGAAGTTGGTGCGGAGCCGAGGGCGATCAGGCCGCCCGCCACTACGGCTAGACTTGGCATTTCCACTCCTGTGTAATCGGGCCTGCGCGATTGGCTAAATCTTTTGCTTACTGCCCGATAGACGCATGAGAGAAGAAAAGGTAAGCCGTGATTATAAGGCGGGGCATCGAGGCTGCGTGGACAATAACTGCCGCAGGTTCAACAGCTTGGCGGCTGCAGCGCAAAGGCGTTTCGGGTTTCAGGTTTCGAGTTTCGGCCAAGCCAGTAGCTCACAGCTTGGGCAAGGAGGCGGACGCTGCGCATGGAACAGCAATCGGCATTTCGTCGATACTGCCGCGCACTGGCTTTGCCGAAACCTGAAACGCGAAACGCCTTACCTTGAAACGCCTTACCGCATTATCGGCATTGGCGAATAGCCGCTTCCGTAATCCAGATCGAATCCGAGCTGAAGCTTCGCCGCTTCGGACATCAAGCCCGGATGCCATGGCGGATCGAAGATAACCTCAACATCTACCTGCTTCACTTCTGGCACGGATGCCAGCTTGCGTTCGACGTCAGCCTTGATGACGTTGCCCATACCGCAGCCGGGAGCGGTCATGGTCATCTTCACGTCGATTTTCTTTCCGCTTTCGGTATCTGAAATCGCGCACGAGTACACGAGGCCAAGATCGACGATGTTCACCGGAATTTCGGGATCATAGACAGTCTTCAACTGATCCCAGACCATCTGCTCGTTGAATGTTCCAGCTTGGACTTCAGGCTGTGTTCCGGTTTCGGGCTGATGAGGAGTGAGGCCGAGCGCGTCGGCGTCGCGTGTATCGACTCGATACATTCCACCGTGGTCAGTCCACACGGTGTAGCTGCCGCCCAGTGATTGCATGATTCTGACCTGAGTTCCGGCTTGGAGAACTTCGTGAATGCCGCTAGGAATGCCGATAACTTCACATGCGCGGCTGAGGGTGATGCGTTCATTCGTCATGAGAAAACCTCGATCCTTCTTTGCTCAAGGCTTGGGTTGATTGCATCTTGCGGGAACGGCTGATCCGGCTCCATACCCACATCATCAGAAGGCTGAGCAAAATGACGTCGAGCAATCCCGCGATCATGAGATATGTCATTGGCCAATTTGAATGGGCACCCTCTGGAAATAGAAGAGCTGCAAGCAACATTCCAGGAGCCAAGATCACTCCCACTGCGGATAACTGCGGGAAACTCGCGACGGCGATAACTAAGACCGTAGCTATGAGCGCAATGCCAAAACAACGACTAAACGTTTTTGCGCTGCTGCGTATCAAAGGACTTCTTTACTCGGTCGACACCGCGTCCTGCTTGCCTTCCAGCGCCGCGTGCAGCGTGTGCCAAGCCAGCGTCGCGCATTTGACGCGCACTGGAAATTCTGAAACGCCCGAGAAGGCTGCCAGCTTGCCCACATCCGCATGGTTTCCATTCGCCTGGCCTGTCACAAGCTTGTGGAACTCGGAAAAAAGCTTCTCGGCTTCCTGCTTGCTCTTTCCTTTCACACTTTGCGTCATCATCGATGCCGAGGCTTTGGAAATCGCACAGCCTGAGCCTTGAAAGCCGATGTCACGAATGGTGTCGCCATCGAGATCAAGGTAGAGCGTGAAGCGGTCGCCGCAGAGCGGGTTAAATCCCTCAGCTTTGTGATTCGCCGACGGCAGCTCGCGATAATTACGCGGAGCCTTGCTGTGCTCGAGGATCACTTCCTGATAAAGATCGCGCAGGTCGGCCATCAGCCAAAGACCTCCTGCACTTTCTTGATGCCGGCAACCAGCGCATCGACTTCCGCTGTCGTGTTGTACAAAGCAAACGAAGCGCGCACAGTTGCGGGAATTCCGAAGCGCTGCATGATTGGCTGCGCGCAGTGATGTCCGGTGCGGACAGCGATCCCCTCCTGATCGAGGATCGTGCCGATGTCGTGCGGATGCACGCCTTCCATTACGAACGAAAGCACTGCAGCTTTATTCTTCGCTTTGCCGATGATGCAAATGCCCGGCAGCTTTGAAAGTGCCTGGGTTGCGTACTGGAGCAGTTCGTGCTCATGCGCTGCGACATTCTCGACGCCCACGCTGTTCAAATACTTGATGGCCGCACCCAAGCCGATCGCGCCGGCGACATCGGGCGTTCCTGCTTCGAATTTGTAGGGGAGCGTGTTGTATTGCGTCTTCTCGAAGGTGACGGAACGAATCATGTCGCCGCCGCCTTGATAGGGCGGCATGGCTTCGAGCAGCTTGTATTTTCCATACAGCACGCCGATTCCCATCGGTCCGTACATCTTGTGGCCCGAGAAGGCGTAGAAGTCGCAGTCGAGATCCTGAACGTCAACTTTGATGTGCGGAACAGCCTGGGCCCCATCCACAACTACCGGAACATGGTGCGCATGCGCGATCTTGATGATTTCCCGAATCGGGTTAATCGTACCCAGTGCGTTCGATACATGTGCGACGGCGATGATCTTCGTACGCGGGCCGATCAGCTTCTCGAAGTCGTCCAGCAACAGCTCGCCCTGATCGTTGATGGGGATTACCCGCAGCTTTGCGCTTTGCTGCTCGCAAAGGATCTGCCAAGGCACGATATTCGAGTGGTGCTCCATCGCGCTGACGAGGACTTCATCGCCCGCGCCGACGTGAGCGCGCCCGTAAGTCTGAGCTACCAGGTTGATGCCTTCGGTCGTGCCGCGCACGAATATCAACTCTTCCATCCGCGCGGCGTTAATGAACTGCCGCACCGCCTGCCGTGCTGCTTCGTGCTCTTCCGTAGCGTGCTCGGAGAGAAAGTGAACACCGCGGTGGATATTGGCATTGCCGCTCTGGTAGTAGCGCGTAATGGCATCGATGACCAGCTGCGGCTTCTGCGAGGTCGCAGCGTTATCGAGATAAACGAGAGCCTTGCCACGGACCTTCTGGTTCAGAATGGGAAAGTCGCGTCGCGCGCGTTCCACATCGAAAGTCGGTGACTCGACGAGCACTGGACCAGCTTCGCGCGAGAGCGTCTTGGCTGCCGTGGTCATCCGACCTCCTGCCAGTTGCGTCCGCCGCCATCCGAAGAATTCGGCGTCGAGCCCGCTCCCGAACCGAACTGGAGATTGCTCAGGAGCTTCTCGATGCGGCTGCGAACCGAATCTTCTCGCATGCGATCGAGACACTCGCTTGCAAATGCCATCAGCAGCAGCTTGCGCGCGGAGACCTCGTCAATACCGCGCGACCGGAGATAGAAGAGTGCGTTCTCTTCGATCTGGCCGATGGTCGCGCCGTGCGTACACTTCACATCGTCGGCATAGATTTCGAGCTGCGGCTTAGTGTCAATCTGAGCGCTGTCCGACAGCAGCAGGTTGCGGTTGGTCTGCTTGGCGTCGGTCTTCTGCGCGTCTTTGTGGACGATGATGCGGCCGTGGAAAACTCCGTGCGCGCTGTCGTCGAGAATTCCGTTATAGAACTGACGGCTGCTGCAGTGCGGCTTGGCGTGCTCCACCAGCATGTAGTTGTCGAGATGCTGTTTGCCGTTGCCGACGAACAGTCCGTTGATCAAACACTCGGAGCCTTGTCCCGCCAAGACGGGATGAACGTTGTTGCGGACAATCCCTCCGCCGAGGAGTACGGAATGAGATGCGACGTTCGCGTTTCTTCCCTGCTCGATGCGTAGCGTCGAGACGTTGAACGACTGCTTGTGCTCGCGCTCGATCATGTAGTGGGAAACGACCGCTCCGTCTTTGGCTACAAGTTCACTCGCGGTATTGCAGAGCGAACCTGCGGTATCCCCGAGTGATAAATAATCTTCAACGATCGCAACCTGGCTCTCTTCCTCGACTAAGAAGAGATTGCGTGGATGATTCATGCTTGGCGCGTCTGTGGCAGTTGAGATGAAGAGCAGATAGACCGGCTGCTCGACGGCTGTGCCGCGGCGTACGTGGACGAACGCGCCATCTTCTGCGAACGCAGTGTTCAACGCGCAGAATGCATCCCGCTGAACGTTGAGATAGCGCCCGAGATGGTTCTCGATGTGAGAGGACTTCGCCGCTATCTCTTTGCCGAGCCCGTTCACGGTTACGGCCTTCGGCAACTTATCTAACGATGAAAGCTCGGGAGCGAAGTGGCCGTTGACGAAAACTAGTTGGCATGCTGCGTCTGTGAAGGACAGACTTGAAATGCCGTCCTTTGCTACTCGAGTCTTGGAAGCGAGACCAAACTGCGTCTGCGAAATCGCCGAGATATTTGTGAAGCGCCAGTCTTCGTCACGAGTCGTGGGCAGCCCCACCTCGCAGAAGCGCGCGAAAGCTTCGGCGCGCAGGTTGCGCAGCCACGGCTGATCGTGGCCGAGGGCGACCTTCTCGAAGTCGCTGAAAGTCTCGAGATATGTTTGCAGTTCCTTAACCGGAGCGATCACCTTCTGGTTCACCTTTCTTAAGCGCTGACGGGCTCGGCGTTTTCGATCCAGCCGTAACCCTTCTCTTCGAGTTCAAGCGCCAGCTCCTTGCCGCCGGAGCGCACGATGCGCCCATTCACGAGCACATGTACAAAATCGGGAACGATGTAATTGAGCAGCCGCTGATAGTGAGTGACCACAATCATCGCCCGCTTAGGGCTGCGCATCGCGTTCACGCCTTTGGCAACGATGCGCAGGGCGTCGATATCGAGTCCCGAATCGGTTTCATCGAGAATCGCAAGTTTGGGCTCGAGCAGCGCCATTTGCAGAATCTCGTTGCGCTTCTTCTCGCCGCCGGAGAAGCCTTCGTTGACAGATCGATTCGTGAACTTCTCGTCCATTTCGAGCAGCTTCATCTTTTCCCGATAGAGCGGGATGAAATCCATGGCGTCCATTTCATCCTCGCTGTGGTATTTCCGGATTGCGTTGACGGCGGACCGCATGAAATACGCATTACTGATGCCGGGAATCTCGACGGGATACTGGAAGGCCATAAAGACGCCTTCGCATGCCGCATCTTCGGCTTTCATCGCGAGAAGATCTTTGCCTTCGAAAAGAATCTCACCGGACGTGACTTCGTAGCTTTCGCGCCGCGCCAACACCTGCGCGAGCGTGCTCTTGCCCGAGCCATTGGGTCCCATAATGGAATGCACTTCGCCCGGGTTCACCGTCAGATTTATGCCTTTGAGGATCTCGTGGCCGCCCACGGTCACGTGCAGATCCTTAATTTCTAATAAGCTCATTCATTCCTTTCGTCCAACAATCCTTGTATTAATCGAAGCCCATACACCTGTCATCCTGAGCCCCTCTGTTGGGCGAAGGATCTCCCGGAATGATTCCGACTTAAATGCACTCGCCTGGCTCCTACACGTACGTCCAGAATTCTTGGTAGAAGAGCCAAGCCACCGGCATTTAAGTCCTACGCATCGCGGGAGATCCTTCGCGCAAAAGCGGCGCTCAGGATGACAGTTGTAGGAACGCCTTTAGCGAACTAACCGCTTATCCCACGCTGCCTTCCAGGCTCACGCTCAACAGCTTCTGCGCCTCGACCGCGAACTCCATTGGCAACTCGCGGAACACACGCTTGCAGAAGCCGTTTACGATCATCGAGACTGCGTCTTCGGCTTTCAGCCCGCGTTGGCGCAGATAGAAGAGCTGGTCCTCGCCGATCTTTGACGTCGAAGCTTCATGCTCCATGCGTGCCGACGAATTCTTCACCTCGATATAAGGGAAGGTGTGCGCGCCGCACTTGTCGCCGATCAGCAGTGAGTCGCACTGCGTGTAATTACGCGCGCCTTGCGCGCCCTTCAGGATCTTCACCTGGCCGCGATACGTGTTCTGTCCGTGTCCGGCTGAAATTCCCTTCGAGACAATCGTGCTCTTGGTGTTCTTCCCGATATGGATCATCTTCGTGCCGGTGTCGGCCTGCTGATAGTTGTTCGTGAGCGCCACCGAATAGAACTCGCCCACCGAGCTCTCGCCTTGCAAAATGCAGCTTGGGTATTTCCACGTAATCGCCGAGCCGGTTTCCACCTGCGTCCACGAGATCTTTGAGTTCACGCCCAGGCACTTGCCACGCTTGGTAACGAAGTTGTAGATCCCGCCCTTACCTTCCTTGTCGCCGGGATACCAGTTCTGCACGGTCGAGTACTTGATCTGCGCGTTGTCGAGTGCGACCAATTCGACGACCGCAGCGTGAAGCTGATTCTCATCGCGGATCGGAGCGGTACAGCCTTCGAGATAGCTCACGTATGCGCCTTCATCGGCGACGATCAGCGTTCGCTCGAACTGTCCGGTTTCTGCGGCGTTGATGCGGAAGTACGTCGAAAGCTCCATCGGGCAGCGCACGCCCTTCGGCACGTAGACAAACGATCCGTCGCTGAACACTGCCGCGTTCAGGGCAGCGAAGAAATTGTCGGTGTACGGAACGACTGAGCCGAGATACTTCTGTACCAATTCGGGATGCTTCTGCACTGCTTCGGAAAATGAACAGAAGATCACTCCCGCTTCGGCCAGCTTGTGCTTGAAGGTGGTCGCGACGGAGACGCTGTCAAAAACGGCGTCAACCGCGACGCCCGCGAGCATCTTCTGCTCCTGCAGAGGAATGCCGAGCTTTTCATAGGTGCGAAGAATCTCGGGATCGAGCTGATCGAGGCTTTCGAGTTTCGGCTTCTGCTTCGGCGCCGAATAGTACGTGATTCCCTGGTAGTCGATCGGACCGTACTTGATATTCGCCCAGGTCGGCTCAGCGGCAGCCTTCTCCTGCGAAGCCCAGTAGCGATATGCCTTCAGCCGCCAATCCAGCATGAACTCCGGTTCGTGCTTCTTGGCCGAGATCAGCCTAACGATGTCTTCATTCAGACCTTTTGGGACGCGCTCTTCTTCAATGTCGGTGACGAATCCCCACTTATATTCGCGCTCGGCTAAATCTCGAATCGTATTTACGTTCGTGCTCATTGCACTCTCCCAGAATGGAACCTTACGGCGGGTAGCTGGTGACCTTCCGCATCTTTGATGACGGTGAGCTGCATTGGTTGAACTAAATCGGCCAACATGACCTTCTCCAGCGCGCCGCGCACAACTTTGCTGATGATTCGCTGATTGCTCTTGATCGGGCAGCAAGTCTCGATCTCGCAGATGCCTTCGATGTCAGTACTGCAATCGGTTAAAGCGATCGGACCCTCAAGGCTGGCGACGATATCTGCGACCGAGATCGCCTGCGGCAGCCGCGACAGGCTGTACCCGCCCTTGATGCCGCGATGCGAAACCAGCAGTCCGCCCTGCATAAGCTGTTTCAGAAGCTTGCTTACCGTCGGCAAAGGGAGCTTTGACTTGTCTGCCAAGTCCCTCGCCGTGTGGAGCTGACGCTCGTGCTCCCGCGCCATGCAGGTCATTAAAACCAGCCCGTAATCGGTAAGCTTGCCTAAGCGAATCATTCGTGTTTTCAGCAACTTGGCTTTTCGCAGCCAAACAGGACTGAAACAGTCTGGTTTTATTGTAGTAGGGGAAACCGCCGAGTTGCAAGCTGGGCGGACTGTCCGCAGGCGGTGAGTGGATTGCGAATGGCGGGAAGTTCCAAAATGGGAAGGAAATTCCCTGAGGCTTCCCTGATCGGTTTTGCTCACGGCCGGGTGAACGGCTCTAAACTATTGACTCCACGCTGGTTAGGAGCGATTTCCCTGGATTCGCTGCTAAGTTCCCTGCCTCCGGCGAAATTCTCGAGATTTCGGGCAGAAAACACGGCTTTTGTTCGCTCTCATGCAAACTGGCCTGTATTTCTCCCTGTTTCCTGCAATTTTCGATTTAAAAGTCTGAAAGGGCTGAAGCGATCCACGATGCCAAGAAGTCCTATGAAGACACGGAATGCCTTAGCACCGTTGCTGCGGGATTACGTCGAACCACGGTCATTTGTAAGCCGACTGACTCCTTGACGGGTGGGACGAGCCGCTATATTGTCTCTGCGCGAGTGTAGCTGCCCTCGACTTTTCTGACGGAGTCCTGACACCTTCCGTGCCTCTTTCGCGCATTCTGAAAACCTCCTTTTGGGCATTTGTACTCAGCTTCGCCTGCACCGTTTCTTCAAAGTTAGCCATGGCCGACGGCATTCCTCCGGTCACGCCGGAGGAATTGAAGATGACGAGCGAGCCGCTCGCTCCGGGCGCGCCGGCGATCATTCTGTATCGCCAGGTCGATCGCGACGATCGGGGTAACACTGCGCATGAGAACAACTTCTTCCGCATCAAGATTTTGACGGAAGAAGGCCGGAAGTACGGCGACATCGAAATTCCGTTCTTCAAGAGCAGCGGTAACAACATCGTTGCGATCAAAGCACGGACGATTCGTCCAGATGGCTCAGTCGTGAATTACGAGGGCAAGGTTTACGACAAAGCGATCGTGAAGTCGAAGGGCGTGAAGTACATGGCCAAGACCTTCACTCTTCCCGAAGTGCAGGTGGGAAGCGTGATCGAGTACTCGTACACCATCGACCTCGCCGAGCACTGGGTTTTCGACTCGCACTGGATTCTGAGCGACGAACTTTTTACGAAGAATGCTGTCTTCTCGCTGAAGCCTTACACGAACGACTACGTTCCCTTCAACGTGCGTTGGAGCTGGCAGGGATTGCCTCCGGGAACGGATCCCCCAAAAGAAGGTCCGGATCATGTAGTGCGTATGCAAGCGCATAACATTCCCGCGTTCCACACCGAAGACTACATGCCTCCGGAGAACGAGCTGAAGTCCCGCGTCGATTTCACATACAGCGACGAATTACCCGAGAAAGACGCAAATGCTTTCTGGAAGAAACGCGGCAAGAAGCTGAACGGGAGTGTCGAGAGCTTTATCAATAAGAAGAAGGCCATGGAAGAGGCCGTCACCCAGATCGTCGACCCAAACGACCCTCCCGAAGTGAAACTGCAGAAGCTTTACGCGCGCGTTCAGCAGCTTCGCAATACCTCCTATGAGGTGCGCAAAAGCGAGGAAGAGAAGAAGCGCGACAAGGAGAAAGACGCCAGCAACGTGGAGGATGTTTGGAAGCGCGGCTATGGCGATGGCGTGCAGTTGACCTGGTTGTTCCTCGCGCTTACACGCGCCGCAGGATTCGAGTCATACGGCGTGATGGTTTCCGACCGCAGCAACTTCTTCTTCAATCCCATTCTGATGGATCCGCACAAGCTCGATGCCAATGTCGTTCTGGTGAAGGTCAACGGCAAGGACATGTATTTCGATCCAGGCGCCGCTTATACGCCGTTTGGAATGCTGGAGTGGCCCGAAACGGGAGTGCAAGGCCTGCGGCTCGATAAAGACGGCGGCACCTGGGTGCAGACGACGCTCCCCGAGAGTTCGGACTCGTGCATTAAGCGTAGTGCATTTCTGAATCTCTCAGAAACCGGCGATCTCGAAGGCAAGCTTACGATCACGTTCACTGGCCTTGAGGCATTGCAGCGCCGCCGGGAAGAGAGGAACGAAGACGAGGCGGATCAGCGCAAGTTCCTCGAAGACGAGGCGAAGGAGTACATTCCTGCAGCCAGCGAGATCGATTTGACCAACAAGCCGGAATGGAAGAGCTCCGATCCAGCATTGGTCGCGGAATACAAAATCAAGATTCCGGGCTGGGTGGCGGGAGCAGGGCGCAGAGCCATGATGCCGGTTGGCATCTTCAGCGCTCCAGAGAAGCGCGTCTTCGAACATACCGAGCGAGTCCATCCGATCTACTTCGAATATCCATTCGAAAAGATCGATGACGTGACCATTACGCTTCCGGTTGGCTGGCAAGTGGGGAGCTTGCCGCCGGCGAAGACGCAGGATGCTAAGTCAGTTCTTTATGAACTGAAAATTGAGAATGACAAAACCACTCTTCATTTGAGCCGGAGATTGAAAGTCGATCTGCTGTTATTGCCGCAGAAGTACTATCCAGCGCTGCGCAACTTTTTCCAGGTAGTGAGGTCCGGGGATGACGAACAGGTCGTGCTACAGCCAGTCGGCACAAGCGCAAGCAACTAAGTTCAAATTCTTTGCTGTTCCATGTTGGGCATTGCTCTTTGCCTTGAGCTGCGCGCTGCCTTCCGCCGCTTCGAGCGACGCTCCGCAGTGGATGCACGCAGTAGCGAGCGCTCCGTTGCCGGAGCACGACGAGAAGACCGACGCCGTGCTTCTCTATTCGGAAACGAACGTCAACGTTGTTTCTGCTGACAAGATTAAGACAACGGTGCGAAAAGCTTATAAAGTTCTCCGTCCAAACGGGCGGGAGTACGGCACCGTAGTCGTATTCGCTAACTCAAATCGCAAAATTACGAGCCTGCACGGCTGGTGCATTCCGGCGCAAGGCAGGGACTACGAAGTCAAAGACAAAGAGGCGATTGAGGCTTCCGTTCCCAAAATCGAAGGCAGCGAACTCATCACCGATGTAAGAGCGAAGATCCTGCGCATTCCGGCTCCCGATCCGGGAAACATCGTCGGATACGAGTACGAGGTCGAGGAACACCCACTCGTGCTGCAGAAAGTTTGGGACTTCCAGGAAGAGAATCCCGTTCGCGAAGCTCACTACTCTCTGCAACTGCCGAGCGGCTGGGAATATAAATCGTCGTTCCTGAACTATGCCGATGCCAAGCCGACGCAGGCCGGCGCGAATCAATGGCAGTGGACGGTTAGCGACGTGAAAGGCATTCGCCGGGAAGAAGCCATGCCGCCTCTGGTCGGGGTGGTTGGGCAAATGCTCGTTTCCTTTTTCCCGCCCGGCGGAGCCGCCGCGAATGGATTCACGAACTGGGAGCAGATGGGCAAGTGGTACGCCAATCTCACTAGCGGCCGCCGCGATCCGTCGAACGAGATCAGGCAGAAGGTCGCCGAGCTGACTGCTTCATCCCCAACACAGCTCGATAAGATGCGGGCGATCGCGCGATTCATGCAGCAAGATATCCGTTACGTGGCGATTGAACTGGGAGTTGGCGGATGGCAGCCGCATCCGGCTCCAGAGGTCTTTTCGCATCGCTACGGAGACTGCAAAGACAAAGCTACGCTGATGAGTTCGATGCTCAGCGCAGTCGGAGTGGAATCCTATTACGTAGCCATCAACACGGAACGCGGATCGGTCACGGCGCAAACGCCTGCGAATCCTGGGGGATTCGACCACGTCATTCTTGCCATCAAGCTGCCGGATAGCATCGACGATCCGTCGCTGATCGCGGTGATGAAGCATCCCAAACTGGGACGCCTGCTTTTCTTCGATCCCACGAACGAGCTTACGCCGTTTGGCCAGATCGGAGGCTATCTCCAGGCCAACTACGGGCTGCTGGTCACACCTGATGGCGGCGAGCTTGTAGAGCTACCTGAGCAACCGCTCAACATGAACAGCATCACGCGGACGGCGAAGCTAACGCTCGATCCCACAGGCAAATTGGCGGGGACTGTGGAGGAAACGCGTGTCGGCGACCGCGCTTGGACGCAGCGCGAGGCTCTGCGCCTGGTCACAAGCAACACCGAGAGGATCAAGCCGATCGAAAATCTGCTCTCTGGTTCGGTCCCGAACTTCCGCATTACCAAGGCCTCAATCCTGAACCTGACGCGGAATGACCAGCCCTTCGGTTTCAACTACAGCTTTGAAGTCGAGAATTACGCAAAAACCGCGGGCGACCTGCTGCTCGTGCGTCCACGAGTGATTGGAAGCAAGTCACGCGGAATACTGGAAACCAAGGAGCCGCGCCGGTTCGCGATTGAATTCGAAGGGCCAGTACAGGACACCGACAATTTCGAAATCACTCTTCCGGCCGGATATCAGGTCGATGAGCTGCCGCCGCCAGTCGATGCCGATTTTGGTTTCGCCAGCTATCACTCGAAGACCGAAGTCAAAGGCAATGTGATCGACTACACGCGCACTTTCGAGGTGAAGGAGCTTAGCGTTCCCGTCAGCAAAGCCGACGAGCTGAAGAAGTTCTATCGGATTATCGCGAGCGATGAGCGGAACACGGCAGTGCTGAAGCCTTCAAAGTAGTTCCACGTGAATTTTCGGACCGACGCGCGCCCTCGCGCGGGTTCTTTGTCACGCTGACCAATACGCCCCAATTCGGAAATCGGCGAAACGCATCAACCAGGACCGACGGCCGCCTTCGGCCTGCTTTTTCCTAAGGCTCCGTGAATGTGAAAACCTGCTTGTCTTTTTCCCGAGCAAAAACCCGCGCGAGGGCGAGCGTCGGTCCGAAATTGGTGTTTCTGTTAGCTTCGGTTCCCGACGATTGGATTTCGGGATCAGCTTTGCTATGCTTCCGCCGCTTGAAATACTTCAAACTTGAACGTGATCCGTATCGATATCGTCGCAAGCTGCCTCACGTCCAACTCATTCCGACACTCTTCATAAGCTTCTCAACCTACAAATGGTGGGTATTGCCTCCAGAAGCCAGAAGCATAGTATTCGCGAGCTGCATGTATGAGCACCAACGCCGCGTCAGGATGCACGCATGCGTGGTAATGCCCGACCATGTGCACCTGCTGCTAACGGTCCTAAAAGACAACAGCGGAGTGGAGCCTCCAATTTACGAGATTGTCAAAGACATCAAAAGTGCGTCGGTTCACAAGGTGAACAAAGCTCTGAATCGCAGCGGGAGAATGTGGCTCAACGAAGCTTTCGACCGAATGCCTCGTAGCGGGCAGTTCGAGAAGTTCCGCGAATACATCATCACGAATCCGGTCCGCGCAGGACTAGTGCGGCATCCTGACGAATACGAGTGGCTGTGGTATGAGGGAAAAGGGGAGATCACGACACGTCGTCGCCAGCGCCTCGCCTAACGAAGACCCCTAACCAAGACCCAGTGTTGGCGAGGTTTATCCCGCTGACGCGAAATGTGACTTTCGTAATTACCTCGTTACGGCAAACCTCCGCGAAGATGGCGGCATGAAGCTGCGCGTCTGCTTGCTGGTGATGTCGCTTTCGGCGCTGATTTGGTACGCCGTGGTCGAACTGGCGCCCAGTGGCCGAGCTGCCACTGTATCCACATCTTTCCACCAGCTCGGAAAGACGGCAATGCTCAGGATTGAGAGCGCACAAGACGCACAATCCGACTCCGAGTTTGAGACGCGCATCGCCGTTGCTGACACCGCGATGGACATGGCGCGACGCTCGGCCGTGAGCGCCGCCGATCAACGCGAGTTCGCCCAGCTCATGAGCTATATGCTCGCAGTAAAGCAGGATCACACGATGGCGCTTGCCAGTTCCGACCCCAACCAGCCTCCGGATCACGATGCAGTAAACAACGCTCGAGCCGCCGCCGAAGCTACATTTAAATAGCCGCTGTCCAGTTCGCACGACACGATCGACGCGCAAATACAGGTTCGCCGTGAGCGGATTCACGTGCCTTCACTTAAACTTTCGATGATGGAGAGTCTGCCGCGAGCTCATGGCTTCGAAGTGGTCGGCAATGCGCCGGGCTGCGCGATTCGACGCGCTCCCGGGTACTCGGGCAAAGAAGCGCTGTCTGTGTTGGCCGGCGGCATTGCTCAGCACGCGTTTCCCGGAGCGGCCTTTGCAGTTTCCCGATATGGGAGCGTCGTGCTGCAGGGAGCGATTGGGCGCTTCACCTATGACGAACCTTCTGAAGATGTGACGCTCTCGACTGTCTTCGATCTGGCTTCGGTAACGAAAGTGGTTGCGACCACGGCGATGGCAATGTTGCTTTACGATCGCGGACAGCTCAATTTGCAGCAGCGAGTCGCCGACATTCTGCCGGAATTTGCGACCGATGATGCCCGGCGGAAACAGGTCACGATCGAGATGCTGCTGGCGCACTCTTCGGGCCTACCCGCCTACGAGCGTCTGTTCGAGCGCGCTCGGTCCCCTGAAGAGTTGATGAAGCTGGCATACAAGGTTTCTCTTGTTGCCGATCCCGGCACCCATGCCGAGTACAGCGACATTGGATTCATCCTGTTGGGCGAGATTCTGGAGCGGACAGCAGGAGAGCGGCTGGATGTTTTTTGTACCCGCGAGATTTTTGCGCCCTTGCGTATGAAATCGACATGCTTTCGTCCCGCCGAGCGCTTTCGCAGCCAGATTCCTCCAACGCGCGACGATCGGGAATTCCGTCATCGTTTGATTCAAGGCGAGGTTCATGACGAGAATGCCAGCGTAATGGGTGGAGTCTCCGGACACGCCGGAGCGTTTGGAAATACGTCTGATCTCATGTCCTTTTCCGCGGCTATGCTCGGCTATGGGCCAGCGCTGTTCCGAAAAGAAACCATCTCCTTGTTCACTCGCCGGCAATCGTCTCCTGCAGGCACCTCGCGTGCCTTGGGATGGGATACGCCGTCGCCGCCATCCCAATCCGGCAAGCATTTCTCAGCTTCCTCTTTTGGGCATCTGGGATACACAGGCACTTCACTGTGGATCGATGGCGAACGGCAGATCGCCATTGCGCTGCTTACCAATCGCACTTGGCCGGACAATCAATCGAAGCTCATCAAAGAAATCCGGCCGGCATTTCACGATGCGGTGAGGGAAGAAGTGCTGCGGGTTACGCCGTAGATTTGTCGAAGCTCAGGCTTGCAGCACACCCGTGTAGATCGCCATTCCCACTACGGCATCGATTCCCATTTGATGGAGTCGGTCGATTTCTTCTGCGGACTTGATTCCCCCGGCGACAATCAACTTATTTGCTGTTGCATTGCGTAGGTCGTCCAGCACAGAGAACGGAAAGCCCTGCAGCATTCCTTCTGTGTCGATGTGGGTGTAGAGAAAAGCAGAGCAGAATGGCTCCAATTTGCGCATCGCATCAGCCGGACGGAGTCCCGTGCTCTCTTTCCAGCCTTTTACCGAGACGTAGCCGCCGCGTGAATCGACGGCGAAGATAAGCCGGTCGGCGCCAAGCTGATCGGAGAGATCCGTTGCGAACGCGATGTTTACGTCAGCGTCCGAAAATAAAGCCGAGCCGATGATTGCCTTGCGCGCTCCCCATTCGAGGATCTGCCGTGCAGCTTCGGTAATCCGCAGCCCACCGCCTACGTGGCACGGAAGTTCGGCGCACAGCCCTCTCACAAGCTGCCGGTTGTCGCCTTTGCCCATTGCAGCGTCGAGATCAATCACCTGGACAACTGGAAATTTCCTGAAACGGCGGACCCATTCCGGGAAATCGTCGAATTCGAGGGCCTTGCGTTCGCCCTGGACAAGCTGTACGATCTTGCCGCCCATCAGGTCGATCGAAGGAATCAGCACGGCAGCCTCATCGGGATGCCTTCGTTCTGTAAGACGGTTTTCAGGTCGCGGACGTTTTCAATCCCAAAATGGAATATCGATGCGGCTAAGGCAGCATCGGCTTGGCCGGAGCGGAACACTTCGACAAAGTGGCTGGCATTACCGGCGCCGCCGGACGCAATCACTGGAATCTGCACAGCGGAGCTGACTCTCGACGTGAGTTCGCAATCGAAGCCGCTGCCTGTGCCGTCGCGATCCATGGAGGTAAGGAGAATCTCGCCGGCTCCGCGCTGTTCGGCCTCGACAGCCCATTCCGTCGCCGTTCTTCCCGCAGGAGTTCTTCCGCCTGCCACGTACACGTCGTAACGGTGGCCATTGTTCCCAAGCCGCGCGTCGATCGCCACAATCACAGCCTGCGATCCGAAGCGCACGGCGATCTGCTCGATCAGCTTTGGATCGCGTATTGCCGCGGAGTTAATGCTGATTTTGTCGGCGCCTGCTTCGAAGATCGCCTCAGCATCGGCGAGCGTGCGAATCCCGCCGCCAACTGTGAATGGGATAAAGAGCTCGCGAGCGGTACGGCGCACTGTTTCGATAAGAATGCCGCGTTTCTCGTGCGTGGCAGTAATGTCAAGCAACACGATCTCGTCCGCTCCCGATTCGGCATGGGCCCGCGCCAGCTCGGCCGGATCTCCGGCGTCGCGCAGATTCACGAATTGCGTGCCTTTGACGACGCGTCCAGCGTCAACGTCGAGGCAGGCGATAATGCGTTTGGTCAGCATTGAATTTATTTTTCACCACGGAGACACGGAGTCACGGACAAAGCTTTTCTGTGTCATTCCGAACCGCTGTTCTTGGCGGTGAGGAATCCCTACCGGAAGCCGCATCGCGGCCTAGAAATTCCTCACGCGCTACTGCCGTCTTCGGAATAACAAAAAAGGACCTTTCTCCGTGTCTCTGTGTCTCCGTGATGAAATGACTTTTCAGAGCTCCACGAAATTCCGCAGCAGCTTCAATCCCACCTCGCCCGATTTCTCCGGATGGAACTGCACGCCGAAGATGTTGCCGTGTTCTAACGCAGCCGAGTACGTTCCAACATATTCGGTCACCGCGACTGTGTCGGCAGTTACCGGAGCGCAGTAGGAATGCGAGTAATAGACGAACGATCCCGATTCAATGCCGTTCAACAGCCATGAATTGCGAACCTTCGCGATACGATTCCACCCGACATGAGGCACTTTTGAGCCGGATGCAGCAAAACGGTCACACACCGACGGAATCGCACCCAAGCCCGGGGTCTCTGGAGCCTCGCTGCTGCCGGCTAGTATCCATTGCATGCCGACGCAGATTCCCAAAAAGGGCTTGCCGGCTGCGATCCGCTCCTGGATGGCTCCGCGCAATCCGCGGCGACTCAGTTCCGCCGTGGCCGCGAAGTGACCCACGCCTGGCAGCACAATCTTGTCTGCTCCTTTCACGCCTTCCGGATTTGAAGTGACAATCGAATCGACTCCGAGATGGTCGAAAGCCTTCTTCACCGAAGCAAGATTGCCGGCTTTGTAATCGATGATCGCGATCACAGCAGACCCTTCGTGCTCGGAAGCATTTTTGCCAGACGCTTGTCTCGCGAACATGCGAAGCGCAGCGCACGTGCAAATGCCTTGAACAGAGCTTCCAGCTTGTGGTGATTGGAGCGGCCGTAGAGCGTCTTCACGTGAACGTTGGCGCGGGCGCCGCGGGCAAAGCCTTCGAAGAAGTCATAGGCGAGCTCTGATTGGAAATCTCCAACAAGCCGTGTGCGCACTTTCGTATCTACAACGGCAGAGGCTCGTCCGCTGAGATCGACTGCGGCCATGCCGAGCGTCTCGTCCATGGTCATGAGGAAGTAGCCTGCGCGCAGAATGCCTTTCCGATTCCCCAGCGCACGATCAAATGCCTCGCCTAGCGCGATACCAACGTCTTCCACGCTGTGATGCTGATCGACATCGAGATCGCCATTGCACCTGAGGCGAAGATCAAACCCGCCATGGCGAGTGAACAACTCCAGCATGTGATCGAAGAAGCGAATGCCGGTGGAGACTTCGTACTTGCCACGCCCATCGATGTTCAACACCAATGCGATTTTGGTTTCGTTCGTATTGCGGTGCAACTTGGCGGTCCTCATGGCGCACCCGCCTGCGCTTGTGTGGGAGATTTCTCGGGAGCTACCCAATCAATGGCCTTCAACACTCTAGGAAGCGTTTGCAAAAGACGGTCGGTGTGCTCGGCGGCTCCGACGGTCATGCGCACGCAGCCGTCGCATCCAGGATCTTTGCTGCGATCGCGTACGAGAATGCCACGCTTCTTCATCTCGGTTACGAAATCCGCGTGACGTGCTCCGATTTTCGCCAGCACAAAATTTGCCTGGCTGACCCAATATGGGATTCCATGGCAGGCAAGTTGGATCATCAGCCGCCCGCGTCCTTGCACTGCCTGATGTACGTAGCCTTCGACGAATGCGCGGTCGGCAAGAGCGGTAGGCAAACACGCCAATGCGATGCCGTTCACGTTGTATGGCGAGCTGACCTTGCGAACCATCTGCATCTGCGATTCCGCTCCGGCAAGCATGCCGATGCGGAGGCCGGCCATTCCGTATGCTTTCGAGAACGTTCTCGCGACAAAGAGGTTAGGGAAGCGATTCACTGACCCGAGCACGGTTTCGCCACAAAACTCGTAATAAGCCTCGTCCACCAACACCGCAGCCTGCGGAGCTACATCGGCAAGCTTGAGCAGATCCTGGCGCGGAACGAGCGTTCCCGTAGGATTGTTCGGACTGGCAACTGCGATGAGCCGCGTCTTCGGACCGATTCGGGAAAGCACCTGATCGATAGGAAACTTGAATCCATCATCCGGATCCGCCTGCACAGAGACGACCGTCGCTCCAGTGCTCTGCGCGTAAATCTCATACATCGAGAAGGTCGGGACAACGATAATGACTTCGTGCTCCGGCTCGAGATACGTTTCGCAGAGCAGGTGAATGGCTTCATCGACGCCATTCGTAAGCAGCACCTGTGGAGCCGTCAACCGCAGGTACTTCGCGACAAGAGCCTCGACCGGCGATCGCTCTGGATACTTCGTCAGCTCCGCGGCAGCAATGCTCTGCAGAGCTTCCGCGACTTTGGGAGAAGGAGCCTCGGTGTTCTCGTTAAAGTCGAGACGCAGGCCATCGCGTCCGCTAAGAGGCGGATGATACTCCTTCATCTTGCGGACCGCCTCGCGCGCCTGCAGAACCTTCTCCATCAGGCTTCCGTCCTTACAGCAATTGACTGCGCATGAGCGAGCAGCCCTTCAGCGCGCGCCAGGGTCGTCACCTCGCGTGCGATTGTTCCCAGGCCGCGCGCGGACAGTTCCTGCACGGTGATGAGTTTCACAAAATCGTTGACGCTAAGTCCTCCGCGAAATCGCGCGCACGCGCCCGTAGGCAGCACGTGATTGGGACCAGACGCATAATCGCCCGCAGCCTGTGGGGAAAAATCTCCGACGAATGCCGAACCTGCAGAGTGAACTTCGCTGAGCGCTGATTGATTGGGTACGGTAATGTGCTCGGGTGCAAGTAAATTCGCGATGCGCATGGAATCGGCAGGAGATTCCGAAAGAATCACGTAGCCGTTTCGCTTCAACGCCTCGCGCGCGACTCGATTGCTCTCAGATTGACGCTTTGTTTCCGCGATCACCTGCTCGCCTAATTTTTTGTTCGACGTAACAAAAATCGGCAGCGCGTCCGGATCGTGCTCAGCTTGAGCTACCAGATCTGCGGCGATGAAAGCTGCATTCCCGTTTTCGCTCACGACCAAAGCTTCCGTTGGTCCGGCGAGCATGTCGATCGAGCAATCGAAGGCGACGAGCTTCTTCGCGGCGGTGACGAACGCATTTCCTGGGCCGACGATCTTGTTCACCTTTGGGATTGACTTGGTGCCGTACGCGAGCGCGGCGATGGCCTGAGCTCCGCCAATCGCGTAGAACTCCTTCACTCCGAGCAGCGCCGCGGCCGCGAGGGTTTCCGGCGCAGGTCGCGGAGAGTCCACAACAATTCGTGGCACCCCTGCGATCTGTGCAGGAATGACTGTCATGAGCAGCGTTGAAGGAAGTGGATGTCGTCCCCCGGGAACATAGCATCCGACAGCATCGATTGGGCGGACGAGCTGCCCGAGTTTTAATCCGGGCTGAACTTCACGAATCCATTCCTGCGGACGCTGCCATTCGCAGAAACGGCGAATGTTTGTTGCTGCAGTTTCCAGGGCGTGGCGAAAGTCGGGTGTGACTTGCTGCCAAGCAGCATCGATTTCTGCTTGAGTCACGCGAAGGTTCTTGCCTTCGAAGCCGTCGAACTTGCGCGCATAGCGCAGCAGGGCAGCGTCGCCGCGCTTGCGCACGTCATTCACGATTTTGGCTGCCGTTTTTTCCGCGCGCGCCAGATCGAGAGCTCCGCGATTGGCGAGTTTCGTAAGGATCGCGCTACTGCGTTTGGCGGCGATGAGTTTCATGATTGCGAACAACCAGCGCTAAAGCGCAATTTTCTTGCTCCGCATTTATATGCACGGCTTGCGCCGTGCACCCCCGACTAAAGTCGGGGGCTTCCACCCGCTTCCACTTCACTGCTTACATCACGATCTTGTTCAGCGGATACTCTACAATCCCGCTCGCCCTGGCATCTTTCAATTTCGGCAGCACATCGCGCACGACGCTCTCTTCGAGGATCGTGTTCACAGCAACCCATTCGCGATCGCTGAGTTCGGAAACGGTGGGGCTATTGAGTGCCGGCAACACTGAAAGCACTTGGGTCAAATCGGATTTGCGCACGTTGAGCATAAGACCGACGCGTCCTTGTGCGTCGATGGCACCGCGAAGCATCAGCGCAACGTTCTCAATCTTTTTGCGCTTTTCAGGAGATTGCCATGCCTTCTTGTTGGCGATGAGCTGAGTTTGCGATTCGCAGACAGTCTCGATGATTCGCAGGCGATTGGCGCGTAGAGAACTTCCGGTTTCCGTCACTTCGACGATGGCGTCAGCGAGAATCGGGGGCTTTACTTCGGTTGCGCCCCAGGAGAACTCGACTTTGACCGGAATATTCTTTGAAGCAAAGTAATTCTTTGTGGTGTTAACTAACTCGGTAGCGATGATGCAATCGCGCAGGTCTTCGGCTTTTTCAAAACGGGAATCTTGAGGAACAGCTAGGACCCAGCGTACTTTTCCGCGACTCTGCTTGGCATAGACGAGATCTGTGACAGTCTCGACTTCCAGACCGCTTTCGATGACCCAATCGCGTCCGGTTAGACCGGCATCAAGGAAGCCGTGCTCGACGTAGCGCGCCATCTCCTGCGCGCGAATCAGCATGCACTCAATTTCAGGATCATCGATGCCGGGAAAGTAAGACCGACCGCTGGCGTAGATGTTGAATCCGGCGCGGCCAAAGAGCGCGATGGTCGCGTCCTGCAGGCTGCCTTTAGGAATGCCGAGGCGAATCTTCATTGCTTCACCTCGAGCGCCGGGCTGACCTCGATGTTCTTGGTGAAGCAGGAGCGCGTGCCTTCATGACAGACGAGTCCATCGCCTTCTACTTCCACGCGGAAGAGCAGGCAATCGTTATCGCAGTCCGTCGCTGCGGAGATTACGCGCAGGCGATTGCCTGATGTCTCGCCCTTCATCCACAGCTTCTGTCGCGTACGGCTGAAAAAAGTCACGAATCCTGTCTCGAGCGTGCGCCGATAGGCTTCAGCATTGGCGAAGCCCACCATCAGCAAATCTCCATTGGCGTTATCCTGAACCACGACCGGAACCAGGCCTTCCATTTTGTCGAAATCGATGTTGATCATTTCCTCTCCGTTACCGCCCGATCCGCACAGAAGGCAAAAACACGAAACCCGCTGAGCAGATGCGTCAGCGGGTCTTGAATCTCTTAATTTACTTTGAATTCGTTAGAGACGATCCGCCGACACGTTGGCCACGTGATGATGATGGCGGTGATGATGAAGCTGTCTCATCTCTGTGCCAGTGAGATTACATGCAGCGCGAGCGCGCTGTCAAATGTCACGTTTTGGCGATGGCTTTTTCTTTTTGCTGTTTCCCAAAACGAGATCGGCAAGCTCAAGATAGCGATTGCCGGCGGCTTCGGAATGTCCATGAATGATAGTGCGCGGCGTCTGCTGCGTATGCTTGCGCAGCAGCTCCTTATCAACCCAAAGACCAAGAGGATGGTCATCGGTCGCGGCCAGAATGGTGCGCTTCGGGCGCGGCTTGGCCTTCTTTACCTTTGCCGCCATGAATGAACTCCTGGAAGGGCTACCAGGAGCATACAACATCAATGTTAGTGTCGGGTAACTATTTTTCCGATTACCTAGCCTGAGTTAAGCTGACGGCAATGAAACCAGTCCGGTCGATTCCGCCTGTTCATGCGCGTGGTAGGAAGAGCGCACCAAGGGGCCCGACTCAACATGGCGGAAGCCCATTTTCAGCGCTTCTTCTTTGAGAAAACGGAATTCATCCGGGTGGTAATAGCGCGTCATGGGCAAGTGATCGCGGGACGGGCGGAGATACTGGCCTATGGTCAGGATGTCCACCTTCACCGCTGCCAGATCGCGAAAGACTTCAAGGAGTTCGTCGGTAGTCTCGCCGATACCAACCATAACTCCAGTCTTCGAAACCATTCCCGGCGCAAATGTCTTTACGTTCTCCAGCAGCTTCAACGTGCGTTCATACCGTGCACCCGAGCGCACAGCACGATACAGGCGCGGCACCGTTTCGGTGTTGTGGTTGAGGACCTCAGGGTTCGCGTCGAGGACGATCTTCAGTGCATCTTCTCGTCCCTGAAAGTCGGGAATCAGAACTTCGACCTGGCATCCGGGAGCCTGGTTACGAACCTGGCGGATTGTCTCGGCGAAGACTATCGCCGCGCCGAGGTTGTCGTCATCCCGATTCACGCTGGTGATTACGGCGTGCTTTAGCCCCAGCGTGGCGACGGCTTCCGCGACGCGGCGAGGCTCGTCAAAGTCGATCGGTTCAGGCTTGCCTTTCGGAACAGCGCAGAACCCGCACCGCCGGGTGCAGAGATTGCCCAGCAGCATGAAGGTCGCGGTGCGATGATTCCAGCACTCGCCGATGTTCGGACACTGCGCCGACTCGCACACCGTGTGCAGATCCAGCTTGCGCGCAAGCTTCTTCAGTTCGTGATAGTTCTCGCCTATCGGCGCGCGAGCCTTCAGCCATTCCGGCTTCGGCTTGGGTAGGCGCGGGGCGAGATCGATCTGCACGAGTTCGGCAAAGGCGGCCATTGCTGGTTCTATTGTACGAGACGAGACTCTCTGCCGGGCCTCAAAGCGTGTGCAGGAAGGCAAGCAGATCGTCGATCTGCTTGTCGTCGAGCACGCCATTGAACGGCGGCATATTGCGCCGCCCGCTGACGATAGTGTTGCGCACATGCTCGTCAGTAGCTGGCATGCCGCTTGGCAATGATTGCTTTTTAAACATACCCACGAGCGGCGGTCCTTGCAGGGGCTCCTGCTTGTAAGCGTTGTGGCACACGGCGCAGTTTGCCGCGAAAATTTCGCGTCCGCGAAGTTCCTGAGCAGTGAGCGGACGAGGCGGCTTCGATGATTTGCTGTTACATGCCGCGAATCCCACAACCAAGATCAGAGAGGCGGGCAGTAGGGAGAATTGGAAGGGGCGTCTCAACCATCTATTATCAGCATCAGCCGCGTTTTTGAAAAGGAATCAGCAGCAGAGCAGCGAACCGCGAGAGCCGCAAATGGTTGTTTTTCCGATTGCTGATGAACCTAACAATGCCTCGCTCGCGGCCTGGCCCGTAGTGGAAGAGCGTGAGCGACAATCAGCTTCGTCGTACTGGCTTGTAACGCAACCAGCGCACGCCGCACTTTCCGGCGAGCTGGCCGCGTCGTTGCGAGAAGATCTGTTTGGCGCGATCGATGATGTTGTGGCGCGTTCGATCGCGTTGCACGATTCCGGCTGGAGCATGGCGGACGCCGAACAGATCCAGCAGCTTCGCGCAGATCCGAAACTGAAGCCCAAAAGCTTCCTCGAATTCGCTCCCGATCAGTTTCTGCGCGCCTGGACCGCTTCGATCGACACCGCCGAAAAGTTCGCGCCGATTGGAGGATTCCTCGTGAGCCGCCACTTCGAGCGCATCTCGATGCGGAATGGAGACAAAGATCAGAGCAAATTGCAAAGCTTTCGCAGTCGAGAAAAACAACGCCAGCAACGGCTGAAGCCTAAGATTCAGATGGAAGACAGCGCACTCGAAAAGTTGGTGGACGCTCTGCAGTTTTGCGATCTGCTGTCGCTTTACCTCTGCTGCGGATCGGGGCGCTCAATAAAGTTCGATTGCCCCAAGCTGACCTTGAGCCGCTCAGGAGACGAGTACCGCCTTGAGCCATTTCCGTTTCGGGAGCATGGACAGTTTAGCTTTTCGGCGTTGAAGCACCCCGCGGATGGTAGGCCCAAATCGGGAGCGACGTTTTATATCAATGTGTAGCGTTTCGAGAAGCACCCGGGGATCGCGATTGCGGGGCTTTATCAGGGATACATCGGAACCGGAAGGTTCACGCCGCTGGACTCCGCTTCTCTCCACCATCCAGCCCCGAGTTTCGTAGCTCCTGCTACTTCGTGGGAACCTCTGCGACTGGCTCCGCATGGCCGCGTGGTTAGCGACTTCTGCTGATCGGCATCACCTTTTGGCGCACGCGGCTGCTCTGCTGGCTTAGCCCACGGCGAGCGTCGTCGAGTTTGCCGCGCACTGCCTGCCGCAACTCGGAACCCGAACGCGGGGCAAGGAGCAGCGAAATGAGTGCTCCTATTCCCATCCCGATGCCGAGGAAGATTAAAGCTGTCTTTGCCGTGTCGGGCCCGGCTGCAGCTCTGCTGTACTCACCATATTTCTCGTAATGGTTCATCGCATCTTCTGATGCCTGCCGAACGGGGACTGTTTTCTACGACAGCCAGCCGTGAGTAGCTATTCCAATCGTGGCTGGCTGCACACGCGGAGAAGAGAATGTTCTCGGGTGCGGATTGTTCGCAAAGCTGCTGCTGGGCTTGGCCGCCCAGCAGCACCCATCGGCCACCGCCGCCGGTTTTTTTACTTCGTGCAGTCCGGGCCGGCGGGCGTGTACGTCGATTTGTTTTCTGTGAAGCACGCCTGGACCTGGTCTCCGTAGCGATCGTTTACGGCTTGCGGAACCTTGTCGCGAGTGATTTCCCGAAATTGGAATCTGATTTCGCCGCTCGGCTGCACTGTGCCCAGCAGATAGCCATAGACATCGGTTTTCGCTTGCTTGGCTCCTGCAAGGTTGTTTGGCAGACGATAGCGAACTGCGCCCGCTGTTCCCACGATCCAGCCGGGGAGCAGCGTCTCGGGACTCGGATGACATGCGTCGTTGTAGACGTCTTCAATAAGAAAATGCGAATGGCTGGCAAGGACGTAGGCGTATTTTTTTGTTTTGTTTCGAAATGCGAGCAGATCTTGATACACGCGGCGACCGCTGCGCTCCATTTGCGCCGATTCATTCATGCCATGTCCCGTGGAGATGCTGTCGGGCAAGGCATCGTGCATTCCGAGGACAACGGTCCGCACTGAAGGATCGGATTCATCCCGCGCCAGCACACGTTCGATCCAGGAAACCTGCGCGTCATCGAACTGATCGAGCGATGCATTATCGAGCGAAAGAAAGTCCACACCGTTTTCAATCCAGTGATAGTACGTGCGCAGCTTGTGAGCGTGAGGATCGTCGCGCAGCCGCTGCGCCTTGATCGGCGGTGCATCGAGCCAATCGGCAAATTGCTGGAGATAATCGGCGCGCGTCTTCGGCGGAACAAGCTCGTGGTTGCCGATTGCAAGAAAAACAGGAGTATCGCCGAAGGGATCGAGTTGATGCGCGATGAAATCGTCCCATTCAATGCGCTGGTATTCGGAGATGCTTGGATGCTTTCCGCGATACTCCGGCGCAGCCAGCAGGTCCTGATCGAAATCGTAGTTCGCACGAAAATCGCCAAGATGCCAATAGAACTTCACGCCGTCGGCGCGCGAGCCGGCCGCAATCGCCGGCATGACGATATCGCCGCAATTGCGTGAGTCTCCTGAGACAGCGAAGGACCATGTGTCCCGCGACTGCGCGGGAAGAAAAGTTGATAACCAGAGAATGCACGCGAGAAGTGAGCAAAAAAAACTTGAGGATCGCAACGTTGATTCCTTGGGTTTGTGTTCGAGCAGAACCAAGCAATATAGAAGAAATTTCTGCGAGTTTCGACCCGAAGGGCGAGTTCTTGCTCCTACGCTCGCGCGTTGCGCGATGGTGTGCTGCGAAGAACTGCAACCACTCCGACGACTACAAACACCATTCCCGAGACGATCTGGACCGAGAGTTTCTCGCCACCAATGGACCAACCGAGCAGCACCGCAATAATAGGATTCACATACGCGTAGCTGGCGACGCGCGTGGCAGGCTCGTGGCCGAGCAGCCACACGTAAGCAGTAAAGGCCACAATCGATGCGGCGATGACGAGATATGCCATTGAAAGCGCGGTACGCAAATTCACATCAGCAGGCGAGAACCGGCGAGCATCTCCCGACAGAAAAGAGAAAATCGTCAGCGTGACTCCGCCGAGCATCATCTGAATGCCGGCAGAGGTGGGTTTCGATTTGGGAAGCGGAAGATGCCGTGACCAGATTGTTCCGATGGCCCAAGCGAGAGTACCGATAAGCAGCGCACCCACTCCGGCGAGATCGATATGCTGAGCTTCACCCCGTCCAGGCGCGAGGCTCAGAATTACGACCCCGGCCAGTCCGCAGGCGGTGCCAACAACCATTCTCCGCGGCACTTCTGAAGCGGAACGCGCCCACTCAAAGACCCCGACCCAGACCGGAATCAGCGCAGAAATAATTGCCGCCACGCCTGAGGGTACGCGCTGTTCCGCCCAGAATAACGGGCCATAATTGCAGGCAAACATCACTACCCCGAGCATCAACGCGCTGCGCCATTCGCGCAGCTTTGGGAAAGACTCGCCGCGGAACTGCGACCATGCGAACAGGATGAGGCCGGCAGTGAGAAACCGAAACCCTGCGGCGAGGATCGGCGGAACTGTGGCGACGATCACCCTGATCGCCAGAAATGAAGCTCCCCAGAGAAAGTAGATGGCTGCAAAGCAGAGCAGGCGAATAGAGCGCGAGGGAGCGACAGCGGGAAGCGTCATCGTAGCCATCTCGCAACAGATGCGCAGCGGAGAGGAAAAGCGTCAGTCAATTGCGTCAGCCAAATCGGATACTTCGGCCTTTCGAGTTGCGACGCTCTTCGCGAAATCGAGAGTCTTCTGAAGACGGCGCTGACGCGCCTCCGGAGTTCGGTAATAAAAAATGGCCATCAGCTCGCCTCGTCGCTGGCGCGCGGTCATACGGCTCCAGCCCTGGCGTGCGATTGGATTTCGTTCGAACGCCGTCTTGATCAAGGGCGGCAGCTCGCGTTCGGCTTCCATGGTTTCCATCAGGCGCTCGGCGATCTGGTCGGCGCGACGCTCGCGGCTGGCGACGCTCTTGGGTTCGGCAATCCAATCCGCGATCCAACGACGGTAAGAATAACTGAGCGAGTCGAACCACTTCTTCAGACGCTTGCTCTCGGCGAAGATCCGATTCAACTCCGCCGGAGTCTTTACCTCGCGCGGCTCCGTGTCGGGCTCGATTTTGAAATTTGCTGTGACTCCTTCAATGATGCCGGCATCTTTTTGCAATCGCTTGTTGACTAGCAGAAACGAGCGCCCGTCCTTTTCAGGAAAAACGGAGGTACGGAAAACAGCTCCGTTCACTTCGCCTCGCACCTTGGGCCGCGCACTGCCCCAGGTTTTCTTTACATCGAATGGAATCCGGACAATCACCCATCCCAAATTGGAACGCAATCGCACGAGTGTGCCGCGAAAGGTTTTTGCCTGGGAGGACATTTCGGTAATTCTAATGGCGACAGCGAACGAGGCCAGTCGCTACTCCCGAAGCCCCACGGGGATCGCTCGTGGGCTGCGGCTCAACGCGGATCTTATAAATCGCGGCGTATTCGCCTATGGCTGCCCGGCAGACTCTGCCGTCGGAGTTCCATATATTAAAAAATTACGAAAATGAAATTTTGGTTTTGTAGATTGCGCTGGCCGCTCCCTGTATTGTGTCATCGGAGTTTTCATTTTCGTAAGAAGGGGAACACATATGACACCAGGAGAACGACTCCGCGAGCTTCGGGATAAGCTCGGATTCACGTTAAAGGACGTGGAAAGCGCGAGCCTGCGATTAGCTGCGGACCGCGAAAACATGCGTTATTGGGTAGCGCAAAGCCGCCTTTCCAACATCGAGAGCAAGGGAGTGCTGCCGGGCATTTACAAGCTCGAAAGTCTGGCCATCATTTATCGCCGCAGCATTTGTGAACTGCTCGAGTGGTACGGCATCGAACGACAGACGATCAGTCCCATAACGCCTGTGCGCAAAACCCATCTCATTCAGGACGCCCGAGTCGAAACCTGTACATTGCCGGTTCGGCTCGATCCTCTGTTCGACGACAAGAAGACCAGCTATATCCGGCGCATGATTCAGGAGTGGGGGGTGCGTCCTATCGCTGCATTGCATGGCCTGCAAAATACTGAATACACATACGGTTACGTGGGAACAGAGGATTACACGCTGTATCCGATGATCATGCCCGGATCGTTCGTGCAGATCGATCCAAGGCTTACGTCCATCGAGACCGGCCCGTGGGTCTCGGATTTTGAGCGTCCGGTTTACTTTCTGGAAACGCACGATAGCTATATCTGCGGGTGGTGCGCGCTGATCAGCAGCCGCGAGATTCAGGTACAGCCACACGCGCTTTCCGGCTTGCCGGCTCGGAACTTCCGCTATCCCGATGAGATCGAGGTAGTTGGGCGGGTTGTGGGGATCGCGATGAAGCTCAAGAGCGCGATGCGCGAGCCTGAGCGAGAGACTTTAGCGATTCCAGTACAAAATTAAAGTGCTCATGGCTGTGCGAGGGCCACTCGGCGCTGCGTACAAGCGGTGCGGAAAGCAAATATTGCACGAACTCTGCTGGTGACTGTCCCTCCTCCTCGGCCCCAAGTTGAAGATCGCCAAGGAGTTCGGCCAAGTCAGTTTGCAGAACTGTCTCCAGGACCATGCGATGGGAGTGGGCGAAGGCGCGAGATACCTCGTCTTCGCCAAACTCGCGCTCCAAACCCCAGTGATGATAGCTGCCGGGCTCGTCTTGAAGGCTGGCCAGATAGGCCAGACGGGCAAATTGACCTTGGATGGCGGAGAGCGTCTTCGAGGCTTCGTGCCCCACGTTATTCATCATAAAAATTACAAATATGTAATTTGTAAAACAAACAGCTTAATTGCCGAAAAATCGCTAATTAGCCAGACCATCACCGTGCATATCGAAAAGGAGGTATGGCACGGTGAAAAAACTTGGTTTCTTGGTATTGACTCTTCTCCTCATGGCCCCAATCTCGCGGCAGCTCTCGGATGGACCCGGACCGATGCCGATTTGCCCACCAGACAATCCGACGGGTTGCGTCATTGGCGATAACCCTCTCGCACTGCCGTAAATTCAGTGATACGCTAGCCAGCGCAGATGCGACTGGCCCTGTACGCACTTTCGCTGCTTCCCATTCCGGCTCTGGCTGTGCTTGCGTTAGCCATGTACCGGAGGAAGCAGCATATTTTGTATCCAGCATTTTGGGCCTATATCGTCCTGCAATGTCTCAGGCTGGTCATTGAGTTTATATGTAACTTGATTTCTTACAAAGCCTATTTCTATGCGTATTGGACGTGTAGCTTTCTAAGCGCAATTCTTACGCTAGTCTTACTCCGAACTTTGTTTGTATCCTTCCTCGAAAAGTATCCCGCATTGGATACAATTCGGCGGCACGGTTTCGAATTCGTCGTTTCCATACTGTGGTTTACCGCTTTGGCGCTGAATTTGGGACTCATGCGCGACCAAGCATGGCCGCAGAGAATTACGCGCGCCGAATTGGTCCTCAGCTTCACAGAAGTGGGTGTTTTTCTCTTTGTACTTGCCACGACCCTGACCTTAGGAATCAAGTGGAGGTCCACGTATTGTGGAATCGCAGCCGGCCTTGGCCTGCTCGGAGCTGTCGATTTGCTGGTGTTTACCGGTATGTCGTGGGTAACACGTTTCTTTCAGCCAAGCGTGCTCGCGGGTTGGATTGAAACGATAGCTTTTGATTCGGCAGTGGCCATCTTTGCCGTCTATTTCCTGCGCGCACCAGCGCGCGAGAAAGACCCTCCTGCCGTCCTTCGTCCTGAGCTCCTCGAATGGACTGAATCGATGAAAGGGGCTGTTCGCAAGTGACCTTCACCGTCATTGCTGTCCTGCTGCTGATTATTGCCAACGTTCTGTTGGTGAAACTCCTGCTCGGTGCAGTACAGCATCCGACGAATTTGGTGGAACTGCTCGACCACCTGAAGCCGGTAAATGCCGCATCATTTCGGCATTTAGCGTCTTACGCCGACGACCACTATCTCCGCGCCAATCTGCCTCGAAGGGAATATCTACGATTAAAGCGGCTGCGTTTGAGAGCTGTTCATGCGTATTATCTCTCGGCACTGCAGAACTCTTCGCTGGTGTTGGCCTATGGCGAGGCGCTGGCGAGCAGCCAGCATTCTTCGTTTGTCCAGTTTGGTTCCGAGATTCGGTCGGCCGCGATGGAGCTGCGCATGGCGCTGCTGCGCGGGCTTTTTGCCATTTGGATCTGCTATTTCATCAATTGCGAAATCCCGTCCTGGCGCCACATCACCGACCTTTACAACCAGGTCGGCTCTCGTCTGAGTTACTTCTGCGAGTCCAACTTCCCCGATCTGGAACACGCCGTGGTCGAGCACTTCTGGTACTAGATCGCAGGTTTCATTGTCGAGTTTGTTCCAGCCAGGGATTACAACCACGCCTTCGAAGTGTTAGATTTCCTACACCCGTGCTGTTTCGCGCCTCGCTATGGTCGTTATCTTTGAACCGTCGCAAAAGATCGCGCTACTGGTAATCGACGATGAGCCGCACGTTGCGGAGTTGATGCCGGAGATCTTCAGCGACTTGCCGATTGACGTCCTGGTGGCCCGCGATGCCAGGACAGGACTTCGAATGCTGGTCGAGCATCATCCTCGCATCGTGATCCTCGATCTGAATTTAGGCGACATCAGCGGAATGAAAGTGCTGGAGCAGATCGCGGAATTCGATCCACGGATTGAAGTGATTCTCCTCTCCGGAGATTACTCGTCTTCGTTGGCAATCGAAGCCATTGAGAAGGGCGCGGCCGATTTCCTGAGCAAGCCACTTTCGGTTGGGGAGCTGCGCGCGCGCGTCGAAAGCTCTTTGGAAACCGCACAGAAGAACCGGCATACGAGCGAATTGGACGCGGAGCTTTCCGCCTCATTCCGCTTTCAGGGCATGGTTGGGCGGAGTCCTCGCATGCTCGAGATCTTCAACAAAGTAATGCGGGTGGCGCCGCATTTCCGCGTCGCCCTTGTGAGCGGCGCTCCCGGAACGGGAAAGAAGGCCATCGCGCGCGCCCTGCACAATCTTTCTCCAGTGCGTGACAGCGTCTTCATAACCTTCGATTGCGCCACGCTGCGCGAGCCGGCAGGTGAGCGACAACTCTTCGGATCGGAAAACTGGTCGCTGCCAGGGACGCTGAAGGACGCCTCCGGGTTATTCGAACGAGCAAACCACGGAACACTCGTTCTTGAACATATCGACGAAATGCCTCCGCACCTGCAGTCGAAACTTCTGCGCGTGCTGCATACGGGAGAACTGCAACGCCTCGGATCGACGACTCCGAGAAGGGTGGACGTGCGCCTCATCGCCACGACCGACAAGGATCTCTGCGCCGCAGTCAGCGATCGCCGTTTTCGCGAAGACCTGTACTATCGCCTTTCTCCTCTGCATCTGAAGCTGCCCACGCTGCAAGAGCGAATCGAAGATCTTCCCCTGCTGCAGCGTCATTTTGTCGAGGAATATGCAGACCAATATGGGAAAGTGATCACCGGACTCACCCGGCGCGCGCAGGATTTGCTCGCGCACCATCCGTGGCGCGGAAACGTCCAGGAGTTAGAAGAAGTAATCGCAGCGGCAGTGCGGCGCTCTGAAGGCGAGGTGCTCGACGTTGCGCAATTTCCTGTAACGTTGAAAAGCGAATCGAAAACCGCTCCGGCTTTGATGTCGCTGCGCGAGGCGCAACGCAACTACGCGCTGCAGGTGCTCCAGGCCGTACACAACAATCCAACCAAAGCCGCTGAGATTCTGAAGATCAGCCTCACCGATCTGTACGACATACTCGCCAACAGCGGCGCGTCGGAAGCAAGCTAGGTCGTGTCGCTATTTATCGCTTGAGCTGTGGCTCGCCGAAACCTCGGCGACTGCTCCTCCGTTGTAATGGCTAGGTTGCGGGCGATAACCATTTCGCGTGCGAACGTGCAGATTGTGACGATCGCCGGTCAGTTTGACCGTAATCGTGCGCCATCCGTGATTCGGATTCGGCTTCGGATAATAGCTGAGAGAGTACAGATGTCCGAGGTCGTCGCGAATCGATTCGAACGCCTTGCGCTCGTCTCGCCAGTTCTTCGAGAAATATGCTTTTCCGCCGGTAGCGGCGGTCATGCGCTCAAACACGGCCGTGGAAACCGGCTCCAGGCGAGCTTCGCGCGTGCTGATCATGTAAATCGGAATGCCGGCCGATTGCGCCAGTTCGGCGACGTCCTCAGGCGGAACAACGCTGGAGTTGTCCGGGCCATTCGAGAACACTACGACGACTTTTCTTCCCATCGTCTGCGCGGCGTCTTTCACGGTGAGCAAAAGGCAGTTGTAGAGTGCCGCGTCGTCGCCGGCCACGGTTGTGCGCACTCCACGGACCACATCATTGCGGTCGGAGGTAAGCGTCGCCGCGCGTGAAAGGTCGCGGCTGTAGGAGTAGAAGGCGATCTTGTCCGCTTTTTCCAGCGAGCGCACGAAGTCGGAAATGGCGTCCTGCGCAAACACGAAGCCGCGATACATGTAATTGCTGGTATCAAACAAAATATAGACATTCGCTCCCGCGACTGCCGCACTCAGCGCGTCGGAGGTCTGACTATTTTCACCTTCGGGATGTGGCACAAACGACGCGTTCGCAGGAGGGACAACAGCATTCTCGGTGGCAGGCTTGGCTGGATCTCCACTTTGCGCCACTTCAAGCAGGCTCCGCGTCGGCCCATTGCCTTCCCCAAAAAACGCAAGCTTCTCCTGGATTCCATCTTCCGTGATGATGAAGTCCGAAGGCTTTAGTCCCGTCACGTAATTGCCTTTGTTGTCTGTGACCGCGACGTTGAGCTGGACCAGATCGACTGAGACTTGAAACTGCGGAGAGGATTGTGCCAGCGTCTGTCTGTCTGCGCCAGCCGTGAAGAAGAACGTAAATCCAAGAACTAACGCAATTCGCCTGTTCATACGGATACCCTTTGAAAACTATATGTAATCCAAGAAATCTGGGCCGGCGCAAGCGATGCACCGGTCCTCTGTGGTTCTCCTAATTCTGAGCTGCAGCAATGCTCACCGGGGTTGTCCCATATTTCCCCCGGCGGAATTCTTCTCCAGTTTCGCGGGCGGCGCGTAACAGCGCCGGCCAGTCTTCCAGATCGGTAGCAAATATCTTCTCTACCATTCGTCGCGTGAGTTCGGGCACGAGCCGATTGAGCATGACCGGCGAGTAATTTTTCTCGTCGGCAAGCCGCGCCCAGTACAGATTGTTGGAATCCCACGACTCGGCTAGAAAACGACTGGAATAACCCATAAACGCCGGGAAGGGCGGCAGGTTGAGCAATTCGCGTCCGTAGTTCTGTGCCAGAACGGGATGTGGGACGCCGAAGTCGTGGGAGATACGCTGCCAACTGACTTCATCGGCGTGGTCTTTTGCGAGCGCCTCAAGTTCTTTCCCGGGCTGGCCTAACAATTCCGGTTGTTGCGGATATTCGCGCTGGAACTCGGATGCCAGGTAGAAAGTGTCCGCTGGAGTGAGATACGTATTGGGATCGTCACTTCCATGCGATCTCAAGGCCTGCCGCACCTCGTACAGCGTTCGCGGAGCGACGCGATCTGCGAGCACATTGAGTACTTTCATTCGCACGTCGTCGTTCTCTGCCGACAACGTAAGCAAGTGCTCTCCGATCTCCTGATACAGCGTCACGGCGTGAAGCTCCTCGCGGCTCACATCCCACCAGCGCGGCACCACGGAACTGGTAAGAATCCCGGGAACTACGGCGCCCCAGATCAGAGCCTGAACATTTTCAGGAGTGATGAAGTCCTGCTCTGCCTGCGCAAGCACATACGGAAGATCGGCGAGAGAGCCCACGAGATGCGCGCCACCACCTGCAGGCGATCCAGCGCCAAACAACTGCGGCGCGCGCCAGACTGCGCGCTGCATGCCCACGACGGTGTCGCCGGAAAAGTCGTGCGAGCGGACGAACAGAGGGTTGTGATGGAGAATCTGCGCCCCTGGCGGCTCGTAGTACGCGTAGTTCAAGCCGACGAGCGTGTCGCGCAAGAACGAAGCGAGTTCTCCGCGAGCTTCGGCCACCTGCTGATCGGACGCGGGAGATTTGATCACTTTGGAGATATCGGTCTGCATCTCCAGATCAGTGTGGCGGTTGTTATACACGCCGGCGCCCCATTCCTCGCGTTCGCTCTTCTTGAAGATGGGCTGCGGCATCTGGAACTCGCGCAGATCTCCCGCCAGCATCAGCAGCCCGGAGGAACGCTCTTTCACGCGAGCGGCGCCATGAAGGTTATCGCCAAGCTGGATGAGGGTGTCGAGCGAAACCAGGCGCTGGGCATCGAGCACCGAGCGCATGCGGTTTGCGACTTCCTGGTGCATCTGCTGGCCTTCCGGCGTACTCTGCGGCGGACCGGCGAGGAGAGAAATGATGCCGTCCTGCGAAGCATCCGGCTTTCCTGTAGAGGCGAGCAGGATTTGCTTCAGCGATTCACGTCCGGCGTCGAATACGTTTGTCGAGTTCGTTACTTTCCCAAATTGAGACACTACTTGCTGGAACGAGCGGTTGAGATCGTTTCTCGGAATCTCGCGCTGGCGTGCAAGGATCTGCCAGAGGCCCACGCTCGCGTCGAACATTCCGAGCGCATTGCCGCGGACGTAGTGATTCGGGATTGAGTCAAGGTGTTCGGCAACTGAGAGGAATGAATTGATTGAAGTATCGTCGAGCGTCGGAAATTCGGAGAAGATTAGATACTGATCGCCGAAGCGGTTGTACTTCGAGGCCATCTGCTCAACCGTCTGTGCGCTCAAGGCGTGACCAGTTCCGCGGCGCTCATCCAGTTCGGTCAGCATCAAGTATGCCTGCAGTGGACCGGCCTCGGTATCGACTCGCGATATTGCGACCAGGCCTTCGAGCAGTTGCTCAGGACTATCCCAGCCATGCGCCTTTTTGCCCCAATCGCGAGTGACGTCGGAGTAGGTCTTCTCGTGGAAGATTCTCTTCCAGGTCGCCAAGCCGCCGGGAATATGCGGTTGGTCGTTGGCTTCCCATTGGAGACGCGTCATCAAGAGAAGCAAGCCAGGTGCGGGACGGAAGACGGAGCGGGCTGCATCGGCAGGCGGAGCGTCCTGCTTGCGCAGCGCTTCATAAAACGGCTTCAGGCGGCGTTCCTCGGTGAAATGTTTTTGCTGATCTGGACTGATGCGGCAGAGAGCGTCAAAGTATGCCGCCAGCCAGCCGTTGTCTTTTTCGACCAAACGCAGAACGAAGTCGCCCGAGGATTGCGGACTTGTTCCTACCAACTCCTTCCATAGGGGTTCAGCCGCAGCGCCGCCGGGGACGAGAACGTGTCCCTGCTGAATGCGCAGACGGCTGCCATAAAAATCGAGCACAGGAGCATACGATGCGAGCCGCTTGAGGCCTGGATTCTGGCGCAGGGCATCCTGCGTTTCCGGTTCCATTTGCGCGAATGCCCAATACATACGGGAAAGATTCGAATCACGCAGCAATGAATCGAGCAGGTTTTTTCCGCCCGTCCACTCGTTTTCGGTGAAGATCACCGGCACGCGGGTGCCATGGAAGTCGTATGCAAAAGGAGCGCCGCCTTGCAGTGTTTTCTCCAATTCCGGTAATGGGAATCCGGAATCGACGGTGATGAATGCCCGCTGAGGGTCGGAGGTCTCGAGATAACTACCCGGCTTGCCGCAATCGAGACGCGGACGATATCCAAGCACCTGCAGCAATGGTCGCGCCTGATCGCACGACGAGACGCGTAGCACACCTTCGGCGCCCGCCATTACCGTGAGTTCACGCGCCTGCTGCACGTATCGGCTCAAGAGGATCAGAAATTCCGTCGGACGCACGCGGGACGACGGCCCTTCGTATCCCAGCAGGAACACGTTGCGCGAAAGCAGCGGAAGTATCTCTTCCGGCATGGCTTTCTGGCTGATACCAGCCATGCGCAGGAAGGAGCGCAGCGGTCCGGGAATGGAAACGGTCGATTCGGAAGATTGCGATTTAACCTGCGGCGGAGCGGTTTGCGGCTGGTCGCCCCACGAGTAAGAGGCAAAGCTGAGGCACACGGAAAGAAACACGACCGCCCGAATGTTGGGCAAGCAACGTGGAGATTTCATGACTGGAGCCCTCTCCGAACCTTGGAGACAACTGGCAGCAGCTAAATCGCGCGACACCAACGACAACTCTCCGCCGCTCGTTGGGGCGCTCCGTCCGGGAAGAGTGTGCGATCCGTTGGTTCGCTTGAATTAGGAGTTGTGGCCCTTACGTCGTTCCTGTCCCCCCGGTCCCTGTACTACAAACTTCAAATCGGCCCACACGATAAACCATCTCGCAGCGTAAGTCCACGCCCCTTTTAACGCCAGAGTTCCTGCTGGGATGAAGTGTCGAGGACGATATGGAGGTGTCCAGAGTTCATTCTGCAAAACGCCAGCAGCCACAGCGCGCCCGCACCACGAAGGAGGAAGGATAATTGCTCATGTCGCAAATCGTTTTAGAGTCAATCGGACGCGTCATATCGCCAGTGCGCATGGGAAGGGACGAGAACTGGGGGAAGGTGATGGCGGAAATCCATTTGGACGATTGCCGTTTTGAAGCCCCATGTCTATCGGGCCTGGAAGAGTTCTCGCATGTTGAAGTGATCTTTGTCCTCGATCAATTGCAGGAGAGCGAGATCGAGCACACGGCGAGGCATCCGAGAGAGAATCCGCGCTGGCCGAGGGTAGGAATATTCGCGCAGCGGGCACGCAAGCGCCCGAACCGCATCGGCGCGACGATCTGCGAGCTGGTGTCGGTCGAGGGTCTTGTGGTTCGTGTCCGCGGGCTTGACGCTTTTGACGGTTCTCCCGTCGTGGATCTCAAGCCGGTGATGAGGGAGTTCCTTCCCGAACCAGGAACGGTCCGGCAACCACAATGGTCGCGCGAACTGATGAGCACGTACTTCTAGACCATTCCGTGAGGTTCATGTAATCCACGGTTCGAAGCGGCATACGAAGCTCTATTCGGATTTACTGAAGTTGTTCCTATGAATGCCCTCAATTACCTGTCATCCTGAAGCGCATCTTTTGCGCGAAGGATCTCCCGAAATGCTTCGGACTTAAATTGCCGCCAGTAAGGCTCCTTGGCCATGCTCTAAAATGTTGCGCCGAAATGCGCGAGCACCTCTACTCCGTGTACATCATGGCGAGCCTTTCCGGCGTGCTTTATATCGGAGTAACCAGCGACCTGCAAACGCGCGTTCGCCAACACAAAACCGGCAGCTTCGAAGGTTTCTCTAAGAAGTACCGATGTCATCGTTTGGTGTACTACGAACGCTACGACTACATCCAAGCCGCGATTGGACGTGAGAAGCAGTTGAAAGGATTCTCTCGCAAGAAGAAGATCGCGCTGATCGAATCGATGAATCCACGCTGGCAAGACTTGAGCGAGAGCTGGGAACGCGAGCATCTGGTTCCTAGGCAATCAATGAAAGAAGCAGATGAAGCCAATGCAAAACGAATCAAACTGTCGATCAACGGTTCCAGGCCGAGGAGCCTGGCCAAGGGCAAGTTAGACTGACGCATTCCGGGAGATCCTTCGCGCAAAAGAAGCGCTTCAGGATGACAAAGCCACAATGCCAACAAAGCCCAAACGATCGGTTCACTACTTCTATCGAGGTGCATCAAAAAATCGCGGGCTATGGCAGCCCGCGATTCGAAAATTATGGCATCGAACGTTACTTCCCGCGCTTGTCTCTCCTGAAGTCCCGACGGTCATGCCTGACATCGCGCTTGTCCGCGCGAATGTCTTTGCGATCCTTGTGTACATCACGCCAGTCATTGCGCAGGTCTTTCTTGTCGTTGTGAATGTCGGTGCGATCGTGATTGATGTCGGCGCGGTCGTGGCGGATGTCGGCCTTGTCGGTTGCGATGGTCTTGTTATCGCCGCGGAGGTCGGTCCGGTCGGCTTTAATCGCCGCCCGGTCCGCTGCCAGATCATCGGTGTCGTGATTTTTCAGGTCATTGCGATACTTGGCCTGAGCTTTGTCTAGCTGCCGCTCATCCTGGTTGCGATCGCGGCGCTCGGCGTTTAAGTTTTTGTAGTCCTGGCGTACATCCGCTTTGTCGTTTGCCAGGTCCTTGTCATCTTTGCGGACGTCGCGACGATCCTGCCGGATGTCCTGTTTATCGTTGGCTACATCACGGCGATCCTGGCGCAGATCGCGGCGGTCATGCCGGATATCGCGACGGTCGCTGTTGACGTCTGATTGATTTACGGTTGGGGTGGCCGCGGACGCGCTACCGCTGGTCGATTGCGCGCTCGCGCCGCTGCTGAATACGAGCAGGCTGGCCAGCAAGCCTGTGGCCGCCGCCTCTAATTTGTACTTACGCATGTCTCTCCTCGTGCGAGCTCAACGTCCGTTGAACTCTACGCTTCTCTCAAACGCAAGGGACTAAGGAAAGTTTCGGAGTTCCTGAACGAATGTGCATGACCTGCGGGGTGCGGTGACCTTAGAGCATTTTCCGACTGCTAGGCCGGCTTGGAAATTCTCACTTTAGGACGTTCTCCAAGGCCTGAAAGGCCGAAAGAAGCGCAGCCCAGCGGCGTAAGCCCTGGGAACGGAATAAGAACGGATCGAGCCCCCGAAGGGGCGGCATTCGTGGTTTTTCCCGTATCGGGACTGGCGACCTCTGCTGCTGGATTCCTCCTGTCCTAACAAATTGCTCATTCCATCACGTAATCTATGCCGCCCTTTCAGGGCTCATGCCAGGCCTTTATTACTGCCCAGGGCTTAACGCCGCTGGGCTGCGCTTCTTTCGGCCCCTCGGGCCTCTTGCTCGGTTTTGAGGCAATGTTTACCGCTTCAGATGAATATCAGCAAAGTTCAAGAACTGCTCCCAATCAAAATCCGTGACCTCGTGTTTGCCAGTGCGGTAGTGAAACGCGAGCGTGTGCTGGATGGGCTGATTGAGCGCCGGCATCTGGTCGGTTCCGAGTCCTTGTGCGCCTAAGAGTTGGTACACCGGCCCGGCGGCAACGAGCGCAAGAAACTCGCCTTTCGGATCAGCCCACTCATCGTCTTCCGCTCCCGTGACATACACCGGACGCGGAGCGCTGAGCGCGATCAGTTCATGCATGTCCACGGGAAGATCATTGGGATCATCAGCATATTTCTTTAAATTGGCAGCGAACCAGAATGGGAACCGTTCCGTGAGATTGCGGATGGTCTCGCCGTAATTGCGGCGCGCGAGCGACGCTCCGCCTTCTCCCGGACAACTGGCCAGCACCATGGCAAAGCGCTGGTCTTGCGCGCCGGTCCAGAGCACGGTTTTGCCAAGGCGCGAGTGGCCCATCACCGCCACGCGCTTGGAATCTACGTCTTTGTCTTTCTCGAGATAATCCATCGCGCGGCTGAGTCCATACGACCATGCGCCGATCGCGCCCCAATCGTCGGACGCAGGCTGCGTTTGCCCAGACTTGTAGAAGAGCGGCCGGATGCCGTGCGAGATTCCGCCGTCGAAATCTGGCTCGATGTCCTCGTAATTGATCGTCGCGAAGGCATAGCCATGATCGAGGACCTTTTCGACTTCGAAGTTCTTGTCCTTACCGCGAGAGCCCTCATTCGCAGTCTCCGGCTGATGGGTCGTCCGATCCCACACCGTTCCGAGCTTCACTCCCGGGTCGTCGATCACGGCCTGGTTGCCGGAGAAATTCAGACTGAGAATCAACGGCACCGGCTTCTTTGCCGAATTGGGAATGTAGATGAGTACGTCTTCTCTTGGGCCATTCGGCGAAAAATAGATCGTGACTTGCTTGCGCGTTGCTTTTCCATTTAACGCTTTCTTATCGCTGTCGAAGACGTTGTAGTTGAGTGGCGAGGGCGGCTTGGGACTGCGGCCAAAGACGTTCTCTTCAAACAAGCCAAGAGTTTCCGCTCGCCGCCGCTGCCAATCTTTGGCGCCGCGCACCTTTGTCCCATTCTGGAACTTGAGCGGATCGGGGAGGGTGTAGGAGCCGACTTCGGATTCGTCGTAGTTAGTGTTTGCCGGAGTTTGCGCGATTGCACCGCCAAAGAGCGCTGTTACCACCAGTAAAACAACAAGCCATCGCGTGAGGTTCGCAAATCGGTGCTCCCCGATCATCGTCGTGGCTCCTTTCAGAGCGACATAGTAGAGCATTCCAATTGATGTAGGCCGTGGCGTTTTAGCATAGGGTGCCCCGATTGGGTTCTGGAAATTCGTTTCTGGCGAGCCTCTCAATCACCTGTCATCCTGAAGCGCTTCTTTTGCGCGAAGGATCTCCCGGAATGTTTCGGACTTAAATGCAGCCGGCAAGGCTCCTCAGCCAAGCTGTAAAATGTTTCGCCGAAATGCGCGAGCACCTCTACTTCGTGTACATCATGGCGAGCCTTTCCGGCGTGCTCTATATCGGTGTAACCAGCGATCTGCAAACGCGCGTTCGCCAACACAAAACCGGCAGCTTCGAAGGTTTCTCTAAGAAGTACCGATGTCATCGTTTGGTGTACTACGAACGCTACGACTACATCCAAGCCGCGATTGGACGTGAGAAGCAGTTGAAAGGATTCACTCGCAAGAAGAAGATCGCGCTGATCGAATCGATGAATCCACGCTGGCACGACTTGAGCGAGAGCTGGGAACGCGAGCATCTGGTTCCGAGACAGTCAATGAAAGAAGCAGATGAAGCCAATGCAAAACGAATCAAACTCTCGATCGACGGTTCTGGGCCGAGGAGCCTAGCCAAGGCCAAGCTAGACACACGCATCGCGGGAGATCCTTCGCGCAAAAGAAGCGCTTCAGGATGAGATGACAGAGATTAAGGTGTCGTAAAAGTACGACAAATGAATCTCGGTAGAACTCGTACCGACTCAGACATAGATCACGCTAAGCCAGAAAACGCTCTTACTTCCACCAAACGATATGATTTCGACTTGCTCACTCTCTCCATCGTCGTCCTGATCGTCTGGCTCTATCTGACGTTCTTTCATGGAAACTTCTGGCGAGTGGGGTTATTCCAACTTCCGAATCAATCTCCCAGCACGCGCCCTCTGGTTGCAGCCATTATTCCAGCGCGAAACGAGGCTGATGTAGTGGGTCGGGCCATCACATCGCTGCTCACGCGGCAGTTCGAGGGCGACCTGCGCTTATTTGTCGTGGATGACAACAGCACCGACGGAACCGCGAATGCCGCACGCGCGGCTGCAGGCATGCTGGGGGCCGGCGATCGCCTTACGATAATCAGCGGTGCTCCGATAGAGACAGGATGGACAGGAAAACTTTGGGCGATGCAGCAAGGGTGGGAAGCAGCCTCGCAAATTAAGCCGGATTATTTTCTCCTGACTGACGCAGACATCGAGCACGCGCCCGACAACCTCGCACGCATGGTGGCTCAGGCCGAGCGCGGGAACTTTGATCTCGTTTCGCTCATGGTCAAATTGCGCTCCGACACGCTCGCCGAGAAGTTCCTAATCCCTGCTTTCATTTATTTCTTCTTCCTGCTATATCCGCCTGCGCGCATCAGCAATCCGCGATCCCGCGTTGCCGGCGCCGCAGGAGGATGCATCCTCATTCGCTCTGACGCTCTCGAGCGTGCGGGCGGATTCTCTGCGATTCGCGGCAACGTAATTGACGATTGCGCGTTGGCAGCACGCGTGAAACAGACGGACGGACGAATCTGGCTGGGAATTAAGGAATCAACGCGCAGCATTCGTGGCTATAGGACATTCGCAAACATTCGCAACATGATCGCGCGCAGCGCCTTCCATCAACTGCGGCATTCGGCGCTGTTGCTCGTCCTCTGTTTCGCAGGAATGCTGCTTACGTTTCTCGCGCCGCTCGTTTGCGTTTTCGCCGGAGATCGTGCTGCTGGGTGGATCGGTGTAGCCGCCTGCGTATTAATGTTCACAACATACGTGCCGACGCTGCGTCTCTATCGGGTCAATCCATTGGCGGCATTGTCTTTGCCGTTGGCAGCGATCTTCTATTTGGAGGCGACGATCGCTTCTGCAATTCGTTATTGGCGTGGGCGGGGTGGCGAGTGGAAGGGCAGATTTGCGGATGTGCTCCAGCCCGAAGGGCGGAATTCCTCCAGCCCACGCGCGTAAAGCCGTGGGTAAGTGTTGCGCGACGACCGAGCCCTGGAAGGGGCGGCATAGTTTCGGTTGCAGTGTCTCCTTCGCATCCATCGGGTTCTAGATCAAAAGGAACGCGCTTCGGATTCTGAGGGGACTTGAATGCCGCCCCTTCGGGGCTCAGCTCTCTTGTGGATGCTCACCCACGGCTTACGCGCGTGGGCTAGAGAAATTCCGCCCTTCGGGCTAGGGCCGGGCATCGCGAATCTCTAGTCCAACGCGAGTGAACTGCAATTCTTATCCAATTTCTGGACCATCTGCTCCGAACAGCGGGCCAAGAAATTGGGCGGAACCCACAATGGGAATTCCGCCCTCTCCGGTCAGGGGTGAAGATCAAAAAACTTATTGGTTGCCTGTGGGCTGCTCCATCGAGCGCTCAATGCGGTTGCCGCTTCGAAGCTCACGAGAGTTAGCGCACTTTCATGCAGACTGCGGGATTGGATGAAACCTCAGCACCTTGTACGTATAAAGCCGTTCCATTCGACAGGATTCCCATGGATTCGCAGGTCGATTTTGCGGAAATCTTGTCCGAACTGGTGTCCAGAATGGCTGATTTCGTTCGGCCCCGAAGAGCAATCCACCGTCCGCCCGCCGAAGATCGCAAACTATCATAGTCGGCGACAGAAAAAAGTGTGTGCACTTTGCCAGCGGAGATCTTCTTCAAGATGGCAACAGGCTTGGAGTTTTCAATGTAGTAAATAGCGGTTGTCCCCTGCGCCAGGCCCATGCAGTCGGGAGCAACCGTTTGGATCTTGCCGGTAATAAGGTCAAATCGCTTGAGAGGTGTACCCCATTGGGTATCGAAAGTGTAGGCGTAAACTGTATTCTCGCCTTCAAACGCAATGTCGAAACCACCCGGCTCGCTCCCATACTCAAAAGGAAGAGTCCATGCCCGGATGACTTTCGAGGTTGCCACATCCTGTGCAACTAACTGTAACGACTTGTCGTTCCACTTCCAATAGGCCAGCCTCGATTGGCTTCTCGAGAGAGCTATCCCATGCGTCATGCTCTCGCTCGCTACAATTCTCTTGGGATTTTCCTCACGTTTCTCTGCGTCCGCCTCGAAAATGCCCTTCTCGGTCCCGAAGAGAACATGCTTGCCATCTTTCGTCCATACTGCATTCAAGTCGGAGGCCAGGCTTTGAATGTCAAAACGGGAGATTTTCCCGTGATCTAACTCGATGATGGCAGGACTTGCGGAAGCATCCTCGTCTGAATCTCCTTGGCGCATAGAGAAAACAAAAACCAATGAATCAACAGGGCTCGTCGTCATGGCCACTATTACGTTATCGCCAGATATTGTGTAGTGATAATCATCGGCCCGAGCGACCGATGAATTGGAAGTCATGAAAACGAGCAGACACAATATGCTCTTGTTAAGGGCAAATCGCATTCTGAAGTCTCCCAACTTGGACCTGCTGTAATGCTGTTTCTTTTCAATATTCTTATCTTCCGGCATTTTTGGAGACCTCTTTTGCAGAAAAATGGGCGGAACCCACAATGGGAATTCCGCCCTCTCCGGTCAGGGGTGAAGATTGAAACTTATTGATTGCCCGTGGGCTGCTCCATGCGAGCGCTCATGCGGCTGCCGCTCTCGAAGCTCACGATGCCTTCGTACTGGCTCAGCGCCAGGATTCCGCCGCGCATCGGGATTGCTCGATGCAGAGCTAAGCCGGCGTCTTCCATGCGGTGCCACTTGGTACCGTCGCTGCTGCCGAAGACTTCGCTGGAGCCATCGACGATTGCCAGCAGGTGATGGCTGCGCGCGTCAAAATCCAGCGAGGTGATCTTGGCCTTGGGCAGGTCGGTCATCATCGGCTCCCAGCTCCCGCCCTTTTCCTGGCGGAAGAGGCCTTGCGCCGACGAAATCCAGATGTTCTGGCTGTCGTCGATCGCGATGCCCGTGATCAGCGTTACCGGCAGGCTCTGCTCCACGTTAAAGTGCTTGCCGCCGTCGGCTGAGACCAGCAGCGTGGTGTAGGTGGAAGCTACGACCATGCCGTTGCCGACGCGAACCCGCTGAAAGGGCTCTTTCTTGGCTGCGTGCTGCAGGTTCCAGGTTTTGCCCATGTCGCGCGAAACCAGCAGCGCGCCAGATGATGTGGGAACGAAGAGGCTGTTGCCCTCGATTGCCAAATCGGGAATGTTGGGCATCATGCCCGGCAGGCTTACGCGCATCCACTCGCGCGCGCCGGGCGCCAGCTTGAAGAGGCCGGCATTGGTTCCGGCGAATAGATTGCCGCGTTCATCCTGAGCGAGCGTGAAGACGTCGCGTCCGTTGAGGCCGCTGCTGAGCTGCGACCAGCGCTGTCCCGCGTCGCGCGAGACGAAGACGCCGCCGAACTCTTTGTCGTTGACCATGCCCGCATAGAGCACGTTGGGATTCTTGTTATCGGCGAGCAGCGCGCGTACCTGACGATGAGCAAAGCCCTCGTTCGAAGCGCTGAACGATGCCGAGTTGTTCGTGCTCAGCAGAACGCCGCTGCGATCAGTTGCCAGAAGAACACGCGTCGAGTCGCGAGGATCGATCATCACGTCGTTGACGATGATGTTCGGAGCGGTCACACGATGCCATGTTGCGCCGGCGTCCTCGGTCTTCCACAAGCCTTCGGTGGTTCCGGCGAAGACGACGTTCTCATGATGCGGGTCCTGCTTCAGCACGCGAGTGCGGCGTGCGGAAAAGGGAATGCCCTGCGCTTTCTTGAAGAGATCTGCTGCATCGGTGCTCTTATAAATTCCTGAGCAAGCGCTCAGATACACCGTCTGAGGCTGCTGTGGATCGACGATGATCGAGAACACGTCAGAGTCGTCGATCACGCCATTCTTGATCTGGCGCCAGTTCTGGCCGCCGTCTTCGGTCTTCCACGCGAGGTGCCAGGTTCCGGCGTAGATCACGTCAGGATTCTTGGGATCGATCGCCAGCGACTCGATGTTCTTGATGTCCTTGTGACCTTCGGGCGAAATGCGAGTCCAGTGATCGCCGCCATCTTGCGAGCGGAAGACGCCATCAAGGGCGCCTGCAACCAGAATCTTGGAATTCGATGGAGCCATTGCGAACGAGCGGATCGACTTGCCGCGCATGCCGCTCAGCGACTCAAACGACTTGCCGCCGTTATTCGAGCGGAACAGCTCGCCGGTTTCATGCTCGATGCTCCACGCGGCTACATAGAGCCGGCGGGAGTTCGAAGGATCAAAAACGATGTGATCGAGAACGTAGTCAGGCCCGTCGCCGAGGTGAGCGTAGCGCGTCCATGAGGCGCCGCGATCACGAGATTCGAAAATTTGCCCTGAGCTGGTGCCAAGCAAAATGCGGTCAGGATTCTGCGGGTCGTACGAGAGCGAACGAACGTCTCCCCCATCGGGGCCGATCATGTGCGGCTGCGCCCCGTGCGCATATCCGACGCAGAATGAAAGCGCGCCGGCCAGCGCAGCAAGGTACAGCCATCGTTTGCGCAACATGGACACTTCCTCCGGTAACTTTGGTAACTCGTACACTTCGGGGAGAAGGGCGCGTTAACAATGCCACCGGCGGCGCAAGGGTGGTAGATGACGAAAGTGCGGAAGCGCTGTCCGCAACCTTGGTCACTCGTGAAGTTGTTGATTTGATTGTGAGTAGCTGGTGAGAGTTGCCTTGGAGGAAGCTGATAGCTGCTAGGTACTGCTGCTAGCCAATCGATGTGGCTAAGTCAGGGTTTCAAGGTTTGTCATCCTGAAGCGCTTCTTTTGCGCGAAGGATCTCCCGCAATGCTTACGGGTGACCTGCTCTGGATTGGCTCTTACCAAAGAAGCCTAACGTGCATGGATAAGAGCCTGGAGAGGGCGTTTTAGTCTGACGCATCCCGGGAGATCCTTCGCGCAAAAGAAGCGCTTCAGGATGACAGGCGGATAATCCGTCTTCAAAACATCAGGCGTTGCGAAATTGTTGCTGAGATCCGTCGTCGATCCATGAGGTACAGAATCCTGCTCACCGCGTCGTGCGGCCCGCAACGTTTGATTGCGCCGGGTCGGTCAGACTTGCCTTGCGCACTTGCTGGAAGTGCTCGACTACCACGGCGGGCGTCTCGGGCAGCTTTTTCTCTTCGGCGGCTACGGCCAGGCGCACGAATTGGGCACAGGTCCAATTCAGAGGCGTTGCGGAACCGGTCCCCTCGCCAATTTGAAAGCGGGTGGGATCGGGTGAGTCTTTGCGATCCCAGACCTGCTCGCCGAGCATATGACCGGCATTTGCCATTTTTTGCATGGCATCGAGGTAAGGAGTGGGATCCTGCCCTGAGGCAACGGCGTATTCTCCACGCTCGCCAACCAACAGCACCCACAAGCGGCCGACGCCTACTTCGTTGTATCCGTGACCGTCGGCCTGCTCGCCGTAGCCGTCGTGGTTGTAGCGGTACCACACCGGACCATTGGGCGTATCGACCTTGATCACGGTATCGACGACTCCGAGCGATTTCTCGATCAGAGGATCGCGCGCGGGCCGAACGCCGAGGCGCACCAGCTCGAGGAAGCCGGCATCGACGATCTCGCGCTCGTCCCACGTGCCGCCCTTGTTGGCGATATTGATCGGCTCTCCGGCATTAGGCTGGCCATGTTGGGTGAGGCGCAGATAATAGCGATCGGCATACTTGCCGTTCGTAGTAACAGTCCAGCCTTCGAGTTTGTTCGACCAGTCATCGGCTACGTTCAACCATTGGGTGCGCGAAGCTTCGTCGTGATTCATTTGCGCGATCTTCGCGGCGCAGATCAGGCCTGCGATCTCGGCCGCAATTGTCGAAGGCGAATATCCTGACTGCTCCTCCCATCGTTCCTGCGGCGACACCGGACCGTTCTTCGCGATGAAGTTGGCCGCCGGCTTTACATGTTTGTCATAGGTCTGAGAGTCGGTACGCCCGAGCTGCCACGCCAGGATCAACGGGTAGGAGACTTCGTCCATCTGCAGCGAGCCCCAGAACGGACGACCATCGAGCCAGGAGTTCTGCGGGAATGAGCCATCCGGCTTCTGCTGCACGTTGAACAGATAATTCAAAGCGCGGTCTGCAGCCTCCTTGTCGCCCATCGCATAAAACGCTGTCGCTACTTCGTAGAGGTCACGCGCCCAAACCAGGTGATATCCGCCTACCGAGGGCTGGTCCGCGTCGGTTTCGTCGCCCCAGGGAATCGTCAGTGAGGCTGCGCCTGCGCCGCGATACGTCTTATCTTCATGCGCCTTCATCACCATCGCGGCGATCTGATATTGATCGCGATACTTCGGATCGACCTGCTTCAGCGTTTCAATCCAATCGCGCCATCCCTTCGCATATTCCGTGTACGCGTGCTCGTAGCCCTTCTGCAGAGACTTGCGCGCAGTCTCGATTGCGACCTCGCCCTCGGAGCCAAACGCCAGCGCGATGGTGAAGTTCACGTCCTTGGTTGCGGCCTGGGGAAGCTCTGCGACCTGGACGACATTCCCATCCTGGGCACGCGCGTAGGTCTCCTTCAGCGCAAAGTCTTTCTTCAGTTCGGTGAGGCCGTCGCTGGTGCCGAGGTATCCGCTGGTGGTTTTTACAAAAGGCAGGCTGCTCGCGAGGGCGGAGGCGATGCCATTGTCGGAGGCGACGAGCATGTCGTCGATGCTGTATCCGGTGTCGTGCATGCCGCTGTTATTGATCGAGGGATCGTAATAGACGTAGAGCTGCACTGGGCCAGACTTGAGGCGCTGAAAGCGAACTTGAATCAGAAGCGTGTCGTGCTCCGGATCAGTGATGTAGTTTTTCGTAATCCGATAGCGTCCGGCTTTCGATGTATTCACCTGCCGAAAGCTCAACACGTCGGTGTCCGGCACTTCGATCTGATGCGTCGTGTCCACAGACTCCCGCTCGATCCAACTCTTGCCATCAGTCACCACGAACTCGAGCAGGCGCGTATTCGCCTTGTCCACCGTCGGGTAATAAACCTCATTTAAGGCGCCATCGCTTCCCAGAGTGAACCAGACGTGGGATGTGAGCGAATTGGAGGTTCCAACTCCCTGCTTGTTGCCATTTGTCCAGTGCGCCATCTGGCCGGGAGCACCGGGAGCGACTTGAGCATTGAGGACGGCGAGAAAAAGAAAAGGAAGGAGAAGAGGACAACTACGACGCATGAGCGATTGTGGCATAGCCGCGAGAATGGGAGCAATGAACGGCCTCCGCCAAAATAAAAAGGTGCCCGACGTGCGGGCACCCTGCAGAGTCAGATAGGTTTACCAGACGCGACAAGCCTTCTCGCTCACCATGTTCTGACCTGGCTTGCAACTGAAGGCTTTGGCGAAATCGTCGCTATTTTGCACCACGCCGATCACGCGGAAGCGGCCCGGCGAGTGCGGATTGGTCTGGACTTGCTGGCGGAGTGCAGCGTCGGTTTGGTTCTCGCACCAGATTTGTCCGTAGCCGATGAACAAGCGCTGCTCGGGGGTGAAGCCGTTAATGGCTTTGGTGTTCACACTCTGAGCTCCACCTTTCTTTCCCGATTTGGCTTGTTCGGCTTCAATGTTGTGCAGGGCGCGCATGGCGACGCGAACTCCGCCGTTGTCGGCGGTGTTCTCACCGAGCGTGAGCCTGCCGCGAATATGCAGGCCCGGCAAAGGCTCAAAGGCGGAATACTCATCGGCGATGCACGAGACGCGTTCTTCGAATGCGCGCGCATCGACCGGAGTCCACCAATCGCGCAGATTGCCTTCGCCGTCGTACTTGCGTCCCTGGTCGTCGAAGCCGTGAGTCAGCTCGTGGCCGATTACAGCGCCGATGCCGCCTAGGTTCACGGCCTCATCTGCAGTTTTGTCGAAGAATGGAGGCTGCAGAATTCCGGCCGGAAAGTTGATGTCGTTGAACGGCGGGCTGTAGTAAGCATTGACGGTCGGCGGAGTCATTCCGAATTCGGTACGGTCAAGCGGCTTGCCGATCTTCGCAAGTTGTCGATTGACTTCGAAAGTATTCGCCCGCTCGACATTGCCGAGAAAGTCACCGCGCACGATATCGAGCTTTGAATAATCTCGCCACTTGCTTGGGTATCCGATTTTGTTGCGAATGTCAGCAAGCTTTGCCAGCGCGGCTTTTTTCGTTTCCGGAGTCATCCAGTCGAGGCTCTCGATGTCCTGCTTCAAAGCCGTTTCGATCTCATCGACCATCTTCAGCATGCGCGCTTTATCCGCAGGCGTGAATTCCTCCTGGACGTAAGGCTGGCCCAGCGCTTCGCCGAGCTGCTGATCCGTCAGACGCTCGCAGCGCTTCCACCGCGCTTCAAGTTCTCTGGCGCCGCCCAGATACTTCCCATAGAAATCGAAGTTTTCTTCGACAAACGGGTCGGAGAGGACGCCCGCGAACTCGTGCAGGAGATGCCACTTGAAATATGCTTTCCATTCCTCAATTGGAACTGTAGTGGCCAGTTCATTGAGCTGCTTGAAGAACTCGGGATTGGCTACGTTGAGCGTATCGAATGCGGGAGCAGTCGTGCCTTTCACAAATTGTTCGAATCCAATATCTGGAGCAAGGGCGGCGAACTGCGCAACCGTCATCTTGTGGTCGCGGTTCTCGGGCTTGCGGCGCTCGATGCGATCCATGGAAGCCTGCGCCAGCTTGGTTTCGAGATCCATTACTTGACGAGCTTCGCCTTCCGGATCGCTGTCGCCGGCCAGCTTGAACATGTTGGCTACGTGCTTTTCGTATTTTTCGCGCTTCTCTTTCGAGTTCGCGTCATCTTTGAGGTAATCGTCGCGATCCGGCAGGCCGAGGCCTCCCTGGTCTGCATAGGCGATTACGTTATTGGCGTTGTGCATGTCGGGCTGAGAGGTGAAGAAGAAGACAGCTTCGCGTACGCCGAGTTCGTGAAGGTGGGCCAGCTCAGCCAGTGCGCTGTCTTTATCGCTCATCGCGTCGATGCGGTCGATCTCCGGCTGCAGCGGCTTGATGCCTTTGTCGTTGATCGCCTTCTCGTCCATACACGACGCGTAATAATCGCCGATCTTCTGGTGAACGGCGTCCCGTTTTGGATCGTTCGCGGAAGCCTTCTCCAGGATCTGCTTGGCGATCAGGCGATTGCGCTCAGCCAGTTGGTTGAAGCGTCCCCAGCGTCCCTGGTCGGGAGGGATGGCGTTGTTCTTGATCCAGTTGCCGCAGACGAACTGATAGAAATCGTCGCAGGGACTCACGCTGCGATCCATGGCAGACATATCGAAGCCGTGAATCTCGGGAATCTCTTCTGACGGGCTTTTGGCGTTGGTGTTGGTTTGCGCAGTGAGGTGAACTCCAGCGCACAGACATGTAATTAAGATGAGCAGGCGAAATTTCATCCCGACCTCAGTGGTGATGATTTGAAACCGAACAGTGTACGCCCTCTGGTCAAGCTTGGGCTGCTTCCCACCAAAGTTGTATCGAGCGATTCTGGGCAAGCAGCCATACTTTGCGAATGAGGCGTCGCACCTGGCAATTAGTGCTAACCGTGACTCTAACGGTCTTTGGTGCGTCATTTTTTCTGCTGTTTCCTCCCTGGCAGATTGAGCATCCCAACGATCCCAGTTTGATCGTGCGCAGCGAGCGCCACCTGATCTGGGATAGACCCCTTCACGCCCATCTTGATCCTGTGGCAATCGCCATCCCTGTGATCGCTATCCTGGTTGTAGCCACCGCCATCAGCGTTGTCACGGTCTATCACGAGTAGCCGCGGTTTCCGTTCCGCCCGGTCCTCCGTTACACTCAAAATTTCGTTTTGGCAGCAGAGCTAAACCTGCATCGGAGATAGCCGCAGCACGACGCCGCATGGAACCCGTCACTCACTTCCTCACCGGCGCATGCATCGGACGCGCAGGCTTTAATCGAACCACGGGCTACGCCACGTTGATGATGACGCTGGCGGCCGAATTTCCCGATGTGGACATTCTTTGGAGCATCAAGGGCCCAGTCGAGGAACTTGCTCATCACCGTGGACTCACGCACAGCTTCATTGGCGCGCCGATAGATTCCGCCATCGTGCTCGCCATCGTGTATGGCGTTCATCTTTGGCGGAAGCGCCGGGGCAAAGCTCCGCCGCTCCCGCCCCGCTGGGGATTGCTGTTCCTTTTTGGGATTGTCGCGACTCTCAGCCACATCCTGCTCGACTTCACGAACAACTACGGCGTGCGCCCGCTCATGCCCTTCAACTGGCACTGGTATTCCTGGGACATAGTGTTCATCGTTGAGCCAATCATGCTTGTGGCGCTGTTTCTCGGCCTCGTGCTGCCCTGGATTTTTGCTCTAGTGGGCGGCGAGATCGGCGCGCGTAAGGAGAGGTTTCGCGGACGATGGTGTGCAGTAGTCGCATTGATTGCCGTTGTGGCTCTGTGGTGGGTCCGCGACTACCAGCACCGCAAAGCCGTTACCTTGCTCACATCGTCAGATTATCGCGGGGAAGTTGTGACCAGGGCAGCGGCCATGCCGTATCCACTCAATCCTTTTATTTGGGAAGGCATCATCGAAACCCAAAGTTTCTATGCCAAGATTCCGATCGATTTGCGCGCCGCCAACATCGATCTGCAAGATCGCGCAATTTTTTTTTACAAACCAGCCGAGACTACGATCACTCTCGCGGCAAAAAGATCGCGGCTGGGACGCGCATATCTAGACTGGTCGCGCTTTCCTTTGCTCGACACGGAGCCACCTTCTGCTCCAGGTCAGGATTACGACGTTCACTTTCGCGATCTCCGCTTCGATTACTCACCGATCAACTTCGGCCAGCAGAATCCGCGGCGCACACCGCTTTCGGCTGATGTCTTTGTGAATCACCGAGGGGAAGTGGTTCTGATGAGGATGGGAGATCGCGAAGAGCGACCGTGAGGTGACGCCAGCCTCTCTCCTCGAGGGTGGAGGAGTGCGGCTAAACAGATGAACAATTGCATTTCCAGGTCGCCAATCGAATATTTGGCGTCAGCCCTAGGTGCCATTTCGGGACAAAAAAGTCCCTGCTAAATCCCTGATCTCTTTGCGCAATTGCTGAAAAAGACGAGCTAAAGCGTTGGCACTGTGTGGGTTCCACAGGAAATAATGCGAATCCCTGTTAAATCCCTGCCTCAGGCTAAAACTGGCGGATTTTGGGCAAAATTCCACGGTTTTCTGTTCGCGAAAGGAAAGATCACCGTATATATCACTGTTCTCCAGAAAACGGACTCACATCCGAGGGTTCTCCGAATCCATTTCCCAATGCCTGAAGCGACCCTCTCTGTGCGAGCGAGAAAGCTCGCGCCGCCGGTGAATTTGGACACCAGCCCGGCAATTACTTCTAATCCGTTCTAGACTCCGTCCCTCGGCTTTTCCTTACGCACGAAAATATTGTCCTGCGTCGGCTCGGCTTCGCATTCGATGGCGATGGTGGTCACCGGATGATCCGGAGCTTGCTGTGGCAGGTTGTAGATCTTGAGCTGGTAGGGGTCCTGCTTGAAATCGAGCTTCTGGTTCGTCGCGTACATCCGCGCTGATTTGGCTTTCGTCATCAGTCCGCCCATTTCGACGTCTCCGCCCGGCCAATAGTGGACATGCATGAACAACGTATTCCCAATTCGGGTAAAGCTGGCGTAGTTGGAGCGGCGGGGCTGGCAAAGATCGGATTTGTAGATGGTGTCGCCGTTCTTGCTCATCCACTGTCCGACTTCTTCGAGGATGCGAACTGATTCTTCAGGAATGGATCCATCACCGCGCGGGCCGATGTTGAGCAGATAATTGCCGCCATCGCGGGCGCATTGAATCAAGTTGCGGACTACGGTTTTGGCGCTCTTCCAGTTGTCGTCGGCGCGCTGGTACCCCCAACTGTCGTTCAGAGTCATGCAGGCTTCCCATGCCCGGCCGGTTTTCTCAACCGTGATGCGTTGTTCAGGGGTCGAAAAGTCTCCTTGGAGCTTGTTGCGATTGTTCACGATGATCTCCGGCTGAAGCTGGAAGACCATCTCGTTCATCTTTTCTGATTCCCATCCTTCGCGATCGAGCGGCCACGCAACGTCGTACCAGAGGACGTCGATCTTGCCGTAGTTGGTCATCAGCTCGCGAATCAGGCCGTGCGTGTAATCGACGAAGCGACGGCGCGCGGCTTCATCGGTGAGGCAGCGAGCGCCGTCGGGATGATGCCAATCCATGAGCGAGTAATAGAAGCCAACGCGCAGTCCTTCCGCACGAGCAGCTTCGACGTACTCGCGTACCAGATCGCGTCCGGGTCCTTGCTTGGGTGCGCAGTAGTTAGTCAACTTCGTATCGAAATTGCAGAAGCCTTCGTGATGCTTGGTCGTCATCACCATGTACTTTTGCCCGGCAGCCCTGGCGAGACGGGCAAAGTCGCGCGGCGCATTAGGCTTCGGCTTGAACTGCTTGGCGAATTGCATGTACTCCTCGATGGGAATCGCCTCGTCCTCCATCGCCCACTCGTGGCGGCCGTGCACGCTGTAGAGTCCCCAGTGGATAAACATGCCGAACTTGGCCGCGTGCCACCATTGCATGCGCTGCTCGCGATTCGCCGCAATTGCTGGCGGCTCACCGACGGGCGTCTGCTGCTGGTCTTCCGACGCTGCCTGAGCTGTCGGCGCAGTCTGTGGAGTCGGGGCGGCCTGACCATGCATTGCGGCGGCTGTAACCAGCGACGCGCCTGCTCCTTTTAACCATGCGCGGCGTGAGATGCGAGTGTCGATCATGAATTAGCCCTTTCGAGGTATGAAGGTGTTATCAACTTTCCAGCTTGAAAATGCGCTCCATCAGAATCCACTTCTCGCCCGGTTTTGCCTGCGGCAGCGGCTTCTGGAACTTCCACATCAGCTTTTCCCATTCCTGCACTTTCGGATTGGTGCGATCTGCTTCTGCTTTGGCCTCGAAGAAAAACTTCTCGTTGACTTCCATGATCATGAACAGCCGCGTGCCGAGTAGATAAATCTCCATATCCTCGATGCCCGAATCCTTAATGCTCTTCGTGATCTCCGGCCAGATCTTCTCGTGATAGCGCTTGTATTCGGCGATTAACTGCGGATCGTCTTTCAGGTCGAGAGCAAGGCAGTAGCGGCGGTTCATGTGTGCTAAGCCCTCACCGTGGCGATTTCAGCTCGTTCCATCGGCTCGCCGGAGATCTTGTAACCGGAAAGAGCGAAGTAGAGGACGTACACGTAACAAATCAGCGGCACGATGAAAGCAGTTTGAATGTTGCTGGCATCGGAGATGCGGCCCATGATCGCGGGGAAGATGGCGCCGCCGATGATCGCCATCACCATCATCGAGGATCCGCGCTTCGTAAGTGGGCCGAGGTTCTTGATGCCCAGAGCGAAGATCGTCGGGAACATGATCGAGTGGAAGAATCCAATCAACACCACCGCCCACACTGGAGCGATTCCGCGGGCTAGCAGCGCCACACTGACTGATGCAAGGCATCCGATCGCGAAGATCGACAACAATCGAGCCGGTGCGATGACCTTCATCAACGCGGAACCGGCGAACCGCCCGATCATGAACCCAATTTGATGGCCAAGCAGGTAGTAAGCGGCAACGCGCTGCGTCATTCCCGGCACCGTGTGCTGCGCGAAGCGAATCACGAAGCTTGCAACTCCAACCTGCGCGCCGACATAGAAGAATTGCGCCAGCACTCCTTTAATCAAATGGGGATGCGCTCGCACTGAGCCGCTCGAGGGCGCCGCGCTGGGATCGATCGCGGCCTTTTCATCGACCACATCGGGAAGATGTGTGAAATAGATCGCGGTCGCCACGACTACAAAGATCCCGGCTATCACCAAATAAGGAAGTTTCACGCTGCCCGCTTGTTCCGCGCGATAGGCCTGCACTTGCGCCGCGCTCATCACCGCGAGTTGTGCCGGTGTGTATTCGACTCCCGTGAGGATCAGCGAACGTCCGACTAGAGGAGACAGAACTGCGCCGACGGCGTTGAACGATTGCGCAAAATTCAGTCGCCGCTCCGAGCTCTGAGCGGGTCCCAGGATGGTGACGTACGGATTTGAGGCAACCTCCAGGAAGCTCTGGCCACATGCCATTACGAACAGCGCAAAGAGGAAGAATCCATAAACCCGCACTGAGGATGCAGGCAGAAACAGCAACGCTCCCAACGCGCACAGGAAAAGGCCGACCAGAATTCCGCGCTTGTATCCAATACGCTCCATCAGCTTCCCGGCAGGAAATGCCGCCAGGAAATATCCGCCGAAGAACGCCACCTGAATGAAAGACGACTGAAAGTCGTTGAGCGCGAAAGCGGTGCGGAAGCGGGGAATCAGAATGTCGTTCAGATTCACGCCGAACGCCCACAGGAAGAAGAGCGTCGTGATCAGAACGAAGGGAACAAGGAAGCGTCGTTCGGTGAGAGGCGCGTGCGTGTTCATCGAAGGTGGCTTTCTCGCAATGTAGTTGGCCGGTGCATACCATCGGCCCCAATACGATAGCTGGTAACAACGTCGTTTGCATATGCCGAAATCAGTGTTTCAGAATATGAATCTTGATTGAGGGGCGATGACATTGGTTATGCGAAACCTCCCTTGAACTATCGTCCTGAGCCCCTCTTTTCGGCGAAGGACCTCCCGGAATGATTCACCTGAAACGCTTGTGGCAGGCTCTTATTCCAGGCAGCCAAAAACATTGGTAGAGGAGCCGCGCCAGAGCGCGTAAGGCCTAAACATCGCGGGAGATCCTTCGCCAAAAGTGGCTCAGGATGACAGTTCAAGGGAGGTTCCTGAAAGTAGGTGTCGGGCCACACCAAAAATAGTCGTTGCAACGAATATCTTCCTCAAGCATCCAATACCTGATTCGTTAACCTGTCCAGCGGCAGAGAAGGAGGCAAGCTATGTCGCTCCGTCCGGTCAAAGACATCATTCACACCAAAGCCACAATCGAGGGTGCGGGCGTAAAGCTCCAGCGTGCATTTGGTTTCGGGCAAACCAGCAAGTTCGATCCATTCCTGCTGCTGGATGACTTCCGCAACGATAATCCTGACGACTACCTTGCCGGGTTTCCATGGCATCCGCATCGGGGTATCGAGACGATCACCTACGTGCTCGCGGGTTCGGTCGAGCATGGCGACAGCTTAGGCAATAAAGGGAAGATGACCGCCGGAGACGTGCAGTGGATGACCGCCGGCAGCGGCATTCTCCATCAGGAGATGCCCAAGGGCGATGACCGGGGACGCATGCATGGCTTCCAGCTCTGGGCGAACCTGCCCTCGTCGTTGAAGATGACCGATCCGCGTTATCAGGACATTCCTTCGAACGCGATCCCGGAGGTCACCGATGATGACGGCACAAAAGTTCGCGTGATCTGCGGCGAATTCTGGGGTAAGAAAGGTCCTGTGGAAGGAGTAGCTGCCGATCCGAGCTACATCGACGTTTCGGTGCCGCCGAATCAGCGCCGGCGGCTGAAGGTGGAGACGACGCGCAATGCCTTCGCCTACGTTTTCGCAGGCTCAGGCACGTTCCGCGACGCCTCCGATCCACGTGCCGTGCTCACAGAGCAGGCGCACGATCCGAACGCTCCGGCAAAGTACGACGTGAGCAACCACTCGCTCGTTCTCTTCGACCGTGGCGACGAGATCAGCGTGCAAGCCGGTCCGGAAGGCATCCGGTTCCTCCTTGTATCCGGCAAGCCGATTGAAGAACCGGTGGCGTGGTATGGACCTATCGTGATGAACACGCAAGAGCAGCTACGACAAGCAATCGCCGAGCTGCACACGGGTGCATTTATCAAGCATCGGTGAGATGAGCTGCTAGCCGCTAGCTACTAGCGGCTAGCCTTTTCTTTTGCTAGTTATCTTGTGAAGAGCCATTCCGCAAGGGTAGAAGTCAGAGCCGACAGGGAACCCACTCAATCCAACGGCGGGCGATCGGTCATACGGAATTGTGTCCGGAAGTGTTCCGAGAGCAATCCGATGGCATCTCGATTCCCATCTGGATCGCTCTGTGCCAGGTATTTCATCGCCTCGACCAGCAGCTTCTGGCCTTCGATATAGCGTCTGTCACTGAAACGCGGCGTCCGTCGCCGCTTGGGTTCGGGGATTACCGGAATCGTGAATACTCTGGCCACGGATACGAGTCCTTTATGAAAGGCTGTCTTGAAGACGAGAAGAGTAGGACGCCAAAACCGCTACTGCCCGTTGCCAGTATAGGCAACGAACTACTCTGGTGGAAGCGACTTTTTGGCGTTGTAGCCGGAAGCGTTACCGCTTGCAATGCGTCATTTACGGTGCACTGAGATCGACGAGCGTCCGGATTTTTGCCAGCAGTTGCTCGGGCTCGCCTTTGCGAACGAATCCCACTGCATACGGGGCAATATCCTCGGGCATCCACTGCATATCTGAGAGCACCAGGACGGGCTTCGCCGGGAATGCCTGCTGCGCCATTTTAGCCACCTCGGCGGACTTCATTCCGCTCCCGATGCGATAGTCCATAACTACGAGTTCAACGGGCTCAGACCGCGGAAAGTTCAATACCTTGCCGTCCACCAGAAGCGTCACGGGGCGAAAGCCTCCGCGCTCCAAAATCCATGCGTACAGCTTCAGATGAGAAGGGTTATCGTCGATAAGCAGAACGGTGGGGGCAGTCGGCACGGGGATGACTAAAGTACATGTTACACAAATTCGTAACGGAGAGTTTATCTTTATGTAACGCAAATTGTGAGGAGGGCAACCAGAGCTGCGCAATTTGCCATCGAAATTGCAGGCTGCTTTCCCCCACAATCTTCGAGTCGATAAATTTAGGCGTAGTGCCTCGCGTGCGCATTCGGAACCGACAAAAAGAACGCGAATGAACTCCTCCAAATCTCGAAACCAGAACGCTGTTCGGTATCTCCTTTTGCTCCTCTCGATTTCTTTGCTGGTCTCGATTTCTGCACTCGGCTACTGCCAGTCCCTCTCCCAGACGGAGCTCGCGCAAAACGGCCAAGAACCACTCAAGGAACTGAGCCTCGAGCAGTTGGGCAAGATTGAAGTCACCACCGCGACTAAAACTCCTGAAGCACTCTGGAAAACTCCGGCAGCCATCTACGTGATAACCCAAGAAGACATTCGCCGCTCAGGAGTGACGAGTATCCCGGAAGCGCTTCGCCTGGCACCGGGCGTGGAGGTCGGAAGAATCGACGCGAACACTTGGGCCATCGGGATTCGAGGTCTGCAAAGCAACTTCTCCAAATCAGTACTGGTGCTGATCGATGGGCGCAGCGTATATACCCCACTTTTTTCCGGGGTCTTTTGGGATGTTCAAGATCTTCCGCTTGGAGATGTCGAGCGCATTGAAGTGATTCGCGGTCCAGGGGGGACGATTTGGGGACCGAACGCCGTTAACGGCGTGATCAACATCATTACCAAGAACGCGGCGGACACACACGGCGCACGCCTGTCACTGCTTACAGGTAACGTAGATAAAACCATCGATTCTCTGCGCGTTGGCGGCGGCCACGGACAGGGGTTCAATTATCGCGTGTTCGCGCGCGGGTTTGTTCGCGGCCCGGAATTTCACCAGGACGGCAACAACTTCGATGGGTGGCATCAGGAGCGCGGCGGCTTTCGCATGGATTGGGATAGTCGCGCGAATACCTACACCGTTGAGGGTGACCTGTACCGCGGAGACTCACCACACATGGTCGGCCTCGGTACGCTCAATCCGCCTTCGCTTGGGGTGCAAACGGTGGTCGATTCCGCCGTTTCAGGCGGAGATCTCCTTGCACGCTGGAGACGTGATCTAGGCAATGGTTCTGATATCTACCTGCAGGTCTATTTCGATCGCACGCAGCGTATTGACCGGTCACTCGGGGAATCGAGAAATACCTGGGACATTGATTTCGTACACCGTCTCAAACTCGGAACGCGGAACCTCTTCTCTTATGGCGCCGGATTGCGCTGGAGTCCGTTCTACATCGAACAGTCCTCACAGACTATCGATATCGAGCCGCACAAAGACACGGACCACGCTCATAGCATTTTTCTCCAGGACGAATTGCAGATCGTTCCGAATCGGTTTTCCCTGACTGGCGGGGTGAAGGTTCAACACAATAACTTCACCGGTTTCGATGCGCAGCCAACCTTGCGTGCGCTCTGGACTCCTTCCCAGCACCGTACCTTCTGGGCTGCTGTTACTCGCGCGGTTACCACGCCATCACGTCTGGAGGAGGATTTCAATCTCACCGGAGTGGCGAGTCTGAACCCACTGATCTTCCTGCGAGTGTCGGGAAATCCAAAGTTCCAATCTGAAACCCTGCTGGGATACGAGGGCGGTTATCGGCAACTCTTTGGCCAGCGCGTGTACATGGATGTCGCGGTCTTTCACAATGACTATGACAATCTGCAGAGCTTTGGAGCGCCTTCAACATTTCTCGAAAACACTCCACCGGCGCCGCATCTGGTGATTGATGTTCCATATGCGAACCAGATCGCCGGAGCTACCGACGGCTTTGAAGTCTCGCCGAACCTGCACGTCACCAACTCCTGGCAGTTGGCCGGCTCATATTCGTTTGTCACGGCCGGCCTGCACGCCGCGGGCGGCACTGCGGACATCAGTTCGACGGGATCCATTAAGACCTATGAGGAATCCAGCCCACGACATCAGGTAGAAGCTCGTTCATTCCTCAACCTGCCTTTCCATTTTGAATTCGATCAGACGTATCGCTACGCGAGCTCATTGCCGGCACAGAACGTACACGCCTACCAAACCATGGATGCGCGCGTTGGCTTCAACTACAAAGAATTGCAGTTTTCGCTGACTGGACAAAACCTCTTCCAGCCTTCGCATTTCGAATGGGGCACTGGAGATCCGAATCAGGCGCTCATCGGAGTTCGTCGAGCCGTGTACGCCAGCGTAGTGTGGAATCGAAGCCGATGAACGCAGCAGCCGCCGTCGAGGAAAATACTCGTAGGGCAAACCTTCGTCATCGTGGCTCGAACTTCGGCCTGACGGTTGCATTTCGAAATATTAGTTGGGTCTTGCTCGCGTGTCTTCTGGTGTTGGGTGGTGTTGCGTTCGCGGACCGTCCTTCGGAATATCAAGTCAAAGCGGCGTACCTGTACAATTTTGGGAAATTCGTCAACTGGCCTGCTGATGCAGGCGCCACCTCCGAGTTTGACGTCTGTGTTCTGGGATCCGATCCCTTCGGCGCGCTGCTCGATGCCACCGTGTCTGACTCTACGATCAACGGCAAGCGCGTAGTTGCGAGGCGGATTGCGCGAGCGCAAGACGCTGCAGGCTGTCGCGTCGTTTTTATTGCTTCCTCCGAATCGCCGCGGTTGAGCAGCGACCTCGCCGTGCTGAGCAGGTTGCACGTCCTGACAGTCAGCGACAATCCTCACTTCCTTGCTCGCGGCGGCATGATCCAGTTCGTTTTTGAAGGCGATCGCGTCCGATTCGCCGTCAATCTGACTGCGGCGCAGGAGGCTGGGCTCACACTCAGCTCCGAACTGCTGAAGGTCGCAACCAAAGTGATTGGAACGCAGGCGCGATAAAGATGAAAGCCGAGAAAACCACATCGATTGCACGCCGCCTTACCTGGATGAATGTCCTGGTAAGTGCGATCGCGCTGGTTGTGTGTTCGGCTGCATTCATCGCCTACGATCTGAACGTTTATTTTGACGCCATCGTCCGCAATCTCAGCGTGCAGGCGCAGATGGTGGGCTTCAACAGCGTTTCTGCCCTCACATTCAACGATCCCCAAGCCGCGGAACAAACCCTTTCTGCTCTTTCGACTTCGGCGAACATTATCTCGGCAAGCCTGCTTACCCCCGATGGCAAACTGTTTGCGCGCTATGCCAAACCGGGAACGCCGGTCACTACCCCTGTGCTGCCGCCGGGTCCTGATGATCAACACCGGTTTAGCCACGACGAACTCGCACTGGTTCACCCGATCATCTTTCAGGACAAGATCGCAGGCTACGTGTACATACGATCGGATCTGCATCGCTTGTATGCTCGCCTGCGGCAATATGTGCTCATCATCATCCTCGCGCTGTTTACAGCTTTCGTTGTTGCTCTTCTGGCCTCCTCAATCTTCCGGCGTGCTATCGCTCAACCTGTCATGCGACTGGCGGAGACTGCGCGCATCGTCTCGCGCGAAAAGAACTATTCGGTTCGCGCATCGCCAACGCGCGAGCACGATGAGCTAGCTACGTTGATCGCAGCATTCAACGAAATGCTGGAGCAGATTCAAACTCGCGACCGGGCATTGCGCGAAGCGCAAGGCGAACTCGAACAGCGCGTGCAGGATCGAACCCGGCAGCTTGTTGCCGCTAACAAGGAGCTCGAGGCATTTTCGTATTCTGTTTCGCACGATTTGCGGGCTCCGCTCGAAGTGATTAACGGCTTCAGCTATGTGCTGGAGAGCGATTATGCCGGCAAGCTGGACGCAAGCGGACGCGAGTGCCTGAAGCAGGTTCGACTGGCGTCACAGCGAATGGGCGAGCTGATCGAAGACCTGCTCAACCTCTCTCGTGTGGCGACAACAGCGATGCATCACGAGCGCGTAGATCTCAGCGCCGTAGCGCGCCACATTGCCGACGATCTCCACCAGCGGGAACCCGAGCGCGATGTGGTCTTCGTGATAGCTCCTCGCGCAATCGTGCGAGGAGACGCCCGGTTTCTGCAGATCGTGCTGGAAAATCTTCTGCGCAATGCGTGGAAGTACACGTCACGGCATACAAAGGCGCGAATCGAGTTTGGGGTTGAAGAGCGGCGTGGACTTCATGTTTATTTCGTGCGGGACGATGGAGCGGGCTTCGATCCAGCGCGTGCCGGGCGTCTGTTTCAGCCCTTTCAGCGGCTGCACTCTGAAGCCGAGTTCTCCGGCAACGGCGTAGGTCTCGCCACGGTTCAGCGCATCATCCACAAACACGGCGGACAAATCTGGGCGACCGGTGCTCCTGAACGAGGAGCTACGTTTTACTTCACCGTCGGCGAGGGTCACGCGACTCTGCCCAGTCCCAATCTGGGACAGGACGTGCAAGTGGGCAATAAGAGCAGCGAATAAGGGTTTGGCGACCCCAATCCTCGCCTACTGCCCATCGCTATTGCTCTTGCCTGCTACTGTCCTCATACACTCGCGCACTCTCGCCATGCGCGCTATCAAACAGCAAATTCAAACTGTCGGGCCCGGGATGATAGAGCACAAACCGGCTGCCCTGGTCGCCGTAGGCACGGAATAGAAGTTCTCCTCGACCATTGCCGCTGGCATCGACAGCATCGATAATTTCGAGTCTCGGATAAACGTCCAGATGCTGATCGTCGGTTATTTGCGAGAACACTTTTCGCGAACTGCCGTCGATCTCTTCCCACGCTGCTGTTGTGATGTACTTCTTCGCCCCATTCACCATTGCAGTCGCCGAATAGACGAGAATGGGAGCGTTGTCGTTGTTCACGTCGAAGATGCCGAATTTCGCATTCTGCAGCTCGATGGGAGCCGAGGTGGGAGTGAGTGTCCGTGTCTTCCTGCTCGCTGTACTCGGCCGTGGCATCTCCGCAGGCTTTCTCAATTTTTCCAGCTCGGCACGCGTGATCTTCTCCATCTTCGCGCGTAGCTCATCCACTTCTCCCGCTTTAGCTCGGAACGTGAACGGACGCGGCTCGGGTCCGCTGGCGTCGGAGACTGCGACCATCATGTGCATGGCCGGCGGGACAAACTCTTTGGGAGGAGCGGAGACCGGTTTCTTCTCGTTAGCGCCGTGGCGTCGGAGGGTCGGACGTTCGGGATCACGATCGATGTTGCTGAGAACTTCGTCCGTCTGTTCTTTCGGTCCGGGCGGTGGCGGCGCGCCGCGGCGCAGCTTCGGTCGCTCATCTTCGGAGGGAGCGGCTGGGGCAGCGGGCTTCGGAGCAGCCTTCGGTTTCTGCTCATCGCTGACCTTCTTCTCGAATCTGCCCAGACCGTACCAGGTGCCATCGTGATCCCGGGCGCCACCCACAGTGAACGTACCCACAACGTCGCCGCTCTTGAGCACGTCATACATCACCCCAGAGTCGATTGCCATCGGCTCCGGTTGGGCCTCATAGAGCTCGGCATCGTAGAAGCGGCCTTCGACAAGAATGGCCACGGGGGTCAGAACCGAAGTTCCCGGATTGGGAACGGGATCTTCTCCGTTCCACGTCACAACGGCGATCGCGCGCGGTCCAGCCTCCTTCTTGCGTTGCGCCCCTAAGTGCAGCGGCACAGCTATGCAAAACGCCAGGATGACCGCAGCGAAAACACGGAACACAACAGTCTTGCTATATAAATGTTCGGAAAGGTACCTCAAGGAATAAGCCTTCATGGAAATTGGCGATAAAGTTCCCGACACAGCGGTGCCCAATCAGGATGGCCAGCCGGTAAGTCTTAAAGACTTTCGCGGTAAGCCAGTCGTACTCTTCTTTTTTCCCAAGGCCGATACCCCGGGTTGAACCATCGAGGCCTGCGGCTTCCGCGACCAGTTCGAGAAGCTGCAACGCGCCGGCACGGTCGTGCTGGGCATATCCAAGGACTCACCCAACGCGCAAAAGAAGTTTAAAGATAAATATAGCCTTCCTTACACGCTGCTCGCAGATGAGGACAAGAAGCTGTCGGAAGCGTTCGGGGTGCTCAAGGAAAAGAATATGTACGGTCGCAAGACGATGGGAATTGAACGCACATCCTTCCTGATCGACGCGCAAGGGCGAATCGCGAAGATCTTTCCGAAGGTGAAGCCGGAAGGGCACGCCGAAGAAGTGCTCGCGGCCCTGAAGAAGTGCTCGCGGCCCTGAAGAAGTGAGTGAGAGTGGCGCTTCCTTGAAGGGGCTTGCGTCTAAAACGCGATTGTGATGAACCTGATCGGAAGCCGGCCGGAGTTGGTGAATTCAAAATCTGAATCTGCGGAAATGGCTTCGATCTGGCCTCGCTGCAAATCGAAGTCCTTGCCATTGCCGCTCAACTTGCCGTCAGTCAGAGCAATCAGAACTTTCGTGGAAGCGGGAACGCTCAACTTCCCTCCGCCGATGAGCTGTGCTTTGATTGCACTAACCGGCCCGTGCTGCACGGAGACTGCGTCGTTCGTCACAGCGACTTGCGGCGACATCGATGGGAAATCATCTTCGTCGTAGTTTCTGCGGAAGGGATTGTTCTCCAGTGGGGTCAGGATTTCGACGATGATTTCGCGATGCGTCGTTCCTGCGTCATTGCGAATGACATGCGTCTCCGGGCTGGAGACGAACCTGCTAGACCCAACGCTCCATTTATGACTGACACCCGCGTGGCCTTCGACGAGGTTCGTGGTTTCGCCATCCGTGGTAACGAGATAGAAGAACGGATGCTCTTGGCAGTAGCTCGCTGTGCTCTCGAGGCGTCCGAGCTCTAATTCGAACACCCGCACCGATGAGCTCTCCGCAAGAAGCCGGAAATGCGACTCGCTGTCCATTCCAGAGCAGGCTCCGAAACTTTCCGCGACGACCAACGAGCAGAACAAGACCGGGTACGCAATCAGGCGATTGAAGCGGAGACTCATGGCGGCATTATGAAGCGCGGAATGGACTTTCTCGCGACGGCAATTCATTGCGCTGTTACTCACGTAATGGCGCGAGCGGCAGACCTACCCCTAGCTCCCGAAAACAGCTCAGACTCGTCGTCAGGCTTTGTGTCTTGGATTCAAAGAGTCCATTAGCTCTCGATGTTTGACACTACCCTTGCAACTTCGTTATCCTCTATATCTTGCGTAGTTCTGCAAGTGCCCGCCTGGGTGGTCGCATCGCGCTAATCGGCCGGTGAGTTTCAGCCTGCGGTTTCATTGCTTTTATCGTAGGATCTGGCGTGTTTGCCCAGAGCGAACTGCCTCGTCCCTTTATCTCTTTTGGAGAATTGGAATGTCCACCAGTTTCCCCACTGCGGGGAAAATCGCGCGCAAGTGGTACGTGGTCGATGCCACGGACCAGACTTTAGGCCGCCTCGCGACCAAGGTAGCTCACATTCTCGCGGGCAAGCATAACCCGCAGTACACGCCGTTTATTGATACCGGCGACCACGTGATTGTGGTGAACGCGGCCAAAGTGAAATTGACCGGCATGAAGGCCGGACAGAAGATTTATCGCCACTACACCGGATTCCCCGGCGGCCTCCGCGAAGAACAGTATGAGAAGCGCCTGGCACGGCGTCCGGAAGCAGTGGTGGAAGACGCGATCAAAGGCATGCTGCCCAAGACCAAGCTCGGACGCGCAATGGGGAGCAAGCTGAAGGTTTATCGCGACGACAAGCACACGCACGAGGCTCAGAAGCCTGAGCCGTTGGCAGTCGAGAAATAAGTTTTGAAGCCCCAAAGCTGCGTGCTTTGAAGCTTCCATGAGGAAACGAAAACAGAATGGCTGATCTGGTTCAGTACTACGGCACGGGACGTCGCAAATCGAGCATCGCTCGCGTCTTTTTGCGTCCCGGTAGCGGAAAGTTCACCGTCAACGATCGCGAGTTTGACAAGTACTTTGTCACCGATGCGCAGCGCGTCGCCGCAAAGTCTGCTCTGGTGAGCAGCGAGACTGGCACGACGTTTGACGTGATCGCCAATGTCCATGGCGGCGGAGTCAATGGTCAGGCCGACGCGGTGAAAATGGGCATTGCCCGCGCACTGCTCGAGTTCAACGGCGAGCTGCGCAAAAAGCTCAAGACCGAAGGTCTGCTCTCCCGCGACGCGCGCGGCAAAGAGCGTAAGAAGTACGGACAAAAGGGAGCAAGAAAGCGCTTCCAATTCTCGAAGCGGTAAAACGGCTACTGACCACTGGCTTCCGGCTTTTTTCGAGATGTTGAGTTGTTGGAACCTTGCAGGTTCAAACTTGTAAGGAATGCAGTCAAAACTATGTGCTAGCGGGGGGACGATGGCCAGTGGCAGCCGCGCAGCACAAATCTTCCCGAACCCGAAATCCAAAGCAACGGGTCCGGGCCGGGAATGTAATTGCTGGGATGCAAGTCAATCCTGGGAATGCAATCCATAGAAGGAGGTCAATTGGCGAATATCACAATGAAGGAATTGCTCGAAGCGGGCGTTCACTTCGGGCACCAGACCAAGCGCTGGAATCCCAAGATGAAAGAGTTCATCTTTGGCGAGCGCAACGGCATTTACATCATCGACCTGCAGAAGACGCTCAAGATGTTCAAGGACGCCAGCAAGTACGTCCAGGACACCGCCGCCGCAGGCAAAACCATTCTTTTCGTCGGCACCAAGCGCCAGGCACAAGACGCGATCGCCGAAGAGGCCACCCGCTGTGGAATGTTCTACGTGAACCAGCGCTGGCTCGGCGGACTGCTCACCAACTGGGTGACAGTGCAGAAGTCAGTGAAGCGGCTGCAGGAACTCGACGATATGGCTACCGATGGCCGCTACGAGCTGCTCCCGAAAAAGGAAGTCATCAAGCTGGAGCGCGAGCGCAAGCACCTGCAGGCGAACCTCGCAGGAATCAAAGCGCTGAAGCGTCTGCCCGACGCGCTGTTTGTGATCGACTCGAACAAAGAACAGATTGCAGTGCGCGAAGCCCGCAAGCTCGGCATTCCCGTAGTCGCCGTGGTCGATACGAATTGCGATCCGACGGAAGTCGATTACGTGATTCCCGGAAATGACGACGCGCTCCGTGCGATCCGTTTGTTCGCCTCGAAGATCGCTGATTCGATCGTCGAAGGCGCACAAGCCGCGACGGACAAGGGTGACGCTGAACTCGCAGGAGCAGTTGCAACCGGCACCGAAGAGCAGCCCGCAGGCGAAGGCAGCGAATACGCAGCCGACGGAGACGCCAGCTCAGAAGACATCAATCTCGAAGAGGTGCTGGGCGGAAATATCCGCAAGTCTCCGGCAGTGGCAGCGGCGGCGAGCGAATCGGAAGCTGAAGCAGCGTACGAGTGAAGAAAAGCTAGTAGCCGCTAGCTTAACCTTTCGTACCGCACGTCCGACCTGCCTTTCCGAGTACCTCATGAGACACCCTTCGTGTCTCTCCAAAAATTTCCGCTAGCAAAACACAGCTAGCAACAACAAAGAGCCAGCTAGCGGCTAGTAGCTAGCAGCTAGAAGCTGATTTTTATGAGCACTACTACTGTGAATATCGACGCAAAACTGGTAAAGGAGCTGCGCGACAAGACTGGCGCTCCATTTGGCGACTGCAAGAATGCCTTGGTCGAGGCCAATGGCGACATCGAGCAGGCGGTGATCGTCCTGCGCAAGAAGGGTGTTGCCACTGCAGGCAAGAAGGCCTCGCGCACTACGAATGAGGGATCCGTCGCCAGCTACATCCATGCCGGCGGCAAGATCGGAGTGCTGCTCGAGCTCAACTGCGAGAGCGATTTCGTCGCTCGCACCGACGATTTCAAAGAGCTGCTGCACGACATCTCCATGCACATTGCCGCGACAGATCCGAAGTACATTCGGCGCGAAGACGTCACGCCCGAGGACTACGAGCGCGAGAAAGAAATCTATCGCTCGCAGGCTGCAGCTACTGGGAAGCCGGCGAACGTCGTAGAAAAGATCGTCGAAGGCAAGATGTCGAAGTTCTACGAGGAAGTCTGCCTGCTCGATCAGCCTTTCATTAAGGAGCAGACGATCTCTGTTTCTCAATTGATCGCGACCAAGATCGGCAAGCTCGGCGAGAACATCTCGGTCCGCCGCTTCGCTCGTTTCAAAGTCGGCGAGCAGAGCTGGACGATTGCCCAAACGAAGTCTTCGGCGGGTGAAGAATCGAAACAATAGCTCCGCTTTTACTCAGATTTTTTCCAAAGAGCCGAATCATCGGCTCTTTGCTTTTTGGGCAGAATTGCAATTGGGATCCGTCGATCGCTCTCCTCGTCGTTCATCCGCTGATTTGACCTAAACTTGCTGTGCAATAGCCTGAGTCCTCACCGAGGCCGCTGACACATTCCGTCCCATCGGAGCGAGCGCATATATGATTCACGGATTCCGCCCCTCTCAACACCAAGCGCACACACGGCTATGAAGCCAAAAAACTTGCTGCTCGTCGCTGCGATTCTGTACGCGGTCCTGCTGGTCGCCTTTTGGTATGCAGCGCTTTACTTCAATATGCCTGCGCGAGTCAGTGGACATATGCCGAGCAGCTTTGTGGCATTCGCGCTGATTCTCGCGCCATATTGGTTTTTCGGCTTCCGTCTTTCAGATGTTCTGGTTGCGAAGTTGAGTACAGCGGCGGCGAGAATCGCTCTTCCGGCGTGTCTCGCGATTCCGTACGCCGTGTTCTCTGCTCCGCGGCACGAGTTCCGCTGGATGTATTTGGTCGCGTGGATCGTTATCCCAGTCTTCACCTCTGCGCTCATCGAAACTGTTCCTAAATCAGGACGGGAAGCAGCGGCATTCTGCTGGCAGGATTTTGTTGTCCTCTGCATCTACTTTCTCCCGGTGGAATTCGGACTCCTGCGCGGCTCATTTCCCTATTCGGGACTCGGCGCACTGCCGAAGCTGCTGCTGGTCGATTCTGCGCTGTATTCCTATCTCGTGGTGCGCCGCTTGGATCGCGTCGGCTACGATTTTTGCGTACGGCTACGCGATCTTGCTGTCGGCGCACGCGAGTGCCTCTTCTATGCTCCGATTGCGGTTGTGCTTGGATTGGTACTTCATTTTCTCTATCCCCATGCAGGGATACCGACCGCAGCGCGCGCTTTGGGCGCGATCCTGATTACGTTTTTCTTTGTGGCGATTCCGGAAGAACTGTTCTTCCGTGGCATTCTCCAGAATCTTCTGGAGTCCCGGATCGGACACCCACGTTCGTGGATCATTGCCTCGATCCTCTTTGGTCTGTCCCACTTCAACAAACCGCTCCCTTTCAACTGGCGGTACGTGATTATGGGCAGCATCGCCGGACTGTTTTACGGAAGAGCATGGCGGGATAGGCGTCGCCTTTTGGCCTCGGCAACGACGCACACGATGGTGGACGTGCTGTGGTCTTTGTGGTTCCGTTGAGCCTTAGCCAGTTACGGCGAAGAGCTAGTTCATTGCACAACAAACGCACTGTTTTGCGACTTGGGCAACGATGGAGAGGAGGCGCTTGAATGTATGCTGCCTGAAATCTTGAATTTGAGCAGAATCGTTGGACCTGCATTGCGGCACGGGAATTGCATGTGAGTTGCTGAAGTCAGAGGTGTGTCCATGCTAAAAATTCGTTTGCTGTGGCTCCTTTCTGTACTCCTGCTCTGCGTCGGCCCGGTTTTTGCGGATGGAGTCGATCCCGTTATTCAGATCGACGATCCTACGTGTCCGCCTGCCGGCTGCACACAGGTCTTCTCAGAAACTCCTTTTCCGTTTAGCTCCAACGACACGGGCGGTGGTACCACCGTCTTCCAAGTGAGTCCCAACAGCGCAGGATTCACCACTCTGGATATCGAGACAGTTGGTACGTTTGGTGACACTACAAGCAATGTTCAGTGCTTCAGCAATGAATTCAGTTGCAATGTCACTTTCATTGATGGTGTCACTGATATCTTCCTGACTCGCTTCTGTGATGGAGATGTTTGCTCGGGCGGGTTCGCTCCTGGCGATATCTTCGATATCGATTTGGATAATCTGGTTCTCAATTCGGATCGTCGTCCTATCTTCGATAGCAATGGCGTAGCTGAAACCACGGATGGAGTCGGGGGCTGGGGACCTGATCGCGTGTTCAGTGCTGTGGCGAATCTAACCAGCGCGCCGACAACGCCTCGAATATCGGCTCCTGAACCCTCGAGTGCCCTTCTGCTCTTCGCGGGCGTCGGCGCGCTGTTTGCTCGCCGCAAGCTCCTACGAAGCTGAACTTCTTTATTCCGACAAAACTTGCCTCTGGCCACAAATGAAAGACGCGATCTTCAGATCGCGTCTTTCGTTTTTGAGGGTATACCACCTTGGCGCCAGCAAATTGGCGCTCAGTATGGTCGAGATCTTGGATTGAAGAGCCGAATTAACGTTGATGCAGTGGACGCTGCGCAGAAGTTGAATCACTTGCTCTGACGCGGAGTTTGCTTCATCACCTCGGAAAATTCGGGAACGCTCTGCATCTTAGCGAGTTCAGGATCATTGCGCACGGCCTGTGGAGAGTACCCTTTCGATAAAGCTTCCTGGAGAGCCGGTAGGGCTTCCTGCAGATTGCCGGCGAGATCCGCCACCACCGCTTGTGCATACACAATCGAGGCGTCGCTGGGGTCTATCGAACGGGCGCGGCGAATGAACTCCGCGGCGTGTATCTTGTCGCCTTTCTTGGCGTAGTAGAGCGCGATGCGGCCCATACGTGCGGCATCGCGCGAGTTTACCGCGAGCGCCTTCAGGCCCGCCTCGATAGCTTTCGCGTAGGTGGCATTGGCTTCCGTGGCCTTACCGGCCCATCGGTACGCATCAGCTAGATTTCCTAAGTTGATCTCGGATCCGGGGTCGAGCCGCACTGCCTGTTCAAACATCGCGATTGCATCGTTGTAACGCTTCAGGTAGAAGTAAGCGGTTCCCAAATTGGAGTACGCAATCGGCTTCTTGCTGAGCTCCAGCGCTTTTTGCAAAACAGGAATGCACTTATCGAACTGGCCCGTGCTGAAATACACACCACTAAGATTTTCGTACCCAGCAGGATTGTCCGGCTCAAGCTCTGTTACTTTTTGGAAAGCCTCCAAAGCTTTGTCGTTTTCGCCAAACTTAAACTCTGCGCTGCCTAAAGCGTTGTAGTTGAACCAGTAGTAAGGATTCAGGGCGATCGCTCGGTTATAGGCGTTCAACGCCTCGTCCTTGTTGCTGTTGGCGCGGAAGGCGTCTCCGAGACGGCGATAGCTCTCGTCGGAGTTCGGCGCCAGTTCCAATGCTCGTTTCAGAACTGCAATGGCTTCTGTCTTTTTGCCCGTCGCGGTATAAGCGCTGCCAAGCGCGAAATAAGCTTCCGGCAGATTCTCATTAAGGCTCTGGGCCTGCTGTGCGGCGCTCAGTGCCTGATCGACCCACTCGCGATCCTTTGTGCTGCGATACATTCTGAGGTCGGCATCAGCTATGCCGGCATAGGCCATAGCAAATCCAGGATCGGCCTTGACAGCCTGTTGGTAGAAGCCGATCGCCTTCTGAACGCTGTCCGCGTTGAGCTGATCGCGCATCGCGCTGCGGCCCTTCAGGTACAGCTCGTATGCGTTGAAGTTCTCTGTTTGATGCTGGCTGACGCGCGCCAGGGTTTCATTCGAGGGCTTAGTCTCGATGGTTCGGACCAATTTGGAATAAATCTGATCCTCAAGTGTGAGCACGTCGTGCGTCATCCCGGAAAATGGCTGCGTGAGTAGCCGTTGTCCTTTGGAAACGTCATCAACATTCACGATGATTTGAACGCGATCTCCCTGGCCCTGAATTGTGCCGCTAACGATGAGATTGGCTCCCAACGACTGCGCCGCCGTTTGCGGCGTCGTGTCGGGAGCGAGCTTCTGCGCTGCGCTGAGAGGGGCGATCTCGACATCGCTTAGGCCGAAGAACTTTGCGTAGAGAGCTTCGTTGATACCCAGAGCCAGTTCCGCAAGGTTTTGATCGTTGCCCAAGACGCGGAACGGCAGCACAGCGATGTGCTTATCTGGAACCGCCCTGGTTCCGCCAAACTGAATGCGAATTCCACTAATCGCCGGCACGTAGTGGATCGCCACAGGGATGGCGGCTCCGAGCACAATTGCAGCCGCGCCGATCATCAGCTTTGTGCGGCGTGCCAGGTCTGCGCGGGCACGCTTTTGACCGGAAGGCGTGAATCGAGCGGCCTGCAGGTCGGCAAGAACTTCGCCGAAGCTCTGGTAGCGACGGGCAAGATCCTTCTCCAGGCAGCGCATGATGATGCCGGCCAGATACGACGGCAGCTTGGCATTCAGCAGCGTGGGATTGCGCGGCATCGATTGCACGCGTCCGAGCATGAGCTGGAGGGAATTTCCCTGGAACGGAAGGTCGCCGGTGACCATTTCGTAAAGCATCAGGCCGAAGGAATAAATATCGGTGCGGCCGTCGATCTGCCCACACTCGACTTGCTCTGGCGACATGTAGCGCGGCGTTCCCAGGACCTGCCCGGCCGACGTCATCGCTGTTGCAGCCATCGCGTCGGCTTCAAGAGACTTTGCCAAGCCGAAATCGGAGACGTAAACACAGCCCGACTGATCCAGCAAAATGTTCTGCGGCTTCAGATCGCGATGCACGACGCCTTCGCGATGCGCTGCTGCCAGGGCTTCGCAAATCTGCTTGCCGATTTGGACGGCCCGTTCCACCGGCAGAACCTTCTGCTCCTGGATTACTTCCGCCAAATTTCTTCCCTCGATGAAGGCCATCGAGATGAACTTCACGCCCGCGCCTTCGCCGAGATCGTGGATACGCAGGACGTGCTTGTGCGAGATGCGGCTGGCCAGGAGTAGTTCTTGCTTGAAGCGCTGCAGGATCTCGCTGTTGGCCATCAGCTCCGGGCGAATGACCTTGAGCGCGACCATGCGATCAAGTTCCAGATCGTAGGCTTTGTAAACGCTGCCCATTCCACCTTCACCGAGCTTGCCTTCTACGCGATAGCGAGGTCCGAAATCCGGAGTCGGTGCGGACACCGCACTCGGCGCTGCAGCCGCGGCGGAGAACCTTCCAGTGCCGGACGGAATCGGCGATGGATGCAAGCGGCTCGACGGAGCCATTGTGGGTGCGTCGAAGCTTTCGAAGTTATGAGCTTTGGAAGGAGGCTGCCCCAAGACGAAATTCAGCGACGACGAGCATGAGCTGCACGTCATCGCATCATCAACATTATCCGTGTGGCAGACCGGGCACAGCATTGGAGACTGCCCGAAATCATTGTCCAGAATGTCCCAAAATGCAAGCTAAGGGTAAGTGTTACCAACCGACAAGAAAGGCCATAGCACAGGCGCTAGTACTCAACGACTGTTACTCTGAGTTGCGGTTCGCACCGTTTTGGCGGCCTGCTCGCCGTCGCTCCTTGTGGTAGGTTCTTTGCATGTCCGCATCAGCAGCCAATCAGCAACCAACTCCGGTTCGAATCTTCCAGATGCTCAACGCCTTTCAGCAGACCGAGGCTCTGCGTGCAGCCATTGATCTTGATGTATTCACGCAGCTTAGCGACGGTCCACTGGATGCGAATGCGGTTGCCAAACGCATCGGAGCCGCACCAAAAGGCGCGAGAGTTCTATGCGATTACCTCACCGTCGCAGGCCTTCTGAACAAAGAGCAGGACAGATACTCGCTTACGCCGGAAGCCCAGATGTTTCTGAGCAGGAAGTCTCCGGCATACATCGGATCAGCAACTCAATTCATGTGCAGCGACTACCATCGGCATCACTTCTCCAATCTTGCTGATTCGGTTCGCCGCGGAGGTTCGGCAGCAGAAGACTCCAGCACCTCGCCGGAAAACCCGATGTGGGTGAATTTTGCCCGGGGCATGGCTCCGCTGCGTGTGCCTGCCGCTGAGTTCATCGCGAAACTTGTCGGCGCCGATCAGCAAAAGCCGATGAAGGTGCTCGACATCGCTGCCAGCCACGGATTGTTTGGCATCACCATCGCCAGGCACAATCCCAAAGCGGAAATCGTAGCGGTGGATTGGCGGCCTGTTCTGGAGGTTGCCAAGGAGAATGCCGGCAAGGCTGGAGTACAGAATCGCTACAAGACGATCGCCGGCAGCGCCTTCGATGTCGATTTCGGGAACGGCTACGACGTGGCGCTAGTCACCGCATTTCTGCACCATTTCGATGTCGCGACGAACGAGAAGTTCCTTCGCAAGGTTCACGCCGCCTTGAAGCCCGGTGGAGTCGTTGCCACGCTGGAGTTTGTTCCAAATGAGGACCGAATCACTCCGCCGCACGCTGCAGGGTTCGCCCTGATCATGCTGTCCAATACTCCAGCTGGTGACGCCTACACTTTCCGCGAACTTGATCAAATGTTCCGCAACGCTGGTTTCGGGAAGAGCGAGCTACACACGAATCCCAACAGCATCGATCAGGTGATCATCACGAAGAAATGACGAGCCGACAGTGCCAGCATTCGTCCAAACCCCGGCTCATTCCGCAGCGCGGTAACAACTTCGAGCAGCAAGACACTGCTGCGGATGAGCCACATTCTCATCCGGTCCTGCGTTTGCCATGGTCGCCAGGCACCAATAAACAGCAGTGCTCGACTTGCCCTGCTGCCATCGGTGAGGCGCTCCGGCGAGCGATCCGAACGCCGTTTTGGTACGAAGACAGGCGCAAACTTCCGGAGCTTCGGCTTCGACTTCGTCCTCAGCGGCGGGCCAGTTGGCGTATGCGTGTGCAGCTTGGTCTTCGGCGCTCATGCGCTCACTCCTGCGGCTTCATCGATCGTCATTGGATAGGGCGCACCTTTAGCCGCGCGCAGAATTGTCCGGCGCACGACGGCTTCGAAGATCGGAAGCTTGAACGCGTTCTTCGTCATCGGCGTTGCTCCGGCTACTGCTTCCTTTGCCGCTGCACGGGCGCTTTGTTCGGAGATTGCTGCGCCATTGAGCTTGGTTTCCGCACTCTTGGCGCGGAGAGGTGTAGGCGCTGCGAATCCCAAAATGACATTCGCGTTCTGGCAGCTCTCTCCGGTCATCTGCAGAGCTACGGCGACTGCGGCGAGAGGCCAGTCATACGATTCCTTCTCGCCCTGTTTGTAATATGCCGATTTCGTGCCTTCAGGCGGAGCAGGAACAGTGATCGCGGTGATCAACTCGCCCGGCAGCACAGACGCCTCGCGCGTTACATCCTGCTCCGGCGTAACGAAAAGATCTTCGACGGCAACATTCCGCTTGCCTTGAGTGCTGGTCAGTTCGACATGCGCTCCAAAGGCAATTAGCGGAATTGCCAGCGAAGAGGGATGCACGATCGCGCAAAGCTGATTATCGAAGATGGCGTGGTATTCGTTCTCGCCGTCCTGCGCGAAGCACTTATCCCCACCTTTGCGCAGGCAATGGAAGTCATTGGAGCGGAAGTACCAGCAACGCGGACGCTGCAGCAGATTGCCCCCGATCGTTGCCATGTTGCGAATCTGCGGCGTAGCCGAATGTTCGGCGGCTTCGGCGAGTGCGGTATAGCGTTTGCGCACCGCTTCATTGCCATGCAACTGCGCCAGCGTGACCAGAGGACCGATGCGCAGTCCGCCGCTGTCTTCGGCGATCTGGTCCAGACCGCGCACATGGCGAATGTTCACCAGTCGCTTCGGCGCATCTATGCCTTCTTTCATGCGATCAAGCAGATCGACTCCGCCGGCTTTGATCACTGCGCCGTTGGCGGCTTCTCGCAGCGCATCCTGTACCGATGCAGCCTCAACGTACTCGAATGCGTTTAGCGGATACATCGAGCTCATGCGCCTTCTCCTTTCTGGTTCGCGCTCAAAGCAGCGAGAACGTTTGCCGGAGTCATCGGCAGTTGCCGTATGCGAACGCCGGTCGCGTTATAGAAGGCATTAGCGATCGCCGCCGATGTAGGAATCGTCGAGGGCTCTCCGATGCCGCTCGCGTCAGTCGAGCTAAGTGCTAGATAGTCTTCGATGATGTGGATCTTGATCTGCGGCACCTCGCGCGGGCCGGCGATTTTATAGAATTCCAAATCGGGATTTACGGGAATTCCAGTGTTGCGATCGAGAATGCGGTTCTCGTACAGCGAGAACGAGATCCCCTGCAGAATTCCGCCGTTGATCTGACTCTCAAGCGCCAGCGGATTGATCGGCCGTCCGCAATCGTGGACTGCGGTAACCTTTTCAACCTTCACTACACCCGTTTCGGTATCGACCGCGACTTCTGCGAACTGTACGCCACCGAGAGTTACGTGAGCCTTGGCGTAGTCCGGAACGCGCTTGGCACGCGCTGCGATCTCGTCCGTCTTGATCTTCGCCGCCGCTTGTTTGAACGTCAGCGACTTGCCCCCGTTCCTGCCGACGACTTTGCCATCTTGCAGCACGAGGTCATCAGCGCTCGTTCCCAAAGCGGGAGCGACCTGCTGCAGCAATTGAACCTTGGCTTCGTGCGCTGCATTGCGCGCGGCAGGCGTGATGGAACTAGTCGTCATGCTTCCACCCGATGGCGGACCGGGCGGGAAATGCGTGTCACCGATGCGAATGTGGATGTCGTGCGGCGTGAGACCTAGCTCTTCGGCCACTACCTGCGCTAGCGCAGTGCGGATGCCTCCACCAATGTCCTGCACGGCAGAGAGCAGTTCAACCGAGCCATCGCGGCCAATGCGCACTTCGCATGCGGAATCCATGCTGTTGATGCGATACCAGACCGACTGCGCTACTCCCATTCCGCGCTTCACCGGACTAGGATCTGAGCCGGCCTTGCGGCGCTGCGACCAGTTCACAAGCTGCGCGCCTATGCGGCGCTCTTCGCGGCGTGCGGGATGCGAGTCGTTCTTGTCGCGCAGCTCCAGCGGATCGATTCCGAGCTTCTCGGCGAGTTCGTCGATCGCCTGCTCCAGCGCAAAACATCCTTGCGGATGTCCAGGCGCGCGGAACGATGTGCCCGGGCCAGCATTGATGAAGACGTCGTTCTCTTCCGTGAGCACGTTCGGGCAGTCGTACATGTTCTGCACCGGCCCGGCAGATCCCGCGCCAGTGGCTGTGCCAGCAGTACCGTAGGCGATCAGATGTAGCGCAGCCAGCTTGCTGTCCTCACTCGCTGCGATGTGCAGTGTCTGTTCCGAATTGGGACGATTGCCCCCCAGCGCATGCTCCTCGCGACGGTGGTACATCAGCCGCACCGGAGCGCCGGTTTTCTGCGACAGTGCTGCAGCGATCACACCGGAGTTACCGGCGCCGAACTTAGCGCCAAAGCCGCCGCCCATGTACTCGGTAATCACGCGCACCTTTGTCTTAGGCAGATGGAAGATCGCGGCCATTTCGTCGCGCACGCTGCTGGTTGATTGTGTCGAAGCCCAGACCGTGAGCATGTCGGACTTCCAATCTGCGACTACTCCGTGAGGCTCCAGCGCCGAGTGCGTTTGCACCTGGGTGCGATAGGTGGCCTCGGACTTGGCATGAGCGGATTCAAGTGCCGTTTTGGGATCACCTTTTCCCTTATCGTTAGGACCCAGCGACGGACCACGAACGTTGCCATGCTGTGGAACGTCTTCACCTCCGCCGCCTCCACCGGCAGTTTCGCCCTGGGCCGCAGCTCCGGGATACACAGGAGGAGCATCGGGCTTGCGTGCTTCATCGAGATCGATGACGAACGGCAGCGGCTCATATTCGACCTTCACCCGCCGCGCTGCTTCGACGGCAGCGGGATACGATGTTGCGGCCACTGCTGCGACCGGCTGGCCGACAAAGCGCACCGTTGGATATTTGCCGGATTCTTTGCTCTTGTCCTTGAGTTCGGCAACGTCATAGACGTGCTGGACCACGTGCACGGCTTTCACGCCGGGATACGATTCTGCTGCGCTCGTATCGACCGACTTTACATGGGCATGAGGCATGGTTGAGGGAACCAGCGCTGCATAGAGCATCCCGGGAAGCTGGATGTCGGACGTGTACTTCGCCTGTCCTGTGACTTTCATCCGGCCATCGATGCGTGTCGCGGGCTTTCCGATTACGCGGAGCTCGGAGTTTGCAGGCAATGGAGGGGGCGCAGTTGCCGGAACCAAGCGCGTGAGTTCCGTGAGCTTGGCATTTTCAGCTTCCGCTCCAGGGATACCGGCGATTAATTTCTCCTCGCGTTTGCCGTTTGCAGAACCTGCCGCTGCAGCCGTGTGCTGCGCGTTCTTTCTCACCGTCTTCGATTCGTGCTTAGCTCCCTGCGCAGGATTGGCGGGCTTGGTCTCTTGCTGGGGTTTGGCTTCTTGTTCGAGGGTTCTCATGGCTCATGCCCTCCGCGCTTTGGCTGCTGCCAAGGTTGCATCGAAGACCTTTGGATACGTCCCGCAACGGCAGATGTTCCCGCTGGTTGCCATCTTTACGTCCTCAAGTGTCGGATCGGGATTGCGTTCGACCAGTGCGGCGCAGCTCATGATCATTCCCGGAGTGCAGAATCCGCACTGAAGAGCGTCGTGTTCGATGAACGCGGCCTGCACTGGATGAAGCTGTTCGCCGTTGGCTAGACCTTCAATGGTCGTGATTTTGTGCGGTGCAGCATCGATCGCGAGCGTGAGGCAGGAGCAGACCGGAGTCTTGTCGAGCCACACAGTACACGCGCTGCATGATCCACGGTCGCAGACCACCTTGGTCCCCGTCAGCCCCAAATCGGTACGCAGAGCTTCGGCCAGCGTAGCCCGCGGTTCGATGCTCACCTGCCGCGACTTTCCATTCACGTTCAGGGTGACCGGCACTGCTCCTGGACCGACGACCTTCCCGCCGCTGCTTTGCTGAGCCAGCGCACTCAAATCAAGAACCGACACCGCGGTGATTCCGGCAGCGCCTGCTCCAGCGCTCTTCAGGAACGCGCGGCGGCTCACGCCATTTTGACCATTGTGGGAACTAGACGGCGATTTCGATTTCGCCAGAGGAGAGTTCTTATCTTCTCGCTTCGACATGTGAACCTCCTGAACGATTGGGGGTTGCGGTTAGGAAGTGACGAGCCTGTTCTAAAAATTGGTGAACAAAAGACTACCACTGCCGACCTTGGAAATTCTTGCCGCATCGTTGCCTGAATCGCGCATTCGCAAGCCCAATGGGATCGAGCTTTGACAGCCGAAAATGTCGGATTCCCTGTCGTCCGCTACCCTCCCCCCTCCCTCATGCATCAAGATGAAGAAGGGATTGGACTTAGGCCCAAATTCCTTCTAAAATTCCCAATTTGAATCACAATATGTTGTGATTCAAAGATCGGAATCACAAAATCTTGTGATCCGGCTGCGTGATTTCGGCTGTTTTTTGTTCTTGGAGCCGTCTTCTCACTTCACCTGGACCGGCACTCCTAAAATGGGGAGTTGTCGGCTCGGCCTGAACTTCTCATTAGGCGGTCTCCGTGTTCTCCCTTGTCTTCGCGGCAAAACTCAGTTCGGTTCTCTCCTGCTTACGCGAACGGCTGCTCGTATGAGCTTCACAATCGAGGGAACCACGCCGGAGAGCAAGAATCAAGACTCTATCCGTCGTTCGATGTGGAAAACTCCTGTGCGCCCGAACGGCGAACAGCATGCGTCTGCGATGCCGTATAGTTGATTTATGGCCCGAGGGTTCGAGAGCAAGTCAGTCGAGGAGCAGCAGGCAGAGGCAAAACGGGAACCAAATGCAGGACAATCGCTCAGTCCAGAGCAAGCGGAGCGTCGCCGCAAGCGCGACGGTCTTCTTCTCTCGCGCAAGAACGTCCAGCAAAGGCTCGAGTCAGCGTCCAATGCTACCCACCGTCAGATGCTCGAAGGCGCCCTCGCCGATCTTGATCGGCAGATTGCCGAGCTTGCGTAAGGTCCCGTATCGGGAGACGGTATGGTAGTTTGCAAAGCAGTATGGCTGCCGCAGACGATGAGGATGAACATCGCTAGTGCCGAAATGCGAAGCACTGGCATTCGCGTTCAATTGTTGTGTGAGCCGAGTTTCGTAGCAGCCATGATAGCGCACTAGCCGATCAGGGATGCGAATCACTCAACAGACTTGCGAATTTCCAACAAAGTCTTGAGTAATTCGTGCAACTTTTGAGCATCCAAATGTCCCAATTGCCGGCGGTGTGTCTGCAGAATAGGCTCATCGAGTTTCGCGAGCAGCTTGAGACCGTCACGCGTGATTCTTGCCATAATCGTGCGCCGATCTTCGGGATCGCGAGAACGGTCGATGAGCTTCCGTTTCTCCAGCCGACTGAGAAGACGAGTGACGTCAGGATCGCGCGTAATCATGCGATTTGCGATATCTCCGCACGCAAGACCATCAGGCGAACCGCGCAAAATTCGCAGCACGTTATATTGCGTCGCGGAAAGCCCCTCGCCTTTCAGTAGCTGCGCGAGGCCGCGGGAGAGCAGGTCGGTCGTCCGCAACATTTCGAGATAAGCAACTTCCTCGATGCAGATTTGGCGCTTCGTGCCTGCAGGCTGAAGTTTCGTCACAGATCACTATTCGTGGGGCACGATGGTTACTGCAAAGCAGGAGCAAGAAGTCGGCGAAGACTGGTGCGACAACCTAAAAGCGAAATGGCGGAGGGAGAGGGATTCGAACCCCCGATACCCTTTCAGGTATAGCGGTTTTCAAGACCGCCTGTTTCAACCGCTCACACATCCCTCCGCGGTTGCTAGACATTATCTCATCCACCACCGCAAGCAATCAGGGTCGGCGTTCCCAAAGGACCGCTTTTCAACAGCGATCCTCTGCTGACACTGCACTCGGCTTAGCGGATAATCTTCGCCATGTTCCTCCGCAAGCTGTCCATTTTTGCCGTGCTTACGGTATCTATTTTCTCTGCCGCACAGGTGCGCGAGAAAGAGACCCCGCAGTCTCGCGAGCAGAAAGTTCGCGACCTCTTGGAGAAGTTCAATCTTGCTTACCAACAAAAAGACACGGACACTGTGACCAGCTTCGCTGCCCCCGATATCGTCGTTTTCGGTGGAGGGAACATCTTCAGCGGCCGCGATGATTTCCGCGACAGTTTTCTTGCCAAGGCGTTTGCCAAGCCCTTGCCGCCCTCGACCTGGGAAATTGAGAAAGTGGTTGCCACTCCCGAAATGGCATGGGCTTACACCAAGAGCATTTATAAATCCCGCCGCCAGGGACAGCAGATCGAGGCCGATCTCTACCAATTGTTCGTTCTTCAGAAATCTTCGAAATCGCCGAATTCCGCCAACGACCTTGGCTGGAGGATTGTCGCGCTCGACTTCAGCTTCCATCGTGAAGTTCTCAACCAGCCGGCGCAGCCCGACAATCCCGGAGTGAATCCGCAGTGAGCGAAACCTCTACGCCTCTCATGCGGCAATATGCTGCGATCAAGAAGCAGCATCCCAATGCTTTGCTCTTCTTCCGTCTGGGCGATTTTTATGAATTGTTTTTCGACGATGCGGTGATCGCCTCACGCGAACTGCAGATCACGCTGACATCGCGCAACAAAGAAAAAGATGTCGCTGTGCCCATGTGCGGTGTTCCCTATCATGCAGCGGAAGGATATCTGGCGAAGCTGCTGCGCAAGGGATTTCGCGTGGCTATCTGCGAGCAGATGGAGGATCCCAAGCTCGCAAAAAAGTTAGTCCGGCGTGAGGTGACTCGCGTTCTCACGCCCGGTACCGCTGCCGATGCCAGTCTTGCTTCGGAAGAAAACAATTTTCTGGCCGCGATTGCGCAAATTGGTGACCGTGCCGGACTCGCCGCGCTCGATCTCTCCACCGGAGAATTTCGCGCAACGGAATTCGCAGCCCAGGACCGATCACGTCTGCTCGAAGAACTTAGCCATATGCGTCCCCGCGAAGTGCTCTTTCCTGCAGCACTCCCGCTTTTCGCAGCCACTGAGGCAGACCAGTTCTCGGCAGCCGGGGCACGGTTCACTGAAACGCCAGTGGAGGACTGGGCCTTCTCCCCCGACTACGCGATTCCCCTTTTGGAAAATCAGTTTGGCGTGTTGTCGCTCGAAGGCTTCGGGCTAGCTACGCGTCAAGCGGCCGCGACCGCCGCCGGCGCTATTCTCCATTATGTCCGCAGCACGCAGCGAGGGACGCTCGATCACGTCGATCGCATCGGCTTCTACGATCGTCAGGATTGCCTGGTTCTGGACGCCGTCACAGTTCGCAATCTGGAACTGGTCGAGCCGCTTTTTTTCGGAACTGGACCGGAAGTCACCCTGTTCCGCACACTCGATGCGACGCTCACGCCGATGGGTAAGCGGCTATTGCGAGCTTGGCTGCTGCGGCCTTCGATCGATCTCAACGAGATTCACGGGAGGCAAGATGCAGTTGCAGTTTCGTCGGCACAAACGATCGATCGCGAGGAGTTGCGGCGAAAACTCGAGCGCGTGCTCGATCTGGAACGCTTGCTGAGCCGCGTCACTCTGGAGACGGCGAATTCGCGCGATCTGCTGGCGCTGGCGGCATCGTTCTCGAATCTGCCGCAGATCAAAACCGGATTGGAGACGCTTCAGTCCACACGTTTTCAGCAGCTCAATTTGTTGATCGATCCGCTGCAGGATCTCTGCGAGCGCATCGACAAAACCATCGTTCCCGAGCCTCCGCTCTCGTTCAGCGATGGCGGAGTGATTCGTCCAGGCATTGATCGCGAGCTCGACGAATTGCGCGATCTCAGCCGCAACAGCAAACAGTACATCGCACAAATCGAAGAGCGCGAGCGGCAGCGGACCGGCATCAACTCGCTCAAAGTCAAGTTCAACTCCGTCTTCGGCTATTACATCGAGGTCACCAAGCCGAACCTGCATCTCGTTCCAAGAGACTTTGAACGCAAGCAGACGCTGGTAAACGCCGAGCGCTTCACCACTCCCGAATTGAAACAGTATGAATCGAAGGTGCTCGAAGCGGAAGAGAAGATCGTCGAGATAGAACGCCGGCTGTTTACCGAGCTGCGCGTCTTGATCGCAGCCGAGGCGAAGCGCATTCGGCAGACGTCGCTGGCGGTGGCCGAGGTCGATGTTCTGCTTGCTCTCAGTCACATCGCCGCTGAGAGGGGATACGCGCGCCCCGCGGTCGATGACTCAGGCGTGATCGAGCTGGTGGAAGCGCGGCATCCCGTGGTCGAGCAGCAGGTGATGAGCGGAGCCGAACGCTTCGTTCCAAACGATCTGCTGCTGGATCCCGCGTCGGAGCTGATCGTGCTCCTCACAGGTCCCAATATGGGAGGCAAATCGACTTATCTCCGACAGACCGCTCTGATTGTGATCATGGCGCAAATGGGATCGTTTGTTCCCGCTCGTGCTGCCCGAATCGGAATCGTTGATCGCATCTTCACACGTATTGGCGCCAGCGACAATCTCGCTCGCGGGCGCTCGACCTTTATGGTCGAGATGACCGAGACCGCTGCGATCCTCAATACAGCTACCCCGCGCTCGCTCGTACTGCTCGACGAAATGGGACGAGGAACAGCTACCTACGACGGACTCGCATTAGCCTGGGCGACGCTCGAATATCTGCATTCCGTCACCCGTGCGAAAACCTTGTTTGCCACGCACTACCACGAACTTACTGCGCTCGGCGAAGAGCTTCCCGGGGTGAAGAACTGCCGCGTTTCCATTAAGGAGACTCCAGCCGGAATCGTATTTTTGCGCAAAGTGGAAGCGGGCGCAGCGGATAAGAGCTACGGCATAGAAGTTGCCAAGCTGGCCGGCTTGCCGCTTGAAGTGATTCATCGCGCCCGCGAAGTTCTCGCCCAACATGAAGGGCAGGAACAGCAGTCGGTGCAACACCTGGAGCACGGTCGCAGCCTCGAGCAGACGCAATCGGTCCAACTCGCCATCTTTACCCCGCTCTCGCAGCAGATTGTCGATCGGCTCAAGGGAGTCGATGTCAATCGGCTCACCCCGCTCGAAGCCCTTACCTTGCTGGACCAGCTCAAGAAACAGCTTGAGTAAACGGACGATTGTCGGTCCAAGTCCAATCAATGCAATGAATTACACGAGCAGCATCTGGGCAGCTCGGTCAAAAGGTCGGCGATCGGTGTTAAGCAGAATTTCTGAGGGAAAGAGGATGTTCTCTGTTATACTATGCCCGCGTTAGATGCACGGTTGTGAGCAGTCCTCGCCTCAAAGCTGGTCCTGCCTGAAGTATCCTCCGCTTGACATCTCAGCGTAATTCACAAGATTAAAGGATTAGAGAGCAACACTATGGAACAAGGTACAGTTAAGTGGTTCAACGACGCTAAGGGCTACGGATTCATCAGCCGCCAGAACGGCGAAGATGTCTTCGTGCACTTTTCGGCAATTCAGGCAAACGGATTCCGCAGCCTGAAAGAAGGTCAGCCGGTGCAGTTCACCGTCGTGAAGGGACCCAAGGGTTGGCAGGCAGAGAGCGTCCAACCGCTCTAATCCTGAAATACCGCACCACCGAAGGGCGACCGAAAGGTCGCCCTTTTGATTTGGTTGAAGGCCACTTTCACCACGGAGACACGGAGGACACGGAGGCTCTTTTTTGTGTCATTCCGAATCGTGGTCTTTCCGCGGTGAGGAATCCCTACGGCCTCCTAGGCACGTTGTTGGACAGAGGACTTGAGCGACATTCGGAGCAATCTCTTCATCTTGCGAAGTTCTTCCAAGCAAAGTTGGGAGAACCTCAAGGCCCAGTGGCGCCGATAGGGATTCCTCACCGGCAAATGCAGCCGGTTCGGAATGACACCACAAGAGAAAACACTCCGTGTCTCCGTGGTGAAAAAGAAATTTGTTAAAATGGAGGTTCCCGGAAAACTCGCGGAGAGGCTCCGTGTGCCCCGGTGATACCAGAAGAGGAATACGTGAAACCGAACATCCACCCCGCATACAACGAGATACGCGTCATGTGCGCGTGCGGGAACAGCTTTACCACCCGATCCACCCATAAGGGCGATATCCACCTGGAAATCTGCTCTAATTGCCACCCGTTCTTCACCGGCAAGCAGAAGCTGGTAGATACGGCTGGTCGAGTCGAGCGCTTCCGCCGCAAGTACGCCAAGTCAGAGCAGGCAGGCGCGAAGACAGGCACGAAATAGGGCAAACACAATTTGTCAGTACCGCCCAGTGGTAGCTGGCGGGTTCGTAGCCATCCGCTACCGCGGACGGTACTGACTTACAATCTGTTCCGTGCGCAAATCCTGGGACAATCCGATCTCCCATGCCATGCCGGCGGACGTGTGCGTGCCAGCGGAGGTGCGCATTGGGAACGTTCGTGTTGCTCCAGCGACCGTACTCGCCCCCATGGCGGGCGTTACGGATACGGTATTCCGCAGGTTTATCCGCAATGCTAGCCTGTTTACACGTACTATGGAAAATCACCCCCCGCTACCGCAGGGGGTTCTGAGTTCGCAGGTTGAGGCTGACATCAGCAACGTTCAGTCCGGCTGTGGGCTGATCATGACCGAGTTCACCTCGGCCGACGGACTGGCTCGCTGCCGCGAGTCTCGCCGCAAGCGCTATCTCACGTTCTACGACGACGAGCACCCGATCTCGGCGCAGCTCTTCGGATCCGACCCTAAGGTTGTGGCCGACGCGGCTCACGTCGTTGAAGATCTCGGCTTCGATCTGGTCGATCTTAACCTTGGCTGTCCTGCAAAACGTGTGGTGAAGTGCAACGGTGGTTCTGGACTGCTGCGCGATCTCCCGCAGATTCAGCGCATCTTCGAAGCCGTGCGCTCAGCCGTAAAGATTCCCTTCACGGTAAAGTTCCGACTCGGGTGGTCGGATTCCGAGATCGTCTGTGTTGAACTCGCTCGTCTTGCCGAGAACTGCGGATTGAACGCCGTTGCCTTACATGCCCGAACGCGAGAGCAAGGCTACAGCGGAAACGCGCGCTGGGAATTCATTGGTGCAGTAAAGAACGCGGTAAGGATTCCCGTAATAGGAAATGGAGATATCCGAACTCCAGAGGATGCCGCGGCGATGGTTGCGCAGACTGGATGTGATGCCGTTATGATTGGCCGCACTGCCCCTTCGAATCCCTGGATCTTCCGGCAGATCGCCGAATTCACGGCGTCGAAGCAAGCAACAGGCGAGGGAATGTACACTCAGCCGACTGAGTACGACCGCTATCAGATGATCCACACCTACTTCGCCATGCTGATCGCCGAGGAGTTGCCCGACGCAGTCGGCAAGATGAAGCAGTTCGCGTCCTGGTTCACCCACGGCGTAAGCAACGGCAGCCATCTGCGCAAAGCGGTCTATGAAGCTAAATCCGCGACCGAAGTACTAACTCGCGTCGATGAGTTTTTCGAGCAGCACGTGAACAGAATTGAGAACCTTGCGGAGGAGCATTCAGCGCCTCTGCTCGCTGCGACCGTATGACTCTCCATCAATGAAAGACGAGACCTCGGCAGAGAGAGAATGCGTCTTTTGTCACTGATACATCCTAAAGGCTAGGCAGTACTGTAATCGCATGCGTGCTAAACTCCGCTTTAGCTCATGCTGAAAGTGCTCTCCCGTTGGCTGCTGGCCGGATTTCTTCTGCCTGCGCATCTGTTTTCGCAAGACATTTCATCCTCTGCCGCACAGCTTGCCTCGCTCATTACTGAACGCTCTACGCCCGGCGCAGTTTCGATAGCAATTACAAATCGCTCTTCGCTCAGCGATGACGCGCTCGGCACTCTTCGCTCGGAATTGTTGGGGCAACTGCAGACGCGGGGTTGGAGAGCCAAGGCCTCCGGCGAAGGCGGAACTACGATCAACATCACGCTCGCAGAAAATTTCCGCAATTATGTCTGGACTGCGGAGATATTCGAAGGCGATGTGCGCAAGGTCGCCATTCTCGAGATGCCCCGGCCCAAGCTGGCGACCGAGAGCACCGGTGATCCGGTCGTCCTAGCGCGAACATTACTGATCTCTTCTGACGAGCCTTTACTCGATGTCTCGCTAATCGAAGGCAAAGTCTCCGAAGGCGCGCACCTCGCAACGCTTACTCCATCCTCAGTGCAGCTTTACCAGATGCAATCGGGACAATGGCATCTCACCCAAACCCAGGCACTCGGCATTTCACCGGCGGCGAGCCGCGATCTGCGAGGACGGCTGCTCATTCAGCAGGGCAGCATTATTGACGCCTATCTGCCTGCCCTGCATTGCACCGGAGTCATCACGCAGACGCTCTCGATCACCTGCCGCCAAAGCGACGATCCCTGGCCAATCGGGGAAGATCGCCGGCTTCAGGGCTTCTATGCTTCCACTCGCAATTATTTCAACGGTATTCTCTCCGGCCCATCTGCCTCGAATGGGAGCGTCAATCCGTTCTACTCAGCTGCCGTATTGACTGACCGAGTTCTTTACGCAGGCATTGATGGACAAGTGCGCGGACAAGTAAATGGCCAAACAATCTCCCTCTCGTCAGTCAGATGGGGGAGCAATATCGCAGCGGTTCAGAGCACCTGTCTGCGCGATATCGTGATCGCCAGCGCTTCCGGAGATTTCACACAATCGGATACTGCGACCGCATACGCGGTTTCCAATTCGGAACTGACCGCAGTGGCGCAACCAGCGCCTTTTTCAGGTCCGGTTATCAATCTGAATCCTTCGCCCGGCGGCCAGCAGGCTGTTGCGGTAGTTTCATCTCTATCGGGACGCTATGAAGCGTATCTGCTTACCCCTCGCTGCAATTATTAGTCTGGTCGCTCTCTCCTTTGCGGCCACCCGCCCGCACTACGGCGGCACTCTGCGGGTTGAAATGCGAGGAAGTTTTTCTTCGTTTGACATCGCCTCGGATGCGAATGCGAACCGCGCCCGCGTCCGCGATATCGTCCTGCGCAATGTTTGCGATCGCCTGACTACGCTCGACGCCGCCGGCACTCCTCAGCCCTCGCTGGCAACCGCGTGGCGCCTCGAAGGAGCTGGGCGCACATGGTTCTTTACTCTGCGCGATGGAATAAGTCTCCAGAATGGCACAACGATAACGCCGCAACTCGCAGTGACCGCATTGTCTGCCCAAAATCCGGCGCTGCATTTCCAGATTAGCGGGAAGGATCTTCGCATCGATTCTGATGCTTCCATTCCGGGAATGCCGTCATTACTGGCCGAGTCGCGCAATTCCATTTGCATCGCCGGGGCCGACGGGCGCTGGATCGGCAGCGGTCCTTTCCAGATTTCCGACTTCCGCGCAGGACAGTACATCGAATTGCAATCGTTCGACGATTCCTGGCAGGGACGCCCGTTCTTAGATCGCATTCGTATCCAAATGGGCAGGTCGCTTGCCGACCAGGTCAATGACTTCCAGCTCGGACGCGTTGACGCGATCGAAAGCGATCCAACGCAGCCGCGACCGACGAACAGTTCCACTGGAACGTTTTCCCGTCCCATCGAAGTAATCGCGCTAACGTTTTCTCCCAATCATCCTGCAGCTTCCGATCAGAGAATCCGCGAGGCGTTGGCGCGTTCGATCGATCGCAATTCGATCTTCTCTGTGCTTCTGCGGAGGCAAGGGGATCCCAGTGCCGCGCTGCTGCCGGAGTGGATCTCGGGATACGCGCACCTGTTTAGCTCGGTGCAAGACCTCGGTACCGCCATGCGGCTGCGCAACCAGGCAGGTGCGCTAACATCCTTGTCGCTCGTGTACGACGGCACAGACGATCTTGCTCGGCTTGTGGCTGAGCGCGTGTCTCTCAACGCTCGAGACGCGGGAATCACGCTGCAGCCACGGCCGGAATCGCCGATGTTCCGCAGCTTCGACGCTGATGTTCGCCTGGTGCGCCTGCGCATCGAGTCACCCGATGCAGCGTCGGCCCTCGCTTCAATTGGAGACGCTCTCGACAGCGCGTCGCTGCATCGAGCGCAATCAGCCGGCAACGCAGATCAACTGTTCGCCATCGAGAGCGAGGCGCTGAAAGACTATTCGATCATTCCCATCGCTCACATTCCCGAGTCGTTCAGCGTAGCGCCGATCGTGCATGACTGGTCGATGGGCATTGCCGGAACGATCGATCTCGGAAATCTCTGGATGGGGGCGCCGCGGTGAGCCTGCGATGGCGGCTGCTGTTGGTCTTCGGCAGCATCGTTATCGGCACAGTCGCTCTCGTCTCTTATGTAGTCTCAGTGGGCGCGCGCAAAGCGTTCCACACGTTTGAAGACAGGCAAGTCGATGCGATTCAGGCGCAATTCGATAAGGAATATCAGCTCCAGGGCAAGAACTTAACTTTGCGTGCGCAGGCGATCGCGCAGTCACAGTCAGTGCGGAATATGGCGCTGGCGCTGAGCACCCCAGGAAGCGATCCGGCACCCTACTTGAATCTTGCGTCGTCGCTTGCTTCGGAGCAGCAGCTCGATTACTTGGATATCTTCGATGCTGACGGCGCAATCATCTCCTCGGCAGAATGGCCGGCTCGCTTCGGAGTACGAGAGCAGTGGATCACGGAAGTTCCAAATTGGGACGAGCAAACTTTCTTTTTGCGCGAAGAGCCCACTGCTCAGGGAAACGATCTCGCCCTGGTCGATGTGAAGCAAGTCTCCGGTGGGAATCGCAATTTCTATGTTCTAGTCGGACGCCGCATCGACTCTGCATTCCTGCGCAGCCTGGTGCTACCCGGCGAAACGAAACTTTTCTTGTGGCAACCTGGCGGAAGCGCATCGGGTGAACTTCAGGATTCAGAAGGCGTCACCGCTGTCCCCGACAATCTCAAGTCGGTGCTCGAGCAGGCACGCAAGGGCAATATCGCTGGCGCACGCGTGCATCTGGATGATGCGTCGTATGCAACTCGCGTCATTCCCCTCCCCGGGCGCGACTCCCGGCAGCCGCTAGCCTATCTGGTGATTGCCACCAGTCAACGCGAGTTGGAAAGGCTACAGAACCAAATTCGAAACACCGGACTCCTGCTTGCATTGGCGGGCGTACTACTTAGCATTATCGCCAGTGGATGGTGGGCAGGACGCATCAGCCGTCCGATTGAAGAGATCACCGCTGCGGCTGAAGATGTAGCCGCAGGCAATTGGGAGCGCAAAGTTGCTGAACGCGGGGTAAGTCAGGACGAAGTTTCGCGTCTCATAACTTCATTCAATCAAATGACTACCGAGCTGCTCCGCCAGCGCGATCGCGCGGTGCAGGCGGAGCGCGTCGCTGCGTGGCGAGAACTCGCGCGCAGACTCGCTCATGAGTTGAAGAATCCACTCTTCCCTCTGCAGATCACGGTCGAGAACCTGATGAAGGCTCGTCAGCAGAACTCGCCCGAGTTCAATGAAATATTTACCGAAGGCACAACCACGTTGCTCGCCGAGCTAAATAATTTAAAGAAGATCGTTGGCCGCTTCAGCGACTTTTCCAAAATGCCGGCGCCACGTCTCCAAGCAACGAGTGTGAATCAACTGCTTGAGGAGATAGCCCGCCTCTTTGCGCCGCAACTCGCAGCAGCCGCTAAACCGATCAAACTTGAAACGGATTTTGCATCAAGGGATACAACGATCTCAGGCGACCCTGACCTGCTGCGCCGCGCTTTCGAAAATCTCGTGCTAAATGCGATTGATGCGATGCCGGATGGCGGCACACTGCGAATTGTCACCTCAGCAAAGGGCGGCATCGTAACAGTCGAGATCGCTGATACCGGTGCTGGTTTGACAGAGGAAGAAACCAAGCGGCTTTTCACGCCGTATTACACGACGAAACAGCACGGCACTGGGTTAGGCCTGGCCATCGTCCAGTCCGTCATCAGTGACCACGGAGCCAGCATCGCTGTATCAAGCGTTCCCGGAAAAGGAACGACGTTCCGCATGGAATTTCAGAGTGCGAACGTGGAGCCGGCAGCCCGCGGCCGGGTGTTCGGCGGAAGTACAAAGATGTAAATCTGATGAAAAGCTCCGATCTAGAAACCAACACCCGCGCGAGGGCGCCCGGCTCCACGTTGTCTGCTCTGATGCGACAATGGTGACTCCTGTAGCAAGTCAGTACCGTCCGCGGTAGCGGATGGGTAAGAGCATGAGAAAAGCCCACCTGCTCATCATCGATGACGAACCCAACACACTCGCCTCGCTCTCGCGCGCCTTTCGTCTTGCCGGGCACGAAGCCACGGTTTGCGACAATTCGGCTCGCGCTCTGGAGTTGGTGAAGAACCAGAGCTTCGATCTGATCCTCTCCGACGTCGTCATGCCCGGCAAAGACGGCATCGCGCTGCTCGAAGAAATCAAGTCACTCGGCGTGACCACGCCGGTTGTCATGATGTCTGGACAAGCGCATATCGAGATGGCGGTACGCGCGACAAAGCTCGGCGCGGTTGATTTTCTTGAAAAGCCCATCTCCACGGAGAAGCTTCTGCTCACGCTTGAGAACGCCGTTCGCCTCACACGTCTGGAGCAGGAAAACCGTGAGCTGCGCGGCTCATTAGGCAAGCATGAATTGGTCTGGCGTGGCGAAGTAATGTCGCGCTTGATGGCACAGATCGAGCGTGTCGCAGCAAGCGAGACTCGCGTGTGCATCCTGGGCGAGACCGGAACAGGAAAAGAATTGGTCGCGCGCACGCTGCATCAGAAAAGCCCGCGCAGCGGAGGTCCATTTGTCACCCTCAACTGCGCCGCCGTTCCCGCCGAACTGATCGAGAGTGAGCTCTTCGGGCACGAAAAAGGATCGTTTACCGGCGCTGCCGGGCGCCACATTGGAAAGTTTGAGCAGGCGAGCGGGGGCACCCTCTTCCTCGACGAAATCGGCGACATGCCGCTGCCCATGCAAGCCAAGCTGTTGCGCGTGCTGGAAGAAGGTGAAGTCGAGCGCATCGGCGGAAGCGGAGCGGTGAAAGTTGATGTTCGCGTGGTCGTCGCCACACATCGCGACCTGGCGCAGCAGGTGCGCGAAGGTAAGTTCCGCCAGGACCTCTTCCATCGTATCTATGTCTTCCCGCTCACGTTGCCGCCGTTGCGGGAACGCCGTGACGACATTCCTGTCCTGATCGACCACTTCCAAAAGCAGATCGCACGCCAGAACAACTGGAAAGCGACGCTGTTCACTCCCGACGCAATCGCCGAGCTCCAGCGATATACATGGCCGGGAAATGTCCGCGAGCTGCGCAATGTAGTCGAGCGTCTCCTGCTGCTGGCCGCCGACAACCGGGTAGATTTACCAACAGTCCGAATGGCGCTACCGGTGTCTTCCGCTCCCGTTGCGGGAACCATGCCATCGGACGGCCATGGCACGCTGGCCGAGCGTATGGACCAGGTCGAGCGCTCGATCATCCTGACCGAACTCGAGCGCCAGGAGTTTCACATCACCAACACCGCCAAAGCGCTGGGACTCGAACGCAGTCATCTCTATAAGAAGGCGCAGCAGTTGGGGATCGACCTAGTGAGCGTGCGCAAGGGCGGAGCATAAGCGAAAATTCACGCGGAGAAACCAAAACAAACCCTTGTTCCGCTCAGCGCCAATCGGCTGACTCCACACTGCTGGTTTGCTATATTCGAGAATCACTAATCCCAGACCGGAGGGTCGGTGCCCAGCCAGCAGCAGGTCAAGTGGTCACAGCTACGTGTCGGAATCACGGTCCTGGTTGCGAGTATCACCCTCGCCGTTCTGATCTTTGTCATGAGCGGTACGGTCAGCCCCTTCAGCCGCAAGATCGCTCTGCGCGCCTACTTTGAAAACGCCGCCGGTCTGGTAAAAGGCGCGCCCGTCAGACTCGCGGGTGTTGACATCGGCAACGTGGACGCCGTCCACTACGTCAATGATCCAAAACGGAAAAGCACTCCCGTGGAGGTGGTGATGAAGATCAGCTCACACCACCAGAACGAAGTCCTGCGCGGCACGGCGGCGAACCAGTACAAAGATGGATCGCTGGCAACGCTCGAAACCGCCGGCGTGCTCGGGGCCACGTTCGTCGATATCGACAGCTCGAAAGCTACCGGCCCGCCGGTCAAAGATGGTGACGAGCTGAAAACCACTGAGAGTCCGGGCGTGCAGGATGTCCTGAAAGCCAGCCAGGGGACGATTGAAAACCTGAATACGATTCTCAACAAGGTGAATAGCATTGTCGATACAATCCAGAATGGGAACGGAACTATCGGAAAAATCATCAACGATCCTGAACTCTACAACCGCGCAACTGTGACGGTAGCGCAACTGCAGAAGCTCACCACTCAGATCAACGACGGCAAAGGCACCATCGGCAAGCTGCTCTCATCGGACGAGCTGTACGACAAATTCAACGATTCCGTCACGAAGCTGGATCAAATCGTGAACGACATCAATGCGGGAAAAGGCAACGCCGGCAAACTCCTCAAGGATGAGCAGCTTTACAACAACATCAACCAGACTACGGCCAAGATTCGCGATCTGATGAACGATATCGACGCAGGACAGGGCACGTTGGGCCTATTGGCTAAGAATAAAGAGTACGCCGCCAAGATCGACCGCCTCACCACAAATCTGGAGCAGATTTCGAACCGCCTCGCAGCCGGCGAAGGCTCAGCCGGCCTGCTCCTAAGAGATCCCCGCCTATACAACAACGCCGACCAGATGCTGATCGAAAGCCGCAATCTGGTGAAGGCCATACGCGAGAACCCGAAGAAGTATTTGACGATCCACTTCAAAATCTTCTGAGTTTTCAATTGAGACTTGCTCTTCAACGTGGTCATCCTGAAGGGCCTCTTTTTGCGTGGGATTTCCGGGAATGCTTCAACCTGAATGCGCTGACTCGGCTCTCACCAAAAACTAAACATCGGCAAAGAGCCTAGAAAGCGCAACTCAGTCCGAAGCATTGCGGCAGATCCTTCGCGCAAAAGAAGCGCTTCAGGATGACAAATCATAGAGAGCATCGCGGGATCAGATGCGTTGGCAGAGATGATTGAAGAGCGCAGAATCCACTGTTTACCTCAACCTGGCGCTCTTATGCGCGCCTTCTTCTCAGCCTGGCAAATACCTGTTGTCCTTCAGGGATCTTCAACAGCGAGGTAATCCCAAAATAGAACAATCCATAGGGGAGCAAGATGGCGACGGCCATTACAAGCGGTCGATGATGACCGATTCCCAACTTGATGGCCCAGGCGCCTGCGGCGGAGAGCGCGGCGGCAAGCCACAGCTTGGCTAGAAAGGCGCTCGCGGGACGCACTGCACCGATTCGCTGATGAAGTTTCCATCGCAGCAGTAGAAACTCTACCCAACCGGCAATTCCCGCAGAGGCGGTGAGTCCGGCCACACCCCAGCTTCGGCTGATGCCGATCATCTGCGGCAGCCGCAGAGCGCAAAAGAGTCCCAGAATGGTCGTAAGCGCCACCCGGATGACGGCGAACCGTAAAGGCGTGCGTGTGTCTCTCAGGGCGTAATAAGTGGACGAGTAGAGCCGCCCAAGGGAAGATGCAAGCAATCCAATGGCTGACCCCGCGAGCACAGCCCAGACATAGATCGCGTCCGTATGTTTGAACCTTCCGCTCTGGTAGATGGCAGCAGAAACAATGTCACCGAGAGTCAAGAACGCCATGGCGGAAGGGATTACAAGAAATGCGATTTGCCTCAACGCTCTTCCCAATCTGGCACGTAGCTGCGCGGCAACTTCACTCTCATCGCCAAGCGCGCCCGACATCGTGGGTAGCTCAGCAGCCGAGACGCTCATGCCAAAGAGGCTTATCGGAAGCGTGTATAAGACCTGCGCATATCCAAAATGGGCAACGGCGCCGGTTGGCAGAAGAGTCGCAATCATCGAATCGATGTACGCGCTCAACTGCACGACGCCTCGACTGACGAGCACCGGAAAGAAGTTGTGAATCACCTCGCGAACGGATTGCAGCTTCAATCCGAGCTGAATCCGCAAGCGCCGCACCAGCCGAAGCGTGAGGGGGAGTTGCACGCCGAACTGCAAGCCGCTGCCGATCACCGATCCCCAGGCGGTGATCACGGCCAATGAATCTTCCGGATGCGAGCGCCCAAACGCGATCATGGTTGCGATCATCACTGCGTTCCAGGCGACTGGAGCGGCGTAGGAAAGGAAGAATTTGCGGTGGCTGTTCAGAATTCCCAAACACCAGGCCGACATCACCAGCAATCCCGCTCCGGGAAAGAAGATTCGCACCAGACGAATCGTGAGTTCGCGCTTCGCGCCGTGGAACCCTGGAGCGATGGCATCGATAATGTACGGTGTGGCGAGGACGCCGATTAGCACGAGGACGGATGTGACCAGCGCGAGCAATCCGGCGATGGCGTCAGCCAGGTCGCTCGCCTGTTCCTCTTCGCCCATCGCGCGCAGACGAGCATAGACGGGAATAAATGACGCCGAGAGGACGCCTTCGCCGAAAAGATTCTGCAGAACGTTGGGAATGCGCACCGCAGCACGGAAAACGTCGGCGGCATCGGAGCTTCCGAAGTAGTGCGCGAAGACCGTTTCCCGAAGCAGCCCAGCGAGACGGCTCAGGAATATGCCTGCAGCAACCAGAGTTGCGGAGCGTCCAACGCTCTCGGATGGTTTTGCCACGGGCGGGCTCTCTGTGGAGGGCAGCATGAACGGTTCCAGCAGTCAATCTAGCATCTGCGGAGCCGGCAAGGTGGCTTCGGAGCTTCCTTTATAATTACGAGTCTTTGAACATCCGGTCCGATGCAGCGACCGAGTCTGGAGCGTGCGATGGCTGTTTCCGTTATGGCCGGCAATCCGGCACTGCGAGACATTCACACACAACTGAAGAACCGTATGGACAAGGCGGTAACCGACTTCCGCAACAGTCTGCTTTCTACGCGCACCGGACGCGCATCGGTCCACATGGTGGACAGCATCCGCGTGCCCTACTACGGCTCGGAGATGCCTTTGAACCAAATTGCGCAGGTACACGCACCCGAGGCACAGTTGATTACGGTGCAACCCTTCGATCCGAGCTCTCTCCCGGAGATCGAAAAGGCACTGCGCACGTCGGATATGGGATTCAATCCACAGAACGACGGCAAGCTCATCCGCATCCCGATCCCGCCGCTCACAGAAGAACGCCGCAAAGAGTTGGTCAAGCACCTGCACAAGGTTCTCGAGGAGCATCGCACCGCCATTCGCAATGTTCGGCGCGACGGCAACGACCTGATTAAGAAAGCTCTGAAGGACAAAAAAATCTCCGAGGACGACGAAAAGCGGGCACTTGAGGAAATCCAGAAGCTGACCGATGACGAGATTAAAAAAATGGAAGAGATGAGCAAGGCGAAGGAAAAAGAAGTAATGCAGGTGTGAGCCCAGAGAATTTCGTGATTTCGCGATTTCGTGATTGGACCCTTAAAGCGCGAAATCAGGAAATCACGAATTTCTAATGCGTTCTCCACTCCTCCCGCAATAATTCGCCCCTGAGTTGATGCTCGGGAGCAAACCTCGTTAGAATCAAGCCTGCCCACCTCCTGTTTCCGACAAGCCTGCGCTCGCGGGGACAGGTGTGTGCAGTTGGAGGGACGTAAGTGCTCGAAGTAGGCGCAGTAGCTCCGGATTTCGAACTTCCTGCAGTGACCGGCGACCGCCGGCATCGCGTGCGGCTGAGCGACTTTCGGGGAAAAAAGAACGTGGTGCTCGCGTTCTATCCGCTGGATTGGACCCCGACTTGAAGCGAGCAAATGACGGCGTACAGTCACGAACTCGAGACGTTCGCCTCATATGACGCCCAGGTTCTGGGCGTAAGCGTCGATTCCACCTGGAGCCACATCGCCTGGCAGGAAAAAGAAGTTGGCAAGCTGCGCTATCCGCTGGCCAGCGATTTTTATCCGCATGGCGAAGTCGCGCAGAAGTACAAAGTGTTCCGCACCGGCGATCCCATTCCGGGAATCAATGAACGCGCTGTTTACATCATTGATAAAGAAGGAAAGATCGCGTTCGCGCAGCTCTACGAGCTTGGCGAAGCTCCTGACAACCGAGATGTCCTGGAAGTTCTCGAAAAGCTATCCCCAAGACTGGCTCAGCCTGCAAACAAGTAAGCGTTGGGACAGGCGCGGCTCCCTGCTCCCCGCTCGCTGATCTCAACCATATTTCTTGCCGGCCCGCCCATTTATATACAGGCGAGCAATAAGGCTCCCAGCCGGCGTGCCGCAGTTTCAGCTCAGCGCGCGGTCGAGATGCGTGTAGCCGCCATCGACGAAGATATGCTGGCCGGTCATGTGTCCGGCTCTCGGCGATAGGAGGAAGACGGCCATAGCGGCAATCTCTTCGGGCAGCGTCATGCGTTTGCCGAGAGGAATCTTTGCGACAATTGCCTTCAGCTTTTCCTCCGGATTTGGGAAGGTGTCGAGCCACTGACGATAAAGAGGCGTCATGACCTCTGCCGGAACGATGGCATTGATACGAATCTCGTATGGCAGCAACTCGGCTGCCCACTCGCGCGTGAGCGCCAGAATTGCCCCTTTGGACGATGCGTAGCCCGATGTGCCCCCTTGTCCGGTGATCGCCGTCTTTGAGCTGATGTTCACGATCGCGCCGCGCGCCTGCTTCAAAAAAGGAAGCGCGAAATGGGCCATGTTGTAGTAGTGGAGCAGATTGCGTTCGAGTGAGGCGACGTATTCCTCCGGGCTGCCGTGTTCCAATCCCACTTTGTCGTTTACCCCGGCGTTATTGACCAGGGCATCGATGCGGCCTAAAGCCTTCTGCGCTTCGAGGACCGCCCGGCGACACTCTGCAGATTTGCCTAGCTCGGCGACAATGCAGAGGCAGCGTTGTCCTTTGCCGGCTAGCTGCTTCTCGATCTCCGACAGCGCAGCCTGATCGCGATCGATGATCGCCGGCACTGCGCCTTCATCTGCACAGGCGCGAGTGATCGCTCCGCCGATGCCTTTGGCTCCGCCCGTGATTACGACAATTTTGTCTTTAAGCTGCAAGTCCATAGAAGCGGGTGGCGTTTCCTCCGAAGATCTTGTCTTTGTCACTCGTGGAGAGAGCTTTGGTGTAATCGTCGATGATCTGCTTTACCTGCGCATAGCTGCCGCCCAGCAGGCAGACCGGCCAGTCGGAGCCAAACATGAGACGATCGATGCCAAACGATTCGAAGACAACATCGAGATATGGCCGAAAATCCTCCGGCTTCCAATGCTTCCAATCGGCTTCCGTCACCATGCCAGACAGTTTGCACCAGACGTTCGAATGCTTGGCTACAGCGCGAATGCCACGAGCCCAAGTGTCAGTTTCTCGAGCTTTGATCTGCGGCTTTGCAATGTGATCGATTACGAATTTCTGTTCAGGGAATTGCTGCACGAATTTATTTGCGACCGGCAGATGGCGAGCATAGATAAGAATGTCATAGGTGAACCCAAAGCGCGCAAGATGACCGACGCCGCGCAGGAAATCCTCGCGTAGAAGAAAGCGATCGTCCGGTTCGGCCTGAACGATGTGGCGGAAGCCGCGGAGCTTTTGAAATCGGGAAAGGTACGCGAGCCGCTCTTCAACTTTGGGGTCGAGTAGATTTACCCATCCCACCACTCCGGCAATTTCAGGATTTTTTTCGGCGAGATCAAGCAGAAATTTGGTTTCCTCTTCAGACTGACTGGCTTGCACTGCCACGCAGCCGTCAATGCCATTTGCGCGCAGCTCGGGAAGAAGATCGAGCGGCAGAAAGTCACGCTTCAGGGCCGACATTTCATCGGTGATCCACGCGTCGCGAACGGGATGGTAACGCCAGAAGTGTTGGTGGGAATCGACGCGCATGCGCGGAGGCTCCGAACGGCAGCGGACTAGCCGTGCAGGTTCAGGAATCCTCCGTCAATCGGATAATTGCTTCCCGTAATGAAACTTGCGGCATCTGAGCAAAGAAAGAGGGCGAGGGACGCGACCTCTTCGGGCTGGCCCATGCGTCCGATGGGCTGCAATTGCGAGAGCTTCTGCATCATTTCCTCTTCACGTCCGGGATAGTTTTTGCGCAGAAAGCCATCGACAAACGGCGTGTGTACGCGCGCAGGCGAGATGCAGTTGCAGCGGATGTTGTAACCCACATAGTCGCGCGCCACCGAGTACGTCATGGTAAGCACCGCGCCTTTGCTCATGCTGTAGGCGAAGCGGTCGGCGAGTCCGGCGAGGCCAGCGACAGAGGCGAGATTGAGAATCACGCCGCCGCCGGCAGCCTTCATGGAGGCCAGCGCGGCATACATGCAGTTGTACACGCCTTTTACATTGATGCGGTAAACGCGATCGAACTCCTCTTCCGGCGTATTCTCCAGTTTTCCAATATGGGAAACGCCGGCGTTATTCACGAGGATGTTGATTGCCGCGCCGCTCGTAATCCGAGCAAAAATGTCTTTGACCTGTTGCTGATTCGAGACGTCGCACAGGCTCCACTGCGCCTTTCCACCCTCATCGCGAATCAACTTTATTGTTTCTTCTGCGTTCTTTTGATCCACTTCGACGATATGAATCGACGCTCCGGCCTGGGCGAAGCTGATGGCGATCGCTCTGCCGATGCCGCTGGCGCCGCCTGTAATCACGGCGTTCCTGCCATCGAGGCGAAATACAGCCGAATTGTTGCCGTTTGCGTTCAGAGTGAAACGCCTCGCTTCCAGGGAATGAAGTCGTCCTGTCCGAGCAGTTCGGCTTTGGTCTTCACCTCGCCGCTGGCGACTTTGAGAATGAATTCGAGCACCCGCTCGCCGGCCTCTTCCACCGACTCTTCTCCGGCAATGATCTGACCGGTGTCGATGTCGATCGCGTCGGACATGCGTTGAGCAAGTTGGGTGTTCGTAGAAATCTTGATCACCGGCGCAATGGGATTGCCGGTCGGCGTTCCCAATCCGGTCGTGAACAACACGACGTTGCAGCCGGCTCCGACCTGTGCGGTGACGGCTTCGACGTCGCTGCCGGGCGTACAAAGCAAATTCAATCCCGGCGTGGTGGCGTATTCTGGATAATCGAGAACGCCCGTAACCGGTGAACTTCCGCCCTTACGGGCGGCACCAGCCGATTTCATCGCATCAGTGATCAGTCCATCTTTGATATTGCCCGGTGATGGATTCATTTCGAACCCGGCGCGCACGGCTTTGGCGCGCGCGGCATAGTCGCGCATCAGTTCGATGAAGCGATCGGCGACGGCTTGCGTTGTGGCGCGGTCGATCAATGACTGCTCCACGCCGCAAAGCTCCGGAAACTCGGCGAGCACGGTCTTGCCGCCCAACTCGGCCAGAATGTCGGAGACGTGACCAATGGCTGGATTCGCCGAGATGCCCGAGAAGCCATCCGATCCTCCGCACTTCAATCCAACACAGAGGCTCGCGAGCGAAGCTTCCTCGCGCTTCATCTTGTCCGCTTCGACCAGGCCAAGGAACGTTTCGCGGATCGCCTGCGAGAGCATGGCGCGTTCCGAAGGACTGCGTTGCTGCTCGAGCAGAATGAGAGGTTTGTTGAAATGCGGATCGCGCTTTTGGATTTCTTCCCGCAGAATGTCGGCCTGCGAGTGCTGGCAGCCGAGGCTCAGCACGGTGGCGCCGGCGACGTTCGGATGATGCATATAGCCGGCGATCAATCCGCAGAGATTGCGCGCGTCTTCGCGCGTGCCACCGCAGCCGCGCTCGTGCGTAAGAAATTTCACGCCATCGACATTCTCGAAAAATCCGCGATGATGTTGCCGGCCGTCTTCCGAAGTCTGCTGATAATTTCTGATGGCGTCGATGCGGCCTTCGCGGTACAGCCGCGCCAGATCAGACACCTGTTCGCGATAGACCTGAGGCGGCGCGTATCCGAGTCCCTCATCAAAGGCTTTGCGCAACACATCGATATTTCGGTTCTCGCAGAAAACCAGCGGAACCACCAGCCAGTAATTCCGCGTGCCTACCTGGCCATCAGCTCGACGGTACCCGGAAAACGTGCGCTTCTTCCAGCGCGAAACATCCGGCGCGTGCCACTCGTAGCTGCCGGTCTTCTCGTGAAAATCGGCGGCTTCATGGCGAAGATTGCGCGTTGTAATCGCCTCGCCTCGGCGGATCGGCTGCATCGCCTTGCCGACCGTCACACCGTACATCGTGACGCGATCGCCAACGGCAAAGTCGCGCAGCGCAAATTTGTGCTTTGCGGGAACGTCGGTGAGAAGCTTGTAGCTTTCGTTCCCAAATTGAACCTCATCGCCGGCGCGCAAGTCGGCAAGAGCGATGAGCACGTCATCGCGACGGTCCAGTTTGAGAACGCGAGTTTGGACTAGGGTCTCGGGCACAATTCTCCAGCGCCGCTGGTGGCAGCGATACCAGTATTGTCAACCGGAGATGAACGAATCACAAATCCTGCTTCTGATTTCAGCCACATCCCGGACGCCGGGGAGTGCCATCGCACCTACGGCATTTGTAACGGGCCGAGCACGTCCACAGAATGAAAAGCAGCGACCGCCGACACGAGAGCTGCCGGAACTGCGCCCGCGTCGGGCAAGAGAACCGTGTTCAGACACGGTTCTCTCAGCTCACGTTAAAACAAAAAGTGCAAACCAAACTGCATTTCCCTCGGAGTTGTCCCGGAGGCAAGCGCATTAATCTGTCCGGCCTTCGGATTGATGGTAGTGCCGGACGAATTGATTTGAACCGTTGCCGGCGTGCCCCAGTTCTGAACATTAAACACGTTGAAGAACTGGAAGTGCAGTTCCAGCCTCTTCTGTTCCGTTATGGGAAAAGCCTTTGTTAGAGAAAAGTCCGTGTTGAATACTGCGGGCGATCTCAGCACATCACGTCCCATGTCCCCAAACGACGCGATCGGCTGAGTGAAAGCGCAGGGATTGAAATAATTTGTGGCAGTTCCCACCGCGACCGGCGCGCTTCCGCCCTGTGCGGTGGTCAAGTGACACTTAGGATCTGGATTCGCGAGTACCGGTCCGGCTACAAAAGGATCGGCAATTTGATTCGGGCGTCCGTAGGTTCCCGGACCATTCGGACTGCTGCCCTGCAGATTTGCGATATCGCCGCTTACCTGAAGCGTAAACGGTTGCCCGGAACGAGCTTGCAGGATCGACTCGGTCTGCCAGTTTCCTAAAATCCACGACAGTGGCCCACTCTGGAAGAATCGCTTGCCGCGTCCGGCGGGGAGTTCGTAGATGTTCGCCCATGACAAGAAATGCGTGACGTCGAACGAGGACGTTCCACGAGCCAATCTCTGATCGTAAAAATTCTGGACGACCGATCCTCCCCCCGGACCGTTTTCTACACCAAAGTAGCCGCTGCTGGTATCGATGGAGTGGCTCCAAGTGTAGGAAACGAGCGTACTCAAGCTGTTCGAGTAGCGATGCTGGAACCGCGCCAGCAGACCGTTGTAAGAGGAGTTGCCAATACTCTCTGAATAGTTGTTGATATCCACCCAGGGCATAGCCCGATGTGCATCGACCGAAGCTTTGTAAGCGTTGTTGCATGCAGTATCGTTCTTTGCGCAGGTGTTGTTCGGCGATGCTACTGAAGCCGCGTTCGCTTTTCCGTTATAGGGCAGTCTTCCGTCATGGCTGCCCACATAGGAAAGCGAGAACACGGAGTTCGGGGTTAACTCCTGCTCGACCTCGAGGTGCCACTGAAATGCATATGGATCCTTGTAGCGCGGATCGTCACTGAAGCCACCCACTCCCCAGGGATTCGTTGACGGCAGCGCGAGCGGAATGTTTCCCTGTACGCCGCTCATGAACTGGAACTGGCGGGCTGCGGTGTTGGCGGTCGTGTTCAATGTAGGCAAGGTAAACGCCACTGCATCCGGCCAGACCTCGGCTTCAAGATCGTTCTGCACGTACTGACTGCGCGCAGACAGCGAGTCCCAGTACAATCCTGCGCCCGTACGTATTACCGTTTTGGGATGAATCTGCCAGGCAATGCCGAGACGCGGTCCCCAGTTGTCCTTAATGGGCTCTGGCGAGGCAGTCTTTCCCGCCAGCACTACATTCCCGAAGTGGGGATCGGCCTGAAATGCATCTGGAATACAGGGCGCGTGCCCAGCCACGCTGCAGAGTGGCGGCATCGTCTTTGCGCCGATGATCCAATGCTGATTCGGTAAGTCAAGAGAGTTCCATAGACGCCCATCATTCGTGTATGGCTGAGTGAGGTAGTCATATCGCAGCCCGTAGGTGACTGTGAGATTCCTGGTTACTTTCCATTCGTCCTGCAGATAGGCAGCCCACGATCCATACGTAAACGAAACTTCTCCTCCTTGGCGACTCGGCAGTTGTCCCGACGCAGAATTGGGCAACGCCAGCAATGCGGACGCCAGTGCTAGTCCGGTGTTGCTTGTATTCGCGGGGTTAGAAGTCTGGTTGTTGCTAAAGGCCCAGGTCTGGAACGTGTTCTGCTGCAGACGTGCGGCACTAATCCACCAGAATCCACCCTTGATGTTGTGATTGCCCTTTAGCCAGGTGACACTCGGGGTCACGCTCCGCGTTGGATTCTCTCGTGGCGCGGGGCCGCGAATTCCCCAACTGCTATTGCCGCCGTTGTTCCACGGTCCAGCAAGGGTGACCAACATTCCCTTGAACTGATCGACGTTGGCAAAGCCGGCTTGCGTCAACGGTCCGAGCCCCGCCGAATGCTGATTCTGCTGGCTGGAATCCACTCCGGGTCGTCCGGCGTATCCTGCTCGAACATCAAGAATCAGCGTTGGACCAAACGTGTGTACATAATCTCCACCATAGTTGCGTCCCGGAGAACCTCCCGCTGTAAATCCCTGCTCTCCGATCGGCGTATATGTGTAATTGTTTTCTTGTGTATAGCGGAAAAACACATTGTCGCTATCGCGGAAGCGGTGGTCGATACGAATGTTGTACTCGTCGGAATTGTTCAGCGTGGGACGCGTCTGAATGAAGTTGTGCTGTGGATCGTTTGGATTTGAGTAATTCGGCGTCGCTGAATAGGTCTTGAAAAAGGCTTGCATTGCCGGATTGATCAGTGCAGCCGGCAGCTTGTTACAAACCACATCGCCGGCCGGCGGGGGCGTCCCCGGCGTCACCTGTTGTCCCGAAGCATTCACCGGCAGCGGATTTCCTGCGCTATCACAATAGAAGGGGTCGCGTGCGTTGTTACCCGTTGGTAAGGTCGAAAATGGGTTGTAGATCTGATTGCTGGTTCCGGAGAGCGCCGTCTGCGAAAAGTCTCCATTCAACTCCGCAGGCGTAGGCACGTATTGAGGAGTTTGCGAAGGCTGACTGAAGCGCCATCCCGCGTATCCAAACTCAAAGAACGTCCTGTTGCGAATAATCGGCCCGCCCAACGTCGCTCCGAACTGATTCTGATGAAATGGCGCCGGTCCTTTTGGGTTCCCAAATTGGTCAACGTCGGTGAACCCATTACGCGCGTCGAATGCGTTGTTCCTGACGTATTCGAATGCGGAGCCGTGAAAATTGTTTGTTCCTGATTTTGAAACCATGTTCACCACGCCACCCATGGCTCCGCCCATCTCCGCCCCGGGGTCCTGCCCCGTGACTTTGAATTCCCGTACCATGTCCGGATCGGGAATCACGATGTATGTCGGACCGCGGATATTGGTGTTGATGATTCCATCGAAGAAATAGAGCTTGGAACGGTTAAATTGGCCGTAGAACGAGGGATCCGCAAACTGGGAACCCGGCAGACCAACGTTTCCTTCCACCCCGCCAATGCTGCTGTTCTGGGATGTCGAGATCGGAGTTACGCCCGGCGTGAGAGTCAGCAATTGCGTGAAGTTCCTACCGTTCAGCGGGAGCTCTTGAACAGTTTTCTGCTCGATTACTGCGCCTAGTGAACTGCTGGTGCTATCGATGATCGGCGCTACCGCCGTGACTTCCACCGTCGTTTCAGCATTGCCAACGGTCAGGGTCATGTTCTGCGTGACCGCCTGATTGACGGCGACCTGAAAACTTGTTTGGTCCGATTTGAAGCCGGATTTCTCTACCTTGAGCGTGTAGGTTCCCGGTTCTACGTTCACAAAACGAAAGACGCCGCTGCCGTTCGTCGTGGTGTGGTCTTGAATGTTTGTCGCCGTGTTGGTCAGCGTGACTGCTGCGCCGGGCACCACCGCTCCGGACGCATCGGTTACGGTACCGTTCGCTTCTCCGCTTCGCGTCTGAGCGAGCACCGGCAGGGAAAATGCGAAACAAAAAAGGATCGACAGCAAGGTCGATTTCTTCGCAAACCGCATTAGATCCTCCAGCCATCGCGGCCGTCGGCGATTGCAAGCACATTGAGCCTCCGCCCGCGATTGGACCAAGGAGCTATAGCAAGGATTCCCAGATGAATTCAAGATAAAAAATAATTGTTTCAAGATTTAAAATCTGTGCCACACTATCCCGCGTCGAGGAAAACGCCAATGATCAGGGCTCGCGAATCGAAATCGGCTCCCGTGGGAGTCGTCACCAAAGTTCTTCACATTCTCGAAACGCTGCACGATGCGCCTTCGGGTCTGCAGCTCAAAGATGTGGCGCAGTTGACGGGAATCAATAAGAGCACCGCTTATCGTTTTCTGGCGCACCTGGAGCACGAAGGCTACGTGTTTCGCGATTCTTCGGGCGCGTACGCGATCGGGGTGCGGCTGGCGCGGCTGGCCTCTGGCGCGTCATATCAGACGACGCTGCGCAAGCTGAGTCGTCCCATTTTGCAACAGCTCTGGCGCGTGACCGGCGAGACGGTGAACATTGCCGTGCTCGACGGCCGCGAAGTGCTCTACCTCGATGTAATGGAGAGCTCGCACACGTTCCGCCTTGTGTCGCAGGTAGGAATGCGCCGACCGGTGTACTGTACCGCTTTGGGAAAAGCGATGCTGGCGTTTATCCCGGAAGAGGAGCAGCAATATTTTTTCGACGGCATGAGCTTCGAGCGATTCACTCCACATACAATTCGCGGAGCCGTGCAACTGAGGAAAGAGTTCGCGCTCATTCGGCAGCGCGGATACTCGATCGATAACGAGGAAGCTTATCTCGGGTCGCGCTGCATCGGGGCGCCGATCTTCGAGGCCTCGGGCAAGATCGCGGCTGCCTTGAGCGTCTCTGGTCCAACCACGCGCGTGACGCGGGAGCGGGTTCCGGCGATGGCTGCGGCAGCGAAAAATGCAGCAATCGCAATCTCCAGAACACTCGGATATTCGGTTGGCGAAAAAACGTCAGAAGCGCGGCAGGAACAGAGAGCGCTAGGAGTAGCGAGGTAGCCGCAAGACTCCATTCCTTCTGACGATAGGACATTCACCGGAGGGGATGAATCTGCCTCGTGCAATCTCCTCTCATGGCCGGAACTTTCACGTGAGGCAGAGCCTTCAATGCAGCATCTTTTGCGGGCCCCAGTTTTAATCTCCTACACATTGGTAACCTTCCAGGCTGCTGATTCCATTGAATTTCAACAGCCGCTGCTGTAAGTTGCGGCTCGGGACTCCCCTTTTCGGGCAGAAGACCGCCCTGAACCCACGAATTATCAGTAACTTGCATCAGGCTGGAAGCGCCGCCCAGGTCGGCGCATTCGTCCGTCAACAGATATGGCGCCTACGGTAGAGAAGATCGGACGTTACGAAATCGTGAGTGAGTTGGGTCGCGGGGCGATGGGACTCGTGTACCGCGCCGTGGATCCCAACATCGGCCGCACGGTTGCGCTCAAGACCATGCGCGTCGATGTACACGGGATGGAGCACGAAGAGATGCTCCGCCGCTTCAAGAACGAAGCTCGCGCCGCCGGCCTGATGAATCACCCGAATATCGTCACCATCTACGACGCGGGCGAAGTCGATGGCCTCTTCTACATCGCGATGGAATACCTGGAAGGCGAGACGGTCCAGTCGCTCATGATGCAAAAGCGCGTTCTGCCGGCCGAGCAGATCGTCGAAATCGGCGTTCAGGTTTGTGCGGGGCTCGAGTACGCGCACCAGATGAAGGTGATCCATCGCGATATCAAGCCCGCCAACATCATGATCACGCGCCAGAACGTTGCCAAGATCATGGATTTCGGTATCTCCAAGGCCGCCGGTACCATGACCAATACCAGCCAAGTACTGGGCACGCCAAACTATATGGCGCCGGAGCAGGTAAAAGGACTAGACCTCGATGGCCGCGCCGATCTCTTCAGCTTCGGAGTGGTGCTGTACGAGATGGCGACGGGCGAGCGTCCATTCGCGGGCCAGAATGTCACGACCATTATTTATAAGATCGTCAACGAAAATCCGGTACCTCCCAGCGAGAAGGAAGCCAGCGTCCATCCGGGGCTGAGCGCGGTGATTGCGCGCTGCTTGTCGAAAGACCCATCGGAGCGCTACACCCGCGCCGCCGATCTGGCTCGCGATCTTGCGAACTACCGTTCGATCGGCGCTGATGGAGAGGATACGTCAGTTATTCCCGATTCGGTACGCGTGCAGGCCACAATCCCTGTGGGGCCACCGACGAAGACGTGGAAATCGAGCGTATTGTCCAACGGGAATGGGACTGGCGTCCGTGGGCCGGCGAGTTCGGGCACGCTGAGCCGCCAAACCATTAAGCAGACTACGGGAATTATGCGGCGAGCAGGCGCCCGTCGAACCTGGCTTCAGGACAAGAATGCGCTTGCCTTGGCGATTTTTGCCATGGCGATTCTCGTGGTCATGGCGGGGTTATACCGGGTTAAGCATCGGGCGCCGGCGACGCCTCTGCCCACGATGATTGCGCAAGTGAGCGTGCCGAGCGCCGCTCCAGCCGCGACCATTAGTCCCAATCTGGGAACAGCATCCATTGAGCCCGTCAAGAGCGATGCCTCGACGCAGCCGCAGCAGGCTGGCGGCGCTCCGCAAAGTGTCGCTGTGCCCGAGCAGCCGAAGAGCGAACAGAAAGCTGCAGAGGAAGCCAAACCTCGTCATGAGAAGTTCGAAGTTAAGTTTCGTTCCAATCCTGAGGGAGCTTTCATCCAGATCGACGGCAAATCCAGTGAGACGTGGGTAACTCCGTTCACAACGTCCGACATCACTCCAGGCCCGCATGAAGTAGTCTTCACCAAAGTTGGCTACTCGCCGGAGACGCGTACGTTTGAAATCGGCTCGAAGAGTTCTTCTTACAAGGTCAACTTGACGCCTGTTGTTACGGCGGTTGCGATCACGAGCGATCCGCCTGGCGCGGAGATCGAGATCGATGGTCACGATACCACTCGCACCACACCAGCGCAGATTCCGCTCGCGGAGGGCGAGCACAACATTCTCGTTCGTCTGGAAGGTTTCCGTAGCGCGGAACTCTACGCCGATGTAAAGAAGGGACAGATCTATCAGTTTCACCCGATGCTGAATCCGGCAGGCGCGCCGCAGGCTGGCAGCGCGTCACGATTATCCAAGCTTTTCGGCGGAGGCTTTCGCGCCAAAGGAGTAATTGATTTCGTCAGTAGTCCTCCGGGTGCGCGAATCTTCATCCACGGTCGTCCCGCACAGATCGCGACTCCGGCGCACGACGCATTTGCGCCCGGCGATTACGCGATCGAGTTGCGGGAGCAGGGATACAAGCCCGTGAAGCAGATCGTTCACGTGGAGCCCGGCAAGATCAGCAAAGTGGAAGCGTTGCTCGAACCCCAGCAATAATCTATGAGCCGCATTATCATCTCAGGCCCGGATGGCAAGCGCGGCGTCCTCGAATTAACCAAGCCTCTGGTGAGCATTGGCCGCGGGTCCGCGAACGATCTCGTCTTACAGGACAGCAGCGTCAGCCGTTTCCATGCGGTGATCAAGGTCCAGAATGGGAAGGCCTTTATTGCCGACCGCGACAGCACCAACGGGATCATTGTCGGCGGGCAGCGCGTTGATGAATGGCAACTGCGCGATAACGATGTAGCCCGGCTCGGGTCCTACGAGCTGCGTTACGAAGAGGTACGCGACTCGGGCATTCTGATCAAGAGCGCCGATCTGCTCTCGAGTCTCAACAAAGTTCTGCGCCGGGGGCGCAATGAAGACCTCGCCACGCAGGTTGCCGGTCAGGATTCCCCAGAGCTTATCCAGCAGATTCGACGACTGGAGCGCGAGAACCAGCTTCTGAGCATGGTGTACGAAGCAGGCATTTCGCTGAGCTCCAAACTCTCGCTCGACGAAATCTCCGAGCAGGTGATGAATCTCGCATTCCGCATTGAAGGTGTGGAGCGCGGCTTCATGGAGCTATTCGACGAGAACGGCGAAGTTGCTCGCCAAAGCGAGGTGCGCTATCGCCGGCCGGTAACGGATGGCGCAACTCAGCCGCGGTTCATTCTGAGCCGTGCCATTCGCGAACGCATTCGCCGGGAGCGGGAACCCATTCTGGTAACCGATGCCAACACCGACGAACGTTTCGCGGGTAGCGAAAGCATGCGCATCAACGGTCTTCGCTCGGCAATGTGCGCCCCGCTGATGGGTCGAGGCAAGCTGTTCGGGATTCTCTACGTTGACAATCTGGCGCGTCCACACGCGTTCACGCAAGATGAATGGAATGTGTTCGCACTCTTGGCTACACAGGCGGGAGCCGCTATAGACACACTCACCGCGCATGAACAGATCGCCCGCCAGGTGAGTCAGCGGGCCGCATTAGAACGCTTCCTTTCCCCCGAAGTCGTAGAGATGGTTGCCCAGCACCCCGAGGACGTGCGTCTGGGCGGCGACAACCAGAAGGTGAGCGTGCTCTTTGCCGATATTCGCGACTTCACTACGCTCAGCGAAAAAATGAAGCCGGAGAAGGTGGTCGAGATCCTGAACCACTATTTCACTCACGTTACGGACATCATCTTCGACCATTGCGGCACTCTGGATAAATTCCTTGGCGATGGCGTAATGGCAGTTTTCGGCGCTCCCGTCTCGAGAGGGAATGACGCGCAAAATGCCGTGAGCGCAGCGCAAGCCATTCAGCGGCTGGTAGCTGAACTGAACCGGGATTCCGCCGAGCGCCAATGGCCACAGATTCATGTCGGGATAGGAATCAACACAGGCAGCGTGATTGCCGGAAATATCGGTTCACCGAAGCGTATCGATTACACAGTCATCGGGGACACGGTGAACACCGCTTCGCGACTTATGTCGAGCGCAGCGTCGGGAAAGATCATTATCTCGGAACATACGGCCGCCGATCTGCCGCCGGAGAAGTTTCCCTTGCGCGCGCTGGAGCCGCTGCGGGTAAAAGGCAAATCGAAACCGGTCCGCTGCTTCAGCGTGGAGTGGCGCAAAACCAAAGCTGCTAAGGCCTAGCTAGACGTTCAGCATTCCATCGCGCGCTATTGCTGCTGCGGATGCGGACGAGTCTGGTCTGCCGCTGCCGGAGGAACCGCGCTGCCCTGTTGGGTATTTTCCGCAGCGGGAGCCTCTACTGGAACACTCCGTTTATTCGTCGTCTGGGTTCCACCGTCGGCCGGGGTCCGCTCGTGCGAGGTTTCCTGCTCCGACATCGAAGCGTTCTTCTCCGGAGCTGCCGAGTAATTGCAGGCGACTGAGAAGCTGAGTGCGACAGCCAAAGCGCCCGCGGCAATAAGCCTGCTGATTTCCTTTCCTTGCATGCCCAGTGAGATGGATGTACTCGGGCGGGGAGTGGCCTGACCAGGAAGCGTGGAGTCGGGTGCCCTCGCCCGGGTGTTTTGTGTTTGCCGAAGGAAGGTGTGAAAAAATCCGAAGGTACGGAAACCTCGGAGACGCAATCTCGGCGATTGCGTCTCCTTGATGTTTACTGATTCACCTGCAGCAACATCTGCGTACCGCTGTCGAGCTTCACGTTTTTCCCCGCAGAAGTGATGACAGATCCGCTGGTGCTGTTCGAGGCTGCGCTGCTGAGCGACAGGCCATTCAGGCCGATCATTCCTTGGCTTTGCGACGTGAGCTGGCCTGCAGCTCCGCGCGTTGCTCCGCTAAGCGTCCCGCCGGCATTGGCTCCAACACCCGCTGCGGTATTGCCTACGCCGTTCACCGCGCCACCTGCTGTACTTCCGACTGCGCTGGTGGCTCCGCCCGCCACGTTACCAGCACCGCCGAGTAAGCCGCCACCGGCGCGAGGAGCGGATGCCGCAACGTCGCCGCCCAGCGAGGAGTTGCTCGCCGATCCAAAGTTATCGTCACCCATGCTGGCGGATGCGCTGTTGGCCGATGCAGCCAGCGCGCGGATGCTCGCGTTGAGCGGAATCTGCTGCCCGTTTTTCAATACGGCTTGGTCGAATGCAATTCCGAGCGCGGATTCCGAATCGCCCTTGGCTTTTGCTTTTGCCTCGGTGACGTGACCGACGAGGCGCGAGCCTCGGGGAATTACAACTCCCGAATCGGAACGAACGTCCTGCGTTGTCCTGGCAACCACCTGATCTCCGGACTTTGCTTTGCGGGCGTCAATCGGCTTGCTCAGCGTGGCGGGAATCGTGGTCCCCGCGGCCAGCGATCCGGAGCTATTCGCGTTCACGGCCGCGCCATTTACCGAAGCTGAGCTGGAACTTTCACCGCCGGCGTTCGCATTCGATCCCCGGCGGTGAGCATTCGCCCCGGCATCGACGGAGCTGCTGGAATTCACGTTCGCGTTGGTCTGTCCTGCCTGAACGCTGGTGTTGGTATTGGCTGAGCCACTGGCTTGCGCGCCAGTCTGAGCGAATGCTCCCAAACTCAAGAGACTTGCCGTCGCAACTGCAATCAGAAACTGCTTCATATCCTTCTTTCTCCTTGAATCCCAAATCGGAACTGAATACTTTAAAAGGAAATCGTTGCAGCGACGCATTTCGCATGAATCGCGCTGCGCCACGCTTTTACTTAGCTGCCCGCTCGCTGGTGTTGTGCGCGTCGGTGTTGATCATCTGCATCGACGTCACGGAGTACTCGCGCTCTTTGCCGTCGAGTTCAGGAACCGCGAGCAGAAGCTTGTCTTTCTTGATGCGGAACTCGGCGCGTTCGCCGACAGGCAGTAGAACAGGGTGCTTATCGTCCCGCGGGCGAATGCGATACATCACGCGATCGGTCTTGAGCACGTACTCCTGGCAGAGCATCTCGCGCGATTTTTTGTGCGCGCCGTCTGTGCCGAGAATCTCTCCGGCAAAGCTCTTGCCGCTGTTTTCATCGACGCCGCATGCAACCGCGTCCATGTTGGTGATGGTTCCGGTCTGATGGAAAACGGGCTCATCTTTCGCGAATGCGAATGAACCCAAAATGAGCAAAGTGCAAACTGCAATTAAAGATTTCATGGCGCCTCCTCGTGAACAGGAGACAAATTGCAGACGCCGTTCCATATCCAGAGTAGATGCTGAGTTCAGAGCAACAGGTTGTATTTTCAGCAACTTAGCGCTGGTAATGGGCAACCGGTCATGTCTCGCTGTTACTGGGAAATTCTACCCGCGCTGGAAGAAATGAAAGCGTTACTACTGTCACAACACGTTGCAATCAAAATGGTTGCTTGCGGACCAGATCGGGCCATCGGCTGATCGGGTCATCGGGTGAAGTGAAAGACCAAAACCTAACGCGGATTTCGCGGATGGGACGCGGATTAACGCGGAATTTGAGAAATATTTTGCCCTTTCTATCCAAGGCGGACGCAGCTTCCGCGTGAATCCGAGAGCGAAGCATCCGCGCAATCCGCGTCGTGTTTTGCCTTTGGTGTTGGTTTCACTTCACCCGATGACCCGATGGCCCGATCACCCGATATAATTCGCTCGCTCATGATTACCCGTCGCGAATTTTCCAAGCTTGCCGGACTTTCCGGCGCAGCGGCTCTCATTCCCGAAATTGCACAAGGGCAAGAACCGAAATCTACGACTGTCCCTCCATCGATTGCAGAACTTAAGTCGCGCAAGAGCGAAGCTAAGCCGATCACGGTGGACGAACGCCGTGAGCGGATCGAGCGCGCCCGCCAGCTTATGCGCGACAACAAGCTGGACGCCATCTTCATGATCGGCGGCACCTCGCTCGTGTATTTCACCAACATTCATTGGTGGAACAGCGAGCGCTTGTTTGCGGCGATCATCCCGGTGAAAGGCGAGCCGTTTTACGTTTGTCCGGCGTTCGAGGAGGATCGTGCGCGCGAGCAGATCGCGACCGGACCCGGCGGGAACAATGCCGACGTTCGCACTTGGCAGGAAGACGAAGATCCATATCGGCTCGTCGCTGCGGGACTCAAGGATCGGGGCATTGGCAGCGGACGGCTGGGCATTGAGGAGCGCACCACGTTTGTCTTCAGTGATGGCGTCGCTAAAGCGGCTCCGCAGGTCACGATTACCAGCGCCACTGCCGTGACCGCCGGCTGCCGGATGATCAAGACTCCGCACGAAATCGATCTCATGCGGCTGGCGAATCAAGTGACCCTGCAGGCGTATGAGGCGGTGTACAAAGCGCTCCAGCCCGGAATGACCCAGTACGATTTTGCCAACCTGATTTCCGCTGCCTACGACAAGCTCGGGTTCCACGGCGGAGCTAGCGTGAATGTCGGCGAATCGTCAGCGCTTCCACACGGCTCAGCCAAGCCGCAGGTGATTCGGGAAGGAACGATTGTGTTGATCGATGACGGCTGCACGGTTGAGGGCTATCAGTCAGACATCAGCCGCACGTTCGTTCTGGGAAAGCCCACGGACAAGATGCGGACGGTCTTTGACATTGTCCACCGCGCCCAGAGCGCAGCGCTGAAGCAAGCGAAGCCGAGAGTCGAAGCGCAGTCGGTCGATGCCGCAGCGAGGAAAGTGATTACCGATGCGGGCTACGGTCCAGGCTACAAGTACTTCACGCATCGCCTCGGACACGGCATAGGCATGGACGGACATGAGTGGCCGTACCTCGTCCATGGCGACACATTGCTGCTGCGTCCCGGAATGGCATTCAGCGACGAGCCAGGAATCTACATTCGCGGAGAATTCGGCGTGCGCCTTGAAGACGATATGCACATCACCGAAGACGGAGCTGAGCTATTCACGCCTCAGAGCCCGTCGTTGGAAGATCCATTCGGAAAGTGATTCACCACGGAGCCACGGAATGCACGGAGGATTCTTTGTTCTTTTACTCAGCCAACGCAGCTTGTGCTATCGCGGGCGGTTCTGAAATAAGAGCAGAAAAAGCTTTCTCCGTGTTCTGCGTGACTCCGTGGTGAATAGGGTGTTTACTGCGCGGCTTTCTGCGTTAGCTCTGCATCGATCTCGATCTTGATCTCTTCGCCAACCATTGCCGACGGCGTTTTTGCGCCCACACCAAAATCCTTACGATTGATGGACGTTGTGGCTGAGAGTCCGCGGCGCTGATTCGGACCCATCTTCACCGGAGCCGAGGGTCCGTCCACGTCGAGGGTGACTTCCTTCGTGACACCTTTGATCGTCAGGTCGCCGACCACTTTTAGCTTGTTATCGCCGGCTTTCGAGATGCTCTTTGACTTGAATGTCATGGTCGGGAACTGGGCGGCGTCGAAATAATTGGGGCTGCGGAGATCGTTGTCACGACTGTCATTCCCCGTAGTGATCGAGGCGATGTCCATCGTCGCATTCACGCTCGACTTCGTGATGTCGCTGTCGTCGATGTTGGCCGTGCCGCTTACTTTCGTGAACCGTCCGTGGACGTTGCTGATGCCCATGTGGCGCACTGTGAATCCTACCGTGGTGTGTGCCGGGTCAATTTGCCACTCCGAGCCTTGCGCCCAGGCGGCGGTTGCAAACAGAACAGCGGCTAAAAACGGCAATACACGACGTCTCATGAGGTCTCCTAAAAAGGGATGTGAATTACGTGCTCAGTCAGAGATGCCGGACATTGTACTTTGAAGCACAAAATTTCGCCTTAACGGCGCGCGGGATGAAGTGGATTGAGTGCAAACGCCGGGCACAGAACGGCTAGAGCACAGTTGGCGTAAACCTAGAAAGGAAACATAAGGCCCTGCCCTCCGACTGCGGGTTTGCCCGCAAAGGTGCGTTCAGAGTGGCACGGTTTTTGAACGTGGACACGGGTACGAGGAAACCGCTGGAGTGCGGCAACAAACACTGTCTGTCACAAATTGTGACAAATATTCCCTGAGGCTTCCCTGATCGCAATCAGCATTTTCTGGGTAGCCGCGTGTATTCGATTGAAATCAGGCGGGTTGACTCCGAATTCCCTAGAATCGCTGTAAAGTTCCCTGCCTCGGAGCAGAATCCGCGATTTCCGGGCAGAAAACGAGGATTTTTCGTCCTCAATTTTGCACCGCCCTGTTAATCTGCCTGTTCCTATAGAAGCTGCTAAAAGCCGCTTACCTTCTTGAGCACGGAGGTAGGAATGCGGTTTTCAAGATTACTGTACCCAATCCAAGAAAAGGCTCCTCCGCTCAAACATGCAGGGATTTCAACTGAGGGATACACCAACGATGAAACTGCTTTAGTCCCGGTCCTTGTCTTTGATCCAGCGGCGCATCTGTCGTTCATTGGCTTTCACTTTGATCAATGAGACTTCGCCAGATACTGCTGTCGCGATAAACATGTGGAGACCCTTACCTTGCGGACGGACATAAATCCACGTTTGCTCGCTCCCATGGTTCGCAATCGATTTCACGAACGGAGTCCATTCCGAGCCCAAGGCGTTCGAGACAGCCTGTTCGAGTTCCTGCGGCGTGCCATTTGAGAGTCGCTCATCCTCAAAGATTGCCAGCTTCGCGCCCGGCATTTGGAACCCGCTCGCAACTTTACCGAGAAACATGGCAAATCCAAGCATGGGAATGTGCGTGCGCCGGATTCCTAGTTGCACTTCCACACTATGCGCAACGCGGTCCATCTCCGATGCCTGAGACACGACCGGCGCAGCGAGGCAGAGCAGGACAACGGCCAGCATCGTGCGCTTCATCGTGCGCCTGCTTTCGCCGGCTTCGCTTGTGGTCGCGTTTCAAGCCGAGGCACACCAAAATCGCCCCCGAGTTTTTCGAGATCGCCTGGGTCGAGCGGCCCATCGATATGGACGATGGTGAGCTCTTTTGGATCGGCTGCGATCACAACCAGGCCTGCGATCTGATCAGTGGAATCCGTTTTGAAATAGATCTCCGCGTTCTCCCCTTCGCGCTTGCTGTGTACATTCACAACTTTTTCCCAAATTGGAGACTTGAGTTGGGAACGAAGTGATTCGATGTCGGCCTCGGAGTACTCGCCCGGTTTATCGAACTCGAAGCTGCGGACATAAATCCCCTTGAGCTTCTTCACGATGTTGCGAGCTTCTTCATCGCCTTCATCGTTCATGAACTTCGCCGCAAGCTGCAAAGTGCGTCCATTCAGCGTGACTTCCGTCGTCTCGCTCGCCTTCGCCGCGAGTTTATCGAGATTGACAGGCATTTTTATTTCCTGCCCGAATGCAATCGTTCCCGCAAGCAGGACAAAAATCGCGATGCGTTTCATAACGTGTTCTCCGTCTTCCGACGTTCACCTTCCACTGCCTTTACCTTTGCCTTTGCCATGCGCAGCTTGCTTCCAGTAATCCGCAGCGCCAGCATGATTTGCTGCTTGGCCGCAAGAGCTTCTTTCTCCTGTTGCCTCTGTTCGTAGCCTCGGAACCAGAAGCCGAATACCAGGATTGCCGCGAGTGCTGGGATCGCAGCCCAGCGGAGCTTCAGCCACCGCTTCCACGAAGCGGGCTTTTGCTGAGAATCGCGATCGGTATCGCGATCGAGATGTGCCATCACGCGCTCCGCGAATCCTGTTGGAGGATCGCAGCGACGCAACGCGCTTCGCAGTTGCTTTTCCAAATCGTTCATCGAACTGTTTCTCCCGTCAGACGCTGCGCTTTACCACGCAACAGCGCGAGAGTTCTGCGCAACCGGCTCTTGACTGTCGCTACAGGCATCGCCAGCATCTCCGCAATTTCGTGCGGCTCCATCTCTTCCTCATAGCGCAGGACCACAATCATTCGTGCCTCATGCGGCAGCGAGGCGACCATCTTGCGCAGCGCCGCTGCCAGCAGAGGATCCGAATCCGCGGAAGGCACTGCCGGCTCCGGAATGTCATCGAGCGCAACTGCATGGCGTCGATACGCTGACCTCGCGTAATCAAGCGAACGATGCGTGATGACTTTGCGCACCCAGAACTTCACGTGATCTGTGGATTCCAGCCGTGGCAGTTCGTGATAGAGCTTCAGGAACACATCCTGCGCTAGCTCTTCGGCTGCCGCGGCATCGCGCAGAAAGCGATAAGCGATGCTGAACACCATCGCCTGGTGCTCCCGAACCAGATCGGCAAACGCATCTGCGCTAAGCTTCACCCGGCAACCTTCCGGCCTCGTTCACGTCCTCAAAGAGAGATACGACGGAGCCGTATCGACCGAATGCATTTTATTTGTAGGTCGTTCCGCCATGAGCGTTTCAATTGTGCTTCCTAAGGACTGTCGGAGACACGTCACAGATGGCCAGTCCATTCCAAACTTCGCAGTAGGACGAGTTCGTCCAACGTATCTCTCTCATTTCTCATCCAAATAACGGAGCTGCTGCTTATTTTTGCGGAATCATTCTCATACTTATGGAATTTCTGTCTCGACGCTCGGCATCGATTGTTCTTATCTCCCTCCTCGCGATCAGCGGATGCGCCGGTTCCAAGCGGACCGATATCGCCCGAACTCTGCGTTCGGAGGTATCGTCGCCGGAAGGACGTCCTGAAATCATTGCCGCTTATCAGCCCTGGTTTGGGCGCAGAGGACACATCGATGTCGGCTACAACTCGCAGGATCCTAACGTGCTTGCAAATCAGGTTGAGCACGCGAAGGACTTGAACATTAAAGCCTTCATTGTGAACTGGTATGGCCCGTCTCACGATTTCGAGGACCACAGCTACGCCGCGCTGCAGAAGGTTTCTGCCGAGCACGATTTCAAAACCGCCATCATGTACGACGAGAGCGTGGATGATCCCAGCCGCGCCACCGACCAGGCCATCTCCGACCTGCAGTACGCCTACGAGCACTACATCGGTCCGCACGCGACGGTTCCGCGCGAGGCTTACCTGACGTTCGACGGCCGGCCAATGATCTTCATCTTTCCCAAATCGGGAGACACCGACTGGAAGCGCGTGAAGCAGGCCGTCGGCGGATGGGAACAGCCTCCGGTGCTGCTCTACGAAGATGACGACGCCAAAAACTGGGGCGCCTTCGACGGCTATTACGCGTGGGTGTCGCCAGGCAAAAAAGGGTGGTCCCGCGACGGAAGCAACTGGGGCCGCACTTACCTGGAAAACTTCTACAAGCGGATGGCCGATGAACCCGATAAGATCGCCGTCGGTGCGGCTTGGCCCGGGTTTGATGATTCAAAGGCAGAATGGGGCTCCGGCCGCAAAATGGACGCCCGCTGCGGCAAAACGCTCGAAGATTCGCTCAATCTCTATCGCCGCTATTTCCCCGCGGATCGTCCCCTGCCCTTCCTGATGATCGTTACCTGGAACGACTACGAAGAAGGAACGGCGATCGAGCGCGGAATCGGAAATTGTGGCAGCACAAAGCCGGACAAAGCACTGGCTATGCGCTAGAGCCTTGTCCGGCACAACTCTGGTTGACACTCAAATGTATCGACCTCCTCTGCCCACTCCTGCCTCAAAGACGAGTGCATTGTGAAATCCGGATTCCAGTGCGCAGGATGCGGCGAGTGGAACGAAACTTTTGTCGATCCCGGTAGCGGCTCCAAGCAGAGCTACGTGGAAGATTGCCAAATCTGCTGTAAGCCCAACCTGCTCAGAATCGAGTGGTACGCCGACGCGCAGGAGTTCGTGATCGCAGCGGAGTGGGAGTAGCGCGGCTCTAGCTGGGCGAAAGGGCTGATGAGTAGAAGAAGGAAGTGAGGCAGGGACTCCGCCCCGCGCAGAAAAATGCTCTAGACTGAAAATGCACTACCCATATGCGGATTCTCACTCGCTACGTGCTCTGGGAGGTCTTCTCCCACGGCGTGATCGGCGCCGCGCTGTTCACGTTCGTGATCTTCATGCGCGATGTGAGCCGGATTCTGGAATTAGTCGTCCGCAATAGCGCGCCAATACCCAGCGTTGCTGAAATCTTCTTTCTTACTGTTCCGACTGCACTCACCTTCACGCTGCCCATGGGCGTGCTGGTCGGGATTCTCATCGGCCTCTCGCGCATGGCCGCCGACAGCGAAGTCACGGCGCTGCGTGCGAGCGGAGTCGGCGCATGGCGGTTCGTTGCGATCATCAGCATCTTTGCAGCCGGGGCGCTTGGGATCGCTCTGCTGAACAACGTCATCATTGCTCCGCGCTCGGCCGCGGCGCTCTCGAATTTGCAAAATTCGCTCAAGACTTCGCAAATCTCATTTGAAATCCAGCCACGCGTTTTTTATGAGGACCTCAAGGGCTACGTACTTTATGTGCAGGACGTTGAACCTGCCTCAGGCGCAGCGTTGTGGAAGAACGTGTTTCTCGCGGACATCGCGAATCCTGCCGCGCCAAAGATCACGCTTGCAGAGCGCGCAACGGTAGTCACTGAGAATGACACACTGCGCATGCACCTCGAAAACGGCAGCCAGCAGGAAACCGATCCGAATAATCCTGATCAGTACACGATTTCGACTTTCGATCAGAGCGATATTCCGATTGCACTCCCTCCCGTGGTGCCGCCTCCATCTCGCGATCTGGTGCCGGCGGCGGAGCTCACGACGAGTGAAGTTCTGTGGCGAGCCGAGCACAGCGATCGCGCAAAATCGCGTTGGTACTGGATTGAATTTCATCGCAGGTTCGCGCTCGCTGCGTCCTGTCTGGTGTTGATGCTGGTTGGAATTCCGCTTGGGCTCTCTTCCAAGAAGGGCGGCAAATCGACGGGATTCATCCTCACGATTCTTCTCGTCTTCCTCTATTACTTTGCGCTGAGCGCCGGCATTGCCTTCGCGCGTCAAGGAAAGGTGTCTCCGCCGCTAGGCGTGTGGGGCGCCGACATTGCCTTTGCGCTCGCAGGTCTGATCTTGCTGTTTCGTGTGCAGCGCTCCAGCCTTGACGTGATCTCGTTCCGTGCCGTTTGGAAGGAATTTCTGCAGAAGTTCTGGCGCGGCGGTCTAAGGACACAGACTGCCGAGAGCACCTCGCTTCTGCGCAAAGGCGGATCGCGATTTCCGTTGATCCTCGACGACTACGTGCTTCGCCAATTCCTTGAATATCTCGGGCTGGTGCTGGCGACATTCGTCGTGCTCACGCTTGTCTTCAGCTTCTTCGAGTTGTTGGGGGACATTGTGCGCAATCGCATCGCGCTGATCACCGTTGGCGAATATCTCGTCAACGTGATCCCCTCGATGCTGTACCTCATGACGCCACTCAGCGTTCTGATCGCGGTGCTAGTCACCTTCGGGCTGCTGCAAAAGTCGAATGAGCTGATGGCCATGAAGGCGACCGGCATAAGTTTGTACCGGCTCATCGTACCCGTGCTTGTGCTGGCAGGAATGCTTTCGATTGCGCTGTTTCTCTTCGATCAGTTTTATCTCCCGCACGCGAACAAGCGTCAGGACGCGCTTCGCAATGAGATCAAGGGAAAGCCGGCACAGACCTATTTGAATCCGCAGCACAAATGGATCTTCGGCCAGCATCACGAGATCTACTACTACGAATTTTTCGACAGTGAGCGCAATCAGTTTGCGAACTTGTCGGTTTTCGATCTCGATCCCAAAGCGTTCGCCCTCACCGAGCGCACATTTGCCAGCCGGGTCTTCTGGAACGATTCGCTGCGCAAATGGATCTTCGAGCGGGGCTGGGTTCGCACGCTTGCGCCGACAAACGTTAAGGACTATCGCACCTTCGATGTGACTACCTTCTCCGACATCGACGAGCCGCCGAACTACTTCAAGAAGGAAGTCAAACAATACTCGGAGATGAACTTCGACGAATTGAAGTCGTACATTCGGGAGCTGGAGCAAGGCGGTTTCGAAGTCGTGCGTTTAAAAGTGCAGCTCTACAAGAAGCTTTCCTTCCCGCTGATCACGCTGGTGATGTCCATCCTGGCGATTCCCTTTGCGCTTTCGGCTGGTCGGCAAGGCGCGCTGCGCGGAGTTGCTACCGCGATCGGCATTGCAGTGGTGTATTGGATTACCAGCGGGCTATTTGAAGCGATGGGCAATGTGAATCAATTGCCGGCAGCTCTCGCTGCCTGGTCTCCAGATGTGATCTTTGCCCTCGCTGGAGGCTACTTCATGCTGAAGGTCCCGACGTAAGATGGGGTTAACACGAAGGTCACAAAGGTTAGCGAAGGTCACGAAGAACCATTTGCTTTGTGACCTTCGTTGAACCTTCGTGTTAACCCCGGTTTTCACAAGTTCGATGTTCAAGAGACTCGATCCACTCAAGCCGTATCTCTACCGTTACCGCGTCAAGTTCTTCTGGGGCGGCCTAGCCCTGCTGCTTAACAACGCGATCTGGATTCTCTTTCCCCAGGTCATCGGCAGGGCGATCAACGATCTCAATGTCGGCATTACTCGCCACAAAATCTTTACCTACTCGCTCGCACTCATTGGCATTGCGCTGAGCAAAGGCATCTTTCAATTCCTGATGCGTTGGATCTTGATTGGCATCTCGCGCGAGATCGAGTTCGATCTGCGCAATGATCTCTTCGAGCATCTCGAATCTCTGTCGTACTCCTATTACCAGCGCACGCGCGTGGGCGACATTATGGCGCGTGCGACCAACGATCTGAACGCCGTTCGCATGCTTCTCGGGCCTGCGATTATGTACACGGCCAACACGATCATCTTCACTGCCGGTGCCCTGGCCTTCATGCTGCACATCAGCCCACGGCTGACATTATTCGCGTTTCTGCCGCTGCCCGCGGCGAGCATTCTGGTTCAGTACTTCGGACGTCGAATTCACGAGCGCTTCGAACGCATTCAGGCGACCTTCTCCGATATTTCGGCGCGTGCGCAGGAGAATTTCTCCGGCGCTCGATTGGTCCGCGCTTACGTGCAGGAAGAAGCCGAGATTGAGCTCTTCGAGAATGCGAATCGGGAATACATCTCGCGCAGTCTGAAGCTCGTTCGCTTGATCGGCATGTTGTGGCCGACGCTCGAAACGCTGCTTGGTCTGGCGATCATTCTGGTTCTCTGGCTCGGCGGACGCGAGGTGCTGCTGGGTCGAATGAACGTCGGCGAATTTGTTGCCTACAACACCTACATGGTCCAGCTCACCTGGCCGGTCATCGCGCTGGGTTGGGTGATCAATCTCTTTCAGCGTGGCACCGCATCGCTGGGACGCATCAACGAAATCTTTGCCGAACAACCGACGGTTACCGATGCAGCGGTTGCTCCCGATTTGAAACACGCCGCTGCGATTCGCGGCGATCTGGAATTCCGAAATTTAAGTTTCGCGTATCCGCCCGGCGGCAAAGTTCTCAAGAACATCGACCTGCATGTTCCTGCAGGTACGAGTTTGGCAATCGTAGGTCCGACGGGATCGGGGAAAAGCACGCTGGTGAGCCTGGTTCCCCGCATTTACAACCCGCCGCCCGGCTCGCTCCTGCTCGATGGCCGTGAGATCACTGAATTTCCTCTCGAGATCCTGCGTAGAAATATCGGTTTCGTGCCACAGGAGACGTTTCTGTTCAGCACCACAATTCGGGAGAATATCGCTTTCGGCGTCGAGAATGCGTCGGACGCACAGGTGCAACGCGCAGCCGAAGGCGCCAGCCTTGCGCAGGATATCGAGGGCTTTCCCCAGAAGTACGCGACGATCGTCGGCGAGCGAGGGCTGACTCTGTCCGGCGGTCAGAAGCAGCGCACCGCGATTGCACGCGCGATCATCCGCAATCCCCGCATTCTCATTTTGGACGACGCGCTCTCGAGCGTGGATACCTACACCGAAGAACGCATACTCACGCACCTGCGCGAGATTATGCGCGGGCGTACCACGATCTTCATTTCGCACCGCGTCTCGACCGTACGTGCAGCCGATCAGATTGCGGTTCTGCACGGGGGCACCATCGTTGAACTCGGAACGCACGACGAATTGCTCGCGAGGGATGGATACTACGCTGATCTCTATAACAAGCAGTTGCTGGAAGAAGAGTTGGAGAGCGTTTCGTAGCACTATCCGGAACATGCAATTTAATCCCTTCCAATAGTATGAAGGGCAGAGACGCGGAGCCGCCAGGGGGCGGCCGGCTCCACGTTGCCCAAAATGAAACGCGTCGTAACACCCGAGCTGCTTGACGACGATCTCGGCACCGCTGAGGAAGTTCGCGACAGCCTGCTCGATCTGCGTGGCATTAATCGGAATTTCGGAGGATTCGCCAGCATCCGGCGTCTGATCGAGAGAGTCGCTCAGAGATATCAGAAGAACTCATTGGCGGTCTTGGACGTGGCTGGCGGAACCGGCGATGTGGTTTTGACCGTTGCTCAAGATCTGACTGCCAAAGTGCAGCTTCGCGCCGCGATCCTCGACCGTGCTCTGACTCACATGAACGGCACGCGCGAGAAGTTCAGCCGGATCGCCGGCGACGCTCTTTCGCTACCGTTCGCTTCTGCCAGCTTCGATGTTGTCTCCTGCAATCTCTTTCTCCACCATCTTGAGCCTGAGCAGGTTGTGGTTTTCTTTAATGAGGCTTTGAGGGTTGCGCGTCTGGCGGTGATCGCCAGCGATCTGCGCCGGAATCGCCTCCACTGGATTGCTGCCCATATTGGGAAGCTTAAATATCGCAGCCGCCTCACAAGGCATGATGCTCCGGTCTCTATCCGCCGCGCTTACACAATCGCTGAAGTTCGCATGATGGCTCAGAAATCAAATGCGGGGTCTTTTGCAATGGAGCCGCATTATTTCCAACGCTTTGGCCTGATTCTGTGGAAACAGCCGAAATGAATCAGCGTTGCGATGTGGCAGTGATCGGCGGAGGCCCGGCGGGAACCTCGGCAGCGATCACGGCTGCGCGTCTCGGATTCAAAGTGCTGCTGCTCGAGGCAGGCAGCTTTCCGCGCCACAAAGTCTGCGGGGAATTCGTCTCAGGCGAAGCCTTGAGCATACTCGCCGATCTGATTCCGCAGGAGCAGATCACGCACGCTCCGCGCATTGGCACAGCGCGCATCTTCCTTGACCACGCGCGTGCGACATTGCCAGTGTCTCCGGCTGCGGCCAGCATCTCACGTTACAACCTCGATGTCGCACTCTGGAACTCGGCGGCTTCGGCAGGATGTGTGGTGCGAAACCGAAACCGCGTGAAGCGCGTGGAGAAATCCCAGAATGGATTTGCAATCAACCTGGATTCTGAAGAAATCATCGCTCGCGCGGTAATCAATGCGAGTGGGCGCTGGTCAGGCCTTTCGACGCCTGGACCGGTTCAAGAGCAGTGGATCGGGCTCAAAGGACATTTTTGGGAAACGCATTGGAGCGAATTCTGCGACCTGTATTTTTTCGAAGGCGGGTATTGCGGCGTGCAGCCAATTGGGAACGGAATGGTGAATGCGGCGGCCATGGTGCGGCCCGGCGTTGCGAAAACCCTCAGCACTGTTTTTGCGCTGAATCGCGATCTTTACCATCGCTCCCGAAGTTGGGCTCCCGTGGGAGATCCCGTTAGCACGGCGCCTCTGTTCTTTCGTGCTCCGACCACTTCGGAGAACGGGATGCTGCTGGCCGGCGATGCAGCGGCGTTTTTGGATCCATTCGCGGGAGACGGAATTTCCATCGCGTTGCACAGTGGATCGCTGGCAGCGAAGGCTCTTGCTCCGTTTCTACGCTCAGAGTGCACCGTTCAGGACGCTGCGTTGCAGTATGACCGTGCGTATCGTCGGCTGATTCAGCCGGCACTCGTCAATGCCAGTCGGCTGCGAACGCTCCAGAGTCTGCCTTCCACAATGCGTGCTGCGGCCATAGCCTGTCTGAACATTCCATTCCTTGCACGAGCAGCCGTAAAGAGCACGCGCGTGAGAGCCGGCCATCCTTGAGCTTGACGCCAGCCGTTCCCATACCGGCTCAACTTGAAGGAAGTGCAACCTTGGATTTACCTTGTATTTACTGCGAGTTTGATTGTCAGCGAACGAGAGTTGCTGCTCGCGACGTTTTCAGAAGCAGGACATGCTGGGAAATGCGGCGGTGTGTCCCAGGCTGACTCATTGCTGACTATCGGAGGAAATTTATGAGATTCAGAACAGGGGCTGTGGCTCTGCTGTTCTTGATGGCAAGCGCGATCGGTGCGCTGGCACAGACAACTACCGTTCAGGGCGTCGTAAAAGACCCCAGCGGCCCGGTAGTTGGCGCGCAAGTTCAGCTCAAGGATAAAGATACCGGTCGCAAGTACACGCTAAAAACCGATAAGTCAGGCAAGTTTTTCAGCATCGGCATCACGCCTGGAAAGTTTGATGTCACGGTGAGCAAGGACAATAAAGTCCTCTACACCACCCAATTCCAAGCCACGCTGCAACAGGACGTGAACGAACTCGACATCGATCTCACTCCGGCCCAGCCCGGACAGGCCGCTCCTCCACCTCCACAGCCCGGTATGCAGCAACAGCAGCCCAAGCTGACCGAAGAGCAGAAGAAGCAGATCGAGGAGATCAACAAAAAGAACGCGGAGATCCAGAAAGAGAATGCAAAAATCGGCAATCTGAACAACCTGCTGAAGGAAGCTCAGGCTGACATGCAGGCTAAGAATTACGATCAGGCTGTAACCGTTATGCAGCAAGCTGAGCAGGCGGACAATGGGCAGCATCACCAGGTTTATGGCGTTCTCGGCGCGGCCTATCTGAACGACAAGAAGTATCCGGAGGCTATTGACGCGCTCAACAAGGCGGTTCAGCTCGCAACTTCAGGTACGGCGGCTGCGGCTCCGAATACCAAGACCATGCTGGCTTCCTACTACGACAACCTTGGCCAGGCTTATGCCAAAACGGGAAAGATTCCGGAGGCTGTGGACGCCTACAACAAGGAAGTCGAGCAGGATCCGACTCACGCTTCGCAGGCCTACTACAACGAAGGCGCAGTATTGACCAATGCCGGGAAGACCGACGACGCCAATGCTGCTTTTACCAAGTCGATCCAGGCCGATCCTAACCACGCCGATTCGTACTATCAGCGCGCGATCAATTCATTGCAGAAGGCAACTGTGGATAAATCCGGCAAGATGGTCGCGCCTCCGGGCACAGTGGACGATTTCAACAAGTATCTCGAGTTGCAGCCCAACGGTCCGTACGCCGAAGGCGCCAAGCAGATGCTGGAGACGTTAGGCGCGAAGGTGCAAACGCAGTATGGAAAGAAGAAGTAGTCGAATTTAAGTTCGGCAAAGGCGGCCTGCACGGCCGCCTTTTTTGTGAATGCTTCAGACAAAAGCACAATCTCGGATTGAAAGCGTTCTGAGTTTCGAGGATGCCAGGCGAGCTGTTCTCTCGCACGCAGATGAGGTCCGCGCATCGCGAAAACAGGTGGAGCAGCTTCCCATTTTGGCTTCTCTGGGCCGAGTGCTAGCCGATGACGTGATCGCCGATCGCGATTTCCCGCCCTTTCCGCGAGCAACGCGCGACGGGTATGCAGTGTCCAGCGCAGATATGCAGCGCGTTCCGATCGACTTGAGGGTAGTCGGAGAAATCCGCGCGGGCGGTGATTTTCCCCCGGGATTTTCTCGCCTGGCGAGCGGCGAAGCCCTTTCCATCATGACAGGAGCGCCGGTGCCCGAGGGCGCCGACGCGGTCGTCATGGTCGAATACACGGAGCGTGCAGGCGAGCGCGTGCGCGTCCTTCGCTCCGTTGCTGCGGGAGAAAACGTGGTTCCGCGCGGCAGTGAGGCCAGACAGGGTAGCACGCTGGTGTCGTCGGGCACCGTGATCTCTCATCCGCACATCGCATTGGCGGCATCGGTTGGGAGAGCAACAATCGGCGTCTATGCGCGACCGCGAGTTGAGATTTTACCGACTGGAGATGAAATCGTTCCCATCGATGTTGAGCCGGCTGCCCATCAGATTCGCAACTCCAACAGTTTTTCTCTGGCGGCGCAAGTAATGGTCTGCGGCGGAGACGCGGTGCGGCTTCCTATTGCGCCTGATGATCGAGTGCGCCTTCGGGAATTGGTCGCCCAGGGACTTGAGAGCGATCTGCTGTTGCTGAGCGGCGGTGTCTCTGCCGGTGAATACGATCTCGTGGAGGAGGCGCTCACCGATTTTGGCGCTGAGTTTCTGTTTACCGGCGTGCAGATGCAGCCCGGCAAACCGCTTGTGTTCGGGCGCGCGCGCGCCCGCTCGTCGGGCGAGCGCTGGACCTACTTCTTCGGATTGCCGGGCAATCCACTCTCTACAATGGTGACGTTTCAGTTGTTCGGCAGCATGTTCCTGCGAGCATTGGCAGGAGCATCCGAACCTCCGCCTCAAGGCAGACAGATTCGCCTAGCCAAAGATGTGAAGACCAAAACGGGACTCACTCGATTCCTTCCCGGGAAGATTTCGGGCGCGTGGAGTGACCCTCGAGTGGAGCTGCTGAGCTGGCAGGGATCGGGCGACGTTGCCGCATTTGCGCGAGCGGACTGTTTGCTCGTGATTCCCCCTGATCGCGAGAGTTTTAGATCGGGAGAATGGATGACAGTGCTCCCAATCGGAAGTTAATGGCACGCAGATTGTCCCACTACGACTCCAGCGGCCGAGCGCGAATGGTCGATGTCTCGGAGAAGACGGCCACGAAGCGCGAAGCTGAAGCGTCCGCATACGTTCGTATGTCGGCTGAGGTTCTCGCGGCGTTACCTCGGAATCCCAAGGGAGATCCGCTGGAAGTCGCCCGCTTGGCCGGAATCATGGCTGCGAAGCGCACTTCGGAGTTGATTCCAATGTGCCATCCGCTTCCTCTCAGCCACGTTGATGTGACTTGTACGCTGCGGGACGACGGGGTAGCTGTTACCTCAAAAGTAAATACAACCGCGAACACGGGCGTCGAGATGGAAGCGCTGGTTGCTGCCAGCGTGGCGGCGCTTACCGTCTATGACATGTGCAAGGCGCTGGACAAAAGCATTACTATCGAGCAGGTCCAGCTTGCGCGGAAGTCAGGTGGCAAGAGCGGCGATTACTTACGAGAGCAGGGCAAAGCGAAAGGCCGATAACCGAGAATGGTTTCCAACATCCGCGTCCTGGTAGTGGACGACAACCCGATGATCGTCGGCCTGCTGAAGCAGGCGGTCTCGCCACACGCCGCCGTGGAAGCATTCTCGAATTCAGCCGAAGCCCTGCTGCGCATCGTTGAGGAAGCTCCGGACCTCGTGATCTCCGACTTCCACATGCCCGGACTCAACGGGAAGCAACTCATCGAGAAGGTACGCACGCGACCACAAACCGCCCGGCTTCCCGCGATCCTCATTGGCACGCGCAGCGAGATCAACGAGCAACTGCGCTCGATGCAGGACCAGCTTGAAGACGTTATAGAAAAGCCGTTTCTCGTGAAAGAAGTTTCTGCACGATTCAAACGCGTGGTCGATAAGATTTCGCTGGAGAAGATGGCGCGTGCCGCGCCCGGCGAGTCGGTTGTTCGCGGAAATCTGCAGCAGATGAACACGATGGACTTGTTCCAATCACTTGAGCTCGGACACAAGAATTGCCGTCTCTCGCTCACCAACACGAACGAGCGCTGCGATATGTACTTCATCGATGGCCAGATTAATCATGCGGTTTATGGCAAGCTGCGAGGCGATGAAGCTGTATTCAAAGTCCTCGCCTGGACCGAGGGCCAATTCGAGATTGACTTCGCCGGCAGCAGCAAAGAGCAGAGCACGACGCGCTCCACACAGGGCTTGCTGATGGAAGGTCTGCGCCTGCTCGACGAAGCCAATCGCGATACCGAAGAGAACGTCCTCGACGCGTGAAGATTCCCGCAGCCATTCTCATCGTGAGCGATTCGTGCCACAAGGGCCTTCGTGAGGATGCCTCTGGTCCTCGGCTGAGTTCGGCGCTCGTCAGCGCCGGCTTTGAAGTTGTCACCAGCAAAATCGTGCCGGATGACGTCGAACGAATCGCCTCCGCTTTACGAGAGCTTGCTGCTGCTGCGCGCTTGGTTGTAACCAGCGGCGGCACCGGTATTGCCCCACGCGACGTTACTCCGGAAGCGACGCGAGCCGTCTGCGAACGCGTACTTGACGGAGTTGCTGAAATCATGCGTGCTGAAGGATTGAAGCACACACCCTATGCCGCTCTGTCGCGAGGGGTTTGTGCCACTTTGGGAAAGTCGCTGGTTTTGAACTTGCCGGGCAGCCCGACTGGAGCTGAACAGTCTCTAGGAGCCGTGCTCCCGCTGGTGTCGCATGCTCTCGACCTGCTCGCAGGTCACACCGAGCATTTGCACGCTGAACGAGAGAATCTTGGGCGTTAGCGCGGACTCCGCTCCGATACCCGTAGAATAAGAGTTTCCCGTCCCTTTGAACACCATCAAACACATCCTTTCTCGCTACACGCATTTCATCTGGTCGGTGCTTCAACCGCTCGGGTCCTGGGGAATTTTTGCGGTTGCGATCCTCGATTCTGCGGCCTTTGGGATTCCGTTAGATCCCGTCGTCGCTGGCTACGTCTATGCTCATCCTCTGAAAATCTGGTTATACGTCTTCATGGCATCTGCCGGATCTGCAGTAGGAAGCCTTATACCCTACGGGATCGGCAGAGCGGGCGGCGAACTGCTGCTGCTCAAGCGCATCGACCGTAAAAGGTTCGAGCGCATGCGCGATCGCTTCGAGAATCAGGAATTCTTCGCAATGATGATTCCGGCGATGCTCCCGCCTCCTACTCCGTTCAAATTGTTCCTGCTTGGCGCCGGAGTGTTCGAGATGCGCCCGTACCTGTTCCTGCTCTCGATCTTCGCCGGACGCGTAATCCGATTTATCGTTTTGGGATTTCTGGTGGTGAAGTTCGGTCCTGGGATCGTAAGCCTGGTATCGGCGGTAATGGCCAGGCATCTCATTTGGGTCTTCGTTGTCTTGGCGATACTCATTGCAGCCATACTGTCGCACCTGCATTTCCGCAAATCGCGCACTCGCACCAAGGAAGAGCCTCCGGAAGCGGCGTGAGTCGATGTATAGTGAGGTCCAACCGTTCACACGTATGCGACGAGCACGCTTGCTGCGATTTCCAGCTATTGCTTTCCTGTTAACCTTGTCAGGTGTAACTGTGGGCTGTACGCCCAAGATTCCCAACAAAATCACGTCGCAGGAGATGGACCTCTATCGCGACTGGCTCAAGCAGCGCTTCGCAAATAAAGCTCCCGAGCATCTCTATCTCGATGATCAGACATTTCTCTTCGATCCACTTCGCCAGGAAGGATGCGGAAAGGCATTACACACGGATGATGGTGTTTCAAACTCACTGATGCGTGCGCTGCATAATCTGGGAAATACAGATTATGAGATCGATGTGTCTCCGAAAGTGTTCCTGATCCCGTGGCCATACCACGTTCTGAACGTGAGAGACTTCCCACGTCCGACGGAAGGACTGCACGTGATCTCGTTCTCACGCGTAGCCTTCAGCCGCGCGGGGAACGAAGCGTTGTTTGCAGTCAATGATTTGTGCGGCCCGCAGTGTGGGAAGGGCCGCGCCGTGTTGGCAACCAAAGAGAACGGCGCATGGAAGTTCAAAGACTCCAGTACTTGCTCCTGGCAATACTGAGCATGGCTCCCTAAGCAGGAAGCAGCATGCCCTTTTCCAGATGCCTCGTGCTGTGGGCGTAGGCGGCTGCATTCGGATCGTGTGTCACCATCACGATCGTCTTTCCAAATTCTTCGTTGAGCCGTTTCATGATTTCCAGTACTTCCGCAGCCGAATGACTGTCCAAGTCTCCCGTGGGCTCGTCAGCCAGCAGAAGCGTGGGATCGGTGACGATCGCGCGGGCAATGGCGACGCGCTGTTCCTGTCCACCGGAGAGTTGCTTCGGGAGATGGTGAACACGATCGCCTAAGCCCACTAGACTGAGCGCGGTCATCACGTGGTCGCGTCGCTCGCTCTTGTTCAGCTTTGTCAATAGTAGCGGCATCTCGACATTCTCGAACGCGGTGAGCACCGGAATGAGATTGAATGTCTGGAAGATGTAGCCGATGTGGCGATTGCGCCACTCGGCAATTTTCTTGTCGCCGTAGCGGAATACGTTGTCGCCCTGCACAAGCAGTTCTCCCGAAGTGGGACGATCAATGGCGGCGATCATATTCAGCAGCGTAGTCTTGCCCGAGCCGGAAGGTCCCATCAGAGCCAAGAATTCCTTCTCAGCGATTTCGATGGAGACATCGTCCAATGCTTTCACTTCGAAGCTGTCGCGCGTGAAGACTTTACTAACGTGATTGGCTTGCACCAGCTTGGTCGCTGCCGGCGCGCTCTTCATTTCCACTGCTTGAGCCATGATGGATAACCTTCCTCAAATCCCAAAGATGAGTGAACAATTTAGTGATTCAAATCACGAACACCGATGAATTCGTGACCAGATCGCGAAATTACGAAATCACGCAATCGCGAAATTTCGAAGCTCTTCACTGCTTAATCCGAACCTTATCGCCGTCTTTCAAATCCGACGGAGCATTGACGATGACATCTTCGCCGCCGGTCAGCCCTTCCACGAGATCTCCGTCGCTGCGCTGCGCGATCAGCTTCACTTCGCGTTGGACTGCGCGACCATTGAAGGCGATCAAAACAACCCGTTTTCCGCCGACATCCCGCAACGCGCTACCCGGCACCACCGCTCCGGATGAAACCGTCTGTTTCGCTCCGGATTTCTGGTCGGAGAGAAAGCGTACATTCGCGTTCTCTTCCGGGCGCAGGTAGTCATCCGGATTCAATATCTTTACCTTCACCTGCACAGTTGCCTTCTGCCGGTTTGCCATCGGCGCAATCTCGTTGATCACGCCTTTGTACTCGCGATCGGGATAAGCGTCGGTCGAGAGCACCGCTTTTTGCGTCGGGCTCAGCTTGGCGAAGTCGTTCTGGCTGATATCGAGTTCGACCTGCAGATCCGTGAGATCTGCGAGCGTCACTACTGATCCGCGAGGCCCGCCGGTATCTGCTCCAGACGCAAACTGTGCGGTTACAAGCTCGCCTTTTTCCGCCGTGCGTTCAAGGATCGTTCCCGTCACGGGAGCGCGAATTTCGGTGGCTTCAAGTTGCGATTCTGCATAAGCGAGTTGCCCCTTCGCCTGCTCCAGCGCGCCGCGAGCGTTCTCGATTTCTTCCTGACGCGGCCCAATCTTCGACAGCTTGTAAACCTTCTCCAGCGCTTGCTCGTGTTGGAGTGCGGCATCGTACTTCGCCTGTGCGTCGTCGAGTTGCTGACGGGAGAAAACGCCCTGCGCGACCAATGGCCGTGTCCGATCAAGTGTTGACTTGGCGTCGGCGAGAGTCGCACGAGCCTCATCGAGGTTCGCGCTTGCCTGCTCGATCTCCTCCGGACGTGAGCCGTGCTCTAACTGCTCGAGTCTGGCTTTGGCCATCTCCACGGCGCCGCGCGCCTGCTCAACCTGCGCGCGGAATTCCTGATCTTCCAGCCTCACTAGAACCTGTCCGGCTTTCACCTTGTCGCCTTTTTCAACACCGATCCATGCGATTCGACCGGTCACCTTCGAATTCACGCTGATCGTGTGGTGCGCAACGATATACCCTGCAGCCTGCAAAACTGTGTCGCCGCTCGAAGCCGAGCTGATGGTCGCCGCCCGCACCGTCTGCACTTCCGGAACGGAGGCGGAAAACAGGCGCACAGCCATGACAACGATCCCAAACAGCACAACCACCGCGATGCCGCCGATGATGAAGCGCTTGGACCACTTCGGCTCTTCAGGCTCTTTTTGGGAACGATCGATCCGCAAGCTATGCAGATCGCCGTATTTGGTTTCCAATGCCATAGATTCAGAACTCACTCGACGCAGATTAAACACGGAGGACACGAAGGGCACGAAGATCAGCAAAAGCTGTCTGCGCACAACTTTGCTCGTTGTAACTCCCACTAGTCACCTTCGCTTCCTCCGTGACCTCCGTGTTCAATCTGCTTTTCAATCTCTCAGAGCCGCCAAAATTTCCCGTCGCGAGGCGTGCCACGCCGGCGCGATGCCACCGAATAACCCCATGCTGACCGCGAAGGCAATCGCCACCAGAATTACTTCCAGCGTGATGCGAATGCTGAAGACGGTCTCGCTGAAGGTCATCGAGTTTCCCGTTCCGGTCGTGAGCCCGTTAAAGGGCAACATGAGAATCAGTCCTACGACGGCGCCAAGCAAAGCCAGCAGCACCGACTCAATCACGAAAGACGTGATGATGCTCGGGCGCGAGAAGCCGAGAATGCGCAGAGTCGCAATTTCACGGCTGCGATATGCAACCGCGGCGTACATCGTGTTCATTGCTGCGAAGCATGAACCGATCGCCATCACGAACGCCACGACTGTGCCGACAAACTGAATCGGTGCTCCCGACTTCGTCTGCTCGGCGTAATAATCGGTCTCCTTGTACGCATCGAGCGCAAGACGCTGATCGTCGTTCATGCGATTCTTTAGTGCCTGCGCGCTCACTGGGTCCGTAGCATGTACCAGCACTGACGAAAACGCAGCACTCCTGTCGAAGTCTGACGCCATCTGGTTCACATCTGCCCAGATTTCTGAGCTAGCCGCGGTTTCGCCCGCGTCGAATACGCCAACGACCTTCCATTGGCCTTTGCCAAAAAAGAGCTCGTCTCCGATGCCGGTGTTGCGAAAACGATCGTGGATGGACTTGCTGATTACGATCTCGCGCTGTCCGGTATTGAACCAGCGTCCATCGACGAGCTTGATGTTCGGACGCAGTTCGAATCCGATCGGCGACATTCCTCGCACCGTCACGTTGGTTTCGCCCGTGCCATCTTTGCGCGGGATCACGATCACGACTACGTCTTCTCCAGACGCCAGCGGTTCACCCGAGCTGTCCTTTGCGATACCGGGAAGATATTTGATGGTCTCGTAAGCATCACGATCGATTCCGCTCTGCAACTCGGTTTGCGATGCCTTGCGAATGACGAGCACATTCAATGGATCGCCGCTGCTGACAAACGCCTTTTTTAATCCAGCAAGCAGGGCCATGATGAACACGGCAACGGCAACAGTGAGCGCGATACCGAGAGCGGTCATCATCGTTGCGCCGAGACGAAGGCGAAGATTGCGGATGTTATACGTGATGGGAATCGCCATGATCGTCTCCTATCCGATATGCCGCAGGCCATCGACGATATTGCGCCGCGACGCCTGATATGAAGGAAATACAGCGCTGAGGAATCCCACCAGCGCCGCAACGGCCAAAGCTGCCAGATATGTTGGTGTGTTCACTTTAAAGCCGGTGAAGAATGTGCCGTTTGGCATCTTCGACGCCGCAATCATCAACAGTGTGGCCGCACTCGCTCCCAGGAAGCCTCCGAAGAGTGAAATCGTGACTGCCTCCCCTACATAAAGCGACAGGATTGTTCCTCGGGTGAACCCGAGCGTCTTCAGCACAGCAACCTCTCGCGTGCGTTCGCGAATCGTCATTGCCATGGTATTGCCGGAAACGAGCAGAATCGCGAATACGACGGCGCCGCAGATACTCAGGATGAACAGCTTCACATTCCCAAGTTGGGCCACAAAGCTGAGCGTGAATCCTTTTTCCGTCTCGGTCTTCGTAGGCTGCGGCGAATTCGCGAACATGGCGTCGATCGCCTTGGAAACGCTGGTCACATGCTCGGGTGAATCGACTAGCGTGTAGAAGGTCCCGGTGCGTCCCTGCACCCTCGGCAAGGCTTGATTGATGTACTCCATATTGAACATCAAGCTGTCGAAGGGATTATCCGTGTCATAAATTGCGCGGATGTTCAGTTCCAGATTGGTCGGATAAATCGTTCCCTTGATGATGACTTTGTCGCCGAGCTTCCAGCCGAGCCTGTCTGCGAGTTGTCGATTCACGGCAGCGCCGGCGCGGTCGTGTTGGAAAGCAGCGAGTTGATCGGGCGCGACCTTGTCTTCCTTGATGATGTCGAAGATCTCATCCGGATCGACGCCGAACTGCGCAAACTGATTCTCGGGCTTCTGGTCCTTGTAGATTCCGCCAAACCAATTCCACGGGCTTACGTGGACAACGCCAGGAATGGTCCGAATCTTCTCGCGGTAATACGAAGGCAGCCAGAACACGAGCGAAACCTTATGGCGCGTAATCAAGCGCAGTGCTGATTCCGGCGGGCCCTGGTCAAGATAGAAGCCGCGATAAACGCTCATCAGCAGCGTGAGCAGCAGAAGCGAAAACCCGATGCTGATCGCCGTAATAAAGCTGCGGCGGCGATTGCGAAAGGCATTCTTCGTAGCAAAACGGCCGAGCGTCATGCGTCTTCTCCCTGGCGGTGGCTGGTTGTTGAACCTGATTGAGTGACTGGCATTCTAACCAGAGATTTCCTCGCGTTCTTTGAAAAAATACGCAGCGCACAATAAGACGTTCCATTTTTTTAAAGACGGAATTTGATCCCATTTTTGATAGGGGCCGCGTCCGCGTTCTGCGACGCGCACGCAGCGCTGCTTTGGAAGAAGGCTATGTCGTTGATTCTGCTTGCGTTGAATTGGCCAGATGAGCGCACTCGAGCAGGGTCCATGCGAAACCACGCCGCTGTTAGACTTTTTGTAGATTGTCTGCGAAGCCACAGCCCGATGCGCGACCACACGTTTTTCTGATCGACGCAATGTCGTTCATCTTTCGCGCTTACCACGCCATGCAGCGGCAGCGCCCGATGTCAACGCGCACGGGCATTCCTACTGCTGCGACGTTCGTCTTTGTGAACATGCTGAACAAGCTGCGCGCGGACTTCAGCCCGCAATATCTGGCTGCAGTCTTTGACGTTGCCGCGCCAACGTTCCGGGACGAGCAGGCGAAGGCGATTTCGTCGGTCAAACGGTTCGACAGCAAGACGCAGACATACCAGGAAGTCGCTTATGGCGGCTACAAAGCTAACCGTACGGAGATGCCGCACGACTTGGCGCAGCAGTTGCCGTATATCCGCCGCGCGCTCGAAGCCTATCGTATTCCTATTCTGGAACAACCCGGATTCGAAGCCGACGATGTGATCGGCACGCTGGCGCACAAGGCGGTCGCGGCGGGATATCCCGTCTATGTTGTCTCCAGCGACAAAGACATGCTGCAGCTCGTCGGCAATGAGATCTGCGTGTTAAATCCGACGAAGGACAATCTGATCTGTGATGCGGCAAAAGTCGAGGAAATCCTCGGCGTGCCTCCCCAGCAGGTCATTGACGTAATGGCCTTGCGCGGCGATTCAATCGACAATATCCCGGGCGCGCCAGGAATCGGCGACAAAGGTTCCGTTGAGCTGATCAAGCGCTTTGGCTCCGTTGAGAATGCGCTTGATCACGCCGATGAAGTTGAGCGCAAGACCTACCGCGAGTCACTGCTCAACAATCGCGATGTTGTGTTGCGCAGCAAAGAGCTGGTCACCATTGATACCAATGTTCCCGTACACCTGAATCTCGAAAGCATGCGGGCGCAGGAACCAGACTACGAATCGTGCCGCGCGCTCTTCAGCGAACTTGAATTTACGACGCTGCTGAAGGACTTCGTCCGGACGACCGACGCGGCTACGGTGGAGTACGGAGAACTCACGAGCGAACAACAGCTTCAGAAGCTTTTGAAGAATGCTCGGAAGAGCGGAGTGGCGCTGGCGATCTGCGCTCCCACCGCGCATGCAGGAACTGCCGAGCCGAGCGTTGAAGACGAGCCTGAGCTTCCGCTGCTGAATATCAGGCAGCAGGGCTGCGATCCAATCGAAATCGCTATCTGTGCCGAGGAGAACTCTGCCGTAAGCACTCGATTGATTGATAATGCGCTCTCGAAGAGCATCCACGAGATGCTTGCAGACCCATCGATTCCCAAAACGATACACGATTCGAAGTCTGCGCTCCGGCTGCTGGCTGGTAGAGGTGCAACATTGGCTGGCGTGCGCGACGATGTAATGCTTTTCTCGTATTTGTTGAATCCCACATACAGCAGCCATACGCTCCCGGAAGTCGCATTGCGCCGCTTCAATCTGCAGCTTGCAGGCACCACGCCGGAAGCTGCCGACGTTACCCTGCGCCTCGGACGCACGCTGCGTGAGGAAGTCGAAGCGGAAAACGGCCTTATCAATGTTTACGACACGATCGACCTGCCGCTCATGCCGGTATTGGCGCGCATGGAAATTGCGGGAGTAAAGATCGACACGACTGCCCTGGGCCGCATGTCCTTCGAACTAGAGAAACAGTGCGATGCGCGCGCGAAAGAGATTCACGCCATTGCCGGCATGGAGTTCAACGTTAATTCCCCCCGTCAGCTAGGCGATGTTCTCTTTAACAAACTGGGCCTGCCCAAGCCGGTGAAATACGGCAAAGGCAAAACCATTTCGACGGCTGTGGACGTTCTCGAAGATCTTGCGGTCGAACACGAGATCGCGCGCAAAGTGCTCGATTTCCGCCAACTCTCGAAGCTGAAGTCCACGTACGTCGATTCGCTGCCGACGCTGGTCGATGCGCGCACTGGTCGGGTACACACGACCTTCAATCCCGCAGGCACCGCGACAGGCCGCCTGTCATCGACCAATCCCAACTTGCAGAACATTCCGATTCGTACCGAATTGGGACGAGAGATTCGCTCCGCATTCATTGCCGAACCGGGAAACGTTCTGCTTTCCGCCGACTATTCGCAGATCGAGCTGCGACTGCTTGCCCATTTTTCCGAAGACCCGCTCTTAGTTGAAGCTTACCGCCGCGAGGACGACATTCATCAGCTTACGGCGAGTGAGGTCTTCGGCGTGCCTCCCATGCTGATCACCGCTGAGCATCGCAGTCGTGCAAAGGCAGTGAACTTCGGCATCGTCTATGGTATTTCGCCCTTCGGGCTCGCGGCTCAGCTCGGCATCGAGCAGAAAGAGGCTAAGAAGTACATCGACACATATTTCGAGCGATACAAAGGCGTGCGCGCATTCATCGAGCGCGTGCTCGAACAGACTCGCCGGGAGCAACGCGTGCGTACGCTCTTTGGGCGAATCCGTCCTATTCCCGACATCAACAGCAAGAACGCCAATATGCGTGGCTTCGCCGAGCGCACCGCGGTCAACACGCCGCTGCAGGGAACGGCCGCCGACGTAATCAAGCTCGCCATGATCAAAATCGACGCCGAAATTACTCGCCGCAAGCTGCGCTCGCGCATGACCTTGCAGGTTCACGATGAACTGGTATTCGAAGTTCCCGAAAAGGAAATCGAGATTATGCGCGATCTCGTCCGCGAACACATGCAGAACGTGTACCCATTCAACGTGCCGCTGATGGTGGATGTCGGCGTGGGGCAGAACTGGCGAGACTTGAAGTAACACTTCGGCGAAGAAGGGCTGCGCTTTCTTTTCTTAACACTCTGGCTGCCGGATCACATCGCGGCATCTGCTACCCTAGTCAGTCCTTATTGGACACCACTTCATCCCAGCCACGGAGCATGAATGAATTGTTTTCGTTCGCGCACAGGACTCTTCTGTTGTCTTCTGTTTCTCGCTATCACCTCATGCGCAGTAGTTCAAAGCTCTCGCGCCCAGAATGAAAGCTCGCAGCAGACGCGCAGCGACGAGGATAGGCGCACCTATCGTTCAGCCATGGAGCAGGCCGACCAGAAGATCGCGGATGAGGTCAAATCACACTCTGAACTGGTGAAAAATCTCGAATACTTGACCACCGAGATTGGAGCGAGGCTGACGGGATCGCCGCAGATGAATCGAGCGAGCGAATGGACTCTGCAGCGCTTCAAAGACTACGGAGTAGATGCGCATCTGGAAACGACAGAAATTCCGCATGCCTGGACACGTGGCCAGGACACCGCCGAAATCACCGCCCCCATTCAGAAGTCAGTGCAGGTTCGCTCGGTGGGCTGGGGCAAGGCAACCGAAGGTCCTGTTTCGGGAAGCGTAATTTTTCTGAATCTCGACGATCCCAAGGACCTCGATAAATACAAGGGCAAGCTAAAGGGAGCGATTCTGATTACGCGCAAGCCCACGGAGCTTCCGCCCGAGTCCGAGGTGCCGAACAATGCCTATGACGCCGTGATTCCGCCGAGCCACGGCATTGCGCAGCCCGGCAATCGCGCACGGTTCAGGGAGCGGCAACAGATGATGAAGGCTGCCACCGATGAGGGCGCCGCAGCCGTGTTGATGGACAGCGGAAAGACCGACTCCCTTTTCAATATGGGAAGCTTCAGCCGCTATCAACCCTCGCAACTTCCAATCGCCTTCGTCACTCACGAGGACTACAGCTTGTTATATCGCCTGCTGCAGGCCGGTCCGGTTTCGATGAAACTGAGTCTCACGGGTACGTTCAGTCCTGGCCCGGCCAAGGCGTCGATCACTGTGGCTGAGATTAAAGGCACGGAACGTCCCGATGAGCGCGTGATTATTGGCGGCCATCTCGATTCGTGGGACCTGGGCCAGGGCGCGCTCGACAACGGCACCGGCGCGATGGCAGTGCTCGAAGCTGCTCGCACGTTGCACGCGCTCGGCTGGAAGCCAAAGCGGACGATTACATTCATTTTGTTTACCGGCGAAGAGCAGGGCGGCGTCGGCGCGGAGATGTTCGTCAAGAATCACGAGGCTGAGATTCCCAAAATGGATGCCGTCCTAATTCACGACACGGGCACCGGAAGAGTATTCAGCATCGCGCTGGAAGATGAGTACGAGACCGCCTCGCTCATGGAAGAAATTTACCGGCCTCTCGAGGAAGTTTTCGATCTGGAGCCGTTGAGCACGCGCTACTTCGGCTCATCAGATCACGTGGAATTCATCGACAAAGGCGTGCCTGGGTACTTCTGCGTGCAGAAGCCGGCTCACTATCGCGAAGCTCATCACAGCCAGACCGATACCTTCGACAAGGTCATTCCCGACGAGATTAACGAGGGCGCAGCGTTTCTGGCGGCTTGGGCTTGGAACGTTTCAGAGATGCCCCAGGCGCTGCCGCATCATGCGCCACGCCAGCGCGGAGGTATGGATTAAAAAGCCGCTGGTGGGCTCTCCAAGTGACTACGGTTCGCAGTTCGGGAGCATGACTATCAACAAATGCTCGCTTAGTTCCCGACCAGAACGGCGACCGGCAAGGAGTGGAATAGCTCACGGCAGGCTAAGCTGTGATCTGCGGCTTGAAGTTTCTGATCGGTAAACACGTTCCGAAACTCATTTCCTGTTCCCTCGGGCAGGGTAATCGAGGCGTTCCCCCAAGCATCGCCAAGCGGAGGCATCGCTTTGCCTGCCATGAGGGTATAGGCGAGGCGCGGCACGACGACGATTACCGCTTCCTTGCGCCCATGCTCCTCGTGGATGCGGGCGAACGCGCAGAGATGTTGATTTTTCTCCGTGCTCTCCAGAGGAACGTAAGTCCCTTTCTGGAACAATTGTGGATACTCGCGGCGGAGCTCCAGTGCCCTCATCGTGATCCACATCTTAATGCTGCCATCCTGATAATTCTGGAGAAGCTCCTGTACGAGAATCGGTGCGTCCACTCGCGTGCGTAACTCTGAGAGCATGGCCTTACGCTGGGCAAAGTCCACAGGCCTCCGGTTGTCCGGATCGACGAGACTGAAATCCCAGAGCTCGGTTCCTTGATAGATATCGGGATTGCCCGGGCTGGTCATCTTCAGCGTAGCCTGCGCGAGCGAGTTGATCATCCCAAAATAGGAAACTGGATTTACGAATTCGTCGAGCAGGGCCGCGAAGCTGTTGGCGCGGGTGCGGTCGGTGAGGATTGCAGCAATGAAATTGCGCAATGCATCCACATACTCCGGATTTTGGTTGATCCAGCTCAGGTTGACCTTAGCTTCATGGACAGCCTTTGTCATGTACTCCTGTACACGCGCGGTCAGTTGCTCGCGATCGTCCGATGCTCCCGGCCACGGCCACACTCCGATCAACGTTTGATACAGCAGATACTCTTCATTGGCATCGGGTACCACGCGGCCGTCAGAGATCGTGACTTTCTTATTGCGGTTCAACCGCCGGGCGCGCATCACAAACGCCGACCAAAGCTTCGGCATCTCGGAAAGTACGTTCAAGCGCGCGCGAACATCTTCACTGCGCTTGGTATCGTGCGTAGAAGTAGCGAGCATCGAACATGGCCATCGCTCCGCACGTCGTACGTTGGCTGCGTGGAATTCGGCCGGGCTTAAGCCGAAGTGCTTGGGCGAACTGCCAACTTCGTTGACTGAAACGAAGCGGTTGTAAACGTAGCAGACTGTATCTTCGAGGCCTTTGGCCATCACCGGCCCGGTGAGTTGCTGGAACTTGAGCGCGAAGTACAGCTTGCGCCGGTACATCATCTCGTCGAGGCGTCCGCCTTTGAGTTCCAGCGTGTCGCGAAGAAAATCGAAGACCCGATCCGACATTCCCGGATTGAGACGCTTGGCCCTGCGTATGGCAAACTCGATGTATTGCTTGTCTCGCGCGGTGTACTCGCCGCGCTCATCGATGTAAGTGCGATAAACAGGAAAGCAGGCGATCGTCTCGCGAATGCTGTCGCGCAAAGTTTTCAGTGTGAAGTCGCGAGCGCGCCGGTCGCTCGATGAAAGCTCTCCCAGCAGATGCGTGAGCACGTTCACTTCGCTCGACAGCGCGTTGTGCATGATCAGCTTCTTGCTTTGGTAGATCAGCGTATCGACATCGGCGACCTGTCCGACAAAGCGCAGATAGATTCGATCAAACGCGCGCTCGTTGCTCTGGTCGATGAACAGTCCGTTCACCTGATTCGTGAAGTCGTAGCCGCTGGTGCCATCGACCGGCCACTCGTCCGGCAGCTCCTCTCCAGGTTCCAGAATCTTCTCGACGACCGCATATAAAGGATGCTTGCGGTACATCCAGTCGTTCTGGGAAAAGACCTGCTGGATTTCCAGCGAGATGCCGTTCTCGGCGAGCGGCACAGCCGGCTCTGGACCATTCACCCGCGCAGCTGCATATAGCAACTGCAGGCGAATCAAGTACTGCCGTGGATTCAGCATGCCGTCGCAGTGATCGATGCGCACGCCCGTAATCATTCGTTCTGCGATCAAGCGCCGGAGCATGCGATGGGTAGCCGCAAAGACGCGCGGGTTTTCCATGCGGAGCCCGACGAGGTCGTTGATATCGAAGAAGCGCCGGTAGTTGATCTCCTCGCCGGAAACCCGCCAATGCGCGAGGCGATAAACCTGAAGCTCTAAAAGAAGATGAAGAAGATCGAAGCTTTGCGGCTCGCCTGCGCGTCCGTTGATGTGCTCGAGCGCGCGTTGAACGAGCTGCTTCACCGGTCCTGAGGTTTGCAGCAGCTTCTGCCATTCCGGACGAATCTGGCTCCAAATCCGGCTGCGCTCCTGCGCCTGCGTGGGATCAGTGCTGCTGTGCTGCGGCAATGAGCGCAACCGTTCGAGCAATCCGCGGAATCGCGCAAGATCGCCGGTCGAATCGGATTCGGGGAGAGGTCCAAGCGCCTCGAAAATCAGCGGCAGCGTCTGCGGATCGAGAGGGAAGTCGTGATCGTAGTACTGGACCACGAGCTCGCCATCCTTTTCCCGAATCTGCAGCTTCCCCGCTTCGAGCTCTTCTCCATACTGATCTCCCAAAACGGGAAGCAGCAGCTTGTTGTGCAGTTCGGGTTTCAGCGGATTCCAGTCGATGTCGAAGAACTCGCTGTACTCGGAAGCTCGCCCGTGCTGCAGCACATCGCGCCACCACGGCGTGGCGGTGCTCACGCCCATGTGATTGGGAACAATGTCGAGCACGATCGACATTCCGCGCGCATTCAGGTCGCTGACCAGGGAGCGCAGGTCTTCTTCATTCCCGATCTCAGGATTCAGCCGATCATGGTTGATGATGTCGTACCCGTGCATGCTCCCGGCCCGAGCTTCGAGCAGCGGCGAAGCGTAGAGATGAGAGACACCGAGGTCGTGAAGGTAGTCGGCAAGCTCTCGCGCCTGCCGGAGCCCGAATCCGTTATGGAACTGAATGCGGTAAGTAGAAAGCGGCCGGTTGCCGGTTTCGTTAACAATCTGTTCCAGTATTTCCGCGAGAGTCAGCGATTCGGCAGCAGTGCTCTGATCGGTCGTGCGCATGCAACAACTTAGATGCAGGCGTGGCGGCCTGTAGCGGCATAAACGAAGAATTGAACACGGAGGACACGGAGGTTACGAAGGAAGCTTTAGATTCGGGCCGTTCACGACGCGGTGGATCCTTCCCGAAGATGGGTCACATTGAAATTCACAAGAACACCGACTCTCTTCTTACTGAGGCGAAGGTAGGAGAGCAGTTGTGCTTTGTGTACGGGAGCAACTTCGTCTATCGATTTGATCTCGACGACAAGCTGATCTTCCACCAGAAGGTCCATGCGATACCCGAGATCCAGCTTGACCGTGTCGTAGATGACCGGTAGCAGAATCTGCGTCTTCACTCCAAATCCGGCCTTACGCAGCTCGTAAGCGAGGCATGCTTCATATGCGCTTTCCAGGAGACCGGGTCCAAGCGCCGAATGAACCTTAAGAGCGGCTTTGATAGTTTGGTGACTGAGCTCGAATAACGAGCAAGCTGGTTTCGCCCCGTGCTCCACCCTCTGTGTCCTCCGTGCCCTCCGTGTTCAAACATCCGAGGCCGCTTAGGTTAGCATGACGCAGGCTCAGCCCAGTGCCTGGTCGAAGTCGGCAATCAGGTCTTCTTTACCTTCCAGTCCCACCGAAATGCGCAGCAGTCCCGGAGCTATGCCGATCTTTGCTGCTTGCTCGAGGGTCATGTAATGAAGGAAGTTCGAAGCCGGGTGGACGGCCAGAGTTTCGATTCCGCCCAGACTGGCCGCTCGCGAGGCCAGTCGGATGCGGCTGAGGAAACGGTCGGCGGCTTCGTAGCCGCCATTCACTTCAAACGTGAGCATTCCGCCGAAGCCCGACATCTGCTTTCGCGCAAGCTCGTGCTGCGGATGACTCTTCAGCCCAGGATAGTGCACCACTTTAACCGCCTTGTGTCCTTTCAGGAACTCAGCCAGAGCCATTGCGTTCTCGTTGTGTTGCCGCACGCGCAGCGAGAGCGTGCGCAAGCCCCGCAGCATGAGCCATGCGTCAAAGGGACCGAGAGTGGCGCCGAGGATCACGTGCGCGTTCCAGATTTTCGTGATCAATTCAGAGCTGCCCATCACCGCACCGGCGATCAGGTCGGAGTGCCCGCCGAAGTACTTCGTCGCGCTATGAAAGCTCAGGTCAATGCCGAGATCCAGCGGACGCTGGTTGATCGGTGTAGCAAACGTGTTATCCATCAGCGTGGTGATGCCGCGCGAGCGCGCGAGCTTGGCGACCGCTTCGATATGGGTCAAGGTCATCAGCGGATTACTCGGACTTTCAATCAGTATCAGTCTGGTATTCGGGCGCACTGCTTTCTCGAACGCTGCCGTGTCCGCCTGATCGACCTGCGTCACCTCAACTCCGAATCGCGGCAGGAAGCCGTTGAGCAGGTTGAGCGTGCCTCCGTAATGGTTCTTCTGCGCCACTACGTGGTCTCCCTTGCTCACGATGGCCAGCACGCTCGCGCTCACCGCCGCCATTCCAGAGCCGGTCACCAGCGCCGATTCGGCTCCTTCTAAGGACGCAAGCACGCTCTCAACCTGGCTAAGCGTGGGATTCCCATACCGCGTGTAGAACTCCGGATGCCGTGGACGGCTGGCGCGATCGGCAAAGTCTTGCGCCGAATTGCCGCGAAAGGTAGCGGTCTGGAAAATCGGAGGCGCCACGGCAGAGGTGGCATTCAGTTCGCGATCGGTGTGAATGAGCTTGGTTTCGACGGAGGTGTTCTTCAGGTGGTCGGCTTTCATAGACGTTTAATCCTACGCGTGTAGCCGTTCAACCAAAACCGCCACGGATCAGGCCGGACGCTTCGCGCAGGGATTTCACGGATCTGGGTAGGCTGTGCTGTTCCCCAAATCCGGAATTTTCTATTTCTCATCCGTGCAATCCGCGTCCGAGGGATTCGTGCGATCCGTGGCGGTTTTGTCTTGGGCACGGTCTTGACATGTTGTCTTCCGATATGCCGACGTTAAGAATTGTTACGTTTGTCCAACAAATGTGCGTTGTCTCCTATTTCGTCCCTGGGGGCTGCTCGGCGATACTTGCCAACCGCAAGAGAATGTAGAACCCGAAACGTTTCGTGTATTCCACGTGCGCTGATCGGGTCATGTAGGCCGGAGGCGGAAAACAAGCTGTCTTCCGGAAATCTCGTAATCGGCATTGCCCAACTGAGAGAGGGTTCGAATATGTCAATTCACGTGCGTCGTTTTCTGCGCTTCGTCCTGTGCGTCGGTTCGCTAACATTCTTCAGCCTGCTCACCTTTGCGCAGTCTGACCTGGGAAGAATCTCCGGTTTTGTGAAAGACCCATCCGGCGCGACGGTCCCTAACGCCAAGGTCACAGTTCAAAACAACAGTGGCGTTTCCCGCCAGACCACCACAAACGAGGCGGGATACTACACAGTTACGAACATTCCACCCGGCTTCTATACCATCAGCGCGGAAGCCCCGGGTTTTCAGAAGTATCAATCGACGAACAACAAGCTGGACCCGAGCTCAAACCTCGCGGTTGACATCAGCTTGGTCGTCGGAGCTGTGACGCAGACGGTGGAAGTATCAGCGGCCGCGGTGCAGTTACAGACTGAATCGGCATCTGTCCAGCAGCTGGTGACGCGCCAGCAGATTGACGCCCTCGAAATCAACGGGCGCAACCCCATTTTCATGGCCAGCCTTGTTCCCGGCACGCGCGGTGGGACACTGGCCAATTTAAGCTTCAACTTTAGCCAGGGTCCGTCCAACATCAATGGCGCCCGCACTCCAGAAAGCCTAATTACCTATGACGGGGCGCCTGCCGTCCGCACGCGGTCAAACGGCACAAGCCTTGGTGCCGCTGACGTGGATTCCACTCAGGAAATTCAAATCCTCACCGCCGATTATGCCCCAGAGTATGGACGCTCTTCGGGCGGACAGATCCGTATCGTTTCTAAGAGCGGCACCCAGACTTTCCATGGTGCAGCTTACGATTACGTCCGCAACACGATTTTTAATGCCAATACCTGGTCGCGCAACCACACACCGCTGACGCAGGGAGTCACGGCTCCGATTCACTACAACCAGTTTGGCTATAACATCGGCGGACCGGTTTACATCCCAAATCACTTTAACGTCGATAAAACAAAGCTCTTCTTTTATTGGGGGCAAGAGTGGGTACGCTATGTGTTTACTGATTCCAATATGCTTACTGTTCCTACCCCGCTCATGCGCACCGGAAATTTCAGTGAACTCTTGAGCCCAACTAATATCTTCTATGGCAAGGCAGTTCAGATTGTTGATCCCAAGACGGGAACTCCGTTTGCCGGCAACATCATTCCTGCCGCACAGTTGAGTGCAAATGGGCTCGGAATTCTAAAAGCATATCCGCTGCCGAATCTCACTACACCCATCGGCAACAAGAACTGGTTCTTCAACGCAAAACACCCTCAAAACCAGCGCAAGGATACGATCGCTGTTGATTACAACCTCACGGCGAAACAGCAACTGCGCTTCCGGCGCATGAACTATTCATTCTTTGAGTATCAGCCGCTCGATGGCGGCACGAATGAAACTCCTAAATTTTTCAATCGCCCAAATCAGACCAACTCTCTCAATTACGTTTGGACGATCAGCCCAACAAAGGTCAATGAATTCCTATTCGCTGGCAGTCTGGATGACGTTTATATCCCTGTCGACCAGGCGCATTTCCTCGACCGCACAACAGTGGGGCTTAATTACCCTTATATTTTTCCGACGGGTAAGTTAATTCCGACACGCATTCCGACTGTGAATATGTCGGACTTCTCACAGTTGAGTGGTGGTCCATATCCGTCTCACTCGTCCGGTCCTATCTTTGACGTTTCGGACAGCTTTACATGGGTCAAAGGTAATCACGTGTTTAAGTTTGGCGGCATGTTTGAACGTCAGGGAGAGAACGACAACGACGAAATCAACGTGCAAGCCTGCCCTACTTGCACCAACAATCAAAACGGTCAATTTCTCTTTAGCGACAACGGGGGAAAATTTGTTCGTCCGGGCTATGCGGTAGCAACCTCCAATGCCGCCGTGGCTAATGCCGCCTTGGGATTATTTGATACATACTCCGAAATTGGCCATCGTGCTTACACGATCTTCCGCGCCAACATGTATGAAGCTTTTGCTCAGGACTCGTGGAAGGCCACACAGAAGCTGACCTTGAACGGCGGAGTCCGGTACTCGGTGATCGTTCCCTATCATGCCATGTGGGGGAATATGATTGTCTTCGACCCGGCGGCATATGATCCGAGCCTGGCGGTGACGATCGATCCCAAATCGGGCTTGATCAGCACTCCCAATCCAAGCGTGGCGCAGCTTTATAACGGTATGGTGATACCGGGTAGCGGATTCCCCTCATCCGCTGCGGCGCACGTGCCAGAGGCGAACTCCAGCACTTATAACGTCTTGTTCCATGGATTGCCGAATCACTATTCCGACATTCAATGGAACGACATTCAACCTCGTTTTGGAGTTGCGTACGCGCTCACTCCAAAGACAGTGCTCCGCGCGGGTGGCGGACGATTCTACACGCGCCTCGGCGTAAGTGATTCAGTCTTCCTGGGTGGTAATCCACCCTTCCAACCGAATGCCAGCGTCTCGTTTGGCAACGTCGATAATCCCGGTGGAGCTGGAACCAGTCTTCAGCCGCTCGTAGTCACAACTCAGAGCAAGAACTTCCGTAACCCAGAGGCGTGGAACTGGAACTTCACCGTCGAACGTGAATTGCCATGGAAGTCCACGGTTACAGCCGCTTATGTCGGTCGTCGCGGCTTACACCTGCAGCGAGAGGCGGACATAAACCAACCCACCCTTGCGACGGTGTTGGCTAATCCCGGCGTGAACATCAACGCCCTTCGGCCATATAAGGGCTTTGGGTCGATTCGAGAGACCGACAACGTAGCGAGTTCAAGATACAACTCTCTGCAGTTGAGCTGGAACCGTCGTGCTACGAACGGGCTGCAGTTTGGCGTGTCGTACACGCTTTCTAAGAGCATGGACAACGGCTCTAACCAACGCGATGTTGTGCCTGACACATACGATACGAGTTGGTTATGGGGACCGTCGGAGTTCGACAACCGCCATACCGTCGTCTTCAACTATCTCTATCCGCTGCCATTTTTCCGCACAGAGCAGGGTTTCCTCGGTAAAGTGCTCGGTGGATGGCAGTTTAGTGGAATTACTCAGTTCCAAACTGGAACTCCCTGCAGCGTTGCGGGAGCGAATGACTATGCTGGCGTTGGTCTAGATTCGAACTTCGGTTGTGGAGTAAACGGCCAATACTGGGTTGTAAATGGAAATCCGAAAATCGTAGGCCAGTTTGCCAATAATGGATCGAAAGATCCTGCGCAGTGGTTTGCAACGACCAATCCGGATGGCACGCCCATTTTCACGCAACCTGCAGCCGGAACCTTTAATACTCAACACATTCGCGATCTCATTTATCAGCCTGGATTCCAGAACTGGAATATGGGCCTCTTCAAGAAGATCAATGTGACGGAGCGAGTCGACTTCCAGTTCCGCGCCGAGGCATTTAACGTGTGGAACCATCCGAACTGGGGCGGCTCCAGCGGTGGAGGCGTCGACTTCAACCCCACAAGCTCGACATTCGGGAAGGTCACGACTAAGGGCAGCGAACGCAACCTTCAGCTCTCGTTGCGCGCGGAGTTCTAGTGCGGCGAGAAACATGCTGTCGTCCACCCGCCAGCTTTCATGGCCCTGGCGGGTGGATGCCGGCTCTTTCTTGAGAACCGGGGCAGCTCTTACCATCAGCAGAACAGAAACTCACAAGGGATTGCGTTGCCCAGCTTCCTCGAGGCCGAAACAGCGCAGATCGCTTACGGCAGAAGTTCGGCCCTTCCCATTTCGGGGATGACTGGGCTAGCTGCCGGAAATTCGAAAAGGGCCAAAGTATGAAGATCGTTGCAGTAACTGCGTGTCCCACTGGAATCGCGCACACCTACATGGCTGCCGAACAGCTTGAGAAGACCGCCAAAACACTCGGACACCAGATCAAAGTCGAGACCCAGGGCGCCATGGGAATCGAGAACGAACTGAAGGAAAGCGACATTCGGCAGGCGCAAGTCGCGATTTTTGCTGTCGATATCGAGATCGAAAACCGCGAGCGCTTTGACCAGATCAAGGTCATTCGCGTTCCAGTGCAGGACGCCATTAAAGACCCCGTTGGAGTCTTTAAAAGAATTCAAGGCTAGTTCATGAGTCAGGGAGTCTGTAATCCGGTGGAGTTCAAGTTTGTTTGTCCGCTGGCGAATGGACTCCATGCCCGGCCGGCAAGCCAGTTGGCAGAATTTGCCAGCGGCTTTGCTTCGGAACTCTCCCTGATCAATCTACGAACTGGAGCCGGAGCGAATCTCAAAAGCACTCTGGCCATCATCTCCGCGGACGTTCGCAGCGGCGACGAATGCGCAGTTCGCATCATCGGAGCAGATGACGAAACCGCGCGCGCCGCTCTTCGCGGCTATATCGATCGCGAGCTTCCGAAGAGCGATCCACCTCTGAGATCGCCCGATGACAGGCGCAAAGCGATCTCCCTGCCGAGAGCGTTTGCGCACCTCACAATTTCGTATCGGTGCGGCGTTCCAGTCAGCCCCGGCATTGGCAAAGGCAAGGCTGTCGTTATTGGAGGCATGCGTCTTCCCGACGCGCTGGAAGACGAGCGTCCGGAAGACCCAAAACGGGAAGAGCGGAAAATTGAGCGGGCTCTGGCCTCGGTTCGCGAACGCATCAAAGGCATGCTTTCACGATCGATCTCGCCGGCCGAAGCAGGCGTGCTCAAGGCTCACCTCGCGATTCTCGACGACGTTTCTCTGTGCGATAAGGTAAGCCAATCGATCGCCGAAGGACGCTCCGCCGGGCAAGCGCTCATCGAGGCCGCCCAGCACTTCATCTCCACGCTGCAACAGTCCGGGAGTTCGTACATTCGCGATCGCGCGGTCGATCTTCAGGAGATTTGTCTGCGCGTGCTCGAAGAGCTCTATGGCTCGCGATTCACGGCTCCCGCACTGCAATTGAGCGAACCCAGCGTGCTTGTCGCTGAGACTCTTGCGCCGCAGCAGTTGCTCAGCTTCGACTCGCGCTGGCTGGAAGGCATTGTCCTGGAGTACGCGGGAACCACCTCACACACGGTGATCCTGGCGCGCTCCCTGGGGATACCGACCGTGGTCGGCGTGAAGGACGCTCCGGTGCTCTTCTCCCAGGGACACGATCTGGTGGTCGATGCCAATCGTGGCCTGGTGATTCCAAACGGAACGGCCGTCATCCAGCGCTTTTATGATCGTGAATGCCGTGTCCAAAAGGCGCGCCAGAACGCCCTGGTGCGCGAGGGCTATGGACAGGCAGCCACGCGCGATGGTCAGCGGCTCGAAGTATCTGCCAATGTCTCATCTGGAGAAGAAGCCATCGTCGCCTTCGCGAATGGCGCCGAGTCGATTGGGCTATTCCGCACCGAAATGCTCTTCATTGGTAGAGATCAGGCTCCCGATGAGGAAGAGCAATTCTCGATCTACCGCGAAGTAGCACGCTCGGCGGGAAACCGGCCCGTCATCATTCGGACCATCGATATCGGCGGCGATAAGCCGGTTCCACACTTGAATCTTCCGGCCGAATCGAATCCCTATTTGGGATTTCGCGGAATGCGCATCTATCAGGAGCACCGCGAGCTGTTTCGTGCGCAGCTCCGCGCGTTACTACGCGCGTCGGCATTCGGACGCATCCAGATCATGGCGCCGATGGTATCCACCATCGAGGAAGTGCTTTGGCTCAAAGCGCAGGTAGCCGAGCTGAAGCAGGAATTGACCGAATCGGGAATGTCTTTCGACCGGAACATCCCGCTCGGAATTATGATCGAGGTGCCATCGATTGCCTTCATCCTCGACCAACTGTGCGCCGAACTCGATTTCTTCAGCATCGGAACCAACGACTTGAACCAATACTTCCTGGCCGTCGATCGCGACAACGCCAAGGTGGCCGGCCTTTCACGCGTCCACCATCCCAGTTTTCTGCGCTTTTTGCGGCACATCGTGGATGGAGTCCACGAGCGTGGGAAGTGGGTGGGGATGTGCGGCGAAATGGCCGGCGATCCCGCGAACCTGCCGATCCTGATCGGATTGGGACTCGACGAGATCAGCGCCGCCTCCCCCCGGATTCCCATATTGAAACAGAAGATTGCTCAGCTCTCGGCCGCCGAATGCCGGCTCATTCTCGATCGCATGACGAGTGCGGCGCAGGTGAAAGAGGTTGAGACGTTGCTGGCGCAGGCGCACTCACAAGCCGTCGAACAGCCACTGCTCTCGACTGATCTCGTAATCGTTGACTCTGATAGCGAAACAAAAGAGGAAGCCATTCGTGAGCTGGTAGATGCCTTGTACATGGCCGGCCGCACGCAGGATCCAGATCGCCTGGAAGAAGTTGTCTGGCAGCGTGAGAGCGCTTACTCCACAGGTCTGGGGCACGGCTTCGCGATTCCGCACTGCCGCGGCGACGCCATCAACGCGAATTCAGTTGCCGTTCTGAAACTCAGCAAACCAGTAGAATGGGCTGCGCTCGATGGCAAACCGGTGAGCATGGTGATCTTGCTCGCAGTGCGCGAGTCGGATGCGAATAACAGCCACATGCAGGTGCTGGCAAAACTGGCAAGGCGGTTGATGAACGAGTCGTTCCGGCAGGAGATCAGGCATTTGAGTAGCCCGCCTGAGATTACTGCGTTTTTGTCGCGAGAGCTTGAGTTGGGGAATTGGGCTCCGCAAGGTCAGTACCGTCCGCGGTAGCGGATGGGTTCATCGGTTTCTCAAGAAAGCACCCATTTGCTACCGCGAACGGTACTGACTGATTTGACTTTGTCATTCAAAATTATGGAGAAGCGACTAATGCAGATACAACGGCGGTTCATGCTGTTGTTCTTGTCAGTAACTTTTTGTTTCAACGTGGCCCTCGCGCAAAGCGCCGCGAAATCATCTTCCGCACAGACTCAAAAGAAATCCGCATCTGCGCCTACGCCGCAAGTGAAAGCGTTGCCCGCTGCCTCCCCGATTGATTTGAGCAAGCAGCCGACGCTGTACGTTGTCGGCTACGCCCACCTCGACACCGAGTGGCGCTGGCAATATCCGCAGACGATTGATGAATATCTGAGCAAGACTCTGCGTAATAACTTCTATCTTTCGGACACATATCCGCACTACATCTTCAACTTCACCGGCGCGAATCGCTATCGCCTGATGAAGGAGTACTACCCGGAAGGGTTCGCGAAGCTGAAGAAGTACGTCGCCGCTGGCCGCTGGTTTCCGGCCGGATCCTCGATGGAAGAGGGCGACGTAAACTCGCCCAACGCCGAGTCGATCTTCCGCCAGATCCTTTATGGGAATAACTTCTTCCGCCGCGAGTTCGGCGAAGCGAGCAACGAGTACATGCTGCCCGACTGCTTCGGATTCCCGGCGTCGCTGCCCAGCATTCTGCATCACGCGGGAATTAAGGGATTCTCGACGCAGAAATTATCTGCCGCATGGCAGCCGGCGCCGCACGTCGGCGGTCCGGATTCGCCCGAGAAGACGCCAGAGGGAATTCCGTTTAACGTCGGCATCTGGGAAGGCACCGATGGCAGCACCATCATCGCCGCACTCAATCCTCTCAGCTACGGCAGCCAAGTCACGTACGATCTGAGCAAGACCCCGCCTCCTCCACCTCCGCCGGATCCGAACCTCACGGCGCGGCAAAACGAGTTCCGCACGCGTCCGCAGGAAGACTGGGTGAAGCGCATCCAGATCAACGGCGATCTGACTGGCATAAAAGCTGACTACCATTACGTCGGCACCGGCGACATCGGCGGTGCGCCGAATGAGTATTCGGTGAAGCTGATGGAGGGAATCGTCACGAGATCGAAAGCAGTGATTCCGAATCCACCGGCGAATCCGCGCGAGTGGGAAGAGGAGCAAGAGCCAGGGAAAGCGGAATCGCAGCCGGTGCAGGTGGGCAATGGTCCGATTCACGTCGTCTGGTCGAAGGCCGACCAGATGTTCATGGACATCCTCAAATGCTGCAAGACCGACAAGATGCCGCGCTACAAAGGCGATCTTGAATTGATCAACCACTCCGCGGGCTCGCTCACATCCGAGGCTTACCAGAAGCGCTGGATGCGGAAGAATGAATTGCTCGGCGATGCCGCCGAGAAGGCTTCGCTTGCTGCAGCATGGCTCGGCGGCAAACAGTATCCGCAGGATCGGCTCAACGCTGCATGGACGCTCGTCATGGGTGGACAGTTCCATGATCTGCTTCCCGGCACAGCGACTCCTAAAGCGTTCGAGTTTGCCTGGAACGACGACATCATTGCCATGAACCAGTTCGCAGGCGTGCTCAAGAGCGCGACCGAAACTGTGGCTTCGGCGTTGAACACGCAAACTCAGGGCACGCCTGTCGTGGTTTACAACCCGCTCAATATCGAACGCGAGGATGTCGTCGAAGCGCACCTGAACTTCGACGGTGGCGTTCCCAAATCGGTCCGCGTAACCGGTCCGGATGGTAAAGAAACGCCGGCGCAGGTTTCAGATGACGGAGAAGGCAAAGCCAAGGTCGTCTTTGTCGCGAAGGTCCCTTCTACCGGCTATGCTGTCTTCGACGTTCAGCCCTCCACCGAGGCGGCTCCCAATTCGGAACTCAAGGCTTCGGAGTCCTCGCTTGAAAACGCACGTTATCTCGTGAAGCTGAATGGAGCAGGCGACGTTTCCAGCGTCTTCGACAAGAAGCTCAACAAAGAACTGCTCTCCGCTCCGATCCGTCTCGCGATCTCTACCGATAATCCCGAGCACTGGCCGGCGTGGAACATGGACTTTGAAGACGAGCAGCGCGCGCCCAAAGCTTACGTCGGTGGCTCCCCGAAAGTTACCGTCGTCGAAAGCGGTCCTGCTCGCGTTGCTCTTCAAGTCGAGCGCGAGACCGAGGGGTCCAATTTCGTGCAGACGATTCGTCTGGCTGCGGGCGATGCCGGCAATCGCATCGAGTTCGCCAACAAAATCAACTGGGACACAAAAGAGGTCAATCTCAAAGCCATGTTCCCGTTCAGCGCCGCCAACAGAATGGCGACCTACAACTGGGATGTAGGCACGATTCAACGTCCCAACGAAGAGCCGCGCCAGTTTGAAGTCGCTTCGCATCAGTGGATCGACCTCACCGATCAGAGCGGCAGCTACGGCGCAACGGTCCTCACCGATTGCAAGAACGGCTCCGACAAGCCGAATGACAACACCATCCGCCTCACGCTGATTCGCACTCCGGGCACGCGCGGCGGATATCACGATCAGGGCACGCAGGACATCGGCCACCACGACATCCTCTTCGGAATCGCCGGGCACGATGGCGATTGGCGCGCGAGCCAGACCGATTGGCAGGCACAGCGCCTGAACGATCCGCTGGTTGCCTTCGAAGCCACGAAGCATCCTGGCTCGCTCGGCAAGCAGTTCTCGCTGGTGAAGGTGAACAACCGCCGTATTCGTCTGCTGGCGCTCAAGAAGGCCGAGCACAGCGATGAGATCGTGCTGCGCGCAGTCGAACTAGATGGCAAGCCGCAGAACGATGTCCGCTTCACCTTCGCAGCGCCGGTAACTGCAGCGCGCGAAGTTAACGCGCAAGAACAGCCGCTGGGCGCGGCGCATGTACAAGGTGGAGCACTGGTAACGTCGTTCACCGCATATGAGCCGAAAACGTTTGCGCTGCGAATCGGCGCTGCTCCGAAGAAGGTCGCTGCTCCGCAGTTTGCTGCGGTGAAGCTGCCGTATCAGGTGTCGGTCGCGACCTTCGATCACCAGCCCGCCGCAGGATGCTTCGACTGCTCCTACGATCGTCCGACGCAACCGCAAGGCAAAGCGCTGCCCGCCGAGATGCTGCCGGAAAAAATCGACTTCGCCGGTGTGACCTTCATTCTCGCGCCGTCAACGAAAGCAGACGCGGTAATCGCCGAAGGACAGCAGATCAAACTGCCCGCAGGCAAATACAACCGTCTGTACATTCTCGCTGCTGCTTCGAACGGCGATCATAAAGCGGATTTCAAAGTGGGAGACAAGACCGTCAACCTGAATGTCGAAGAATGGACGGGTTTCGTCGGCCAGTGGGATGACCGCATCTGGAAAGAAGTAATCGAGAATCCTTCGGAAATTGGACCTCCGACGTACAACCGACATCCGCGAGTAGATGAATACGGGGAAATGATCGGCCTGCGTCCAGGCTTCATCAAGCGCGCCGACATCGGCTGGTATGCCTCGCATCGCCACGACGATGCTGCGCGCAACGAGGCCTATCAGTATTCGTACCTGTTCGTCTATCCGATCGATATTCCTGCGGGAGCAACCACGCTAACGCTGCCGCACAACCACAACATCAAAATTCTGGCCGCGACAGCAGTGAACCAGGAGCAACAAGCCTGGCCTGCGCAACCGTTGTATGACGTGCTGGAAGGCGCTGAAGCGCAGAGCCAGACGCAGACGGCGATGAAGTAACAGAACCGGCGGCGGTAGCCGGTGGGCCGGAGATGGCGCATCGCCATCTCCGGGCAACAATGCCGCACGAATTTTTCGCAACGTGCGGCATGTCCAGGGGCCTGTCATCCTGAAGCGCTTCTGTTGCGCGAAGGATCTCCCGCGATCTGTCGTGCTTAAATGCGGGCGGTGAGGCTCCTCGGCCATAAATGCAGCTTCATGGCCAAAGAGCCAAGAGAGTGCATTGTTATCTTGAACATCACCGGAGATCCTTCGCGCAAAGGAAGCGCTTCAGGATGACAGCTCTGGGCTGGATTCCCAAAATGGTTCGCAATCCAAAGAACGCCGAATTTGCTGAGGGTTGATGCTTTCCCGACTAGTCTTTCTCATTCTGCTTGCGTCTTCTGTCCTCGCCCAATCGCAACCCAACCTCACCCTCCACGGCACCGTCAAAGGCGCGCAAAACAACACCTACATCGAAGCTCCATTCACAGTCCCCGCGCACACACGCCGACTGACAATCACGTTCCACTACACCGGCAAGGAAGAGAAGACCACGCTCGATCTAGGCGTGGAAGATCCTCACGGATTCCGCGGCTGGAGCGGAGGCAACAAGAGCACCTTCACGATCAGCGCTGACGACGCAACTCCTTCCTATCTTCCCGGCGAACTTGTTCCCGGTGAATGGAAATTGTTGATCGGCGTTCCCAATATTCGGCCGCAGAGCACAGCCTCCTACGAAGCAGCAGTCTTCTTCGAGCCTCTCGATAGCGCGACAACCGATGCCTTCACAACTACGCCTCTGCGCCAAGGTCCGGGATGGTATCGAGGCGACCTGCACATGCACACCGCCCACAGTGATGGACACTGCAAGAGCCAGTCAGGAAAGCAGGTTCCATGTCCGGTGTTTCGCACGCTCGATGCCGCGACCAGACGCGGCCTCGATTTCATCGCCATCACCGATCACAACACCACCTCGCATTACAACGCGATGCTCGAGCTGCAGCCGTACTTCGATCAACTGCTGCTGATTCCCGGCCGCGAAATCACGACCTTCGTTGGCCACGCGAACATATTCGGCATCACCCAGTTCGTCGATTTTCGCGAAGGCTCGACCAACATGAATGCGTTGTTCGAGAAAGCGAGCCATCTCGGCGCGCTGATCTCCATCAACCATCCTGGCGCTCCCACGGGCGAAGTCTGCATGGGCTGCGGATGGCAGGCGCCGACCGACATGCGCCTGGTAAACACGATCGAAGCGGTGAATGGCGGATCGGAAGAGGGCCCGCACTCCGGAATTCCATTCTGGGAAAAGGAGTTGAACGCCGGCTACCGGATTCCGGCCATTGGAGGCAGCGACAACCACGACGCTCAGCTCCCTCCCGACCAGCCCGGCGCCATTGGCAGTCCGACGACGATTGTGTATGCAAACGATCTGTCGGTTGCATCGATTCTCGCAGGCATGCGCTCGGGTCGCGTGTTCGTCGATCTCACCGGCTCGAGAGATCGTTTGCTCGATTTCACAGCACGCGGGTCCGGGTCGCAGACCGTAATGGGCGGAACAACCCAGGCGCGTTCAGGCGAAGTTCTGGAATTGTCCGCGCACGTAGCCGCGTGCAGCGGCTCTAAGCTGCGAATTGTTGTAGACGGTCGTGAAGATGCGTCGATTCCGCAGGCCGCGATTACTTCTGCGGATCAGACGCTCACCGCGAAGTGGACCAGCGATGGCAAGCGACACTGGTTGCGCGCCGATGTAGTTTCTGCTTCCGGAAAATTGGAGTTATTGGGAAATCCGATTTTCGTGAATTTTCCGTGAATAGAGAAACAAGAATGAAACAGGACCTGCGGCCGCCCTCGGCCGGGTTTTTATCAGGAGGCGACGAACTTCTTGGTCCACCAATGGCTCTGAAGCAACCACATCAAAACCCGCGCGAGGGCGCGCGCCGGTCCAAGACGTTCAATGCAACTCGACATCCACTCGCTCCAATGCGACTCATCTGGCTCAATTTCATTTTCATGATGCTTATGATTCCGAGCGTCTTCGCCCAGCAACCCTTTCACCCCGGCTCCCGCAGCGTGATGGATGCCCACAACTGCTATCCTTACGGCGAGTGGTGGGACAATCGCATCGACCGCGCGCTCACGGCAAAGCCCCCGCTGGCGATTGAACAAGACCCATATTGGTACGTCGATCCAAAAACAGGACAGGGCCGATCGGTCGTGGCTCACGGTGCGCCGCTCAGCGGACACGAGCCCACGCTGGAACATTACTTCTTCGATCGCGTGCGTCCTATTATGGAACAGGCGCTGCGAGACGGAAATCCTGGTGACTGGCCCCTCATCACGCTGAATCTCGACTTCAAAACGGAACAGCCTGATCATCTTGCCGCTGTGTGGCAACTGCTGAACAAATATCGGAACTGGATCACGACTGCTCCAAAATCGGCTGATGCGAGCACGGTCGAGCCGCTCGATATCAAGCCGCTGCTGGTTCTGACGGGCGAATCCGACGCGCAGCAGCTCGTCTTCCACGACCAGGTTCCGGTCGGCGAGCGATTGCTCGTCTTCGGAGCGGTGCACACGAACAAGCACGATCCTATGGCTGCTCCGGACGTGATCGAGCCGGAGCCGGCCTCGAATTACCGCCGCTGGTGGAACAATCCGTGGTCGGTGGTCGAGCGTGGTGGGCAGAATGAAGCTGGCGACTGGAATAAAGAAGACGAGCTTCGTCTGCGCGCGTTGGTCGAGCACGCGCATTCGAATGGGCTGTTCATCCGCTTCTACACGCTTGATGGCGCCACAAAAGAAGAACTTAGCTGCAATGGATGGTTTGCCAGCTACAACTTCGGGTCACCCGACGCTGCACAACAAAGGTGGCAGGCGGCGGCTCGAGCGGGAGTCGATTACATTGCCAGCGATCAATACGAAAAGCTGGCAAGCTTTCTGGCATCGGACGGTGGTAAGATGCCGGGTTCCTTCCGAACGAACCTCACTCTGAGGAGGCAGTATGGCAACAGCAACTCCGCTGCAAGTTCACAACGTAGTCACTGAATTCTTAGCAAGTCCCAAAAAACTTCTGATCGATGGAAAATGGGTCCAGGCCCATTCTGGGAAGACCTTCGATTCCATCGATCCCGCAACCGGCGAGGTTCTCGCCCGCGTCGCCGAAGGCGATAAGGCGGACATCGATCTCGCAGTCAAAGCCGCACGGCGCGCGTTTGAATCCGGTCCCTGGTCGAAGATGAGCGCCAGCGAGCGCGGACGCATCATCTGGAAGATCGGCGATCTGCTTCAAGAGAACCTGGAAGAGTTTGCCGAACTCGAAACACTAGACAATGGCAAGCCGCTCAGCGTCGCTCGGGTGGCCGATGTTCCGCTCGCGGCCGATCTCTTCCACTACATGGCTGGATGGGCGACGAAAATCGAAGGCAGCACAATTCCCATTGCGGGACCGTTCCTCGCCTACACGCGTCGCGAGCCGATCGGCGTTGTAGGGCAAATCATTCCCTGGAATTTCCCTCTGCTGATGGCTGCCTGGAAGCTTGGTCCTGCGCTGGCCACAGGCTGCACGATTGTTCTTAAACCAGCAGAGCAGACCCCGCTATCTGCAATTCGTCTCGGCGAACTCGCTCTCGAAGCTGGACTGCCGCCGGGCGTTCTCAACATCGTCACCGGATTCGGCGAGACCGCAGGCGCTGCACTGGCCGCGCATCCCGATGTCGATAAGATCGCGTTCACGGGCTCGACCGAAGTCGGTAAGCTGATCGTGCAGGCGGCTGCGGGCAATCTGAAGAAAGTCACACTGGAGCTCGGCGGCAAGTCGCCAAATATCGTCTTCGACGATGCTGACCTGAAACAGGCCACGGCGGGAGCCGCCAACGCTATCTTCTTCAATCACGGACAATGCTGCTGCGCCGGTTCGCGCCTGTTTGTCGAAGACAAGATCTTCGACAAAGTTGTCGAAGGCGTGTCGGAGTCCGCAAAGAAGATCAAGGTTGGTCCGGGCATGAATCCCGACACGACCATGGGTCCGCTCGTTTCAGAAGAGCAGTTCCGTCGCGTACGCGGCTACATGGAAGCTGGCTTAAATGAAGGTGCGAAGGCGGTGGTCGGCGGCAAGACCGTCGGCAATCGCGGATACTTCGTGGAGCCTACTGTCCTCGTCAACACGAAGCCTACGATGAAGGTCGTGCAGGAGGAAATCTTCGGACCGGTCGTGACCGCGATGCCATTCAAGAGCATCGACGAGATCGCCGCCGAGGCCAACAACACGACCTACGGTTTGGCAGCGGGCATCTGGACCAAGGACATCGCCAAAGCCCACTCGCTCGCGAACAAGCTGAAGGCCGGAACAGTGTGGATCAACTGCTACAACGTCTTCGACGCTGCCATGCCCTTCGGCGGTTACAAGCAGTCAGGTTGGGGCCGCGAGATGGGCAAGGAAGCCCTCGAACTCTACACGGAGACGAAGGCGGTGTGCGTTCGCATCAACTGAGTTGTCACTGAGGGACACAGGCCGGGCGAGAGCCCGGCCTTTCTTCTTCCACGAACGGCCCAGGGCGATCGCCGTAACGACTTGCTCGATTGTGCTTTTCTGTGCCGCCTGCCGAAGCTCGCGTTTCGCTGCAAACAGCGTAAAAAACAGCGTAAATTTTCGGAGTTTGTGGGTTTCTGCCCATTTTTAGCAAATCTGGCAAAAAGAACAGCGAAGAGCAGCGTAAGAACAGCGTAATTCGGAGAGCTAGACGATGTGGTTGGAATCGCCTTCGTTTACGCCAAGTTCACGCTCAAAACCGCAGCCGCAATGCCAACAACAGCGTAAAAACACGGAAGATTTTCCTTTACTGTAGGCTCTCACTTTTCCCAGCGGCAGAATCGATCACGCTACTCCGCCCTAAGCGTCTGCATTGGATCGATTGCCGCGGCTCGTCGAGCAGGAATCCATGTGGCCAAAAGAGCAACCAGGATTAATGCAGCGCACGTCGCGCTCAGCACAACCGGGTCGGTTGCCGAGACACCATAAAGCAGATCGCGCACGACGCGTGCGCAGAGCAATGTTCCAAGTAGCCCAATGGCGCAGCCGAGCACAACTCTGCGTGCAATCTGCGTGGTGATCCAGCGCTTCACGTTCTGCGGCGGCGCCCCAAGCGCGAGCCGTACTGCAATCTCTGTCTTGCGCGACGCAACTGCATATGCGGCTACACCGAAGACGCCCATCGCTGCGAGAAAGATCGCCAGCCCAGCAAAGATCGATAGGAGCAGTGTCAGAAATTGACGCTGGCGGAGGCTCTGAGCCAGGTAATAGCTCATCGGATGAACTCCAACCGAGACCTCCCGGTCAAGGCTTTGAATCGCATTCTCTGCCGCAGGTGCGACGTCCTCAGGATTGGCTGCAGTGCGGACGAGCAGCGTCATTCGATTCGATTGGTGCTGCCGTAATGGATAGAAGATTTCAGGATCGACATCGGCGTCTAATCCGGATTGCTGCTTCACGTTATTGACGACGCCGACAATCTGCAATAGGTCTCCGGCTTCACCGCGTCCGCCAAGGCGCACCACATGCCCGACTGCATCGCCCGCCGGCCACCATTTGTGTGCAAACGTCTCATTGATTACCGCGACATGAGGAGATACGGCGTTGTCTGTGTCAAGGAATGTACGACCAGAGAGCAGTTGGATTCCAGTGGCTTGAAAATAAGTGTTATCAGCGACATTGATGTAAGTCTCCGGCAGCGTCGCGTCGTTAGGGTCGATTCGTCCCGGAATGGAATACCAGTAATCTCCACATTCGTTCTCCAGCGGCGCAGCGCAAACAGCGCCTACCTCCAGAATGCCTGGTAGTGCGCGTAGCTTCTCCTCAATAGAACTGAAGAAAGTGAGGCTGGCTGCAGGCGAATGATATCTCGGGCTTGTGAGAACGACATCTACACTCAGGAGGTGATCTGGACGAAAGCCAGGATCGGCAGCAAGCGTTTTACGCAAGCTCTGCAACATTAACCCGGTTGCTGCTGACAAGATGACCGTCACAGCAACTCCTGCGACCAGGAGAGAGGAGCGCACTAGCTGCCGTCCTTTCCCGGCATATGAAGAACTCGAATAGCTGCGCAGTGCCTGCTCGGGTGCAATGCGTAACGCAGCCCAGCCTGGGAATGCGCCGCAAACGAGAGCAACGACAAATGTCACGCCAAAACTGAATGCGAGAACGGGCCAACGGATCGAGGTTTCATTCAACCGCGGAATGCTTGATGGACCAAGTCGAACAAGAATCGGAAGCGACACATAGGCGATGAGGACCCCGCATACTCCTGCGATCACGGCGAGCCATAGGCTTTCGAGGACTGACTGCCGAAACACGCGATATGCACTCGCCCCTAACGCGCTGCGTATTGCGTATTCTCGTTCACGATCGGCGCCGCGAGTGAGTAAGAGATTGCTCACGTTCGCGCAACCGACCATAAGCACGATTGCAACAGCGGCCATCAAAAGCCAAAGCGCTGGAGCGACGTCTTCTAAGTACCACGTATCGACTCGGTACAACCTGACGGAATGTCCGCCGTTGGTGGCAGGGTACTGCGCAGCCAAACGTGCAGCGATGTTCTCCAACTCGGTTCGCGCTGTTGTCTCCCGGACTCCCGGCAGCGGTCGCGCGAGTACCTGCATGCTGTTATGGGCGGTGCGGTTGTTGAAGGTAGGATTGGCTTCTTCAGGTCCAATCGGAACATAGACGCCCTCGGGATGGCTGAGCCAAAAATGGAACTCGGGAGGGGTTACGCCGATCACTGTGTACAGTCGATCGTTCAGATTGATTGTCGTTCCGATTACCTTGGGATCTCCGCGCAGCTCGGTTTGCCAAAACCTGTACCCAAGAACCGCGACTGCTGGCGCTCCAGGCTTGTCTTCGGCTTCAGTGAAGAAGCGTCCCAGCAATGGACGCACTCGGGCTACAGAAAAGAAATTTGCGGTTACCTCTAGGCCGCCAGTCAGAGCGGTATGAGCTCCGTCGAAAAACTGAAATCCTTTGCCGCTGTACGCCGCCAAAGGCTCGAACGAATGTGCCTGCGTTCGCCAATCCTCGAAGTTTGGCCACGCCACACTCATGGGGCCGCTCTTGGACGATTCGCGAACGATGTAAAGCTTGTCCGAATCGGGAATGGGCAGGCTGTTGAGCAGCACCGCATGAATGACGCTGTACATGGCCGTGGTCGCACCCATGCCAAGTGCGAGCGTGAGGACGGCAGTCATAGTGAATCCGGGAGATTTCGCGAGGCGACGCAAGGAGTAGCGAAGGTCTTGAATAAACGACATAGGGATGGGCGCCGATGGAGTCCTCGGCCCAAAGTTATAAGGCAGCTTTCTTACCAGCTCAAGATGAGCTAAGTAATTGCAAATTCAATACAAATTCCGACCGTTGAACCTGCACGCTCTGCAAAATCGGAACGGCTGTTCGGAAGCGAACATCGCGGAGTTGTGACTCGTCTAAATCGGAACGCAGCGCCACCAGATACCGAACGGGCGAAGCCGGAATTGCTACTTCCTGACGCGTTGAAGAAAATATTGATCGAGTTCCGGAGTTGTCCGAAAGGAAGTCTCCTTTTTTAGACGAGTGTATGCATCCTGAGCATTCACGAGACCCTTTTGGTGAGCCGCTAGCAAAACCCCCAGCGTGCCAGTGGTTGCGAGCCCGCGTCGCTGCGCCTCGACACGCCCCCGTCGCTCGTCGATTAAGAGGAGATCGGCGTGTTGTTCCTTCGCCAGAAGAATTGCTTCTCGCTCCCCAGGATCGAGAGCCTCAAGCGCTGGATCAGAGCTGGACGAGGCTCTCCTGACATCAATCCAAGCTGGCAATGATGAGAGCCAACGTTTGACAGAGACGGGAGAGGACGGGTGATTTAGCTCATCGACCACGGCTTCTGGAGCTAATACGCGCTGATACAGAAGTGGAAGGAGAGAATCACAAGCGATTTGGACAAGATAGTTAATGGGTGAAGTATCGGCAACGACGATCACCCTCAGATGAGGCCTTTGCTTTTAAGTTGTCGGAGAGTATTCTCATCCGCCGTGAACTCTTCCATTCCGTAGGCGTACTCGTGAACATCACGAGACTTTAAGAAGCCATCGAATTGAAGCCGAGACATTCCCAAAAGTTGGCTTCCCTGGTAGTGCGAAAGAACTCCGGAACGATAGCCTTCGATTACTAACCGCTCGAGCGCCTCGCGCCCGGGGTTGGCGTGCTCAGCAACATCGTCGGGCAGAATGACTTTTATTTCCATGTGAGGCAAGGATACTACTGCCTCGAAAGCCATGTCATTCTGCTTTGCTGTCTTTTTCGCGCTCGGGAGGCTTCTGGCGGGCACCATGCCAAAAGTGGAGAATGTCAATCGATTCTCAGTCTTCGCGAACTCGATAGTAGATGATGATGGGAGTATGCGTGAGTTGACGCACGCCAGCGACGCTCTGCAACGGGATTCCCCATGTGAGGAAACTTTTTCAGAATTTCAAGATGATCGAGAAGAGCGTTCCCGAAGCGTTCCGCCGAATCGGGAAGGGTCGTCCAAGAATAGCTTCTGTGATGCGAATTTGGAAAGCCACTTAGGGATCATCTTCCTAACATCATCCACAGAAACTGTGCGACCTGAATCGGCATCCTGCACACCGCGATCAATAGCAGCCCGGGTCCGATCATCAACTGCGACCTCTTCATCTACCACCGGGATGTGCATATTAAGTTCGCTCATAGCATGAGAATAGCGTTGACTCCGCGTAGGTACAAGCAAATTTCGATCTCCTCGAGGTTCCTACGCAACGTGCACTGGTTCTTTGGGAGCTCCCTCTTGCTTTCCAGCCACTTACAGACCAACATGAACGCCGGAGTCCACAATTCCGTATCCTCCTGTTAATTAAACCCGAGTTGTCACGTCTTCGGAATGCACGGAAACTGCCTGTCGGGTACCCCGAATGGCAGGACGGGCACAGGAGATGGGCACGTGGAGGCAGTATTGCCAGCGGCTATTGATCGAGACATACCGAGGCCGGCGCAGACCGGTCCCACCGTGCTGGAACGGGTGTCGCTCGAGCGCGTGTTCGTGGAACACAAAGAACGCGTCTTTCGCGCGGCATATCGCGTTACCGGCAGCGTCAGCGATTCGGAGGACGTGGTGCAAAGCGTCTTCCTGAAGCTCGCGCGGCGCGAACTTGGAGAGATGGGTGAGGACATCCAGAACATCGGCGGATACCTGCATCGAGCGGCTGTGAACGCCGCGCTCGATCTGGTGCGCGCCCGGCGAGACGCACAGAACATGCCGCTTGAGGACGCTGAGATTTCGCGTCCGCTGGAACTGTCGTCTCGCGCTGAAGGCGAATACAGCCCGCTGGAGCTGCGGCGCTGGCTGCGTCAGGCGGTTCCTAAATTGGGAACAAGACCGGCCGAGATGTTCGTCCTCCGCTACATCGAAGGCCGCGACAACAGTGAGATCGCCAAAATGATGAAGACCTCGCGCGCGACCGTAGCCGTCACTCTCCATCGCACACGCTCTCTGCTCAAGAAGGACTTCCGTGCCTATATGGAAGGCAGCAAATGAAGGGCATTCATAACAATCCGGATTACATACTCGATAAGGCCATCGACGCCGTGCGCGCCGACCAGGCCGATCCTCAGGCGGAGCAGGCGGCGATCACCAACGCATGGCAGAGCATTAGCCAGGCCATCGGCGTTGAGGCGACGCTCGCTCCACTCAACCGCATTGAGGGCTGCGCAGACGTGCTGCGTCTGCTGCCTGACTACGAAGCTCACAGACTTTCGCCTGCACGCGCGATGCTGGTCTCAGACCATCTGCGCGAGTGCGCGACTTGCCGCGTACAAGCCAAGCTCGATAAGAGCGCAGACAGCATTCTTCCGTGGCGCGCGAATTCAGTGGCACGTCCACAGCGCTGGAGCTTTGGACAGTACGCGCTCGCAGCCGGTCTGGTGATTGCCGCAGTTGTTGGAGTAACCATCGGCCGCAGCGGCTTGCTTGCTCCTTCGGGATATCGCGCTGCGCTCGAGTCAGTACAAGGGACTCTCTATCGCGTAGATGCCAGCGGCGAACATCGTGCTCAGCCCGGCGATCAGTTCAGCGAAGGCGAAACAGTTCGCACGGCGTCGGGATCTCGGGCGATGCTGCGCTTGCGCGATGGCTCGCTGGTCGAGATGAACGGGCGCAGCGAACTCTATGTCTCCGTCGGCTGGAGGAATACGAGTATCAATTTGGGACGCGGGGCTGTGATCGTCCAGGCTGCGCATCGCAGCCGCGGACACCTCTATGTGCAGACTGCCGATGCTCGAGTTGCGGTGACCGGAACGATTTTTTCCGTGAACTCCGGTATCAAGGGCTCGCGCGTGTCGGTGATCGAAGGCACGGTGCGCGTTGCTCAAGCGGGCGGCGACTCTGTTCTGCACGCCGGCGATCAGGTTGCGACCAACGTCAGCATGGGCGAAGTCCCGGTTAAGCAAGAGATCGCGTGGAGCGAGAACCGCGACAAATATCTCGCGCTCCTGGCCGAGTTCTCGAAGCTGCAGAAAAATATTGAAAGCATCAAGCTGCCGGACCTGCGCTATGAAAGCCGCCTGCTCCGAGTGGTCCCTGAAGATAGCGTCATCTACGCCGGCGTTCCCAATTACGGAGAAGCTCTGGCACAAGCCAATCAGCTCTTCCAACAACAGTTGTCGCAGAGCCAGATTTTGCGCGATTGGTGGAATCAGCAAGGGCCTGGACGCAACAACGGCGGCCTTGACTTCAATCGGGCAGTCGATACCGTTCACAGCCTGAGCCAGTACGTTGGCAAGGAGATTGTTTTCAGTTGCACCGGTGGACCAGGACATGACGGCGCTCCTCTGGTTGTGGCTGAGATCGCGCGTCCGGGATTGCGCGAGTTCCTCGAGAGTCAAATTCAGCAAGGCAAAGCCGATGATTTGCACCTGCTCTCTCCAGAGAATCTCGGAAGTGTGGGCGGAGCTCAGAATCGCGGTCTTTACGTTTTGATCACGCCTGAGTTCGTTGCCGCCTCGCCGCACCTTTCGGCGCTGGTAGCTCTGAACAATCGCTGGTCTTCAACCGAAGGCTCGGGATTCGCCGATTCCGATTTCGGGAAACGCATTGCTTCTGAGTACGCGTCGGGTGCAGGGTTGCTGGTCGCCGTGAATCTCGAGCAGATTGCGACGTATCACCCGCAGCAGCCGGAGCAAAATGCACGCCATGAAGCCATGCTCGCAAGCACGGGTTTCGCAAATGTGAAGTACCTAATCGCGCAGCGCAAAGACTACGAGGGTAAGGCCTCGAACACAGCCGAGCTTAGCTTCAATGGTCCGCGCACTGGAATTGCGTCGTGGCTCGCACCTCCGGCGCCGATCGGCGCGCTCGATTTCATCACGCCCAATGCTTCGGCCGTCGGCGCGTTTGTATCGAAGAGTCCGGCGCTGATGCTCGACGACGTCTTTTCGCTCGCCACTCGCGCCGATTCCAACGCCGCGGCGAACATCGCAAAGGAACAGGCGGAGTTGAACCTTGATTTGCGCAACGACTTAGCCGCGTCGCTCGGAGGTGAAGCTGCGCTGGCCCTCGATGGTCCATTGCTTCCGACGCCTTCGTGGAAGCTGATCGTCGAGGTCTATGATCCGAGCCGGTTGCAGTACAGCATCAGGAAACTTGTCGATGCGGTGAATCGCAACGCGGCCGAGAACAATCGTCCCGGATTGAAACTGGACCAAGAAGGCGTTGATGGAAGAACCTTCTACACCATCCGCTCGCAAGATCCAGTGATGCAGGTTGAAATGCATTACACATTCGCTGACGGCTATCTGGTCGCCGCCGCAAGCCAGGCGCTGGTCGAGGAATCGCTGCGCACGCGTAGCAAGGGTGACAGCATCTCGCGTTCTGACAAGTTCCGCGCGATGTTCCCAGTTGACCAGCACGCGAATGTCTCTGGGCTGATTTATCAGAACCTCGCTCCGGTCATCGCGCCTCTCAGAGGCCAACTTTCTGCATCGCAATTGCAGTCGATCCAGACTCTGGTTGCGAACAGCGAGCCATCGGTGATCTGTGCGTATGGCGACGAGAACCAGATTGAACTGGCGAGCACGAGCAAGACGCTGGGCATCGACCTGAAGACGCTCACGATCTCGGCGCTGCTCGACCAATTGAAATCGGGAACTCCGAAAGCTCAGACTCCGTAAAGGACAGCAATGGCGCCAGTCATCGAATTCGACGGCCTGGAAGTTCGCTTCGGCGCGCGCGCAGTACTCAAGCAGCTCCGAGGCGAGCTTCGCGGGCGCTGCATTGGCTTGCTCGGTCCTAACGGGTCTGGTAAGTCAACGCTGCTCAACACGCTGCTCGGCTTTTATCCGCCGGCTCAGGGTACAGCCCGCATCTTCGGCAAAGATATCGGCGTGTACAGCCGCGAGCTGCGCGGACTGATCGGCTACATGCCGGAGAGTGACGCATTCATCTCCAACATGACTGGCGTACACTTCGTCCGCTACATGGCCGAGCTCTCGGGAGTTCCGTCGGCGCAAGCACTGGAACGTGCGCACGAAGCGCTCTTCTATGTGGGACTCGGCGAAGTCCGCTATCGCAAGGTGGGAACCTACTCGCTTGGCATGAAGCAGCTTGCCAAGCTGGCGCAGGCGATTGCGCACGGTCCCAAATTGGTATTTCTGGACGAGCCGACGAACGGCCTTGATCCGCCTGCTCGCACGCGCATGATCCAACTGATTCGCGAAATACGCGATTCCGGGGACATGCACGTCGTGATCTCGTCGCATCTGTTACGCGACGTGGACGAGTGCTGCGACGAAGTCATTATTCTCCGAAATGGGAATATCGCCGGCATCTGCAACATAGAAGAAGAGCGGCGACTGAATCGCAAGTTCCTCGAACTCGAAACCCACGGCGAAGACAACTCATTCGCCGATGCTGTCCAGCAGCTTGGCTGCGAGTGCGCGCTGTTTGGAAAGGGAAGAATGAAGGTCGTACTGCCCGAGTCAATCGAGATTCGCGAGCTTTACAAGATCGCCGCGCAGCGTGAGGTGCAAATCCGTCGGATGAATTACCGTCGCGACTCGTTGGAAGACATCTTCCTCAAAGCCATGGAAGAAGTGGGAGCACGCAATGGCAGTTTATAAGCGCAGCTACAAGCCTTATGAAGGCCCGATAACTTCGGACCGCTGGCGCTTTCTCGTGCTCACGCGTTACGGATTTTCCGGCCTGTTCGACTCGCGCCTGTTCACCGGCGCGTTCGTGCTCAGCTTTGTGCCATTCCTCATCGGGTTCGCCGCGGTTTACATGGCGCACAGCTCCGCACTTCAGGCCATGCTGCAGATGCGCGGGCCAAGTCCGCTGGCGATGAATAATTTCTTCTTTTTGGCATTCCTGGGCTTCCACGCGTGGATTTCGTTCTTGCTCACGACCTGGCAGGGACCGCAACTGGTAGCGTCAGACTTGGCAAATAACGCGCTACCGCTGATTTTGGGACGGCCCATCTCGCGAGCAGAATATGTCCTCGGCAAATTTCTGGTGATTGCGACGTTGCTTTCCGTAATCACCTGGGTACCGATGCTGATCCTGTTTTTCTTGAACGCCGGTTTAGAAGGCAACGGATGGTTATGGTCACATCTATGGCTCGGTGGTGCGATTTTCCTGGCATCCTGGATGTGGATTGCCATCGTGGGCCTGGTAGCGCTTGCTGCTTCGGCGTGGCTCAAGTGGCGTGTGGCGGCTAGCGCCGTGATGCTGGCCTTCTTCTTTGTCGGACCGGGATTCGGCGCCGCGATCAATGCCACCTTGCACACCAGCTGGGGACACATATTCGACATTCTGTACGCCGTGAAGCTGATTTGGGTCGGGTTGTTTCGAGTACCGATCTCGACCGCACACGATTTGGATATGTTGGGCATTCCAACGTGGGCTGCATGGTGCACCGTCGCAGCAACCTGTGGACTCTCGCTTCTTCTGCTGAATCGGCGGTTGAAAGCGCGCGAGGTGGTGCGAGGATGAGCACGGTTTTAGGTGACAGGGAACAGGTTACAGGGAACAGGGAACAGCCGGAGTCCATCGTGTCCACTGCGTCCATTTCGTCAACGCAAGCCGCCTGTCTGGAGAACCGAATCCTGCTGCAGAACGTTTCCAAGTTCTATGGCGAAGTTCTCGGTGTGAATCGCGTGAATCTGTCGATTCCGCCTGGCGTCACAGGACTGGTTGGACCGAACGGCTCAGGCAAGACAACACTGATGAATCTCATGACCGGGCTGATTCGTCCAACGCAGGGCCGGATTACCGTTCTGGGAATCCCTCCGGATCGACCTGAAGAACTTTTCCGCAAAGTGGGATATTGCGCCCAGTTTGATTCATTCCCAAAAGGGGTCACCGGATTTTCCTTCGTGTACAACACGCTGCGTCTGCATGGACTCGATGATCGCGAATCCGCCCGACTCACATTCGAAGCCTTAGAACGCGTGAGCATGACCGAAGCGGCCAATCGCAAAGTTGCGGGATACAGCAAGGGCATGCGTCAGAGGATTCGCCTCGCACAGGCGATCGCCCATCATCCTACCGTGCTCATTCTTGATGAGCCGTTGAACGGCCTCGATCCAATGGCTCGCGCCGAATCGCTCGAACTCTTTCAAGCGTTGGGCAAGGAAGGGCTGCACGTAATCATCTCCAGCCACATTCTTCATGAAGTGGACAAGATGTCCGACCAGGTGATCCTCATGAGCAGCGGATACGTCGTTGCCGAAGGACAGATTCACGCTGTGCGCACTGAAGTGAAAGAACACCCGATGCAGATCCTCGTGCGCTGCTCGGACCCGAATCTGTTGGCCTCACGCGTCTTCGCCCAGGACCATGTGGTTGAAGCCAAGCTCGTGGACGACGGCAAAGGCGTACTCGTCCGTACACGCGACGCAGATGCCTTCTATCTGCTCCTGAACCAGCTCGTGGTGAAGGACAACATCTCACTCGAAACTGTCGCGCCTGCCGACGACGACGTGAACTCCGTCTATCAGTACCTGATCGGATCGGAGAACAAGACCATATGAGCCGCTTCGCTCAACTCCGCAAAAGTTTTGCCGAGCAGCCGTGGGAGCTGTGGACGCGTCAGATCACTGCGATCCTACGCATGGATCTGCGCAAGAACTTCTTCTCGCGCCGAGGCATCTGGATCTATCTGCTGGCCTTCGCTCCGGTGGTGATCATTACGCTGCATGCGATCATCGACCGTGCCGATCCCAACCAGATCCACACAGACACGGAAGTGCTCGCGGGCATCTTCCAGTTCTTTTATCTGCGCTTCGGAATCTTCTTCGGATGTCTCGGAATTTTCACATGGCTGTTTCGCGGCGAAGTGATCGAGAAGAGCCTGCATTACTACTTTCTCGCTCCAGTGAAAAGAGAAGTGCTGCTGCTCGGCAAATTCGTCGGCGGCGTAGTCACATCGGTAACTCTCTTTGGATTGGGAGTGCTCGCGTCCTTTTCGGTAATGTACGGCCACTTCGGTTCAGCCGGACAGTACTATGTCTTTAGCGGTCCCGGAATGGGACAACTCCTCGCCTACCTCAGCGTCACGGCGCTGGCCTGTATCGGCTATGGCTCGATCTTCCTGATGCTGAGCCTGCTGATCAAGAACCCGATTATCCCGGCAGCGATCGTTCTGGGATGGGAAACGTTCAGCCCGGTGCTGCCCTCGCTGGTACAGCGCTTCAGCGTGACTTATTACCTGAAGCAGCTTTGCCCCGTCTCGATCCCCGCCGATGGACTGCTCGCGCTGTTTACCGTGGTGAGCGAACCAGTCAGCACATACGCAGCGATCATGGGGCCGATCGTCCTTGCCGCACTGGTGCTCGCCCTCGCCTGTAAGTTCGTCCGCCGCTTCGAAATCAGCTACGTCGCGGAATGAGCGTCCGCTGACCTCTGCTATACTCAAGAGACCGGAATCGCGCCAAAACGCGCAATTCCCTGCCTTTTTGCATGTCGGGGAGTGGCTCAGCCTGGTAGAGCACCTGGTTCGGGACCAGGGGGTCGGAGGTTCAAATCCTCTCTCCCCGACCATTCTTCGCAAATCGAAGCTAACCTACAGAATTCATTCCTTCCAAAGTGCTGAAAAATGCGTGACCTGCGCTGTCACTATCTGGCTACAACTCTGTCTATGGTGTTGCCATTCTGTCAGCTTGGGATTACCCTAGTTGATTATGACGGGCATCACGATAAAGCTTCCAGATAGGCTGCTGCGCCGCTTGAGGCAGGAGGCCCGCGCAACCGGACGCAGTGTTGCCGCGTTGATTCGTGACAGCCTCGAGGCTGGGCGGCGCAGAGGCAGTCGGTCCGTGTATGAGATATCTTCTGATCTTGCGGGCAGTGTGGCAGGGGATCGAAAGCCTGCGACCAACGATCGGCGCAGGTTCACGCAGTCGTGATCACGATTTGCGACACGGGACCGCTCGTGGCATATCTCAACCGCAACGACCCATATCACTCTTGGGCCGTCTCGCTGATGAAACAAGTACGCCCCCCGATGCTGACGACGGAGCCGGTTCTCACCGAGGCGGCCTACTTCCTGCGCGCAGATCGGATGGACATCGATCCGCTTTTTCAATTGCTTGAGCGTGATGCGATTAGGTTGGAATTCCAGGTTGCGGCACACTGGCCGCGACTCCGCACTCTTATGGCGCGCTACGACCAAATGGATTTGGCCGATGCGTCGATTGTGGTCATGACCGAGCGCCACCGCCATTCTCAAGTGCTCACTGTTGACCGAAGGGACTTCAGCATCTATCGACGGAACGACAGACGCGTGATTGATTTTATCGCTCCTCCGGAATCGTAGAACAGCTCAGCTTTCGGGAAGGCGGCGGGTCTTAAAAGAGTTCTAAAATCGTCTGCTAGGGCCGACCAAGTCTAACGATCGGGCTAGGCTTACAAAGAAAAACCGGCACCGAAGTCCTTCGATACCGGCCCATCCAATTGGATATAGGAAAAACAGAGGCCGGCTTCCGAGCGTTAGCCGACCGTAATGAGCTTCTTCACCACCGGAATCTCAACCCAAACTCCATTTGTCGCGAATCGTAGCCAGTTGCCTGGGCGCTGACGCGGCCAAATGTTGCCGGGCTGTTCAGGTTCATCGATGGATCTTCGGGTTGGAAATGGTTCAGGATGTTCGTGGCCATGGCGGTGAAGTTCAGGCCGAACCGCTCTGTCAGACGGATATCCTTTGCCACCGTCATATCGAGGTTCCAGCGCGGGAAGCCACGGAGGATGCCGAAATTGTTTCCGCGCTCGTCGATTCCCAAAATGAGACGACGGAACTGACTATATGCCGCGCTCGGATTGGCGAACATGTTGAGCCACTCGCTGGAAACGCCGGTCGCCGACTTTGAAGTTGCCGTCGTGCCGACCGATCCCGAGGGCGCGCTGGTGAAGTAGTGGAGCGAGTTGCCGCCGGTAAAGCTGCCATTCGCCAGCACGACGTTGTAGATCGCGCTCTGACTCGGATCGGACTGGCCAAACGCTTCTCGGCTGGTGCTCGATCCCGTGCCATCCTGCTGCACAACGTTCAGAGGGAATCCGCTCTGCGCCGTGAACAAAGGCGAGATTGACCATCCACCCAGCAGGTGGCCAACAATGCCCTGCTGATCTTTATGGAACGAGGGCTCGTAGTTGAGCGCGAGGTTGTAGATGAATTTCACATCGAAACCGTTCGGCCCGTACACGCTGTCGAGGTTCCAGGGATCGAGCACGGTACGTGTACTTCGCGCCTGTACCTCGCCGCCGGTGCCGAGCGATCGGCCCCAGGTAAAATTCGACCGCGCAGTTACGCCATGGAAATTGCGGAACGTAACCGTCGCGAATGCGCCGTTGTAGTTGCCGTATCCATTACTGGCATCGAAATCAAATGCCTGGAATTGCCGGCAGACAGTCGTCGGCGTAATCGCCGCAGGACATCCGCCAGGAGGATTCATTCCGGGATTGGTCCTGCCCAGCGTCCATGAGCTTGAGGTCTCCATCGCGTTCCAGAGTTCGTAAACGCGGTTGGAGGCAATGAAGCTACGCTGCGTTGCAACCAGCGCGGCGGTGCAACTGCTGAATTTGCTGCAGAACGGAGACGATGGTCCACCCATCGCCGCCTCAATAAATGGCTGCGGAGCCGGCGCTCCCGCATTTGCCGCCGGGCAGACTTGAACATTCAGACCGCAGATCGCGGTGTAGATATTCGCGTAAGCGCTGGCGAACGTCTGTCCGCCTAGCGTGGTCATGTAGGGGACAGCGTCCATGTTGATTTCCTGGAACTCGTTATTGATGATTTTGCCGATGTATCCGGCCTCCACGAAAAGGTTACGGGAGACCTCGCGCTGGATCGACAGAGTAAAGGAATCGTTCACGCTCGGACGTGTGCCGGGATCGAGTCCCGAGCCGGGAGCAGCGGGCAGATTCCCGCCAACGCCGGGAAAGTAAGGCTGCGCCAGAGTATTGCTGGGGGCGTTGCCGAGCGGCGCCACCAGACCGTCGGTCCCGATTCGGAACGCTGTCGCCGGAGTGACCCCGCCCGTGCCAAGACACTGGCCGCTCATCGACGCGCCTACGCAGGAAACCGCCTGCATGATTCCAGTGCCGAGCAACGGAACCAGTACCTGATTCACGCCATTCAACCGTCCATAGATGCGGCTGTAGCCGATGCGGAGAACGCTCTTGCTGTCTCCAAACATCGAGCCAAGAATTCCGCTGTCGAAACGCGGACTCCAGGCAATGGCCACGCGCGGGCTGATGCCTCCGTAGAACGGATCATATGGATACTTCGGCTTGCCGTTCACGTTGCCCACCAAGGCGAATCCCAAAACGGGATCGTAAACTTGGCCGGCAAGCGCGGCGGCCTTGCGCTTCGCAAGATAATCGTTTAGCCGCACCGCATTGTCTGATTGATCCACCAGCATCACTTGCTTGCCCGACTCCTCGACAGGCGGCATCTCAATCGCATACGAGAGACCGTAGGTGAGAGTGAAGGTCGGCTTCATGTGCCAGGTATCGCTCCAATAGACCGAGTAGTAGGGGATCGTGTCTTTGTCCTGCGCGTGGGTACCAAGAGGCAGAAGGTGTAAGTCAGCTCCGGCGCGCGTGTATAGACTCTGCGGCTGGCCTACGATTCCAAAGACCTGCGCAGCGAGCGACTGAAATGCTCCCTGCTGGGACGAAGGCAAAATACTAGTTGGCGGCAAGATGCTGGACCAGTTAATGCCCGCGCTGTCCGTGATCTGATAGACATTCGCGGCCATCGTTCCCTGGCCATTGTCGTTGCGATCGTGGAAATCCCAGTTGCGCTGATATAAGCCACCGAACTGGAACAGGTGATTGCCTTTCAGCCAATTAACGTCGTCGCGCAGCATGTTGTCTTGACCGTCCCAAAAGCGCGTGCGCACGTCCTGCGTGTCCACGTTGTATGGATTGAGCGCATAGTACGAGAGTCCGGCTCCGGTCGATAGCTCACCGCCGACTTCCAGCGCTCCGCCCAGGCCGGAGATCGGCTGCGGAGGAGCTCCGGCGTCTCCCCATTGCCACCAGTTCCGGGTGTAGCTGTAATGGAAATCGTTCGTTATATGGGAGCCCAGGGTCGTGCTCAGGCCAACCACGAAGATGCTGGGCAAGGAGGGGAGATTGCGAGTGGAGACAAACTGACCCTTCGCACCGCCGAGAATGCCGCCCATATCTACCTGGCCGGTGCTCGCCTGACTGAGTTTGTAGTAACGATAGCTCGACATCAGATGCCAGTTCTGGCCGAAGTCATGATCGAGGCGAGCGACCCAGTTATTGTCGTTCTGCGGCAGGCGAATAGTGTTCTTGTATCCAATGGTGTTGAACGAGTCGCCAATGCCGGAAGGCGGAGCGAAGTCATTTCCGGCCGGCATGTACTGCGACCAGAGTGTGTTGACGACACTGTTCAGTCCAATGCCGCGCGGGTCGCAGGGAGCGTTGCCCGTTGGCCCGCAAACATTGGTCGGCTGGTAGGTAACGCCATTGACCGTCACTGGATTAGGATTCAGATTGAACGGCATCCACTGGTTTGGTCCGTATGTCGTGCCATTCAATGTGATTGGACTTCCACTGCTGTTCTGAATCTGAATTACACCAGCGCGCAGCAAAGCTGATGGGGTCGCTCTCTCCAGTGTCGTCACATTCGGGAAACGAACTCCCTGATAAAAGCCAAACAGATAAGTCTTCCCACCCAAAAAGTTAAAAGGCAGAATCGGACCCCCGGCGGAAGCGCCGAAACGGTTCTGATGACGCGACGGCAAAGGCGTGTATCCGAGAAGGGCTCCGGTATTGCGGTCGGTAGATGGAGTGTGACCGTTGGCCCAACTGTTTGCAGAGAAGTTAGTTCCGTAATAGTACTCATATGCGGTGCCGTGCCAGGTGCTTCCGCCGCGCCGCGTCGCCATCGTTACCTGACTGCCGGCGGCGGCGTTGAAGTCTGCAGTCTGCCCAGCCACGCCGACCTTAAATTCCTCGATGCTCTCCACCGGAGTTGGGACAACGCCATTGGGGATGGCGCTACCGCCTCCCGTAATGGGATTACCGGCAAATCCATTCAAATAGACCGTATTCGTGCCGTCCATGTCGCTGGAATTATTGCCACCGTCGAGCACGAACATGTTTTGATCGGCATTGGAGCCTGCTACTGAGCCAGCCTGTCCTGAAGTCCCATTCATGGGCGTGGTCGCGGGCTGCATAAGTGCGAGGCCGGAGACGTCGCGGCTCAGTCCAGGCAGCGCCTGTGCCATGTCGAAGTTCATCGTCGTGCCGATGGTCGCGTTCATCGTCTGGAGCTGCGCTCCAGTGGCTTCGACAACAACCTCTTGCGTCACCGCGCCAATTTCCATGGTCACGTTGACAGTCGAGGCCATCCCGACTTCCACACTCTGAGTGGCTTTCGCGACTTTGAAGCCGGTACGCGTAACATCTACCCGGTAGGACCCTGGAGGCAGATTGGGGACTACATAGCGGCCGGCATCGTTGGAGGTGGTAGTGCGCTTCTCGTTCGTGGCCATGTCGGTGGCCGTCACGGTCGCGCCGACGATTACGGCCCCTGAACTGTCGGTGATAGTTCCGACGATGCTCCCCGTCGAGCCGCTTTGCGCAATCAGCGAGATTGAGGTGATCGCGACCATGGTGATGAGCAAGATCGTCCACGTAACCAAACGCGGGATGAAGCTGTGCGGATTCTTGACAGGAGTTGGAGCGCAAAAAGATTCTTCGACTCTCGCGAACGCGTCGCGCAGAGTCGGGCCTAGGGTGGTCATCTGTTCCCTCCGGAAATTCAACAGCGGCAACCGCCGAATAAAACTCCAGACGACGTATGAAAGAGGGCCCCGCCAAGACGGCAACTTCCGCGTCTCAGCGCATTATTTGGCCGCGCAGCTTAGCACACGCGGGCGAGCTTTGTCAGGGACAAAATGCGGAATGATGGGATGCATTGCGCGAAAGTTTCAATGCCGCGGATAAGCAGTAGTTATCGGAGAGGAGCTCGGTCGAGGAGGGCACCCGTCGCCTCTTCGAGTTGTTCAGATGTTCAATCCGAACACTGCAGCGAACCCTTGCTTCTCAGCGGAAGCCGAAAACAAAAAAGCCGATATCGCGTTGCGATATCGGCATAGCTTCTCGCTTCCGAACTACGGAGAGAATCCGGAGAACGTGTGAGGTTACCAGCTCACGCGCAAACCGAACTCCATCTGCCTGGGGTTGTTCCCCTGGGCATTGAGGACGCCCCACGTATCTGGATTCTGGAGATCAAGTGGAATCGGATCATAGAACTGCAAGTGGTTTAAAACATTGGTAAACACCGCCTGAAATTCGGTTGATACACGTTCCGTTATTCTGAATTGTTTTCTAACGCTCATATCCAGGTTCCAGTAAGGCAAGCCGCGAACCGGTCCGGTACCTCCCGCTCTGCTGTCGATACCCAGAATCGGCGAGCGAACCTCACTGTAAACGAGTGCGGGGTTGGCGAACATGTTCACCGGAGCTGGAGCACCGCTCGCGCTCGTTGCCACAGTAGTACCAATACCGTTGCTGCCTGCGACGCCATAATGGGCAGCGCTGGAGAGCCCTGCGGTGTTGGTCAGCACACAATTTTCGTTGTCTCCGAAGTTCAGCCCGTCTCCGGCGCCAAAACCTTGGGCTCCAGACAAACCTAACGACCCATAGTCGCCTGTGAGAGTCTGACAAGGTATCGGTTGGCCCGTACCCGCGGTGAAGATCGGAGCCAAAGTCCATCCACCCAGCAGATGCCCGACGACTCCTGGTTGGTTTTTGAAGAATGGCGGCTGATACACCATAAACAAGTTGTAGATGAACTTGCGGTCGAAGTTCTGGACCCCATACATCCTGTCCAGATCGAAAGGATCATCCACTGTGTACTCGCTCGTTGCCTGGACAAATGCTCCTGTTCCAAGAGCTTTACTCCATGTGAAGTTCTGTTGCGCCGTAAGCCCGTGCCAATCACTCATCTTCAGCGACACAAAGCCGGCATGATAATTTCCATGGCCGACGCTGGCGTTCACCCCCACTCCTGAAGTGAGCTGACCGCTCGCGCCGCAAGGCGTAGGATCAGGGGAGCCTGGGCAGGGTGCGGTGGAGGCCAACGGCGTATTCAGCATGCTCCTCGGGAAATTAAAGGCGCCGTTGTCCAAATCGCTCCATAGGCTCCAGACCGCTTGACTGGTCAGGTTGCCCATCTCCTGATCTACCACCGCCGCTGTACAACTGGTGTATCCGTTGCAGAAGCCTGTGCCGCTCAAAGCGGCTTCAAAGAACGGTTGTGGGGCGAATGTATTGGCATAAGCTTTCTGCGCTGCTGCAGTGCCCGGCACATTCGCTCCGCAAGCGGCAGCCGAAGTAGCGCAGCCAAGAGCTCTTTCGATGTTGGCGTAGGCTTGCTGGAACTGCTGCCCTCCCTTCGTCATCATGTAGGGAACCGCGTTAATGTTGATGGGCTGATACTCGTGGTGGATGATGCGGCCGATATACCCGAGTTCCATCGTGACCTTGTTCGAGATCTGGCGCTGGACGGTCACATCGATCGAGTCCACAACATTCGGTCTGAAGTTAGGATCGAGGGCTTCGCCCGCAGCAGTCGAAAGGTCGTTGATGCCGGGGAAGTCTGGCTGAGGTAGCGTCGGCGCAGCAAATCCGAGTGGGGCTGTGTTTCCATCGATCCCAATTCGGAACGCATTCGACACGTCAACGGGGCCGGTGCAGGTGCCATTTCGATTCGCGGTCCGGCACTGTACGGGTTGAATAAGACCTGTGCCAAGCAGCGGCACTAAGACGAGGTCCACACCGTTCAACCGACCGTAGATCCGTCCGTAACCTGCGCGTATCACCGTTTTGTCTTCGCCAAACATATCTCCCATCCACCCTTCATTGGCGTGCGGATTCCATGCAACGGCCACACGCGGACTGAAGGATTTGTAGAAGGGGTTGTAAGGATACTTTGGCTTTCCGGCTGTGTTCCCAATCAGCGCGAATCCGACGGTGGGGTTGTAAACCTGACCCTGCAGAGCGGCCTGCTCACGAGCCGAGAGGTACTTCTCTATGTCGATTGGTTGAGCATTCGAATCTACCAATTCCACCTGCTTGCCGTTCGCCTCTACCGGAGGCATCTCCAGAGTCCAGCCGAGACCATAGGTGAGAGTGAATGTTGGCTTCATGTGCCAACTATCGCTGAAGTAAACGTTGTAATAAGGAATCGTGCTCTGATCGAACGCCGGAGTAAGAGGTGGATTCAGGCTGAGGTTTGTTCCGGTTCGCGTAAATGCAACTTGCGAATCCGTAACGATACCCAGCGCAGCCGCAGCAAACCGGTTGAAAGTGTTTGAACTTGGTCCGCCGAGCAACGACATATCCACAAGTCCAGCTCCAGCACCGTCACCGAGTTGATATGTCGGCGTGTAGTTGATGCCGCCGCCGTTATCGGTGCGTTGATGGTAGTTCCAGTTCCGCTGATACTGTCCGCCGAACTGAAACAGATGATTGCCGTGCAGCATGGTTATGTCGTCACGGAAGAAGTTGTCGTGTCCGTCCCAGAAGCGCGTACGCACGCTTTGCGCATTTACGTTATATGGGCTGAGTACACCGGTGCTCGATTCGCCAAGCGGCTCCATAGCTCCGCCTAACCCGGAAATTTGCGGTGGCGCGGCCTTGGTCGCCCATGCCCAGTAATTGCGCAGAAAGCTGTAATGAAAGTCGTTGGTAACATTCGAGCTGATGTTCGTGGTCAGTCCGGCAACGTAGTACCACGGCTGTTGCGGACGATTTGCAACTGAGGTCGGAACACCGAGCTTATCGTTCGGAAAGAAACCGCCAATATCCACCTGGCTGGTGACCGCACGAGTAAGCTTGTAATAGCGATAACTGGTGTTGAAGTGCCATTTAGAACCAAAATCGTGATCAAGGCGCGCGACGCCGAAGTTATCGTTCTGCGGAATTGCGACGTTAGCTTTGAAACCCTGTCCATTCAATCCATCGCAACGGCTTCCGAGAAGAGGGCCGCAGCTAGGATCGTTCGGCAAAGGCATGTACTTATTCCACATCTGCTGCACAATCGGGTCTATTCCGATTCCGCGAGGATCTAACGCCTTCAGATTGTACTGAGTGCCTTTGAAAGTGATGATTCCGTTCCGCAAGTTTGCCGATGGAACTGTTTTCTCGATGGTGGTTGAGTTCGGCCAGCGGAAACCCTGATAATTCCCAAACAAATAGGTCTTTCCACCGAGTATTTCTTTTGGAATGATCGGTCCGCCTAGAGCGGCGCCAAATCGGCTGTAGTGATAGTCGGGCTGCGGAGTTCCCGCCAGCTTGTTGTCCCAAGTGTTAGCGGAAAAATTGTTGTCAAAATAGTATTCATAAACAGTTCCATGCACGGAATTAGTCCCGCGCTTCGTTACGACCTGAATTTGAGCGCCGGATGAGTTATTGAAATCAGCAGTTTGGTTCGCAGTGTTTACTTTGAATTCTTCGACGCTATCTGCCGGCGTTGGCATCACGCCTGTCGGAGCTCCGCCGATCTGATTCGCAACGATGCCTCCGGTTGGATCGCCTGCGAAGCTGGGAGTGTAAACCTGCATGCTGCCGTCCATGTCGTTGGTATTGTTGCCTCCATCCAACTGGAACGTGCTCTGATCTACCACGGCTCCCGCTACACTGCCATCTGGACTCACTCCAGGCTGCAGCGTGGCGAAGGTGCTGACATCGCGACCGAGGCTAGGCAGTGATTCCAGCGCAATCCCAGTAACCGTGTTGCCGACCGTGGCGTTCATGGTTTGCAACTCGGTACCGGTGGTTTCGACAGTGATCTCCTGCGTAACGGAGCCTAAGGGAAGCTTCACATCTTCCGTAAGCGATTTACCTACCTCAACTGTCTGTCCTGGAATGTTTGCGGTTTGAAAACCTTGCTTTGTGATTTTTATGTCAAACGTTCCAGGATTAACGTTCACGAACACGTAATGCCCGGCCGTATTGGTAGTAGTCTTTGTAGTCGCATTCGTGCTTCTATCTACGATCGTGACTGTAGCATCCGGCACGACTGCGCCCGAAGGATCTGTTACAGTTCCCACGATCGTTCCGGTCGCGGTGGATTGCGCGAATCCGGAAATGAAGCTTAGCGTCAGCAGCGCTATAACTGCTGTAAGTTGAGCAATTGCGCTTAATACCCTTGCTCCGCAACTAGCCGGATGTGAGTATGGGGTGTGCTTACGGCTCTGGTGTGTCACAGAGAGCGTGTGACACGACTCGATTCGCCCTATCATTCGTTCCCTCCAGAATTGCCAGCGCTGAGAAGACGCTGGGTAAGAATCCAGAACGAATTATGAAAACGAGGCACTTCGCCGCGCCGTGCGGCTTCTTCGCGTCAAGCGGGGACGCTACTTCTATTAGGCCGCGCAGCTTAACACAACGCGGGAGGAATTGTCAGGGACAAAATGGGGTTTTGGCGGGTCAATAGGCGCAAAATTTGCATGTGCCGGATAACGGCTCTTTATCTATGTTGTACCGAGGACCGGCGCGCGGTCGGCGTTTTGCTGGCTCGAGCGAAGTGCCCAGCCGACGCCAGACCACTGCTGCGGATCACATCGGGCCTCTACACGCGATGCTGTGAGCTTTCTGGCTGGCAGTCGGAGCAGCCAGTAACAGGTTACTAGCTCCGCGCTGCTTATAGCCGCGTGGTGGAACCCCCAGCCATTCTGCTACTCTAAAAAATTAATCAGAAATGGCGAAAAAGATCCCTATTGGAATCCTGGGCGCTACCGGAATGGTCGGTCAGCGCTTTGTGCAGTTGCTTGAGCACCATCCGTGGTTTGAGGTTGCGTGGGTGGGGGCCTCTGAACGCTCGTCGGGCTTGCCTTATGCGGAGGCTGCGCGCTGGAAGCTGAACACGCCTATTCCCGAGCGCGTTGCGAAAATGCGCGTGTCGGACGCCTCGCCCGAGGGTGCTCCCAAAGTGATTTTTGCCGCTTTGGATGCGGCCATCGCCAGAGAGCTGGAGCCGAAGTTTGCCGAGGCAGGGCACGCGGTTATCACCAACTCCAGTGCCTTCCGCATGCATGAAGACGTCCCGCTGGTGATCCCCGAAGTCAACGGAGATCACCTGAAGCTCATCGAAAAACAGCCGACGCGCAAGCGCAATGGCGGCTTCATCGCTACGAATCCGAACTGTTCGGCGATTGGGCTGGTAATGGCGCTTGCGCCTTTGCACCGCAAGTTCGGAATCGAAGCCGTTTTCGTCGCCACGATGCAGGCGGTTTCCGGGGCTGGATATCCCGGCGTCGCGTCCCTCGACATCCTCGGGAATGTGATCCCGTTTATCTCGAAGGAAGAGGAGAAGCTGGAGGCCGAGAGCAAGAAACTGCTGGGTGAGCTCCGCAACGGGACGGTAAAAGCGGCGGGGTTTAAGATCAGCGCGCAGTGCAATCGCGTGGCGGTGGAAGACGGGCACACGGAATCGGTCTCAATCAAACTCAAAAAGCCGGCGAAACAGGAGGAGATTCTCGAAGCATGGTCAAGCTTCCGCGCCCGTCCGCAGGAAATATCTCTGCCCTTGGCGCCGGAACAGCCGGTCATCTACGACTCGGGAACCGATCGTCCGCAGCCACGGCTGGACGTAAATCGCGGCAAGGGCATGAGTGCCGTCGTGGGACGCCTGCGTCCGTGCAACCTGCTCGACTGGAAGTTCACCGTGCTCTCGCACAACACGATCCGCGGCGCAGCCGGCGCAGCCCTGCTCAATGCCGAACTGCTTAAGCATGATGGATACCTGGACTGAAACCGGAGTCAACACGAAGGTCACAAAGTTTGAAATGAAAGGTCACGAAGAAATCTCATTCCAACGGAATCCCCGCATTTCTCCGTGTCCCGGGTGTAACCTTCGTGGCCTTCGTGTTAACCCCCGGCTCCTGCAATGATCGTGATGAAATTCGGCGGGACCTCGGTTGAGGATTCTGCCGCGATAGATCGCGCTGCGAAGATCGTCGCCGAGCGGCGCGAGCGCATGCCCGTCGTCGTGGTCAGCGCGATGTCGAAGGTCACCGACCAGCTTCTCGCTGCCGGTCGGGCGGCAGGCGAAGGCGATCGCGAAAAGTCGCTGCAGCTTTCGCGCGGATTGCGCGAAAGGCATTACTCAACCGCCGGCGAACTGCTCGGCAGCGCCGTCTTCACCCAGTTCCATTCTGAACTCGAGAGCGATTTCGATGCGCTTGACGAACTCCTGCGCGGCATTGCCGCCGTCGGCGAGCTCACGCCTCGCACTACCGACTTGATCGCATCCTTTGGCGAGCGCATCTCCAGCCGCATGGTGACGGCAGCGTTCCTGCGCCGGGATCTCCCGGCTGCGCATGTCGATTCACGCCAATGCGTGATTACGGATGCGAATCACACCAAAGCCGTCCCGCTGTTTCCGGAAATCGATCTGCGTCTAGCGCACCACGTTCGACCGCTGCTTGAGCACGAGCAGATTCCCGTAATGGGAGGCTTCATCGGCAGCACCCGCGAAGGCGTGACGACGACTCTCGGACGCGGCGGGTCTGACTTCACGGCGGCCATTGTCGGCGCTGGATTAGATGCGCAGTCGATCGAGATATGGACCGACGTCGATGGCATGATGACCACCGATCCGCGCATCTGTCCCGATGCTCACCGCATCCGCACCATCAGCTTCGAGGAAGCAGCGGAACTCGCTTACTTCGGCGCGAAGGTTCTGCATCCGGCGACGCTGCTTCCCGTGGTGCAGAAAGACATTCCCGTTTTTGTACTCAACTCGCGCAATCCGACGTGTGAAGGCACCCGCATCACGGCGCGCGCGCCAGCCTGCCGAAATTACTTCAAGGCTATCGCTGCCAAGCGACGCATCACCATCGTCGATGTAGTGGCGACGCGCATGCTCATGGCGCACGGCTTCTTGAAGAGCATCTTCGAAGTCTTCGATCATCATCGTTGCCCGGTGGATATGGTCTCGACTTCAGAAGTAAGCGTTTCGCTCACTGTAGATTCGACCGAAGCGATTCCCGCCATCGCTGCCGATCTCGAGAAGTTGGCCGATGTTAAATATGAAGGCCGCAAGGCGATCGTCTGCCTGGTAGGCGAAAACATTCGCGGCACGCGCGGCATCGCAGCGAAAGTTTTCGGCGCACTGCCGGAGACGAATGTGCGTATGATTTCGCAAGGCGCGTCGGAGATTAACATCAGCTTCGTCATCGAAGAAGACGATGTGGAAGAAACCGTGCGCACGCTACACAAAGTGTTCTTCGCCAATCCCGACCCTGCGGTGTTCGCTTAACGCTTTTTAGAAATTGAACACGGAGGACACTGAGGGCACAGAGGACAGACCAAAATCCAGCCGCACCATATGTGTGATAAAGCGAAACTCCGGGACTTACGAGAACCAAATCTTCGCTTCCTTCGTGTCCTCCGTGTTCAATGGATTTGGTTTTGTTGCGGTTCTGAGTCAAAGACGAGAGCGCAATGAATCTTCTGCTACTGGGTCATGGAAAAACCGGAGCGTTGGTTGAGGAAGTTGCGCGCCAGCGCGGACACTCCGTCCGCGTGCTCACTTCGAAGGAGAACCTGCACGCCAGTGCGCTCGGCGCCGATCACCTGCGCGGAGTCGATGCGCTCATCGATTTCACCACTCCCGAAGCGGTCGTTGAGAACATCGAAGCGTGCATTCGCGCGCGCAAGCCGATTGTTGTTGGAACCACGGGCTGGTATCAGCACATTTCTCGCCTCGAAGAGCATGCGCGCAAGGAAAGTGCCGCGGTCCTGTACGGCTCAAACTTTTCCGTTGGCGTGAATGTTTTTTTTGAGATCGCCACGGCTGCAGCCAAAGCCGCCTCTCAGGGCTACGTGCCTACGATCGTCGAGCGCCATCACGTCCATAAAAAAGACGCTCCATCGGGCACGGCAGTCTCCATTCAGCAGATCTTTTCCAACTTGGGCAATCTGAAGGCAGAAATCACTTCGGTCCGCGAAGGCGAAACCGTCGGAACACACGTCATTCTGCTTGATTCCCCGAACGATACGATGATGCTCGTCCACGACGCGAAGAACCGCCGCGGCTTCGCCGACGGCGCTGTTCGCGCCGCCGAATGGCTCGTTGGCAAGACCGGATTTTATGAGTTCAGAAAGATCTATCGTGACCTACCCGCATAGCAGACTTTCAGCGATGGCCATGCTCACAGAGTCACAAGCGAAAGAATTTGCCCGCAAATGGATTCAAGCATGGAACGGCCACGATGTGGACGCGATCATGCACCACTACGATTCCGATGTTCTTCTTACCTCGCCGGTGGCATGCCAGCTCCTGAACGACGCATCCGGCACCGTGAAAGGAAGCGCAGCGCTGCGTAGCTACTTCAAACGCGGCTTGGAGCTGTATCCGAATCTGCACTTCGAACTCATTGACGTCATGTGCGGGATCTCCAGCGTTGTCCTGTACTACAAAAATCAGAAGGGTACAAAGACTGCTGAGTTCATGGAGTTTGCTGAGAGCGGAAAAGTTATTCGCGTGGTCGCAAATTACAGCGTGTAGGCGATTGCGTCTAACCTCGTGCTACCCTTGATTCTGTCCTCCTCAGCCGGGATGGCGGAACTGGCAGACGCAGCGGACTCAAAATCCGCCGAGGTTTACCCCTCGTGGGGGTTCGACCCCCCCTCCCGGCACCACGCCTGTTCGTCGGTTGCTGAGACTGGCTTCCCATCCAAGGCAGCACTGCGACTTAGAATGTCACCATGCCGATTACCGTCCGCTCGTACGCCAAGATCAATCTCGGATTAGCTATCGGCCCACTTCGCGAAGACGGATTCCACGAGTTGCGGACGGTCTATCAGACGATCGCTCTGCACGATGTGGTGAAGGTCGAGATTGGACGGGGCACTGGCATCGAGATTCGCTGCAAAAATCCCAAAGTTCCTCCTGACGAGTCGAACACCTGCTACCGCGTTGCCGATCGGTTCATGAAAGCAATCGGACAGCGCGGAAAAGTGGCAATCACGATCGAGAAGAACCTGCCGCTGCAAGGCGGATTGGGCGCTGCTTCGTCCAACGCGGTCGCGACCTTACTGGCGTTGGAGCGCGAGGCGCAGCGGGCGCTCGAGGCGGATGATCGACTGCGAATTTGCGAGGAGGTCGGCTCCGATCTGCCTCTCTTTCTTGTAGGCGGCACCGTTTACGGCGAAGGACGCGGCGAGCGAGTTCTTCCGATCGAAGATCTTCCTTCAGTGGATTGTGTCGTGGTTACGCCGGAGATCGGAATCTCCACGCCGCAGGCATTCGCGGACTGGGACACGCTTGCGGATCGCGAAACAACCGAGATCACGGGTTCGCGCGCGTCTTCGTCGCGGACAGCAACTTTGACCGTTGCTCCGCAATCCGCTAAAATCGTATCTTTCAGCCGCACCTTGTATTCGTGGCTGAGTAGCGGTTACAAGACTCCAGCATCCGGTGTTCCCGCACGAGGCGGGGACCGGGCCGAGACACAGCTTCTCGACCTCGTCCGTACCGGGATTGAGAACGACTTCGAACGCGTCGTATTCCCTCAACATCCCGAATTGCGTGACGTTAAGCGTGTGCTCTACGGCCAGGCCGGCGATGGAGCGCGTTATGCTTCGCTCTCCGGCTCTGGGTCGGCGGTTTACGGGCTGTTCGACTCGAAGCAAAAGGCCGAGGCTGCAGCGGAAAGGGTGCAGGCCATGGGCCACGCCGCCCATGTAACTACTACGCTGACAAGAAACCAATACTGGGAGACAATGTTAGTCAACCGCTGACGCTCGCGGCAACACTCAGCAGTCGGCATTCAGCGATCGGAACAAGCTGGTTACGTTGCAATTCTGAACGTTGATTGACGACTCACTGCTCCAGTCAACACGCAGTTAACCGAAACAGTTTTCGAATCAGCGCAGGAGTTTTTGGGCGGTCGACTAATGGTAGGTCAAGTGCCTTTGGAGCACTTTGTCTAGGTTCGAATCCTAGCCGCCCAGCCAGGAAGTGGGAGCGTCAGCAATTAGCAGTCAGCACTCAGCGAATCGAGTCTTAGCTGATTGCTGACTGTCGATTGCTGACGGCTTTCAAGCGGTAGTTCCCCATCGGAAAGAAAACCAGCTTTCACGAGGCTTGAGGAATGACGACGACCGCAGCAATTGCAGTAGAGAAGCAACAGCAGCAGAAGGGTCAGGCGAACGTGCAGACGCCGCCGACGCCGAAGGTTGAGCGCAAGCCGCAGCGGCATCGCGATAACGATCGCTTCAAGATCTTCTGCGGTTCGGCGAATGAGAAGCTCGCAGATGACATCTGCAAGTTTCTCGAAATCCCCCGCGGACAGGCGCATTTGCAGCGCTTCTCCGACGGTGAAGTTTATTTTCAGTTGCTGGAGAACGTGCGAGGCGCAGACGTATTCGTCGTGCAGCCCACGTGTTATCCGGTGGATCAGCACCTGATGGAGTTGCTGTTGATGATTGACGCGTTGAAACGAGCTTCGGCGCGGCGAATCACTACGGTGATTCCGTATTACGGATACTCGAGGCAGGACCGCAAGGACAAGCCGCGCGTTGCAGTCTCGGCGAAGCTGGTGGCGGACTTATTGACGACGGCCGGCGCGCATCGCGCGCTGGTGGTTGATTTGCACGCGCCGCAGATCCAGGGATTTTTCAATATCCCTGTAGACCACCTGTTTGCCTCGCCGGTGCTGGTGTCGGCGGTGAAGGAATTGAATTTGCCCGATCTGACGGTCGTATCGCCGGATGCGGGCGGTGTGGAGCGCGCGCGCTTCTTCGCCAAAAAGATGGACGCAGCGCTGGCCATCGTTGATAAACGTCGCACCGACATCAACGTGACCGAAGTGATGCATGTGATTGGCGATGTGAAAGGACGAACGGCGCTGATCCTCGATGACATCATCGACACGGCAGGCACGCTGGTGAAAACCGTTGATGCGCTGTTTGATGCCGGGGCGAGCAGAGTTCTGGCGTGCGCGTCGCATCCGGTGTTGTCAGGCCAGGCAGTGGAGCGAATTCACAAATCGCGGCTGGAGCAGGTGCTCGTGACCGACACGATCCCGCTCAGTGAAGCGGCGAAGGCCGAGCCAAAGATTAAGGTGCGCTCGATCGCGGGCCTGCTGGCACGCGCGATCGAGAGCATTCATGAAGAGACTTCAGTAAGTAGTCTTTTCAGCTAGAGCGACTTTCCAGGATTTTGGATTTTGGAATTGGGGAATCGGGTAATTGAGTAATCGAAATCGGGGTCAATTACCCGATTACGAAATTACACAATTACCAAATTCAGTAAGGACGTTATGCCAACTCAAGAACTCGTAGAAACACAACCACGGCCGGAGCAGGCGCGGACCAAGAACGCCGCGCGGCGCGTGCGCGCCAGCGGACGCATTCCCGCGATTGTTTATGGCGCGAAGAAGGAATCGGTCGCAGTGACGGTCGATCCGAAGCAGATCGGCCGCATCCTTCACTCCGACAGCGGACACAACACGGTATTCGACCTGAAGGTCGGCAACGAGCAGACCAAGGCGATGATCGTCGATTGGCAGTACGAGCCCATTAAGGGTTCTCTGATGCACATCGACCTGAAGCGCATCGCGATGGACCAGACGCTACGCGTGAGTGTGCCGGTGCAGTTGACCGGCGTTCCGGAAGGCGTGAAGACGCAAGGCGGAATCCTGGAGCAGATGTTGCGCGAGGTCGAAATCGAGTGCCTGCCTGGCGACATTCCCGATCAGATCGATCTCGATGTCACAGCGCTGGTCTTCGGACAAGTGCTGCGCGTTTCCGATCTTCCACACACCGGCAAGATCAAGTTTGTGACGGATGAGACGCAGCCTGTGGCGCACATCACGTCAGTGAAAGAAGTTGTCGAAGCGGCCCCGGCTGAGGCTGGCGCTGAAGCGGCGGCTGCGGCTCCGGCTGAGCCCGAGGTCATCAAGAAGGGCAAGCAGGAGACCGAGGAAGCTGCGCCTGAGGCGGGCGGCAAGGCCGAAGGTGGTAAGAAGGCCGAGGGCAAGAAATAGGAGTGAAGCTGGTTGTCGGTCTCGGCAATCCGGGCATCGAGTACCAGTTCACGCCGCACAATCTCGGATTCCTGACGATCGATCGTCTCGCCGAACGCGCGAACGTCGATGTCGCCAGCCGCAGATGTCAGGCGGCAACGGCTAAGACGAAGATCGCCGGGCACGAGGTCATGCTGGCTAAGCCAGAGACCTTCATGAACCTGAGCGGTCTCTCGGTGCGCAAGCTGGTCGATGAGCTCGAGATCGAGCCGGCAAACGGATTGATTGTCGTTTACGACGAGCTTGATCTTCCGTTCGGCACGCTGCGAATTAAACAGCGCGGCGGGACGGCGGGGCACAACGGAGTCGAGTCGCTGGTTGGATCCCTCGGCACGGATGAGTTCATCAGGATCAGATTGGGAATTCAACCCGATCATCCGGTACGCGACGGCGCGAAGTTCGTGCTCGGCCAGTTCAGGAAGTCGCAGCTTGAAGCGGTAAGCGACTTAGTTGATCGTGGAGCCGATGCGGTCGAAGCGATATTGAAAGACGGCGTGGCTGCGGCAATGAATCGCTTCAACCAAAGGCCGAAGAAAGAAGACATGTAAGCCGTCTTTAGATTTGAGGTGGAAGCCCCCGACTTTCAGTCGGGGGGCACGGTGCGAGCCGTGCAGCCTAAGGAGCAGCACACGAATGGCGCTTTAGCGCTGGTGGACGCGCAGAGCGCGCTTCGCGCGGGGACCAGCGCTAAAGCGCTGAGTTTCGACAATCGCGAATTATTGCGAGGCTCGCGCCTCGCACCCCCGACTGAAGTCGGGGGCTTCCACCAACTGATAACAGTTTCGGAAGAGAGAACAGAATGCAACGTACATACGAAGTGATGTTTATTATCCGGCCCGACCTGCAGGAGGAAGATCTCGACAAGCTGATCTCCAACCTCGAACAGCAGGCGGCCAATGCCGGAGCAACTGTAAAGAACCTCGAGCGCATGGGCAAGCGTCGACTCGCCTATCTTGTGCGCAAGTTCACAGATGGCTTTTACGTGCTGCTTACGGTCGAAGCCGATGGCAAAGCGATTCACGAGATCGAGCGCCGTCTGCGTGTCTCGGAACCGGTGATCAAGTTCATCAGCGTCCGCATTGACGAAGAGCAGAAGCGCCTCGACAAGATCGCCAAGATCCGCGCGACGAAGGTGAAGCGCTCGACTTCGGAGCCAGCGCCGGCGCCAGTGGAAGCGGCGCCTGCACCAGCCGCAACTGCGTAAAAGAAGCTGCTGGCTACTAGCTGCTAGCTTCTAGCCTGCGCATTTAAACGGCTGCGTCGAATTCGCAGTTGTCCGGTTCTCGGCCGAACAACCGAAGCACACCACCCACGCACGATTGAATTTAACGGAGTGAGCTAGAGCCTGGTAGCTAGCAGCTAGTAGCTCCAAGGAGATATATGTCAGACACACCAACACCTACCGGCGCAGCCGGTGCAACTCAAGATCGCGGACCTCGTCGTGACGGCCGTCCCGGAGGTCCTGGCGGAGGCGGACGAGAAGGCGGACGCAAATTCTTCCGCCGAAAAAAAGTCTGCAAGTTCTGCGTCGAGAAGATCGACGCAATCAACTACAAAGACGTCCGGCTGCTCTCCGGATTCGTTGCCGAGCGTGGCAAGATCGTCCCGCGGCGACTGACGGGCGTGTGCACGCCGCATCAGCGCCGATTGAGCGCGGCAATCAAGCAGGCGCGCAACATCGCCCTGCTGCCGTTTGCAGCAAGGTAAAGACGCTGCTGGCTACTAGCCACTGGCTCCCGGCTCCTTCCGGGAATCTGTTGGCCGTGTCGCCGGTGCAACAGTTACTTGAAAAGAATCTGCTGCTTGGGCGAAGGAGGCCAGGAGCTGAGCGAATTTAGCCAGTGGCCGGAAGCCAGAAGCTAGCAGCCAGGAGCTTGTTTTCATGGAAGTCATTCTCAAAGAAGATGTCGAAAAGCTCGGCCATCGCGGCGAGATCGTGAAAGTCGCCGAAGGATACGGCCGCAATTTCCTTTTGCCGCGCAAGCTTGCCATTGAAGCAAGCCGCGCCAACAAGGCTGTCATCGAGCAGATGAAGGCTGCAGCCGTCCGCAAGTCGGCAAAAGAAAAGACCAGTGCCGAAGCTCTCGCGCAGCAGCTCAACGATGTGCAGCTTACGTTCGAGCGCAAAGTCGGCGAGAAGGATCACCTCTTCGGATCCGTTACTTCCGCCGAGATCGCGAGCGCGCTCGAAGCAAAGGGCTTCAACGTCGATCGTCGCAAGATTCACCTCGACGATCCGCTCAAGAGCCTCGGCGAATTCCATGTGCCGATCAAGCTGCACCGCGAAGTCACGGCGCACGTGAAGGTCACAGTGAATCGCGAGGGCGGCGAAGCAGGGGCGTAGAGATGCAAACGCTGCACGAGTTAGAGAAGCGAGCCGAAGTGCATCGCCTCGAAGCTCTGAAGAAGATCGAGGCTCTCTCCCAACCTTCGTCCCAGGAACAGGAACTCGGGCCCGTGCCATCGGCGGACGGGCCCGCGGATCCCACAGTCCTGGCTACCTCCGTGTCCCACCAGCAGCACTAATCCGGCATCGCACTATCGAGGAGACTCGATAGACATGCACGATGATCTCGAAAAGTTAACTAAAGCTCTGCGCTTCACGCTCGGAGCCACCGCCTGCGCAGCCGGCGCGGACAAATTCTTCAACCTCCTTACCGATTGGGAGAAGTACCTGTCTCCGATGGTCGCTGAGCGCCTGCCCATCAGTCCGGGCGCGTTCATGCGCATCGTCGGCGTGGTTGAAATGGCAGTGGGAGCGGGCATCTTGTCGGGATATGAGCGACCTGCAGGATATGTCTGCTCAGCATGGCTGCTTGCGATCACCGGAAATCTGCTCACAAAACCAGAGCACCTCGATGTTGCGGCCCGCGACCTGAATATGGCGCTGGAAGCGTTCACGCTGGCTACACTCGCTGGTCTGAAATCTAGAGCTGTGGAAGAACAGAAAGAAGAACTTCTGTCTGCAGCCTAGTCGGTTAATGCGGTCGGTTTGTATGGACAGTGGAAGCCGGTCTCCGCTCAAGCCGAAGAACTCACAATCGCAACGTTGGCTCGATCGGCGGCCTCAACGATGCGCTCACCGTCCAGGAAAAGACATCGCTGAGCATCAACGGCGAGACACGTGGCTCCGGCCTTCTGCATTGTTTCGATTGTTCTGATTCCTATTACGGGAACGTCGAAGCGCAGGTCCTGATTTGGCTTGGCGACTTTCACTACCGTCAGCGCTCGGCTGAGAAATGATTCGGGTGTTTCATCGTGATGGAGGGTGCGCATGATCTCTCCGGCACGATGAATTGTCGCGTCGGTTCCTTCCATAGCTTCGACCGCCACACACGCTGACTCGGCAATCACGACGGTTTGTCCGATGTCGTGCTGCGCCAGTTCCCGCGCGACTCTGCGCCCGTACTCTACGTTCTTCAGTTCGGCTTCGCTTGGCGCACGCCGCGTCAAAACCCCTTCCCTGGCCAGCAGCGGCTCCAGGTAGGAAGTGGAACTCAACATCGTGATGCCTTCGTCGGCCAGAACCTTGGTCACGGCGCCGAGGAGCGAATCAGTGTTCCGAGTCCCGAGTGACAACAGCAGCTTCGCCAGCCTCCAATCGGGACGGATACTAGAGAAGATCTGCTTGTGCTTCACCTGGCCCGCCATGATCGCGCGCGCGACGCCCTCTTTGTGGAACGTATCGATCAGCTTCGAGAGTTCACCGAGTGAAAGCCAGTGCAGGCGAATATCAGAATCGCGCGCGGCGCGATCTGTGATCTCCGGCTCGGTTTCTTCTTTGATCGCAGCCACCACTACCCGTTCGCCCTTCGCCCGCGCTGCGTCGAGTACCAGAAAGGGAAACCGGCCATTGCCGGCTATTAGACCGAGCGGACCGGAAGAATCGGGTGATCGGGTCATCGGGTGATCGGGCGATCTAGAACCAGCGACGTGGCGCGAATCACACCGAGTTCACAGAACCTGGTGTAAGTGAACATTTGCAGTGGGGTGGCTTTTACTTCACCCGATGACCCGATCACCCGATCACCCGATCTCACTTCAGAATTCCTCTTTCCGATCCTTCTACGAACTTCACCAGCCGCTCAACATCTTCGCCGAGATCACTTTCGGCCTTCAGTTTCGCGACCGCCTCTCCAATGTTCATTTTGGAACTGAGCAGCAAGCGATATGCGGACTGGATTTTTCGCAGCCGCTCCTTGGTGAACCCCTTCCGCTGCAGTCCGACTGAGTTCATCCCGAAGGCATGAACATCGCGCTTGGCGCTGGTGAGAGAAAACGGGAGCACGTCCTGGGTAATCGTCGTACCACCGCCGATATACGAATAGGCGCCAATGCGTACGAACTGATGCACCGGGCATAGCGCGCCAACTACCGCATACTCCTCCACCGTGACGTGTCCAGCGAGGGTCGCTGCGTTGGCCATGATCACGTTATCGGCAATGGTGCAGTCGTGCGCAATGTGCGTGTAGGCCATGATCAGGCAGTTGCTGCCGACTCGCGTAACACCTCCGCCGGCCGGTGTTCCGCGATGCATCGTCACGCTCTCGCGGATCGTGTTGTTATCACCAATCTCGAGCCGAGTCTTCTCGCCTTTGAACTTCAGATCCTGCGGTTCCAGACCGAGGGTAGCGAAAGGAAACACGCGGTTGCCTGAACCCATGCGCGTCGGTCCCTTGAGCACAACATGAGAGAGCAACTCGCAGTTGTCGCCCATCTCGACGTCCTCGCCCACAATGCAGAAGGGACCGATCGTGCAGCTCTCAGGAATGCGCGCAGCGGGATCGACGATTGCAGTCGGATGAATGCGGGCGCTCACGCAGGGCGGCTCACCAATTGACATGTGACTGTCGCCTCGCAGGCAAGCTTGTCGCCGACGTAAACATTGCCCTGCATCTTCACCGCAGTGGATCGCCACGCGAGCACATCCACTTCGACGCGAAGCTGGTCTCCGGGCGTGACCGGCTTGCGGAATTTCGCGCGCTCGATTCCGGTGAAGACCATCAGCTTTTGATCGCGATCGGGAATTTCCGTGAGCAGCAGAGCGCCTCCGGCCTGCGCGATCGCTTCCACGATGAGCACGCCAGGCATGATCGGATATCCAGGGAAGTGTCCCATGAAGTGAGGCTCGTTCGCCGTTACGTTCTTAATGGCGACGATGCGCTTCTTGCGCTCGATCTCGATTACGCGATCGATAAGCAGAAACGGATAGCGATGCGGCAGAATCGCCTGAATTTCCGTGATGTCGAGCGTCTTCTTTTCGGTCGCGGGGGCTTCAGCTTCGATTGTGGAGACGCTGTCTTGTTCTTCTGCATTCATGGTCAGGACTAGACTCGGAGATCACGGACTCTTCTTTACTGTCGTTCCGAACCGCCGGGTTCGCGGTGAGGAATCCCTAAATAACGCTAATGCTCGTCGCATTCGCGAGCGGCACTTCCCAGAGCTCGTTGGTCTTTATAGGGATTCCTCCGCCAAAAACCAGGCGTTCGGAATGACAAACCAACCGCTCGGTGACCTCCGTGTTCGCTCTTTTCCTAAGCGGGAAATTATAGTTTCTCGGCTTGCGACTTGGCGAATCTATGCTGGATGGTAAGCTCAACAGCGCATGATTTCGCTTGCCCATGCCCGCGCGCGGCAGGAGCAGCTCCTCTCGGATCTGAAGGCGATGGTCGAGATGGAGTCTCCGAGCAGCGACAAAGGCGCGCTCGACCATCTCGCTGAATTCCTTGCCTCCCGCCTCGAACACTACGGCGGACACGCTCAGATCCACTCCGCTGCCGAAACCGGCAATCACGTTCAGGCCGATTTCGCCGGAGTCACGGATACGAAGCCCGTGCTGCTGCTGGGTCACATCGATACCGTTTGGGACATCGGCACACTCAAGCAGATGCCGTTTCGCATCAGCGATGGGCGCGTCTGGGGCCCTGGCGTTCTCGACATGAAAGCCGGCATTTCCATCGCCCTGCACGCGATGGCGCTGCTGCAGGAGCACCACAGCCCTCATCCTCCGGTCCGCATGCTGTTCGTGTCCGACGAAGAAATAGGCAGCCACGTCTCGCGTCCGATCACGCAGAAGCTCGCGCTCGAATCGCAGGCTGTCCTCGTGCTTGAACCGGGACAGGGGCTGGATGGTGCGCTGAAAACGTCGCGCAAGGGCGTAGGCGTCTATGAAATCAAAGTGATGGGCGAAGCCGCGCACGCCGGAGTCGATCCTGGACAGGGCGCGAGCGCCATTCACGAGCTAGCTCATCAAATCGAAACCATCTCTGCGTTCACTGACATCAAGCGGCGCATGACTGCCAACGTCGGCCTGATTCGCGGCGGAACGCGCAGCAACGTGATCGCCGCTGAGGCTTGGGCGGAAGTGGATGTTCGCGTTAAGACTGCAGCCGATGGCCGCGAAATTGACCAGAAGATGAAGTCGCTGCGTCCACGAGACTCGCGCTGCAAAGTCGAAGTCACAGGCCAGATCAACCGCCCGCCGATGGAACGCACGGAAAAGGGAGTAGCTCTTTATCGCAAAGCGGCGCAAGTGGCCCAATCGCTAGGCTTCAAAGTCGATGAGCAGTCCACCGGAGGGGGCTCGGATGGGAATTTCACGGCGGCTTTAGGAGTCCCTACATTAGACGGCCTGGGAGCCGTCGGCGAAGGAGCCCATGCGATCAACGAATCGATCCTGCTGGACCAGATCGGCCCACGAACGGCGCTTCTGGCGGGATTAATCGCCTCGCTTTGAGCTCGATTGAACACGGAAGATACAGAGGACACAGAGGTTTTGTTTTGTCATTCCGGCGCGTGCTTTACGGGTGGCAATCCAACAATTCGCGATCGCTTCAGGCCAGAATTAGAACAATTATGCTTGCAGCCCCTTTGTTCTGAGTACTGACAGGACCCATCATCCGCAGAATACAGATTTCGACAATAGAAGCTGACCTTAGAATGACCTCTTACAAATCCTCCGCGCCCTCCGTGGCCTCCGTCTTCAATTCTGCAGCCCCGCATCTTTCACGGCGAAACCGGGTTTATTTTGACGCAGGCGGCATAAACCGCCTATCATCAGCCATACAGCATTCTTTTTGGGGGTAGTTCATGTTTGGCGGCAAATTAGGCATTCCTGAGCTGTTGCTTCTGCTCGGCATTGCCCTCCTGATTTTTGGACCGGGCAAGCTGGCCGACTTCGGCAAAGGTCTCGGCGAAGGCATCAAGAATTTCAAGAGCGCGGTAAAAGAAGGCGAGCACAGCACTACGACAGAAGAGAAGAAATAGTTTCCCTCCTTTCTCGCTGTGGCTCTCCGTCAACTTCTTAGCGCTTCCGGCGCATGCTCGCGGAGCATGCGATAGACCAGCGGCACCGGCAATCCCACTACATTGAAGTAGCAGCCTTCGATGCGCGAGATCCATCGCGACGCGACGCCTTGGATCGCGTACGCGCCCGCTTTGTCCATCGGCTCAGCAGTTGCGACATAGGCGTAGATCTCCTCGTGGCTGATCGGCTGCATGAATACGGTGGTGGTTTCCGCTGCGTCCTTTGACTGCCACTCGCCTGCTTCATTCCACATCAGGCAGACGCCCGTGATCACGTGGTGACTGCGCCCACTCAGCATCTGCAGCATGCGTGCCGCGTCGTCGGCAGTGCGCGGTTTTCCCAATGGAATTCCCGTTTTGAGATCGAGTACGACTTCGGTATCAGCAGCAAGAATGGGGTCGGCGCGGCTCGCTTGCCGGGCAACACAGCTCGCCTTCTCGCGCGCCAGCCGACGCACGCACATTTCCGGCGTCTCCCCTGGGCGATGTTCTTCAGGTGCGTTCGACGCTTGTACCGAAAAGGCAATCAGCGCGTTTCGCAAAAGCTCCTGTCTGCGCGGCGACGCGGAGGCGAGGATGAGCATGACTCTACTCTAAATCGTCGCGCGGAAAAGCCTCGCATTTCGGGATTCCGTGATCTCACGATTTCGTGATTGCAAATCGCAGTCGCAAAGCTTCCTTACCGCAAGATTGTCCGCAACAGGTTGGCTGTTTGTATCTGCTCGCTGCGCGAGGCATTCTCGCGCGCGATTCCCGACAGGCGATCGGAGACCGCAATCACTGCAGCGTTCCCGCTCAGGTACATCCGTCCAGAAGGGTCATCGATGCGCCATCCACTCTTGTAACGGACCAGATGAAACCGGACAGCCTGGGCTGAGGACTTACCATCCGCAGCATTTGCAGTCATGCGGCCGGCTGCTCGAATTTTGGCCTCGATGGTTCCTGAGCTTCCCTGAAGGTGTACCCGCTCCACTTTGAGCGACTCGACGATGACCACCTCGCTCGCTTCTTCCCATCGATCCTGGCGCTCGTCTGAAGAGGTACTCCAGAGCTGCAGCATCGCCTTTTCGACGGCCGCCTTCGTCGGACGCTCCCGATTCAGGAACAAAACTTCCGTGTACTCGGGCCGCAGAGTTGTCTGCGCCGGCTTGAGCGCCGACTTTGGCTCGTCCGACGCAAGTTCCGTTTTGGGAGGGGCTGAGTCGTCGATCGCAGCTCTCAGTGTATTAGCGCCAGGGCGAACCCGCTCGCCTGCGTGCAGCAGATAGCGAAAGAAGCGCACCGGACCGCGTCTGCGCCACACGGGCGAATCGTAAGTATCGACTTTGGGTCCAGTGCTCAGAGAGCTGTAGAAGGAGTGCTCGCCGGGATCGACAACCAGACCAACGTGCCCCCGCCATACGATCAGATCGCCGGGTTGCGGCGTCCGCACTCGTTCGAAACTGTCCACGCCGCGATAAAGGTCCATTGACGGCACGTATGTGTAGTGCAGGCCGGCGAGTTCATAGATGTCGTGTACCAGATGCGAGCAGTCCTCTTCAGGATCGATCTGGGAACTGTTCTGACGGGCGTTCTCGATGATCGCGGCTCCCTCGCGCCAGGTTAGCGGACGGGCATCATTCTCACTGCGCGTGGTCGCGCTCTGTTCGGGCGACGCCTGCGCGTATAGAGCACTTCCGATCAGCAAGGTAAAAAGAAGAAAAAAAGACTTCATAGCTACTCTGAATCCAACCCAAGTTTGATGCCGAAATCTCGTATCGCGAGCATAACGAAAGTGCCTGCGGCTTTTGGCGACTAAAGCTTATGAGTGGTTAACTTACGAGTAACCAGTCCTCATGAGTAACCGCTTAATGTCTCCCAGACTTGTCATCCCTCGCTCCGCCGCGATGATGCTTCCTGATCGCAATGTGACTTTGCGGAGCAAGGGATCTGTTGCTCATTGACTAACAAGCAACAGCAGATCCCCTCGACCGCAACATCAGCGCGTTCGCGAACCTGAGAACTGACATGCTGTCGAAGGGATGACAAGTCAAGACGGGTTCCTCCTGGATCCAGCAACCGAAATTCTTTCGCCCTCATTTACACTGAACTGCAATTTCCTCCAGGAGAGCCGATTGAACTTCATAAAAGGCGCAGTCCTGTTCGTGCTCCTAGCGGCAAGTTTCTCCACAGCGCAGATCGACCCCTCTACTCGCGAACTCTCGCACGACATCTTCAAGCAGCTCATAGAAATCAACACGACGGACTCTGTAGGCAATGTGACCACTGCAGCCGAGGCCATGGCGCAACGGCTGCGCGATGCAGGGTTTACCGATTCGGACATTCAAGTCATCGGCGCGAACGACCGCAAGAAAAACATGGTTGCGCGCCTGCACGGCACCGGCAAACACAAACCCGTGCTGCTGATCGGACACCTCGACGTAGTCGAGGCCAGGCGCAGCGACTGGACCACCGATCCTTTCCAGTTCGTCGAGAAAGACGGCTACTTCTACGGACGCGGAACGCAGGACATGAAAGGCGCCGACGCGGTTCTTGTTACGACGATGATCCGCTTCAAGAAAGAAGGCTACCGTCCCGACCGCGACATCATTCTCACCCTCACCGCCGATGAGGAAGGCGGAAGCTCCAACGGAGTTGAATGGCTGGTGAAGAATCATCGCGACTTGATCGATGCCGAGTTTGTTTTGAATCCGGACGGCGGCGGAGTGCAGCTGGAAAACGGCAAGCCGCTGATGATGGAGATGGACGCCACTGAGAAGCTCTATTCTGACTATCGTCTCACCGCGACCAATCCCGGCGGACACAGTTCGCTCCCCGTTCCCGACAACGCGATCTACCACATCACTGACGCGCTCTCGCGTCTCGAAAAGTTTCAATTTCCCTTCGAGTTGAACAATGTCACGCGCGCGTACTTCGAGCAGATGTCGAAGATCGAGCACGGCCAACGAGCCGCGGACATGAAAGCCATTCTCTCGAATCCTCCAGATCAGCAGGCAATCGCGCGACTTTCGCAAGACCCGATCAACCATGCGCTCATGCACACCACCTGCGTAGCCACTCGCATCGACGGTGGCCACGCGAATAACGCTCTTCCCCAGACTGCGCATGCGAATGTGAACTGCCGCATTCTTCCCGGCCATGGAATCTTCGAAACGCGCGAGACGCTGGTCAAAGTCTTCAATGACCCAAAGGTCACGGTGAACGATGTCGGCAGCAATGGCGAGATCGAAACCGGACCTTCCCAGCGCAAATCGTTCCCGCCTCCGCCGCTGCTGCCGCAGGTCATGAAGCCTCTGGAGGAGGTGACCCAGCAGATGTGGCCCGGCACTCCGGTTGTGCCGGCGATGGCGACCGGAGCTTCCGATGCGGTGTACACCATTCCAGCAGGGCTGCCGACCTACGGCGTCTCCGGGCTGGCGCTGGAAAACAACGACATTCGTGCGCACGGCAAGGATGAACGCCTGCCTGTAAAGTCCTTCTACGATGGGGTGGATTTTTATTACCGATACTTGAAACTGGTGACCTCCCAGGACTACAAATGACGGTTTCAAATTTGTACTTGGTCAATGCCGCTGGAGTGCGGCCTGCAAGCGCAACAAAAAGTGTGCGCATCGCATCCTATGCAGCGCAGCAGCGTATGACCGGCAACCGCGCTGAGGTGCGGCGCCATGAGCAGTCAGCCGAACATCGGGCCTCCACGTGAAGAGTCTTTCGACGCGAACTTCTACTCGCGCCTCATCAATTCGCTGGACGCCATCATCTGGGAAGCCGACGCCAAGACGTTCCAATTTCGCTTTGTAAGCCCGCAAGCCGAGCGCATTGTTGGGTTTCCTCCCCAGCAGTGGATCACCGAAGCTGACTTCTGGCGCAGGCACACGCATCCCGACGATGTGGAGTGGTGCGCGGCGTTTTGCCGGGATTGCACCGCGCGCGGTGTCGATCATGTGTTCGAGTACCGCATGGTTGGCCCGGACAATCGCATCGTCTGGCTGCGCGATGTCGTCACTGTAGTTAACGACCCTGGAGAGCGCCCGGTACTGCGCGGGCTGATGCTCGACATTACCAAGCGCAAGCGCGCCGAAGAGAACCTGACTCGTATTAGCACAGCCGTCGAGCACTCAAGCGACGGCATCGCGATCGCCGATCCCCCAGGAAAGTCTCTCTATCACAATCCCGCCTTCATCAAGCTCACGGGCTACGACGTCGAGAGCATCAATGTGATCGGCGGGCTTCCCGCTCTGGTCATCGAGCCGGCGCTGCAGTCACAAGTCCGCGCGGCCGATCTCGCGGGCGCCTCCTGGCACGGCGAGCTTGCGCTGCGAACAAAAGAGGGCCGCACGAAGGTGGTGTACGCAACTCGCGATCCCATTCGCGATGCTCAAAACCGTGTGTTGGGCGTGGTGAGCGTATGCGAAGATCTGACCGAGCGGCGCGAGATGGAGCGTCAATTCCGTCATGCGCAGAAGATGGAAGCGATCGGACGGCTCGCCGGAGGCATCGCTCACGACTTCAACAATCTGCTGAACGTGATCGGCGGCTACGGCGAGCTGGCGCTCATGCGGGTAGAGCCGGAGAATCCGGTCGCGCGCTATTTGCAGGGCATTCGACAAGCAGTGGAACGTGGAGGCTCGCTCACCCGCCATCTGCTCGCCTTCAGCCGCCAGCAACTGCTGGAGCCTACCGTACTGAATCTGAATCGCGTCGTCGAAGACATGTCCGACATGCTCCGCCGCGTTATCGGACCGACGATCGAATTGGTCACCTTTTTCGACTCGGATCTAAAGCTCGTCAAGGTGGACCGCGGCGAGTTGGAACATCTCATCATGAACCTTGTGGTAAACGCGCGAGACGCGATGCCCCAAGGGGGCACACTGGAAATCCGCACGGGCAACGCCACGATCCACACGCAGAACTCAGCTGCGCTCGCCCACCGCACGGCTCCGGGAGAGTACGTGAGACTTTCGGTCCGCGATTCCGGAATGGGAATAGACGTCAACACGCAGCAGCGGATCTTCGAGCCTTTCTTCACCACAAAAGAATTCGGCAAAGGCACCGGACTCGGGCTCTCGATCGTGTATGGGATCGTGCAGCAGAGCGGCGGATTCGTCACGGTCGAAAGCGAGCCAGGGAAAGGAAGCATTTTCGAGGTCTATCTGCCGCAGGCCTCCGGAGCTGCGCAGCCGACCTCGGACGATGATTACGTTGCGAGCCGCGAAAGCACGCAGCGCGGAACCATCCTGCTCGTTGAGGATGAAGCCGCGCTGCGCGAGCTCACGCGCGAGGCCCTGGCTGCCGCCGGCTACGAGGTACTCGAAGCCCCTAATGGCAACGAGGCGATCGCTCTCTGCCAGAGCCATTTTGGGCCGATCGATCTCCTGATCGCCGACGTGGTTATGCCAAAAATGCGCGGCGACGATCTCGCGCGGCGGGTGAAAGAATTGCATCCCGAAGCGCACGTTCTTTTCACTTCGGGATATACCGCGACTTCCGTGGTGGAGAGTGTCGAGAATGCCTCGTTCCTGCAGAAACCATATCGTTTTCGTGATCTCGCCGAACGCATCCGGCAGATTCTGCATGAGCCCAACCGCGCCGCTTCATGAGTGAAAGAGCGAACACGAAGGTCACGAAGGTAAACACAAGAGGTCACGGAGATTCTTCGTGACCTTCACTGCCTTCACTTCGTGACCTTCGTGTTCACTCTTCCTCGCCGCGCAGCGATGCTCTAGTCTGATTTCATGGACATTCGCCTCACACCGATCGAAGCCCGCGTGCTCGGTTCCCTGATCGAGAAAGACATCACAACGCCTGACTACTATCCGCTGTCGCTGAACGCGCTGGTGAACGCCTGCAATCAAAAGAACAATCGCGAGCCAGTGACGAACCTTGACGAGAATGCCGTACGCGACGCTCTCGGCGGTTTACAGGAGCAGCACCTGGCGGGTCCGGCCCGTGGAGCCGATAGTCGAGTCACCAAGTACGAACATCGCTTCCAGGAAGTCTTCAATCTCACTCGCGGCGAAACCGCGCTGCTATGCGTTCTCCTGTTGCGTGGTCCGCAAACGCCTGGTGAACTGCGGGGACGCACCGAGCGCATGTTTCGCTTTGAGCACCTCGACGATGTCGAAGCCGCTTTGCGCCGACTCATGGAACACGATCCGCCGCTGGTGACGATATTGCCGCGCCAACCCGGAACGAAGGAGGCGCGATATGCACATCTGCTCGCCGCCGAGCCCCAGCAGCACAATGTCAATGCTCTCGTGCTCCAAGGTTCAACCGATGGCGATCGCGTGGAGAGGCTCGAATCCGAACTTGCCGAATTGCGTCGCGGGTTGGAGGCGCTCCGTCATGACTTCGATCATTTCAAGAAACAGTTCTAAGTGCGACCAAGACTGGAGATGAACGCGACTAGCGCGTAAAGAGGCGGTTCATCTATTACTCTGCGTCCATGCTGGTGGAAGCACTCGACGCAATCGGGAGCACCTCGCAGGCTGTGTAGCTTGTACCCACGTCGCGAGCGCGTAACAGAACATCCGTTGCGCAGAACTCCGACCTCCTCAGCGTATAGAATGAATCGAAACGGAGGCGCGCATGAAGCGTCGTGATTTCCTCGTCCGTTCCGCCTACGGTTTGGGGGCTGCGTGGCTAAGCTCTCATCCTTTCGCTACGAATCTTCTCAGCCAGACTCTCCCTCGACGTTTCGCTGCAAGCGATACGGTTACGCTCGGCAAAACCGGAATCAAGACCAGCCGCTTGGCAATGGGCACCGGCACCGTTGGGTTCGGACACACCTCGCATCAAAGCTCGCTCGGAGTTAAGGGTCTATCTGAGCTTCTGCTGAATGGCTACGATCACGGTCTCCGATTCTTTGATACTGCAGATTCCTACGGCAGCCATCCGCATGTGGCCGAGGCCATTCGGCAGCTTCCGCGCGACAAAGTCACGGTGATGACGAAGACATGGGCGCGCGATCCGCAAACCGCGCGTGCCGATCTTGATCGCTTCCGCCGCGAGTTGAAGACTGACTATCTCGACATCTGCCTCATGCACTGTGTGACAGAAGGCGATTGGACTACGCGCTTCCGCGGCGTAATGGACGTGCTGTCCGAAGCGAAAGAAAAAGGCATCATAAGAACCCACGGCTGCTCGTGCCACAGCATCGAAGCGCTTCGTGCTGCTGCGAAATCTCCATGGGTGGAAGTTGATCTGGTACGGATGAATCCAATTGGATCGCACATGGATGCCGAACCTGAAACTGTGGCCGGCGTCATTCGAGAGATGCGGGCATCAGGAAAGGGAATTATCGGAATGAAAATTCTCGGTCAGGGCGATCTCAGAAATCGTCAGGACGAGGCGCTGAAGTTTGCGCTTTCGCTCGGCACTTTGGACGCCTTTACGATTGGGGCCGAAAGCAAGGCGGAACAGGAAGATCTGATCCGCAGAATCGGAACAGTGGCGTAAGACCTGCGGGCAGGTGGTATCAAGAAATCAATAGCAATCCCGCTGGCGCAGAGCTTTCCTAATGCTCTGCTGTTGAGCCGAACCCAGGAGGCTTCTATGAAACGTCGCGAGTTCCTCAAGGCAATCGCCGTTACCGGAATTGCCTCTTCGCTGGATCCAGTTCTCAGTGCAGCTGCCGGTTCGATTCCGCGGCGGACGCTCGGCCATACCGGCGAGAAGGTTTCGATAGTAGGACTAGGTGGGTACCATATCGGGAATCAGAAGGACGAGAGCGAAAGCATCCGCCTCATTCGAATGGCTCTCGATGAAGGTATCAACTTCCTCGACAACTGCTGGGATTACAACGGTGGACAGAGCGAGATTCGCATGGGCAAGGCTTTGCGCGATGGTTATCGCCAAAAAGCTTTCCTCATGACGAAAATCGATGGCCGCGACACGAAAACGGCCAGCAATCAGATCGACGAATCGCTTCGCCGCCTTCAGGCCGATCACATCGATCTGCTGCAGTTCCACGAAGTCATTCGCATGAATGATCCTGAGCGGATCTTCGCAGCGGGCGGCGGGATGGAAGCTGCTGTGAAAGCGAAGGAGGCAGGAAAAATTCGCTACATCGGATTCACCGGACACAAGAGCCCGGAGATCCATCGTCATATGCTGGAGGTCGCCGATCAGCACAAGTTCCTATTCGACGGCGTGCAGATGCCGCTGAACGTAATGGACGCGCACTTCGACAGTTTTGAGAAAACCGTTCTTCCCATTCTGGTCCAGAAGAGCATCGGTGTACTGGGAATGAAGCCGATGGGGAGCGGCAGCATTCTCAAGAGCAAAGTCGTGACGCCGATTGAATGCCTGCACTACGCGATGAGTTTGCCGACCAGTGTGGTAATTACTGGTTGCGATTCGATGGAGGTACTTCAGCAGGCGCTCAAGACTGCGCGCGAGTTCAAACCTCTGGACGAAACTCAACGAGCTGCATTGCTAGCCAAGACGGCCCAGGTAGCGAAGAACGGTCAATTCGAGCTTTACAAGACGAGTACGAACTTCGACGGAACAACTCACAACCCGCAGTGGTTGGGATAAACGCGATCTGGATGCCGCTACCACTGAATATCGCTCTGTTGTCGGCTGGTGTGCTTGGCTTTCGGCACGGCTTTGACTACGACCACATCGCGGCCATTTCAGATGTCACAAGCGTGCAGACCTCGCCTGCTCGGGCGATGAGATTGGGGCTGCTGTACGCGCTCGGCCATGCTGCGACAGTCGCCGTGCTGGGATCGGCGGTTATTCTCTTTCGCTTATCGCTGCCGCACGGGATCGATCGTTTTGCCGAGGTGCTGGTCGGTACCACGCTCATTATTCTTGCGATCTACGTCCTGGCTTCGTTATTCCGCCATCAACACCGGCATGCTCCAAAATCCCGGGCGCTCCTGCTGGCTGCCGGCGTGCGCTGGCTGCGCTGGAAAATTCGACGCTGGCGAAATCCGCAACTGGAGAGGCCGGAATCGTTTTCCTTGAATTATGATCCCAAATCGGTACTCGCGGTGGGCGTGATCCACGGCCTCGGAGCGGAGACGCCAACTCAGTTGCTTGTGTTTCTTCTAGCAGCGAACCTGGGCGGCACAGCGAAAGGCTTTCTCGGACTCTCTGCGTTTCTCCTCGGACTGTTGGTGATGAACACTCTCATGACTGCGTCTGCGGCGGGGTTGTTTCAGATTGGCACCGTGGCTCCCAAGATTCAACGAGGGCTAATGGGGATTACAGCGGCTTACAGCTTTGTGGTGGGAATCGTCTTCGTGATGGGGACTTCCTCAATTCTGCCCGCACTCGGAGGATAGGATGACGCTTTCAGCACATTCAGCGACCAGCAATCTCGATCGCAAAGAGCATGCATTGCGCGCGCGGTTGGCATCGCTCGGCAGTGTGCTCGTCGCGTACTCGGGCGGGACTGACTCGGCATTTCTGGCATGGTCCGCGCATGAGGTGCTCGGAGAAAAAATGTTGGCGGTGCTGGCGGATTCTGCCAGCCTGCCTCGCCGCGAACTGAAATTGGCGGTTGAGTTCGCAGAGCAATCGCGCATTCCTCTCAACATCATCGCGACTCGCGAGATGGATCGCCCAGAGTACGCACGCAACGATTCGGGGCGCTGCTTCCACTGCAAGGACGAGTTGTTCAACCTCTTAGAGAAGGAGCGGGCTGAGTTGGGGTTTCAGTACATTGCTTATGGCAAGAACCTTGACGATCAAGGTGATTTTCGGCCCGGACAACGCGCAGCCGAACAGCACAGGGTCTTGAGTCCGCTGGCTGAAGCAGGGCTGAGAAAAAGCGAGATTCGAGCGTTGTGCCAACGCGCCGCTCTCCCGATTTGGGACAAACCTGCTTCGGCCTGTCTCTCTTCGCGCATTGAATACGGGCGTCCAGTGACTCGCGAAGCACTGGCGGCCGTTGAAGCCGGGGAAGACGCGCTGCGAGAGCTGGGATTCGAGCAGGCGCGAGTACGGCATCACGGAGATATTGTCCGGATCGAGATCGCGCGGGAAGACTTGGCGCGAGCATTCAATATCGAAATGGGAGCACGCCTCGTACCCATATTCAAAAGGCTCGGATTCAAATATGTGACTCTGGATTGCGAAGGATACCGCTCGGGCTCCATGAATGCGGTATTGCCGATTAACCAGATTAGGATGGCAAACTGAATGCGCGTTGCTTACCTCGAGTGTTTCTCCGGGATTAGCGGAGACATGATGCTTGGCGCGCTCCTCGATGCCGGCGTTCCTGCAGAGTTGTTGCAGCGGACGGTTGCAACCCTGAATGTCGGAGCTGAGCTTCGTATCAGCCGCGTCGATCGCAGCGGGATTTCTGCGAGCAAAATTGACGTGTTGGTAAATGGGAAAGAGGCGGATCACATCGATGATTCGCATAGTGACCACGAGCATTCACACGATCACCACCAAGATCATCATCACATTCCCGGCCACACACACACGCCTTCATCCACTTCCCTGCAGGGAACGATCAGCGGAGCACCCGGCTTAACTGAGCATCATCATGCGCACTCGCATGAGCACCAGCACGGGCGTTCTCTTTTCGCAATTAGGGAAATCATCAGAGCAGCGGATGTACCCGAGCTTGCACGCGAGACTGCAATTCGTGCCTTCGAACTTCTCGGGCAAGCTGAAGCCGCAATTCACAACGTTCCTGTCGAGTCGATTCACTTCCACGAAGTCGGCGCAGTGGATGCAATTGTCGATATTGTCTGCGCCTCGGTGGGATGTCATGCACTGGGCGTAGATCAATTCATCTGCTCTCCATTGAATGTCGGCGGAGGCACAGTAAAGTGCGCACACGGTGAGTTTCCCGTTCCGGCACCGGCCACGCTGGCTTTACTTAAAGGTGTTCCCGTCTATTCGTCTGGAATTAATAAAGAACTGGTCACACCCACAGGCGCTGCGCTGGTTCGCGCGCTGAATTGCTCCTTCTCCGCCTTTCCGTCAATGAGTCTCGAACGGATTGGTTATGGTGCCGGCTCGAGAGATTTCCACCGATATCCGAATGTGCTTCGCATCTGCCTCGGGACGCTAATCGAGAAAGGAGCGAGCAACACGCAAATGGCCGCAAAAGGACACGATGGCTATCACGAAGTAACAGTACTGGAGACCACCATTGACGATCTCAGTCCGCAAGTACTCGGCTACGTGACCGAACGTCTGCTTGCGGACGGAGCGTTAGACGTATTCATCCTTCCGGCGCAGATGAAGAAGAATCGGCCGGGATCGCTGCTGACGGTCTTGTGCGATGACAAGACTGCACCAGGGCTGCGCGAAATCATCTTTCGCGAGACCAGCACGATTGGAATTCGAACTCGTCACGAGCGGCGCGACTGCCTGGAGCGTGCAATGATTCCCATATCGACACAATGGGGAATCGTGCGGGTGAAAGAGTCGAAGTTGAATGGAACCGTTACCAACTTCGCGCCTGAGTATGACGACTGCCGCCGCATAGCAGAAGCGAACGCAGTACCACTGAAGCGCGTGCAGCAGGAGACCATCAGCTCTTATCTGGCGCAACATTCGACTCCAACCTTCAGCGACAGCCCCAAGGCGTTGAGCACGAAGTCGCACGTCGCCTGACAATGGACCAGTGCGCACTGAGGAAGCTGCTCGAGCAGGTTCGCGACTCCCAGCTTTCGCCGGAAGAAGCGATGGCACGTCTCCGCCATTTGCCCTTCGAAGATCTGGGCTTCGCGAAGATCGATCACCACAGGCCATTGCGCGTCGGTATGCCTGAGGTGATCTACTCCAAAGGCAAGACTCCAGAGCAGGTTGCCGAGATCTTTGCGCGAATGGCAGAACATGGGAACAATGTCCTCGCAACTCGAGCGGATCGCGAGAAGTTCGATGCCGTCCGCGCTCGCATACCCGAAGCACAATTCCATAGCATTTCGGGCTGCGTTGTTCTACGTCGCAATTATGAGAGGCAGGGCAAGGGTGTAGTTGCTGTGATTTGCGCGGGCACAAGTGATCTGCCCGTGGCGGAAGAAGCGGCGGTCACTGCTGACCTGATGGGTAATGAGGTCGAGCAGCTCTGCGATGTCGGAGTCGCCGGGCTGCATCGTCTGCTCTCGCAGCACGAACTGCTCACACGCGCTCGCGTTGTGATTGTTTGTGCCGGAATGGAGGGCGCGCTGCCCAGCGTGGTGGCGGGATTAGTGAAGGCACCAGTGATCTGCGTGCCCACAAGCGTGGGATACGGAGCTTCCTTCGGAGGACTGGCGGCACTGCTCGGCATGCTGAATTCGTGTTCGCCAAACACGGCCGTCGTAAACATCGACAATGGCTTCGGCGCAGGGTATCTGGCTTCGATCATTAATCGACTGTGAACGGCGCAGTGCGGACACGGGTCTCAACCCAGTGCAGCGCTAGCGAGTGTTAGCCTGTTTCGTGGCCAAAGAAGCAGCCAGAGAAACCCTTTCCGTTGAGGGACGTGACGTGACTGTCACCAACCCTGACAAGCTGTATTTTTCAGCGCAGGCCAAAGTCTCTAAGCTCGATCTCATACGTTATTACTTGTCCGTTGCGCCTGGAGCGCTCGCCGGCATTCGCGATCGTCCGGTCGTTCTCAAGCGGTTCGTGAAGGGTGCCGAAGGCGAAGCTTTTTATCAGAAACGTGCTCCTGCTTCGCGGCCTTCATGGCTGCGAACGGTCACGTTGTCATTTCCGTCCGGCCGAACTGCAGAGGAGATCGTCGTAGATGATGCGGCCGGACTCGCATGGATCGTGAATCTTGGATGCATTGAATTGCATCCGCACGCGATTCGGTCCAGCGATCTCGAGCATCCCGATGAGCTGCGCATCGACCTCGATCCAGTACCGGGTGTGAGCTGGGGCGACGTGCGCCTGGTGGCCCTTGAAGTTCAGTGCTTCCTTGAAGAAGTCGGCCTTCGCGGCTGGCCAAAGACAAGCGGCTCCCGCGGCATGCACATCAACGTTCGCATCGAACCGCGTTGGACGTTTACCGAAGTGCGTCGTGCGGCGGTGGCGCTGTCGCGCGCAGTGGAGCGCCGCGCGCCCACCCTGGCTAGTTCGAAATGGTGGAAAGAGGAGCGCCATGGCGTCTTCCTCGACTACAACCAGAACGCAAAAGATCGCACCACCTGCTCGGCATACTCGGTGCGTCCGCTTCCCGACGCTCGTGTGTCCACTCCACTCCATTGGCATGAAGTCGCAGACTGCGATCCGGCCGATTTCACGATCTTTAGTGTTCCAGAGCGTTTCGCAAAGATGGGCGATCCTCACGCGGAGATGGATTCCCAATCTGGTTCGATCGAGAGATTGCTTGAGCTTGCAGAAAAGGACGACGCCGCGGGTCTCGGCGATGCGCCGTGGCCGCCGCACTTTCGCAAGATGGCAGGGGAAGCGCCTCGCGTAGCTCCGTCCCGCGCAAGTTCAGCGGCAAAAAAGCCGCGCGTCAAAATGCCGCTGATTGTAGTTGCGAATTCTCCCGATAAAGCCGCTGCGCTTGCTGGTCTTGAAAGATGGAAAGCGCAACACGCCGATATAGCCGGCTTTCTTGCGATCGACGATGTCCTGATCGACTCCATGCGAGGCAGGTCATCCACATGGACCCGTATCCGAATCAACCTGCGCCATGTGCCGGAAGCGCTTCGCCCGCCGCAGGCAACGCCCGATCCTGACAATGATCCGACGCGTGAGTGGCGGGAAAAGCACAGGAGAAAATAGGGGATCGGCATGAGCAGTCGATCTTCAGCGCAAGCGAAACATGAGAAATTTCAGCGACCCTGAGGGAAAATCGCAGCCAGTTCCTGCGGCGGCACGACTTCGAGCTGAGCGTATGTGCAGTCGCTCGGCTTCTTATCGAATCGCCATCTGCGGAACTGGGCAATGTGGCGGAAGCGGTCGCCTTGCATGTGATCGTAAGCGACTTCCACTACCAATTCGGGACGCAGCGGTTCCCAGGACAAATCCTTTCCTTGACTCCAGCGGCTCTGACCGCCGGGCATGCGCTGTGCCACGCCGGCTCCGCCGCCCGACTCCGCTCCGTGTTCTGCCCACAGCTTCCAAGGATGAGCGACGAGCGCGTCGGCACGGTAAGGTTCGAGGAACTTCGCTAATTCCCTCCGCTTCTCCACGCTGAAGCTCGAGCACACGCCGACATGCTGCAAGTTACCAGCCTCATCGAAAAGACCGAGCAACAACGAACCAACGAGAGTGCGATCACCTTTCTTGTACCAGCGAAATCCTGGGACCACGCAATCACAATCACGTTCGTGTTTAACCTTGAGCATCACGCGCTTGTCGGGCTCGTATGTTCCCAAAGCGGGCTTGGCCATGACGCCGTCCAGACCGGCACCTTCAAAGCGACGAAACCAGTCGGAGGCGATGTCGTGATCGGTAGTTGCCGGCGTCAGATGAATCGGTGGCGCCGCCGACGAAATAAGCGATTCCAATTCGCGCCGGCGAGTCCGAAATGGCTGGTTCCGCAGATCGCGATTTCCATGGCACAAGAGATCGAAGAACACAAATGAAGATGGAGTTTGCTTCGAGAGAAGCTTTACGCGCGATGCGGCTGGATGCAGCCGCAACTGCAAGGCGTCGAAATCCAGGCCATTGTCTTTGACGATGACGATCTCTCCATCGAGCACGCAGCGAGTCGGCAAGGCCGAGCGCAAGGGGTCAAGAAGTTCAGGAAAATAACGGTTAAGAGGTTTTGCATCACGACTTTGAATCAATATCTCGTCGTCGTCGCGAAATACAACTGCGCGAAACCCGTCCCATTTCGGTTCAAAAATCCAATCTCCACTAACAGGTAATTCGTCAACACGCTTGGCGAGCATCGGTAGTACCGGCGGATTCACAGGAAGGTTCACATCTTATGGTATCCCGCTCACATCAGTTGTGGAGCAGAGGAGCAAGCGCTTCGATGAGCACAGGAATTGAATTGAGAGCTTTCGGGCTGGTCTGCCATTAAAGGAAATAAGAGGTGAACGCGAATTACCGAACCGCGATACCTGCGGAGAGGGGCTTAAGGGTTTACGCACACAAGCGCTGATCGCGAACACCGGATGCCCACGCACGCAGCTCATCTACGCTCATAAAATTCAAAATGCGATGGGGTTCAATACCTGCCTTCAGTGCGGCGGCGGCGCAGTATTCGATGAACCAAAGCTGGCTAGGTCCATGCGAGTCGGTTCCAAAGGAAATGCGGCATCCTGATTTCTTCGCAATGCGCAGCAACTCGAGGCTCAAGTCTTGCCGATCCGGATAGCCATCGATCTCGATCGCTTTGTCGAGCCTGGCCGCCTCGTCAAAGACGTGCTGCCAATCTGCGCTTAATCCAACGCGGTAGTTGTAGATGCGTCCACGAGGATGTCCCAGGATTTGAATAGCCGGATTACGGAGTGCTGCCAGGTAGCGGCTCGTCTGATCTTCCTTCGTACGCAATGCAGAATGAAAGCAGCCCAGGACGAGGTCCAAACTGGGAAAGCAAGAATCATCCATATCGCCCTCGCCGCGTGGATTCAAATTGAGCTCGATTGAACGCAGTACGACCAGCCGTCGCCCGTTCGAGCGAATCTCGTCATTGACTTCCCCAATCTCCTCGGCCTGCTGCTGCAGTTGCTTTTCGTCGATCCCGCCAGCGATCTTTAGTCCTTTGGAATGATCCGTGATTGCGATGTACTGATATCCGCGCTCGGCGGCGGATGCTGCCATCTCTGCTATCGTCCCCCCGCCGTCGCTCCAGGTCGTATGTATCTGCAGGTCGCCTTTGATGTTTCGCAACCAGGAAGGCTTCGCCGCGAGTGTCGCACGAGCTTCGGTGAGGGTAAGAAATCCCCTCCGGATTTCCGGAGTCTGCGGCACCAAAGGCGGATCGCTGAGCCATCTCGAAATGAGGCCTGCAATATAAGGACCGACAGCAGTGAGCTGGGTTAAAGACTGCTCACGCCGGTAGATCTCAGCGGCCTCCTGCTCCCAGAACAAGGCCCTGCGCGAAGCACGGCGAAGCGCCTTCTGCGCCGGCATTTTCGCGCTAATCGCTTCGAGAGCAAGGAGTTCAGCAATTTGCGCGTTCGTCAGCGGATAGTTACCGGGTTTGGACATTGTCTTCGTCGGTTCGCTTCATTCGTTCTGGCACTCGCACTTTCCTCACATGCGACTGCAGCCATGTGGATGCACGTCTCTTTGCCTCCTCAACTTGCGATGGTTGCATGCTGGTCTCCAAAATTTCTTTCTGGCTTTGCGCGCGGACGTCGCCCGCCGCCTTGGCTAGTTCGAACCATGTGTAAGCAGCAACGTTATCTCTGCGAGTCCCAATCCCGTTCATGAACATCTTGCCAACATCGAAGCGGATCTGCCCGATTTGGAACTGTGCCATTCCGCGCGTGACCTCAATTGAGCGTTGTTTAGCCTTTACGCTCCCATTTTCCCCGGCAATGATGTACCAGCTCGCCGCCTTTTCCGCATTTCGCGGTAACCCGTTTCCCTCGAAATATGCCTGAGCAAGTCGTAATTGAGCGGAAATGACGCCACGACTCGCTGCTTCAGAAAGCGCGCTGGAATCCGTTCCACTCTTTCCATTTGCCACGGGAAGCACTGTCGCCGGTTTCTGGTTCTGTGCAGCAGCCGAATGCGCTCGAAACCCGGCTGACGGCAAATTGAACGACGGTGAACTCAGCGTTTCCTTCGCTGAAAACGGGGATTGCTTCCACGTGTGTCGAAAGAGAGCATAAGAGGTAGCGATGACCGCGACCGACATTACCGTGGCGAGCAGGTGCCAGAACGCAAACCTCCCGCCCGATCTGGACGAGTGGTCATCAATGATCGGAACATTCGTTGCATCTTGGGCCGCCAAAGAGCGGACGAGATCTGACTCGGTGGAGTCCTCAATGGGGTTCGGTAGAGATGGGCTGTTCTGCTGCTGTACAACGTCGAGCGAAGGCCCTCCCGAAGCGTGAGGGATGAGCTCTTCTGAAGGTTTCTGTTGCACATGGAGCAGCTCCGCTGCCGCCTCTGCAGCACTCTCTACCAGCGCCACTCTCGTTGCATCGAAGTGTCCCGGCTCATGAGAAACCGCTTCTATCAGCCCAATACAGCATCTCCCTTCCAAGATGGGAGCAGCTACGAGCGACCGAATTCCTAGCCGCTCAATCGCGGCTCGTTCAACGCGCGGATCAATGCAAGCGTCGTAACTTCGCTGAGTGCGGCTTTCTCGAATGCATCTCCCAGAGATTCCCGATTTTGGATCTAGCTGCGCACCTCGGGGCGGTACGCAAGCGCCAATGCTCACCGCACAAACGAGCGTTTCAGATCCTTCGGATTGCTGCTGTGCTATCGCAACTCCTGTTGCCGCAACGCTGACGAGTAACTCTCGCGCTAATCCGTCGAGATCGGTTGCGGTCCAACGCCCTGAAGCGGAAATCAACGGTGAGCTCTGATCTTCCCACTTGCTTGCCAGATTTCCCATGCGAGTCCGTATTGAGGTCGCCAACTCGCATAGTATGACTCTTCCATTTCCCCTTCTGGAGGCCCGAGATCCCGCAACAATTTTTCGGCTACGGCGTGGCTGAGCAGTAGCTCGCGATTGTCGCCGGGCTAGAGCATCCCGATGACACCGCCAAGGCTTCTTCTACAAACATACGTTCTACAAAGGCTGACGGCCCGCCCACCATGCGCCAAATTCTTTTCACCTATCTGCACGTGTTGGCAGTCACTGTTTTGGCATTCTCGTTGGGCTGCAGCAAGCCAAACACCGCAAGAGTATCCGTTCCGCCAGCGCCGGAGCTGCCGCACACATCAAGCGCGCCGCCTATGGCAGCGGCAAAACTCTCGCCCACGGAAGGCAGCCTTCACCACCTTGGTAGCGAGATGGAGGCGCTCATTGCTCAGCCGACATTCGCGGTGCCCGATGCGGTTCTAAACCGAACCGCATGTCTAGTCGCCTTCCCTTTTACGACCTCAAATACGGAAAGCGAGGGTTTCGCGTCGTGCAGAAACACTGCAGGACAGTGGACGAGTCCTGTCGTCGTGAACCTGACCTCTCTGGCGAGCGTACCGCCAAATTCAGACTTATTCATTTTGGTTCTAAGCGATCGCGCTCGTCACGAACTCGTTTCCGGCCGTTTGGATCTTCGCTCACGTCTAAGTACAGCGGCCGGGCCAACATCTGGGAGTGCTGCCATTCTCGACCAGGTGAGCGCCAGCCGGGACATCTTCGCGTACGCGATGAGCGATCGAGAGCTGAAAGGCGCTACTCCGCCCAAGGGGACGATTACTCTGAATTCGGCGGAAACCCAGAAGCTCTACGGACATTCACTGGATACCGCTCAGCTACTCGGGAACGGAACGATGTCATCGACGGTGACAAGCTTTTATCGCGTGGATGTCGCGTCGTTCTTCAATACGATTACTCCGAGCGGAATCATCGTCCATCACTCGGTTCTCATTCCTGCAGCAGATCTGCCCGAAACGGAGCGGACACTCGACCGCTTTCATTATGCACGAGGTTATGAGGTGTCCTGCTTCGGGAAGGTCTATCACATCGCTTATCACTACTTGATTCTGCCGGACGGCAAAGTGATCAGCGGCCGTCCAGAACGCTGCGAAGGCGCGCACGCTCGCGGCTACAACTCGTATATCGGTATTGCGCTGGTTGGCGACTTCAGTTCACACGGCAAGCATCACAGGGCTGGACCGGCCCACCCTACAAAGGCGCAGATCGCCTCTCTCATTCGGCTTTGTTGTTACCTGCGGCAGAAATATTCGATTCCCCTGCAGCGGATTATGCCCCACAACGCGGTCTCGCGTACCGAGTGTCCTGGAGAAGGACTCGAATTCAACGAAGTGCTGGCAACCGTGAGCCACGAATCGGGAGCGGGGTTATGAAGCGAAAGCTCCGTCGCGCTATTTTGCTGGTCGCAATCGCAGCTCTGACAGCGGGGAACGCCGGAGCCGCAACGAGCAGCCGTCGCCCCTCTTCCATGTCAAAACATGCGGGCGTGTCAGATGTTCCGCTAGTCCTCTTTCGAAGCATGGATAAACGCTTAACCATCATCGATTCAGACAATCAGAAATTGCGGGATGCTATCCATGAAGTTCAGAATGTTCGCAGTCGGGCAAGACGTACCAGAATGTTGCGGCAGCTTCAGCGTTCAAAGGTCCAGAAAGAGCGTCTGCGGGCAGTAAATCAGTTATTAACGATTTCGGCGCGAGCTGAGCGACGATACCTCAATCAACGGCAAGCCTACGGCGCAAAGCTTTTCCGCGATTTGCACGGAAGACTTTCCCCTCTTAAATCAGCATTAATTCACGGGCAAGCGGCTCCAACGGTCTCTTCATGGACTCGCGACGAAGGACTTGTGAATGCACGGTTGCTCCGAGTCATCGCCGAATATCAAGCGATTTCAGGCGGATACGTCGCGCTGGCCTGCCGCCCAGGCAGTTGGGCTTGCTGTCAACCGCGAACTGTGCGAGATGGCAACGCAATAATTCGAGGGTGTGCCTGGTCATGCACCTCAAGGTTAACGGCGTGCCACGGAGGATGCTTGGGGCGCCGCACACCGAGTACGGTTGTCGCGGTAAAAAACACGCCAAAGCCGCCAGTCTTTGCAAAGCCGTCCACGCTCGCATCCAGCGGCAAGGGAACTATCAAAGCCAAGCCTCGTGTGACAGCGCCCACGGTTGCACAAGCCGCACCGAGCGGTCGCTGATTGCCGAGCCGTGGAGCTCTCCCGTTTGAGACGCCGCATGCGTGCCTCACCTTCAACGCTTCTGCAGCTTCCAATCTTTAGGCCAAAACGATATTTGGACTTGGGTTGTGAAGTTATTCTGCGGGCCTGAGGCCAAGAGCGGTGCGACCCAGCGTTCGTGCTGCATCATTAGCTCTATGCCAAGGCCGTTCTGCCATCTGTATTTCACTGCGGCATACGCATCCTGCTGGGTTTCGCCTTGAGGAATGAAGAACTGTGACACCTTCACTGTGCGGAAGCCGGCGGAGACACTGCTGGCTGCATTGAGCCAATAATTCGCCCAGGCCTGACCGCCGGTTCCCTCGCGTCCGATCCAGGACCCGAGGAGATTCCGGTTGATGGTGTAGCTGTCTTTGTATAGGCCTTCGTAGTAATAGAAGTTTCCGCCGAGCACCTGCGTCGGAAATGTATCTGTCGTGCCGCCCTCTACATGCAGATCCACTTTGGGAAGATGAGGCAGATGACTTAGATACACTCCTGGCATCACGGCTGCACGATTGGGAGCATCGGCCGGAGAAACGTCATCGTGAACAAATGAATCGAGATATGCCGTGACCCAATTCCGCAAAAACGGCAGACGGTAATGAATGTCGAAATTTGCGTGGCGAGTGCCGGGAGTAAAACGAGGATTGAATCCCACATTGGTGCCACTGCTGGCGCTCGTCGCCGTTTTCCAGAATGTTCCCAGGGTTAAAGGCTCCAGCCCCTTTCCAGCAAAGATGGAGCTGCGCGAAAAGCCGATCTCCAGATTTTTCGTGGGCTGCAGGATGATCTTCTGTCCAAAGGTAAACGGATCAGGTGGGTACCGATTGCCGTACAGGCGTCCGAAGAAGTTGTCGTAGCGCACTGTTCCGAACAGCTTCGAAAAGAATGGAACATAGAGTGGAAAAGTCCGATTTAGGCGGATTCCGTAAAACGGCGCAGCGTTGTTACTGAGCATCAACGACGTACTATCGTCGGGTCCCCACCAGTAGGTCTGCTTGCCAACTGAAATTTCATTGCTCAGCAGATTGAATGAGGCGTAGGTGTCGAGCAGCCGAAAGACGTTCTGTTCGGGAACACCGTTAAAGCTCTCGCCGGGGATGACGTCAATCTTTGCCAGCGTCTGATTTACCTCCGGACTGTAGCCAGGAACCGAAGGCGCGTGCTGATATTCGCCACGAACGAAGAATGAGAAGCGTCCGGCTTCAGCGCGGCTTTCGAACCCGGCGATCTGTTGCAGTCCCTCTCCAAACGGACGGCCAAAATCATCGACAATGGTTTGCCCAAAATGGAATCCATCATTTAGAGACGGGCCGGAGATGTACTGCGTGCGCATGTACACTCGATCAATCGAGATGGCCCTGTTTTCCGCCCCGCCTTGCAACTCGGCTTCGCGATGAAACTCAGAGCGCAGCGCGCTGAGAAGAATGCTGGCCTCCGTGCCGGGTTGCGGCTCTTCTGCTCGCGAGACCATCCCATACACCGCCATACGCGTCCACGGACGAATGCCGGCAAATGTGGAATCGATCACATTCAGTGCAGCAAGTCTCTCGACGGCGGGATAAATCCAGCTATCTAGCTCGACGTACGTGGAACTCATGCGCTCGGCGGGAATCGGCAGTGACGCGCGTTCAAAGGTTCCATAGTCCACGTCTGGATCGTGATGGTTCTTGTAAACACTGCGGCCAATCAGATATCCAATCGTTCCCCCAATGAAAACGTCAGAAGGAAAATGCTTTTGGCCACCGACACGGGCGAGACTCACGGCGCTTGCCAATCCGTAGCTGGCAAATTGGCTAAACGCCCCTGGATACTCATGTGCGATCACGGTCGCAATCGCGAAAGATGTACTTGCGTGTCCCGAAGGAAATGACGTTCCCCCGGATTGGAAGAAAGCTCCCTGTCCGCGATCCACATCGGGACGCTCGCGACGGAGGCTGTATTTTAGAGCGTCTGTTACGACGAATGTGTCCGCAGCCGCTTCTGCTGAAAGCAAGCCGGATTCGCGCAGGTGATCATCGTTAAAATGCCGACCTGCCAGGTACATTGTGCCGGACGTCGCCGCAAATAGGCCGAGTCCCACGTCGGAAAACCTTGCCACGGTATCGACGTGACTGTTGCGGGTCAACTCGTGCGACACCGTCGGGTCAGTGACGAACAATCCGGTTGCAATTCCCGCTGTCGGCACCAGCCATTCTGCGTCGGACATCTTGAGATGTGCTGGACTGGTCCAAATGCGTTTCTGATCAGATATAAATCCGCGAAACACATTTTTAGCGTCATCTGCAGTACTGGGGTGAGCGCTGGGTTCGGAAGCCTGGGAGGCCTGTTTCTGGTCACCTGCTGAACTTGGCTTGTGGTCGGCGGTTTGCGCACCCACGCCTACCGCGGTGGTGATCACCACGGCCCAGAGCGCAAATCTTGCAATTCGAATAAAGTCTGTGAACTCGGTCGGATGCAATTCGTCCTGCTTGTCTGAGAAAAAGAAGTTAAGAATGCAGATGGAGTAAGCACTCGCTGTGTCACAACGAGGTTAGCACCACAGCGATACCAATTCTTCTCTGTCTCTTCGAATCTAAATTCCCAAATTGGCCGCTGCTCCCCCGCAGAATACCTTAAGTAACAAGCGATTTAGCTTTAAGGGCGCTTTTTGGCTTGCCAGCACTGCATCCAGCAGCTTACATTCTTCCCAGCTTGTCAGAATAACGAGCAAGCACTCGCTCCGTTAAGAATTCTTTAATGTTCCGGGGCGACCTTGGGCCCTCACCGCCGAACGTGCGTTTGGCGAAGTCCTTGGTTAAGCCAAATCCATTTCCAGCAGTTTTTAAAAGCACGTCCTAAGTGACGGTAGCGAAGCTATGTTCAAAATCGATCAGAACCCGAGAGAAGTCGCAGCGCTGGCTGGAAGCGCCGCCCCGCAGCTCGTTCCACAGTGGTTTGCCGCGTACACAACTACGCGGCACGAGAAGGCGGTGGCCGAACACCTCGCAATGCGCGATATCGAAGCCTTCCTGCCGCTCTATAAGACCCAGCGTTTGTGGAAGAACGGCTGCAAGATGAATCTTGAGTTGCCGCTCTTTCCCAGCTACGTCTTCGTGCGTGTGCCGGTTCGGGAACGCATTCGCGTTCTCGATATTCCAGGAGTCCTGTCGCTGGTCAGCACGGCCGGCAAGCCTGTTCCGCTGCCCGAGTCAGAGATTGAAGCCCTGCGTTCGTCGCTTCCGTTCATCAAGTGCGAGCCGCATCCCTATCTGAAAGTGGGCGAGCGGGTGCGCATCAGGAGTGGATCGCTGGAAGGCATGGAAGGCATTCTGCAACGGAAAAAAGGGTTGCTGCGAGTTGTCCTCTCTCTCGACCTGATCATGAAAAGCGTCGCCGTAGAGGTGGATGCTGACAATGTCGAACCCGTCGTTTCGTTTACCCGCCATAAGCTGGCCTGAAGGCTCGATGCTCGTCCCTCGAAATCAGCAGAAAAGCGTAATTGAAGTACGCATTCTTGAAGCGGCCGTTCTGTTGTTTGCGCGCCATGGGTTCAGCGGTACCAGCACGCGAGAGATCGCGCATCTGGCGGACGTGAATGAAACCACTCTCTTCCGTTACTACGGAACCAAGAAGGAACTCTTCTGGGCCGCGCTCGAAGCGCGATTGTCGCGGATCAAGTTGAGCCGCGAGCTACAGGCTGCACTGAGCGGTGACGACGATCCCGCGGACGTGTTGCCGAAGCTGTTCCAGTTTGTAGTGGAACTGATCTGCGGTCAGCCGGAACTGATGCGATTGCTCTGTGTTTCTGCTCTAGAGCTCCCGGGAAGCGACGAGATCTATCGCAGACATCTTGGCGGGATTTTCGATTCCATAAATGTCTATCTCACGCGGGCTACAGCGCGCGGCGCGATCACGGGCGTTGATTCACACATTGCTACGCTTGCGTTCGTCGGGACTGTGATCTCTCACGTCAGCCTGTATCAGCTCTTTGTTGGACGCGAGCTGCCATTCGCCACCACTACTGAAGCCAGCTCCGCGTACTCGACCTTCTGGCTCAACATGCTGCGGGGATCGGGCGAGCCGCAGACCATCACCAGCAGCGCAGGCTCTCTGATCGGCGATTAAATGCAAATTTCAACTGAAGCAAGGCAAGGCGTTTTTATGGTTGTGAAGCGATTCTTATTAATCTCATTCGTGCTCTCCGGCTTTGCTGTAGCGCAAACAACGCTGCGCGTGCCCTCTGGCAGTGCGAATCAGTGTGATGGTCCAAACTGCGCCAGCAACTCGCAAGGTGCGGATTCGGCGGACGATGATCAGGCGATGCAGGATCCGGCTTCCCAATATGGGCCTCGATCCATCCGAGGATATCCGGTGCGCGGCGCCGGTCAAAACGGTCGTCCTGACCGCTCGACGCAGGACATTCCGACCTATCCCATTCCCGGCGATCTTTCGCAGGGTCAAGAGAACAGCACGAACGAGCCGCTCGATCTTTCGCTGACATACCCTCCCCGCAGGCAGCAACCTGTCCGTGAAGAACAAACACAATTTCAGGAATTCGTGTTCAGCTCTACCGGGCAGAGACTTCCCATTTACGGGCGTAATCTCTTCGAGAACGTCCCCAGCACCTTTGCGCCGGTTGATCGCATTCCAGTTCCGGCAGATTACGTCGTCGGACCAGGCGATGAACTGCTCATCCGTGCATGGGGACAGATTGACCTTGACGCGCGCGTTGTAGTTGACCGCAACGGCCAGATTTACTTGCCGCGCGTGGGCAGCGTGACTGTTGCTGGTCTGAAATACGAGCAAGTAAATCCGTATCTCAAGACCGCAGTCGGACGCATTTTCAAAAACTTCGATCTCAACGTAAATCTGGGTCAACTTCGCTCGATTCAAATCTTCGTCGTCGGCCAGGCGAAACATCCGGGAACGTACACCGTCAGCTCGCTGAGCACGCTGGTGAACGCGCTCTTCGCTTCCGGCGGCCCGGACGCCACTGGCTCGATGCGTCACATTCAGCTCAAGCGCAAGAATCAGGTGGTCTGCGAATTCGATCTTTATGACCTGCTGCTGAATGGTGACAAGTCCAAAGACGCGGCGCTACTCCCCGGCGATGTCATCTATATTCCTCCTGTCGGACAGCTCGTTGCAGTCGCAGGCAGCGTCAATATGCCGGCGATTTACGAAATCAAAGACAAGACGACAGTCGCCGACGAGCTCGAAATCGCGGGTGGACTGAACACAACCGCCGATGGCACTCGCGCGGTGCTGGAACGCATCGAGAACCGCACCACGCGCAAGGTGGACGAATTTGCACTCGACAAAGACGGCACTAGCCGCGAGCTTCACGATGGCGATGTGCTCCGCGTTTTCTCCGTTTCGCCGCGATTCGAGAATGCCATCACCTTGCGCGGGAACGTGGCCTGGCCGGGACGATATCCATGGCATGAGGGCATGCGGGTTTGCGACCTGATCCCATCTCGGGATTCCATCATCAAGCGCGATTACTGGATGCGTCAGAACTCACTCGCCCTGACGCCGATTAGCTGGTCAAACAGCACGGACGATCGTCGAACAGCGTTCATGCGCAATCCTGCGGAAGTGAATTGGGATTACGCAGTCGTGCAGCGTTTGAACCACGAAGACCTCACCGCACGTCTGCTGCCGTTCAATCTCGGCCATGCAATCTCGGATTGCCAATCCCCGGACGACCTGCAGCTTGCCTCCGGCGACGTAATCACGATCTTTTCCCAAAATGATCTCGCTGTCCCGCTGGCAAAGCGCACGAAGTTTGTTTGGCTCGAAGGCGAAGTAAAGCGCGCAGGTGTCTATCGCGTGGAGCCTGGCGAGACATTGCGTGACTTAGTCGAGCGCGCTGGCGGACTCACTTCGAATGCGTACCTCTTTGCCTCTGATTTTCGTCGCCAATCGACGCGGGTCGCGCAGCAGAAAGAGCTGCAGCGAGTGACCGAAGAGTTCGACAAGGAGCTTCGCAACCGTGCCGCGCAAGTCGGCGCGAAGGCAAGCCCCGAAGAAACCGTGGCCTTCCAACAGCAGTTCGCGGCGCAGCAGAACGTGCTGGCCAAGCTGCGCGAGACGCAAGCCACAGGACGTATCGTTTTGGGCATGAAGCCGGGCGATAACGATGTCGAAGCATTACCCGAACTTTCGCTCGAAGATGGCGATAAGCTTACGATTCCAGCGAAGCCGGCGACCGTCGAAGTGCTCGGCGCCGTGTATAACCAGAACTCTTTCATCTATAAAGACGGACGCAGCTTGAACGACTACCTCGGCGAAGCCGGTGGTGGAACACGCGATGCCGACAAGAGCCGCTTATTCGTCGTGCGCGCCGACGGCTCAGTCGAAAGCAAGCAGATGCATCATGGCCTGTTCTTCGGCAATTTCGAGTCGATCAAGCTGATGCCGGGCGACACCATCGTCATGCCGCAGAAGATCAAAACCGGCAACGGCCTGCTGCAGATTCGCGACTGGACTCAAGTCTTCTCGCAGCTAGCACTCGGATCGGCAGCCATCAGCGTGCTGAAATGACGCCGACCACAATGGGAACGCAACTCCATCACGATCCGCTGCTCGATGAGACTCGCACCGCGAGCATTGCCGAACCGCGTCCGGCGCACACCCTAGCCGACGACGAAATTGACCTGCTCGATCTCCTCATCGTGCTAGCCAAACGCAAGCGCCTGATCGCCGCCGTCACGCTCGGCGCGGCGGTGCTGGCGGCGATCGTCTCCCTGCTGCTGCCCAACCGCTACACAGCGACAACGAAGATTCTGCCCCCACAGCAGTCGCAGTCGGCGTCAACCATGCTGCTCAACCAGCTCGCCGGCGGAGGCATGGGACCGCTAGCCGCACTGGCCGGCAGCAGCCTCGGCCTGAAGAATCCGAGCGACATCTATATAGGCATTCTCAAGAGCCGCAGCATCCAGGACGCGCTCATCCAGCAGTTCAACCTGATGAGCGTCTATCGCGACAAGCGTCTCTCCGACACGCGCAAAGACCTCTCCGGATATAGCGACATAGTCGCCGAAAAAGAAGGGCTAATCTCCATCTCCGTCGAAGATAAAGATCCCCGCCGCGCCGCCGCCATGGCCAACGCCTACGTGGACGAGCTCCGCAAAGTCACGCAGCATCTGGCCATCAGCGAAGCCTCGCAGCGACGCCTCTTCTTCGAGCAGCAAGTCCAGCAAGCCAAAGAAGACCTCAGCAACGCCGAAGTCGCGCTCAAGGAAACGCAGCAGAAGACGGGCATGATCCAGCTCGACAGCCAGGCCAAGGCCGTCATCGAGGCCATCGGAAACCTTCGCGCGCAAGTCGCGGCTAAGGAAGTCCAGCTCCAGGCCATGCGCTCGTTCGCGACCGAGCAAAACCCGCAGCGCATCCTGGTCGAGCAACAATTAGCAGGATTGCAAGAGCAGCTCCACAAGCTCGAAGGACAAGCCAGCGGCGGAGACGGCGACCCAATCGTCAGCACCGGCAAAATTCCCAGCGCAGGCCTCGAGTACGTCCGCAAGTACCGCGACGTCAAGTATTACGAGACCATCTTCGAGCTGCTGGCCAAACAGTACGAAGCCGCCAAGATCGACGAATCACGCGAAGCCGCGGTCATCCAGGTACTCGACCAAGCCACCGAGCCCGACCGCAAGTCCAGCCCTAAGCGCCTGCTCATCATCGCCCTATGCGCCATCTGCGGACTCATGCTCGGCTGCGTCTCCGCGCTGATAAGCGAAGCCGTAGCCCGCGTGCAACTCGATCCCGAACGCGCCACCCAGATCTCCCGCCTCCGCCAACTGCTCAGGTGGAAGGACAACCGAGGATTAGTAGTTGACCGCGTCTAGCTCACTTTGCGTGTCATCCATATTGCCGTGTCATCCTGAGTCCGCCTCAAGTGGACGAAGGACCTTGCGGTTGCAGCAGTTGCGATTACGCTGTTTCTACCCTGATACGGCAATTAACAGCGTACTTATCAGCGTAAATAACAGCGTAAGCGCAACTAACGAAGATGTTACGCAATTCTGCCCAAAACCAGCAGATCGCGTCCCGGACCAGCGTATTAACAACGTAATAACAGCGAATCACAAAATTCCTGGCCCTCACTGTGGGTGTGGGTCTTGTTTGGAAGCACCAGGAAAGTTTTCCCACTAATTAATGATTGCTAGCAAGCTCCGGACATTAAGAGATGAACTCCAGCGAGTCCCCCAAAGCTCCCTCGCCCGGAACGCCGGGTGGATGCTTATGGGTCGGGGCGCAAATCTTGTTCTGCAGGCCGCATATTTCATTCTGCTCGCCCGTACCCTGGGAGCCAATGAGTTCGGAATTTTCTCCGGCGCCGTGGCGCTTGCCGCCATTGCGACTCCGTACAGCGCTCTTGGTTCCGGGATGCTGTTCATGCGCTATGTGAGCGCAGACTCTAAGAAATTTGCGGTTTACTGGGGAAACATCCTTGCCGCCACCATCGGAATCGGCTCTGTGCTGTCGGTAGGTGTTTGCCTGGTGGGGCGGCATTGGCTGAGCTCAACCAGCCTATATCTGATCCTCCTGGTCGCAATCGACAACTGTGTCATATTCCAAATTTTGGCTTGTATTGGCCAGATGTTTCAGGCATACGAACAGCTTCGGATGACGGCGGCTCTCAGCGTGTTGACAAATTTCCTGCGCGTCATCGCAGTTTCGGGCATGCTCGTAGTCCTTCCGCACCGCACGGCATCAGAATGGGCGTTGTTGTCGTTAGCTGTCTCCGCGATAGCTACGCTTGTTGGTTGCGCCATTGTTACGCGCAAGTTTGGATGGCCCCGCTTCTCTCCCAGGCTATTCGCGCAGCGAGCTGCTGAAGGGCTTAATTACTCCTTCGCTGGGTCAACGCAGTCGGTTTACAACGACATCGACAAAACGATGCTCAGCCATTATGGAATGACCTTGGCCAACGGCATCTATACCGTCGCATATCGGACCGTCGATGTAGCGACTACTCCGATCGTTGCTCTGGATGCAGCGGCGCTCCCGAGATTCTTTCGGCAGGGAGCACAGGATTTTAAGGGCGTGCAAGCACTTTCCATGCGGCTGGCGAAGAAAGCTGCATACGGAGGTATTTTGGCAGCTGTGGTTATGTTCGCGGGAGCCCCTCTGGTTCCTCGCATTGTGGGGGAGGGTTTCGCTCCTGCTGCTGCAGCTCTTCGCTGGCTTTGCCTGCTTCCAGTCTTTCGCGGATTCCATCAACTGACTGGAAGTGCGATCACCGGCTTGGGGTTCCAGCGTTACCGAACGGCTGGGCAATTTACGTGCGCTGTCCTGAACATCACTCTAAATGTTTGGCTTATTCCGGTTTATGGATGGTTGGGAGCTGCGTGGGCAAGTCTCGCAACCGACGGGTCGCTTGGGGTTTTTAATTATATCGCTCTGCGGTGCTTACAGGATCGGGTGCCCAAGCTATCCGTAGAAATGCAGGTTCAGGCATTCAGCCGAGATTGCGCATCATGAATTGCAGTTACGCCATTGTAATTCTGGCTCTACTTACATTATTAAATTTCACTCTGGGAAGAGGACGAGTACTGTACCCTCCCTTTATATATTCATTTGTGTGGCTTTTAGATTGCGTAGTCTTCCGCTTTTCACCAATCACAACTAACGAAGTGCATTCAGTTACTTGGTTGGTGATAATTTTCGGCGCAATCACTTTTAGTCTGGGGGGACTTCTCACGGCTTTTGTTCCTTCCGGAGTTTACAAAATCCGCGTCAGTCAGTTCGCTCACCCGACCGTTTCGACGTTTGGACGTAATGTCATGATCGGATTCTGTGTTATTGGATTACCGCTGCTCCTTCATGAGGTCTTAAATCTGGGTGCTTCCAGCATTTCCGGCAGCATCTTGGCAGCCGCGCGCGAAGCCTATACCGACATGGCCGCGTCTGGCCAGTCTCAGATATTCATCATAAGCAATTTGCCGTTATTTTCGATTTGGATAACAGTACTCTGTTTAATCGAAGGCAGAGATAAGCGATTCTGGGTCGCTTTTACACTTTCCGTCATCTGTTGCATTCTGACTACGGGCAGGACGTTCATTCTTATGCTACTGACGTCATTAGCGGTGACATCAATGCTGAAGGAGCGAAGTGACAATCTTCGGGGATTCTTCCGGTTTGCAATCATACCGTTTTTCTTGTTCGCTGTCGCGTTTGTCGGACTGATCTTTTTGGATAAAGACATATCTAGCTTTAAAGGCGACGTCACGGCAATCCTTGCAAACTTCGTCCTTGCCTATCTTGTCGTCCCGATTGCTGCCCTCGATTACGTCTTAACTCATGCGGGAGATTACGCTCACGCGATACATCACACGTTCGAATTTGTTTTCAGAATGCTCTCGCTTCTCGGAGTCGACGTAAGAATCCCCCGCGTGGTTGATACCTATCTGTATGTCCCGCTGCCTGCTAATGTGTATACAATTTATAAATACTATTTTACGGATTTTGGTATATATGGGATGCTAGGTATGGTAGCTGTTATCGGCTTCTGTCAAACTGCGATCTACAGGCGCGCACTAAATGGCGGCAGGGTATCGATGTTCCTGTGTTCGATTCTCGTATATTGCGTTGTCATATCTATTTTTGACGACGCATATTCCGGCAGCGGACTGCTAGTACTGATCAAGGCGTTCGTTGTGGCTTTATTGTACTTCGGGGTTCTCAGCCGAGTGCGTGTCGGCCTTAACTTTCGCAGAATCTTTGCGCCGGCAACCGCGAGTGGAACAATTCGATGATCGCAGCCGTTATCGTCCTGTACCATCCTGAACCCGCTGCCCTGGAGCAACTTCTTTCAAGCCTTGCGAGCCAAGTCGACGTCGTTATAGCGGTGGACAACACTCCTTCTCCGGCCACGAACCTACCGGCTATGTTCCAAGGCGGCGGATCTCAGGTTGTGTACATACAGTTGAAGTGTAATAGGGGGATCGCCGAAGCTCAAAACATTGGGATAACGCGAAGTGTCGAAATGGGATGCTCGCATGTTCTATTACTCGATCAAGATAGCGTTCTCACTTCGGGCTTTGTACACAAGCTTCTCAATGCGCAACGGAAACTTATCAAGGCCGGAGTTCGCGTGGCGGCGGTGGGGCCACAGTTTGTGGATGCGAAAACAGGCATCCCCTCTTTTGCTGTACGTTACGGTTTTTTTTCCGTACGTAAGATTAGACTCGATGCTTATTCAACGGAACCGGTTGAGAGCGATATTTTGATAGCTTCGGGCTCGCTTATCCAGATTGATACTATTCGTTCTGTGGGAATGATGGAAGGCGATTTATTTATAGATTTTGTTGACACAGAATGGGCATTGCGGGCTCGCAAACTAGGTTATAAGTGTTATTGCGTTCCAGACGCTGTGATGCAGCATAATCTCGGGGAATCTGCTGCGACAGTGTTTGGAAAGAGCGTGTATTTGCATGGAGACTCGCGAAAGTATTACAGATTGAGAAACGCTGTGCATTTACTGAAGTCGCCAAGAGTTACCGGTCGATGGAAGACATACACACTCTGCTGGATCCCGTACTACGCGGTGCTCCACATCTGTCTGTCCGACGACAAGGTTCGCAATACGCGGCTGTTCCTCCGGGCGCTCTGGGATGGTTTCGTAGGAAAGCTCGGTCCATGTGATGCGGAGTTGAGCGCCCGATGAAGGGCGCGCAGTCTCCACTCAGGGTGGCTATTTTGGGTACGCGTGGTATTCCCGCCCAATATGGCGGATTTGAAACGTTTGCTCAGTACTTATCCGTCGGCCTTGTCCAGCGCGGTCATGAAGTGGCTGTCTTCTGCGAAGGGGATAGAGATCGGGGCGAGTTCAGAGGTGTGCGCCTTGAATATGTGAAGGCTCGCAAGCTTGGCCCGCTCAGTACATTGCTTTTCGATGCGACCTGCCTTTGGAGGGCGTGCGCTAACTTTGATGTGGTTTACATGTTGGGATATGGAGCGTCAGCGCTTTGTTGGCTCCCTCGGGTTTTCGGCGCCCAAGTTTGGATCAACATGGATGGATTGGAATGGGCGCGTGCTAAATGGAGCCGGGTGGCGCGTTGGTACCTGCGCTGTGCCGAGGCGATCGCGATGCTGACTCCAAACCGCATCATTGCGGATGCGGTGTCAATCAAGGCCAATCTTCAGACACGCTATCGGAAGATACCGATCTGTGACGTAATTCCGTATGGATGCGAGATCGTGAGCACGGCAGATGCAGATGAGCTACGGAGCTTTGGGCTGAACTCCGGCTCCTACTACCTCGTCGTATGCCGATTTGAACCTGAAAATCACGTCCGCGAAATAGTCGAAGGTTTTCTCCAATCCGAGAGTACGCAGAAACTCGTTCTCGTCGGCGACCACCGGCGCCGCGGCAAGTACGTAGCCGGTCTGAATAGTTACAAAGACGATCGGATTATCTTTGCAGGCCCAGTGTACGATGCTCCGAAGATCCAGGCCTTAAGACGCTACTGTCGTGCTTACATGCACGGCCACAGCGTCGGCGGAACCAACCCATCGTTGCTGGAGGCTATGGGCTGCGGAAATTTGGTCATCGCGCATGACAACGCGTTCAACCGTGAAGTCTTGGGAGACGCTGCATTTTTTTTCTCAACCCCCGATGACATTTCTAACGCCATTCACATTCTTGAAACAGGCCCGGCCGAAACTGGCGAAATGCGGCAGCAGGTTCTGGAGCGGGTGAAGTCTTTTTACTCTTGGGAGGGAGTTGTTGATTCTTATTGCAACCTCCTGGAGATCGCAGCTTCTACCGACCGCGCACGAGCCGGGGAGGTAGTTGCGCACATCCCCGTCGCCCCACGCGAACGTTCCGTTGCATATAGCAAAGCGCCCTGATAGAGCGCACATTCCATTCGTAACCAGGTAAGGCGTTCACTTCGTTGATTCTTGGCCTTGGGCCCATTACCAATTAAGTACTACGGTCGAAAAGCTGTTCGTGAATCCGCGTTTTCCGCCGATTCTGATCGTGTCCGCTCGGTCAGTCATTACAACTAGAGACAGGATTTAGACGATGGTAATTGTCGCCGCTGCAGTTTTCTTTTTCTGCCTAGCCGAGAGCGTACTGCTTACGCAAAGCGTACGCGAGTTTGCAGTCCGTAATGGCTGGGTGATTCCGGCTACCTCGAGACGGCATATTCATGCCCGCCCGATACCTCGGCTTGGTGGTGTCGCGATTTATGCGTCGTTCATTATCGGACTCGCTACAGTCCTCCTGATTGCGAACCAATTCTTCCCGACCACGATCTCGGGATGGCATGCCTACGGCTTGCTCTGGCCGGCTACGCTTATCTTCTTTCTTGGTCTGTGGGACGACATTCGTCCGCTGAATGCGAAGGTGAAATTCTCGGTCCAGGCGATCGCAGCGATGCTGCTCTATGCCGAAGGATTTCGCGTCAACTATCTCTATCTCGTAGCCGGCAGCAGCCCGCTATACCCCATCCTGTCGTTCGGACTCACGATTCTCTGGGTCCTCTGGATCACGAACGCATTCAATCTGATTGATGGAATGGATGGTCTGGCTGCGGGCTCCGCCTTGTTTTCGACGGCAGCAGTCTTCGCGGTCTCGATCGCTCTCGGAAATGGCTTAGAGGCTCTGATCACCGCGGCGTTGGCGGGGGCCATCTTGGGATTTCTGCGATACAACTTCAACCCGGCGAGCATCTTCCTGGGCGACTGCGGCAGCCTGTTCATCGGATTCATTCTCAGCGCGGTCGCATTGACAGGGTCGCAGAAAGCACCAACGCTGGTCGCCGTCTCAATTCCAGTTTTGGCCTTCGGGCTTCCACTGCTGGACGTGGGCCTAACGGTTGCTCGCCGTTTCCTTCGCGGGAAGCCGCTATTCGAGCCGGACGCGGACCACATTCATCACAAGCTGCTCAAGCGCGGCCTCTCGCATCGCCATGCTGTCCTAGTCCTATACGGTGTTAGCGCGATGCTTGCCATGCTGAGCCTGCTTCTGCTTTCACCATTCGGTTACAAATGGGGAGTGGTCGCAGTGGTTCTTGCCGTGGGCATCTTCCTCGGCTTGCATGAGCTGCGATATCACGAAATTTCCGAGCTACGGCGCGTCTGCTTGCGCTTTATGCGCCAGCGCAAAATCATCGCCAACAACTTGCGCATCATCCATGCGGTCGATGCGTTGGGCCACTGCAAGTCGATGGCTGAGATCTGTATGACCCTTACGGAAGCTCTGGAGCCTGCCGGGTACAGCGGTATTGCCTTCGAATGCAAAGAGCTGGTCCAATACCCTTCATCATTGATGACGCCAATGCTGGGCACTCCAACAGGCGAATTCGTTTACTCCTGGACGGATGGGGATATCGGCGAGTACCCATGGCGACTCACGCTGGAGCTCGTCAACAGCCGCGGCGAAGATTACGGAAGCTTCTCAATTGTCCGCTGCTCATACGACAACCCGATTTTGATCGACGGGCACGTCTTCGCTACCTCGTACAGATTCACAACTGCCATTGCCGATGCGCTTGAGCGCTCGATCAGTGAGATGTGCCGACTGGTGGAAAGGCACGGAAGGCGTCTCGGCTCTTCGCAAGCAGACGCCGAGGTATTGGGCGTCGAGCCGGACGTGATATCGCCCGTGCCGCCAGCCCGCAGAGACGACCGACGGGAAAGATCGAACGCGATCAATCAGTTCGGAAGCGATTAGTCGACGCACGTTCTTGAACAGAAGCCGCGCGAGAGTGCGGCTTTTCTTCTTCTATGGTGGAGTAGAAATGATTCAAAGAGTAGTCACGGCCTTGTCCGCAACGCTGCTGTTCAGCGTTCTGGTCGGCTGCGGAGGAATAAACCCTCAGAGTCGTTTTCAGGGTACGGCCCCGTCGGCAAGTTCTGGCGGGACAAGCTCTCAGAGCTCGACGTTTTCAGTGACGCTGCTGCCTGCATCAACAACGGTCTTTGCGGGTGGAAACGCCTCCTTTTCCAGCCCTTATATCGGCAACGTGGTTTGGAAGGTGAATGGCACGCCCGGTGGCGAATCTGTACACGGTACCATCGACGCCTCGGGAAATTACACAGCACCCTCAATGCCCCCTGCGGATGCAGTTACGGTTACCGCAGAACTGGGCGATTCCGCCGCATCACTCTCAGCGTCCGCGACCGTCGCTGTCTTAAGCGCAGGATCAGTCGCACCGACCGCCAATCCGCTGGTTGCCGCGTACACGATTACGATGCCGGACAAGAGCAGTGTGAACGTGGAATTTGGAAATGACCGAAGCTACGATCTTCAGACTTCACAGTTTAGTGCCCCTGCCGGCGGAGGTGTCGTCCGGATTCTAGTGGCGGGTATGAGAGCCGGGTCGACGTACCACATGCGTGCGTCGCTGCAATTACCCGGAGGAATTCTGGTTCAGGATGTAGACCACGTTTTCCAGACCGGCAATGTGCCAGCGACACTGGTTCCGCAACTGGCCGTTACCCGTTTCCAAGAGGCACTGGAGTCTTCGGGTGTCCAACTGCTGGATGGTGTCAATACATCCAGCGGATACTCAACGATGTATGCCACGGATCGAGACGGGAACGTTGTTTGGTACTACGCAGATCCGGAAAAACAGAATCCACCCCCTGTTAAGTTAACGCAAGACGGGAATTTTATTCTCGCAAACATCGATGAAATTCTCGAGGTAAACTTAGCGGGCGAGACCGTGCGCACGATTCCGATTTTAGCCATTCAGACAGCCCTGACGAATGCTGGATACACACTCCCCATAACCGCGCTGCATCATGACTTGGAAATGCTGCCTAATCATCACTTGATAGTCTTGGCTGAAACTTCTCGGGATGTGACGCTTGCGGGCAGTAACTCTCCACAAACAATTACAGGGGACGTACTAATCGACTTGGATGAGAATCTCAATGTAGTCTGGGCTTGGAACGAGTTTGACCACTTGGACGTGAACCGTCACCCCTTCAGCGTGAACGACTGGACGCACACCAACGCTGTGGTTTACTTGCCGAGAGACGGCAATCTGCTGGTCTCAATGCGCCATCAAAGTTGGATCATTAAAGTCGATTACCAAAATGGAACTGGAACAGGAGACATTCTCTGGAAGCTCGGGTACCAGGGTGATTTCGCTTTAACTGGAGGCACAGATCCGATTGATTGGTTCTCCATGCAGCACAATCCGTACGTCATAGCTGATCAGCCTGGCAAAATGGCGATCGGAATTTTCGATAACGGCAACCAGCGGATCATGGACTCTCAGGGTGACTTCTGCGGCACCGGTACGCAGGCCCCATGTTATTCACGGGGAATCGTAATGACGCTCGATGAGAATGCGATGACCGCGCACCTCGATTGGCAGGCCAATCCCGATTTATTCACTCTGTGGGGCGGCAGCATCCAGCAGGTCCCTAACGGAAACGTAATTGTGGATTTCAATGCTCAGCCGTTCGGCTCGAGGATAGTGGAGTACACGTCCGACTCTCCGCCGGTAGTGGTTTGGCAGATGGATGTAACCGGGCAGAGCGAATATCGATCAATTCGGCTGCCGAGTTTGTATCCTGGGGTCGTGTGGCCGTAGGACTGTTCACCGCATCTTATACTCAACAACGACGTTGATGTTTGCCGATGTTGCCGAGCAGCCCTTAGCATCGTACTGCAGTTGCAGCTGATTTCCTCCGGGTACATCAAAGCTGATCGGTCCGGTGTCGCCATGATTAATGCCCTTGGGTATAACTGCCGCCGGACTGCGGTTATTTGAGTTGACGTCAAACACGTCGAAGCTGAAATTTGCAGAGCAGTCGGAGGAAAGGCTGCCCACGGCTAAGACTGTTATGCGAGTAACCGTGATCGATTTATCCGGGATCCAAAAACTCTGAATGATTCCGGAACCGTTAACTATAGACGGCACAAAGGTAGTCCAAACGGACCGAGGAGATGACGAAAGCGTCGAGTTGTTGTCTCTTGCGAAAACGAGGTCACTGGTTGTTATGATCCGGCCATGAGCGGAATCCCCGCCAGGAATGTCATAGTGGCGTTTTATGAAATATGTTGGGTTGCCAATGGTCTGTAGCTCGGTTGCGGCAGTCCATCCGCCGCCGATCTCCAGGTTGTCGATCGTAAAAGCTGTTGCATTACCAAGGCATACGGCGGAGCCGGTCTTCGGAGATCCAGGTGTGTAATCGACCTCAAGAAACTGAAAGTGCTCGCCGCTGTCATCTTGGTTCGGCGCTCCCCCGCAGTTGACAGCGACACCGTTGCCAACGCCTCCCGCTGTGTTCACGTTGATGTAGACATGTCCGAAGTCATTGGAGTCATCAGCCCCCCCAAATTGAATTCCCGTTTTGACATTTGAAATGAACACCGACCGAAAGTAGTTATTCGTCACCACCGATGTTTCGCTAAACCCGCCTGTACCTGCGATATAAAGACCGATCCCGCCCGGACTACCCCCGTAAGGCACCGTCTCGATAGCAACCCTTTGAAAATCATTCTCGGCCGTGTTGAAGTAGTCTGAGCGCGAGTTGTAATAGCTGAGAATCTGAAGGCAGGGAGTTGCGTTCACAGAGCCACCACAGTTCTGGACTGCGATGTCATAGGTTCCCCCAGTACTTCCCTGGATGATTAGACCGGCATTCTCTCCCCCAAAATCAAACGTGACGCCGCGAATCTCCACGCCGAAAGCCTTGAATACCGGCTTCACAGTTGAGGAGTAGGTAAAAATGGTGGCGGTCCCAGTTGTCGCTGGCGCGTGATTCTTGCTTGCCCAATCTGCGACGATGCCGCGAGCATTGCCAATCATGGCGGGAGTGGCAGGAGAGGCTTTGCACCTGCTAATGACATGAGTAAACGAGGGAATTGAGGTAGGCCCCGGATACTTGCCACAAGGAACGTAAACCGTTCCTCCTGTTCCCCCGAGTGCATCGATCGCGGACTGTGGTGTCGTGTACTTGGCGCCATCTACTGACACTTCTTTGCTTACCTGCGCAAAGGACAAGCATCCCGAAATGATAAAGCCCAGCAGGCTGGCAAGAATAAAGACACTCTGCTGCAGAAAGATGCGTCTGGACTGAATGATGATCGCCAACGATACCAGCATCCACAAACCCCCTGGGCATACCTACAAAGCTGCGCTTCGGCGCAGCTTTTTTTGGTGCGTCAAGAAACGACAAAGAGGCAGAAGAAAAAGCAGATCCCCCGCGATAGACGAAGCCGCGAGGGATGACAACCCTAATTGGTGCCAAGTTTTAACAAAAAACCAGCAAACCCGGACAGTGTTCCTGAATGTCCAACTCTGGTCGGAGCTGATGAAAGAAGCTACCAGCTACCAGCTACCAGCTACCAGCTTCCAGCTTCCAGTTAAAGCAGAAATCAAGCTGCAAAGAGGGGTCCAGGGCCAATGGGGAAAAGACGGCTATCGGCTGTCGGCAATCGGCCGTCGGCAGGAAGTCACAAGCAAAAGCATGAGGTGCGCGGGCTAAAGCTTACGCGCGTCCTTGCACTGATCGCCGGAATGCTATTGCTGGCGCAGCTCGCCAACGCGCAGGTGGCAGTAACCACCTATCGGTATGACAACGGACGGACCGGGCAGAACGTCAATGAGGCCGTCCTTACTCCTTCGAACGTAAACGTCAATTCCTTCGGAAAGCTGTTTTCCTACTCGCTGCCTTCGGACAGCTACGTCTATGCCCAGCCGCTCTATCTGCCTAACGTCAATATTCCCGGTGTCGGACTGCGGAATGTGCTGTACGTCGCGACTGAGCATGACATTGTTTATGCCTTTGATGCCGATGGACTGACAAGCACTCCCTATTGGCAGGTCGATCTTGCGGCGCGAGTAGGTGGGACGCAGATCACGACGTCAAGCGCCACCCACGACGACTACCTGGGGCCAAACCTGGGCGTGTCTTCGACTCCGGTGATCGATCAATCGACCGGGACGATGTATGTAGTCTCGAACACATTGGAGAACGGCAACCGCGTGCAACGGCTACAGGCTCTCGACGTGACGACGGGAGCTCCGAAGTTTGGCGGGTCAGTCGTGATCCAGGGACCGGCATCGGGTCCAACATTCGATCCGTCGATTCAGAATCAACGTCCGGCGCTGCTGCTGGCCAACGGCAACGTCTATATCGGTTGGGGAGCCTACGGCGACAACGGTCCATATCACGGATGGATCATGGCCTACAGCGCGAGCACGCTGGCGCAGGTCTCTGTTTATTGCACGACTCCCAATGGCACGATGGGCAGCAACTGGATGCTGGGCTCGCTGACCGCGGACGCGAGCGGGAACATCTACACCGTCACAGGAAACGGGAGTGTCGATGGCAACGGGGATCATGGCGAAAGCGTGATCAAGGTCTCGCCGACTCTGGCCCCGATTAACGGCTTCACGCCAAGCAACTGGAGCACTCTCAACAACAACGATCTCGATCTCGGCGGGGGGGGACTGCTGCAGCTCCCCGATCAGGCGGGTACAACTACAACGCCACATCTCGCAGTCTTGGCGGGCAAGGAAGGCACGCTCTACCTTCTGAATCGCGACGACCTTGGGCAATTTGCGGGTGCGAACGGTGGCTCAGATCATGTCGTGCAGGAATTTCTCGGCGAATTTTCCAAGACGCCGTGCAATGTGGACGGTGAGTGCAACTTTCAGACGCCGGCGTATTGGAACAACAACGTCTATTTCATCGCCGCAAATCATCCGCTGCAGGTCTATCAAGTGGCGAACGGAACGCTCTCGAAGAGCAGCACGCAGGGGCCGACGACATTTGTTGCCCCACGCGGCGCGAGCCCCGTGGTTTCTGCAAACGGCACGAGCAACGGAATCGTTTGGGCATTGCGAGTGGATGATGCTTCGTCCAACGCGCCGGATGCGATCCTTTACGCCTACGACGCTTCCAATGTTGCGAATGAACTCTACAACAGTAATCAGAATGCCGGTAGAGATAGTCCTGGGGTGGCTCAGTTCTTTATCGTGCCGGTGGTTGCGAACGGGAAAGTCTATGTCGCGACACGCGATCAAGTCTCGACATATGGTCTTTTCAACAATCCGCCGTTTGGTTATTTGGAAACTATTAACGGAAAGACTGGCACAGTAAGCGTGCCTCAGAATTCGACAATACAAATCACGGGTTGGGCGGCAGACAAAGAGGACGGCGCGCCTGTCAGCAGTGTGCAGGTTCTGCTCGACGGTACAGCAGTGGGTAATGCAACTCTCGGTGGTTCACGGCCTGATGTAGCCTCAGCCTTTGGCGATTCTCGTTACACAAATAGCGGGTGGACTTTCAGCTATAACATTGGAACTCTGAGCCTAGGCTCGCACACCTTTACCGCCGTAGCAACAGATTCGGGAGGTGCCACGACAACTCTGACGGGCTACAACGGCAGTGGTCCAATCACCGTTACTTCTGCTAATTCCCCACCGTTCGGTTACCTAGAAACAATTAATGGCAAAACCGGGGCCCAGAACATTGCTCAAGGCTCGACGATTCAAGTTTCTGGCTGGGCGGCCGACAAGCAGGACGGATCCCCCGTTGCGAAAGTGCAAGTCCTGATTGATGGCACGGCTGTTGGTAATGCAACGCTCGGAGGTGCGCGGCCCGATGTCGCTTCTGCATTCGGCGATTCACGCTACGCAAGCAGCGGCTGGACTTTCAGCTACAACATCGGCAATCTCGCGGTTGGGTCTCATAACGTCACAGCAGTGGCGACGGATTCCGCAGGCGCGACTGCGACGCTGTCAAGCTATAACGGAACTGGGCCAATCACCGTAGTGTCCAGCAACACTCCACCTTTCGGGTATTTGGAACTCATCAATGGCCATACGGGTACTCAGAGCATGGCTCAGGGTTCAACGATGCAAGTATCTGGCTGGGCGGCCGACAAAGAGGACGGTTCCCCTGTTAAGTCTGTGCAGATTCTGATTGACGGCGCAGCAGTAGGAAATGCGACTCTCGGGGGCTCCCGTCCGGATGTCGCGTCTGCATTCGGCGACTCCCGCTATAGCAGCAGCGGTTGGAGTTTTAGCTACAACACCAGCAGCCTATCGGCTGGCTCTCACACCGTGACCGCGGTAGCGACGGACTCGGCTGGCGCAAGCACCACGCTGTCGAGTTATCAGGGTACTGGACCGATCACAATCACTTCATCCGGCAGCGTGCAGTCCATCGCCCACGTCTTCTTCATGCTGCAGGAGAACCATTCGTTCGACAACTATTTTGGGCGGATGGGGCAGTATCGGGCGAACAAGGGGTTTACGGACTCGTTTGATGGGGTGCCGTTGAGCGCTAGCTACACGGACGCGAATGGGAATGCGGTGTCGCCTTATCATCTGGCGACGGTTTGTACGGAGGACCTGGCGCCGGGGTGGGATCCGATGCATCTGGCGGTCGATGGCGGGGCGATGGACCGGTTTCCGCTGGAGACGCAGAACTATCTGCCTTCGAGCATCGACTCGGGTGGTCGGCGCTCGATGGGCTACTACGACTGGACGGACCTGCCCTACTACTACGAGCTTGCGTTCCAGTTTGGGACGAGCGACCGCCACTTTTCGTCGGTGCTGACGCGGACGATTCCGAATCGCATGTACATGTTTGCCGCGACGTCGTTTGGGCACATTAATAATGACAGTCCGCCAGGCGGCGGATGGACGCAGGCGACGATCTTTGATCGTCTGGATGCGGCGGGAATCAAGTGGCGGATCTACCGCGTGGACGAGACGAACTCGCTGGCCGACTGGTCGGTGTACGCGCGCGACAGCGGCAAGGTCTTCCCCATCAGCCAGTACTTCACCGATTTGCAGTCGGAGAGCACGACGCCGCAGGTGGTGTTTATCGATCGCGGTGGGGGGTCGAGTGGGCTGGATGAGCATCCGGGGAGCGACATACAGAGCGGCGCGGCGGAGGTGGCCAAAATAATAAACGCTCTGCTCGGGAGCCCAAGCTGGCATTCGTCAGCTTTTTTTTTGTCGTGGGATGAGCCTGGAGGTTTCTACGACCACGTAGCTCCGGTGTCGCTGACTGCGCCGGACAATATCGCTCCGATGCTCTGCTGCGGCGAGCCCTCGGGCGACTTTGCGCATAGTGGTCTGAGAGTGCCGGTGGTGGTTGTCTCGCCGTGGGTGAAGCCGCACTTTGTGTCGCATGTGGTGCGGGATCATACGTCGATCCTCAAGTTCATTGAGACGCGCTTCAACCTGCAGCCGCTTACGGCGCGCGACGCCAATGCCGACAACATGCTGGAGTTCTTCGACTTCTCGACGCCGCATCTCGCGACGCCTCCGTCGCTGCCCTCGCAGCCGACGAACGGCAACTGCGATGCCGGCTCGGAGACGGCCAACAGCTAAAGCAGTTTGTGAGCTAATGGGCACCACTGAGGAAACACAAGGTCCTTCGACTCCGGTTTCTGCGCCCCAAGAACGAAATGCGCGTTCTTGGGGACCCCGCGTTTCCCGCGCCCGTCCCACGGAGCGCAACAGCAGCGCTCCGCGGGTCCCTGGGAACGCGCGGGAGCCCTCCTCCGCTCAGGACGACAGTTCATCATTGGTACACAGAATTCCAAAACAGCTCTAGAGCGGGCTTCCAGCCAACCCTAAGCCGGAAGTGCTGCGGGCAGTCGTTAGTAATCAATAAAAACGCCTGCGGGATGCAGGTCTTTTCCCGGGCATTCTCAGGCGAATTCAGCCTGATTTTCAGCTCCCGTGTGGTCGCAGCGCTCTTATAATGATTACAGTCCCTCCCCCAAAAGCTGAATGTTTCAGGAGTCATTTTGGCACGTTCCATACTTGTGACCGGCGGCGCTGGGTTTATCGGCAGCAATTTTGTGCTGCGGACTGTCGCCACGTCCGACGTTCACGTCGTTAATCTCGATAAGCTGACCTACGCCGGCAATCCGCATAATCTGGATTCGCTGCGCGGGTCTTCGCGATATGCATTTGTCCAGGGCGACATTCAGGATCGCGAGCTTGTGCGCTCGCTCCTGCGGACCTATAACGTTTGCGCCGTGGTTCACTTTGCGGCGGAGAGCCACGTCGATCGATCGATCCTGGGACCTGAGGAATTCATCCGGACGAACGTCGGCGGGACGTTTGCTCTGCTGGAAGAAGCTAAGAGCTATTGGCAATCACTCGCCGGGGAAGCAAAGAGCGGGTTTCGCTTTCTGCATGTTTCTACTGACGAGGTTTACGGCTCGCTGGGTCCAAAGGATCCGGCGTTTACCGAGAGCACGGCGTATGCGCCCAACAGTCCGTATGCCGCGTCGAAGGCTGCGTCGGACCATCTGGTGCGCGCTTATCACCATACCTACGGCCTGCACACGCTGACCAGCAATTGCTCGAACAACTATGGTCCGTACCAGTTCCCGGAGAAGTTAATCCCGCTCACGATTCTCAATGCGCTGAACGGTAAAGCGATCCCGGTGTACGGCGACGGCAAGAATGTCCGCGACTGGTTGTATGTCGAGGATCATTGCGACGCGATCTCGACCATCCTGGCGCATGGAAAGCCCGGAGAGACTTACAACGTTGGCGGATCGAGCGAGAAGGCGAACATCGAGGTTGTTCAGACAATCTGCGAGCTGATGGACGAGTTGGTGCCGCAATCCGCGTCTCGTCCGCATCAATTGCTGATCAAGTTCGTGACCGATCGGCCAGGTCATGATCGTCGTTATGCGGTCGATGCTAGTAAGCTGCGCAGGGAACTGGGCTGGCAGCCGCGCGAGAACTTTCGCGGCGGAATCAGGAAGACGATCGAATGGTATCTCGGCCACAAGGAATGGCTCGATTCCGTAGTGTCGGGTACTTATAAGGATTGGATTGCCGCTCAGTACGCAACGCGTTAGGGATTTTCAAATCAGGAATTTTCAAATCAGGAATTAGATTCATCGCAATTCCGAAGGTTTAGCTTGAAGAAACGAAAAGGAATCATTCTTGCCGGTGGATCGGGTACGCGTCTGTATCCGGTTACGCATGTCGTATCGAAGCAGTTGCTTCCTGTGTACGACAAGCCCATGGTGTACTACCCGCTCTGCACGCTCATGCTGGCGGGACTCCAGGACATTCTGGTTATTTCCACGCCCACCGATACGCCGCGCTTCCGCGATTTGCTCGGCGATGGCCGCCGGTGGGGATTGAATCTGTCTTACGCAGTGCAGCCAAATCCGGGCGGGCTCGCTCAGGCATTTCTCATCGGCCGCGAGTTTCTCGCCGGGGCGCCGAGTTGTCTTGTTTTGGGCGACAACATTTTTTACGGCCACGATCTTCCGACGATGCTGCGGTCGGCTTCCGCGCGCGAAAAGGGCGCCACAGTATTCGCGTATCAAGTGCAGGATCCACAGCGCTATGGTGTCGTAGAGCTCGACGCGGAGGGACGCGCCTTGAGTATCGAAGAGAAGCCGACCGCGCCGAAGTCGCGCTTTGCGGTCACCGGGCTGTACTTTTATGACGATCGCGCTCCCCAGATTGCGTCGGAACTAAAACCTTCACCTCGCGGCGAACTCGAAATTACCGACCTCAACCGCGTGTACATGAAGCGAGGCGAGCTGCGAGCAGAAGTCATGGGACGTGGTATTGCGTGGCTCGATACCGGCACACACGATTCCTTGATCGATGCGTCACTATTCATCCAGACGATTGAGAAGCGGCAAGGACTGAAGGTTGCGTGTCCTGAGGAAGTTGCCTTCCGGTCCGGCTTCATCGATGCCGCTCACCTCGACGAGCTCGCGTCAGAGTGCCAGAACCGCCAATACGGCGCATATCTGCACCAGGTATTGGAAGAAGCTCGTTCGGAGGCCGCTCTGGCTGTTCCTGCACGATGAAAGTCACGCGAACCGCTCTTCCCGAAGTTCTCATTTTGGAACCACGTGTCTTTGAGGATTCGCGCGGCTTCTTTTACGAGGCATACAACCACAAAAGCTGGGCAAACGCCGGAATCAACTTCGAATTCGTTCAGGACAATCAGTCATTCTCGAAAAAAAATGTGCTGCGCGGCCTGCACTATCAGATTCGGCAGCCGCAAGGAAAAGTAGTCCGAGCACTTCGCGGGGAAATTTTTGACGTTGCTGTCGATCTTCGCAGGTCGTCGCCCCATTTCGGCAAATCCGTGCATGTCACGCTTTCGTCGGAAAACCGCAAGATGCTATGGATTCCTGCTGGATTCGCGCACGGCTTCCTGGTGCTTTCGGATGTAGCGGAAGTTCTGTATAAAACGACTGACTTCTACGCTCCCGAATACGAGCGAACTCTCTTGTGGGACGATCCTAAGCTCGCGATCCAATGGCCCGAAGCTGTTGAGCCAATATTGTCCGACAAAGATCGCCGAGGTTTGCCGCTAGATAAAGCAGAACTCTTCGACTGAGATGCAATGACCTTCACACAGAGAGACACTTCAAAGACGAAGATCCTTCTTCTGGGAAGCACTGGCCAGCTTGGCGCTACGCTAAAGCCTTTGCTAGCCGAACGCGGAGAGCTGATTCCAACGGACAGAACTATTCTCGACCTCGGCCAACCGGAATGGGTCGGCGAATTTGTCCGCAAACATAAGCCTCAAGTAATCGTGAACGCCGCCGCATACACCGCAGTGGATCGAGCCGAATCCGAGCCGGAGCTCGCACAACGTATAAATGCCGCTGCACCTGCGGCACTCTCAATGGCGGCTGCTGAAATCGGTGCGTTGCTCATTCATTACTCCACCGACTACGTCTTCGACGGCCGCAAGCCCTCTGCTTACGTAGAGAGCGATCCGATCAACCCCCTCAACGTTTACGGCCGCACGAAGGCCGAAGGCGAAGCTGCAATTCAGAAAAGTGGCTGTCGGCATTTGATCTGCCGCACAAGTTGGGTTTACAGCGAGCGCGGAAGCAATTTCTTGCTCACGATGCTTCGCCTGGCGCGCCAGCGCGATGAGCTACGCGTGGTCAGCGATCAAGTCGGTGCTCCGACATCGAGTCATTCCCTGGCACGAGCGACTGCGAGGATCATTGATGGCTACAGCTTAGGCGATTGGGGCGATCGATCGAGCGGTATCTATCACATGGTCGATAGCGGCTCGACTTCGTGGTTTGGATTCGCATCAGAGATCCTGCAGCGAGCGTCGAAGGTAATCGGTACGCCATTTCCGCGAGTGATTCCGATTCCTACCTCGAGTTATCCAACTCCCGCGACCCGGCCGCTGAATTCTCAGCTAAGTTGTGAAAAGCTCAAGAGTACGTTCAGCCTGATAATGCCACGCTGGGAAGACTCGCTCGACGAAGTACTGGGAGAAGTGAAAGCTTCCGGTCCGGTTCTCGAACCGCAGGTTTCAATCTCGCGGTCATTCTAGTAAGCCAGAGTAGGCGCAAGTTGATAACCCTCAGGTAAGACTCATTGACGGATAACCGTTCAATTCACGGATAGCTTTTACATCGAGCAGCCTGGTTCAGCTACAGTGAACAGGCATGTCAAGGGTTCTTCTCACAGGCGCGGCGGGATTCATTGGACGTGCGGTCCATCGGCTTCTGAATCGGATTGCCGTCGATTGCGTCGCGATTGATAAACATCCGACTGCTACTAAGCATAATCAGGATGTCGATCTTCCTATTCTGGCGTGCGATCTCCTCGATTCGGCCTCACTCGACGCGCTGTTCGCTTCCCATCACTTCGATACGATCATTCACCTCGCTGCCGTGCTCCCCGGTGCGGCTTCAAGGGATCCAATCAATGCTACGCGGGTGAATGTAGCCGGCAGCATGGCATTGTTTGAGCGGGCGGCCGCTCATAGGCTTCAGCGATTCGTTTTTGGAAGTTCCACGAGCGTGTACGGCGCAGCGGGAACCGACGCTCCCATTTCGGAACAAGCTCCGGCAGCTCCGATTGACGTTTATGGCGCCGCAAAGCGCGTCGTGGAAATCGTCGGCGAGAATCTATACAGAAGCGGCAGCATTGAATTTGTTGCTCTGCGCATTGCGACCGTTATCGGTCGCGGCGCGCGCAATACGTCTTCGCCTTGGCGCTTGCAGATTTTTGAGAAACTTGGCAGCAACGAAAAGATCTCGCTGCCTTATGAACCTCACGACCCGCTCACTGTGGTACATGTCGATGACGTCGCATCGATGTTGCTCGCTCTGGCTCAGGCCAAGTCTCTGCAGCACACGATCTACAACAGTCCGGCAGAATTACTCAGCGCCGTGAGCTTGAAGCAGACTGTGGAGTCCCTGGCTTCAGAGACCCAAATCGAAGTGATTGGCAGAACGCGCGCACTTGCGCCTCTTGCCGATGGCTCCAGGTTTACGCAGGAGTTTGGCTTTCAGATCACGTCTTTGCAGCAGAGTCTGCGCGCGGCGCTTCTACGGACGGCCAAGCAGATATAATGTCAGGTTGCCTTTACGCCAAGATTCCTACTAGTGGAAGGACCGCATGCCGACTGACGTAATCATGCCGCAGATGGGCGAATCCATCTTCGAAGGCACTCTTACCAAATGGCTCAAGAAACCGGGTGACAAAGTTCAGCGCGACGAGCCGCTCTTCGAGATCTCGACCGACAAAGTGGACGCCGAAATCCCAGCTCCTGCCAGCGGCGTGCTCAAGGAAGTAAAGATAAAAGAGGGCACTACCGTCCAGGTAAATACCGTGGTGGGAATTATCGACGGCGACGGCGCAGGCGCGTCGGCAGCGGCTCCAGCCAAACCTGCCGCTCCTGAGCCCGCGAAGGCCGCTCCAGCTCCGAGTGCCGCCAGCACAAATGGACCGTCGCGTCCGGCGCCGACGGCTCCTGCACCTCAAGGCAAAGATGAGACTGAGACGGAAACCGCTCCGGCCTGCTACGGACAACAACCCTCGAATGTTACCGAGATCAGCCAGGGCGAAGGCGAACGCGTGCGCTCCAGCCCATTGGTCCGGAAGATCGCGAAAGAGAACAACGTCGATCTCGGTCAGGTCCCCGGGACGGGAATGGGCGGACGCATTACCAAGGAAGATATCCTCGGTTTTATTCAGAAATATCCCGCTGGTGCTCCGGCCCCAGCAGCCCAGGCTGCCCGGCCGACCGCGACTGGGCCGGCTTCTACGCAGATGGCAGCAGCTCCGGCCCCGGCGCTGCCTCCTCCGACTCCGGGCGAAGTCGTGCCCATGACCAAAATGCGCTCGATCATCGCCCAACGCATGGTCGAATCGAAGCACACCAGCGCTCACGTCCATACCGTCTTCAAAGTGGATATGACGCGCATCGTCAAGCTGCGCGACCGTGAGCGCGCCAAGTTCGAAGCGCGCAACGGCGTGAAGCTTACGTATATGCCGTTCATCGCACGCGCCGTGCTCGCCGGTATCAAGCAGATGCCGATCGTCAACTCTTCAGTCGAAGGCGACAGCATCCGCTATCACAAGAACGTCAATATTGGCATCGCCGTCGCGCTCGATTGGGGATTGATCGTTCCCGTGGTGAAACAAGCTGAGGAGCGCAGCTTCGTCGGACTGCAGCGCGCGATCAACGACGTTGCCGAGCGCGCCCGCGCCAAGAAGCTTCAGCCGGACGAGGTCCAGGGCGGCACCTTCACGATTACCAATCCGGGAATCTTTGGCCCGCAGTTCGGGACGCCGATCATCATGCAGCCGCAGGTTGCCATTTTAGGAATGGGCGGCCTCTTCAAGGAGCCGGTTGTGATTACCGATAAGGACGGCAACGACCTGATCGCGATTCGGTCGATCATCCGTCTGACCCTCGGCTACGATCACCGCATCATCGACGGCGCCGATGCCGATAAGTTCATGGTGGCGGTGCGGAATTATCTGGAGAATTGGAACGAGGACATCGGTTAGCCTGATCCGCGGCGATGACCAAAACACGACACGGATTTCAGGGATGATACGGATTACACGGATACTGCAGGAGTATTTTTAGTCCTTCTCACGTCCGACCGATTGGCTATTCGTGATTTCGTTCGATCTGCAGAATCCCTGCGATCCGTGTCTTGTTTTCGCGAGCCTACTTTCTACAAAAGACTTTCCCTTTCTCATCCATCTCCAAATATCCCCATGGAATCTCGTGATCGTGGGTAAAGATCGTCAGCCATTTCTCTCCAATTGCCTGTCTGTAGAACCGCTTCCGATTTTGGATTGTCTCCAAGGGATACAGGTCATAGGCCATTACCCACGTTAGATCGAGGTGTTTCGTTGTGGGAATCAGGTCGGAGATGTAGCAGGCTTTCTCGCCGCAACTTTCCAGCATAATGGCTTGCATGTTGCGCGTGTGTCCGGGATACAAAACCACCGAAATTCCCGGCATCACATCGCCGTCGCCCTCCAGCAGACGCATCTGCCCGTTCTTCAGCAGCGGATCGTAGTTGTCGCTGATGTAGCTCACGCGATCGCGTTCGAGCTGCTTGGAGGCGTGCTCCCATTCTCCGCGCTGGACATAGTACGTTGCGTTGGGAAATGTCGGCTCAACCTCGCCGCGCTCGTTGCGGAATGTATTCCAGCCGCAGTGATCGAAATGCAGATGCGAATTGATAACGACCTCAATCTCCTGCCGGCGCACTCCGCTCTTCTCAAGCTCGCGCAGTAGTTGCGCTTTGGCGTCGTAGATATTTGCGAGCTTCTCCGGCAGCTTGTTGCCGATCCCGGTTTCGATCAGGACCCAGCGTTCATGGGCGCGGACGAGTACCGAATTGGTGCCACAGGCAATGCGATTGAGCTGATCAGCTTTGACTTTCTTTTCCCACAGCGGCTTAGGTACGACTCCGAACATCGCTCCGGCATCGAGGTAGTACGTGCCGTCAGAGAGTATCGTCAGTTCGAAGTCGCCCAGTTTGCGCGATGGCCGGTCGGCTGCACTCAACGCCCACCGCCCTGCGCGGCAGACGCAGTCGGCCACGGTGGATTCGACGCAGCGATCTTCTCCTGCGGCCAGCCCAGCAGTTCTGCGTCAAATTCGGCGCGGATCCGTTCATAAAGGTTTGTTCGAGCAGCGACTCCGGCAATGGCATGCGTTTTCCGGGGAAAAAGCAGCACTTCAAACTGCTTTCCCGAATTGATAAACGCCTGCGAGAGCTGCATGGTGTTTTGGATGTGGACGTTGTCATCGCTGGTGCCGTGCACGAGCAGCAGATGTCCGCTGAGATTCGCCGCACTCTGCTGCACCGAGCCGGATTTGTATCCCTCAGCATTCTCGGACGGCAGTCCCATGTACCGTTCCGTATAGATGGAATCGTAATCGTGCCAGTCAGTCACGGGCGCGACGGCCACGCCGGCTTTGAAGCGACGGGCGTGCGTCATGGCGTAGCTGGTCATAAAGCCGCCGTAGCTCCAGCCCCACCAGCCGAGACGATTGCCGTCGAGCTGCGGAAAACGATTCAGTGCCTGATCGAGCGCAGTGAGCTGATCGTTGAGTTCTACTTTCCCCAATTGGTGCCTCAAGGCAGTCGCAAACTTCTTGCCGCGAAAGCCCATTCCGCGGTTATCGACGCGAAGCACCGCGATTCCGTCGTGCGCGAGGATCTGATCGAAAAAGAAGTTCGCTGCTCCCCAGTGATCCTGCACCTGCTGCGCCTCGGGACCACCGTACGGATTCATCAGCACCGGCACTTTTTGCTCGGCCGAAGCTGCAGACGGTAGCAGTAACTGCCCGTGCAGGACGGTGCCGTCATCGGCCTTGAAATCCACGAACTGCGGCTTAGTGAGGTCGAACGATGTAATCGGCTTCGAAGCCCAGAACACGTTGCACGCGCCGGCCGCCGAGCAGACTGACATACGCGGGGGCGTAAGCAGGGCGGAATAGGTATCAACGTAATACTTCGCGTTGTCGGCGAAGCTGGCCGCGTGACTGCCATCTTCGCGCGAAAGACGCTGCTTACCGCTGCCGTCAAGCTTGATCGCCCAGATTTGGCGCTGCCGATCATCTCCTTCGTTCGACTGATAAAAGATGGTGCCCGTGGCCTCGTCAAATCCATCGACACTGGTTATTTCGAAGTCGCCGTGGGTAATCTGCCGAACCAGTTCCGCGGGCGCGCTCAGCGGATTGCTCTTATTAAAGCTGTAGAGATACAAATGATTGTGGCCATCGCGCCAGCTCTTCCAGAGGAACCTATCGCCGGGTTTCAAGATTTGGAAGTCATCGTTAACCATGACCCACGCATCGTCTTTCTCCGAGAGCATGAGCTGCGAGCGGCCTGTTGGTGTATCCACGAAGTAAAGATCAAGCTGGTTCTGGTCGCGGTTGAGCACCTGAACGAATAGAACATCTTTATTAACCCAGCCGAATCGCGGAATGTAGTAGTCGGTCTTGCTCTGCTTGCCGGTAAGTCCGGAGATGTTTACCCAGTGCGTCTTGCCGCCATTCGAGTCCACCACGCCTACGCGGACTTCCGGATTCGGGTCCCCTGCATATGGGTACTTCTGATGATCGACCGTGGGGTGATCGAGGATGAAGTCCGTAATCGGATACTCCGGTACCTGCGTTTCATTCATCTGCAAATAGGCAATGTGCTTGCCGTCAGGCGACCAGAAATAATTGCTGCGCACGTCAAGCTCTTCCTCGTAAACCCAATCGACTTCCCCGTTGAGTATGCTGTCGCCGTCGTCATCCGAAGTGAACGTAAGCTGCGTCTCGCGCGAATCACCGGTGAGTGGACGCACATATAAGTTGTGCTTGCGCGTATATGAGAGACGTTTGCCGTCGGGCGAGAACTTCGGATCGCCGCTTGGTTCTGGCGCGGATGTAATTTGAATTCCCGTTCCGGTCTCGAGTGTGTAATACCAAAGCTGTCCTTTGGAATCGAAGAGCAGGTGCTTCGAGTCGGGCGCCCAGTGGTAGCCGGCAATCGAGTAGCGGGCCCGCCGGTCGCGGTCACGATCGTCCTTGGCTTGCTTTCCGCCGCGGCTCTCAGGCGGAGAAAGCGCCGCCATTTTCTCGCTTGCAACCAGCACCGCCGGCTTTCCAGTCGTTACATCGAGATAATAGAGCTGGCTGTGCTCGCCTGAATCGTCAGGCAGAACGTAGGAGACGCGGGCACCATCGGGGCTCCACTCAACCGTTTCAGGAGCGCGCCCGGTGACGCCACCGGCAGCAAAGATTTCAGGAATCGAGGGCAGATTGACTTGCTGGGCAGACGCAGCCGTGGATAGAAAAACCAGGAGAAGACGAAGGGACCTCACAGCCAGACTCCTTGAAGCACAGAAAGTAACGGAAAAGTGTAACAAGGAGCTTAAAGTCGAGCTTGAAACAGCTATGCGGCGATGCGATTGGTGCGGGTCGAACGCACAGAGCGCGCGAGCGAGAAATAGATTTCGCGTGCCTTCCCGCCCTGCAATTTGCGGAAGAACAGCGAACGAATGGTGCGGCGTGAGACGAATCCTGCAAGGTAGGCTCGATACAAATCGCCTCCGAGAAGCCGGCCGAGTTGCCTCGCGAACACCTTCGCAGCAGCGGGCGAGGACGACACCAATTCGCGGAACAAGCTAGGCGGCGCGGCATAGCTCTGACGATGGGACTCGTAATCGCGATGCAGCATTACACAGTCCACTACCCGGAGGTACTCGCGGTAGGACAGGAGCGTGCCGGCCTCGATCTCCTCTTTCGGGATTGAGTACAGCGACAGAAGTTCATCTTCGCTCGCCGTATCGGAAGGATAAAGCACCTGCGCCGCAAAATGAACTAACGCGTGCTCCAGAGCGGAGATGTATAGAGAGTCCTGGGGGATCAGCTTCGGAGATACCACTTCTTCAAAGTCGCGGCACGCATGATGAACAAACGCAGCGGCGTCAGATGTAGTGGTTTGCATCCGAAGCCGGTGAGCGATGATGAGGTTCAATTCGGGAATGTAGCAGCTTCCTCGATCTACCAGTTGCGCCATAATTTCATCGCGACGAGTTTGCTGGAGAGGCTTTCGATTTAGCAGATTTTCAGCTCGGGCAATCGAGGACACGTTCGCTACCTCAGGATAGCAATCGACCAAATATCGCGATCCGCCGTCTTCATCGGCGTAGCGATCGATGTGGAGAAAAGCCAGGAGAGCATCGATGAGGTCGTAAATCAGCGGCGTGAAGTCTGGCGTCCTGCGCGATTCGTCGCGCCAGCGCGAAATGCAAAGTCGATAGCTGTGCCATTTTTCGACCGGCGTGGCGTTAAACACCGCCGCTGTATGTTCATCCACCTGCACCGCCGGCACTTGATCGCTGAGCTCTCCAGCCGCGCGGAAGTAAAGTTCATCTACGTTCTGCAGGACTGTGCGAATTTCCTCGTTCGGCAGTCGCAGCCGCAGCTCGAGCGGCAGATGTGTCGGAGCTAGGTGCGATTCACCGAACATTACGAGAACCAGCGCATTGCTGCGCTCTTTGCGAACACGCACGACTGTGTCGGCAGCATGGCGGTCGCGTTGGGCGATCCGGCGAATATTGCCCCGTGGCGCGCAATCAGCTCCATAAACGGAAATCTTCAGGTCACGCGCGATTTTGAGCGTATGCAAGAACGGCTCCCACTCGTATCCCCACTCGGCTTCAAAGTGAAGTCGCTGTCTCAGTTCGTCATCGGAAATTTCTTGCCCTTGCCACTCGTCGAGAATGTGCTGATCGCGAGTAAAGACGGCCTCCAGCAGCAGCACCAGTGGTCGCTGCTGAATCGCAATTAGCTCTTCCATTAATTCACACAGGAAGAATTGGCACGCGTCGAGCGCATGGAAGTCGCTCACCAGCAGTGTGTCGGCCGCGGCACAGAAGCGCAGCAGAGTCTCGCGCGAGATCGCACGCTCGTATCTCTGAAAAGCCTCGGTAAATTCCTGAACATATTTGCGGCGAGTAAGTGGGTCGATTGCGCCGATCTCGCGACGAAGAGGAGCAAGCGCGTGTTTTTGTGCGACGCTGCGTCGCCGAGCTCGGAATGTGGACGGACCGACGGCCGCCCCAGCCCGGGTTTTTGATTGCTGACCCATATGGTCTGAATTCAAGAGACATTTATCTGGGTGCCGACGAAAACCCGCCCGAGGGGCGCGCGTCGGTCCGCAGGTTCTGTCCCACCTCTTGACCGGTCCCACCTCTCCTGTCGGCTGCCAGACTCTTAGCCATCTGCTATGTTGGATGCTCCCTGGCAACTATGGCGCAAGTGCCACAAAATCTGACGATTGCTGCCACAGGCGCGAGCGGCGCGCTGTTTCTGCGCGAGCTGCTGAAGGTGGTGGAAGCCGACACGCGCATTACGACGGTGAACTTCATTGCCTCGGATAACGCGCTACGCGTCTTCGCCGAAGAGCTGGAAATTCGCGGTCGCAACGAGGTTGTTGCGCAGCTCCTGGGCAGCGGGAGCAGGAAGATTCAGCAGCAAGGGAATAGCGACATCGGCGCGAACGTCGCCAGTGGATCTTATCCCACGGATGCCATGATCGTGATTCCATGCAGCATGGGCACGCTAGCCCGCGTGGCGAATGGGCTCGCGGGAAATCTTATTGAGCGCGCAGCAGATGTGTGTCTGAAGGAAAAGCGCCCGCTGGTGCTATGTGTGCGCGAGACGCCGCTCAACAAAATTCACATCCGAAACATGTATCGCGCATCCGATGCTGGAGCCACGATCTATCCTCTGATTCCCACCTTCTACAACCACCCCAAATCCTTCGAAGAAATGGCGCGACAGTTCGCCTATCGCGTCCTCGCGCACATTGGCCTACAGCAGGACGACGCGTACCAGTGGAAAGAAAAATAAAGGAGCCGAAAATCCTGGACCTGCGGCCGCCCCCGGCCGGGTTTTTGGTGGAGTATCTAAAATCCACATTTAAAGTTCCTCTACTTCAACGGCAAAGGCAAAAACCCGCGCGAGGGCGCACGTCGGTCCGATCAGTTTTAGCTTCTTCCACTACCGTCTCACTAATTCAACGAACTCTCGCAGCTCCTGCTGGTTCAAATCCGAGACGGCGCAGTAATACATTCCATCCTGTGTCCACTCGATCAAATTGAATCCTTGCTGTGCGGTTGCTTGAGGAGACTCATCGCCGCTCTTTGCCGGCCAGGTAAACAAATTGATCACGTGCTTGCGGCGGGAATAGACGATCGCCGCTGCCGAATGGCCATCGACATAGTCGAGACGTCCACCGACCAGCTCGAACCCATCGGAGCTCAGGTCGCGCACGCGAGGCGAGAAGTCGAGCTTGCCGGTGAACCATGGCTTCACTGTGTGCTGATCGGAGGTGAGCACATCAGTCAGGTGCGTCGCCATCAGTGAGCGCACATGGTCCGCGACCAGTTCATGTGCCAGGGTCTCATCGCGACGATTGTTGGAATACAGCAGCAGTCCTCCTACGGCGATCAGAAGGCAAGCTGCTGCCGCCACCCAGTTCCACCATGGGAGGGAGCGCCGTTCCCGCTCGCGAACGGGCGGACGTTCGGCTTTCTCGATAGCTTGCATTACGCGACTTCGGAATTGTTCGCCGGCAGTGTAGCGAAGTTGAGAAGTTGCGAACGCGGTCCTCAACGCTCGAAAGCTCTCCACTTGCTGAGCACAATCCGCGCACTCGGCGAGGTGATCTTCCAATTCCATGCTGCGCACCAGATCGAGCTCGTCATCGATGTAAGCGTGCAGCAGATTGCGTTGTGCGTGGCTGGTCATGGCTGTTTCACCTCCGTTCTGCGCTCGTTTGCGATCAGTTGGCGCAATATGCTTCGCGCTCGCGAAAGGCGCGACATCACCGTGCCCAACGCCGATTCGGTTGCCGCCGCAATTTCTTTGTACGACATCTGTTCCAACTCGCGCATGAGGATCACCTCGCGGTACTCAGGCGGCAGCGCCTCGATTGCGCTTCTCACCTGCTCGACCGTGGCGCGTCGCAAAACGTCGGCCTCTGGCGTGAGCGAGAGTTCCAAATCGGTGTGAAGATGCTCGTCAAACTCCGTCGAGTTCTGCTGCGATGACTGCCGCCGAATCCAGGTGAGATAAGTGTTACGAACAATGGCTAGCAGCCACACCCGAGCATCGTCACCACGAAAGCCCTCAAAAAATCGGAATGCCCGCAAGAGCGCTTCTTGGGCGATGTCTTCGGCGTCGGTGGGATTGCGCGTCATCCAACGCGCGAGGTTGTAGGCGGAATCGAGATGCGGCAGTACCAGCCTATCGAAACGCGCCATCTTTTCGCGGGAATTCGCGCCGGCTTCCATTCTGATCATTAGACTCGCAGCCGTCGAATTCTATTCCTGGACTCAGAAGTCTTCCGGTTCTGATTGTCTGCAAACGCGGAGCCGTACTCCTTACAACTTTGGCTATTGACTTTTTCGCCCAAAAGCAGTAGCACGGTATGAGGGGAGTCGAAGAGAAATCGAATCTGTTGTCTCGAGTCCACTCATGAGTCGCTCGTCCATAGGCCGCGCGGAATCCAGTTCCAGAGCCTCTAGTGCAAATGTTAGAGCTGCTTTCGTCCGTCAGATTCGGCAAACCCTGCCAGAACCCATCGCACAGTGGGTAACGCTGAAGAAAAGCGTGGGTAACCCTGAGGAAATTTCAGGGTTACGCTGTGGAAAACTACAGGGTTAGGCTGTGGAATTCCGGGTAGCCATTGGCCAGAATCAGCTCGCTGAACTTGTGTAAACTCCTGCTAGTCAAGGCCTTGCGATCAACTCATTCCTCAACGCGCGCACTCCGGTGTCTTAACGGGCATCGAGTCTTCCACGACAGAGTCGAGGAGGCAGCGGTTCCTCTCGGCTAGATGGTCGACAGACGGGTAGAAGGGAGCCGGGTTTTTAAGAATCCGGCTAGACTGGAAACATCCACAATGGCATCCGGCAGTTCAGTTGAGATGCGGCTTGCGCATCCGGTAATTCAGCGATTTTTCGAGATTTCGCTATATTTCATGCTGTTCACCGGGTTCGCGGCTCTCGCAGGAACGGGCAAGCTCGATGGCATCTCGGTTCTGATTGGTCTCTTTGCCCTGGTGGTAAAAGGGTTCCTGCTGATTCGCCGCAGCGCCGTTCTGATCCCGGAGCGCTGGACCAACTACCTGACGCTTGGCTATCTATTTTTCTTCGCTTTCGATTACTTCCTGGTCTCTCGCAGTTTTCTTGCGGCAATCGTCCACATGGTGCTTTTTGCGGCTATGGTGAAGGTATTTTCGGTTCACCGGGACCGCGATTTTGTCTATCTCGCGATTCTGTCGTTTGGGATGGTACTGACCGCTTCGGTGCTTACGGTGGACTCGTTATTTTTCGCTATCTTCTGCGTTTTTGTGCTGCTGGCAGTGATGACGTTCGTAAGCATGGAGATGCGGCGAGCGTGGATCAGCTCCGAATCCAATCTCCCTGTACGGGCGGGCAAAGCGGGCGACCTTCGACGCGTTCCCGCTGCTCTCGCTGGGGCCTGTACGGCGCTGGTACTCACAATTGTGGCAGGCACGGTAGTTCTGTTTTTCCTTGTCCCGCGTAAAGCGACTGGTGGATACCTGAGCGGCTTTGCTGCCCGCAGCGGGCTTTCAACCGGCTTCAGCGAAGACGTGCGATTGGGGGAAATCGGTGAAATCCAGCAGTCGAACGAAGTAGTGATGCATGTGAAGTTCGCTCCTGGAACGCGTGTGCCGGCGGAGTTGTTCTGGCGGGGAATTGCGCTCGCGAACTTCGATGGACGCCGATGGACGGCGGACCGAGATCAGGAAGCAATCATCCCGAGCGATAACGGTGTGTTGCCGGCAATTAGCCATCTGCCCAGATTCGCCGCAGGAGGCGAAAGGATCGCCTATCAGGTCTCGCTGGAGCCGTTTGGGGCGCGAGTGTTCTTTGTGATTCCGCAAGCGCTTGTCATCAGTGGCCGATATCGGATGATTGCCGTCAATCTGAGCAACGACACGATCTTCAACGCCGATTCACTGCGTGGCATTACCGATTACGGGGTGGTCTCGCAGATTCCCCCGCCGATGCCGAGAGGAGCAGGCAATGGAGATGGGCCGCCGGCCGATTCGCGCTACGTGAAGTTACCGCCGTATCTCGATGCGCAGATTCCGGCTCTGGCAAAGCGAATCACCAGGGATGAGCGAACGAACTTTGAGAAGGCTTCCGCGATCGCACGATATCTCTCGACCACATACCAGTACACGCTGCAGCTTCCGCTTGTGCCGACGAAGGATCCTATAGCTAATTTCCTTTTCCAACGGAAGGCCGGTCACTGCGAGTACTTTGCCTCATCGATGGCAGTAATGCTGCGTACACTTGGAATCCCGTCGCGGATCGTGAATGGCTTCCGCGGCGGGGTGTACAACGATCTCACCGGCAGCTATGTGGTTCGCGCGCGCGACGCACATTCGTGGGTGGAAGCATATTTTCCCGATTATGGCTGGTACACCTTTGACCCGACGCCCGGTGGAGCGCAGCCGCAAGCGTCAGGTGTGAACCGTGCGGTTCTCTATCTCGATGCGATGCGCGAGTTCTGGCATGAATGGGTGGTCAATTACGACAGCGCACATCAAGCGTCTCTCGCCATCTCCGCCGCGCGGCGTGGACGCTCCGAATTCGATCGTCTGAAAGACTGGTCCCTTTCGGTTTATCAACGCAGCGTGCGGCGAGCGAGTGCTGTGAGTGACAGCATTCAGAAACACGTCGAAGCCTGGATTTGGTGGACTTCCGCTGCTCTCGTTGGTTTGTTCGCATTCCTCGCGGGTCCGAAATTCTATCGAGCAATTCGCTTCCTGCAGATTGCCCGCAAGCCGGCGCTCGAACCTCATTCGGCGGCAACGATCTGGTACAGACGCGCGCTCAGGCTCCTCTCAAAACGGGGAATCAGGAAATCCGTCACGCAGACCCCTCAGGAGTTCCTGCGCGCAATTCCAGGTAAGGACGTTCGGCGTCAGGTGGAGCAGTTCACCGTTCACTATGAGCGTGCTCGCTTCGGCGACTCCGCCTCCGACGCAGAGAGGCTTCCGGAGCTATACCGGGAGCTGGAAGACGAAGTGAAGAAGTAGAGTCAGCCGCCATCCCAGGATGGCGTCATTTGGCTGATAAAATAAGAAGATTGCATGCCCATAGAAGTTTCTCCTGAGATCGCTCCCGAACAAACCAAACCTGCTTTCAGCGCCGAGAGTCCTCGGAAGAAGGTCGGTTTTGTCAGCCTCGGCTGCCCGAAGAACCTCGTCGATAGCGAGGTGATGATGGGAATGCTGAACGACGCTGGGGCTGAGATTACTCAGGATGCGAATGCCGCAGACATCATCGTCGTGAACACCTGCTCTTTCATCGACTCGGCAAAGCAGGAATCCGTCAATGCCATTCTCGAAATGGCACAGCACAAAACAACCGGAAAAGCGCAAAAGTTGATCGTTGCGGGATGCCTAGTGGAACGCTATCGCAACGAGATTCAGAAGAATATTCCTGAAGTGGATGCAGTGGTTGGAACCGGCGAGTTGGAGCACATCCTGCAGGCAGCGGGTATCGATCGCGCTCCTGCGCGGCCGTCGCAGCCGGACTCGCCTTTCAAAATTCTGGTGGATCGCGCACCCAGCGCGGTTCGGACGCACTCTCGGCCGGAGGGCGAAGCCCGTGCCGCTAGTGGAAGATTCTCGCGCGCGGAGTGGGACGGCGCAATTGCTGACTTACCGAATTATCTTTACGATGAGAAAACTCCGCGTCTGTTGGCGACCGGCAAGACCTCAGCATATCTCAAGATTGCGGAGGGCTGCGATCATCCGTGCAGCTTCTGCATCATTCCGCAGCTTCGGGGAAAGTTTCGTTCGCGACATTTTGAATCCGTGATCGCCGAAGCCCGTAGATTGGCAGACAATGGAGTCCGCGAAATTACGCTTATCGGGCAGGACACTACCTGCTATGCCGAAGATCTAGGTCTAAAAGACGGGCTGGCGCTTTTGCTGGCACGTCTTGCTGAGATTGAAGAACTTCGCTGGATTCGTTTTCTGTATGCGTATCCTAACAAAATCACCGGCCGCCTGCTCGACACCGTCGCCGCACACGAGAAGATCTGTTCGTACATCGACGTGCCCCTCCAGCATGCCTCTGCCTCGGCGCTGAAGCGTATGAAGCGCGGCGGCAGCGCTGAGATTTTTCTGAGAAGCATCGAGAAGATGCGCTCCACAATTCCCAATCTGATCCTCCGGACGTCCTTCATCGCCGGATTCCCTGGCGAAACCGAGGCTGAATTCGAAGAGCTGTGCGATTTCGTCAGCGCTGCCCGTTTCGACTGGATGGGAGTCTTCGCCTACTCAGACGAACAAGGAGCCGCAGCGTTCACTCTCGGAGAGAAAGTACCTGCGCGCGAAATCGAGCGTCGCCGAAAGAAGCTGATGCGCATTCAGCAGGACATCAGCCGGAAAGCGAAGAAGACACTGGTCGGAAAGCAGTTCGACTTATTGGTCGAGGGACCTTCAGAAGAAACCGACTTACTCTGGGAAGGGCGCACTGCGATGCATGCTCCAGAAATTGATGGCAAGGTCTTCATCAATGACTTCGGGACCTATGAAGAGTTGAATCAAGGCGAGTTTTACCGCTGCGAAATCACCGAGGCTCACGACTACGATGTGGTCGCCCGCATAATCTAAGCTACTGATGTATGGCTCGAAAGAAAGCACTCAGTCTGCGTTGTCCGACATGCCGCACAATCGTGCTGCGCTCCGACGAGCACTTTCCTTTCTGCAGCGATCGCTGTCGCTTGATCGATCTGGGAAAGTGGGCCAGCGGAGGCTATCGCATCAGTTCTCCTGTGCTCGATCCTGAGTTGCTCGAGGAGATCGAGCAACGCCCGCAGTCCACGCCAGAGAGCGATGAGCACAAGCGGCATTAACCCTCAGACCGGGAGATCTCGCTCCCGATGGGCCTGGCTCATCGGCACATTTCTTGGAGTTGGTCACCTGCATCCAGGTCCGGGAACCTGGGCTGCAGGAGCGACTGTGCTGCTGTGGCGGCTGGGCGCACAACGCGCAACTCACACGACATTAATCGCGCTTCTCGTGGCGATCACTGTGACATTGGTTGGAATTCCGGCCAGCACGCGAGTTGCGCAGGAAAGCGGGATCAAAGATCCGGGATTTGTGGTGATCGACGAAGTTGCAGGTCAGATGTTCGCGCTGATTATCGCGCCGCTGCGTTGGAAATATCTATTGCTGAGTTTTATACTTTTTCGTTGCTTCGACATTTTCAAACCTCCGCCATTGCGTGCACTGGAGCGCCTGCCGGAGGGACTTGGCATCATGATTGACGATGTCGGCGCAGGATTGTACTCGCTGCTGGTTCTCGCAATTGTGCTGAAATTCTGGCCTTCCATTTAGCCGGCCAAACAGCGCGACGATGTTCGTTAGGATCGCGCGAGACGGGGTCTGTGAACGCTTGCTGGGAAAGCGACATTTGAACGGGAAGCCGCACATCTCATCGATCAGCCCACCGTTCGCTCTTCCCGGCGGAGAAGTGCGGATCTCCGGCAGCGGATTTCGCGGGCACGAGATGCGCCGCCCGCGCGTTACCTTCGGAGACGAGCCCGGCGGAGTAGTGATCTCGGCTGAGGATTTTGTCGTTGCCCGTGTTCCCGAAACGGCATTCTCGGGCCCTGTAGTTGTCGAGCCCGACGGTTCGAAGAGCAACGGGATCGAACTCAGAGTCGCCGTTCCCATTGCAGAAAATCTGCACCCAGTCACGAACCCTGCAATGGATACAGAAGGCAATCTCTTCGTTACATTCTCTGGATCGCGTGGACAGAAGGTCCCAGTGTCGATTTACAAGATCGACACCGGCTATCACGCGAAGCCATTCCTCTCAGACTTGATGAATGCGCACGGCATCGCCTTCGATCGCGAGGGACAGATCTATGTCTCGTCGCGACAGAACGGCACCGTCTATCGCGTTGCGCCAAATGGGACGATGTCTGCTTATGCAGAAGGCATGGGCATCGCCACCGGGATCGCATTCGACCGCGAGCAGAACCTTTATGTCGGCGATCGCAGTGGAAGCATTTTCAAAATCGCGCGCGATCGGCAGACATTCGTCTTTGCCACTTTGGAACCGAGCGTTTCCGCCTATCATCTTGCCTTCGGGCCGGATCAGAACCTTTATGTAACTGGACCGACTACGTCGAGCTACGACGCGATCTATCGCGTCGATCCGCACGGCGATAGCTCGGTTTTCTTCCGCGGACTCGGACGGCCGCAAGGCATGGCGTTCGACATAGATGGAAATCTGTATGTAGCTGCGTCATTCGAAAGCAAGCGTGGCATCGTTCGCATTACGCCTGACAAGAAGGCTGCGCTCTGCGTTTCCGGTCAGAACCTTGTCGGGCTTTGCTTCGCTCCAGGAAAGGCCGTGGTGCTGGCCACAACCTCTGCGGTTTTTCATCTCTCCTGCAACATTCAGGGCTTGCCTCTGCTGCAATAGGATTCAGCTCGACAGCTATACTGCCAAACGTGAACGCCGAGATCATTGCCATTGGCTCGGAGCTGCTGACTCCGTATCGCCAGGACACCAATTCGTTGTTCCTCACTGAACGGCTCAATGAACTCGGCGTTGAAGTGCATTTCAAGACGGTCGTCGGCGATTCGCGCAGCGATCTCGTGGCGGTTGCGCGCACCGCGATTGCGCGTTCAGACATTGTGATCTTTATGGGAGGCCTTGGGCCAACGGAAGACGACCTCACACGAGAGTGCGTTGCCGAAGCCCTCGGCGTTGAAATTCAACGTGACCCTGAAGTCATTACCGAGCTCTACAAACGCTTTGCAGAGCGGCGACTTCCCATGCCGGAGAACAACTCCCGTCAAGCGGATGTACTGGAGGGTGCAGTACTGCTGAAGAATGCGAACGGCACCGCTCCGGCTCAGTGGCTGGTTACGCGGTACAACGATGAGCGGCGCTACGTAATGTTGCTGCCAGGACCGCCTAATGAACTCAAGCCGCTTTTCGACGCTGAATGTTTTCCCCGCCTCAAGGAGAAACTGCCGCCTCAGTTCATCGCGAAACGCATGCTGCGCGTCGCGATGGGCGAATCGGCGTGCGATGCTCGCATCGCGCCGGTTTATATGAAGGTTCCGGAAGTGCAAACCACAATCCTCGCGCATGGCGGCGAAACGCAAGTTCATCTGCAGTGTCGCGCAGCATCCCAGGAGGAGGCGGAGCGAAGGGTCGCCGAATTGAGTGATCGCATCGAAGATGAGCTTGGCGACGCAGTTTTTTCCACCGGCGGCGAAACACTGGAGCAGATCGTGGGCTACTACCTGCAAATGCGCGGAGCGACGCTGGCTGTCGCGGAATCGTGTACGGGCGGCATGCTCGCTGAACGGCTTACTTCCGTTTCGGGAAGCTCGCGCTACTTCCTTGGCGGCTCGGTGGTGTATTCCAATGAGTTGAAAACCGAATTTGCAGATGTCCCACCGGAGTTGATTGCAGAGCACGGCGCGGTCAGCCGACCGGTTGCACTGGCACTGGCGAAGGGAATTCGCGAACGTACAAACGCGACCTTCGGAATTGGAATCACCGGAGTTGCGGGGCCCACGGGAGGAACGCCGGATAAACCCGTGGGACTCGTTTTTATCGGAATCTCCACCGAAAACGAAACTGAAGCCTTTGAGCGCCGCTTTCCTGGCGATCGCGAGCGCATTCGTCTGTGGGCGAGCTTTACGGCGATGGACCTGCTGCGGCGAAAGTTGATGTAGAGAGAAAGGAAACTGGGCCGGCGGCCGCCCTCGGCCAGGTGTTTGTTGAGCTCTTCTAGCTCGCTGACGTAAATAACCCCGCGCGAGGGCGCGCGTCGGTCCAAGAAGTTAGAGCCATGCGTCTGTTCGTTGCTGTCGAGATCGAGTCCGCGATTCGCTCACGGATCCATGAATTCGTGAGCGGATTACGCGCACAGATTCCGGAAGCACGCTGGGTGCGGCCAGAGGGGCTGCATATCACGCTCAAGTTTCTCGGCAATGTCGCAGACGAGCGCAGAGCACCCATCGAGGAGGCGCTTGGCTCACTGCATGAGCGGCAGGTCATGCTCTTGCTGAAAGGACTGGGCGCGTTCCCGAACTTGAGGTCTCCGCGTGTGTTGTGGCTGGGGATCGAGTCTGGCCCAGAATTAGAGCGGCTTGCTGCTGCAGTCGATGAACAAATGGCTTCAGTCGGATTCACCCGCGAGAATCGCGCATTCTCACCGCACGTGACGCTGGCAAGATTCAACCAGCGCCCCCGAGGCAATCTTGGTTCGCTGCTGTCGGATGCACAGCCCACCTTCGGTACAATGACCGCGAATGAGTTTTATCTGTATGAAAGTAAGTTGTCCCCGCAAGGTTCGCGATATGCAAAACTCGCGAGTTTCAAATTAGAACAGGCGTAAACGTCTGAATGGCCACTGGAAGTCTTGTTCTCATCGCCGCTGTTGCCTATCTTCTCGGATCGATTCCGTTTGGTCTCATTTTAGTGCGGGTCGTGCGCGGCGAAGATGTTCGCCAGAGCGGAAGCGGAAATATCGGAGCGACGAACGTTGCACGTACTGGCGGCGCAAAGTTGGGTGTGGCAACGCTGGTCCTCGATGCTCTGAAGGGCTATGCCGGAGTGGCGTTCGCAAATGCAGTGAGCCATCGTGAGGCGTCGGTTGACGTTGGATTGGCCGCTGCGCTGGCAGCGCTTTGTGCCATTCTGGGACATGTCTTCCCAGTTTGGCTGAAGTTTCGAGGCGGCAAAGGCGTGGCCACCGCCGTAGGAGCTTTTATCGGATTGGCTCCTCGGGCTGTGCTGGTAGTGCTGGCGATCTTTCTTATCATCGTGGCTATTTCCCGATATGTTTCACTTGGATCGGTGGTAGCCAGCGCAGTCTTTCCCATTTTGGTTTACTTCCTGTATCGTGGCACTTCGACGATTGCTGACCTGTTGGTGATGTTCGCTGCGTCGCTGCTGATTATTTTCAAGCACAAAGCTAATATCGGACGCTTACTAAAAGGCACCGAAAATCGGCTGCAGTTCCACAAAACCTAATGCCACAAACATCGAGGGTTCACGGGTGAGCCGTATCGCGGTGATTGGCGCGGGAGCATGGGGAACGGCTCTCTCCATCGTCCTCGCACGCGGCGGACGGCATGAGGTTCGTCTCTGGGCTTACGAACGCGAGGTGTGTGACTCCATTCTGGCGCATCGGACGAATGATCTGTTTCTGCCCGGCTTCAAAATCCCAGATAACATTCAGGCGACGAACTCACTTCCCAGCGCGCTGGAAGATTGCAGTTTTGTTCTGGCAGTAATGCCTTCGCATCACGCTCGTGCCCTGTATTCCGCAATGCGCCCTTCTCTTCCACGAGAAGTGATCATCGTGAGCGCAACCAAAGGCATCGAGCAGGAGACCTACAAGCGAATGACCGAGGTTGCCGTAGAGGCCAGCGGCAGCGGCCGAATTGCCGCATTGAGTGGGCCATCGTTCGCTAAAGAGGTCGCACGCGGAGATCCAACGGCATTAACCATCGCATGCGCAGATTCTGAGGTAGCCGGTTTCCTTCAGCGAGAGTTCAGTGATCCGATGTTTCGCGTCTATACCAACGACGATGTCGTTGGCGTCGAGCTTGGCGGAGCTTTGAAAAATGTGATCGCGATTGCCGCCGGCATTGCAGAAGGTCTGGGCTTCGGACACAACACGGCCGCCGCTCTGATCACACGAGGATTGGCAGAGATGACCCGACTCGCCGTCGCGTGTGGCGCGCACCGCGAGACTCTGGCGGGACTCTCAGGGATGGGGGACCTGGTGCTGACGTGCACTGGGGGCCTCTCTCGCAATCGCACCGTCGGCGTCGAACTCGGCCGGGGGCGCAAGCTTCCGGAGATCATGGCAGGAATGCACGGCATGGTAGCGGAAGGAGTGCTTACAACCGATGCCGCGCTCGGGCTCGCGCGCAAACACGGCGTCGAAATGCCCATTTCGGAACAGATGCACGACATCCTGCATTCCCAAAAATCACCGAAAGATGCCATTCGCGAGCTGATGAGCCGTCCGGGAAAGGACGAATAAGTCGCCAATCCCGCTTTACACCGTCGTAATCAGGGAAATGCCTGAGAACGTAAGTAGCTATCCAGAGTTGCTGGATAATCGGGGTAGAATCCGCTCAATTCCGGGAACTCAATGCGCCTGCCCAATCGCATACCGCTGATGTATCTCATCTCCGCCGTGCTGCTTCTGGTCGGCGTGGTTCCACTTTATTTCTATGGATCGCAGGTGGTTGCCATCAATCGTGACCGGTTGAAGGTCAACGAACAGCTTCTGCAAAACACGGTCACGCGTTCGTTGGGCGACGATATCGAGCATCGCCAAGTCACGCTTCAGACTTCGCTCGGAAATCTTTCTGCCTCGGTGCTGGTGGCGAGCGGAGGCGATCTCACGAACGATCACATCAACGCTCCAGAACTGCGCGCCTTGCTTGAGCGATTTACCTCGTCATCCGACATCATCGATTACGCCACGCTCCTCAACGACGAAGGAAAAGGTATTACCGCAGGACGCGTAATTCCCGACGCGTTTGTCCAGCGCGAACTGGAGCATGCCTTTGTGGCAGCTCGCGAAGGCCGCAGTTATAACGGACAGGCGCTCACCGTCGGCTCGGGCAAGGATCAGCGCACCACGATGCTCGTGAGCACTCCGATCATGAGCAACGACCACTTCCTTGGCATGATCGGCGCTGTGGTCGATCTGCAATACCTCATCAACAGTCTTAGAAACGCGAGTCAGGCTGGACTCGAAACATTCGTCGTCGATCGTCAGGGGCGCCTCGTTGCAGGAGCGGATACGCACTACGCTACCGGCCAGGAGATGACCGACAACGAACTCGTAAAGATGTTTGTCGATCAGACCAGGTTCGACTTGGTGCCGACCACTTCGTTCACCACCCAGCGCGGCAAAAGAACGGTGGACATGCTCGGCAGCTACAGCCCAGTCCCCTCCTTGCAGTGGGCCGTCATTGCGCAAAAGACGCAAGCGGACGCGTATCAGAGCGTCTTCGAGATGCAGTGGAATGCGGAGAAGTATCTCTTCTATGCAATTCTGCTTAGCGTTGCATTTGGCATCTTCGCCGCGAGGAGAATCTCAACTCCCCTGCAGACCTTGACTGAATCCAGCCGAGCCATTTCTCGCGGAGATTTCTCGCAGCGCGTGCAGGTGAAGAGTCGCACCGAAATTGGTGAGCTTGCGAATACGTTCAACACCATGAGCTCCGAACTGGAGCGCTTCGTGCAAGACTTGAAGCGAGCTGCCGAAGAGAACAAGAGTCTCTTCATGAGCTCAATCCAGATGCTCGCTGGCGCGGTTGACGAAAAGGATCCGTACACGCGAGGTCATTCCGATCGCGTTACGCGCTATTCGGTCTTGATTGCAAAAGAAATCGGCCTTCCCGAAGAAGAAGTGGAGAAAATCCGCATTGCCGCTCAGTTACATGACGTGGGCAAAATAGGAATTGAGGACCGTATTCTCAAGAAGCCGGGCGCGCTTACTCCTGATGAGTACGAAATCATGAAGACGCACACCACGAAGGGCGCGGCGATTCTTCGTCCAGTCGAAATGCTCAAGGAGATGATTCCCGGAATCGAACTTCACCATGAATCCCTGGATGGCCGAGGATATCCGCATGGCTTAAAGGGCGATCAGATTCCGCTTAGTCCACGGATCATCATGGTCGCAGATTGCTTCGACGCCATGACCACCAACCGCCCTTACCAAGCGGCGATGGATCCTGAGTACGTGATCCGCATCATCAACTCGTTGGTGAATACCAAGTTCGATCCGAAAATTGTGACCGCTTTGACCGCAGTGTTTGAACGCGGAGACCTTCGCATTCGCCGTGCTGCTACCGTCACGCCGGAAGAGCAGGCCGTGGGCGCTGGGCAGAGCGTCTAGCTTCTTTGTGAGTTACTGGACAATCTCGGCTTCTCGTAAAAAATCGTAGTTGCCGGCAGGCTCAGGATGAACATTTCTAACTCGTGCTGTGTGCACCACCACGTTATCGAAATACCAGAGGTTCAAAGTGGGAAGATCACGCAGCGTGATCTGCTGTAACTTCGCGTAGATTGCCTTCCGCTTGCTCTGATCCAATTCCGAACGGCCTTCCTCGATGAGCTTGTCCACTTCCGGGTTGCTGTAATAGCTCCGGTTCGCTCGTCTCGGTGCGAAGCTCTTGCTGTCGTAGATGTACTCGAATATCTCTGGATCCTGGTTTGATCCGCCCACCCATCGCAGGGTGTAAATCTGAAATGCCCCCTTCACCACATCGGAGTAAAAGGTTGCGAACTCGAATGTGCGCAGCTCCAGATCAATGCCAACATCGTGAAGCTGCTGTTGGAGAATTACGGCAAGCAGCCGGCTCGTTTCCTGATCAGATGTTTTCATAATTAGATGGAGCCTCTTGCCTGGTTCCGAGGAGTACCCTGCGGCCTTCAGCAAAGCACGGGCCTTCTCTGGATCATGCGGATACGGTTGCAGGTTGCTGTCGAAAGCCCAATGCTGCGGAGGCAGAACGCTGGCCGCCTGTCGTACAGTGTCGCGCCAGAGATACTCGATGATCGGCCGAGTGTCAATCGCGTAGGCGGTCGCTTGGCGTATGCGAACATCGCTTAGCACTGGATCGCGCAGATTGAAGCCCAGATACTGAACTGGGGTCCCAGGTTCCTGTTCGATCCTCAGCGCGGGGTCCTGGCGAAGCGAGCCGACCATATCCGCTGTCAACGAGTTGATGTCGATATCGGCGCTGCCTTTGCGCAGTTCGAGCGCGCGCGTAGTGGCATCTGGAACAACGGCAAAGCGCACGCGTTCCACTTTGGGCTTCTCGGCCCAGTAATCATCGTTGCGGACCACTAGCACTTCGTTATCCTGCAGGTTGTGTACGAACTTGAACGGTCCGCTGCCGATCGGATGCAGGTTTAACCGGCTGTCACTTCCATAAGGAACGATCCCCATGGCTCCGTCAGATAAGTTCCACAGCAGTCCCGAATCTGGCTCTTTCATGTGAAAGACGACCGTGTAATCATCCCGAGCATCGATGCTGGCGACGTGCTGGTATGTTGCCGATTTGGAACTGATCACAGTGCCATTCATCATCGAATCGATGCTCCACTTCACATCCTTCGCCGTGACCGGACGACCGTCGTGGAAGCGAACCCCATGTCGTAGATGGAAGATATATGTCAGCGGATTGGGAATATCCCAACTCTGGGCCACCCATGGATGCAGGACGAAATGCTCGTCTTTGCGGACCAGGGAATCGAACAATAGCTCATCGATGCGCTCGGAAAAAGCGTCGGTACCGATGCGCGGATCGAGATTTGCTGGACTGCTCTCGATCAACATCACAATCGTGTTCGGATCAGGGTGCGACCGGGTGCAGCCAATCGAAGTGAATGTGGAGAGAGCAAACGCGCAAATCAACGTGAAGATTGGCCTATGAGCTCTCATATTCCGGCTCGCGGTCTGTCAGGCATAACTGACTTTGCCGAGAATCGCGGGATATCTCGCGCCCGTTGCGGAGGGAACATTCCCGGGCTTGCGATGCCATGTTTGATACGCGAGCAACGCGAAAGCAACGGCTTCCTTCGCTTGACTCGGCATGCCAAGATCGTCCGATGTGCGTATTCGGAACCCCAGCGGCTCAACTTCATCGGAGATCATGCGCATTAGCGTTTTGTTCGCTGCTCCGCCTCCACTGACCACGTATTCAGCTTGGCGGCGAGTCAACGGCACTGGGATCCTCGAAATCGCGAGCACCTGTCTCAAAGCGTGTCCAATCGAACTTGCGGTCAAAGCCGTTGCCGTCGCAAGTATGTCCTGCTTGCTCCCGTCACGGCACCAGGAAAGGAATTCGGCGACAAACTCACGACCGAACTCCTCCCGTCCGGCGGTTTTCGGTGGTTTGCGACGAAAGAACGGATGACGAAGAGCCTTCGCCAGCGCCGTTTGAATCACGCAACCCTTGGCTGCAACGGCGCCATCGCGGTCGTAGCGCTTCCCAAGAAACTGCTCAGCGCACGCATCGATGACCATGTTTCCTGGCCCGGTATCCAGAGCGATGATCTTCGTCATGTTCCCAAGATGTTGGCCAGGTGGAATGATGGTCAAGTTGGCAATGCCGCCGATGTTCTGCAGCACGCGCAGCTTAGTACGGTGAGCGTAGAAGGCCACATCGAGAAGCGGAACGAGTGGGGCGCCTTTCCCACCTGCAGCGATGTCGGCAGGGCGGAAATCCGAGACCACCGAAACATTTAGCCGCCGAGCTACGATTGCGCTCTCTCCCGTCTGCCATGTCGTCGCAATCCTGCGTCCCAAAAACGGAAGAGCATCGCCCTGGTGGTAGAGTGTCTGCCCGTGAACGCCGACCAAGTCGGTTCTTGTGCGATGCCTGCGCTGTGTCGCAGCAACTGCATCTGCATAAAGCTCGCCCAGCAGAGAATTAAGTTTTGCGAGATCTGCGACTCGAGCGGAAGCCGCATTCATTGCCTTCAAGACCGCTTCTCGCACGCGCGAAGGATAGGAAAAGTGCTCATGCGCGAAGAGCCGGAGATGCAGATACTGTCCTTGCCCTGAGATATTTACCAGCGCAACGTCGATGCCATCGGCAGAGGTGCCGCTCATCACTCCAGCGACGATCATGCGCGCGCTGCCGACTCCCGTTGCACTTCCTCGGTGAACCGGTGCATCGCTTCCTTTAGTTTCTCGACCTCGGCAGGTTCGGGTTCCTTCACCGTGATCTGCTTCAGCGCTTTGCTTGATGCCTTCAGTTTCAGGACTCGATCGGCCGCGCGTGTGACCAACGCGGCGAATTTGCGATCGCGCTCAGCTTGTTGAAGTACAGCTTCGTAACACCGCCAGACGAATTCTTCCTTCTGGCAGACAAGAAAAATATCCGATCCTGCACGGATCGTCTCGAGAGCTGCTTCCTCCATCGACGCTGCTGCGAGCACGCCGCCCATTTCAAGATCATCAGAGATCACCAGCCCCTGATAGCCAATCTTCTTCCTGAGAATCTCTCCGATCCATCGCTTCGAGAGCGATGCCGGGGTGCCGTCCTCTTTCACTGCTTTGGGATACACGGCATGCGCGACCATTACAAAAGGAACCTGCCTGCGCAGTTCGCGATAGGGAAGAAGATCCTCTGACCATAACTGCTTCCAATCGCGCTCGATGGCCGGCAACTCTTTATGAGTGTCGAGGTTCGCTCCTCCCAATCCGGGAAAGTGCTTGCCGCAGCCGACGACGTTGGCTGCCGCGAGTCCTTTCAGGAACCTCTTGGCGTAGCGAATCACTTCTCGTGGATCGGGAGATACCGTTCGTGAAGTAAGAACGTTGCGTGCTTCGGGCAGGTTGAGATCGAACACGGGAGCGAAGTCCACATTGAAGCCCAACGCGCGCACTTCTTCGCCGATCACACGACCATGTTTTTCGAAGAGCTTTTCCGAGCCGGTGGCTACCACATCCGCCACTGACGGTGCGGGAGCAATGATGTTGCGCAGACGATCGACCGTTCCGCCTTCCAGATCGATGCAGCGAAAAAGAGCCGTCTTGACCGCAGTCTGGCAGAGTCTCAGAAGCTGCGCGCACTGATGCGGCGATTGAATATTGCGCGCGAACAGAATGATTCCACCGGGATGCATGCTGGTGAGCAGCCGCCCTGTCGCGGGAGAAATTTCTGGGCCTTCTAAGCCCATGATGATCAGTTGTCCAACTTGATGACGCAGCGGAAGCGAGGCAGCTTTCATGGATCAGTTGAGTGTAAAGCATCGGACATACATGGATCGCCGATGGAATTTGTTCGAGCTCAGCTCAATCGTGAACATCCTCGGCGCGATCTCGTGCAGGAAGAAGTGTTGCTTGCGGCCGGAATCTAGGTTCGGAATTCTTTGGTCACGTCCAGTGTTCTCCAAATGTAGATCATCACCCCGGAGGAAACATAAGACCTTAGTGCTCATTGTCTAATGCCAAGCTCGCTCGCTTGAGAGAGCAAGCTGTCGAGCTGGCTGAACGCAGTTTGAGCAGCTTCAGTCGCCTGCTTGGTTGGAGCAGCGTCGGCGCTCTCAACGACTCCCAGCAGGTGCGACAGTGACGCGCTGACTTGGCGTAGCGTGACTGCACTCGGCGCAGGTGCGCCTTCTTCTTCCTCTCCACGTCCTGCGCCGGCAAGCTCAACGAGTTTGCGATCGAGATCTGGGTTCGGTTGCTGCTTCAATTCAGCGCGGCGTTGATCGATCTGCCGCAGCGCGGAGCCTGCGCGCTCCATGGCGTCGTAGATGCGCTTGGCCAGATTGAATTGCTGAACGAAAACCTGCTGGGGGATTTTCACTCTCGGATCAGGCGCAACCTGCAGTGGCTGCTCGTAGGTTTTCCCAGAAACCGTGAGCCGAACACGATATGTGCCGGGAATCACTAGTGGTCCTTGCGGCAGTGATTCAGTCTTCAGGTTCGCAACCGCCATTGCGTATCCGCCACCCCCGCGAGGCGGAGCGTAGCGCAAATCCCAGATAAAGCGATGCATGCCGGGCTCTGCCGAGAGTATTTCCGGTTTTGGGAGCCAGTAATTTGGAAACGGCGGCGGCACACGGGGCGCGGTTGGGCGATCGGTGCTCGAATACCGCGTGATTACTTGGCCAGATTGATCCAAGATCTCAAGCCTGATTTCGTCAGTAGGTTTTAGAGGAAGCTGCGGTTCCAATAGGTAATAAATCACCGCTCCTGCGGGCGGGTTCTCTCCTTGCGGCTCCTCAGGTGGCAATGGCGTGTCGCTGTTCACACTTCGGCGCACGCGAATCGCGCGGGTCGGGGGAAAAAGACGGTGGTGAAGTGAGCTGATGGTCATGTACCCGTGCAGCTGTCTTAACGGGGAGATGTCATCCAGCACCCAGAACGATCGGCCGTGAGTCGCCACGACTAAGTCGTTGTTCTTGATGACCGAGTCATGAATTGGAGCGACCGGCATGTTGAGTTGCAATGGACTCCAGTTATCACCATCATCAATGGAAAAGTAAACACCTGCTTCCGTTGCAGCAAACAGCAAGCGAGGATTGCCAGGCAATTTGAGATCGTGATCGACTTGCAGCGGATCTTCACGCACTGCACGCGCAAACGCATTTGGCGCAATGCCGCTCACCACCTTTTTCCAGGTCTTGCCGTAATCGTGCGTGCGATAGATCCATGGAGACATGTCATCGAGCCGATGGCGATCAACCGCAACGTATGCTGTTCCCGCTTCGAAGTGACCGGCATCGATCATGCTGATCTTGCTCCAGTCGCTCAGGCCGGGAGGCGTTACGTTGTTCCATGTCTTGCCGCCGTCGCGCGTGAGCGAGACCACGCCTGTATCGCTTCCCGTCCAGATCACGTTTTCATCGAGCGGAGAAGGCGCAACCGTATAGATCACGCCGTAGCCGCGAGCTTTGGCGTTGCTGACCGTTGTTGGACCGGACTGCGGATTCTTCGGCTCGAAGCCGGTGAGATCAGGGCTGATTTGCTGCCAGCTCATGCCGTGATCCATCGAGCGCAGCAAATATTGCGCGCCGAAGTAAAGCGTGTGCGAGCGTGGCGAGATCACGATGGGCGAAGTCCAGGTGGCGCGCAATTTGCGTTGGAAGATCTCGGTTCCGAAAGCCTGTACGGGCAGCGGCGAGACATCCTGCGTCTGGCCGGTAATGCGGTCGAAGCGAAGCACCGGCCCATAAGGATCGCCACCATAAACGGTGTTCGCGTCGCTTGGATCGGGAGCGATGTATCCGCTCTCGCCTGAGCCAACCGAGTACCAATTCCGGAATGTGATCGAGCCGTAGTCGCTGCGGCTCTGAATCGCTGCGGTGCCGCTGTCCTGCTGCGAACCGTAGATGCGATAAGGAAACTCATTGTCGGTTATGACGTGATAGAACTGCGCGGTCGGCTGGTTGTACCACGAGCTCCAACTCTTTCCGCCATCCACGCTGATCGTGGCTCCCTGGTCGCTGCCGGTGATCATGCGCTCAGGATTCGCCGGATCGATCCATAGGGCGTGATAATCGTCGCCGCCCGGCGCTCCTTTAATCGCCTCCCAATCCTTGCCTCCGTCCTCGGTGCGATAGATGGAGACATTGGGCAGGTACACGACATCGGCATTCTTCGGATCAACCGCGATTTCGCCGAAATACCACAGGCGGCCGAGAGTGCGCGAATCGGTTCCGATTCGGGACCAGCTCGCGCCGCCATCGTCGGAGCGATAGAAACCAGCCTGCTTCGGATCTTTGCTGTCGATCAGTGCGTACAATCGTTTGCCGCCGGTTCCCGCAGCAGCGCGAATGCCGATGCGTCCCCAATCGCCTTGTGGCAAACCTGTGCCGGTCAGCTTTGCCCATGTGTCGCCTTCGTCAATTGAGCGATAGATCGCGCCATTGCCATTGTCCGGGGGATACTGACTCCACGGGGGACGCTGCACGTGCCACATCGCTGCATAAAGAACCCGCGGATTATCGGGATCAGCGGTCAGGTCGATTGCTCCCGTCTTGTCATCGACAAACAAAGACTTGGTCCACGTTCGTCCGCCATCGGTTGATTTGAAAACACCGCGTGCCGGATTGGGACCGTACGCGTGCCCGACAGCGGCGACCAAAACGACATTCGCATCATGTGGATCGACCACTATGCGTGCAATCTGCCGCGAGTCCTCCAGACCGATATGCTCCCACGTCGCGCCGCCATTGATGCTCTTGTACATACCATTGCCCGTCGAGAGATCCGAGCGCAGGTCAGGCTCGCCGGTGCCGACGTAAATCACATTCGGATCAGAAGGCGCTAGCGTGATCGCTCCGATCGAGGCGACATTCTGGGAATCAAAAATCGGATTCCAGGTGATACCGCCGTTGGTCGTCCTCCAAACGCCGCCTCCGACCGAGCCGAAGTAGTACACGTTCGGATTGCCGGGAATTCCGGCAACAGAAACCGTTCGACCGCCCCGAAACGGGCCAACCATTCGCCAGCGCAAACCCTGGTACAACTTCGGGTCGAGTTGTTGAGCACTAACGGCCGAAATCAAAAATGAAGAGACAAGAAGAGCAGAAAGAAACCGTGCTGGAATGGACACGCGCGAAATTGTACAAGATGAGCGCTCGATGTCTATTCTCGTGGTTCCCGGCAAAGCGCTCTTATGCCGCAGCAAACGAGCCGTGGCGAATCTCTCCTGGCGCCATCTCATCGACGTAGCACCACACCCAGGCTTCGCCGGGCTCAATCGAGCGAACCAGCGGGTGCTTCGTCTGATGGAAGTGCTTGGTCGCGTGCTTGTTCTTCGACGAGTCGCAGCAACCTACGTGGCCGCATTCGAGACAGAGCCGCAGATGCACCCAGGTATCGCCCGTCTTCACGCAATCCTCACAAACGTGCTTGTCGGTTTGCGTCATGTGAATTTGATTCGTGTGTTTGCACTGCATAATTCGCCTTTCTGGATTGGCTGCCGAAAATTGATTACAGTTCTGCCAACGTGCGATGGACCAAGTGAACCGAAATGGCTCCCTCGCCAACCGCAGAGGCAACGCGTTTCACGTTTCCGGCCCGAACATCTCCAACCGCAAAGACTCCCGGCAAATTCGTCTCCAACATCTGGGGAGCGCGCGCGAGCGGCCACGACGCCGAAAGAGAGCCGTGTCCGGCTGGTTCGAGATCACGCCCGGTAAGAATGAAGCCTTTGTCGTCGAGGGCTACGCAGCCGCGAAGCCAATCAGTCCGCGGAGACGCTCCGGTCATCACGAACACATGCCGAATCGGCTTAGTGACCGACTCTCCGCTGATCTTGTTGGCCCATGTAACTCGTTCGAGCTCGGTCGCGCCTTCGAGTTTTGTGATCTCTGTATTGCAGAGCAGTTCTATATTGGGATTCTCCGCAATGCGCTGGATCAAATACCGCGACATGGTTTCAGCCAGTCCGCTGCCTCGCACCAGCATGTAAACCTTGCGTGCAATCTGCGAAACGAAAATCGCAGCTTGACCGGCCGAATTTCCGCCGCCGACTACCACGGCATCGTCGCCTGCGCAGAGCTGTGCCTCGATGTGAGTAGCGCCGTAATAGATTCCACGACCCTCGAACTTCTCCAGGTTCTCGATCCCGGGCTTGTTATAGTGTGCGCCGGTCGCGATGATGATCGCGCGCGTCGCGATCACAGCTCCATCGTCAAGCACGAGCTTGTACGGATGCTTCGCGCAATCGAGCTTGATCGCCGAGCGCGCGATCAGCATTCGCGCTCCAAATTTCTGTGCCTGATTCAGAGCCCGGGCGGCAAGTTCCTGGCCCGAAATTCCAGTTGGGAACCCGAGATAGTTTTCTATTTTGGAACTTGATCCTGCCTGTCCGCCAGGGGCCTCGGTCTCGATCAGAAGCGAATTCAGTCCTTCTGAAGCGGCATACACTGCGGCGCCGAGTCCGGCAGGACCTGCGCCAACGATCACCACGTCACGTACCTCAGAGTCATCGAGATTTGCGTTGAGTCCCAAGCAGTCCGCCAACTCGCGCGTCGAGGGATTCCGCAGAACATTCTGGCCATTGCAGATGACCAGAGGAATGTCTTCCAACTTCACCGCAAAATGATCGAGGAGCTGCTGCGATTCCTTATCGCGATCAAGATCGACGTAGGTGTGCGGGTGTCCGTTGCGATCCAGAAACTCGCGCAAGTGCAGCGTTTCAGCCGAGTGGCGCGAGCCCAGCAGAATCACGTTTCCCAGTTTGTGCGTAATCAGCGCGAGCCGGCGCAGAATGAACGCGCGCATGAACAGCTCGCTCAGCTCGGCATCGCGCGCGATGAGCGCCCGCAAATTGTTGACCGGAATTTCGAGAAATTCGCCGCCCTCGGTGACCCGGCCCAGCACCAGGCATCGCTGCCCGGAGATCATGCTGAGTTCGCCGGTGAAGTGGCCGGCAGAGTGAGTCGTGATCAACCGCTCACCGAGGTAAGAAGGCTGCAAAATCTCCATGCCGCCGGAGAGCAGGACGAACATAGGAATGCCGACGTCACCCGGTCGGAAGAGCACCTCGCCATCTTTCAGGTGACGAATGCTGCCGGCTGAGCGCGCTCGTTCGATCTGAGCAGAAGTCAAAACCGGGAATGTCTGCGTGTTGGCGTCGAGGGCGCTTACTGCGGATACGGTTGACATGACTTTTCCCCGAGCTATTGATGACTAAGGTAGCGCAACGATTCAGCTCTTACGAGCCGCGCACCGCGTATTCCTTTGTCGCGCTCTTCAGAACGCCAAGTCGGCCGGCGCAGTTCCTCAGGATCTCCGCCTCCCAAGTCGGACGCAGCGGACTTCGCGGATGAGGCAAATCGCTTGGGACTCGCCCGGTTAAATGCAGAAAAACCGCTGCCGAATGTTTATACGCCGGCACCGGAGAACGAAAAGCAATGTTGCCGAGATACTGCAATGCGTCCGACAGCTCGTAATACGCCGGGTCTCCGGACTCCCACAGACGATCGCGCTCGGCGAATTTCTCTGGGACGAAAGTGGCGAGGCCCAGCAGGTAGTCGGACCCGTATTCGATCATGTCGATCCCGAGATCGTTACCGGTGTAGATCGCGAAATCAGGACGGCGTGCATCGCGGAGGGCAAGCCGTCCGAGTTCCGTCGAGCGATCGAGCGAAGAATGCTTGATGCCTTTCATTTCGGGAATATCGAGCAAGCCTTTGATTACTTCGTCATTGAAGATTTCGCCGTTGGGAGCGAAGACCGGGCCAAGCTCGAAGCCGAGTACCTGGTCGTATCCCTTGCAGATGTCGCGATAAACCGAGATCTTTTCACTGGCAGATTTACCGTGCAGGCGGGCCGTCTGAAACAAAATAGGAATCCCGCCGAAGCTGACAATTCGGTCCATGGTGCGGCGATAAAGCGTGACGAGATCGCCTGATCGTCCTTCAATGTAGGCTCCCGCAACAAACGCGACCCCTTTGCCGAGAGCTTCGCGCGTCCAGCCGAGAACCTGTTCCATTTCGGAGTCGGAGAGGTAATTGACGTAGCCGGTATCCATGTTCACTGCATTCATCAGCCCGGCATGATGAGTGGCAGCCAGATGTCGCTGGAAGGCTTCGAGCGCAATTTTGCCGCTTTCTGCATAGGGCAGAAGGGCTGCAGCGATGCCTCGCACCTTGCGTCCAGGCTTTTTCTTCGCGAGAAGGTCCTTAATCTCCATTTGCCCTTTCCTCAGCCGCCACTGCATTCGTCGGTGAAGGCTGTCTAGCTTCGCCTTGCGCTTTAACCGCCCTAAGCCGCGCTCCGTCTTCTGAATCTTTGTAATAAGCATCGAGCGGATAGCAGCCCGACGGCAATCCATTGCGAGGAGCAGTCGTGCAATCGCTGAACGTTCGGCATATGCGCTTGCGTTGCGTGTGAGCACCGTTGATCGCGTCCCAGAGGACCTCCGGGTAGCTCAGTACCATGCGTCCGAGGCCCACGGCATCGACCCACCCCTCACGAATGGCAGCCTGCGCGACGTGCGGAAGAAAGTCCTGCAGATAACTGTAGGCCGACCCGACGAATACCATTTCGGGAAACTTGCGCTTGAGCTCGCGGGTGACGGCCATCTGTCGCGCAACTCCCACCAGAGGATCTTCCGGCGGCAGATACCCATCGGACGGCGGATACAACGCCGGGCGTTGCACGTGCGGGTTGTAGTAAGGACTGCCTCCGGTGATGTTCACCAGCCGGATTCCGAGATGCTGCAGAAGAGCAATGAACCGTTCCGGCTCCTTGAGGTCCGGTTCGATGGGCCTGTTCTCGTTCACTCCGAAACCGCAGCGATAAGGAAGAGCAGCATCTTCGGGAATTCCCGGACCGGGTTTCCCATTCATCGACTGCCTGGGATCAGGTCGAAACGGAATCAGGTCGAACGCCGAGAGCCGCACACCGATTCCCAATCCGGGAGCATCGGAGCGAATGCCTTCCACAATCTGCTTGAGGAACCGGGTGCGATTCTCGAAGCTGCCTCCGTATTGGCCTTCGCGCTCTCGTGCGCTGAGAAACTCGTGTCCAAGGTATCCGTGGCAGTGTTTGATATCGACGAAATCAAAACCAAGCTCGCGAACCATCTTTGCCGCCCGCACAAAGTCTTCGATGATGGACTGAATCTCGGAATCGGTCAGCAAAGGATAGTCAGGAGCCAATCCCATGCGCTGATCCAAAATGGGATGACGATAAAGAATCTGAGGCTCAGCGCGATCTTTTCTGTGTGGACGGCAGAAGCGGCCGGAGTGCGTAAGCTGCAGGCCAATCAACAATCCCTCCGCGGATCCAGTAGTTTGCCGATGTCCTTCGATCAGCGCCGTGCGAAGCTGGTGCAGTCCCTTTTGCGTGTGCGGCGCAATTACGAGCTGATTTGGATTCGCCCGTCCCGCATGGCAGACAGCAACGGCTTCGCCGCCCCAGATCAGCTTCGCCCCGCTCTGCCCAAAGCGTCGCCAGCGCCGAAGCGTGCTTTCACTCGGATTGCCATCCGCTGTGCCATCCCACCCTTCCATCGGCTGAACGGCAATGCGGTTGCCGATCTTGATGTCTCCGAGCACTAACTCGCGGCTGATCGGAGAATCAGTACCAGCAGTCACGTGATCGTCGCAAGGAATGCTGACGCCGAGCGAACGTAAGTGAGCACGAAAATGCTCAGCATCTTTCATCGCGGCGACGCGCGCAATGGTGCTCATGCCGGCTGCCTCCTCGGAAGCAGCGTCGCAACAACAGCTCCCAGCAAGGCAATTGCGATGAGAACCGCAAATCCGGCGGAGTAAGTTCCTCTCACATCGCGGAGGTGCCCGACGATCCACGGCGACACGGCCTCCGCGATTCCGTCGGCCGTAAGAATTACGCCCAGCAACCGCCCGAGAATCTGCACGCCGAAGATCTCGGCGGTCATAAGAGGAATGATCATGTAATCTCCCCCGAGTCCGACTCCGAAAATCACCGCGAACACATAGACGGGAGCTGTTGCCGGCGCCAGGCACAGAAAGGGAATGGCTGCGGCAACGAGCAGGTAGATGGTCAGCATCACGTGCTTCACCGGAAACCGGTCGGCAAGCCAGCCCATCAGGAGTCTGCCGCCCATGCTGAACGTCAGAACCAGGGAAAGAATTCGCGTGGACTGCGCCTGAGAGTAATGCTGATCCAGACTCAGGAACAGCTTTAGATTTTGCTGCGTTCCACTCACGGCAGCGATCGAGCACATGCTCGCGATCAGCAGAAGGTAAAGGGGCCGTGATTTGAATGCGTGCCCAATCGGCGGCGATACAGCGCGTGGCGCATCCAGTTCGTCAGCCGGCGTGTCGCGCACAAAATAGGCAAATGGCAGCGCGATTACGATGACGAGTAAGCCGAGAGCCTTCAACGCATTCTGCCAGCCAAAATGCTGCTCCAGCGAATGCGAGATCCAGGGCGAGACGGCTCCTCCCAATCCGATCCCGAAATAGGCCAAGCCCATGGCCTTGCCGCGATTCTTGTCGAACCATCGCGTGAGCAGCACTTGATTCGGGAGCGGTCCGCCGCAAACGTACCCCAGCGCGTTAAACAGATAAAACATGTAGAACATTCCCAAACTGGAAATGCTGCCGAGTCCGATCAGCGCCGCTCCCGCCATCAGAATGCCTGAGATCATCAGCACTCGCGGCCCAAAGCGATCGACCAACCAGCCGGCGATGAATCCGAATGCCGGTCCGATCACCAGCTTGCTGATCGCGTTTCCCGAAGTGACCTGCGCCCGCGTCCACCCAAATTGCCGGACCATGAAGTCGTAAAAGAACGGCAGCCCCCACAGCGAGAGTCCAACGATGCAAAACAGCGCCAGAAAGGCCGTAGCCAGGGCGTGGATCGCTCCGCGTCTTGCGAAGAGCTGACGGTCGATCGCGAGGCTTGGAATGGTCATGCGTAATGAGTCGGCCTGCTGGACCTTGAGTCGGTTAAAGTATGCAAGCCCTCCTGCCCAACGAAAACTCTATTGCGGCAACCGAAACAGCTCCTGCAAGAGGAAGAGGTGCAGACGTGGCGTTCGTGGAGACTTCTGGTAGCGCCTCGTACCCTCCCCCCTCTTTTTTGCAAAATACGTTTTCCAAACGACTTAGCTCGTTTTTTCGGAGTTTTTTACAGTGTTGTACGCAATATGTTGTATTCGGCAAATTCGAAGTACCGAGATCTTGTCTATTACTATTTAGAATTACCCTTTTCCGGGCTTTCTGCCGCAGTTCCGATGCTGGCCGCAGCCAGAGAGCAGCATCGACGCGCTTCGTGTCCGTACTCTCGCGTGCCAGCATGCCGCCGGACATTCGTGATCACCATCTATTGAGGCTCCAATTACATCCATGATTCTGTGCTATGACGAATTAGGGCGAAAGTCAAGCGAAATCGGCGAGCAGCGGTCTGTTCGGGAATTTCTCTCCGATACCTGAGTGCCCGCAGGCGTATGTTCCCGATTTAGAACTGCGTTATTCCTCAAACACCGGGACAGGGAATCTCAGCCTTTTAGTCTTCCCAGCTCGCGCATTATGGTGAATTCATAATTGGTATATCCCAATGAATCGGAGGCTGTCATGTTGAGCGGAGGAGGGTTCCCACGCGTTTCCGGGGACCCGCCGAGCGCTGCAGTGCGCTCGGTGGGTCGGGCGCGGGAGACCGGAGTCGAAACATCTTGTGTTTTCGTCTTGGACACAGGAACGTTCACATCGCTCTAACGTCGCCGGAAACACAAGAACTCTTACGCGCCTTTCGCTGCTCGGAGATTGTGGCCAGCATTAAAGCGACGGCTTCGTCTGCTTGTGTCAATCGAGTTTCCAGAGGCACAACGACAGAGTTCAACCCAGCGGCATGTGCGCCGAGGTTCACAGCGTCTTTCTCGGTCGTGATGAGTTGTGAACCGGCATGGCGCGCCTGAGCAGCGATTAACCGTGCGACATCGTCGGACGTATAGCGGTGGTGGTCGCGGAAGACGATCTCCTCCCGAACGTCCAACCCATGCTTCCGCAGCGCGGAGAAGAACCCCTGTGGACGCGCGATTCCGCAGAACGCGATTACTGGACGATCCAATTTGGGAACAACGATATTCCGCTCGATTCTCCAGACCTGGAACTCGCCTCCGGGCAGTTGATCTTGGGGAAAATCTTGGTCGGCAACAACAACATCTGCCCGCTGCAGTGCTGAGAGAGGCTCGCGAAGGCGCCCTGCGGGTAAGAGTTTGTCCGAGAGATCTTCCTGATTCAGCAGCACAATGTCCAAGTCGCGATGGAGTTGGCGGTGCTGGAAGCCGTCATCGAGCAGGTGAACTCGATTCGGTTGCGCGGCTCCTGTGGTTTCTTCCGCTTCGAGTCCCGCATTGAAACGATCCTCACCAACAAAAACAGGGCAGCCAAGCTTACGTGCGATGAGCAACGGCTCGTCGCCGAATTGCTCGGGAGTGCCGTCTGGATAGACGCGCAGCACGCCGGTCGTAGTACGACGATAGCCTCGCGAGAGCACATCGACTTCAATTCCGCGCTGCTTCAGCAACTCGCCGAGCATGATGACAAATGGAGTCTTGCCCGAGCCGCCAACGGAAATGTTCCCCACGCTGATCACCGGCCAGGAGAGGCGGCGCGCGCGCAGGATCTCGTGATCGAAGCAGTAGTTTCGAACTGCGACGACCGAGCGATACAGCGAAGCGCCGATCATTGCTGCGATGCACTCACGTTCGTAGCTGCGCCGCTTTGACGATCCAGCAGCTCGACGATCGAGGCTAGAGTGCGCTGCGTGCTCCCGCGTCCACCTTCCACCACGTGAAAGGCTCGCGAGCCAAGTTGAGTAGCTTCATGCGGCTGCTGCAGCAGACGCAGAATGGTCGCACTGAGCTGTGCGGTGTTCACTACGAGCACGGCATTGCTAGCGAGAAAAGTCCGCACGATCTCGCGAAAGTTTTCGTAATGCGGCCCGACGAGAATTGGCTTCGCAAACTGTGCTGGTTCGAGGATGTTGTGTCCGCCACGTGGAACGAGGGATCCGCCGACAAAAGTAATCTCGGCGACCGAGTACACCGACGCCAGCTCGCCTATGGTGTCGAGTAGAAGCACGCCTCCTCCAAGCGCAGTTCCGCTCCAGGTGGAGCGCCGCCAGAAGTTGAGACCTCCACTGCGCAGCAGTTCGGCCACCGCGTCGAAGCGCTCAGGATGCCGAGGTGCAAGGATGATGAGTGCTCTGGGATAATCTCTGAGTACCGATTTGAAACAGGGAATCAGCAGCTCCTCTTCACCATCGACAGTGCTGCCGAAGACCAGAATCCGCTGATTAGGCTGAAGAACGCGGCGAAGCTGTTGCGACAGCGGCGACTCAGCAGGAACCTTCACATCAAACTTCAAATTTCCCGCCACGCGCACGCGCTCGGCATCTGCTCCAATGGCGATAAGGCGCTCATGATCGACTTCCGTCTGCGCGAGGAAGAGATCGATATTGCTAAGCACTTGTTTCAGCAGAAATCGAAATCGCTTATATCCGGGAAGCGAGCGATCCGAGATGCGCGCGTTGACGACCGCAATCTGGCCACCCCTTGCTTTCGCGATGTGGAGCAGATTGGGCCAGAACTCCGTTTCTGCGAGCACCAGCATTGTGGGTTGAACGGCAGCTAAGAACGGATTGATCGCAAAGGGAAGGTCGAGCGGCAGGTAGAAGACCCGTTCAGAACCGAACTTTTCGCGCGCGAGGGTTTGACCGGTCAGTGTCGTCGTCGAAACGTAAATGTCGCGTTCTGGGAATTGCTTTCGCAGAGCATTTGCAAGTCCGCTGATAGCCAGCACTTCGCCGACGGAAACAGCGTGAATCCAAATTGATTGCTGCGGTGCAGCCGAACGTTTCAGCCTGGCAGGAACCCCGCCTAGTCGTTCCTTCAGTCCTGCTCGATATTTTCCTTCCTGCAGCATTCGCACCAGCCAATACGGCGAGCTGATCACTAATGCGATTGCGTAAAGAATGGAATAGAGCAGGTACATTGAGCGCTTGATCTCTTACCGATTCGGATTCCTATCTTGTCATCCTGAAGCGCTTGTTTTGCGCGAAGGATCTCCCGCGATGTGTCGGACTTAGTCGCTGCCTGTTTGGCTCCTCCACGAGAAAGCCAGCAACATGGGCCGAAGAGCCTCGCCAAGGCATGTGAGACGGACGCATTCCGGGAGATCCTTCGCGCAAAAGAAGCGCTTCAGGATGACAGACTTGTGAGCCGCCGGAATAACATACATCGTCGATAGGCCACATACGGTCGTGCCGCTCCAGACACACTCCGTACAGTTTTTCATTTCTCTCAAAGCCTGTGATGACGCGAGTTACAGATGGTTGTTTCCGAAGACATCTGTCTTGACGATGCCTTGGCCTTCTTTTACGTAGATCACACGATCGACTTCAAGGTCCTTTAGCTGATCAACATGCCCGCTTGGCCAGCGTATTTCGATGAGCTCGACTTTGCTCGCTTTATTAAGCCCAAAATGAACCCGCAGATCGTTCTGGGAAAAGTAACTGCCGCCGCTGCGTACTTCATCTACCTGCTCGAGAGGCTTCTCGACTCCGGGCACGCGGGCCACGCATTTGATACGAGCACCAATGCCGCTGCGGTTTGATTTGGTTCCAATCGTTCGAACTTTGATCCAGTGATTCCCCGTTGTCGAGTCGCAACGGAGAAGCTGGGGAAAGTCGTTCACGCAATTGACGACAACATCAATGTCGCCGTCATTGTCGAAATCGCCAAAGGCGCAGCCGCGTCCGGGAGCTGGCGTGTTGATGCCAGGGCCTCCCTCGGCTGAAACATCTTCGAAGCGGCCGTTGTGCAGGTTGCGATAGAGAAACTTTTTTTGCGCGTAAGCAGCTTCGGTGCGCAACTGTTCCACTTCGGGATAGACGTGGCCGTTACAAATAAGAATGTCGAGCCAAGCGTCGTTGTCCATGTCGAAGAAGCCGCAGCCCCAGCCGAGGTAGCGAGTGTTCAGGCCGAGTCCGGACTGGAACGTCATGTCATCGAAGTTGTCGTTGCCGAGATTGCGATAAAGCGAGTGCGTATCGCCGGCAAAGTTGGTTTTTACAATGTCGAGATGGCCATCGTGGTCGTAGTCGCCTGCGGCAACGCCCATGCCGGCCTGCGGCTTGCCGTCTGGACTTAGCGCCGCGCCTGCGGCAATGGCAATATCTTCGAACCTGCCATTCTTCAAATTGTGGAACAGCGCGCTGGCGGTGGAATCGTCCGCGACGTAGATGTCAGGCCAGCCGTCTTCGTCGAAGTCGGCAGTGAGCACTCCGAGCCCGTAGGTGCTGGCGGTTTTTGTGACTCCCGATTGCTCGGAGACGTCGGTGAACGTGCCGTCGCCGTTGTTGTGATACAGGATGTCCTTCCCGCCATTCAGGCCGGGAGGACCGCAGGCGACCATGATGCCTTTGTACAGGCATGGTCCCGATTCGGGAACGGGCGCCGTCTTCAAGTCGAGGTCGATGTAGTTGGCGACGAAAAGATCGAGGTGGCCGTCGCGATCGTAATCGACGAACGCACAGCCGGTATTCCAGCGCGTCGTCTTCTGCGCTAGTCCTGCTTTGGCGGTTACATCCGTGAATGTGCCGTTGCCGTTGTTGTGATAGAGCGCATTCTGGCCGTAATAGCTGATGAACAGATCTTCGTAGCCGTCGTTGTCGTAATCGCCGATGCAGACGCCTTGTCCCCAGCCCGACCGAGCCAGGCCTGCTTTGGCTGTGACATCGGTAAAAGTACCATCGCGGTTGTTCTTGAACAGATGGCAGGTCGGCTCCTCCCCTTTCGGGAATCCTTCCAGGCGCCATCCGTTGACCAGGAAAATGTCGAGCCAGCCATCGTTATCGTAGTCGTAGAAGGCAACACCGCAGCCCGTAGTTTCCAGCAGGTACTTGTTCTTCTTCAGTCCGCCGTAGATCGTTTTGGCGTTCAGTCCGGCCGAGCGTGCAACGTCCACAAAGCTGACTCCAAGCGGCGCGGGGGTCTCCTTCGAAGGGGAATTTGCGTTCTGCATTTCAGAAGCCCAGCTTCTCGATCCGAGGCCCGCGAATCCGAAGATCTGGTCGATGCTTAAGACCAGCGCGGTGCGGCTGAGGGACTTCAGAAAGTTACGACGGTCAAACTGCAAGGGAAGCCTTTGGACGTGTTAGGATTTCTGCCGCTTTTCAAAACATTTAAGCACACGGCGCGGCGGAAAAAGAACCGCGCAGACAAAACACGACACGGATCACGCGGATTTTACGGATTAGACGGATAAAGCAATAAATGTTCAAAACGCTCCTGCCAAACACCTGCTCGATCCGTGGAATCCGTAAGATCCGTGCAATCCGTGTCGTGTTTTGGTGTTGCGTGTTCGCTGGCGTGGCGGGTGCGGCAACTCCCAACGTCGTCATCGGTTCTCACGAACTTTCTCGTCCGGCTCGGACATGGGAATTTCTCGATGCAGTTGGGAAATACTCGGGCTTGCTCGGAAACGAGAGCGGGCGCTTCGAAGCCTGGGTATATCCGATCAAGATCTTCCGCGATTTCGAGGTGACGTTTGTTCTCGGCGATCGTCGTATTCCCGCATCGTCTTTGGTGCGACGACTCGTAATGCATCCCGAAGGCCCAACGCTCACATTCGCCTCCGATTCATTTACGGTGAACGAAAGCTGGCTGGCGCCGCCGGACGAGCATGGCGCCGTCGTGCGCTTCGAGATCGATACCTGGGAGCCGCTGCAGATCGAAGCGGCCTTCACTCGCGATTTTCAGCTCATGTGGCCTGCCGGGCTGGGCGGCACCTACATGAGTTGGAATGCTTCGCTGCATGCGTTCGAATTCGGTGAGGAAGGCCGCAAGTTTGCGGCTGTTGTTGGGTCGCCAACTGCAGTTTCTGCCGATCCTGAGTTCTTTTCGAACAGCTACGCGACGACGCGCAGCACGTTCCGGTTAGCTCCGGTCCAGAAGGGGCATTCCGTTGCTTACATCTTTATTGCTGGATCAACCAAAGGGCCTGACGACGCCCGGAAAGAATATCAGCGCCTCGCAGAAAATCCCGAACAGCTCTTTGCTTCTACTCGCAAGTACTACGAAGATTATCTCTCTCGAACACTGTCGCTCGAACTGCCAGATGCGCAACTGCAAGCTGCGTACGATTGGGCGCGCATCAGCACGATTCAAGGACTAGTTGCCAATCCCTTTTTGGGAACTGGACTGGTTGCGGGGTATCGTTCCTCGGGTGAAACGGCGCGTCCCGGCTTCGCCTGGTTCTTCGGGCGGGATTCTCTCTGGACCGATCTTGCGCTCGATTCGATCGGCGACTTCGAGACTACGCGGACCGCGCTCGACTTCATCGCCAAATACCAGCGCCAGGATGGCAAGATCGAACACGAAATCTCGCAGACAGCCAGTCTCGTCAACTGGTGGACGGGATTTCCGTATGCCTACGCCTCCGCCGACGCAACGCCTCTGTTCCTGATTGCGATGAACGACTACGTGCGGGCGTCCGGCGATACGGCATTTGCCGCTTCGCATTGGGACAATGCCTGGCGCGCCTACCTGTTCCTGAAGTCCACCTATGATGCGAACGGGCTGCCGCGCAACTTCGGCGTGGGACACGGCTGGGTGGAAGGCGGCCCGCTGCTGCCGGTCGAGACTGAGTCGTATCAGAGCGGACTTGCGACCGTGGCGCTCGCTGCTGTTGCGTCTCTCGCGCGGGTGACAGGCAAACAGAACGAGGCGGCAAGTTTGCAGCAGGAATACGAAGCGAAGAGAAAGAAGATCAACGATTCGTTCTGGGACTCTTCCGATCACACACTGGTCTTCGCGCTCGATCGAGAGAACAAGCAGGTGCGCACGCCGACAGTTCTAAGCGCGGCTCCGATGTGGTTCGACGTTTTCGACGCAGAAAAAGCAAACGCGATGATCGACCGGCTTGCGAATTGGGATCAAGCTGCCGATTGGGGCATGCGCATTATCTCCGAGCGGAATCCGTTGTATGGACCCACCGGATATCACTACGGTTCAGTCTGGCCGCTGTTCACCGGCTGGGCGTCGGTAGCGGAATACCGCAACCATCGGTCGCTCGAGGCATACGCGAATTTGCGGGCGAATTCTTTGCTCGCGCTCGATGGGTCGTTGGGCCATGTCACCGAGGTGCTCTCAGGCGCTTACTACGAAGGACTTGGAACAGCGTCGCCGCACCAGATATGGTCGTCGGCAATGGTGCTCAGCCCGGCGATTCGTGGAATGCTTGGATTGTCCGTTGATGAAGCGAACAAAACCGTAGTCCTCTCTCCACATGTTCCCGCCGATTGGAACGACTTCGCTCTTCGCGGTCTCAGCGCTTGCGGCAGTAAACATGACATATCTTTTCATCGTAGTGATCGCATGATCAGCTTCAAGGTGACTGGGGCGAGCTCAGTCTGCAGTTTTACTATCTCTCCCGCCATAAGCAAACACGCGCGAATTCTCGGCGCAACCCTGAACGGCCGGAAGCTCGGCTACAAGATCGATCAGAATGAGAACGACCAGCACGTTGCCGCTAAGCTCGATTCGACTGGAGAGGTCAGCTTCCAAATTGCAGACGACTTCGGCCTGGTTGCGAATGCGGATCTGCCGGCACTTGGAGCGGCGAGCGGCAACCTCAAGATCTCGCATGAGCAATGGAGTCCAGATCGACGCCAGTTGACGATTAGAGTTGCCGGATTATCTCGTCGTACCTACGGGTTGCGAGGTTACGGAGCGAAAATGCAATCTGTCACGGGCGGCGATCTGAAGTCGGCGGCCAATGGCGAGCAGATCATCGAGATTGCAATTCCGTCCGCGAGCGGAGCAGAAGAGTACGTCGAGCGTGAAATCTCGATTCGTTTTTGAATTTATTTTCTTTGCGAGCGTGAATGTCTGAATGAAGTCCCAAAATGATACTGCCTGTGTTTTTTACGTGAGAGGCGCGAGTTCCAACCCTACTGCCGGCGTTTGCTTGCGCGTTTTCGCTCTGACGCTTTTGTCGATTTTCCTGATCAGTCCGGCTTTTTCCCAGCAGACTTCCGAACCAGGCAGCAAGTCTCATGCGCTTACCGTCGCACAGGCCACAGAACTCAAGAATTACATCCATTCTGCCTGGCAGACACTCACGCGCTCGCAAACCGAGTGCGCTTCTCTGATCGACACGAAGCTCACGACGAAACCAGTGCTTTACGTTCCAGCCGACATTCAAGTTCCTGCTGCTGTGCAACAGGTGGAAGCGAAATGCGGCACTCGCGTCGCGAGGCTTCCGCGCGTGATTCACAATTTAGGCGACGTAAAGGCTTCTGAGCTTGAGGCGGGTCTGCTCTATCTGCCAAATCCATACGTTGTCCCAGGCGGTCGCTTCAATGAGATGTACGGTTGGGACAGCTACTTCATTCTTCGCGGGCTGGTGCGCGACGGCGAATTCGCGATGGCGCGCAACATGATCGAGAATTTCTTCTTCGAGATTGAGCATTACGGCGCGGTGTTGAACGCGAATCGCACATACTACTTCACGCGTTCGCAGCCGCCGTTCCTTACCTCGATGATCATGGCCTATTACGACGCACAGAAGGCGACGGGTAAACAGGACCGCGAATGGCTCGCGCGCGCTTACGATTACGCGCAGCGCGATTATCAGCTTTGGACCCGCGAGCCCAAGCTGGCGGGCGATACTGGCCTCTCACGCTACTTCGATCTGGGTGAAGGTCCTGTTCCCGAAATGGGAGACGATCCAACGTACTACTCGGATGTAACCAGCAATCTGCTTACGATGGGCAGCACTGCCGATGCCTACCTGGGAGCTGCGCCTGCCATGTCCAGCGCACAGGTAGGCCCTGTATTTCAGTTGCAGGTCTGCGCAATGCTGCCAAAAGGAACGGGAACTGCGCATTGCGCGGAGGCTCAGCACATCAGCCTCTCGCAGGACTACTACAAAGGCGATCGGGCCATGCGAGAGTCGGGATTCGACCCCTCGTTCCGATTTGGTCCATATAGTGGCTCGACGCATCACTTCGCCCCCGTTTGTCTCAACAGCCTTCTTTACAAAGAAGAGCAAGATCTGGCGGACATGGCGAACCTCCTGGGACGTACAGACGAATCTGCAACCTGGAAGCAACGCGCCGAGACTCGCAAAGCAGCCATCAACAAATATTTTTGGAACGCTCAGGCGGGGATGTTCTTTGATTACGACTTCCTCCACGATCGGCAATCGAATTACTACTACGCCACAGCCTTCTATCCTCTTTGGGCCGGCCTAGCGACTCAGGAACAGGCACAGGCTGTCGAACACAATCTCAGCTTGTTTGAGCACGAAGGCGGCATCGCGATGAGCGATCGCATCACGGGAATGCAGTGGGATCTTCCTTACGGCTGGGCGCCTCTGCAGCTTCTCCCTGTCGAAGGCTTGCGCCGGTACGGATTCAATGCGGATGCAGATCGTGTCTCCCAGGAGTTCGTCTCCGACGTCTATGACAACTTCAAACGCGATCAGACGATTCGCGAGAAGTACAACGTGATCACGCGCTCAACCCAAGCTGCAGTCTCAGCCGGATACAAGACGAATGTCGTCGGATTCGGCTGGACGAACGGCGTCACGCTGGTGCTGCTGGATTCCAAAGGCACGGTGCAAGGACAGTAGTTCCTTCGTTTGCTGTGCCAGCTTCGCGAATAGATAACCTTCTTCGGATTGTCCGACTCCTACCAAAGTTCTTCGGAGGGGCTTCGTGTCTCTACTCGCCAGCAGCATGGATTGGATCGACATTTCTGCCGCCGTCTGCCCTGAAACTTCCCCCATTTTCGCCGACGATCCTCCCGTCCACTTTCGCTGGGCGAAGCAGATCGCCAAGGGCGATAAGGACAATCTCTCCGCCGTTGACATGGGGCTGCATACGCTCACCCACGTCGATGCTCCTCTCCATTTCGTTGAGAACGGCACGACCATCGATCAGGTTCCCATTTCGAAACTGATCGGACCTGCGCGCGTGATCTCGATCGACCCCTCGGTTGAGGTGATCGATGCGGCCGAGCTGCGCAAGCACGACCTCGCCGGCATTAAGCGCGTACTGTTCCGCACGCGAGCATCGGCGAAAAACTGGCTGTACGATCGCGAGTTTCACAAGGACTACACCGGCATCGCTCCCGACTCAGCCCGCAGGTTCGTAGAAGCAGGAATGGATCTGGTAGGAGTGGATTATCTTTCCGCCGAGCAGTTCCAGGCGAAAGATGCGCCCACACATAAGACGCTGCTCGGAAACAACGTGCTGATCGTCGAAGGCTTAGATCTTCGCAAGGTAGCAGAAGGCGATTACACGCTGATTGTCTTGCCACTCAAGCTCGCCGGACGCGAGGCCGCGCCTGCGCGGGCGTTGCTGCAACGCAGGTAGAACGTCGAGGTCACGAAACTTGTTATCGCGCGAGTAAATCGAGCGCAGCGCCGACGAGATATACAGACCCGGTAATCACAACGACTCTGCCGCGCTCACGCGCGATGTGAAGAGCGTCCTGCAGAGTTTCGCTATTAACGATCGGCACGCCCACATGCAAAGTGAGCTCGCGAATCTCTTCCGGAGAAGCGGCACGCGGGCTGCTGACGCGCGTCGCAATCACTTCTTCGGCGAGTGGGAAAAGAATTTCGCCGATCTCGGCAATGTCTTTGTCGCGCATGGCGCCAAAAATGATCGTCAGCGGAGCGCCTTCATAGCGCGTCGAGAGTGCAGATCGCAATGCCCAGGCGCCGGCAGGATTGTGCGCGACATCGAGCACGATCTCGGGCGAGCCGGGGATTACCTGGAAGCGTCCAGGCCACTGGGTCCTCGCGACTCCAGCCGCGATCGCCGCAGGAGTAATTCCGTATCCGAAGCTCTGCCTGAGTTCTACTGCAGCGGCAATCGCCAGCGCGATGTTGCGAGTCTGGTGACGTCCTGCGAGCGGTGAGTCAATGATGATCTCCTCGCCCATCACTTCGAGCGGGTAGTGATTGTGCGGCAGAACACCCTCATCGATCTCGAGGTAGCCAGAAGTTGGCGTAATCGACGGAGCGTATTGGCTCGCGTTCACCACCCGCGCTTCGAGTTCTTTAATCCGTTCGCCGAGAGCATCGTTGACCTCGGGATGCTGCGGCAGGGTGATCAGGACCCCGTCCCGACGCACAATGCCCGCCTTCTCTCTGGAGATTTCGGTGAGCGTATTTCCCAGCCACTCTGTGTGATCGAGAGAGATGTCGGTGATGACCGAGAGCAGTGGATCGGCGACATTGGTCGCATCCAGACGTCCACCGATTCCAACTTCGAGCACCGCGATTTCGACTCCCGCGCTTGCGAAGTACTCGAATGCCATAGCGGTTAGCGTCTCGAAGAAGCTCGGATGCTGATCGAGTTTGCCCGCACTTATGAGCGCTTCCGAGATGTCGTCGATGCGCGAGTGGACCTCGGCGAATTCTGGATCGCTGATCATCTCGCCGTTAACCGCGATGCGCTCGTTTACGCGTACCAGATGCGGAGAGGTGTAGAGGCCGGTTTTGTATCCCGCGTCACGCAGAATGCTGGCCAGGGTGGCCGACGTTGATCCCTTCCCGTTCGTTCCCGCCACGATTACGCTCGGAAACCGCCGCTCCGGATGCCCAAGCGCCTCGGTGAGCACGCGCATGTGCTCAAGGTCGAATTTGCGACGGGGCTTCTGGCCCGTATGGGTCCAAAGCTCAGGCGCGAGAGACAGCAGTCGCTCAACCGCGGATTCATAGCTGACGGGCATTCGTGACGATTTTAAATGGCGGGATGAGAGTGCGAATCATGGCCTGCGGGAAAACAGCGAAGAATACAGGGATCTCCAAGGAGTCCGCGCAAGAACCTTCAAATTCTGCAGGATTTTTGCAAATCTGCCATCGAGGCAGGGATTTATCAGGGAAAGTAGGGAAAAGGCGGAAAAGCTCTTTAGCAGCAAGGTGCTAGCGTCCATGCTCGCCGGACCGCCAGTACAGATCAGGGAACCACCAGGGAAAATTCTGTTCCAAATTGGAACTTCCGGCCATCACGGCGAGAGAGGCTAAATCATCTGTCGGCGATGGAGCGCTCCCAAAGCCCATGCAGCATTCTCACGCGCATGAGGTTCGGGCGAGGTGATGAGAATCTTAATCAGCGCGTCGGTTGAGGACTTGCCAATGTTTACCAGCGCGGCTGCAGCTTCTTCTCCCAGGGTAGCAGTCGGGTTCTCAGGCGAGTCGGGCTTGCGATACTTCGATACCTCTACTTGAGTCGAATCCCCCAGCAGATCGACCAGAGCAGGGATCGCTCGTTCTGCGGCCGCGCCCCGGCTCCCGAGCCAATAAGCGGCTTCTGCCCGTCGCTGAGCCTCTTTCGCGCGGAGCTGCGCGATGTGTCGGCTGATGCTGTCCTCGGTCTTTCGCGAGGAGTTGGCGGGCTCTCTGCCGATAAAGCCGCAGAACAGAACCAAGCAGCTCAGCAGAGTCGAAAAGACGATCGCTTCCCGGTGTTGCCTCATGAGGTGCCCTCAACTCCTCTGAAGAAACGTCTGCGGAGATATACGCAACTAAGCTGCCGACCGGTTCTTTTCAGCTAAGTCCATCAAAACACTGCTCAGGAGCCTGAGACCGATGGCAATGTCAGGCCAGAGAATCTGCTCGTCGATGGGACAGCATGTTCAAAAGCGAACGCCGAACTTGGGATGAATACGAGTCTGCTTCGCTTAGGGCCGTTATCACACACAGGCATTTCTATGTGACTGAAAAATAAGGAAAAATAACCTAAAATATGTACTTGACAATAATACACTCACATTTTATGCTTCCATATAGCTTAGGTGAGCATCTAAGTCTGTAGCTGGCTGGATGCCAAGCAAAGTTCTGATTCAAAAGCATTTTGGAGGAAAAATCATGGTCGTTACACGTTGGGACCCTTTTCGTGAGCTTGCCTCACTGCAGAATCGCGTGAACAGCCTCTTTCAAGACTATGGCCGGAGTGGCCAGGACGAGCTGACCGCAACCGGCAGCTTCGTGCCTCCCGTTGACGTTTACGAGGATGAGCACAAGGTCACGCTGAAGCTCGAAATTCCCGGAATCAATCAGGACGATGTCGATGTCCGTTTAGAGAACAACACGCTGACCGTAACCGGCGAGCGCAAGTTCGAAAAAGAAGAGAAGGAAGAGAACTTCCACCGCATTGAGCGCCGCTATGGCAGCTTCGCCCGTTCCTTCACGCTGCCGAACACTCTCGATCCGGAGAGCGTCACCGCCAATTATGAGAATGGCGTACTGAAGATCGAATTGGCAAAGCGCGCCGAAGCAAAACCGAAGCAGATCAAAGTAAACATCGGCTCCGGCAAAACTCTGGGCAAGACCGTCGAAGGAACCAAAGCAGAGAGCAAAAGCCAGGCAGCGTAATTCGAGCAGGAGTAACGTTTGATCGAGAGTGGGAGACGGGCCACAGGTTCGTCTCCTTTTTCAGTTTTAATGACTGAAACCAAGGTCAAAACACGACACGGATCACACGGATTTTACGGCTTAAAGGCAAAACGGAATAGAATTTCCGATCCGCGATGAAGCACGAAGCCCTCACAGAACGGCTGATCGGTTTGTTTTACGACGTGTACAACGAACTGGGTCATGGGTTCCTGGAGAGCGTCTATCAAAGATCTTATGTGCTCGCCTTGCAGCAGGCCGCTATCGGATTTCAAGAGCAGCATCCCGTAAAGGTAAGCTTTCGCGGATTGGAAGTCGGGGAATTCAGAGCAGACGTTCTTGTGGAATCTTGTGTAATAGTGGAACGAAAAGCGGTTCAGGTCCTTGAGTCTGCTCACGAGCGGCGACTGACGAATTATCTCAGAGCTACGGATATTGAGGTTGGGTTATTGTTCAACTTCGGACGAGAGCGCAATTCAGACGCTTGATTTTCGACAACGAACGCAAAAGGGTCAAAGCTGCCACTGCCACCTTCTGTTGATCCGTGTAATCCGTAGCATCAGTGTAATCCGTGTCGTGTTTTGCTTTTGGAGGTTTTTCACCCAAAGGCTCATTTACGCATCAACTCTAGCAGGGACACATCATGGCAATTCGTTGGGAAAAATTAACCGTTAAGTCGCAGGAAGCGATCCAGAAGGCGAGCGAGCTCGCTGCCGAGAACGGCAATCCAGAACTTCTGCCGATCCATCTTCTGGCAGCGCTGCTCGAAGACAAAGAGGGCATCGTTGTGCCCGTGCTGCGCCGAATCGGCGTTGGCCCGGAGAAGCTGCTGAGTGATGCCAACAGTGAGATCACGAAGCTGCCGAAGGTCTCAGGCGAGTCTGCGCAGCCGCACATGTCGGCGACATTCCAAAAGGTAATGGACTCGGCTTTTAAACAAGCCGACACTTTCAAAGACGAGTACGTCTCGGTGGAGCACCTGCTGCTGGCTCTTTCCCAAATCGGGAACGATGCGGCGCAGCGTCTGCTCAAAGCGGCGGGTGCCACTCACGATGTCATTCTGCAGGCTCTTACGCAGGTGCGCGGCTCCCAGAAGGTGACCGATCAGAACCCTGAAGCCAAGTATCAGGCGCTGGAGCGCTACGCTCGCGACCTGACCGATCTGGCGCGCAAGGGCAAGCTCGATCCCGTGATCGGGCGCGATGAGGAAATTCGCCGCGTCATCCAGGTTCTGTCGCGCCGCACGAAGAACAATCCCGTGCTCATCGGTGAGCCGGGTGTTGGCAAGACTGCCATCGTCGAAGGACTCGCTCGCCGCATTGTGTCGGGCGACGTTCCTGAGATTCTGAAGAATAAACGCGTTGTCTCGCTCGATCTCGGCTCCATGCTTGCCGGCGCGAAGTATCGCGGCGAGTTCGAAGATCGGCTCAAGGCTGTGCTGAAAGAGATCGAGGACTCCGCGGGACAAATCATTCTCTTCATCGACGAGCTGCACACGCTCGTTGGCGCCGGCGCTGCCGAAGGCGCGATTGATGCCTCGAACATGTTGAAACCGCCGCTTGCGCGCGGTGAGCTGCGGGCCATCGGCGCGACCACGCTGAATGAGTATCGCAAGTACATCGAGAAAGATGCCGCGCTTGAGCGGCGTTTCCAGATCGTGTTCGTGGGAGAACCAAACGTGGAAGACACGATCTCGATCCTCCGCGGACTCAAGGAGCGCTACGAAGTTCATCATGGCGTGCGCATCAAGGACTCGGCAATCGTCGCGGCGGCGACGCTCTCGCATCGCTACATCTCCGATCGTTTTCTGCCGGACAAAGCTATCGACCTGATCGACGAAGCAGCAGCGTCGTTGCGCATTCAGATTGACTCGATGCCGACCGAGATCGATCAGCTTGAGCGCCGCAGGACCTCGCTCGAGATTGAGCGACAGGCGCTAAAGCGAGAGAGTGATCCCAATTCCAAAGACCGCCTTGCTGCTGTCGAAAAAGAGCTTGCCGAGTTGCGCGAGAAGGCAGACGCGCTAAAAGCCCGCTGGAAGGAAGAGAAGCAGTCCATCGGCCGCATTCAGGAGCTGAAGGAGCGCATCGAGAAGCTCAAGATCGAAGAGCAGCAGGAAGAGAGGCGCGGCAATCTGCAGCGCGTCGCCGAAATTCGCTACGGATTACTGCGCCAGGCAGAAGATGAACTGAAGAAGCTCAGCGCGCAAAGCGACGGCAAAGGCCCGGCGACTCGCATGTTGAAGGAAGAAGTCGATGAAGAGGACGTGGCCCGCATCGTGTCGAAATGGACCGGCATTCCCGTTTCGAAAATGCTCGAAGGCGAGGTCAAGAAGCTGGTCAACATGGAAGCGCGTCTGCGCGAGCGCGTTATCGGGCAGGACGCTGCGCTGGAGCGTGTATCGAACGCGATTCGCCGCTCGCGTGCCGGCCTGAGCGATCCTCGTCGGCCCATTGGTTCGTTCATCTTTCTCGGCCCGACCGGCGTCGGAAAGACCGAGCTGGCGCGCGCCCTTGCCGAATTTCTATTCGACGACGAGCACAACATGATTCGCATCGACATGTCCGAGTACATGGAGAAGCACGCGGTTGCGCGCCTGATCGGTGCGCCTCCGGGCTACGTCGGCTATGACGAAGGCGGACAACTCACCGAGGCCGTGCGTCGCCGGCCGTACTCGGTCATACTGTTCGACGAAATCGAGAAGGCGCACAACGACGTATTCAACGTCCTGCTGCAGATTCTCGACGACGGACGCCTGACCGACAGCAAAGGCCGCACCGTCGATTTCAAGAACACGGTCATCATCATGACGTCGAACCTGGGCGCGACGTACTTGAACACTGACGCTCTGGCGACACGCGAGGCATTCGACCGCGCAAGCAAGCAGGTGATGGAAGTGGTTCAGTCGCACTTCCGGCCTGAGTTCCTGAATCGCGTGGACGACATCATCATCTTCCGTCCGCTCGAAGAGGCGCAGTTGATCCGCATCGTTGATCTGCAACTGGCAAACGTGCGCAAGCTCCTAGCCGACCGCAGAATCTCGATCGAAGTAACCGCCGCCGCGAAGGAGCTGATCTTCAGGGAAGGATATGACCGCGTGTATGGCGCGCGTCCGCTGAAGCGCGCAATCCAGCGGCTGGTGCAGGATCCGCTGGCCATGAAGATTCTCGACGGCGAAGTGCTGCACGGCGATCATGTCGTGATCGACGCCGACAGGAAGAAAGACCGGCTCACCTTCGAAGTGGAGCGCTCGGGCAAACGCGAGCGCTCCACTCAGTTGGAGACGGTGGAAAGCCCATCGTAGAGATCGGGCATCGGGTGAGATTGAGTCAGTACCGTCCGCGGTAGCGGACGGGTCACGACACGACACACCCATCCGCTACCGCGGACGGTACTGACCTCGCCCGATCGCCCCGATTCCTTTCTTCCTTGACCTAACTGACAACTTCCTTTGAAATCGTGGGTTCCCGTATTCATATCCGCGCCCGGAGCCTGCTCTGCCCAGCCAACTTTTCGCTAAGAAATCCATCGACAAGCTCATCGCCAATTCTGAAGAGCCGGAGCATCGGTTAAAGAAGACGCTTGGACCTTGGTCGCTTACGGCGCTTGGGATCGGCGCGATTATCGGCTCTGGAATTTTCGTCCTGACTGGCACGGCCGCGGCGGGGGAGCACTTTGAGGTGCCATCGATTTTCAAGGCGCAAGTGCTCGACCTCTTCCTCAACCTCATTCAGCACGGGACAACATCGGGCGTGATTATGCACGGTCGGCCTCCGGCCGGCCCCGCAATTGCGATCTCGTTCATTCTGGTTGCGATTGCTTGCAGCTTTGCCGGACTTTGCTATGCCGAACTGGCATCGATGATTCCCATTGCGGGAAGCGCATATACGTACTCGTATGCGACGTTGGGCGAGATTTTTGCGTGGGTGATCGGCTGGGATCTAATTCTCGAGTACGCGGTCAGCAATGTGGCTGTGGCCATTGGATTCGGCGGGTATTTCAAATCGCAGCTCGCGCAATTTCACATTTTGCTTCCAGACAAGTGGTCGAATCCGGTGTGGCAGGGCGGCCAGTGGACTGGAGCTTACTTCAATTTTCCTGCATTCCTGATTGTCTTCGTATTGACGGTGCTGCTGGTGCGCGGCGTGCGCGAATCTGCCGAAGCCAACAACGTGATGGTGGTGATCAAAATCGGCGCGATTCTGACATTTCTGGTAGTCGGTGGGATGCTCGCGAATCCGGCCAATCTACGTCCATTTGCGCCAGCAGGGTTCAGCGGCATTCTTGCCGGCGGCGCGATTATTTTCTTCACTTACATCGGCTTCGATTCTGTTTCGACTGCCGCCGAAGAGGCGAAGACTCCGCAGCGCGATATTCCCTTTGGCATCATCGCCTCGCTCATCGTATGCACCGTTCTTTACGTCGGCGTCGCGCTGGTGCTGCTGGCGATGATGAAGTACACAACGTTTCTTTCCGGAGACGCGGCGATGGCTCCGGTGGCTTATGCGCTGCAGCACCTCGGTGCCAAGCCCGTTTTTCAGGCCGTAATCATCATCGGCGCGCTCATGGGAATGATTTCATCGCTGTTGGTGTTCCAATATGGGCAAACGCGAATCTGGTTTGCCATGTCGCGCGATGGGCTGCTGCCGCGCATCTTTTCCGCAGTTCACCCGAAATTCAAGACGCCGCACTGGTCGAGTTGGATCGCCGGGGCTGCAGTTGGTATTCCCGCCGGATTGGTGGATATCGGAGACGCTGCGGACTTGTCAAATATCGGAACGCTTTTTGCGTTCGTTCTCGTATCTCTCGGCGTGATCGTCCTTCGACGCACTCAACCGGAGCGTCCGCGCGGCTTCCGCGTGCCGTTCGTGCCTTTGTTCCCGCTCATCTCCGTGGTGCTTTGTGTGTCGCTGATGAGTGGTTTATTGCTGATCACGTGGGTGCGATTCTTCGTGTGGCTGTTTATCGGATTAGGGATTTACTTCTTGTATAGCCGCAAGCACAGCGAGTTCGCGCAAGGTGTCACGGCAAGAGCTGCTGAGTAGCCCAGTCGATCTTGGACGCAATTGATGCCAACCGGGGTGAACACGAAGGTCACGAAGGCCAAACCCAAGGCCACGGGGAACGCTTCGTGGACTTCGTCAACCTTGGTGACCTTCGTGTTCGCTGTGAGGTGTTTGCCGGGGACCGCTGCGCTTCAGTGTTGCACCAGCAAGCCGACAATCGATGCTGACATCAGATTGGCCATGGTGCCGGCGAGCATGGCGCGGAAGCCTAGCTTTGCTAACTCGGAACGCTTGTTCGGAGCCAGCGCTCCGATGCCGCCGATCTGAATGCCGATCGAGGAAAAGTTCGCGAAGCCGCAAAGCGCAAACGTGGCAATCGTCACGGAACGCGGGTCTAACGCGGCTTTCGCGGCTCCTAACGCCTGATAGGCGACTAATTCGTTGATCACCATGCGCGTCCCCAGTAGATTCCCAACCGAGATTGCGTCGCGCCATGGAATCCCAATCGCGTAAGCGACGGGAGCAAAGATATGCCCGAGCAGGCTCTCCAGGCTGGTGGGAAAGAATGCGGCGTGGCGATGGATGCCCCCGAAGATGCCGTTAATGAGGGCGATCAACGCGAGGAACGAGATCAGCATGATGGCGACGTTGAAGGCGAGCTGTCCGCCATCGATAGTGCCGCGTGCGATCGCGCCCAGGACGTTGTCGTCCTTGTGCATGTCTTCTTCCGACATCTCGACTTTACCCTGTGTTTTCGGCTTTTCCGTTTCGGGAACAAGGAGTTTGGCCATCAGAATCGTTCCCGGAGCGGTCATGATCACGGCGGCGAGCAAATGCTTGGCTTCGACGCCAAACGCGATATAGGCCGCCATGATTCCGCCGGAGACGTGGGCCATACCGGCGGTCATGATGGTCATCAGCTCCGAGCGGGTGCACTCGGGAAGAAACGGACGAATCGTAAGCGGAGCTTCGGTCTGTCCCATGAAGATCGATGCAGCGACATTGAGCGATTCGACGCCGCTCACGCCCATTGTCAGCTTCATTAGCCAGGCAAAGAAGCGGATGATGAGTTGCATGATGCCGACGTAATACAGCAGCGCGAAAAATGCAGAGATGAAGATGATCGTGGGAAGGACTTGAAAGGCAAAGACGAATCCGACCGGCGGCGCAGGCTTGCCCAAGGCTCCGAAGACGAACTCTGCGCCGGCAGCAGAGTACCCTAGCAGCTTGGTGACGCCGTCACCGGCGGCGCTCATGATGCGCTGTCCGAACGTCCATCGCAGCACGATGACGGCAAAGACGAGCTGGAGTCCGAGCCCCCAGGCGATAGTGCGCAGGCGTACGGCTTTGCGGTTGGTGGAAAAGAGATACGCGAGTCCAACGATGCCGACGATGCCAATCAGGCCGGTGAGTCTAATCATGCTTTACCTGGAAAGGCGAACACGAAGGTCACGAAGGCAACAGAGAGAGGTCACAAAGCATTCTCCGTGACCTCCTGTGTTTGCCTTCGTGACCTTCGTGTTCGCTCTTGATTTTATGTTTTCTTTCCTTCAATCACGCGCCGAATCAACTTGGCCGGCGCCGCAGTCTTCTCACTCCCAATCCGATACGCCGAATAAATCAACGACTCAGCCTCGCCAAGCCGAGCGTCGGAGTTGTAGTGCAGGGTGCAGATCGGCTCATCGGTGCCGATCGCGTCACCGACTTTCTTGTGCAGCACGATTCCCACAGCGGGATCGATGGAATCTTCTTTCTTCTCGCGTCCCCCGCCGAGCACGAGGCTGGCGACGCCGACTTGCTCGCAGTTGATCGACTGCACGTAACCGGCGCTGCGACTGCGAACCTCACGACGATTTTGCACCTGGGGCAACTTCTTCGTATCGCGTAGCGCGTCCGCATTGCCGCCTTGCAGAGCCGTCAATTCGCAGAATTTCTCGAATGCAGCGCCATTGGCAATCATCTGCTGCGCAAGTTTGCGTCCTTCTTCAACGGAATGCGATTTATCTCCCAAATAAAACATCCATGCTGAAAGTTCCAGGCTGAGATCGCGCAGATCGGCAGGGCCGTGGCCGTGCAGCACTTCGATGCACTCGATCACTTCGAGCGCGTTACCGACATATCGGCCCAGCGGCTGATCCATGTCGGTGATCAGCGCGACCATGTGCTTGCCCATGCGCACGCCTGTATCGACCATCAGCTCGGCCAGGTGCACAGCATCAGCTTCCTTCTTCATGAAAGCCCCGGAGCCAGTCTTCACATCGAGCACGAGCGCGTCGATTCCTTCAGCGATCTTCTTGCTCATGATCGAGGCGCAGATCAGCGCCGGACTTTCGACTGTGCCGGTCACGTCGCGCAGTGCGTACATCTTCTTGTCTGCCGGGACGATCTGTTCGGTCTGCCCGACGAGTACCATGCCGCATTTGCGCAGGACCTCACGCATCTTGTCGGGCGCGAGGTTCACGTTGAATCCGGGAATCGATTCGAGTTTGTCGAGCGTGCCGCCGGTGTGGCCGAGGCCGCGTCCGCTGATCATGGGGACGAGCAATCCGCCCGCGGCGACGATTGGCGCGAGAATGAGTGACGTTTTATCGCCTACGCCGCCCGTTGAGTGCTTATCGACTTTCTTGCCCGGCAGGTCAGACCAGTCCATCGTCACGCCGGAATGCAGCATGGCCTCAGTGAGCGTGGCAATCTCAGCGCCGGACATGCCTTTCAGCAGCACGGCCATGAGCCATGCGGACATCTGGTAATCGGGAAAGTCGCCGCGTGTGTAGCCGCGGACTATGAATTGAATCTCCTCGCGCGTGAGCTCATGGCCATCGCGTTTGCGGCGAATCAGATCGACGATGCGCATCGGCTCTTGGCGGCGCTCCTGGATGTCATAGAGGGAAGTGCAAGATTACAGGAGTTAAAGGGAACTGGATAGAGTGAATAGGACCGAGTTGAATTCGGACCGAGTTGAATTTGGACCGACGCGCGCCCTCGCGCGGGTGTTGGTTTTGATTCATGACTAATTCCGAGATTCTGTCATAGCGACGCAAACCCGGCCGAGGGCGGCCGCAGGTCCTTGCTTCTGGTTTCTAAGTGAGTGAGTCTGATCCAAAACAATTTGGCAGCAGTTCGCGCATTGAGCTTTGCTGCATGCCGTTCGGACCGAGGTAGAAAATTTCCGCATCTGGTCCGAATTCGCTGATGACCTGCCGACACGCTCCGCAGGGGGAGCACGCCACATTGCGGTCATTTACGACGGCCACGGCACGAATGCGCACTTGCTTGGCTCCGAGTGCCGCTACAGCAGAAAAGACCGCGCTGCGTTCGGCGCAGTTCGTAAGCCCATACGAGGCGTTCTCGACGTTGCATCCGTAGAAGATCTCGCCGGTAGCCAGCAAAATCGCGGCTCCGACCCGAAAGTTCGAGTACGGGGCATAGGCATTTTCATACGCATGCTTAGCCATGGCGAGCAGTTCGTTCTGCTCGTCTTCGGAAATGAGCGGCGCGTTCATTGCAGTTGGAGAGAGATGATACGGACTCGAGAGTGGAAGCGCAAAATTTCCGCAGGATTGTCTCTGGGTAAACTTGGCAAATTCCCACTCGACATTTGAGAATGGAAAGAAACGTCTCATCGTTTGTTCTTATAGCTGCCCGAATGAGGAGAACTGATATTTCTCGGAGTGGAATGATTCGTCTTTTTGCTAGAGCTTTTGCTGTCGTAATCGTATCGATTTTGCTGCTCACTCAGTCGCTGCCCCAACGAACCTCAACGTCCAGCTCGCACGTGCATCGTCCTGCCATTCCTGGCGGATTGCGCTCAATGAAGGGCTGTCTCGTCAACGACGGCGAAAAAGGGGTTGCGCTTCTTTCCCAGCGGGGCAGCACGGTGTCGGTTAGCAGTGCGGAGGACCTGTCCAGCCACATCGGCCAGCAGGTGAGGGCGAGCGGAGCTTTTGTCGAGAAAGACGAGTCTTCAGACCCTAAGCCGGCCGGCAAGCCTGAAAACAAGCTTCATCCGGAACGCGAGTTCCGCGTGATGAAGATCGACGTGCTCTCGCCGACGTGTCCTGCGGGAAAGAAGAAGTAAGCGGACGACTCGGACCGCGATTTACAGCATCGACCAGATGCGCACGATGGAGAAGAGCGAGATAAACAGCCCGAGTCCGAAATAGATGTTGTGCAGCGTCGCCTCGCTGGGCGGGTCGGGGAAATGGACTCCGTGGCGATGGAAGAAGCTGAGCAGAGCCTGCTCGCGATCCATGATGAAGTTCGCGATTGGACGGTGAAACGCGGCCATAATCAGGCCAAGCACCAAGCGCGCGAAATCGCCCAACATGCCCATACCCCGAGTGTAGCCATCGGGGCGAATGTCTCAATCGGGCGAAGGGCTTAATTCGTTTGGTAGGAGGGCGTTTGAAGACGTTTGCTCCACCTTAAGCGACTGTCTAAAATAGGAAGACTCACCGTCTGTAGGCCAGTAGCTCGGTTGGTTAGAGCGTCCCGGCAAGCCGGGAAGGTCGAGGAGTTTCGGTCGAGCGGTTTCAAAAGATAGGCCCGTAGCTCAGTTGGTTAGAGCGCTTCCTTGACACGGAAGAGGTCGATGGTTCGAGTCCATTCGGGCCTACCATATCTCAGGTCTCAACCGAAGTTGGTTGGAGCGTCCCGGCTCGCCGGGAAGGTCGATGGTTCGAGTCATTCGGGCTTTCCATTCCTTTCGTCACACCTGCAAGTACTCCGCGGGAGTGATAATGCGGGTACCGTCATGTGATCCGAGTGTGAGTAGATCTTTGTCGCCCGCGATCAGCAAGTCGGCTTCGGCGAGCGCAGCGTATTCCAGGAACTTGTCATCATGTGGATCACGGCATCTCTTAACGGTGCCCCTGAGCTTCACGCGAACCGATCGAGCCAGGACCAGGTTTATGGCGCCATGAGCTCGGTCGCGATGCCAGGAAAACTTCTCAGTTAACACGCGAATGATCTCTTCTTCGATTTCATCGCAACTAGCAAGGATGTCCTGGCTCATCGCTTTCTCCAGCGCTCGCGTCGGCGTGCCATATGTCTTTGCAAACTGGAGCGCGGAGATCCAGACGTTTGTGTCCAGAACCACAATCACCGTGAGCGCGTTGTTCGGTTGGCACGCACTTGACGGCGAACATCTTTAATGAGTCGCGGCACGTCAGCCGCCGTATAGCCGCGAGGGTTGCGGCTGGCGGCGTATTGACCGATCTCTTGCAAACCGATTCGGGCCTGCTGAGCATAGTAGATCCGAAAAGCTTCTCGAAAGAGCTCGCTCATCGTCCGAGAATCGCGCTTGGCCAGGGCTTCGGCTTTCTGTGCTAACTCTGGGGGCAAACTGATGGTGTAAACCTTGGATATCCGCGATGATGCCATAAGTGGAGATCATATTACATTGTAATGGAATGTATTACAAACCCTGGAGCTTGAGCCTAGAGGTTTTATCGTTTTCGAGCGCCACTCTGATACGCGAGGGCATGATCGAGGGTTTCCGGTCTTTCACCTTCTCCTGACTGCAAGCGCTCCAGTTCTGCATAGAGCCCGCTGGCGCTCACAAGCTGGTCGTGCGTGCCGTGCTCGACGATGCGTCCGTCTTTGATGACAAAGATCACATCTGCTGCGCGGATCGTCGAGAGGCGATGGGCGATGGTGATGACGGTTTTGCCTTGCATGAGGCGCTCTAAGGCCTCGACCACGAGCTTTTCTGCGCCGGCATCGAGACCGGAGGTGGGCTCGTCGAGGATCAGGATCGGAGTGTTGCGGACAAGAGCGCGGGCAATGGCGATGCGCTGGCGCTGTCCGCCGGAGAGCGTCATGCCGCGCTCGCCGACGACCGTGTTGAAGCCCTCCGGCATCTTCTCGATGAATTCTGTCGCGTTGGCTAGCTCGGCGGCGCGGATAATCTCATCGCGGCGAGCTTCTGGTTTGCCGTATGCGATGTTCTGCCAAATTGGTCCGTGGAAAAGCACGGTCTCCTGCAGCACGAAGCTGATCTGCTGCCGCAGCGAGCGCTGGCGGAAGTTGCGGATGTCGATGCCATCGATCTTCACGCTTCCCGAACTGGGATCGTAGAAACGGGGAATCAGGCTGATGATCGTAGTTTTGCCTGCTCCCGTAGGTCCCACGAAAGCCGCAACCTGTCCAGGCTCGATGCTGAAGCTCACGTCTTCCAGAATGGGAGACTCCGGAGAATAAGAAAAACTTACGTGATTGAATTCGATTTTGCCCTTCAGACGCGGAGCCGGTTTCGATTTGGGAAGATCTTTAACCTCCCTGTCGGTTTCGAGCACCTCCTGAATGCGCTCATAGCCGACTACGGCTTTCGAATACGAATCGGTCATCTTCGAAAGCTCCTGCATGGGCTTGTACATCTTGCCTAAATACAGAATGAAGACGACCAGCGTTCCCGAAGTGACCTCGAGGCGTCCACCGAACCACAGCACCAGGCAGGTGCCGATGGCAACGATGATCTGCACCATGGGCGCGAGCTTGGCCTTCAGGCTGCGCGCGCGCAGCGCAATCTCGACACCCTCCAGGCTTTCCTCATCGAGTCGTCTGACTTCGTAATCTTCGCGCGAGAAGGCCTTCACTACGCGAATGGAGCCGAGCACCTCTTCGATGATGGAAACGATCTCGCTTTCCTTTTTCCGCACCTCACGCGCAGCTTTCTTGATGCGGCGCGTGTACGTGTACACGATCGCAAATAAAAACGGCGCGACCGACAACGCAATCAGGGTGAAGCGCCAATTCATGTAGAACATCACTCCGATCATGCCTAACAGCGTGATCAGGTTGATGAGCACGCCAAGCAGCCCAGAGGTGATGAAGCTCTGGATAGAATCGATGTCGCTCGTGACTGTACTGATCAGGTCGCCGGTGCGCTTCTGATCGTGATAAGCGAGCGAAAGCCGCTGCAGATGCGAATAGAGCGCGCGGCGCAGGTCGTGCGTGACCCATTGCCCGACGCTGGTGGTGAGGTACTTCTCGGCGTAGGAGCAGACCGCGTCGAGTGCCGCGATGCCGAGCACGGCGAGGCAAGCGAATTTGAGAATAACCAGTTTGTCATCGCCGGCAACGGAATGAACAAAGTTCTCCAGCCAGCCTGAGGCTTTCTTGCTGTGAAAGACATTGTCGAGAACGATCTTCAGCGGCCAAGGTTCGAGTAGATTGGCAGCGCTCTCGCCGATTACCGCTAGCAGTCCGAGCGTGAGTGCTCCCAGGTGTGGGCGAAGCAGGGTGCGAATCGTCAGCCGTCGAGCCGAGATTGGCCTCGGCTGAACCTGCTTCTTTTGGGCCTGCGCAGGATTGATGGTTGCGGACAAACGTAGCCCTCGATCCAGTAAACCGCTGCTCTGGTTAGATGCAAGTTGCGGACCGAAATAGGGCTATTTGTCAGTTGTCGCGCAGCGTCTCCATCGGGTTCAGGTTGGCTGCGCGCCGGGCCGGCAAGTAGCTGGCAATGAGTACCACAAATGCCAGCAGCAATGATGTACTCAGCAGCGTGACGGGATTGTAGAGGCTGACCTGATAGAGCAGCGTGGACAAAGCGCGTCCGGCGACGAAGGTTGCGAAGATTCCAATGACCAACCCGATCACCGCCAATTGCAAACCGCTTCTGACCACCATGCTCAACACATCCGAACGCTGTGCGCCCAAGGCCATCCGGACACCGATCTCGCGCACGCGCATTCTTACCATGTAGGTGACAACTCCATACAGTCCGAGAACGGCGAGGAACAGCGACAATCCAGCGAAAGAGGAGAGGAGTACCACGAGGAAGCGCCGGCTGACTAACGAGTTGTCCACCCAGTCTTCCATAGTCTGCGGCTCGTAAATTGGCTCATTCGGATCAACGGCGTGAATTGCATTGGCAATCGCTCCGGTCAACTGCTCCGGATGCGAAAGTCGTGTGCGGACCACTACTGACGCACTCGCATCCGGATTCTGTTCGAGGTTCAGGTAATTGATTCCCTCGCTGGTGTCGGAGTCGAGCGATGATACGCGAGCATGCTTCACCAGCCCGATAATTGTGTACGTATCCTTGCTGCCGAATTGCAGATGTTGGCCGAGCGGGTCCTGATTTGGGAAATATTGCTTGGCGAGAGTTTCATCGACGATGACCACCTTCTGCGTGGTCGGGCGATCTTCACTCGTGAATTCGCGCCCGCGGATCACAGGGATGCGCATCGTGCGGAAATAGTCGGCGGAGACGGCGCGGATGATCGCGTGCGGCCCAGGGTCCCCCGGTCCGGTCGGGCGACCTTCGATCTGAAACGATTGTGAGCCGCCTTCATTCGTGAAGGGCAGGGAATCGGCAATGGCAGCGTCGGTTACACCGGGGATGTTCTTCAGTTGGTCGAGGACGGCGGTGTAGAACGTGGCTTGCTTCTCGCTCGTGCCGTAGGTGCTGGGCGGCAAAGATACCCGGGCTGACATAAGCCCTTGTGGGTCGAATCCGGTCTCTACCTGCTCGACCTTGCGCAGGCTCGTGACGAGCAGGCCGGCGCTCACCAGAAGCAGCATGGCGACGGCAATCTCGCAAACCACCAACGCCGAACGCAGCCGCTGACGCGCGCGGTTTCCCGTATCGGAACGACCGTTGTCGCGGAGAGACTGCACCCATTTGAATCGAGTCATCTGCCAGGCCGGAGCGCTGCCGCACAGCAGCACGGCGATGATGGCGATGGCCGCAACGAAGAGCAGCACTGGGGTCTCCAGATGCACCTGGATGTTGCGGACGAGATTCTCCGGCGCGAGCAGCAGCAACAGCGGGATCACGGTTTCGGCAAGAGCGATGCCGAGCACCAGGCCGCCGCAGGCAAGAAGAAAGCTTTCGAGAAACGCCTGTGCGATCAATCGCCCGCTCGGCGCTCCAAGGGCAACGCGGATCGAGTTCTCGCGCTGACGATCCGACGCGCGGGCAAGCTGCAGTCCGGCGATATTCAGCGACGCGATCAGCAGCACCAGAGCAACGGCTCCCAGCAGTAAGTACAAGGGCCGGCGAAGGTCTCCAGCAACGAAATCGATTAGCGGCGTGGAGAACATGCCCCAACCCGCACGCTGCGCGAAGCTGTTGGCGCCTTCGCGTTCGATCTCTTCCTGAGCACGCGTATTGAGATACGCATTCGCCTCATCGACGGTCACGCCGGGACGCAGGCGAGCTACGGCAAAGAGGTTCTCGTTGAAGCGGTAGTTCGGATCGAAGAATCGCGCCGGAGGCGTCGACAGCGGAGTCCAGAACTCGGCGTCATTGGGCCAGCCAAATTCCGGACCCATTACGCCAATCACTTCGTAGCTTTGCTGATTCAATTGCAGCTTGCGACCGACGATGTTTGGGTCTGCTCCGAATCGCTTCTGCCAGGTTTGATACGAGAGAACCACCGAGTAGTTTGCGTTGGGCTGATCGTCTTCAGGACGGAAGTTGCGTCCGAGATATGGCTTGACCTGAAACACATCGAACCATTGCCATGAGACGCGCGCTGCCTGGAGGCGGATTGGCTGAGAATCCTGTCCGATGTAGTTGAAGCTGCCGGGCATCATGATCGCCGCGGAAGAGAAGACCTTGCGGCCTTCGAGCGCGTCCTGGAAGTCCGGAGCAGAGATGTCGATGTTGCTCAGCCCGCCGAGCGTGTATCTCGCCCTCAGCGCTACAAGCCCTTGCGGATTATGAAGGCCGCTGGGATTCAGCAGAACTGCATTCATCACGCTGAACACAGCCACGTTTGCGCCGATGCCGAAGGCGAGCGTCAGAATCGCAGTTGCGGTGAAAGCTGGGGATTTGCGCAATTGGCGAAATGCGTACCGGAGTTCCTGCAGGAGTTTGTCCACGAGCGCTCCTCAAGTGCTGCTTCATTTACGGCAGCGGGACTGGAAATGTTCATAACGGCACGCGCATCGCCAACAAGAGATTCTCGGATGTTTAAGGAAACTCAGAGCATTAGCAGGTGAGCGAGCGCGTAAAGATCGTTCACCTTCGAGGCGCAATGTTCATTTGCGGACAGTGGATCGGGACGAGATTCGGGATTGCGTCGGAGTTGATTTGCTTGCGGCCGCAGCTTTGGCCGCAACTGCAGTGCCGCTGCCTTCCTTGAAGGTATTGATCGCGTCCGCCCTCGCGTCGAAGCTTTCTAGTAGTCCACTCGGCCAGCGAATTTCGAGCGAGTCAATCTTTGTGGCTGAGCCCAGGCCGAAATGCACGCGCATATCGTTCGACGAGCTATAGCTCGAGCCGCTGCGTACCTCATCGACAAACGTCCGGGTTCCAGCTTTCATCGTGATGCGCGCGCCGATGCCGTCGCGGTTTGATTTGGTGCCGACGGTCTTCATTTCGACCCAGTGATTGGGATAGCTCATCTGGTTAACGAGCAGGCTCGGTGCATCTCCCATATTGGTAATGACGGCTGAAATTTTGCCGTTGTTCCACAGATCGCCGATTGCAAGCCCTCGGCCAGAGGTCCGCCGCGTGATCGCCGGACCAGCCCGATCGGAGACATCGTCGAATGTGCCCTTACCGCTGTTGTGATAAAGAATGCGCGGCTCTTGGTACTCCGAGCCGAGCTTGAACTTATCGACCTCCGGATAGACATGGCCGTTCACCAGCAGCAGGTCGGGCCAGCCATCGTTGTCGAAGTCGAGGAACATGGTTCCCCAGCCGAGATACTGCGTGTGCAGGCCGAGGCCTGACGCATATGTCGCATCCGTGAAGGTTCCGTCGCCGTTGTTGTGATACAGCGTGGAGCTGTCGTCGGAGAAGTTCGTCTTGAAAATGTCGAGACGGCCATCGCCGTCGTAGTCAGCGACAGTGGATCCCATGCCGGCCTGCTCGCGTCCATCTTCGTTGAATGCCGCGCCTGCAACTACGGCGACGTCTGTGAAAGTTCCGTCGTGGTTGTTGCGGTAGAGGATGCTGGGCGTGCTGTCGCATGCGACGTAAATATCGGGCCAGCCGTCGTTGTCGAAGTCGAGCGTGGACACGCTGAACGAATAATGGCCGGTCGTCTTTTCAATTCCAGCTTTCTTGCTTACGTCTTCAAATTTGCCGTGGCCCAGATTGTGATAAAGCACGTTGGGAGTGCTCTTGAGCCCGCGCGGCCCGCACATAACCGGCACGCCCTTCCACATGCAGGACGTCCCTTGGCCGGGAGCGGGAGTGGTCGCCAGATCGAGATCGACGTAGTTGGCGACCATCAGATCGAGCAGACCATCGCGGTCATAATCGACGAACGCACAGCCGGTGCCCCACTGTTTCCCATTTCCGGAAACGCCCGCGGGTTCTGCCGTCTCTTTGAAGGTGCCGTTGCCTTCGTTGTGATACAGGCGATTTTTGCCGTAGTAGGTGACGTACAGATCGTCGAAGCCGTCGTTGTCGTAGTCGCCTGCACACACGCCCTGTCCCCAGCCGCTGGCCCGGAGGCCGGCTTTGTCGGTCACGTCGGTGAATGTGCCGTCGTGATTGTTATGAAAAAGATGATTGGTCGGAGCCGGCGTTCCCGGCTGCGCGTGGAGCGTGGTGCCGTTGACGATGAAGATGTCAGGCCAGCCATCGTTGTCGTAGTCGAAGATGGCGACTCCGGTGCCCGTGGTCTCGATGATGTACTTCTTAGTCTCCTTGTCGCCGGAGACGATCTCGAACCGCAAGCCGGCTTTATCGGCAACATCCTGAAAGTCTGCAACCGGCTGCTGCGGAGCAGGTGACTGCGTGAACGCGGTGAAGAGGCAGACAGCAAACACTACCACCAGAGAAACCAGGACTCGACTGCTGGAGGGCATCTGTGGGCATTTTATCCGTGAATTTTGGACTGGAGACGCTGCCGCCACCCTCCCCCCTCCCCCACCCTCCATCAAAATCCTGATAACAAAGTAGTTGATCCAACCAGTACGTCGATTTGTGGAAAACTAAACACAACATCTTGTGATTTCAAAGTTGCAATCAGAATATCTTGTGATTTCCTCTGCGACTTCTGCACGTTTTCTACCGCTTCGCGTTGTGTGGTCCGGCTCGAAAATCGGCTCCCGGCAGAGTTGGCGAACCAAAGCGAACGGGTTCAAGAGCTGGGCGGAACTTGGGCTTAGCGGCAGGAATTTGCACTCGCTTATTGTAGGCGAATGAAAGGCAAATATCAACCACTTTGATCGGGCGCTCTCGCTATCGCAGAAGATTGAAATCCGTCACGCGCTCCAGATAAAGTTAGCGACACACCTCATTGGGCAGGTTTCCCATCCGCGGTCTTTCAAGAATTCTCACCTGTTTCATTCTCACCTCGCTGCCGAGCCTGAGCTTCGCTCAAAGTAGTTCCACCAAAGCTGCCACTGCTTATGACCGGGGTATGCAAGCGTGGCAGGCTGGAGACCTGAAATCCGCGCGCGGTTTTTTCGATACAGCAGTAAAAGCCTCTCCGTCCAATGCGGATGCTCAGAATGCTCTAGGTCAAGTGCTGCTCCAGATGGGCGATCTCGATGACGCGATCCCGCACTTCCGAAGAGTTACTCGCCTCAAGCCGAGTCTGGCTGTGGGACACGTGTACCTGGGCAGCGCTCTCGCCCAGAGCGCGAAATGGGACGAGGCGATCGCGGAACTGCGAACGGCGGCAAAGCTCGCGCCGCAACAGCCACAGACTCACGAAGCTCTCGCTCGCGCGCTGAGTGGCGCTCAGAAGCTCGACGAGGCGGCAACCGAAATGCAGAAGGCCATCGAACTCGCGCCCAGCGACGCTGAGCTGCACGATGAACTGGGTTCCATTCTGGCACAGAAAAAAGATTTTGCCGGCGCAGAGGAGCAATTCCGTGCGGCGCTGAAGCTCTCTCCGCAGTACGAGCCGGCGATGCTCCATTTGGGTGTTGCCTTGCTCAACCAAGGGAACACGGAAGGCGCCCGTCATGCGCTCAGCCAGGCTGTTCAGCTGAATCCGAATGACGGACTCGCGCATTACTATTTCGGGAATGTGCTCGAGTCCGAACAGAAGATCAGCGAGGCGCGCGAAGAGTATGAGCATGCGGCGAAGTTGATCCCGACTTACGCTCCTCTGCAAACGAAGCTGGGGATTCTCGCGCAGCGCGCCGGCGACGTTCAGAGCGCTGTCACCGCCTTTCGTGCCGTCGTTGCAGCGCAGCCAAACGATCCGGAGGCGCACAACAATCTTGGACTCGCTCTGCTGCAATCGGTCCAGGTGGACGAAGCGATCGCGCAGTTCAATCAGGCAATCAAGCTTGCGCCGCAGGACAGCAGCTTCCGCAATAATCTGGGCGCGGCTTACTTGCAGAAAGCTGATTTCGATTCAGCGATTCAGCAATATCAGGAAGGTCTGAAGCTCTCGCCCAATAACGCCGAGCTTCACTACAATCTCGGCCTCGCTTACAAACTCAAAGACAATATGTCGGCAGCGGAGGCCGAACTTCGCAAAACCATCGAACTTGATCCCAAGATGCCCGATCCACACTACACCCTGGGAGTGACGCTCTGGCAAACCGGAAAATTCGATGAGGCGGCGAAAGAGTTGAACGAGGTCGTTCAGCTAAAACCGGATTACGCGGAGGCGTACTACACGCTGGGGACCGTCTATAAGCAAGCAGGCGATCTCTCCAGGGCGGCCGAGGCGCTGCGCAAGGCGATCCAACTCCAGCCGGATTTCGCTGGGGCGCACACGACGCTCGCAGCCGTGCTTCGTCAGCAGGGAGACACCGAAGGCGCTGCGACGGAGAGCAAGCTTGGCGCCGAGATCACCCAGCGCACCATGACACTCCAAACCGCAACCTTCGCTACCAATTCGGGAAACAAGCTGCTGAATGCGGGAGATCTTGACGGCGCCATCGCGCAGTTCGAGTCGGCCATCAAAGCAGATTCATCGTATGCCCCGGCGCATCAACAACTGGCCGCGGCGCTGGCACGCAAGGGCGATAAAGCACGATCGGAGCAGGAATTGGAGATCGCGCGGAAGTTGGTTGAAGGTAATCGGCAATAGCCTGTTTCGTATGTCATTCCTCACTCCAGCTCATGCGCAGTTTGCATGAGCTGGAGTGAGGAATCCCTACGAACTGCAGCAATGTTTCCATCCGACGATGATGCCGGTTATAGGGATTCCTCCGCCAAAACCCGGCGTCGGAATGACAAGCGAATCTACTGCTGCTTCCGCAAAGCCACCAGCTCACTCTCAATTGGAACCCCGCGCGTGACCTTGACGTGCAGGACGGCTTCGAACGGCTCGGGCTCTCCATTCGGCGAAACGGCCAGGCGCAGCAGCAACTGCTCGACCGAACTTTGGCGGCAGACGTACTCGACCGCAGCCTGCGTTCCCATCGTGGTTGTGCCGGCGAGGATCAGCACGGCGCGCGCTGGGTTTAGTCCGCGCTCAAGCGCAATTACCGCGTAGTCGTCCGTCAAGTCGAGGCTGGCAGGCGTTCCAAAGAACACCCGCTGCTCATCGGCTTCGGGATGAACATTCACAATCCCAAGATCGCCTTTGCGCGGTCCCGACGTCATGCGCTGAAAGACAAACTCCTGCGTGCTGGGAATATCGCGAAGGGTTAGGTTCTCCGCAGGCGATCCGACAAAGATCAGGTTGTTGTTCTTAACATCGTCAAGCGAAAGCAGGCTGCCGCGTTTCACCAGAATCTGCCTGTGGAGTTGCGCAAAGACGCCGTCAAGCTGATGAATCGCCAAAACCTCGCCGACGCCGGTGTAATGGTCCAGAACTTTGGCGTTTACATCCCGTACAGGATCGCGATAGCGCATGCCCGTTTCGGGACGCCCTACGAACGCCGCGTTGCTGAAGATCACCCATGGCTCGTCGGAGCTGGACGCGAACGCCTTCCAGAAGACGCGAAAGGCCGGCGGTGAATCATTTTCGGCCGCCTGAGCGGAGGCGCCGTGGCCGAGAGAGGCCCGTTGGACGAGCAGCAGCACGATGGCTCCTGCCAGGAGCAGAGATAACACAAACACCGCTGCCGCCCACTTGTTCTTTTGCCTTTCCGGCTGCTGAACAACAGTAGAAGGCGGCGCAGCGGTGGGCTTTGCCACGTTCGCGGAAGCGCGGTGAATCTCCAGAGCGTATGAACCCTTCGGTAGTTCCACCTGCACGGCGTCGCCGATCCCTTCCGTGTGGTAGTACTCCTGCAGCTTCTGGCGCAATCTGCCGACTTGCACGCGTACGGTCGAGTCGGCTTGCGGATCGAAGTCCGCGGGACGCCCGAAGACCTCAGTTGCGATCTGATATTCCTTCAGGTGGGTTCCTGGATGTTGCACGTTGTGGCGAGCAAGATACCGGAGCAATCGGCATAGCGATTCCGAATTTTGTAGGACGCTACTGGTGGCGATCTTCTCGACTTCGGCGAGAAGCTGCTCTTTTTCCGTGACAGACACTGCGTTACTGGCCATTGAAAATGTAAGTAACAAAGCGTAACAGGCTGAAAAATCGGCTGCAAGCAGAAGAAACACTGAGAGGTAACCGTTTCATCATGCGCGGAAACTTCTCAAGTCTTGACTTCGTCGATTGACCTCTACTAACTTCCGGCGGCAAAGCAGAACTCTGCTCCAAACTTGCGCCTCGATGCGCGACGCCTTCGTTTTCGGTAGGGACCAACGGGGGTGAAATTTATCCGAGCTTCAGACGTGAGGCTCAATTCAGCGGCTGGCCTAGCCAGCGGCCTTCTTCAGGCAAGCGAGGTCAAAACCAAATGAAGCGTGCGAGATTTGCCTCCTTATCTCTTCTCTTACTCGGTCTTTTGCTGCTGCTCCCATGGCAGAGCTTCGGTCAGGCCGTGTATGGGTCAATCTTCGGGACAGTCACAGATCCGACTGGTGCGGTAATTCCCAATGCAAAAGTCACGGTCACGGACGTGCGCAAGGGAACATCCGACGTTTACACCACTAATGAGTCGGGGAACTACAGCGCGACTCACCTGATCCCCGATCAATACAAAATCAAGATCGAGGCGCAAGGCTTCCAGACGGCGGAGTCGGACAACATTCAAGTGTCCGCCGACAGCGGCGCGAAATTTGATGCCGTGCTGAAGGCTGGCTCCCAGTCTGAGACGGTGCAGGTAACGGCGGAAGCTCCCCAGCTAAAGACCGATCGTTCCGATATCTCAGTCGAATTCAACCAGAGATACGTCGAGGATCTTCCACTCTTCAATCGGAATTTCACTCAGTTGGAGCTCCTCTCTCCCGGCACTCAGAAGCTGGTCGGCTGGAGCCACGCGGCGACTGAGAATCCTCAGGGCGGGCAACAGATCTTTGTGAATGGCCAGCACTTCAGCGGAACGGCGTTCGAGCTGGATGGAACTGACAATCAGGACCCGATCCTCGGCATCATCGTCGTGAATCCGAATCTCGATGCCATCACTGAGAGCAAAGTCGCGCTGCAAAACTACGACGCCGAGTTCGGCAAGGCCGTGGCTGGTGTAGTCACCGCCCAAACCAAATCGGGAAGCAACGAATTACATGGCAGCGCGTTCTGGGATCGTCGCACGGACGCAACAGAAGCACGCGACCCGTTCACGCAATTTGCTCCGGACAAAGTTACCGGGCGTTTTATTCCGTCGAGTCGCTGGAATCAGTTCGGCGCGACCGTCGGCGGGCCGATTATGAAGGACAAGCTGTTCTTCTTCGGCGACTACCAGGGAACTCGCCAAGCCAGCGGCGTTACGAATGTGCTTACGATACCCACCGCAAAGGTCCTGAGCACTTGCCTCAGCGGAACGGGTTTCTGCGATTTATCGCAGTATCAGCCGCTCGTCGGAAATGGCAAAGCTGGCGATCCGAGCAACTACATCTATGATCCAAAGAGCTCACCGGATCTCGGCGGCGCGAATCGAAAAGCATTCTGCGGTGCGACGGAAGTACTGAACCCCACGCCCGCAACTTGCACCACACCGTTTTTGATACCGGTGAGTGCCCTTTCGCCACAGGCTCTGAATATCCTGAAGTTGTTCCCGCAACCCACGTTGGGTTCGGTCCAGAACAACTTCATCGCTTCCGGTTCCGGTCCGTACAACCAAAACAGCTTCGACACACGCATCGATTACGACGCCAGCGCCACTCTGCAGGTCTTTGGCCGCTACAGTCTTGATTATTTCAGCTTGTCAGGTAAGCCGAGTCTCGGTACGGCTTTGGGTGGAGTGGGTTTTGGAAACGGACCAGGATTGGCTGGATCTTCGATCGTGCATAACTATAGCTTGGCATCAGGATTTACCAAGACCCTCAGCCCGACCTTGCTGACCGACTTCCGGTTCGGTTGGTTCAAATACAATCCACAAACGCACAAACCCGATGAGGGCACAAACCCCGCCACGTCATTCGGCATTCCCAACATGAACTTCGGAGACAAGGCTACTTCCGGCTTGCCCGCTTTTTTCATGGACGGAGTGATTTCGAACTTCGGCGACGGCCTCAACGTTGCTCGTTGCAATTGTCCGCTGACGGAAAGTGAGCAGCAGTTCCAGTTCGTCAACAACTGGACGAAGATATCTGGCAACCATCAGTTCAAGATCGGTGGAGATATTCGTTATGCGATGAACCTGCGCGTACCGAGCGACGCGAACCGCACAGGTCAGTTGAACTTCAATCATCAGATCACCTCTAACGCCGGATCGGGTGGTTTGGATCTCGCAACTTTTCTCCTTGGCGATGTAAGTTTCATGGACCGCTACGTTAGTTCCAGCCTGGATGCCGCGGAGCGTCAGAAGCGCTGGTTCTTCTATGGCCAAGATACTTGGCGCGCTACGCCGAGATTGACGATCAATTACGGATTGCGCTGGGAGGACTACTTCCCAGAGAGCGTGAATGGAAAAGGGAAAGGTGGCTTCGCAAATATCGTTGAAGGTGTCGTCCGAGTGGCTGGCTATGGACCTTATGGTCTTGACGGCAATATTGGCAATGCCACGGGAGCGTTCGCTCCTCGCTTAGGCATCGCCTATCAGCTAAAGCAGAACACGGTCGTGCGATTGGGCTACGGACGCAGCTACGATATCGGCGTTTTCGGCTCGAATTTCGGTCACACGGTTACGCAGAACCTGCCTGTGCTGGTTGATCAAACCATCAGCGCAAGCAGTAGCCCGTTCGTAAACAACACGAGCGCAGCGAACAACATTATTCCTGCGTTCACGCTGGCACAAGGACCTCCGGTGTACCAATTCCCAGCCATTCCGGCGAATGGTCAATTTCCCCTTGCCGGTCCCGACGGTACTGTGACTCCGAAGATTCGGCCCGTGACGCAGCGGCTGCCAACGCTGGATGCGTGGAATGCGACCGTCCAACGCCAGATGACCCACGACATGAGCCTGGAGGTGTCTTACGTAGGAAACAAGGGAACCCATGTTTTCGCGGGAAATGGGCCGTCCTACAACGTTAATCAACCATCGATTGTCGGCTTTGCCGCCGGTGTACCTCAGAACCAGCGTCGGCCGTTCCACAATAAGTTTATCTATAACAATTTCCTGGTCACCAACCCAGCAGATCCAACAGGGCCGAAAATTCCGCTCACTTGCTGCGACAGTGATCTAGGCAACTATCTTGGCAACGATGCCAGCAGCAACTACAACGCACTGCAGGTGAAGGTCGATAAGAGGTTCTCGCATGGCCTGCAGTTCCTCACTCACTACACCTGGTCGCATGCGAACAACTACGACAGCAACTACTTCGTTGATGATCCTCGCGTGGCATATGGTCCAGACGACTTTAATCGGAACCACGTGTGGGTCACCAACTTCGTGTATGAGCTTCCATTCGGACGTGGCAAGACGTTTGGTAGCGGCATGAGTCGCGCAGGTGATTACATCATCGGCGGGTGGCAGATCACAAATACGAGCAACTGGAGCAGCGGCCTGCCGTTCACACCCAGCACTGCCGAGTGCGGTGCCGAACAAGACGTAGGTGTGTGCCGCCCGAGCGCGGGATCAGGCTCGTTTAATGTCGGTGCTGGATCGTTTGATCCAATTAACCACACCGTCACGTACTTCACGCCGCTCACTTCTTTGACAGGGCCTTATTCCGATCCCGGGAAGGGAGTCCTTGGAAACGTGAAGCGCAACAGCCTGCACGGTCCACGGCTCTTCACCGACGACATGGCTCTGTTCAAGAACTTTGGAATTACCGAGCGCGTGAAGGGGCAGTTCCGTATGGACGCTTACAACGTCTTCAACCATCCGGTGTACGGATTCTCCAGCACGCAGGGGAATACGTGCATCGACTGCAGCGGTAATGCCGGCAAGATCACGGACATCGAAGCCGACACGCAGATGCGCCAACTGCAGTTTGGTTTGAAGTTCACTTTCTAACGGGGGTTAAACCTTACACCCGGGGAGCGGTTACGCTCCCCGTTTTCTTTTTTGAGCGGCTCATCTAGGCTCGAATTATGAAGTTGCTTTCCATCAGTGTTGGGTTTTGTCTTCTCACGGCTCTGGTCTTTGCGGCGCAGAAATCAGCTTCCCCAGCACAGCCGAGTGCGCGGGCAGAAGACTTGCAGGCGCAGCCTGCGAGTCAATTGATTGATGAAGGAAAGCTTGACCAGGCGATCTCGACATTGTCGGAGCTACAAAAGCAGACGCCCGAGCCAAATGGTGTCGAGCATCAGTTAGGAATCGCGTATTACAGAAAAGGCGATTTTGCCCAGGCTGAAGCTGCGTTTGGCCGGGCCATGCAACAGGATCCAGATGACAGGGAAGCCGTACAGTTGCGAGGGCTGAGCCTCTTTCAGATGGGACGTCCTGCCGATGCGATTCCCTATTTGAAACAAGTGCAATCCTGGATTGGTTCGGCGAACGTCGATGCCAACTATGTCCTGGGTCTCTGCTACATGCACACCCAGAAGTATGACGATGCGCGCAAATCGTTCGCTCAGATGTATGGCGTTCCGCCTGATTCTGCTGCAGCCCACCTGTTTCTGGCACGCATGTTACTGCGGCAAGGATACGATCCGGTGGCGGAGCAGAATGCTCAACAGGCGGTGGCAATGGATCCGAAGCTGCCTCTCGTCCACTATCTGCTTGGAGAGTTTTACCTGTACAAATCAAATGTGCCGAAGGCAATTGAAGAGTTTGAGCTGGAGCAGAAGCTGAATCCCGGATATGCGGGCACTTACGATCGGCTTGGCGATTCCTACAGTCGAATCGGAAGATACGATGACGCCGAGCGGGCTTTGCAGCGCGCGATCCTGCTCGATGCGACGGCGACTGGCCCTTACATCCTGATGGGAAAAGTTCTGGTGAAGAAGAAAGATTATGCATCCGCTCTGAACTATCTTGAGAAGGCTTTGCGAATGGATCCTGCGAATTACATTTCTCATCACTTGATGGGCGAGGCATATCGCGGAATGGGGCGTGAAGCGGATGCAGAGCGCGAGCTGAAGAGATCGGAAGAGCTGCAGTCATCTCAGGAAAATAAGCCGCAAGGCTGACCGGGGGAGAACACGAAGGTCACGAAGGAGAACACAAGAGGTCACGGAGAGTTCTTTGTGACCTCTTATTTCAACTTCGTGACCTTCGTGTTCGCTCTTCCGCGGGCAAGGTGAGCAAATGCTGAAACTTTTAGTCCTCACGGGATCGCTGCTAATGAGCCACGCGCTTGCGGCGCAGGCTCCTGAAGCCGCTCCAATCAAAATCACCGTCGAGTGGAGCAGCCCCACGCCGCTGATTTCTCCATCAGTATCCGGCGCGGCCTCGGCAGGCACGTTTAATCCTGCTGCAGTGCGCGTTGGCAACAAGACGATACTTCTCTACCGCGAACAGGACGCCGCCGGCACTTCCCGAATTGGGTACGCATCCAGCACAGATGGACTACATTTCACCGTTCGCGACCAGCCGGTGCTCCAGCCGGAGACCGATTACGAGAAAGACGGCGGCGTGGAAGATCCGCGTGTGCTCAAGATCGGCGACACGTATTACATGACCTACACCGGCTACAACAAGCGCGACGCCCAACTGTGTATGGCGACTTCGAAAGACCTGATCCATTGGGAGCGCAAAGGCATTCTGCTACCTGCATACAAGGGCACATGGAACAAGAAGTGGACCAAATCGGGAGCGATTGTTCCGCAGAAGATCAACGGCAAATGGCGGATGTATTACCTGGGCACGAAGTCGGACAACCGAGACTACATGGGGCTTGCGTCGTCTGACGATCTGTTGCACTGGACCGACGCGACCGATGAGCCCGTGCTTCCGCGGAGGGCACGGGCGTTCGATTCTCGCGTGATGGAGCCCGGACCTCCGCCGCTCGTCACTTCAAAGGGCATTCTCCTCATCTACAACGGAGCAGACGACAACCTGGTGTACACAACCGCGTGGGCTTTATTCGACAAGAACGATCCAACGAAGCTGCTGGCAAGAGCCGACCACCCATTTCTGCGTCCTGAAAAGGACTGGCAGCGCGTCGGGCAGGTTCCCAATGTGGTATTCACCGAAGGCATGGTCCAGAACGGGAAAGAGTGGTGGATCTACTACGGTGGGGCTGACAAGTATGTTGGGGCGTCGCGAATAAAGATTTCGCAGGGGCGATAGGTCCTAGTTGGTCTGCTCCATGCCGTCTTTCGTCGAGACATTGCGTTCCAGGTGCTCAGTGTAGTTTCTGCAAACTCTCTCAATGACCTGTCATCCTGAAGCGCTTCTTTTGCGCGAAGGATCTCCCGCGATGCTTCAGTCTCAAAATGCTCTGTCCTGGTTCTCCAAAAGAATAGCGTGCATGGGTCAAAAGCCTGGGAAGTGCAATGCACTCTTAGGCTGTTGCGGGAGATCCTTCGCGCAAAAGAAGCGCTTCAGGATGACAGACTACAGTACATCGGTTGAAGAGGCGTGGACTCGCCGATGCGAAAGTGGCTAAACAACAACTTCCGCGCGATCTGACTTCACCGCGCTTCGCAGGCCTCGCAAACAGTCGCCGACTACTGCAGCGACGGAGCGCTTGCTCGTATCCACCGAAAGATCGGCCTGGCGGTAGAGCAATTCTCGTTCCTGCAGGATTCGTCGCAAGTCAGACATAGCTTCCGGATTATGCGCCATGGGCCGCATGTCACCTTGAGCGATCACGCGCGCCATGTGCTCTTCCGGAGAGGCCTGAAGCCAGATGGTGTAGCAGGAGCTCAGAAGAGTTCTGTAGGTCAGCGGTTCCAAAACGAGACTGCCGCCGGTGGCGACGACGAACTTTGCTTCGCTGCGCAATAGATCGTCGAGGCACTGGCGTTCGAAGCGGCGGAATCCAGCTTGACCGTACAGATCGAAGATCATCGAGAGCGAGAGGCCGCTGGCCTGTTCGATCAGGCGATCGAGTTCCAAAAATGGGACGCTCAGCTTCTTGGCGAGCAGTCTGCCGACAGTCGATTTTCCCGCGCCGCGTAGGCCAATTAGAGCCACGCGTTCCATTCGCGAAAAATCGTTCTGATTGCTGAAGTGTTCAGCAAGGAGCTGCCGAGCCCGGCTGATGTTCGCCGAGTCGAGTCCACGCAAAAAGTTGCAGGCATGCTCCAAGTCCGGCGCTTCATCCGATCCATTCGTCAAGATAGCCTGCATCGGCACGCTCAGCGCTCTTGCGATTTGCCGCAACACCAGTACGGAAGCATTGCCCGAACCGCTTTCGAGCTGAGCGAGAAAGCGCTCTGAAACGCCGGATTTTTCAGCCAGAGCTTTGCGGGTAAGGCGGCGCCTCGCTCGGGCCGCACGCACGTTCTTTCCTAGCAGCTCCAGATACTCGGCATCGCTGCGTCGCTCGGTGGCGTTGCGGGTTGCTGGCGAAGATGCCCCGATTCCATTCTGGGAAGTGGTCGCCATATCAGGAAGCTGCTCGAAAGCCTACGAGTATCTCGCGCAGCGGAATCTTTTGCTTCTCCGAAAACCCGGCGATCGCCTGAAGCACATTCCAGCCGGAAGAAGATCGAACGATTTTCACGTCCTCGAACGGATATTGATCCTCTACCTCGATCAGCTTTGCGTGACGAAGCTCATTCAGCAGCGCGTACATGCCTTCGACATCGAGGCCGCAGGACTCATGCAATTCAGGTAGATAAGCTACATCGGGCTTCCGCTGCTGCCCGCGCCCGTGATACGCAAGCTCCGCGATGTGCGCCAGCAGTTTGCGCGCTTGTTCTGAAACGGAGCTCAGCCTTTCGGCAAATTCGCGAACCTCCGCCGCGTGCGCTGAGGCTTCTGGTCCTTCGAATGCGAAGCTGGGCAGCGGTTGCGCGCTCAATTGAACCTCACGTACTCAAAGTCGATTGGCTTGTTGTTGATTCCCCGCGCGGGCGGCGCGATCCAGTTGGCGAACTTGCCCGGCTCGATTACCTGCCCCATGAGCGACTCGATGTACTGGTGATCGGCCTCAGATGGCATCCATTCATCTCGGCAGCTGTTCCATTCCGATTCGCTCACGACTTGTCCGTCGGGAGTGATGAATTGTCCGGCAAAGTTGCCGATTTTGCGATGAAATCCGACGTGAGGCAGCTTGAACCGAAATGGGATTCCGAGTTGATCGGGTATGCGGTTCCAACGGTTAATGCCGCCTTGAATCTCTTCGATGTAATCGTCGCGGAGTCGCGCATTCAGCGCCGTAAGCGCGGGGACGCGTTTTTCGACGATGTGACCGTTCTCCATGTCGAGCACCGGATATTCGTCGGTGGTGAGCTTGTGATCATCGGACTTCTTTCCTTCTTCATAGCGGCCTTTCAGCCCGGTGGTGTAGTACGTCGCGGCGTTCGAAGAGATCTCAGACCCAAACAGATCGAGCGTTACGCTGAAGTGGAAGTTCACGAATTTCTGCAGCGTTTGCAGATCGACGACGCCGAATTGTCGTCCTTCCAAGGGATCGGTGAGTCCGTGCTCCTTCATCACCTCGCAGGTGCGCTGAATGGTGCGCGCCACGCCTGACTCGCCGACGAACATGTGATGCGCTTCTTCCGTCAGCATGAATCGGCAGGTGCGTGAGAGCGGATCGAAGGCGGATTCAGCGAGCGATGAGAGCTGGAATTTTCCGTCGCGGTCGGTGAAGAAGGCGAACATGAAAAAGGCGATCCAGTGGCGCGTCTGCTCGTTGAAGGCAGTCAGGATGCGAGGATTGTTCTCATCTCCCGAGCGCCGCTCCAGCAAGTACTCGGCTTCTTCGCGTCCGTCCTTCCCAAAATAGCGGTGCAGAAGATAGACCATCGCCCACAGGTGACGGCCCTCTTCCACATTCACCTGAAACAGATTGCGCATGTCGTAGAGCGATGGCGCGGTTTTGCCTAACAAACGCTGTTGTTCCACTGACGCCGGTTCTGTGTCGCCTTGGGTGACGATGATTCGCCGCAATGTCGATCGATACTCTCCGGGGACCTCCTGCCATGCAGGTTCGCCCTGATGATCGCCGAAGTGAACCTTGCGATTCTCATCGCGGGGCACGAGAAATATCCCCCAGCGATAATCGGGCATGCGGACGTATCCAAAGTTCGCCCAACCGTCGCGATCTACGCTGATAGCAGTACGCAGATACACCTGCAGATCGGTGCTGTCCACCGGGCCAGTATCGTTCCACCAGCCGAGGAAGGCGGGCTGCCATTTTTCAAGGGCGCGCTGTAGCGTGCGGTCACTTGCGAGATCGACATTGTTAGGAATGCGTTGTGTGTAATCAATATTCATGAATGTATTCCTGGAATCATCTGTCATTCCGAACGCAGTGAGGAATCCCTACTGTGCCCAGCACGTTTCGGAGCAGTAGGGATTCCTCGCTTCGCTCGGAATGACATGGACCTGATTCATACTCGCTCCCAATTAAACTTCGCCTTGCTGCCTGTCCCGTACACCTTCAGCGCGCCGGTCTGGCCGACTGCATTCGGACGAATGAAGATCCAGTTCTGCCACGCAGACAGGCGGCCGAAGATGCGCGTCAGCATCGTTTCCCGTTCGGGGAACCGGAGGTTAGCTTCCAATCCAGTAAGCGCATCGGGAGATAGCGCGACTCTCGATTCAATAGCAAGGCGCAGTTCGTCTGCCCAGTCCAGATCATCCGGAGCTGCAGTCACCAAGCCTAGTTCGGCAGCATCCTCTGCCATAATCCTCTTCCCAATCTGGGAGCGAAGTTCCGAAAGCCTGACTTCATCGCCGTAGAATCTGGCAGAGAGGCGCGATGTTCCGGTGGCGGAAGCGAACGGCGCGACCCCCATAAATTCTTGGTTCTCATCGGTAGGCTCGAAATTCATTTCCGAAAGGCCGATGAATACCGAATCGGAGCTGTCGGGAGGGTTGAGCATGTAGCTGCGGTCGCCGGCCAATGCGAGTTCGAACAGCGTTCCGACGAAGCACGAGTTCTCTTCGACGATGGCATACATCGAACGTGACGAGACATCCAGGCGCGAAAAGGTCCGGCGCAGCATGCCAATGACTTCGCGAACGAACCAATCCGAACGATGCTCGAAGAGTTGCCGGTCGGTTTCCCAAACTGCATCGGCGCTTCCTCTGGTTTTGAACAGCCACAGGCCGAGCTCAAGCTCGTTTGTGCGCAACATGAGAATGGCGTCATCCAGTTCGCGCGCCATCTGCAAGGGCCACCAGTCGGCGCCTGCCGATTTGATTTCGCTAAGAGTCCTTGCTGCCGCAGATTCCGGCGCGCTGACCGTGATGGAAGCGGTGCGCGCCTCTCTGTCGAAGACCACATCAACGTACTCGTAGTGGTATCCGCGTTCGTCGATCTCGCGCTTCAGCGGAGTGAGTTCAATTCCGCTTTCATTCTGCGGGCGGTCGCTCTGCTTTGCGAGTTCTTGTGCACGCTTCTGGATGAGATCATTCCACTGCGCCGGCTTCACGACATCATCCACTAGTCGCCACTCCTTCGCACGCTGGCCTTGAACGCCTTCCGGCGTAGTACAGAAAATGTCTGCAAGATCGCGGCGAACTTTGCGCTTATCTGTTACACGTGTTAGGCCGCCGGTTCCGGGCAGCACTCCCAAAAGAGGAACCTCGGGCAGGCTGACCGCAGACGATCGATCGTCAATCAGCAGAATCTCGTCGCAGGCAAGCGCAAGCTCGTATCCGCCGCCTGCGGTAGTTCCGTTGCATGCGGCAATGAACTTCAGACCGGAGCTGCGGCTGGCGTCTTCGATCCCATTTCGGGTCTCGTTCGTGAACTTGCAGAAGTTCACCTTCCAGGCATGAGACGAGCTGCCCAGCATGTAGATATTCGCGCCGGAGCAGAAGACGCGCTGCTTTGCGCTGGTGATCACGACCGCGCGTACTTCCGGGTGCTCAAAACGAATGCGCTGCAGCGCGTCGTGGAGCTCAATATCGACGCCGAGATCGTAAGAGTTCAGCTTCAGCTTGTAGCCGGGACGAATGCCGCCGTCCTCTTTTGTGTCCATCAGCAGCGTGGCAACTGGGCCGTCGAATTTAAGCTGCCAATGTTGATAGCGGGAAGGATGAGTTTGGAAATCGACTAGCTGTTTCTCGACATCGGCTGCAAGAGCAGTTTCCATGGAAACTCCAACAGACTAGGCTAAAGATGCAATTTACGTCATGTCAAGTTGGAGAATATGCAATATGGTGCATGAGTGTTTGATCCGATCACTCCCGACAACCTGGTGCCCCGAGGCTGGTCTCATATACTGTCGCTTTTCGCGCCACAAACACTCTCACGTGAGGACAACCGGAAGTGCCAACGCTGATTTCTCAACCCACACGGATTCAAGCGGCCGGGACCAAGCCAAAGCTGATCGACGAGTACATTGGCCGGGTGAATAGCCATACTACGGCTGCCAGCGTAGCCCATATGCGCAGTCCAGCCGGATGGGAGGAGCCGGGTCAGCGTCCTGAGTTCGATGAGTTTACTTTGGTGCTGAAGGGTATGCTTCGTGTTCGGCACCCTTCGGGATCGGTCGATGTGCATGCAGGGCAAGCAGTCATTGCCCATCGAGGCGAGTGGGTGCAATACTCGACTCCGGATGGAGCGGAATACGTAGCCGTGTGCGTGCCTGCATTTTCGCCGGACACTGTGCACCGCGACGTTGAGCCTCGACAATCGGGAGGAGCAAGGAGTGGCGATGAACGATAAAACGCAGTTCAGTAGCGAGCGCGGACGGTGTCTGGATATCGAAGAAGTTCGCTTAGTGAGCGATCTGCGCATCATGCATGCCAAGGTCGATGAGCTGTTCCAGATCGTGCAAAACCTTAAGCGCCGTCACAACGACGAGGCGATCTATAACTACGCCGACCACCCGGTGCTGCAGGAAGACATTGATCGAGTCGATCAGATTTACCTCTGGTTTGTCTCTCTTAAGGAAGAAGTCCGCAAGAGAGCGTGACCCAGTCAGCCGTCGATCCTTCCACATCGTCTTCTACCTGCTAAGGTGCGTCCTTCCAGCTCTCGCTTGTAGCATTTCTGCCACACTCAATTTTCGTGAAGTCGAGGTATTCTGGTTTTTTCCAATAGCTTACGCGCAGCGACTTGGTTCAAGAGCAGACAATCCGGCAGTCGATCAGCTTTAGTGGCGTTGGTCTCCACAGCGGAGTCACCGTGAAGATGCGCATCCTTCCCGCTCCTGCAGGCAGTGGAATCAACTTCCGGCGCGTCGATCTCGATAACTTCGACATTGAGGCCGTGGGACGAAATGTCGCCAAAGTCAGCTACGCCACCAGCTTGATGCGGCGCGGCGTGCTGATCTCCACGACGGAGCATGTTCTCTCCGCGCTGATGGGAGCAGGCATTGATAACGCCGGCATCGAACTCGATCAGCTCGAAGTTCCCATTTTGGACGGAAGCGCGAAGCCGTTTCTTGAAGCCATTCAGCGCGTCGGCATCAAACGCCAGCGCCGGTCACGAACCTACTGGCGTGTGCTGAAGCCGGTAGAAGTGCGCGATGGACAGAAGTTCCTGGGCGTTTACCCGGCCGAGCGCTACTCAGTTTCCTACACCATCGATTTTCCCCAGCCTATCGGCATTCAGAGCTACGACATCGATCTCGCTGGCGACAGCTACGCGCGAGAAATCGCACCGGCACGAACTTTCGGATTCCTGCGCGATGAAGCTGCGCTGCGCAACATGGGACTCATTCGCGGCGCGTCGGAAGAGAACGCGATCGTGCTGACCGACACTGGCGTGAAGAACGGTCCGCTCCGCTTCGACGATGAATTCGTTCGCCACAAGATTCTCGATCTTATCGGTGATCTCGCACTGCTGGGCCATCGCATTCTGGGAAAAGTCGTTGCCAACCGCGCCGGACACGCCATGCATACGGCGCTCGTCTCGCGCCTGTTGAGAGACAGATCATTGTGGGAAGAGGCGCAAATCACTCGGGAAGACGATGAGCTGCCGGACAGGGCGACGGCCGAGCCGAGCCCGGCCGTGCTTCATCGCTAATTCGCCGGAACCAGCCGAGCCGGGCGCCGCTTGATCTTCTTCAGAATACGTCCGGGAAACGGATCGCAGGTCGTCATCCCAACGAACTCAGGAGCCAATCTGTCGCGACGCTTGAAATAGTAGCTGCGCATCGTCAAGCAAGCGTTCGGGTGTGCGTCCGGATCAGGCGTGATCTGGATAGGATCCACTCGGATGTACTGGCGGACAGTGGGATCCGTAAATGCAAACTGCCGCGCCGGAATCGACGACGATCCAGCACTCGCATCGGATTGGGAAATCGCTTGGGGCTGACTAGCCATTGAGTGCAAATCAGCAGGCTGGGTGAGTCCCAACAGTAGAACGGGAAGAAAGAGGCCCATATCGAACTCCTTTCTCGCTTGAAAGTATAGCTCTGAACGGAAGGAGAGAGCAGTCCCTCTGGTAAGAACGAAGGCAGAAAACGGTCTTGCAGGTTATTTTCGAGCAAATCCACTACTGCCGATCAGACGAGAACACCCGCGCAAAGATGCCGTCCACATTTTCGAGCTGCCGTTCCAGGTTGAAAGCCCGTTCGATCTGCTCGCCGGAGAGCTTGCTGCGAATCTCGGAATCGTTGCGGATCGCTTCACGAAAGTTGGTCCCGTTCTTCCAAGCCGCCATTGCATGCTTCTGAACCAGGCGATACGCGTCTTCGCGCGACATTCCTGCTTCGGCGAGATCAAGCAGCAATTGCCCGCTGAAGATGAGGCCGCCTGTGCTCTCGAGGTTCTGCAGCATTCGTTCGGGATAGATCAGCAGCGTGTCGATGAGCGTGGTCGTTTTGTGCAGCAGGTAATCGATCAGAATGGTCGAGTCCGGCAGGATGATGCGCTCGACGGAAGAATGCGAAATGTCGCGCTCGTGCCACAAAGGAACATCCTCGAATGCGGCTTGTGCGTTTCCGCGCACGACGCGCGCTAGTCCGCTGATCTGCTCGCAGGTGATCGGATTTCGTTTGTGCGGCATCGCCGATGAGCCTTTTTGCTTTTCGCTGAAGTACTCCTCGGCCTCGCGAACCTCGGTGCGCTGGAGATGACGAATCTCGACAGCGATCTTATCCAGCGTGCTGGCGATTACTGCCAGCGTTGCCACGAAGAATGCATGGCGATCGCGCTGGATTACCTGGCTGGAGATGGCCGCAGTCTTCAAGCCCAATCGTGAGCAGATCTTCTCCTCCAGCTCCGGCGTGAGGTGAGCCAGGGTGCCGACGGCTCCTGAAATCTTTCCCACGCGCATGTCTTCCGCTGCATGTTCAAAGCGGTCGATGTTGCGTTCCGTTTCGGAATACCAGTTGGCGAGCTTGAGTCCGAAGGTCGTGGGCTCGGCATGAATGCCGTGAGTGCGTCCGATCGTCGGCGTGTGCTGAAATTCAAACGCACGGCGTTTGAGCACGGTTTTGAGCGCTTCAAGATCGTTGCGAATGATCAACGAAGCTTCGTGAATCTGAAGTGCTTGCGCGGTATCGACGACATCGTTCGACGTCAGTCCAAAATGAAGCCAACGCGCTTCCGGACCAACTTTCTCCGCGACAGCCGTGGTGAATGCAATTACGTCGTGCTTAACCTCGGCTTCGAGCGCCTGGATGCGTGCAAGGTCGAAATCGCCGTGTTCGCGAATGGCCTTGGCAGCCGATTGCGGAACCATGCCGGCTTCGGCCAGCGTCTCCGTAGCCGCGACTTCAACGCGCAGCCACATGCGGAACTTGTTTTCGTCACTCCAGATGCGGCCCATTTCGGGCCGGGTGTAGCGTGGGATCACGCGCTAGCCTCAACCATCACTAGGAAGTTGCCCGAAGCAGCCGGGCTGAAAGGAACAGCAAGGATAGCGTAGAAGAGTGCATCCAAGCGAACAGAACCGCCGGCGGTCCGGGTCCCAACAGACGCCGACGTTGCTGCTGTTGGGGCGGAGATGCTGCGTTGGATGCTAAGACGCGCCGCCGCATCCGCGAGCGTTCCCTCACTCCTGCTAGACTTTTCCTGTTTGTCTTGTATGAGTCGAAAGCTATTTGGCACCGACGGAATCCGCGGAGTGGCCGGAGAATTTCCGCTCGATTCGAGCACGGTTTTCGCTATCGGTCTGGCGTTGGGCCATCACCTTTCGCATGAAGGCCGTCGCCCGCGCGTCGTTATCGGACAGGACACACGCGAGTCCAGCGCATGGATTGCAGATCGGCTATCCGACGGCTTGAGAGCGGCACAGACCGATGTCTCATCGGCTGGCGTGATCACCACTCCTGGCATTGCCTACCTGGCACGCGAGCTCGGCTTCGACGCCGGCGTGGTGATCTCCGCTTCCCATAATCCATGGACCGACAACGGAATCAAAGTGTTTGGCGGAGACGGGTACAAACTCTCCGACGAGCTTGAGCTTGCTATCGAAAAAGAGATCTTTCGGTTCATTGAGTCACACCGCGAAGCCACGGCAGAGCCCTCAAGAACCTCCAGTCTCCCGGGCGATCACTCGCTGCGAGAAAAGTATGAGAGATGGCTGAAGCAAAAGGTCTCAACCCCAAAGATTCGAGGCAATGTTGTCATCGATTGCGCCAACGGCGCCGCGAGCGCCTGCGCTCCAGAGCTTTTCAAGATGCTCGGCCTAACCGCCGAGTTCATCCACTACAAGCCGAACGGCAAGAACATCAACGATCATTGCGGTGCGCTCTATCCACAAGTGGTTGCAGAGGAAGTGAAGAAAAGGGGAGCGGCACTGGGCGTGACCTTCGATGGCGATGCGGATCGCGCGCTTTTTGCCGATCGCAATGGAAACGTCGTCAACGGCGACGCGGTGCTGCTTATGGCGGCGCGTGACCTGCAGGCGCGCAGCGAGCTTGCCAGCGACACGGTGGTGGCGACCACAATGTCCAATATGGGACTCGAAGCCGCGCTCAAGCGTTCGGGTATCCGGATGTTGCGCGCGCCCGTGGGGGACAAATATGTCCTCGATGAAATGCGCAAGACCGGCGCCGTGCTCGGAGGCGAGCAATCCGGCCACATCATCTTCTCTCGCGCTGCAACCACGGGAGACGGACTGCTAACTGCGTTGATCGTCCTCGAAATCCTCTCCCGAAACGGGAAACAACTCGATGAGCTCGTCAGCGATCTCAAAGTGTTTCCGCAGGTGATCAAGAACGTGCGCGTTCGCGAGAAGCAGCCCCTGGATCAGATCGCGACAGTGAGCTCTGCGATCCGAGCCGCCGAGCAGGATCTCGCCGGAAACGGACGAGTCGTCGTCCGCTACTCCGGAACCGAGCCGCTGGCGCGCGTGATGATCGAAGCCGAGTCAAAAGACAAAATGGAAAAGCACGCCGCCTCGATTTCCGGCGCGATTCAGGCGGCAATTGGAGCCTAATCTTCAGGTATTACTCTGAGTTTTTGAAAGATGCAGAAAATGCACTAAAAATGCGGCTCTCGGAAGTTTTCCACAACCGATTTTTTTGTGCTACCATCCGTGAAGTTTCAAGTTTAACGATTCAGCAAGTGAACGCTCAGCCTCCAACCTTCGATTCATAACGAAGGCTTTTTCAGGCTCAAAAAAGATGAACCTTGGCGTCCGATCATTCCCCTTCGGCCGCCAGTAGCCGCCGTTCGGACACTCGTTTTGCCGCTGGCGAACGCGCGGATGTTTTACTGGAAATATTCAATGTCGCTCTCTACCACTGCTGCTGCTCAAGTGAATCCATGGATGCGCATCCTGGGCGCCCTAGAAAAGAAAGTTAATCGACACTCCTTCGAAACCTGGCTCAAGCCGACACGGTTTAGCCACGCCGTGGGCAAGGTGATGTTCGTACGCGTACCTACTCCCGAGTTCCGCCATATCGGCGACAAGTATGGGGATCTTATTTTCGAAGCGGTCGATAACCTGGGCCTCGAATTCGAAGATTTTCAATTCGTTACCGTGGATGAAGATCCTTCGGTCGTCGCACAGCGTCCACCCTCGCAGGGAATTCCTGCGCAGTCAGTGACGCATCAATCCATGGGAAACGGAGCTGCAGCAGCTCCGGCTCGTGCCGTTTCCTCTCCTCCAGTTGGGGCTTCGCAAGCGCGTTTTGATTGGGAAACGGCGGCGCAGCTCAACCCGAAGTACACCTTCGACGCGTTCGTTATCGGCAGCGGCAATCAGTTTGCGCATGCAGCGGCACGCGCCGTCGCGGAGCGTCCTTCGAAGGCCTATAACCCGCTGTTTCTTTACGGTGGCGTCGGCATGGGCAAGACGCACCTCATGCAGGCGATCGGCCATGAAGTAAAGAAGCGCATGCCCGAAGCTGCAATCTGCTATGTCTCCAGCGAGAAATTCACGAACGAGATGATCAACTCGCTGCGCTATGACAAGATGACCAGCTTCCGCGACAAGTTCCGCAATGTCGATGTGCTGCTCATCGATGACATTCAGTTCCTGGCGCAAAAAGAACGCACCCAGGAAGAGTTCTTCCACACATTCAACGCGCTGCACGAGTCGATGAAGCAGATCGTGATCGCCAGCGATCGTCCTCCGAAAGAACTGGCCGAAATCGAAGATCGTCTGCGCAGCCGCTTCGAGTGGGGATTGATCGCCGATATCCAACCGCCAGACCTGGAGACAAAGGTCGCGATTCTGCAGAAGAAAAGCGAGAGCGAAAAGGTTCCGCTCCCGACCGATCTCGCGCTCTACATCGCGTCAAACGTTCGCACCAACGTGCGCGAGCTCGAAGGCGCGCTCATCCGCCTGATGGCGTACTGCTCGCTAACCGGAGCAGAAGTAACACTCAGTACGGCACAGCAGGTGCTCAAGAACTTCATCGACTCGCAGGCACGGAAGATCAGTGTCGAGTCGATTCAAAAAGCAGTTGCAGAGCAGTTCGGACTTCGTCTGCCGGAGATCAAGCAGAAGAACAACTCGCGCTCGATCGTTGTTCCGCGGCAAATCGCGATGTATCTGGCCAAGCAGATGACCGATTGTTCGCTGCCTGAAATCGGCAGGCAGTTTGGCGGTAAGCATCACACCACGGTGATGCACTCGATCGCCAAAATCGATGAGCAGCGCCGCGCGGACAAAGACCTGAACCGCACCATCAACAAATTAATGGAAACTCTGAACGGCTGAACTGGGGCTCGCCTCCCGTTTTGCGGTCCCGCGCTGGGCTACTGCGACCGCTGCAGGAGGAAGTTCCATCGACCAGATCGCACCCGGACGCATGTACATGCTCGCGCGATAGAATCCGCGAGCGTCGTAGGCTTCGGGCGTACGGAAGAAGTATCCGCGATTCTTCCAGACCACGTTATATACGCCTTCTGCGGTCTTGAACGCTTCCTCTCGCATGCCTTCGGAAAGCATGTGTGACGCGATGCTAAACGTCGTTCCCGTCCAGACTTCTTCTACCTGCTCGTTTTCGTGAAGTGGACTTCCATCGGCTGCGATGCCGTTGATCGCGCCCATGGTTCCATTCTGAAATTTCATCACGTTGTAATCGAAAACGTGCTTCAGCGCGGAACGTCGCATGTCGGCAGGAACCAGATCGCCGAGCCCGGTGAGGTTGGCGTACCACTGTCCGGCGAGTTGCTCGGCCATGATGTCCGTCTTGTAATCGCTGCCTACGTCGTAGTTGAAGTACGTGCCGTTCCAGAGCTTCTTGATGAACGCCGCCTGCGCACGCCTGAACAGGTCGTCATATGTCTTCGCAGTCGTGGGATCGCCGATCTTGCGTGCGATCTCGGCCGTAGCCCGCAAGGCCGCCAGATACAAGCTGCCACTGTACGAACTCTCTCCGCGAGCAACCCAGTTGTCATAGGTCTGATCGGGAAAGCCGCCGTTCTCGATCAATCCGTCGCCATCCGTGTCGTATTGCCGCAGGTGCTCCATAGCTTGCTTTACTGCATTCCAGGTATAGCGGAGAAAGTCCGCATCTTTGGAGCCGCTGAAAACGTAGTCACGCCACACCATCAAAACGTACTTGCTGTTCAGGTCGCGCCAGTTCGAGACGTCCTGATAGTTGTATTGATTCACGTTCACAAACGGATCTTCCGTCGGCGAACCAAGATCATGCGGAGCAGAACCTGCAGTTTTGCGCGGCATCAGAGTGAGGCTTCTCGTATGCTCGGCTTTCCAGGCCCAGACGTATTCCTGCGGATTGCTTTCGGGAATCGTGTCGGTGTACTCGCGCATCTCCTGCTTTTCAATTTCCGGCCAGAACTTCACTAGCGGAAACGAGCCGTAGAAGCGGACATCAGAAGTCCCGTAGTACTTGTAGTCGAAGCATTCGAGATAGCTGAAGCTATCGGCAAGCTTGGCTGAAGGATGGTTTGGATTGCCGATCCCGTGCAGCTCGTGTCCCCACATCGTGCCGCCATCGGCGAGGATATAAAGCTCGTTGAACAGCTCACCGCGATACCAGAGCGGCTTCGATTCGTCATTGATGATCGGGCTCTGCCAAGCGTCGATCTGCTTGCTCCAGTTCTGATCGTTTTCCAGCGCCGTTCGCGCGATTTTCCAGGCATTGGTTCCTGAGGCATCGAAGAATTGGGTGTAGTGACGAAGCCACTTGCGTCCGCCTCCAAATTCCACGATGGGAAGATCCCAGGAGAGCGCCATAGGGATGAGTTTCTTTTCGTTTGGAGCGAGCGTGAAGCGTACAGCGATCGCGGCGGCCATCGGCTCACCGGCACTCGCGACGTTGGGGCTCCAGTTCGGGAGCCGTCCCGATTCGGAAAACGGCTTCCAAACCTCCTGACCTCCGCCGAAGGGAAACCAGTTCGTGAGATAAGAAATCTCGACGCCCGAGCCGGCTAGTGCGGCGATCGCAAATTGGCCGTCCCACTCTTCTTGAACTGGCCCATTGCGCAGACGATCGAAGACGATGCCTTGCATGTTTCCGCCGCGAATTTGTTCGGCGCGATAGAAGTTCTTGTTCTGGTTGTTCAGCGCGCCGGAGAAGTTCGGCAGTTCATCGCGGAACCAACCCACCATGTTCGTCCAGGAAAAAAGAATGGAAACCGTGACCGGCTTGTCGCTCGGATTCTGCGCGAACCAGTTGTAGATCGCTACCGGATAACTTGATTCTTTGTAGTTGTTGGGAAGAACCGGAGAGAACTGTTCCAGGGTAAGATTCACCGGCAATTCGGACGACCGATACGCAAACCATGATTTCGGATACAGGGCCGCGTACTCGCCCGCGCCTGCCGGATAGCTCCAGTTCCACGCTGCAAGAGCCCCACCCTGAGGCTTGCCGGTAGCAAGCACTTCCGCGATCGGCTTCTCGCCTTCGCGCTGAACAAAGACCGCAAATTGATTCGAGGGAACGTCCTGGTATTTGTGAACACCGGCCTTCACATGCCAGCGCTCGAAGTGTCCGCGATAAGAACGCGAGAACGTGCCGGCTCCGAATCCACCGACTGGCGCTCCCTGCCAGTAGCCATCGTCGATGTTTTGGTTCGCGAGTTCCGGCTTTGTTCCACCGGGATTGGCCGGCGGCTGTCCGATGGGAATTCGCCACGCAGCGCTAGGAATAGCATCGTCAGCACCAGCACAAAGCGCCACAGTCAGCACGAACATAAACGCACGAAGAACAGAACGGCAGAGAAGACTGGCATTCATAAATCGATTTACTAGCCTCTTTCAGCAGTGCGCAAGAGTGTACTGCTGAACTGTGGATTGTGCAATCGTGTAACTGCGGTGCTTGTACCAACGGAATTTAGGCGTGGGATTCGGTGAGCCTGCCGGGGCTGAAATGAATCTAAAATTTGAGAATGCGAAAGCTGTTTGCGTGGTTCATTGTCGTGCTGGTCGCAGCGGTCGTCTGGGTGGGATTCGTGTATGTGCTGCCCACCGGACCATCGCAGCAGACGTTTGTTGATTTTAAGAACGGATCGTCCGCGCGACACGTCGCCACCGAGCTGAAGCAGGCTGGAATCATCCGCAGCCGCTGGGCGTTTCTTCTGCTGCACGTGTACCGGCACCGTTCGCTCAAAGCCGGCGAATATGCGTTCGATCATCCCGACACGCTGAGCAATATCTACAACCGCATCGCGCGCGGCGACACTTACGCGCGCGTGCTCACGGTTCCCGAGGGCTACAACATCTTCGACATCGCCGCCGAGGTCGAGAAGCTAGGAATTGATTCGCAACAGAATTTTCTCGAGCAGGCGCGCAGCCAGATTGCGCTCGTGCATGATCTCGATCCGTTCGCGCCGAGCCTGGAAGGTTACCTCTATCCAGATACCTACCGCTTTGCTCGCAAGAACAAAGCGCCTGACGTGATTGCGGCGATGGTGAAGCGTTTTCACCAGGAGGCACACCAGATTGGATTGACCAGCGACGTGCATCGCATCGTCACGATGGCGTCGATCGTGGAGAAGGAAACGGCAGTCCCGGACGAGCGTCCGTTGGTAGCGGGAGTCTTCTACAACCGACTGGCACAGCACATGGCGCTCGATACCGATCCGACTGTCATCTACGCCGCACTGTTGGCGAATCGCTATCGCGGAACGATCTACGCGTCAGATCTTAAGTATTCCTCGCCTTACAACACGTATCGCAATCAAGGACTGCCGCCCGGACCGATTGCCAATCCGGGAAAGGATTCCCTGCTTGCGGCGATGCATCCAGCGCATACTGATTACCTGTACTTCGTCAGCGATAATAACCAGGGACATCACCGATTCTCGAAGAGCCTCGAAGAGCATCAACGAAATGTAGCCGAATATCGACGTGCAGTTGGTGGCGGCAGGTAGGCTCGGCACTCAATTCCGAATTACTCCATTTTCAAGCACCAAGAGCTGAGTGCATCACCAATGCTTTCCGTTTCGCTCTCGGGACTTCTGCAGTCTTCAACCGGAGCGCTCTTATATACTGAATTTTTCGGCAGTCCTTTATCAGTTGGCATGCACATACGATCGGCGGCTCAATCCCTTGCGGTAGGTTTTCTAGCGCTCTCGATTTCCGGGTGCCTGGTTCACACGCGCAAGCTGGAACGCCGACAGGTAAACACCTCCAACCTTCTTACCGCGACGCTCCCGCAACTGGTCGAGCAGATCAATGCAGAGGCGCGGAAAATCCATTCGCTCAGCGCGAGTGTTGAGATTGCTACCTCGCTTGGCGGCGCCAAGAAGGGTCAAGTCACCGATATTCAGCAGATCAAAGGCAACATCCTCGAAAAAGATCCGGACATGTTGCACGTGATCGGTCGCTTGCCGCTTGTGGGAAGCCGCGCGTTCGACATGGTGAGCGACGGCAACAGCTTCAGGCTCTCGATTCCGCCGCTGAACAAATTCATCGTCGGACCGGCGAACGAGCCGGCGCAACCTTCAAAAAATACTCTCGAGAATCTTCGTCCTAAAGTGTTTTTCGATTCGCTGCTGCTCCACGAGATCAAACCCACCGAGATCGCATTTCTCGAACAAAGTACAGAGGTGGTGCCTGACGTTCGTGACAAGAAGAAGAGCTGGGAAGTTCCCGACTACATCGTGGACGTGCTTGAGCGCGAGGGAGATTGGTGGCGACTGGAGCGAAAGATCACCTTCGCCCGGACCGACCTCAAGCCTCACGAGCAAATGATCTACGACCCAAGCGGGGCTATTGCGACAAAGGCGACCTACGAAGACTTTGCCGACTACGACGGAATCAGCTTTCCCTCGGTGATTACCATCAATCGTCCGAAAGAGGAGTACACGATCAAGATCACGATCGAGAAGCTGCAGTTGAACCTTCCGCTTTCCGACGATCAATTTGTGCTGAACCAGCCGCCCGGCGCGCAGGTAAAGACGCTGAAATGATGTGAGGAACATGATCTTTCGTTTGTGGAGAAAATCATAGAAGCCTCGCATGCGGATCGGGTCGAGAGTGCGTCTTACCGGTGTTCCCGACGGCCTGGAGGATTATCCCGATCTCCCCACAAAATCTACTTTCGAAAAGTGTGTAGGTCACGAATTTGTTGTTGATGGTTTTGACAAAGTCGGAATGGCGGAACTCAGCATCACGTCAGTAACGGGTAGAGTTGGGGAAACGATCTGGGTCGAAACAAAATTCCTGCAAGTTCTTCCATGAGCAGGGATTCGTGGCGGTTTTATTTGACTCGCTCTTCCGCTGAACCAGATAATGAGAAGTTTGCTACTGCAATCCCAAATTACTAAGGAGAGTTGAGGAAACGATGGCAACGGCGGCGCCTCCGAGCGCAGGTTATGAGCAGGAGAGATGGTCGGGCGTTAAGCCGTTGCGTGCAGGACAGGGTCACTCATTTTTGCTGCGCCGCATGCATTCGCTCAGCGGCATCGTTCCTATCGGGGCTTTTCTTGTCGAGCACTTCGTCTCCAACGCGTATGCAACGAACGGTCCTCATGCCTACGCGACCCAGATCAAATTTCTGAACTCGCTGCCGTTCGTTCCATTTCTGGAATGGGGCTTCATCTACATTCCGATTCTTTATCACGCTTTGTATGGAATCTACATCTGGTATCGCGGCGAGCCGAACGTAATCACTTACCCGTGGCAAGGGAATTGGATGTACACGGCCCAGCGCTGGACGGGAATCATTACCTTCGCCTACATCATCCAGCACGTGTATCACTTGAGATTCAGCGGACCCCGATTGCTTGAGTATCCCGGCGCCGGATTCGGCAAAGTTCAGCAGGAACTGATGAATCCCTGGATGCTGGCGTTTTATGTCATTGCGATCGTCTGCGCGTCGTGGCACTTCGCGTATGGAATCTGGCTCTTCTGTGCCAAATGGGGAATCGCACAGGGCGAGCGCGCGAGACGCAAAGTGGGCGGAGTCTGCCTCGCGATCGGGTTGCTGTTTGTGATCGTGGGAATGGTGACTGTGAGGGCATTCGTTGCACCTCCCGATCCGGCATGGCGACATATGGGCACCGACCCTGCGACGGCCAGACAGGTGGAAGGCGAGCAGGTGCGTTGACTTGCATTCCGTTGTCATTCCGAACCGCCCGGGTTGGCGGTGAGGAATCCCTACGGACTGCTTTGAAGGTCGCCTACAGATCAGATTTTCTGTACCACGACGGGTTGCTGTTCGTGATCTCGTAGGTTGTGGCAGTTGATAGGGATTCCCCACCGCCAAAACCAGCGGTTCGGAATGACAAAGAAATGAACTAATGGCGAATCCGAAGATCATCGTTGTAGGTGGTGGACTGGCAGGGCTCTCGGCGACTATCAAGATCGCCGAAGCCGGTGGCCATGTCGATCTCTTTTCCATCGTGCCGGTGAAGCGTTCGCACTCTGTTTGCGCACAGGGTGGAATTAACGCGGCCAAGAACCTGAAAGGCGAAGGAGACACCACCTGGCAGCATTTTGACGACACCATCTACGGCGGCGATTTTCTTGCCAACCAGCCTCCAGTGAAGGATATGTGCGAGGCTGCGCCCGGCATTATCGACTTGCTCGATCGCATGGGCGTGCCGTTCAATCGCACTCCCGAAGGCCTGCTTGATTTTCGCCGTTTCGGCGGAACTCTCTATCACCGTACCGCATTTGCCGGGGCAACGACCGGCCAGCAGTTGCTCTATGCGCTCGATGAGCAGGTGCGGCGATACGAATCGGAAGGTCGGGTTACAAAGTTTGAAAGTTGGGAGTTTCTTTCGGCAGTAATCGATTCGCAGGGAGTCTGCCGTGGCATTTGCGCCATGGACCTGCGCTCGATGGAAGTCCGCACCTTTCCCGCTGATGCCCTGATCATCGCCACCGGCGGTATCGGCGCAATCTTCGGGAAATCCACCAACTCCGTGGTCTGCACCGGATCGGCCCAGTCCGCGCTCTATCAGCAGGGCGCGTACTACGCGAATGGCGAGTTCATCCAGGTACATCCGACCTCGATTCCTGGTGATGACAAGCTGCGCCTCATGTCGGAATCGGCGCGCGGCGAAGGCGGACGCGTCTGGGTGCCGAAGACGCAGGGCGACAAGCGCGATCCGCGCAGCATTCCCGAAACGGAACGCTGGTACTTTCTCGAAGAGTGGTATCCGAAGTACGGCAACCTCGTCCCACGCGACGTAGCCACGCGCGCAATTCATAAAGTGGTTTACGAGCACGGCCTCGGCATCGACGGACAGCCGATGGTCTATCTCGACCTGACCCACATCGATCGCGCCACGCTGGACCGCAAGCTCGAAGGCATCCTTGAGATTTACGAAAAGTTTGTCGGCGATGATCCGCGTGTGACGCCCATGAAGATCTTCCCAGGCATGCACTACACCATGGGCGGCCTCTGGGTGGACTTCAAACAGGCCACCAGCATCCCCGGGATCTTCGCCTGCGGTGAATGCGAGTACGGCTACCACGGCGCGAATCGCCTCGGAGCAAATTCTCTGGTGTCCTGCATCTTCGGCGGATTCGTAGCAGGTCCGCAGGCGCTTGCGCACGCAAAGAATCAAACGAAGTCTGCCAGCATGAATGGCGCGTTCGATTCAGAACGCAAACGGCAAGAAGAGATCAATGGCCGTTTGATGAGCTCGGAGGGAACAGAGAATCCGTTCCGGCTCTGGCGCGAGTTGGGCGAGATCATGACAAAGAACGTCACGGTCATTCGCTACAACGAAGCCCTGCAGCAGACCGACGCGAAGATCGTCGAGATGCTCGAACGCTATCAGCGCATTAACCTCAGTGATCGAGAGATGTGGGCGAATACATCGTTTGTCTTCACGCGCCAGCTTTACAACATGCTGCAGCTTGCGCGCGTAATCACGCAGGGCGCGGCCTTGCGCAACGAGTCGCGCGGCGCGCACTACAAGCCGGAGTTCCCGGAACGAGACGACGTGAATTTCTTGAAGACTACAAAAGCTTACTTTGCGCCCGATGCAGATGAGCCGCGGTTTGAGTTTGAGCCCGTTGACACGTCTTTGATTAAGCCTCGGCCCAGGAAATATTAAGGTTTCTCGTTCGACTTCATCGAGTGTCGAACCAAATTTGAATCGTCATCCCTCGCGCAGCCAAGAGTTTTGCGTGGGCTTCGGGAATTTGTTTCTGCTGCGCGGGGGACCTGCTGTTGATTGTATGTTGGAACAGCAGATCCCCCGCTCCGCAAGAAACAGATCTCAACGGATCAAACGCTATGGCGGCGGAGCGAGGGATGACAATAACTCTGTCGACCTGCGAACACTACTAACGGACACGTAGTCTGCAGTTTCCGACACAAGATTCTTATGGCCCCAAACGGCAAAACCGTACTGATAAAAATCAAACGCCAAGCCTCACCCAAATCAGCTCCATATTGGGAAGAATTCGCACTGCCCTGGAAGCCGGGCATGAACGTGATCTCGGCGATGATGGACATCGCCGCCAATCCCGTCACGCGCGACGGCAAACCTTCGCGTCCGATCACCTACGACTCAAATTGTCTGGAAGAAGTTTGCGGCTCTTGCGCGATGCGCATCAATGGACGCGCGCGCATGGCTTGCTCTGCACTCATCGATAAGCTCGAACAGCCCATCACGCTTGAGCCTCTGTCGAAGTTCCCCGTGGTCCGCGACCTCGCAGTTGACCGTTCCGTGCTGTTTGAGAATCTCAAGCGAGTCAAAGCGTGGGTGCCGGTGGACGGAACATATGATCTCGGCTCAGGACCCCGTCAGAGTCCCAAGCAGCAGGAGGCTGCGTATCCTCTGTCGCGCTGTATCTCCTGCTGCTGCTGCATGGAAGTTTGTCCGCAGTTCAACGACAAGACTAACTTTGTCGGCGCGGCGACCATCGCACAGGTTCGCCTGTTTAACACGCATCCAACCGGAGCCGCGTTGAAGGAAGATCGTCTGCACGCACTCATGGGCGATGGAGGCATTCAGGAATGCGGGTACGCGCAGAACTGCGTCGAGGTCTGTCCCAAGGACATCCCGCTCACCAACGCCATTGCTGAAGTCGGCGGTCAGGTAATGAAGCAGGCGATCAAAGATATTTTTACGAGATAGCTGCGGCGCAGAAAACGTGGAGCCGGCCCCCGGCCGGGTGTTCGGAATTTGCGGATCTCCTCTTAATTCCGGTTTCACCAGTTGTCGTTCTAATGCAAAGCAGGAACCGAGGGCCGCCGGCTCCACGATCCTCGTGGTTCGCTATTCAATCCGGACGCGAAGAAAGATGTTCACTCCGATGGAATGGCTTCCGTATGCTGCCTTTAACGCTTCCGGTACGCCATACCAGGTGAGCTGTCCTCCAACGGCGGTTGATAAATGCGGAATGTGGCCGATCTCGCGATCGTACCCGGCAGTGTAGGCCTGAACACGCGTGAAGTAACGCTCCTCGAACGCTGGAGGAACAGGATTGCCATCGAGCAAGAGCTCATTCGTGCGATCTGTGTTCTCCACGCGAGTCCAGAGGCTGCTGCGGTGAATACGAAGAGTTGATTCCGCAAGATAGCTGTTGCCCACATTTCCTTCTGTGAGGCTCTGATTTCTGCCCCACAGCAGAAGCGAAGCCCAGTTCCCATTTCGGAGCGTACGGTTGTACATGACCGATGCTGTCATGCGCCTGAGATCGTCGTTAGGGAATAGCGCTTCCGGGCTATGGAGCTGTCCGATGGAGTACTGCAAGCTCCAGTTTCGTCCGGAATTCGCTGTGAAGCGCGTGGACCAGGAATCGATCTTTCCCGAATCGAGATTCCAACGAGATTCGTCAGGTTCGCGCCCGTGAAATCCGGAAGCCTCGATGCGCAAGCTTCGATGCGTGAGGCCAACCGTGATTACGTCGTCAGCGATGTGGGTTGAGTCCTGCAGATGGTGGCCGAGCGTCGCAACCGGATTCTCGGAAGCCGACGGGCGATGCGGATACGCCATCGGTCCGAGGGCCGGGCTGCCCATCGGCGCGAAATAGACCGAGAATAGCGTAGTGTCGCTGAGCTTCCTATCGTACACAGCCGCGAGTTCCATCAAGAAATCGTGCGGATGCTGCCCATCGACAATCGGCCTGCCAAACGCGGTTTCACCCTGCTGAAACAGCAACGTATAACGTCTTCGCGAAACGGCAGCCGGCTCGAGACTCAACATCGCCCGCAGTGTGAACATACCGTGTCCAAGCTCGCGCTGGGCCATCGGCATGATCCAGTTCGTTGAGAAGAACTTGTCGGCTCCGCGAGGGCCGGTCTGCTGAGTGTCATTCAGGAACGCGACCCCATGCAGCATGAACATCCAATCGCCTCGCGTAGTCATGAGCATGTTCTGAGGCGTGGAGATCGGCTCGACGTCCGTGCCGGCAGTCGCGTGCTGCTCGATGAGTCCGACCAATGAGGACGAGCTCCCGCTCATCGACATGTGGGCTGCGTGTTCCGGCATTCCGCCCTGAGGGGGATGAGTATCGCTTTGAGCGACAGACATGGTCGCTGTGATGAAGACAGTGATAAAGAAAAACACAAAGGTTCGCATCGAGTCTCCGCGTGTTGCTGCGCGAATAGGGGAAAGCGAGACCGGTGGTCCCGCACTTCAGCAGTGAAGACTCGATCTAGACCCGAATTGGAACCGCCGAGCCGGGCGGCCCCGTGTCGGAAACACGCCTGGTGGGCGAAGCAGCTTGATTGAGACTCGCCGATGGAATAAACGAGTTATCGGCCGAAGTAACGATGAACGAGGGAGCAATGATCACCTGCGCAGATGCGATCACATGCAGATGGCCAACCGTGCAGCAATCGTGATTCTCAGGAGTTTGATTGGTCGGAGCAGATTCGTCGTGGCACGGAGCTGCTTGCGTGTTGTGCGTACCGTCAGCATTCAGTACCGTTTCGGCAACGCCGGGATGGATGAGAGATGGACCGGTTAGCAGCACCAATTGTGCTCCCATCAGAAGCACGCCTGTGAGCAATAATCCGAGCGCCGTATTGAAGCGAATCACACGCATGCGTTGTTCCAATGATGCAATACGGCCAATCAGGGTGCAAATTCCCGTTACAGGCTACAGCTTCGGTTCTGTAGGGATTCCTCACCGCAAAAGCAGCGGTTCGGAATGACAAAGAAGTTCTCCGTGTACTCCGTGCCTCCGTGGTGAAACGGACCTGCCAAAAAAAGAAGCCTCGCCGAAGCGAGGCTTGAGGATTCAGGAGGAGGCTACTGGTTCACTGGAATCTTGATGATCTTCTTCTGGATGGCGTAAGTCACGAGCTGTGCCTTGTTGTGGATGTCGAGCTTACGCATGAGATTGAATTTGTGCGCTTCCACGGTCTTTACACTCAGGCCGAGAATGACGGCGATCTCTTTGACAGAATTGCCTTCGGCGAGGAGCTTGAGAATCTCGCGCTCGCGGGGAGTAAGTGTCGAGATGCGAGGCCTCATGCGGGTGTCACGGACGCGTGAGCGAAAATCTTCGACAAGTTTTCCGAGCACCTGAGAGCTGAGGTACTTCCCGCCTTTGTACACATCGCGCACCGCGGTGAGCAGCTGCGGAGCCGGCGTATCCTTCAATACGTATCCTGCGGCGCCGACCTCCAAGCACTGCACGAGGTAATCCTCATCTTCGTACATGGTGAGGAAGAGAATCTTGGTCTCCGGACGGTTCTTGCGGATCTGCCGCGCTGCTTCAAACGACGACAAGCCCGGCATGCCGATGTCCATCAGCACGATGTCAGGACGCAGCTCGCGCGCCTTCTCGACGGAGTCGCCCGCATCGGACGCTTCGCCCACTACTTCAAAATCCGCTTCGGTCTCCAGAAGCCGTCGAACGCCCTGGCGAAACAGTGTGTGGTCATCGGTTAGTAAAACTCTGATTTTTGGCATTTTGATTACCTGACTTGCGTTATTTACGCCGTCTGCGACATGGCCTCATGGTATTGCCGCGCAGGCACCATGATCTCCAGCCGCGTACCTTTCCCTTTCTCGGAATGGACATGCACTTCGCCATCCAGAGAAGCTATTCGTTCTTTGATTCCCGCAAGGCCAAACGAGTGGCTCCGCGGACTGTTCACCTTCGCCGGCATACCGACGCCGTCATCCTCAATCGACAGATACACCGTATTTTCGTGGCGGCTCATCTGCACCGACGCAGAGCGCGCCTGCGCGTGCTTGGCGACGTTGTGCAGCGACTCCTGCACGACGCGATAGATCGCAGCTTCGATCTCCGGCGCAAGCCGGCCTACGTCTTCATTGATCGCGACGCGGACTTTTACACCAGTTGCTTTGGCCAGGTCCTTGGCCTCCTTGCGGATCGCGGCCACTAGTCCTAGCTCTTGCAATAACAGTGGGGACAAACGGGCGATAATGCGCCGAATGCCCTCAATCGTTCGGTCAACGACCGCAACCGTCTCGCGAATCTTGCCTTTAGCAGTCCGTCCCGTAAGCTGCGCTTCGAGCATTCCCAAATAGAGACGAATGACCATCAGGGATTGTCCGGTCTCGTCATGGAGTTCCCGGCTGATGCGCTTGCGCTCGTCTTCCTGCACCGCCAGCAAGTGGGCAGAGAGCTCTGCAATGCGCGCCTCGCGTGCCCGTAACTCTTCGGTTAACTGCGCACGCTCAATGGCCATCACTGTGCGTTCCGCAATAGCGCGCATCAAATCCCGTTCGTTCGGCAGCCACTCGTAAGGACGCGCAAAACCAATAATCAACGCGCCGATGACCGTCTTACCGGTCTTCAGGGGCACGCCCCAAAGCGAGGTCGCACGTTCCTTTATCGCCGGATGCAGAATACGCGGATCGTTGGCAACGTCGAGTACCATTTCAGGTTCGCCGGTCGCAACCAGGCTCCCGCAGAAGCCTTGTCCCAATTCGAACTCAGAATCACTAGGTAGAAGACCTTCTACGCCAAGCGAGCTCTCCAGCCGGAATCCATCGCCCTCCGGACGCCGCAGCAGGATCGCCGCCATCGACGCGCCGAAGTTCGCGCTTGTGATCTCCAGGACCTTCTCGAACATTCCGGAGATCTGGCCCGCAGAAAGTTCCGCATCGAGGACTCGGAGAAGCGTCGCAAACTCGCTGGTCTTGGCGTCGAAGTAGGCGCCGGAAACAGTGATGAACGTGGAAGACTTGAGAACGTCGAGCGTTGCGCTGACTTCTTTCAGCCGCGCGCCGAACAGACCGCTCAGGTACGGCTCGCACAGCTCCTGATAAATTTCGAGCGATCGCGCAACGGCACGCGTATCCACCTGCAGTTTTGCCAGCCGCATGCCGAAGTAGTCGGCATTTTCGAAGAACCCGGGCAGATCGTTGTGCGAGAAAAACGAATGTGCAGTCTGAAGGCTGAGCCGCTCCAGAGCTCCAAGCTCACGTCGTCCGAAGCCAAATTCAGTGGCAACCTGCTCGCGCCATTTTTCGGTTACGTCGCTGTAATAGGGATTGAGTGCGCCTAGAATTTCAACCAGTAATTCGCGCGAGCTGTCCTTCAGCGAGAGGACGGACGACAAAGCTATACTCCGGGGGACTCCAGCGAGCAGTTCCTAACCAGTAAACTTCACTCCTCGCCACGTTGTCATAATTCTAATCGAGGCCCTAAGGTTTTGTCATTAGAGAGTTCCCATCTTGTTAACTTTTTGATTATACGGAAAATAGCTGAGACAGGTTTTGTCACCCCGTCCAGAGCTGCTGAAAACGGGTCGGTTAGAATGGCGAGTATCTCCGTGACCTTTGTAGTTAAACGCTCGTGACAGAAGCCTGCGCTGAGCGCAGTCGAAGGGTGTTCGCTCTTCCCCATGGCCGCTGACCAAAACGCGATCCTAACCCCAGCCCAAGGCCCCGAACAGGAAGCCTCCCTGCTCGAAGTCCTGGATCACGTTCTGAATGCGGGCATAGTCCTCCACGGCAGCGTCGTGATCTCGATTGCCGGTGTCGATCTCATCTACCTCGGCCTGAACGCGATCCTGACGTCGGTAGAGACCGCCCTGAAGCACCTCGATCAAAAGCAGCTCGGGAAGTGAGCCGCCACCGATGCCCCTGCTCGCGTATTGCGTTGTTCTGGATGATCGCGCGACAAAGCTTCCCTGCGAGGGTGTTCTGGGGGCAAGGATTGAGCTCGTTGCCGAGTCGGGGCTGATCGCGCTTTGCTCCGAAATAGAGCGAAGTGCCATTTCGTCCGGAAATTTCCAGCAGGCGGCGCTCGAATTTCATTGCGCGGTGCAAGCCGTCTTCGCCGCCAAAGCCGTGATTCCGTTCCGGTTTCCGACTTGGCTGAGCACGGAGGAGATGCGAGCCCACCTGCGTCAGGAATCTCCCCGATACCAGGCGTTCTTGGCTAAGCATGCAGACCAGGTCCAGATGGAAATCAGGATCCAGACGGAGCCGGCAGTGCCTATATCGGCAGCAAGTGGAACAGAGCATTTGCGGGCACGTGCAGCCCAAATGCGAAAGCTCAGCGATCAGGCGCAGCAAATCAAAAATCTGGCGGCTGATGCGCGGATCGAATGGCGCGACCGCGCAACTTCCGACGGCATTCGTTTGTTTGCGCTGGTCTTAAGAAGCTCGATCCAATCCTTTCGTGAGAAACTCAACTCGGTGCCTGCGCGCATCACGGGCCCATGGCCCGCGACAGAGTTCTTCGAATCCCCTCCCAGAAAAGATTGAACATGGAGGACACGGAGACGCACAGGAAGCAACAGCATTCTGCTGCTTGAGCGGGCAAAACCCATTCCGCTGGTGGATTTGTCTTCGCAAAACGGGAGCCCAGACTGAGCGACGAGCCCAAAAACATCTCGCCTGACGACATGGAGCAGGCAATCGCCGGCCTGAATCAGGAGCTAGCGTCGCTCTCCAGCGGCACTACGCAGCGCATCGACTGCAACTCCGAGAACATCGAGCAAGGATTGGCGCGCCTCGTCCTAAGCCTGATCGAGTTACTCCGCCGTCTCCTGGAGCGCCAAGCCATCCGTCGCATGGAAGGCGGCCGCCTCGCGGACGCTCAAATTGAAGAAATGGGCCTGGCGCTAATGAAGCTGGAACAGAAAATCCGCGAACTAGCCGCTCAGTTTGGTCTCAGGCCGGAGGAATTGAATCTGGATCTGGGGCCGCTCGGACACCTCTGGACAGAAGAACAGAACCAGCGAAAGTCGAAGTAGGGAGAAATCACAACCAGGCGACTATGCTGCAAGCGCGGCAGGCTGGCCGGTCACGGGCCCGGTGCTTTTCTCGGAACCTCTAATTGCGGCCCAGTTCCTTGCCTACCGAATCCAGCACACCATTGATGAACTGTATCGATTCGGGACTGGAATACCGGTGGGCAATGTCGAGGGCCTCGTTAATGACGATCGCACGGGCAGTAGCAGGGAACCCGAGAAACTCCGCGACGCCTAAGCGCAGCAGGTTGCGATCGACGGCCGGCATACGGTCCATGCGCCAGTGCTCCGCGTGCTTTTGAATCAAATCATCGATTTCTTTACTCCGGTCGCAGGCTACACGGAACAGGTCATCGGCAAAGCCGCGCGTGGCGTCGTCCACATTGGAGCGCTCGTGCCAGAAAGTCTTGCGTACCTGCTCTTCGCTCTGCTTTCCCATGTCGGACTGGAAGAGCATCTGCAGGGCCAGTTCGCGCGATTTGCGGCGTTTGCCAACCTTAACGACCATCCGTGGCTCCGCGTTTCAGCTTGACTTTGAGTGACACCATCTCGATCGCGCTCGCGGCCGCTTCCCATCCTTTATTGCCGCTCTTAAGGCCTGCGCGATCAATCGCCTGTTCGAGGTTCTCGCAGGTCAACACGCCATACGTGTGCGGCACGCCGGTTTCCTGCGCAGATTGTCCGATGCCCCGTGTGACTTCGGTTGCGATGTGTTCGTAATGTGTGGTCTCACCTCGAATCAGGCAGCCCAGCGTGATGACGGCGTCCACAGTGCCGGTTTGCGCCAGTTCGCACGCAGCAGACGGAATCTCGAACGATCCAGGCACGCGCACGATGTGAATGTCAGCAGTTTTAGCCCCGCTGCGCCGCAAACAATCGAGAGCGCCGTGCAATAGACGCTCGGTAATAAAAGAATTCCATCGACTGACGACAATGCCGAACCTCATTCCGCTTGCGTCCAGATGGCCTTCTGTAGCTTTGGGCAACGACTTGCTCGGATCATTAAAGGCCCAGAAGCCCACACGAAGATTCTGATCAAGCTGCACGGAGAAGACGCGCGACTTCCAGTGCGTCTCTTCGATGCCCTCCACGGCATCGCCGAGATGGCGGGTTGCGATTTGGTGCGCAATATCTAGATCGGATACTTCGATCAAAATCTCCGGCCCGGCGGGCGCGCGCCCATCGACCAGCTCCAGGCTCCCGACGGGCGACAGAAACGGAGCGCCGCGGCTGTACTCATCGTTCCAACCGGCGCCATCTTCAAATCCGAGCGCGCGCAGCAGCGCCGAGAGCTTTTCAAAACGTTCAGGCGTCGTCTGACGCACAAGTGTGAGGCTGCGAATCATCTGTCATCAGTGTGACATACCCGGCCCGCATGCTCTTTGAAACCGGTCAGAAAACCTCCTTGTAAACGAAAACAGGGAGAAATACAGCGCAACTTGAAAAACTCCCTCAGAATTTCGAATTTTCGCCCAAAATTCACGAATTTCACCTCCAGCCAGGGAATTAACAGGGAACTACAACGCACTTCTATCTAAGTGGCCGCCGAGCAAACATTTAGCTCGTGATCATCGGTTACTGATCAAACGGAAACAGGGAATGCTCAGCGATTTATTATTCCCATTATGGGAAGAAGTCGGATTGACGTTGTCAAAGGCAAGCGTAATAGCACTCTCGGTTAAGTGCTGCTCCAATCCGCCCCGGATGGCAGCTCGGGTTCCCCCGTCGCATCGCAGCCCAAGGCGGGAAAATAGTCCTGCTTCTAAGGTGCGTGCAAATTTTTTTTGCATCGGCACTGAGATGTGTCCAATCTTTGGACACTCTCAAATTCCACAATTGAGAATCGGAATACCACTTGTAGGCAGCGCCCGCTATTTACTATTCCCTAAAGAGGAATGCAAGTAGCTGAATTTCAAGGATCGGCTGTCTGGAACCAGAGTTGCTGAATGCAAAGCCCGTACGATCGGGCCCCGCAGTTATCGCCAATCCTGGGAGTACATCAAAGCGGTCGGTTGCTCCTCCCCACCTTTGGCTGTCTTTTGATTGTGACTATGAGGTAAAGAGCATGCGACGTTTTTCCCAGCTATTCGGGATGTTTGCCTTTTGCGTTGCCATAACCTCCTTCGCGCAAATCACGAACGTGACTGGCGACCAAAGCGCACCCATACCGGGGGCAGGCCATGATTACATTCATATGATGAATGAAACCGTCAATCCAGCAAACGGATCCGTCAGTATTCGGATTGGAGTACCCGTTCCGCCTAGTCGGGGCGTAACGATCCCGTTCGCTTTCGAGTATGACTCGACAGCCGCACTTCATTGGACTCCTAACGGCTGGAAAGATAATGTCGGCAACCTCGCTCAGGGCGGCTGGTCATATGCCGTACCTCGGCTGCTAATGCAGCGAGTTGATCAAATCATTCCCCAGGGGCAGCAACCTCCTATCCATTGCGTCTATTACACGGATTACGTGTTCTCGGATGTAGAAGGAGGTGCGCACGCACTCTCGCTGTCCGTTGCTCAACAGTCAACTGGCACAGGGCCAGGTTCTTGTACCTATGGCGTGAATATCAATGGCTTTGGAGCTTCATTTACTCCGCAGGACTACCTGGCCGGTGGAGATGCCCAAGTCCAAGCCGCCACTCTACCGATTCTGGGCAATCTCCCCAATGCTGTTACAGTCGCAGACATGAATGGACTGGTGTATCACTTTCCGCCAGCAAGTGGATTGGGCAGCACAAGTTACGGTGCACTGCCTGATTGGATCGAAGACCGAAACGGCAACAAAGCGTCAATCTCGGGCAGTGGCAGCATAACAGACAGCATTGGCAGAACAGCCGTTTCATCTTCCGGCTTCGGTCCTGCGAATGGTGTGATGACGAATAACATCCTCGTTTCCGGCATCACCAATCCGTACATCGTGACTTGGGCTAACACCACCTACCCAACGCCAAATGTCAGTTCGCAATTGTCCTATCTGCCAGCTCATGCCGGCACCGGCACATGCCTCGCCAGTTCAAGTGTCCCGTCTCCACCAGTCGTAACCAACATTACACTTCCCAATGGGCAGTCCTATCAATTCCAGTATGATCCATCGAGTGGACTCGTTAACAAACTCATCTATCCAACAGGCGGCTATGTCAGCTATACCTGGGCTCCGACGGGAGTGTTTCAGGAATATGCCGTCTATCCCGACAGCGCGGACTATCAACAAAGAGCTGACTGCGAGTATCGGTATGACAAACTTGCTCTTCAACACAGGTATGTGAGCTACGATGGCAGTACCATAGCTGAACGACAAGACTTCACTTATTCGAGTACATGGGTTACGGATCCAAACACAGGCATTCAGAGTTGGAGCCAAAAAGTGACCACCGTTGTAACGAATGATCTGCTTCGAGGCACTGCATTTCAAACAGTTTATACCTATTCGCCCTTCGGCATCGCGACCGCCCCAAACGACAACACAAATCTTGGGAGCCAGAGCACTCCCGTTGAGAGCCAGGTCGCTAAGTACGATACCTCGGGAGCACTGTTGCAAACTACGTCCAAGGGCTATACAGACCCATCCCTGCCGCCCACGGAAACGATCGCGTGGCCGAATGGGCTCACATCTAAGACTGTACGTAATTACAGCTCACTTTGGTATTCATTGTGGAATCCTGTGTGGAGTAACTTTAGCCAAGTGCTAAATTACGGAATGACCAGTGCCCCGATCACGTCTTCACCTTGTTATCGGTTTGTCCCATGTTTAGCGGTATTGAGCAGCACCCAATCGTATGATTACGGAAGCGGAGCGCCCGGTAGCATTCTGGCCGAAACCGACTTCAATTATGCGACGTTCGGAGCAAGTCCCCTGTTTCCAAATTTCCCTCAAACCTACCCTCCTGCACTGAACACGGTGGCGGATATTGTCGAACGACCGTCTCAGGTGATCACGAAGGACGGTGGGGGAACTCGCGTTGCCGAAACAGACTACTCTTACGACATTTATAGTGGCAATCCTATTTCTCCGGCCACCGCAAGTCAGCATGATGACACGAATTATTCGGCTTCGGCTGCGCTTCGCGGAAACGCCACTTCCAGCACCGTTCTCTGCCTGTTAGCAAATGGTCAATCTTGTTCGACCCCCAGTCTCACCACAATCTTCACCTACGATGTAGCTGGGCAAACCGTCGCCAAAACGGATCCAAGAACGAATCTGACACAATACAAATACTCTGACAACTACGACTCACCTCCCGGTACTAATACAGACTGCTACCTAACAGAAATCGACTATCCAGCCATAAGTGGCGTGAGTCAGAAGGAAACGTTTAAATACGCTTACTCGGACGGACAAGTAATCCAAAACATAGATAGGAACTCGCAGCAAACAAATTACTTGTACAATGATTCACTGCGCAGGCTCACAGAAGTTGACTTTCCTATTGGCTCTAAAACCTTCAATTACCATGCCGATGCTCTTCCGGCGACTGTGACACAAACCCAAACTGCCAGTCCGGACCCAAACATTGTCACATCCACGATTTACGATGGTGTGGGACGCGTGGCGCATACAACCGTGGACTCGGATCCTGATACAACCGTCACCGTTGATTATACATACGATGGCGTTGGTCTTCTGTGGAAGAAGAGCAATCCTCACCGCTCAGGTACATCCACAACCGACGGGACGACACAGTTTACATACGACTCGCTAGGTAGAACAACCGGGATAATTCGGCAAGATGGCAATGTAGTAAGCACTAGTTACAGCGCCAACTGTGCAACCGTCACAGACGAGGCACTGCGGTCAAGAACTGCATGTTCCGATGCATTAGGGAGGGTTACGAGTGTCGTCGAGCCTAACTATTCCACTGGCTCACTCACGACGGGAGCGTACTACACCTACTATGGCTATAATACTTTAGGAAAGCTGATAAGTGTTAACCAACAAGCGGATGGCAGCTTAGCCGCTCGTAATCGAACCTTTAGCTATGATTCGCTATCACGCATGGTTTCAGCCGCAAATCCTGAGGATGGCACGGTGAGCTACACCTACGATTCTGCCAGCGACTGTTCCAGCCCGAACTCATTTGCAGGCTTGCTTGTGAAGAGAGTGGATGCTCGCGGCGTCCGCACCTGCTATCAGTACGATGCATTAGACCGGGTGACGGCCAAGAACTACACGGACGGGACTTCTGCTGTCGCGTATTTGTATGATCAAGCGCTTTATAATGGTTTAACAATCACATACGGCGTCGGCCGTAGAACGGGCATGAGCGATGGAACAGGGCAAACCGCATGGAGCTATGATCCCATGGGCAATGTTCTCTTCAAGAGACAAACAATCAATGGGGTGACGAATGCGATTAGTCATACGTTCAATCAGAACAACGCAGTACACACATTAATTTCACCGAATGGTCACACTTACGTGTATGCCTATAACGGGTCCGGTCAGCCGCTTTCATTGAGTGACAGTGGGAGTGGCGTAACTTATGCCCAGAATGCTCATTACGCTCCTCCAGGCGAGCTTACCAGCGCGACGCATGGCTTAAATCTAGCCATTACAGAAAACAACTCCTTCAATAATCGACTTCAGCCCGTGACTTTGTCCGTGTCATCGCCATCAATTCCGTACATCATGAGCTTTACCTACAGTTATGACCAGGGCGGGGGTGTGAACAACGGAAACGTGATGCAGATCACGAACAATCGCGATATCACGCGAAGCACTATCTACACCTACGATAAGCTGAATCGCCTCAGCAGCGCCGGGACGAGCAACACCACCACTTGGGGGGACGCTTACGTTTATGATCCCTTCGGCAATCTGTTGCAGGAGAACGTGACCCAAGGAACGGCGGAAAGTCTGCAGGTTAACGTTGATGCCGGCAATCATATCAATACCGGCGGATGGACCTACGACGCTGCTGGAAATATGACTTGGGAAGCGGGCCTTCAAAACGCGTTGAAGTATGACGCCGAAAACCGGCTCAATCCGGTTACGGGATACGTGTACTCCTATGATGGTGATGACCGCCGCGTCGAGAAGAACAACTCGGGATCCATAACGTATTTCTGGTATGACTCCGATGGAAAAGTGATCTCGACCACAGGCGCGCTCGTTCGCGATTACGCATACTTCAACGGCCGAAGGCTTGCATATTTCGCGCCGTCGAGCGGCAACCAGCACTACTACTGGTCCGACGACCTGGGATCTGCCAGCGTGATGTCGAATGCCAGCGGCGACACGATCGAGTGGGAAGCGGATTACCGCCCGTTCGGGACAGCTACAGTGATCAACAATTACCTCGAAAATTATTTTAGATTCACAGATTATCAGTGGGATCCCGAAATGGGCTACTACTATGCTGGAGCGCGCGAGCAAGGGCCAAATGTCGCAAGGTTTTTCAGTCCAGATCCGATCGGGATTTCGAGGCAGAAGGTGCTAGATCCTCAGCAGTGGAACATGTACTCGTACGCCAGAAATAATCCGCTGCGCTTCGCTGACCCAACGGGAATGTATACGGCGAATTGCGGAGCCGATGTCAGGAACTGTCAGAAGCAGATTCACAATTTTGATACGGCATTACAAAATGCGTTAAGGTCAAAGAAATCCAGCATTCGGCAAGCAGCTCAAGCCTACGGTAAGCTTGGAGACAAGAATGGCGTCAATGTAACGATTCTCAAAGTCGTAGATTCTAAACATCCGACCGTAACAGGCACGACGACTGCTCAAAGTGGCACTAGCGGCTTTACATACGATGAAAAAACAAACACATTCGAGCAGTCCACACAGGTCAATATCAGAGCTGATATGGGTGGTGATGAGTTAGAAAGTACGGCGATTCATGAAGGCGTGCACGTGGAGGATCGGAAGGCATACATTGACTCAATAAGGCTTACCCCGTCAAACACGAATCCATCTTTGACCAGTGACTTGTCTCTTGACATTACGGCTCGGCAGTCAGAGCGAAACGCTTACGGAGTGGAAAATGAGTTCCTTCAGTCGATTGGACGGCCTGCGAGGGATATAAATGATATTCTCGCGCACCCCGCGTACAGCGATAACCCACATTTGGACGATCCGTTGTTCCCACAGTAGAGGTGGATAATGCGATGGACCAATATCTGTTCCCTGACAGTGCTAGTCACAGTGGCGTTGCTTGCTCAACCATCTGAACCGACATCAGCTCATGATCCCGGGGCCCGGATAGTCATAGCGCCTGACTATCCAGCCCTGGCGTTTGCACTACCGAACGGAGGGAACGTCCACGTGGACGTCACGATCGATGATCAAGGAAAGGTTACTGCCGCAAAGGCCGTCGATGGAAGCCCTCTACTATTTCAGGCCGCGCTGACCGCCGCCAAAAAATGGGAGTTCGTAATTCCGAGATCATCTACAGCAGCTCGATTGAGCTTTAAATTCAAACCGATGCCGAAGGATACTCCCGATGAAGAAGTAACAACCATTTTTATGCCTCCATATGAGGTCGAAGTTAGGCGTCGAATTCCTAAACCCACAGTTAACTACAAAAACCTGGACAAACCGGGGGGGACAAACCGGGGGACAGACGGGACGTTTTCTAATCGAAACTGAATAACTCTTGCTTACTGTTAGTTAACTTTGATGGGCGGCCTCCTTTTTGCGGTGCTAGCACCCGACCTACTGTCTTCTCGAGACGCTTCACGAACTCTTCCGTTCCCAATGGACGGCCTGTGTGAGTGCATTGCCGGATCGCTTCCGCGTCGGCTTCTGCTCCGGGTTCCGACAGATATTGTTTCCAGGTTGTCGAATTCCATTGTTGTTTCCACAAATCATTATCGAGTACCAAATCGGGCTGAGCAGTGCCGCAGTGAGCGCCGGCGCTGGACCACCGATAAGCTTCTGGCGTTGCCACCATACGCGCCCGGACAGGATTCAACTCGGTGTAGCGCAAGGCTCTCCACAAGTGCGTGAGGTCGAGCGGACATGAATAGAAGCGTCCTTGCCATGCATGACCAGAGGACGAATGGCTCGCATTCCAATACGTCGCGTATCGTCCGTGCGCGTTCTTCATGGTCAAGTCAAGCGAATCGACTTTTAGCGGGGTTACGACCAGGTGCACGTGATTGGACATGAGGCAATAGCCTAAAAGGGAACAGCCATACAATGTGCAGTATTGGCCCAGGAGATCGAGACAGACGAGCTTGTCGGAGTCGGATCCGAGGATGAAGCGCCGTGCGTTTGCGCGCTGCGTTACGTGATGAGGAATATCGACGGCAACGACTCGGGCCAGACGAGCCATGGGGCAAAAAAGATATCAGAAAGAGTGGAAAAACGTCCCGTCTGTCCCCGGGTTTACCGTCCCCGGGTTTACCCGGGTTTCCCACGCCGCTGCCTGGAACAAATACCTGGAATCGAACGAAATTCTATATTCATGGTGATAACAGGTGCAGGTGTCACTCTGCATCGGAGGGCTGCATAATTGTCCCGTCGGACGCGAGGCAGACGATCAATGATTTGGGAGGAGGAATAATCATGGTTTCGCCAACCGTTGATCCTCCACCCGGAAACTACTGCCAAGGGGAGCTTGCCAGATATGAGAAACACAGATGCTCTGCCGACGTTTTTAGCCTGTACCATGCTCGTTGTTCTCATGACCGCGCAGAACCGAGTTGAAGCGCAGCAACAGGGAAAGTCGATTTTTGAAACTCAGTACTCCTGCAAAGCCGCGGGAACGGAAGGCAGTCTAGGCAAACAGGATTTAACAGTTTTCGATTTCACTATTGGTGCCTCAACAATTCGAGACGTGCGGAAACACTTTTCAGACATTCGTGCAGCGAAATTGACCCACGAGGAGGAAGCAGAAGAAGGAATCTGTATCAAGAATAACAAAGGGATGGCAGTGGTGTTTGCGACAGGAGTTATGGGAGCACCAGATACAATAACTGCTATCTATTTAGCCCCTACGCGCTTGGTTGAGAAAGGCGGGCTAACTTGTCGGATTGTGAACTCAGAGGGCAAACAGTTTGCGACTGCTGGTGGTCTTTCTGTTGGCTCGACTTCAGCTCAAGTGTCTAAGCTTCTTCGTACAAATATCGGCCCGAGCGGTCCATTCTGTGCCGCCTACAATATTCCTAGCGAGCGAGGCCCGCTACAGCTCAGCAAAGATGGAAAGACAGGCGGGCATGACTTTACAGGAGCGGAAGGCTACATGCGAAATGGCAAACTTGAATGGCTAAAGGTGTTCGGTATTGCGTCAGACTGAACATCGCCCACCAGATACATTAATGGACTCTATGTTGCGATAACACCCGAGATATTCGGACCGCGTCTGGTCAAAATGAGAACTTAGTATGGGCCGGACTCGACTCGTTCCCAATTAGGGATACAGCAGCTTGGGCTTTCGTAATGTGCGTTCACTAATGACCTGCTCCCCCAAAATCCGCACACCGGCAAATATGATTTCGCATGTGGAAGGCGGAGTATGACTGTACGGAAGCCCAGTAAGGCGGAGATCATTGCGGCGATCAAGCAGATGGATTTCGGTTCCAAGCCGCCTCGCATAGGAAGTGGCCCGGGAGGTCTTTTTGTCATGCTTTATGACAGCCGCTGCTCTGCTCGCGCCCGCGGATCGGGCACATGGCGTTCGCGTAGTACAGGTCTTCGATTGCGCGTTGCGCCCTGGCGGCGAGTGCGTCGAGATCGCGAATCGTGTAGCCTTCCGGCGAAATTGGGTCCCCGAAGATCAACAGCAGCTCGCGCGGCTGAATGTGGTAGGTGTTCATCGGAAGCGCCTCGAAGGTTCCAACGATTGCCATGGGCACGATCGGCACCTGCGCTTTGATCGACGCATAGAATGCGCCGCTCATGAACGGCATAATGTGGCCGTCGGCGGCTCGTCCGCCTTCAGGAAAGATCACCAGCGGCATTCCCGATTTCACTGCCTCGATTGCGCGGCCCAGGCTCCGAATCGAGGCGCGCGCATTACTCTGATCTACCGGGAACTGCCCTGAGCGCTTCAGATGGCCGCCGATGAAGGGATACCGGAACAGTTCTTGCTTGGCCAGAATCCTGAACTGAAACGGAAGGTTCGCGTAAAGGACAGGAATATCGAGTGCTGAGATGTGATTGGCAGCATAGATCGCCGGCTTAGAGGGATCGACCTGCTCAATGCCAATGACCCGCACCGGGCACATCGCCGTTCGAAGAATCCACCGCGCCCATCTGCGCGCAATTGCATGCTGCTTCGCGCCCGTGGGGTCTGTGAATGATGCGGCAAGCGATGCGCTGCCCAGGGCAAAGGTGTAGAAGAAAATCAGAGGATCAAGAACGGCGTACGACCGCAGTCTGCTCAACCAGCCAGGAATCCACTGCGCGGATGGCCGCGCATCTTTCGCCAACTCCTCGACTTCTGCAACGCTGGATCGATCGGGCACTTCGCATATTGTAAAGAACAGCAGAGCTTCTTGATTCCCTGGTTTCGCGGATTTTCAAGATTTCAAACTTGTGAAATCAACACGGCGGGCATCTGCGCTCGGCAGCCAGCGTTCGGTGATTTCCACTCAGTGTCGTGGCTAGGAAGACGTTTATAGCGAGATCCGATCTGCCATCCTTACGCTGTTTTTTTTCGCGGATGCTCTTCTCTACCCTCTTCCGCCGCCTCGGCCTGGTTCTCTTCGGAACCGATTCTCACCTGACCGTAGTTCAGCACACTCACGATGAAGACTCCGCCAACAATGTTTCCGAGTGTTGCCGGGAGCAGCCAGCCGAAGTAATTGCTGAAATGGAGGTGCCCCGACATGACTGCTGCCACAATTTCGGCGCTGCTGGCAATGCAGTGGGAGAAGTGTCCGGCGCCGACGATGAAGGTCAGCATCCAGGTGATCACGACTTGCCCAATCGTCCAGTGGCTCGCCGTAACCATCCATGCGACCAGCGCGATAAGCCATCCACCGATTACGCCTTTGGCGAAGATCAGCGTGAAGTGGCCTTGAGCTGCTTCGGTGCCGAGGCCCGCCAGAGCGTCAGAGAAGTTCGGAGCCAGCGCTCCGGTCTTCATCAGCAGCCATCCGAAGAAGACTGCGCCCGCCACGTTGGACGCGAACACCAATCCCCATAACCGCAATGTCGCAAGCAGATGCTTGCGCTCATCGAGCACGAGGACGATCGGGAAAAGCGTGTTCTCGGTGAAGAGTTGCGCCCGCCCAATGATGACGACAATGAAGCCGATGGGGTAGAAGCAGAAGGAGATAAACCGGGCCACAGGAGAGTTCCCGAGATAACTCAGCGCGAGCGCAACCGAGAGCCCAGTTAGCCCCATCCCGATCCCGCCCGCAAATCCAGAGAACAAAAGCCCCGGCACAGATCGTGAGAGCTCCTCGCGAGCGTTTTTGACCACTTGCTCGAAAATCTCATGCGCCGAGCGCCGGGTGCTGTCCTGCATCATGGGTGAGATGCCCGTGCGGTCGGAAATTTTGGCCCAATGATCGCGCCAACATCCTCGTTCCACGGCCAAAGAGGTAGTACCAGTTGAAGGCACGCAGGATACTCCTCTTGGGCGAGCAAACATGGGACGCGGCGGTCCCATCCTTTTCTTCACAGCTCTTCAGGGCGAGCATACCGCAGTGACCAAAGACGATCGCACAGATCGCGTGTGGAGAGCGGCCTGGTTTTGTAGTCGGAAGGACCGAGACGCGTTACTTCGATTGCATTCTTTCCGCAATCGGGAAGAGTCAGAATTGCCATTCTGACCTTTGTCGAGCTTCCGAGTAGGTGATCGAGAGTTCCCAAGGCATCGAACTCCGGCACGCCAAGGCCGAGAGCCACAATTTCGGGTAGCTGGGTATCGACGAACTGTAATGCCTGCTTGCGATCGCGAAAGGAGTGGATGTCCACATGATCGGGATTCACAGCAGCCTGAATGGATCGCAGCCATGTTGAATCTGCCATGAGCGTCGCGAGTGTGATTCTTCGGGGAGGCGCAAGAGCATGCATGGCTACACCTCCGTCCCGCAGAAGGCGAGTTCATTTGGCAGCCACACTGCCGGCAACTCCTGGGAACTCCTTTTCGAGCTTCCATCGGTACGCCCTGTGGCATTTGGCTGAGAATCAGTCTGGCTTTCGCGACACACCAGCGGATAAGACTTGGGAACGAAAATCCGCACGGAGGTGCCTCGTCCGCGAGCGCTCGTCACCTGAATTTCTCCGCCGCTCCGGGAGACAATGCTGTTCACGATCGTGAGTCCCAATCCAGAACCCTTGCCTTTTTCTTTGGTAGAAAAGAATGGCTCGAAGATCTGGCAGCCGCTTTCAATGTCGATGCCGCTGCCGTTATCGGAAACCTCCAGGACTACGTACTCTCCGCCAGGCAATTTTGAAGTCGCTAACTGATTGGGTACGAGGTTGATTTTCGAGGTGCTCACGCAAATCTCGCCCGCACTGTGCAGTGCGTCGCGTGCATTCAAAACCAGGTTGAGAACAATCTGATGAAGGAATACAGAACCGATATTGATGTGGGAACCTTCTGCCTGCAGGTCAATCTTCAATTGCGTGTCTCGCTGCAGCATGGATAGCAGCAGCGGCTCGATCTTCCGAATTGCGGCATCGACTTCGGTAGTAGATTCAGCGGGTGAATCTCCCCGTGCGAAGCAGAGCAATGTGTCCAGAAACCCGCAGCCATATGTCGCAGCCATGCGAATACGCTGAACGCTGCGATAGACATGCGGTGGAAGATCGTGCTCCAACAACAAATCGCAGTTTCCTTTAATGATGACAATTAGATTGTGGAGATCATGAGCCATGCCGCTGGCCAGTTGCGACATAAGCTCCATGCGGTTAAGGTTGCGTAATTTTTCCCCCAGGCCAAGAGCACGGCGATGCCGTCCAGACTTTCCCGGGAACCCAAACAAATTCACTGTCACACTCCTTTAACAATTGGGGCCCGGTCATTCAGCATGAAGCCAGGAGCAGGGGCTAACAATCGGTAGGGGTACGGAAAAATCTATGTGGTGACTACGTACACGCGTCGTTCGACTAGAGCTCTGTGAGCTTATTCCGAATCGCGTATTTGATCAGCGCGGGAAGGGAGTTCAAGCCTAATTTCCTGGCGAGATTGGCGCGGTGAGTTTCCACAGTGCGCACGCTCAGGTGCAACGACGTCGCGATTTGCTTGTTGCTGCGTCCATCTGCGACTTGCTTGATGATTTGCCGCTCGCGCAGGCTGAGATTTGCGCCTGAAACCCCTTTCTTTCGCTGACTCTTTATTTTCCGCAATACGTAAGCTCCAGCGGCCGATGTAAAGAACGGTTTCTTTTCCGATAGAGCCCGTACTGCCTCGACGACATCCCGTTCAGCATCGGACTTCAATACGTATCCGTAAACTCCGGCTGCAAGCGCTCGTTCGATGATGGTTTCGCTGTCGTGCATCGATAGCATGAGAATCTTTACATGCGGCAATTCGCCGAGGAGAACTTCGCTGGCTTCGAGTCCTGTCATGTCGGGTATTGAGTAGTCAAAAATGCAGATATCAGGCTTGAGCCGCCGCGCTGTATTTACAGCTTCAGTTCCTGTCGATGCTTCGCCTATTACGCTCCAACCGGGGTGCGATTCGAGTAGGGTGCGGATACCGCGACGCACCACGGCATGATCGTCGCAGATGACGATGCGAAGTGATTGCATGATCGATCCCGCCTGTCATGCGGAGTCTAGCAAGCGGGCCAAATTTTTACACGGAAATTGCCGCAAATCGGCATAAAATCAGCAGCCCAGCGATCGTCACAGATGTCCAACTCGCGAAAAACCGGTGCCCGGCGTTTGGCTCAGAGAGCGGACGCTTCCCTGCATCCCAGGTTCCGCGAGATCCTCGATCAAATGCCAGTTCTGGTTTGGACCACGGACCACAGGCTGCGCTGCACGTCTGCCCTGGGCGGTGCCGGTCTTTCTTCCGGGATAACCGCCAAGCAGTTGATCGGCAGGACGGTTCGTCAACTGCTTCACCCAAACTCCGAAGCCGCCGTCACTGCACATCGCGGCGCACTGAAAGGTAATCGGCACAAGTATCGCTCTGACTTCCGTGGCCGAGTCTATGAGGCCTCAGTCGAGCCGTTGCTTGGAGCGAACGGCAAGATCGTCGGTGTGGTCGGCGCTGCAATGGACGTAACCGAACGTCACGCGGCTGAGATTAGAGCTGACAAACATCAGAGGATGTTTGAGGCGATTGCGGCTAAGGGATGGGAAGGCCTCGCGCTCAATAACAGATCTGGAGTGGTTCTCTATTGCAACTTGTCGGCAGCCCGCATTCTGGGAAGACAAATCAGGCACGTGCTTGGAAAGACTGCGGACGATCTCATCGTTCGAGAAGACCTCGATCGAGCTTATAGATTCATGAAGGAACTGCGAGGTCGTCCTGGTCGGACACTCACTATCGAAGTTCGTGCTCGACGTCCGGACGGTTCAATTCGCTGGATTGAGTACACAGCGACAAATTTTCTCGACGATCCGGATATCGGCGCCGTAGTGGCAAAGTTTCGCGACATCACCGAACAAAAGCAATCGCAACGGATGATCGAGTCGCTTTCAGAACGCGTCTTACGTTTGCAGCAAGAAGAAGAACGGAGAATTGCGCGGGAGTTGCACGATTCAACTTCGCAGTGCCTCACTGCTCTGATGCTGAATCTTGGCGCCGTAAAGGCTCGCGACGAAGTCCCCCCAGAAGTACGAGCGCAGATATCGGAGTCGCTCGAACTTGCGCGGCAAACTGCAAACGAGATCCGTACGGCTTCGTACCTCCTGCATCCGCCGACTCTTGCCGACTTCGGTCTTGTTCCCGCGTTGCGAGAATACGCGCGAGGCTTTGCCCGCCGCAGCGGAATTCCAGTTCGCTTTCAGGGCCCACCGGCAGGTGTTGAGCGGCTCAAGCCTTATGCGGAAATGGCGATCTTCCGCATCGTACAAGAGGCGCTAACAAATGTGCACCGCCACTCAGCGAGCAAGAGAGCGGAGATCCTCGTTCGCAAGGTCGCCGATCGGCTGACCGTTGAGATCAATGATTCCGGAAAAGGAATGCCGAAGAATGTCATCGCGTCACTCCGAAAGGGTAATGCTTCGAGCAGCGGTGTGGGCGTGAGGGGCATTCGGGAACGCGCCTTACAGCTCAAGGGAACTCTGAACATCGTCGATCGACGTCCCGGCACCGCTTTAAGAATTGAGATTCCGTTGAAGCCGAACGCTTACGAATCGAAGGCCGTGCAGAATAAAGCGCGCGCGGCACGGCACGGGACGTAATGTTCATCTCTACAGTTCAGGGAATGCGCCAGCAGTTACAATCCAGAACGAAACCTACCTCAATCGTCAGGTGAGCATTGGATCCAAAGTTTATGCGCAGGGCGATCGCCCTCTCTCTTGAAAACGTGCGCTCGAACAATGGCGGCCCATTCGGGGCTGTGATTGTGAAAGACGACAAAATTATTGGTGAAGGCGCCAATCAGGTGCTGGCCACGAATGATCCCAGTGCTCACGCGGAAGTGGTTGCGATTCGCGAAGCTTGCCGCTGCCTCAACACCTTCCAGCTCACCGGATGCGAAATCTACACAAGCTGCGAGCCATGTCCGATGTGCATGGGACTGATTTACTGGTCGCGTCCCGAACGCGTGTACTACGCCAACACTGCCGCCGACGCCGCGAATATCGGATTCGACGATGACTTCATCTATCACGAACTAGCCCGCGACCCGCACAATCGTTCTCTCAAAATGGTACAGATGATGCGTGACGAAGCGTTGATTGCATTCCATAAATGGGACGAAAAACCGGATAAGATCCGCTATTAACAGAACCGGCGGCGCTAGCCGGTGGGCTGGAGATGCTCCAAGCCCATCCAGAACCGACCAGAAGGCCAACAAGTCAGACTAGCTCCGAAACGGTACGGAGCCGCATACGGGGCCGTCCGTCACCGCGGCTGTTCGTCCACCTGAATCAGCTCTGGCACGGTTACTCCGGTACTCTCGGGCGCACCAGCATCCTGTATTCAACCGATCAGTTCTGGTAAGCCAGGTACCTGGCGTTTGCCAACCCAGAGCCCGCGTGAGGGCGGCGCGTCGGTCCTTCTCTTCCTCTTATCGCACCGATCCCAACTTCGACAGCACTCCGTACGGCGACTTCTCCGGCGTGACCATTACCTGGCGCGAGATGATCAGCGTTTGCTCGAGCGCGAACTGTCCTGACAGAACGGCGTGGCTGACCATGTCGGTATAGACCATCCAGCTCGAGCCCGGCGGGAATTCCCAGTGCTGCTTCGGACAATTCTGCTGAAACGACGAATTCTCTTTGAGGTAGTTGTGGAAGCGCATCATGAATTCGTCGTAGGGCGAGCGCTTTAGCGACGGGGCGAGTGCGCCGAAGCCGATCCCTGCCAGCGCGCGTTTCGCTCCCGACATCTGCATCGAGGAGGGCAGCGGCACTGAACTGCCTCCATTTAGCTTGCCTGCGCGCATCTTTTCAACCAGCACGTCGAACGTATCGGTAGTAATCCAATTGCGGGTGCGCTGCGGATTGATGTTATTGAAGAAGCGCAGAATGCGATCGCCGTGCGTCGGACGGGTCGGGAAAGCATCGGTGTGCAGCAAATCATTGCGCTTGCGCAGCGAAAGGTCGCGTCCCTCTTCCTCCTCCGGACGATAGCTGGCGTAATCGACGCGCCACCGCGCCTGGTACGGTGCTAGAAAACTGCGCAGGAACTCGATTACATCATCCGAGTAGCGGCGCATGATGCCGCGCAGGCGATCAGCGATTTTGGCATCCTGCGCGTCGAAGCCGGTGATGCGGTCCTCCAGCGGACGGTACGCGATGTTCTTGTGGTACGCCCCGCCGACCTGCTGATGCCCAATGAGGAACTCCAGATCGCTGCTCGGAATTGCAATGGGACTCTCAGGGAAAAAAATGATGTCGCCTGCCTCAAGCTTCGCGCAGTACTCGCGCAACCGAGCTGGCTGTTTCAGCGAATCAGTGAGTTCAGTTCGCGAAATGGTGACGAGCTGCATGCGCTATCTGCTTCTTTCCCGAAAGAAGAACGTCATCGAGCCGACGAGAGCCAACACAAATATCCCAAGCGCCACGGGAGCAGCAAAATCGCGGTAAGCCACGGCGAAGTCGATGCGCTGCGTGCGAATCGCATTGATGATCGCAATCGCCGCAATCGCGCAGGCATTCAAAACAAAGAAGGAAATCACTGATACGAGCAAGGCTGTGCCAGTCGCCTTCGCGAACGTGTAAATAACCGAGGGCCTGCTCTCCCGCATGAGTCTCGAAGGAATGCGAATCTCCTTCATTTCGCTCGACAACATAGCGATATTTTACTCAGCGAAGAAAAGATTGAACACGGAGGACACGGTGGGCACAAAGGTTGTGGAGAGTGTCGTGCGATTCGACTCTATCCCCAATCAGCTACTGCTTTGAGACTTCTCCGTCATGTCTCACACATGCGTGGTCGGAGGGCCGCTTCGCCACAATCTTTTACACGCTGCGGGATCTGCCTTCGATTGCGGCAAACCACCTCACCTCTGTGCCCTCTGCGTCTCCGTCTTCAACTCAGCCATTTGGCTGCGCTTCATGCGAAGGTAAGTCGCTGCGTTTGCGGCGAGTGAGCACGAACGGTTTACGCCGGAGCCGGCTGGCGGAAACTTCGCGATCGATCTTCGACCAGAACGCTACGAAGTAATCCACTGCGGAGACAATCGATACGGCGACCATGAACCAGATGGCCATGCGTGCAATGAGATCGACGGGGAAAACGAAGGATGGGCCGATGTACCACGCCAGCCATTTGTGATCGAGAATGGCCGCGACGACACTCACGATCTGCGCAAACATTTTGAGTTTGCCGAGATTGCTCGCCTGAATGGTGAACCCTTCCGAAGCAGCAATGCTGCGCAAGCCGCTCACCAGAAACTCGCGTCCGATGATGAGGACGGCGATCCACGCAGGGACGATTCTGGGGTTGAACTGAACAAGGGAGATAAAGGCGGCGGCAATGAGGAGCTTGTCAGCCAGCGGATCGAGGAGCATACCCATCGTGGTCACCTGACCACGCTTCCGCGCAAGATATCCGTCCAGACCGTCCGTGATCGATGCCAGGATGAATAGCGCTGAGGCGGCGAGTTCCTTCTCCCCGTGCGGACCCGAGAGAACGCTGCTCGTCAGCAGCCACAGCAGGATGGGCACGCTGAAAATGCGGCTGATCGTGATGTAGTTGGGCAGATTCACTGGAGCCCCGACGCCTCGATTATCTGCTTCGGTACTGCCCAAAGCAACGAGGGGATTTCACCATGGAGCCACCGAGAACCAGGAAAGCGGAATAGAGGCTTGGTGTTGAATGGACCTCGGCAACGCCAGCCCTCCGGAATCGAGTGCATGAAAAAGCGAGTGCATGAAAAAAGTTAATCGAGAAAAAAATAGCCAGGCGAAAGCTTCAAAAGCGAACTCGCAACGTCGCTTGTGTTCTTTGCTCCGTGTTCTCCGTGTCTTTGTGGTGAAATGAAGTTGGACGTAAGAATGAACAGCTCGCCTCTACAACAGCATCTGTTGAACCTGCTCAGCTTCAAAGGCGCACACCTTGACTTCGATGAAGCGATTCGTGGACTCACGCCTGAGCTGCGCGGCAAGAAGATCAAAGGCGCGCCGCACACGATTTGGCAGCTTCTGGAGCACATGCGCATCGCGCAATGGGACATCCTCGAATTCAGCCGCGATGAAAAGCACGTCTCGCCGGAGTTTCCCCAAGGCTACTGGCCGGATTCTGCGGCACCTGCGAGCGATGCAGCATGGAAGAAGAGCGTGGCTGCGTTTCGTCGCGATCTAGAAGCCATGAAGCAGCTTGTGGCCGAAGCTGATGAGCGGCAGCTCTACGCCCGCATTGCACACGGCAACGGCCAGACGCTGCTGCGAGAGGCACTGCTAGTTGCCGATCACAACGCCTATCACTTGGGCCAGCTTGTATTCCTTCGGAAGATGTTGGAGGGAAGGCAATAGGGACGGGAATTGGCGCCGATTGCCGCGCACATGGTTCGAAACGAAGAGAATCAGCGGCGTCGCAAGTCCGACAAAGACCGCAACGCCGCCTGATCTTGTTTAGCACCAGATTCGCCTCGGACAAAGCTGCTCAGCAGTATGCTGTTCGAGCTAGGAGAGACTAGCGACCGCGCTCAGCTTTCTTTTCCTGTCCTGGAGGCAGGGAGCCGCCTTTCCAGCCGCGCTTTTGTCCTTTTTCCCAACCGCGGCGGTCGTGGTCGCGATCATGATCGCGGAAGTCGTGGCGGGCTTCGTGGCGCTCACGACGCATGTGTTCATCACGCTCACGCCGCAAGCGCGCTTCGCGCTCCAGGCGCTCGTGCCGCTCGCGCTCTTCGCGTAGATGCCGCTCATGTTCGCTCTCGCGAACGCGGCGGATATGCTGTGCGCTGTTGTGCTCGCCCGGATGGTCGTAAGCCGACGCCGAGATCGGCGCCAACGTGAGGCTCGCCAGTAAAGATCCTGTGACTAAAAGGTGTGATTTCAAAGTGGTGTCTCCAAAGGAGCAGTCGAGCATCTGACATGCCGCAAATCGGCTACTCAGAATGAGGAACTTACGTTGACTGCTGCTCGCGTGGAGGAAATTTTTACATCAGCAGAACACGAATTTCTGCGGTACCAAAGGACAGGTACTAGCGGCGCGCCCTCGGCAAATGCGCGATACTATTGCGATGAGTTTCGCATCGATCGGGTCTGACTTGCTGCAAACCGTGCGCATGGCTGAGCCCATGCTGCACGAGGTAGGCAATGCCGACGCAACTTTTCGCCAAACAAGTGGAGCAAAAAGGAAATCCTCGCGCACCTGATCGACTCTGCTTCGAACAATCATCAGCGATTTGTGCGCGCTGCCACACAGGGGAATCTTGAATTTCCCGGGTACGACCAGGAAAAGCTTGTCGCCTTACAGAATCCAAACGGCGCGAGTTGGGAGCTGGTGATTGAGCTCTGGTCAGCCTACAACCGATATCTCGCGCATGTGCTGCAGCAGTTTTCCGAATCATCGGCGCAGATTCAATGCAGCATCGGCGGTCGTCCACCTGTGACACTTCTCTGGCTCGCGGGAGATTATGTCGAGCACCTCAAGCATCATCTGAACCAGATTCTCGGAAACAAGTTCCAGACGGGCTGGACTCTGGCTGCCAGCATGTAGCACCACCGCAGCTTCGCGCCTGCGTGGCTTCGCACCTCCTTTGCGTTATCCTGAATATTTGCAGCCCAACTGCCATGTCTGATGTTGCTCAAGCCACTCAAACGATGAAGATCACTCTGCCTGACGGGTCGGCTCGTGAGGTTCCGCGAGGAACCACCGCATACGAGATTGCCAAATCCATTTCTCCGCGCCTCGCTGACGCCGCGTTAGTCGCCAAAGTAAATGGGAAGCTTGTCGATCTGAATCGACCCATCGAAGAAGATGCTGAAGTTCGCATTCTTACGGAGAAAGATCCCGAGGCGCTGGAGGTTTTCCGCCACTCTTCCGCTCATTTGCTGGCCACTGCGGTAACGGAGCTGTTTCCGGAAACCAAATTGGGACACGGCCCGCCGACCGAGTCGGGCTTCTTCTACGACTTTTATCGGCCGACGCCGTTCTCGGCAGACGATCTGCAGCGCATCGAGCAACGCATGGAAGAGGTCGTGAAGCGCGACGAGAAGTTCGTGCGCGAATACGTGCCTCGCGATGAGGCGATCAAGCACTACGAAGCTGAAAACGACTGGATGAAAGTGCACTTCATCCAAAAGCACACCGAAGGCGAGAACCAGGTTTCGTTTTATCGGAACGGCAAGTTCGTCGATTTCTGCCGCGGTCCGCATATTCCCAGCACGGGAAGAATTAAGGCTTTCAAGCTCACGACTCTGGCCGGTGCTTACTGGCTGAACGATGAGAAGAATCCTCAGCTTCAGCGCATTTACGGAACTTCTTTTTACTCGAAGAAAGATCTCGACCAGTATCTGACCGCCATCGAAGAGGCGAAGAAGCGCGATCATCGCGTCATCGGTCAGCAGCTCGACCTGTTCTCGATTCAGGAACTCGCCGGGCCTGGTCTGATCTTCTGGCATCCCAAAGGCGGAATCATCCGAAAAGAGATGGAAGACTGGATGCGCGCCGAGTATCTGAAGCGCGGATACTCGCTCGTCTTCACGCCTCACGTGATGCGGGTCGATCTCTGGAAGACGAGCGGGCACGCCGGCTATTACGCGCAAAACATGTTTACGCCCATGGAGTTGGATGATGCCGAGTACCAGTTGAAGCCGATGAACTGTCCCGGCCACATCCTGATTTATCAGAACACACTCCGTTCCTATCGCGATCTGCCTGTGCGCCTCGGCGAGCTCGGGACTGTGTACCGCTACGAGCGTTCAGGTGTGATGCATGGTCTGCTCCGCGTTCGCGGCTTTACCCAGGACGATGCGCACATCTTCTGCACGCCCGAGCAGATTGAAGACGAGATCGTGGGCTGCATCGACTTCGCTCTCGCCGTCCTCAACGCATACGGCTTCGACAAGTACGAAGTCGAGCTTTCCATCTGGGATCCAAACGACACCGGCAAGTACATCGGTACGAAGGAAAATTGGGAACGCGCCATCGCGTCGCTGGAGAAAGCCATGCAGCGTCGTGGAATCCAGTACAAAACCATTCCCGGCGAAGCAGCGTTCTATGGCCCAAAGATTGACGTCAAGCTCGTCGATGCCATCGGACGCCTCTGGCAGCTCTCAACCGTGCAGTTCGATTTCACGTTGCCGGAGCGTTTCAAACTCGAATACGTCGCCGAGGACGGCTCGCGCAAGCAGCCGCTCATGGTCCATCGCGCGCTCTATGGATCCATCGAACGCTTCTTCGGCGTGCTCATCGAACACTATGCCGGCAACTTCCCAGTGTGGCTCTCGCCGGTGCAGGTGGTAATGATTCCCATTTCCGAACGTCATGCTGCGTATGCCGAGCAGGTGGCGGAGCGGCTGAAAGCGGCCGGCGTGCGCGTCCACGTGGATGCGCGCAACGAAAAGATGAACGCGAAAATCCGCGAGCATACGATTCAGAAAGTCCCGTTCCTTCTTGTTGTCGGCGACAAGGAGGCGGAAGCCGGCGAGGTAAGCGTTCGCGTTCGCGGCAAAGGCGACGAGGGCAGAGCCATTGTGGATGCATTCATCTCGCGTATTCGTCGATTGATCGAGACGCGAGCACCAGCTTTGGATTGATGCTCAACAGCGACGGGTGAGACGGCCGTGTTTTCGCGCAAAATCGCAGTTGCCTACGAAAATAATGGTGAGCGTCAGCCTTGCGCTTTGAGGTGGCTCGACAGCTTCTCCATGCGTAATTTCACCAACGACGCCGTCTTCGACGATACGCTTCCGCTTAGCGATGGCCTAATGGAAATTGGCACCCGCGTCCCGCTCGAAGCGCTGCAAACGGCGATGCAGGACTGGTTTCAGCGGAAGGGATACTTGCCTAAAGGCTCGCAACTGCTACTGAAAGAGCTTGCTTGAGGAATTTTTGGGCTCCGGAATTGGGCGAGTCTGCGGGCGAGTATATCCAACCTTCTCCATGCCTCCGTGGTGAAGTGGGTTCGGAGCGATTCAGAATCGGGAGAGACTCCTCCGGGCATCTAATACTTAGATCCGGTGTTTACTTTCGTATGGTACGCATGAGGCCGAGAGGCACGGGTGTGAGCAGATTCCAGAGAAGCTCCCGGCGTGTGCATTCGCGCGTCTGCTGGATCGCAATCGCGCTGATCGGACTGCTCACCTCCGCCTTCTGCCAGACACAAGACGCCGGAGATGGTCCGCTCGACCCTTCGCTGCCCGAGGGAGTCACAGTTCATGACATCATCAACCGCTTTGCCGCTCAAGAACAGATTTTCAAACAAGCCCGCGAGCACTACACCTATCGCCAGATCGTCAGGATGCAGACCATCAGCGACACCGGCTTCCCGGACGGTGAGTACGACACAACCTTTGATGTAACTTTCAACGATCAAGGCGAGCGCGTCGTCAAACAGGTTTCCCAGCCGCGAGATACGCTCAAGCGGATCAGCGTTACGCCGGAAGACATCGATGACATGCGCAACCGCATGCCGTTTGTGCTTACAACGGACGAGATTTCCGATTACAACATTAAGTATCGCGGCCAGCAGGACACCAGCGGAACGCACACCTACGTCTTCGATATTTCGCCCAAAGCTATGGAGGATGGCCGCCGCTATTTTGAAGGCCGCATCTGGGTCGATGCCAACCAGTATCAGATCGTCAAGAGTTCAGGCAAGGCTGTGCCGGACATCTACAACAAGAATGGAGAGAACCTGTTTCCTAGCTTTGTGACCTATCGCGAGCTGGTGGACGGGAAGTACTGGTTCCCGTCATACACAAAATCGGATGATTATCTCCACTTCAGTACCGAATCGGTACATGTGATCGAGACGGTCGATTACGTAAATTACCACCGCTTCGGCTCCGAGTCGCGGATCATATTCAATGGCCAGGAAGTGCCTGGGGCACAAGATCAGCAATCAGCCCCGCAGTCCGCCACTCAGCCGCAAGCACGAAACCAAAGGTCGTATCCATCTTCGGCGGGCGCACCATCGGCCCCGGCAGGAAACCCCGCGTCGCAGGCTCAGAACGCGCCATATCCAAACCAGCAGCGATCGGCGCCTGCATCTCCCAGTCAAAATCCGCCTTCACAGCCGGTTCAATATGTGCAGCAGACGCTCATTACGCTCGAGGGGGAATTCTCTGATGCGATGAATCGCCGAGACGTGGCGATCTTGCAGAGAATTCTCACCGACGACTACAAACTTATCAGCGCGAACGGCGATTCCGAGGATAAGTTCGCGTTGCTCGACGATGTTCATCAAAACCGCGCCGGAACGTTTGGCCAGCCCGAGAATCTGCAGGTACAGGTGAACGGAGACCGGGCAATCGTGACCGGGGAACGCGTCGAGTCGATTCCCACAGCAGGAAAGCGCATGCAGAGTGCCAGAGTGCGCTTCACCGATATGTTCGTCCGAAGGGCAGGCGAATGGGTTCTCACTCAAACCAAAGAGTCGGCGGCACGATAACACTCAGAGGTGCATCTAAGCCGAGTTATGGAACAGTGGGAGCAATATGAAATATGGACTCCAGCATCGGATCAGTCGCGCTGGCAGTTCGTTGCCGCTTTCCACGATTTTGACGTTGCTTCTGCAGTCGCCAGGGCACGCGGAAGCCACGTGCGTCTGATTCACGCCAAGTATGTGGACGGGAAACTTGCGGAACAGCAGGTGATCCTGGATGTGGGCAAAACCCGGCAAACCGCCTGACTCTATTAAAACTGCATTGAATCCGGCTCGGCAGATTGCTAAGGCGCAGTGGGGTGAGATGGTGAGCGCGGCAGGATTCGAACCTGCGACCCACGCCTTAAAAGGGCGTTGCTCTACCAACTGAGCTACGCGCCCACATGTTCCAATTTAACATGCGATGCGGGACGAAGTTCTGTGCGGGCCTGAGAGATGGGTATGCCAAACGAACGATCCACCGAGATGAGCGCGGTCGTCATTGACGGAGCGGGTGGCAGCGAAGTTCTCCGGCTCGCCGACTTAGCTCGCCCGAATGTAGGAGCTTCAGAAGTGCTTGTGCGGGTTCGAGCATCTGCACTGAATCGTGCTGACATTCTCCAACGAAAGGGTAAGTATCCCGCGCCCCCTGGGTCACCAGCTAACATTCCCGGTCTGGAGTTCGCAGGGGAGGTCGAATCGGTTGGGCCTGACGTTCAGCTATGGAAATCCGGTGATCGCGTGACGGGGCTTGTCGGAGGCGGTGCGCACGCGGAATACATTGCTGTTCACGAACGGACCTTAGCGAGAATCCCTGAGGAACTCTCGTTTGAAGAGGCTGCAGCGATTCCCGAAGCCTTCATTACCGCCCATGATGCTCTGTGGATACAGGCTGCCCTTCGACCGAGCGAGCGCGTGCTTGTTCATGCGGCAGGCAGCGGGGTCGGCCTTGCCGCAATTCAGCTCACGCGCGCTCTGAATGCAATTCCTTTTGGAACCACCCGCACCACCGAGAAACTGCGGCGCGCGCGGGAATACGGGCTTGAAGATGGCTTCATCGTTTCCAACTCACCGAGCGCCAAAGACGGCAAGCAGTGGGGAAGCAGCGGAGCATTCGATGTCGTGATCGACCTTGTGGGCGGACCATATACAAATGCAAGCCTGCATGCCCTGGCGCAGCAAGGACGAGTGCTGTTAATCGGCACCATGGGAGGACCGAAAGCAGAACTCGATTTGCCTGTCATGCTCGCCAAGCGGGCCCGGCTTATCGGGACCGTACTTCGAGCTAGACCCCTGGAAGAGAAGATCGCCGTAACCCGACGCTTCGCCAGCGAGGTACTGCCTTTGTTCTCCGCGGGCATTCTGCGTCCGGTGATCGATAGCCGATTCGATCTGCGCGACATCCGTGCGGCTCACGAACGGATGGAGTCGAACCAGAGCTTCGGCAAGATAGTTCTTTGCATTGGCAACTAACGGGCAAGCGGAAGATGCTTGCGGTGCAAGCGCTCCGGTGACACACTTCTGCCCGCACGGGAGAGTTCCTGGTTATGTTCAGCCGGGAGTTCCCTCGCGAGGAGGTTGTCGTGCTCTCTCCACATCACGTCGATCAACTTCAAGACCAACTCGACAAGTACATAGCCGTACTTATCGCCGGGAGTCTCATTTTCATCGTCGGGATCCACGATGGGCGTCTTTGCCAGCCAGGATTTGCTCTACGGAACCAAGTTCATGATGCGACTCGCTGGTGCTGAGCAAGGGCTCGGAGTCCTGCTGATTGCGGTGGGCTGGATCAAGACGCAAAGCTTGCGTAAGAAGCTAAATGAGCCGGCGGCTTTCCACACTAGTTCGCGTGCTACCGCGGCCGGCACTGGCCACTGATAGCGAAGCTCGCTTTTTGATTGCGCATCAGTCGAGAATTCTGGCAGCACTCCTCGCTATGATTGAAGTGTGCCCCCGGAATCGAAGCTCACATCCAAGCTAAGCATTGCACTCACTTCTGTGGAGCAGTGGCAAGATGGCACGCTTGCCCGGGCCCAGGACTACCTGGCTGTCGAAGAGCCGCTCGAAATCCGAATTGGGAATAATCCTGTCAGCGTGACCATGCGCACTCCAGGTCACGATATGGAACTCGCCGCAGGGTTCCTTTTCACGGAAGGAATCATTTCGAGCCGCCCGGAGTTGCGTGCTCTGGAGCAAACCGGCGCAAACGCAATCTCCGCATCGACCGCCGATGGGGTTTGGGCCATCGAAGCGCAGCGCAACTTTTTTGCAGCATCGAGCTGTGGGATTTGCGGAAAGGCAACCATCGAGTCTGTCCGTGTGCGCGGGATTAAGCCGGTAAAATCCGATTTCCGGATTGATCCGGATGTCCTGTGTTCGCTGCCAGAACGGCTTCGCGAATCGCAGGCTGCCTTCGGACGCACTGGCGGATTGCATGCTGCAGCGGCCTTTAGCGCCGCTGGCGATATGCTCGTGTTGCGCGAAGACATTGGCCGCCATAATGCCGTGGACAAAGTCGTTGGATGGGCGCTGCTGAACGATCAGATTCCACTCAGCAGTTTCGTACTAATGGTCAGCGGTCGCGGTGGATTTGAAATCGCGCAGAAGGCTTTGGTAGCCGGGTTTCCCGTATTGGCCTCGGTATCGGCTCCCTCAAGCCTTGCCGTGCAGATCGCGCGTGAATTTGGAATGACGATGGTCGGCTTCTTGCGAGGACGACGGTTCGTTCTGTATTCCGGGCCATCAAGAATTACCGGAAAAGGCGAAGACGAAGTTCAGGGAATATAGCCAAGAATCACGAACCGGTGACCGCGGAGCTTTATCGTGGTCCAGTCAGTTGGGCCAGCGATACAGGCTGGTCGAGACGAATCTTCAGTTCGGTGTTTTCCGGAAGCTCAACGTCTTTTCCTTTGGTCGCGAGTATGTACCCTCCGCCGGCGATCGCTCCTATAGCCAACCCCTTAAATGGGCCACCGAAGATCAACCCGGCGATGGTGCCAATTCCCGCTCCTACAGCGGCGCCTTTGGCTGCGGTCGAGGCATTCGTATTCGATTGCACTTCGCCTTCAGAGTTGACGGAACCATTTCCTCCGCTTTGATTCACCGATAGCAGCGTTGCCGAAATGGGAATCGTGCTTCCATTTGGAAGCGAGACGCTGTTAAATCGCAAATTGAGCTTGCCGCGTCCGCGGACGGAGGGAAGATTCTTGCCTTCTTCTGATTCGGTCACCTGACCCTTAATCCGAGCGCCCACTGGTATGACGATCTGGTCGTTGAAATCGCGCACGGGCTGGGTGACCGTCGCGGTAAATTGCTGGCCGGGAGTGGACGTCTTTGTGGAAAGCGCTGTCTGCAGACTGGCGCTTATTTCGGTTCCCTCAGGAAGTTCATTTTGGCCGGCGTGCTCGCGCCGCGACAGTTGCGGTCCGGAACTTTGCGTCGTTGCCGATGAGATCGTCTCAGGCTGCTGATCGTAGAGAGGCTGCGCGCCGGCAACGACCGTCGTGAAGCTTGCAATGGGTTGCGATGACGGCTCATCCAACTGGAAGTAGTAGCGAGTCCGCGGCTTCAAATTTGAAAGATGTATCCGGTGCTCAGTCGAGTCTTTGAAATCGCCGCCGGTGTAAAGAAGGTTGTCGCGATCGGTGCCGTAGTAAAGCGTGTTGCTCGCCGGGACATTGGTCGTCCAGGAGATGACTGCCGTCGTATCGTCGAGGTACTGAATCGACGGCCCGCGCGTCACAATGATGTTCCCGAAGTTTGCAGCCTGCGCCGTTTGCCCAGTCGCGGGATTTGGTTTCGGCTGTAGCGAGCCTTTGAATGGTGGCTGGTTGCGAATTGGGTTTGCACCGAGCGCGGTGGTTTGGAAACCATCCACACCATCGGAGGAATTCACGGCTGCCGTGCCCTGTCCGGTGTCGATTCGGAAATAATAGGTCGTGCTCGGCTGCAGATTCCGTAAATTGATCTGATGCCGCAGGCTCAGTGATTTTGTATCTTCAGAAACCTGATTCAGATTGCTCGGATCTTTGCCATAAAACACGCGGCTTGCAAACGGCTGATCGGTCGTCCATGTAATCACGGCGAACTGGTCGTCCGCATACTGAATGGTGGGACCCTGCGTGATACTTACTCTCGCAGGAGCTTGCGCGACATCGCTATCGTTTGAATTCTGATTTGTCTGTGCGACAGCCGTGCTGCCGATGATGAGGAATAGCGAAAAGAACAGACTCAAGCACTTGGAAATCGAAAACCTGATGAACAACTCTCTCCTCCTGGACTGAAACCAGAGTTCAAGGTTTCTCTTTGTTGGACGCGGCGCTCACCTCATCGTAATCCAGAGCACCACTTGATTGCGATGATTTCCAACCGTGGAATTCTTGTAAGCAATCCCGCTGCAACGATCCGCTGCCCTGCCGGAAGCCCAAGGCATACAGGACAGCCGGCATCTTGCGTCCAGGTATAACCAAAGTTATACTCGCAACCGTGAAGACAGCCGTATCGATTCCGGATCAGATTTTCGAAGCTGCGGAGCGCGTTTCGAAGCGTATGGGAGTTTCGCGCAGCCGCTTGTACACGCTTGCCATCGAGCAGCTCATCGAGCGTCAGCAGGGGCGAGGCATTCAGGAACTTCTCGATGAGATCTACGCGACCGAGGACTCGCACTTGGACGAGACCCTTGCGGACATGCAAACAGCAAGCATTAAAGGAAATCGGAAGAGTTGGTGATTCAGCGTGGCGAGATCTGGTGGGCGTCCTTGGGAGAGCCTGCAGGTTCAGCCCCCGGATTTCGACGTCCGGTTTTGGTGGTGCAGTCTGACAGCTTCAACGCGAGTCGAATTCAAACCGTTGTTGCGGTCGCCATTACCTCAAACCTGAGGCTCGCAGCCGCTCCTGGAAATGTCCTCTGCTCGCCCAAAGATACCGGCCTTCCCAAGAAATCGACCATCAACGTCTCGCAGGTCGTCACCATAGATAAACGCTTCCTGCGTGCTCGGATCGGAGTTCTCCCCCCGGCGCTTTTCAAGCGAATCGAAGACGGGCTGCGCCTGGTACTGGCGCTGTGAATGGCGAATTGCCTGAACAGGGATTTGGTGTTCGCGGGGAACTGGCGAGCTTACTGCGCGATCAGTGCTTCCACAGCTTGCGAAATTCCGCAGCGGTGGACCGTCCGAGCACGACCACCAGAGCGAGGCCGAGGGCAACGTCGATGGTCTGCAAAATGGCGAGCATAGATACGCTGTAACTTAGCCCGAAAGCTCGTTGGACGCAGCATTACTTTCGTGTACGTTCCCAGATGCACAACCGCAACTAAAGAATCTGGCGTGCAGGACGAGCCTGCTGAGCAGCCTATTTTCCGAACCAAGGCTCCGGTGTAATCTGTCCCGTCTTCATTTTGCTGCGCTCTATCTGCAGCGAATGGATTTGGAGCAATTCAATGTCTGATGCTGTCTCCCGTAGGCAGTTTCTCGCGTCCACCATCTCGGTCGCGGCCGCTTCTTCTCTGTCAGGCACGAGTGCATTTCCGCTAAATACTGCCGATTTCCAGCAGTCTGGAACCGAAGCGCCATTACAGTCTTCTGACTGGAAAAACCAGGGGATCGAGAACCTCGCCAGGTCTCCCCATGCGAAATTGAGGCAAGTTCCAATTCGGGCCGTGACCATCAACGATGGCTTCTGGGGAAAGCGTCGCGAGGTGAACGTCACGAAGAGTATTCCCTCGATGCATGACTTGCTCGAAGCCAACGGACGCATGAATAACTTTCGCCGACTTGAGGGCAAGAGCTCCGCTCCGCAAACTGGACCTGTGTACTCCGACTCCGACGTGTACAAGTGGACCGAAGCCGTTGGCTTTGCTCTGCAATCGGACGATCTGCCACAGCTTCGGAAGATCACAGAGGAAGTTATCGATCTCATAGTAGGAGCGCAGGAACCGAGCGGATATCTCAATACCTACTACGTCCAGGACCGCGCGGCATTGCGAATGACTCCGCAGACGCAGTCCACGGGTCACGAACTGTACTGCATCGGACACTTGCTGCAAGGCGCGATCGCGTACTATCGCGCGACCGGCGAGCGCAAGCTGCTCGATGTCGGCATCAGGTTCGTTAACGATTTCCTGATTCCGAACTACGGTCCTGCGCCAAAGAAGCCGATCGTCTCCGGTCATCCCGAGATCGAGATGTCGTTGATCGAGCTTTATCGAATTACCGGCGATAAGCGCCAACTCGATCTCGCGGGCTACATTCTGCAGGGTGATTCACGGGCGGAGTTCCCAGAGCGCCGCACGATCTACATGTTCAGCGGCACTCCATTCACCGCCCGCACCAAGCTCGAAGGCCACGCGGTGCGAGCTATGTATGCCTGCTGCGGCGCCACCGATTACTACCTCGAGACCGGTGACGATTCCTACTGGCGCACCCTGAACACGCTATGGAACGACCTGGTCTCGACCAAGATGTACGTCAGCGGCGGCGTGGGCTCGCGCGCAGAAGGGGAAGCGTTTGGCGATGCTTATGAGCTACCCAACTTCCGAGCTTACGGAGAAAGCTGTGCCGCCATCGGCAACATGATGTGGAACTGGCGCATGCTGTCGGCAACAGGTGATGCAAAGTTCGCAGATGTCATCGAGCGCGCGCTGTACAACGGTATCAATTCGGGAATGTCGTTGAACGGAACTCTGTACTGCTATCGCAATCCACTAGCCTTTGATCCTTCGACGGGCGACAAGATTCGCAATCCCTGGTACGACACTACCTGTTGTCCGCCGAATCTGGAGCGCATTCTTGCCTCCCTCCCCGGGTACTTCTACAGCACCAGCAGCGACGGGCTATACGTCCACCTTTATGACAACTCCGAACTCAAATGGCAACTCGAAGATGGAACCGGCATTCAGCTTACCCAGGAAACTGATTATCCCTGGCAGGGCGTTGTCGATTTGTCGCTAACTCCGGCAGAACCTGCGCAATTCACGTTGTATCTCCGCATTCCCGGATGGGCAGAGAGTGCCGACGTGAGCGTGAACGGAAAGAAAATCAACGGAGCAACGCCCGGACAGTATCTCCCGATTCGCCGCCGGTGGTCGCAAGGCGATGCGGTTCGCCTGCGGTTGGACATGCGGCCGCAAATGCTTCAGGCCAACTCGCGAATCGTCGAAGATAACGGGCGGGTCGCGGTGCAACGCGGCCCTCTCATCTATTGCATGGAAGCGATCGATCAGCCCGCTGGGACAACGTTGCCGGATGTGGCGCTCGAAGCAGGCAAACCGGCCGATTCCGGATTCACTAGCGAGTACAAGGCGGATCTGTTGGATGGAGTGGTTGTGCTGCATCACCCTGGCATCGTTGAGCAAAGTTCCGTCGATCAGCCTCTCTATTCCCGATATGAACCTCGCACGCAGAAGACGCGACCGATTTCGCTGACTCTGATTCCGTACTATGCCTGGGCAAATCGCCAACCATCGGCGATGCAGGTGTGGACGCCGGTTATGAGGAGCTGATCCCGCAGAGATTGCGGACCTCACTCGCAGCGTTCCCCATATGCTCGCAACCTCGCTGCGCCTGTTGAGCAGGACGTTCAAAGTGACTGTCGGTCGAAGCTAATAGAATGTCTAAATCATCCATGTCGCAATCGCTCTTCCAGAAGCTCACGCACAAGCACCAGAGCCTTCGCAACTTTCGTTATTACGACATCCTGGTACACATCTTCGTCGTCGTGCTTCTGATCTCGAATCTCGTCGGGTCCAAGATCTGTGCGATCGGTCCATTTCGCATTTCCGGAGCTCAGCTTCTGTTCCCGATCACATACATCTTCGGCGACGTCTTCACCGAGGTTTATGGGTACTCCGGTTCGCGGCGCGCGATCTGGATCGGCTTCTTTGCTTCGGGACTCATGGCGCTCATGGGGCTTATCACAGTGCATATTCCGCCGGCTCCTGACTGGCCAAATCAGCATGCGTTTGAAGTTGTCTTCAATTTCGTGCCGCGCATGGTTGCTGCAAGCCTGGTGGCTTTCTGGTGCGGCGAGTTCGCGAACTCGTACACGCTTGCCAAAATGAAACTGCTCACCGACGGACGCTGGCTCTGGACGCGCACCGTCGGATCGACTGTGGTCGGTCAGGCCGTGGATTCGACAATTGTCATGTTTCTTGCCTTCGGTGGTACGCAAAGCGTGAAGACCATTTTGATACTCATTGGTTCAGGCTATCTGGGCAAAGTCCTGTATGAAGTGCTCGCTACGCCGCTCACCTATGCAGTCGTGAACTTCCTCAAGCGTTCGGAAGGGGTAGATGTGTACGACACGCATACCGATTTCAATCCGTTCGCGAAGCAGAAAGTCGGGGAGACTGACGCCGCGCTGGTCTCGGAAGCGAGCGCAGCGAGCGTTGGACCCAGCTAACCGATTCATCAACGTTCATGAATGGAACATTCTCTAGTCCTGTCATCCTGAGGCCCTCTTTTGGCCGAAGGATCTCCCGGAATGTATCGAACTGAAATGTGCTCATTGGGCTCTTCGGCGATGAAGCAGAACTTGTGCAAGAGCCAGCACGGAGCAATTAAGACTGAAGCATCGCGGGAGGTCCTTCGGCCAAAAGAGGGCCTCAGGATGACAGGCTTAAAATAAGATCATTAGACGACGTGAACATCGCAAGAAAATAGAGACCAGAACGTCGTCTAGCAAATGCGTGTTCCTGACATTTGTCCGATCTTAATTGCGATGCTCCTGTCCACCCTCACTCCTCATCAGCCCGCAGCTTCGCAATGACCGAGAAGTCTTCTAGCGTGGTCACATCTCCTTTCACGTCGCCGGTGCTGGCAAGCTCGCGCAGCAGGCGGCGCATGATTTTCCCACTTCGGGTCTTCGGGAGCGCGTCGGTGAAGCGCAGATCATCAGGACGCGCCAGCGCTCCGATCTCTTTGGCTACCCACTGGCGCAGCTCGTCTTTCAACTGCGGCGATGGCTTGTTTCCGGATTCCAATGTCACGAAGGCCGCGATCGCCTGGCCTTTCAGATCATCCGGACGCCCGACCACTGCAGCTTCGGCGACCTTGGGATGCGCCACCAGCGCCGACTCGACTTCCATCGTGCCAAGGCGATGCCCGGCGACGTTGATCACGTCATCGACACGGCCCATCATCCAGAAGTAGCCGTCTTCGTCCTTGCGCGCGCCGTCGCCGGTGAAGTACATGCCGGGAATGTCGGACCAGTATTGCTTCTTGAAGCGATCCGGATCGTTGAAGATCGTCCTCGCCATCGCCGGCCATGGCTTGCGCAGTACGAGTAGTCCGCCGGAGCCTTTGGGCACCGACTTGCCGTCGCGAGTTACCACATCGGGAAAGACTCCCGGCAGCGGCAGCGTCGCCGAGCCCGGCTTCGTCGGCACTGCGCCGGGCAGAGGCGAGATCATGATCATTCCCGTTTCGGTCTGCCACCAGGTATCGACAATCGGACAGCGATTTTTTCCGATCACTTCGCGATACCACATCCACGCCTCAGGATTGATCGGCTCGCCGACCGTGCCGAGCAGACGCAGACTGTCGAGCCGATGCCGCTTGGGATATTCGCTCCCCCATTTGATAAACGCGCGAATCGCCGTCGGCGCCGTATAGAAAATGTTGACCTTGTGTCGGTCGATCATCTGCCAGAATCGATCGAAATCGGGAAAGTTTGGCGCGCCTTCATACATCAGCGCGGTCGCGCCGTTCTGCAGCGGACCATAGACGATGTATGAGTGCCCCGTAACCCACCCAATATCGGCAGTACACCAGTAGGTGTCTTCTTCGCGTAGATCGAAGACCATTTTGGTGGTGTAGTACACGCCGACGGAATAGCCGCCAATAGTGTGTACGATTCCTTTCGGTTTCCCCGTTGTGCCCGAAGTGTAAAGAATGAAGAGCGGATCTTCCGAATCGAGTTTCTCCGGAGGACAGGAGTCCGAAGCTTTATCGACAAGCTCGTGCCACCAGTGATCGCGTCCGGCTTTCATGTCGATCTGCGATCCGGTTCGCCGATACACGAGTACGTTCTTCACCGAAGGACACGACGCGAGCGCCTCATCGACTGTGGCTTTCAGCTTGATCTCATTCCCGCGACGCCAGCCTGTGTCCTGCGTAATGACCGCGACGCACTGCGCGTCGTTGACGCGATCGACGATCGCGTGCGCTGAGAATCCACCGAAGATCACCGAGTGCACGGCTCCGATCCGAGCGCAGGCCAGCAGCGCAATCGCAAGCTCCGGCGTCATGCCCATGTAGATAGCAACGCGATCGCCTGCCTTGATGCCCAGCTGCTTCAGCGCATTCGCGCACTTCGATACCTCGCCAAGAAGCTGTTGATAGGTGAGCGTGCGTACGTCGCCCGGCTCGCCTTCCCAAACGATCGCGGCTTTGTTCTTGCGCGGGCCGCTCACGTGGCGATCGAGGCAGTTGTGGGACAGGTTGATCTTGCCGCCGACAAACCACTTCGCCCAGGGCAGGTTCCACTCGAGGACTTTGTTCCATTTTTGGAACCAGTGCAGCTCGCCTGCCACTCCCGCCCAAAACGTCTCCGGATCGGCCGCAGCCGCGTCGTACATCTTCTGGTACTCGGCCATGCTCTTGACGCGCGCGTGCTGCGCAAATTCCGCAGGCGGATCGAATTTGCGTCCTTCGCGCAGGATCGACTGAATGTCGTGTTGTTGCGTGGCTACCTGGCTCTCCGGCATGAATCACCTGATGGAAAGTGGAGTTTCGAGCGCAACGATTTTATAGGTTGCAAGGCCATCACTTCCAATCGCGCCACGAGCAACAGAACCGGCGCCGGTAGGCGGCCATCGGAGATGGCCGAATGGCCAGCTCCGAGTCCAGCTATGCTGGATGGCGCGATAGCACTGCATGCGTTCTCGACAAGCGCACCCGCAAAACACGCGGCTGCCCCACCGACTATCACCCCATCAGACGCAAAGTCGGCGTCTGCTGGGACCCCGATCTACCGCCGCCGGTTCCGTCAGGTCTTCGCTGCCCTCGTCTCATGCAGTTCCTCCAGTGCCGATATGGGAGGAGGCGCTGTGGACTCGCGGACGATCAGCTCCGGTTCTACAGCGACAATCTTCGGAAACTCCGCGCCACGGATTCGTTTCAGCAGCGTCTCTGCAGCGAGTTCGCCCATGCGTCGCAGCGGCTGGCGAATCGTGGTGAGGCGCGGGTTTTGGAATGCGGCGCTCTGGATGTCGTCGAAGCCGATCACCGAAACCTCGCCAGGTACTTTGACTCCGGAATCAAGCAAAGCGCGAATCGCGCCGATTGCCGAGATGTCGTTGAAGGCGAACAGCGCGGTGAAGTGACGATGCTTCGCCAGCAGCGACTTAGTGACGTCGTAGCCGGGCTCCGGAGTTGGCGTGTCGGCCTGGAGCTGTGTGACCAAATCGGGATCGATCGTCAGCCCCAGCTTGCGCGCCGCGTCGCGAATCGATGCCCAACGCGTTTCCGTGTCAGAACTGAAAGGCTGTCCCTTGATGAACGAGATGTGGCGATGCCCAAGCTGGAGCAGATGTTCGAGCGCAAGAATCGCCGCCTGGCGATGATCGAGCACAACGTTCGTAATCCCGGGTAAACGCCGATGTCCGGAGACAACCGTCATCGGAACGTTAGGCACAAACGGAAGCTCTGCCGTATCGAGCGCGATGATACCCTCCACGAGCCTCTCCATGAAGAGCCGCGGATACTGCTCGAGCAGATGCGTCTTATGCCGATGGCTGACAACGAAGTAGAAGTACCCAGCCTGCAGGAGATAATCTTCGATGCCCGCCAGCACCAGCGCCGCGTAGCCTTCGCTAACTTCGGGAACAAGCACCCCGATCGTGAACGTCTGCTGCTTGCGCAGCGAGCGCGCGACAAAATTCGGCCGGTAATTGAACTTGGCCGCCGCAGCAAGAATGCGTTTCTTGGTTGCTTCGGGAAAGCGCGTCGCCTTCGGCGTTGAGTTCAGCACCATCGAGACGGCCGCCGGCGAAAGCTTCAAATACTTCGCCAAACTGCGAATCGTGACCGGCTGATTCGATCCGTCCGAATTCCGCTTCCGCGAATGCTTTTCCTGAGTCATGGAATCACCCATTATCTTCCTGTCGAATATACCGGCCCGTTCGGATCGTGCTGTGACCATTTAAATCTGCCCCTTCCCCCGGCAGAGCGTTTTCGAACGGCGCAAAGGGGATCATTCTGGGACGGAGGGCCTACGACGGCGTTTGCAGCGGCTCGTGGAAGAAGATGCCGAAGGCAGACAACCGCCTCATCGGGGCTATTTTCGGCTGCTTTCGGAGGCGTCGTCCCAATTCCCTCCAAATCTCATCGAATCTCATCCGATCTCATCGAATCTCATCAGATATCTCGACCGCCAGGATGAGATATCTCGTTGCTCGATCTTGCTCGATCTTGCCCGATCTCGTCTGATCTCACCTGATCTCACCAGCCTCATAAAATCCAGCCCAAACCGTCACCGCGCCCATCAGGAGCCTCAGAGCCGCCCTCCGGGAGCCGAGCATAAACATCGCACCGCGACTCCTTCGCAAGCCCTACTCTGTGCTATGACGAAGACAGGCGAAAGTCAAGCGAAATATTGAGTTCGCTGAGTTCCAAAATAGGAATGCGATCCGATACGCGGGCGCGGCCCTTTCCTGCTAACCCGGCTGTACCTCAGCTCAACCCCATGCCAACAATCGCCCCGGCGGGAATCCCATCTCCATTCGTCCCGCCCTGTCTTGACTTCGTTTGTAGCTCGGTGCTACCAATTACAGGTTTGCTGGTTAATCGTTTCACCAACACTGCTTACGCAGTTCGTCCATTCAGGATTGGCACTCGCGTGGGAACTTGAAACACGCGCTTTTGGGAGGTAGAAATGTTTCGTTTGCGTGCACTGTCTCTCTCGGTGGTCTTTGTTTTCGTTTGCGGGCTGGGTTTTCTTACTCCTCTCGCGCATGGACAATATCGCGCGTCGCTGCATGGAACTGTGACTGATCCTTCCGGCGCGGTGGTCAGCGGGGCGACCGCCACTCTGCTGAATCCGGCGACGAATCAGAAGATGGTGGAGACTACCGATCCCGCGGGAATCTATCACTTCAACGCGCTGCCTCCGGGCAGCTACCAGCTCACCATCAATGCTTCTGGTTTCAAGAAGAAGGTTCTGGACAACATCCGCATCATTCCCGAGCAGGCAAACGCCCTTGACGTGCCGCTCGAAGTTGGCAAGGTAGAGGAAACCGTAACTGTCACCGACGCCACGCCGCCCATTGACACAGCTACCGGCAACATCAGCGGCACGATCAGCACGAATCAAGTGCAAAACATGCCATCGTTCGGACGCGACGTCTTCAAGCTGCTTCAGTTGACGCCGGGAATGTTCGGCGACAACTCGCAAGCAGGTGGTGGAGGTGCCTTTAATCTTCCCGGTACACAGGGTCCGGGGGGCACGGGCGGAAGCACGGGAATTTTCGCGACTGAAAACGGTCCGCAGGCATTGGCAGCCGGACAGCAATATGAGAACAATAGTTACTCGATCGACGGAGTTGATACCACCAGCGCAGTATGGGGCGGCACGACCGTCATCACTCCCAGCGAGGAGTCGGTTCAGGACGTCAAAGTTCTCTCAAACGCCTACGATGCCGAATACGGGCGATACAGTGGCGCCCAAGTGCAGGTCACTTCAAAGAGCGGTACCGACCAATATCACGGCACTCTGTTTGTTACTGCGCATCGTCCCGGTCTGAACGCCTATCAACGCTTCAACGGCCAAGGTAACAAAGTTCTCCGCGACAACAATTTCTATACACAGCTCGGGGGCAGCGTCGGCGGTCCGATTTGGAAGAACAAGATCTTCGCATTCTTCGCTTACGAGACGACGCGCAGTCCCAAGGCTCAGACCAACACCAGCAACGGGTGGTATGAGACTCCCGCTTTCGACAAGCTTGCGCGCAACGGAAGCATCGCTTCGACGTATCTCGGTTTTCCGGGAGCCTCGGTGCAGAGCATCGGGATCAACAATTCGACGTGCGCGAATGCCGGTTTGACTGAAGGAGTGAATTGCAGAACCATTCCCGGCCAGGGATTGGACATTGGTTCACCTTTAACCTCTGCTTTGGGAACGCAGGATCCGAACTGGCAGAGCGCGTCGAACCCGGGTATAGGAAACGGTTTGGACGGGGTTGCCGATATCGCCAACTACGTCACACAGAGCACTTCCCATTTTGGGGCTGCGCAGTATAGCGGACGCGTCGATGCCAATCTGACCAGCAAAGACCGCCTCGCCTTCAGCATGTACTGGGTGCCGCAATCGAACACATTTCTCAATGGCCCGGCTCGCGCATATGACCTGTTTAATCATTCGCAAATAAACAATGCGTTTGCCGGAATTTGGGACCGCACATTCTCTCCGACGCTGGTGAATGAATTCCGTGTGAATGCGTCGGGATGGCGCTGGAACGAGGTAGCCTCAAACCCACAGTCGCCAGTTGGTTTACCGACCGACAAGATCGACCAGATCGGGAGCATTACGCTTCAGCAGTTCGGTCCGAACGTCGGCAGCATCTTCGATCAGTGGACCTATGCGATCAAAGATGTGGCGACTAAGTCCGCGGGCCGGCACACGCTGAAGTTTGGTGGAGAGGTAACCCGACTCTACTACCTGAATGAAGCACCCTATGCCACCGCGCCGAGTTACAACTTCTTTAACCTGTGGGATTTTCTGAACGACGCGCCACACAGCGAAAGCGGCAGATTCGATCCTCGCACCGGTGTGCCGACGCTCGCGCGTCAAGACGACCGCGAAAACCTGATCGGTGTCTTCGGACAGGATGACTTCAAGGTCACCCGGAATCTCACACTCAATCTGGGGCTCCGCTGGAACTATTTCGGGCCGCTGACTTCAAAACAGGGCAACATGTTCGTTGCCATTCCCGGAAGCGGATCGAATTTTCTGACCGGCCTCACCGTTCGGCGCGCAGACTCGTGGAACGCGCAGAAAAACAACTTTGGCCCGGAGATAGGCTTCGCGTGGAGTCCGGGAAGGTCGGAAGGCAAACTCGCAATCCGCGGCGGCTACGGGCTAAATTACAACCAGATGGAGCTGGCTCTGTCCGCAAATATCGCGAACAATCCGGGGCTTGTCGTGAGCCCCTCGTTCACCATGGCGACGCCGAGCTCTCCGAATCCCGGCATCGTTTACGGAGTCTCATCAAATCTGCGTTCGCTGAACAACTTCCCGGCAAACCCGAACGCAATCTCGTCGTTTGCTTCGAATGGATTGCCTGCGAGCGGCGCTCCAGTAAACGTGGTCATCTTTCCGCAGGACTTCCCAACTCTGCGCGTGCATCACTACTCGCTGCAGACCGAATACAACTTTGGCGACAACTACGTGATGTCGCTGGGTTATCAGGGCAGCTTGTCGCGCCATCTCGTCTTCCATGAAAACCCGAATGCGGCTCCGGCGGCGAACGGCTGGCCGCTGAACCCGCAGATTGGCGGCGGTGACTTCTGGGATATGAATGGCTACGGCAATTACAACGCGATGATTGCTGAACTGCGCCACCAGTTCTCGCGGCAGTTCATGGCGGATTTTCAATTCACCTGGTCGCGCAGCATGGACACTGCCTCGGGACCGTACTATGAAAACCCGTACCCGTATAACCCGGCGCTCGATTACGGACCGTCTGACTACAACGTTGCCCGCGCTTACAAAATCTATGCGATGTGGCAGCCCAGAATTTTCCACGGCAACGGTGCTTTAGAAAAGATCGCAGGAGGTTGGTCGATCAGCGGCATCTTTAACTATCACACGGGATTTCCATGGTCGCCAACAGTTAGCGTGGTCGGTGGGAGCTTGTACTGCGGAACTTGCGGCTACAGTGTTCTTTATCCCGCCGCATACCTGGGCGGAGCTGGAACCAGCACCAGCAACGATCAGTTCAAGACCGGCTCCAATTATCCTGGCGGCGGAAGTAGGTTCTTCTCGACCCCGACTTACACGGCCTTTACTGGCAACAATTTTGGACCAGCACTGCCGCAAATCGGTCTCCATCGGAATTTCCTTACCGGCCCAAACTACAGGGACTTGGACATGACTTTAACCAAAGCGTTCGGCTTACCCAAGATGCCGGTGCTTGGAGAAAACGCGAAGCTCGAATTCCGAGTGGACGCTTACAACCTTTTCAATAACTTGAACTTCAACCCTTTGAACATCTCGAACAACGTTGCGAATTCAAACTTCGGGCAAGATACCGGCGCACTTGCTGGACGCGTGGTCACGCTCGGAGCGAGATTCAATTTCTAATCGCTTGGCCTGAGGCGCCCAACATTGCCTCAGGCCAATCGCATTCTCTTGGGCTTGTTGTTCAAGCGGTCGCGAGTGCCGCGTCGTTTGCGGCACGCATGGGAATAGCCCGGCATGAATGCCGGGTCATTGCGATTCCCTGTCTTGTGAGGGACGACGACTGTTCTGCCTCGATGCGAAAGCCAGTCGTCCCGCAAAAGACGCGGGACTCGGATTGGGCGAACCACCTAGGCCGGAGTTGCACTCCGGGCTAGTTCCACTCGTGCCGCACACAACCCGGCACTCTCGCGAATGATAAGCAGTGTGCCAGAGCTCAGGCGACCTGCTTAATTCAGCTCCTAGTCAGGCTTGAATCCAACCTTCTTCATCGCGGATTGTGCCTCGGGATTCTTCATGAATGTCTGCCAAACGAAATCGGTGCGATGATTCTCCGCCATGAGCATCGTGATTCCCAAATCGATACCCAGCACGTCTCTGTCGTACCAGCCATCCAGCGGATTGAAAGCGTCCACGAAACTGTAGGGAGTCCAGGCTTTTTCCCGATATGGTCCTCGGATGGTCCTCAGCACCTTGATGCAGTCATCAAATAGAAACGGTAATGATCCTCCCGTCGCGCATGGGACGATGCTGCCGTCGATGGGGCCGATGCGCGGTGGGCCTCCCCAGGCCGTGTAGCCCTTTTCGTAGTCGGAGGCGCTTATGCCCCAGAGATTTTCGGAGTAGTCGGGAAATTCGTCTTGCAGTGAGAGGCAGAACAGCTTGTGTGCCTTAGTTGCTTTCACTGAGTTTTCGAAGTAGTTGGCGTATTTGTCCCGCTTGTGGCGAAAGTCGAACCACGCTTGCGAATACTGGTGGGTGAACAGAGGATCGTTGCCGGAGATGTACTCGATGCCTTTGTAGGAGATCGTCGGACGCGTCCAGGCATTCCATGTTGCCGGCGCAACCGGATGGCTCGGCGAGCCAATAGCGAGCAGGTAGATCATCATCAGCTCGCAATAGTGCTCCCAGCGTCCTTTCAGAAAACCCGTTTCCGGCTTCCATCCCATCGAAAAGGTTTGGCCGCCGTTGAGCATCCACGGCCAATCCACACGCTCGTAGATTTTTGTTGCGAGATCTTTGATCTGCTGATCGGCAAAATGTTGGCGCGCTGTAAGCACTCCGCAGAGCAGGAGAGACGAGTCGATGGACGAGAGTTCGCAGTTCCATGCTCGCTGCCCGGTTTCCATGTCGATGAAGTGATAGAAAAATCCGTGCTCGTGCGGCATGCCGGCGATGAACTGCAAGGTTTTGCGAACACGCTCGGCAATTTCGGAAGACTTTCTGTAGCCACGGCGATCGGCGATGCACAACGCAGTCAACCCAAATCCTGTTGCGGCGATGCTGGAGATGCGTCGCTGATCGCCGCCGCGAGCGAGGGCGCGATCTTTTACCTGGCCGGTTTTCGCACTTGCTTCGTTCCAAAAGAACTCGAAACTTGCTCGCTGGATTTCGTCGAGCAATTGCTCGTCGGTGCCTTCATAGGGAGGGGCGGACGGCGGATGGAATGTCTTCTGAGCAAAACTGCCCGACGGTAACGCCAGTCCAACGGCGGCTCCGCCAGCGAGGCGTATGAGTTCTCGACGCGTCAGCAAATACTCCTCTGTTCCATCCTGCATTTTCAATCTAATCCAAGTCTGCAGTAATCATTTCTTCAAGTTCTCTGCCAATGTATCTAACGCCTGTCATCCTGAGCGCTTCTTTGCGCGAAGGATCTCCCGCAATGTTTCAAACTGAAATGTCTTTGCCGGGCTCTTTGGCCATGAACGCGAGGTTTTCTGCTAAGAGCCACGCGATAGCATTTAAGTCGGATACATCACCGGAGATCCCTCGGCCAAAAGAGGGCCTCAGGATGACAGCCATGGAAGGCATGAATCTTCTCATCATTTGGATTCCTTCCCGATTCACGTAGATGTAGGCTTCGAATCATTCGGCGCAGTCTTGACAGTTATCCAAGCCGAATGATACAGATTCTCCACTGGTAAAACGTTTTACCACAGGCTTGCGTTTTTACCCGTTGCACAGTACCGAGACCGAAAAACATGATCAAGAGTTCTTCCGTGCTGCGCCTTCTTCTGCTTCTGCTTATAACGTTGCCGGCGATTTCGCAGCAACGGTCCAGTGGCGGCGCGAATGAAGTCGTTCGCGTGGATTTGTCTGCGCCTTCCACTCCATTCCCTCATTTTTGGGAGGAGATGTTTGGTTCCGGTCGCGCGAACCTCACCTTGCGCGATGATTATCGACGCGATCTTGACTGGGTGCGCGGGATTACCGGATTCAAGTATGTCCGCTTCCATGCCATCTTCCAGGATGAGAACGGAGTTTACGATGAGGACGCGCAGGGCAATCCGATCTACAACTTCTCTTATGTCGATCAGATCTATGACGGCCTGCTGGCGCATGGAATAAAACCATTCGTCGAGATCAGCTTCATGCCGAAAGAGCTGGCGGCGAGCCCGGTGCTGCATGCGTTCTGGTATAAGCCTTCACCGTCGCCTCCGAAGGACTACACGAAGTGGGATGGGCTCATCACGGCTTTTGCCCAGCATCTGCTTTCCCGTTATGGGATCGACGAACTGAGCCAATGGTACTTCGAAGTGTGGAACGAGCCCAACATCGACTTCTGGGCGGGCGAGCCGAAGCAAGCGACTTATTTCGAGCTTTACGATCACACCGCGCGCGCGCTGAAGGCGGTGAGTCCGCGCCTGCGCGTTGGCGGGCCGGCGACGGCGCAGGCGGCGTGGGCAGACGCTTTCATTCAGCATGTGGTCAGCGCAAATGTTCCCGCGGATTTCGTTTCCACTCACGTGTACGGCAATGATCGCGCGCAGGACGTCTTCGGCACGAACGAGTTCATTCCGCGCGACAAGATGGTCTGCCGCGCGGTGAAGAAAGTCCACGATCAAATCAAGGCTTCGGCGCGGCCGAACCTGCCGCTGATCTGGAGCGAGTTCAACGCCAGCTACGCAAATGAGCCCGATATCACCGACGCCGTCTTCATGGCGCCATGGCTCGCCGACACCATTCGGCAGTGCGATGGGCTCGCGGACATCATGTCGTATTGGACGTTCTCTGATGTATTTGAAGAGCAGGGCGTGGTGAAGCAGCCGTTCTATGGGGGGTTCGGCCTGGTTGCTAACGGCGGATTGCCTAAGCCTTCATATAACGCGTTCAAGGTGCTGCATCTGCTCGGAGATCGGCGCTTGACGACCAGTTCCGATTCGGCACTTGCGACCACGAAAAGCGGCTTGCCGGTGCTCGCGGCTTGGAACCTGGTGCTGCCCGGCGCTCAAGGTTCGCCCAAAACGGTAACATTCCAGTTTGTGGCGTTGCGTGGGAATCACAATGCATTGATTTACCGCGTCGATGCGACGCACGGCTCGCTGCTGAATGTTTATCAGCAGATGGGCAGCCCGCAGTATCCGACTCAGTCCCAAATCGAGACTTTACGCAAAGCGGCTGAGCTGCCTCCGCCAGAGCAGCGCGCGATCACTGGGAATCAGTTAAGCGTGGATTTGCCGGCGCAGAGTTTGGCGATTATCGAAGTGAAATAGACCGTTTCGCGTGTGCGCCAGCGCTAAAACCTGGCTCTTGCACGTTCATCGGACGCACGGGCTGCGCCCTGCGCCCCCGACGAAGTCGGGGGCTTCCATCCGCGTAGCCGACTACCGTCAGCATCTTGTCTGTGGATCAGGCGCTTGGCTGCGAAGGCCGTTCTATGTTGTAGGTTGTGTGCTGATCACGCCGGGCTGCGGAGCGTTTTTGGGCGTGCTCAAGTATCCGCTCACTGACTTCCTATCGGCGGTGAAGACCACAACTTCGTACAGCATGCGGTCGCGACCGGTATAGAACTGCAGCGGCTCGGCTACGTTGCGGTCTTTCTTCTCGATGGTGTGATCGTCGGCGATCACGTTCATCGTGAACTTGCCTTTTTTCGCATCGACCTTCTTGAGTTGCAGGCTCACGGTTCCCACTGGCGTCGGATGCTTGCTCTTGGTGAGGGTGAACTCGTAGTAGTTGCGGTCGCCCTTGTGTTTCAGGATTTCCAGATCGTCGCGCGTGCGCGCGATTAGGCCGCTCTGCTGGCCGAGATCCCCGATCGTGCTCTCAAGTCTCTTCTTCGTGGCTTCCAGATCGGTGCGCGTCGCGCTGATGTCGCCTTTCGCTCCAGTGAGATCAGTCTTCACGCCGCCAAGATCATTCGAGACCGCGGCTAGCTGCTTCTGGCTCTCCTGCAGTTCCTTTTCGGTCTCAGCGAGCTGCTTGCGCAGGGCTGCGGCGCGCGCGGCAAGTTCGCGCTGGGTTTTCCCCAATCGGACCTGAAGGTCCTGGGTGGACTGCTTCAGTCCAGCTTCGGTCATGCCGAGCTGGTCCATCATTGCTTTGTTCCGCAGTTCGGCGCTTTGGACCACAGCCTGCTGCGCCGTCTCGACTTTGCCGAGACGCGAGCCGAGGTTGTACATGAAATAGCCGGAGCCGAGGACGTACACCGCCGCCAACACCATTGCAATCAGCGGAGTATTTACGCCGCGAGCTTGAACCGGCTCAGCTTCGTATTGATGACTCGATTCCACTGCGCCTTGTTCGTAGTTCATAGTTCTCCTTGGCCGTAGTTGTCCCCGGCCCGAATACGCATCTTGTTCAGAGAAGCGGCTGCCTCATCTTACGGCAACAAACCCCAAAAAGAACGCTACTCTTCGGTGACTTTGGGACAAAGCACCCTTGGAACCGCTTCAAACACGCAAGTCCTAAGCAGCGTTCGCCGGAGTATTGACGAGAAGTATGCATTTCCGAGCCGTTTCGTTCCTTTCACAACTCCCGACTTACAATGCGGAAGCGAAGTCCAATCCGTTTTGCGGAGCAGTGCCTGGCAATGCCGATCAAGCAAGTGAATCCGAAGGGCTGGGCCGATCCCAGCGGCTATTCCAATGTGATCGTCGGTGAAGGAAGGCTGGTAGCGATTGCAGGTCAGATCGGATGCGATCCGATCACGGAAGAACTCGTCTCCGACGACTTTGCGCAGCAGAGCCGCCAGGCGCTCGCGAATGTGCTCACCGCGCTCGAAGCTGCGGGAGGGACAGCCGCAGACCTGGTTCGCCTGACGTGGTATATCACCGATCGAGAAGCCTTCCTCCGCCACAGCGCCATCATCGAAGACGCTCATCGCGAGGAGCTGGACGGGCATGCGCCTGCGATGTCTGTGGTGGTAGTGTCGGGATTGTTGGAACCTCGCGCGAAAGTGCAGATTGAAGCTACTGCGCTTGTAAAACCGAGTGCGAACACGAAGGTCACGAAGTCGAAAAACAAGGTCACGAAAAAGAAATGACTCCGTGACCCTGAAGGTGCCTTCGCGCCCTTTGTGTTCGCTCTTGGTTTTTCGCCGATTAGCTCATCTACGCAGCTAAGGTTTACCATGAAAAGTTTTCGTTCGATCAGGAGAGACATCCGTGAGACGAGAGCTTTTCGCAGTACTCATCATTTCTTCTCTTTTCAGCAGCACAGCGTTCCCGCAGGCAAAAGCCCACAAGAAGGCCGTATCTAAGGCGCAGTCCGCGCTCGTCGATCGTGTAGGCGATACCGGCTTTGTTCAAGTGAAAGCCGAAAGTTTTCGTACGCTGAATGCGAAACAGCAGGAGCTCGCGTATTGGCTGTACGAAGCGGCGGTCGCGATCGATCCCATTATCTACGACCAGCTCTCCGCTTACGCTCTGCGCGAAAAGCGCCTGCTGGAAGAGATCGTCGCGCACAAGCAGGGCATCGATCCGCAGGTGATGAAGAAGATCACCGACTACGCCAAGCTCTTCTGGGCGAATCGCGGCAATCACAACGACCTCACCGCGCAAAAGTTTGTTCCTGATTTCAGTTTTGACGATCTGAAGAACGCGGCTGAGACCGCGCAGAAGAATGGCGCGTTTAAAACGGACTACGCCGATCTTCCGGCTCTCTCCAACGCCGATGCGCTGAACAAGGAACTCGACGAGCTAAAAGCTTCCATCTTCGATCCCAATTTTGAAACGATGGATACGGCCAAGAGTCCATCGGGCGGCAAGGACATTATTCAGGCGAGTTCGAACACGTTTTATCCCGGCCTGTCGCTGAATGATTTGAAAGATTTTAAAGAAGAGCATCCGTTGAACTCGCGCGTGGTGCGCGGGAGTGATGGCAAGCTGGAAGAGCAGGTCTATCGCGCAGGCACTCCGGATGGCAGTGTTCCCCCTGGCCTATACGCGACATTCCTGAAACGGGCCAATGAGTATCTCGCAAAGGCGCAGGCTGTGGCTGATCCGGAGCAGGCGCAGGTCATCGCTGATCTCATCCGCTACTACCAGACCGGCGATTTCAACGACTGGCTCCAGTTCGACGCCGATTGGGTTCAGAACAACGCAACCGTCGATTTCGCGAATGGCTTCATCGAGGTATATCGCGACGCGCGCGGGGCAAAAGGCAGTTCGCAGGCATTTGTGAGTGTTACCGACAAGAAAGTCACGGATGCCATGGTGAAACTGGCCCAGAACGCCGAGTACTTCGAGCAAAAGGCCCCATGGGATGCCAAGTACAAGAAGACCGCTTTCACTCCACCGGTCGTCAAAGCTGTGGAAACCGTGATTGAGACCGGCGACTTCCACGTAACCACCGTCGGCGACAATCTGCCCAACGAAAATCAGATTCACGAAAAATACGGAACCAAGAATTTCCTCTTCACCGGAAGCAGCCGCGCGCTTTCTGACGCCTCCGGCACGGCAGCAGCGAAGGAGTTCGATCCCGATCCGCAAACGCTAGCGCGCGACATCAAGTATGGCAACGAAGCTCGCGATCTCTTCACGGCAATGCACGAGGTCATCGGACACGGCTCAGGCAAGCTGAGCGATCGTCTGAAGAGCGGCGCAGAGCCGTATCTGAAAGAGTATTTCTCGACTCTCGAAGAAGGACGCGCCGACTTGATGGCGCTGTGGAACGCCTTCGATCCCAAACTCAAACAGCTAGGGCTAGTCACGAATCAGGATGAAGTTGCGAAAGCCATGTACGATTCGGCGGCAATCGTTGCCCTCACGCAGCTTCGACGAATTCCGAAAGGGGATACTATCGAAGAGGACCACGAACGCGATCGCGCACTGATCGAGGGCTACATCAAAGACAAAGTGCCGGGTTCGATCGAGCAGTTTGACCGAAATGGGAAGACGTACATTCGTGTGAAGGACTATCAGCTCATGCGCAAGGGAGTCGGCATGCTGCTCGCCGAGCTGATGCGCATCAAGGCGGAAGGCGATTATGACGCGATCAAAGCCTTGGTCGATAAATATGGAGTCCACTTCGATCCGGCGCTGCGCGACCAAGTGGTGGCGCGGTACAAGAAGCTGAATCTGCCGACCTACTACGCAGGGATATATCCGATGCTGACGCCGAGCGGGAGTGAGCGAATTCAGATGACCTATCCCCGCGATGCGGTAAAGCAGTACCTCTCGTATGGATCGATGTACGACGAGGGTTTGAAGAAGTGACGGAAACCAGGAGTTAACACGAAGGCCACGGAGGTTTGACACAAGGTCACGAAGACTTCGGGGGTTCTCCGTGACTTCCGTTAACGTTCGTGCCCTCCGCGTTACCCCCCGCGAGCCCAATAACCCTCTGATTTCTAAGGGGTTTGCCCAACGTCGTACGACTGCTGTTACCTAGTCCAGAGACTCTGGATTGATTTCCTCCGGTAATGGCGGGATACTCTTGCCATGCATTCGCGGCAGGTGATTGAAGCCCTTTTGTTGACGGCAGGGATCGCTGTTGTCGCTTTGCTGATTTTGCCGGCCGTTCATGTTCCGTTCATCGTCGTACACGGGCCTGTGAGCGCGCTTCGCGCTCAACGGGCTGCATTGTTGTTCCAGATCCTGATCCAGACGTCGGCGCTTACGTTCGCCGGCTTCTGCATGCGCCCGCAGAATCGCAGCCGGGATTCCCAAAACGAACCTCACGCAACCCTTATCGATGTTTTTCCGGATTTGGTTCACGTGCTGCGCTGTTAAGGCAGCGCATTATCTCTCAGGATTTGCAAGTTTATCCATCTTAAATCTTTAACCAATGCGGGTTCGGCATGACCCGACAAGGAGAATTATGAAGTCGCGCGTATCTTTACTCACATTCATCTCAACGCTGGCATTGGCGCTGCTGCTGGTCACGGGCTGCGCGAAGAAGCCGGTTGCAGCCAAGGTGCAGGCTCCGCCTCCACCACAGCCGCAGCCGACCGTCACTTTGAACGTCTATCCTGCCGACATCCAACAGGGACAATCGGCGAAGCTGACCTGGGAAGCGCAGAATGCAACCGACGTTACCATTGAGTCGATTGGAAGCGTTTCTGCGAATGGTTCCAAAACGGTAAGCCCGAGCGAATCGACCACCTATCGCATCGTTGCCAAAGGTCCCGGCGGCACTTCGGACGCAACTGCCCGCCTGACCGTCAACCAGCCGACTGCGGCGAGCGTCGAGTCCGGTCCTAGCCTTCAGGAGCTCTTCCAGCGCAACGTGAAAGATGCGTTCTTCGCCTATGACTCCTACAAGCTGGACGACGAAACCTCGCAATTACTCTCCTCCGACGCGAAGTTCCTGCAGCAGCATCCTGAGCTGAAGTTCACGGTTGAAGGACACTGCGACGAGCGCGGATCGGAAGAGTACAACCTCGCTCTCGGCGCCAGCCGCGCCGAAGCCGTGAAGCAGGCGCTGGTTGCGCAGGGTATCGATGCCCAGCGCATTGCCACCAACAGCGTGGGCAAAGAGAAGCCGTTCTGCACCGAGTCGAACGAGGAGTGCTGGCACCAGAACCGTCGCGGACACTTCATCGCGGCGGAGTAAATTTCCCGAATTGAAAAAGGCGTCCGCCTCGGCGGACGCCTTTATTTTTTCAGCCAATGGTGTTGTTCGATTTACGAGGCTGCAGCCATCTTCCCGCTACTGGCGGGAGCGCGGTGCGCCGCCTGCTTTGGGACGAGAACTCCCAGGAGCTTCGTTCCATCGGGCGATCCCAATCCGGTACAGGCATCCCAGCCGGCTGCTGCCGAATACGATCCGTTGTTGCCCTGAGTTACGTCATGAAATACGCCGGCAATCTCGGCCTGCTGGTAGAGCACCGGATTCAAAAATCCGACCGCCTTTCCCGCCTGCTGATTCAACCGCGCGGTGAGCCCCGCCATCAGCGGAGCGACAGCGCTGGTGCCGCCGAAGACCGCCGACTGGCCATCGACAAAGATCTCATATCCCGTCTGCGGATCGGCATCGCCGGAAACATCGGGTACACCGCGCCGCACTTTGTGATCGTTTGCCGAAGGCGGAATCTCCGCTTTCTTCTGGTAGTCGGGAAGCGCGAAGACATCGCTGATGCCTCCGCCGGTTGCGCCTCCTTGCGGCTGCTCGTTCCACACGCTCTCAACCGCGGTCTTGCCCGTGATGCGCAGGCTGGTGCCGCCGCACGCCAGAACAAACGGGTCCGAAGCGGGAAAGTCCACGTGCTGCTTGCCATCGGTTACGCCGTCGGTCGAGCCGTTGTCACCGGCTGCCGCACAGACCGTGACTCCCAGCGCGGCAGCGGCTTGGAAGGCTTCGTCGTAGGCCGTGAGTGATTGCTGCGTGAAGCTCTCCTCCGGTCCTCCCCAACTGATCGAGACGACGGAGGGTTTATTTGTTGTGTCATGAACTGCTTTGGTGATGGCATCGAGAAAGCCGGCATCGGTGTTCGGCGCGAAATAGACGACGATCTTCGCTGCTGGAGCGACTGCGCCGGCTACTTCGATGTCGAGTACGACTTCGCCATCCGCTCCGTTCGGATCGCCTGTTGCCTTATTGTGGCCGCCATCAACTGACACGGCAGTGATCTTCGGCTGCTTGACGCCGAGCTTCTTGAAGTAGCTCGACAGGTCACGCGAACGATAGCCTCCACCGAGTTCGATCAGTGCGATCGTTTGTCCGGAGCCATCGAGTGCCGACGGAAAGTTGTACGCCTGCGCGACTTGAATCGGCGTGTAAGAAACGCTGTTCGCGTGCGCGGCTAGTCCTGATTGCGTGGTGCGGCGGCGAAAGTGCGGCTTCGCCTGCGGACGATTGTCGAGTCCGAAGACGCCTGTCACAATTCCGCTCAACTCGCTCGGGATGTGCACTGCGCCAATGCGTCCGCGATAGCGCACTCCCTCGTGCTCGCATTCTTTCAATTCCACATCGAAGGCTTTATTGAATGCGGAAACGGTTCCGCTCAGGATCATTGTTCGCCTTCCCAAATCGGTCTCGGCAACGGCGAGATGATGCTGGTGAGCGAAGTCTTCGATCTTGGCAACGTCATCGGGACTCGCCCCGTGTCGTTGCTCGTATTCTTCGTGGGTAAGGTGTTGCCGTTCTGGCGCGGGCTGCGCGCCTTTGCGCATGAGTTCGGCGCTGTTCAGCGGAGTGCGCGGCCTGAGCCGCATCGTGACCTGGATAACTTCATCGGGGTTGGCGGATGCAATGACTCGTGAACCCGGCAGAGCAGCGCGTTCGCTGCCCGCAACTGGGACTCGCTGATTGTCGCTTGTCATCGTCTTTGCTCCTGCAATCTCGGGGGGAAAGGCCGGCGAGAGTTGGAAGCGTGGAGGCCATGAAGATTCATGGCGCGCGGAAGGAATCGGGAGCCGAAAAGGAACAGCCAGCCGGAACAAATCCCGAAACTACACACGAACAGTAACAAAGCTGCTGGTTACCGTCAATGCCAGCAAATGGTGCAGAGCGGTTCGCGTTAGCACCGAGACCGGAATTCGACATATGAGAAAGATTTTTAAAGATCGAGCTCGATCCATACCGGCGCGTGGTCACTTGCGTTTACCTCTCCGCGAACCCACCGATCCACACCGCCGGCAACGAGTCGCTTCGAAAGTTTTGGCGAGAGCAGGAAATGGTCGAGTCGCATGCCTTTGTCTTTCTGCCAACGTTCAAACTTGTAATCCCAAAACGTCCACAGTGGACCGCTTGGCTGCAAGCGACGCAGAGCGTCCGTCCATCCTTGTGACAGGAGCCGCGCAAAAGCCTGGCGGCTCTCAGGTTGAATCAAAGCGTTGTTATCGAGCGAGCGCGTTGGATAGATGTCCTGTGGTGTTGGCACCACGTTTTAGTCTCCGGCCAGGATCACAGGCACGCGGGCTTTCATGAGTTCGGCGGCATGCGTGATCAGGCGTTCAAACCAGGCGAGCTTGTAATCGAACTTCGGACCGGGCTGAGGATTGCCATTCGGCAGATAGATGGAGGTGATCAAGACTCCATTTACCGCTGCCTCAACGTAGCGCGCCTGGTGATCGTTGCGCTCACCGGGCAGAGTTGAGCGCGTCAAAACGGGAACGCAATCGCGAGCAAGGATCGCCACGCCATTCCACGAGCGCTCTCCTCGCCAGACCGCTTCATACCCAAGAGCTCGCAGTTTTTCCGCGGGAAAGGCGTCCTGCTCGGCCTTGAGCTCTTGCAGACAAGCGACGTCCGGCCGCGCCTTCGACAACCACGCGGAAAGATTTTGAAACCGCTTATTTATGTCGTTAATGTTGAAAGTGGCGACTTTCACGTGCTTGGCTGCGCAGAAAACGTGATCGTCTGCGCGGTTCTGTTTTTATCACCAACAACGCGGTCGAGACCTAGTTTCCTAAGCTCACTTGTTCACCCGAGTGTGAGTTCCGGCCTAGCCGGAATGCGATTCAGAACAGCCACCCTACGCTCGGAGTCATCGAATGAAGATGAATGGCACGCGACAAGTACAGCAGCAAAGCCTCTTCGAAGAGGCAGAGAAGAGCGTGCGGCCTTCTAGGTCTCAGCCGGAGGAACTACCTGAAGGATTCCTCTATTGTCCACTTCTACTCACGGATGCTGAGCAACGCGATTTGCTCGATAACATTCAAGGGCTGGACTTTCGCGCTTTCGACTTTCACGGCTTCCAGGCTAAGCGACGCGTCATTGAATTTGGATATCACTACGACTTTGACGAGCGATCGGCTATGGCGGCCGATCCGATTCCTGCGTTTCTTTTGCCGGTTCGCAGCAAGGCCGCGGAGTTTGCGGGAGTTCCTGCTGAGGATTTGGTGGAAGGAATCATTACCGAGTACCCACCCGGGGCTCCTATTGGATGGCATCGGGATGTGCCGCAGTTCGACACTGTGATTGGCATCTCGCTCGCCAGTTCGTGTCGGATGCGTCTGAAGCCGATGAAAGGAGGGAAGATCACGTCAATCGTTCTTGGACCCGGTTCACTGTACGTGATGCGCGGGCCGGCGCGCTGGCAATATCAGCACAGCATTCCTCCGGTCAGGGAACTGCGCTATTCAGTTACGCTCCGCACGTTGCGCAAGGTTCGGTCGGGCAGTCGTCACATCGAAAACCGCTAGCGGTCGCAACCCCTGTCGCCGGAGGTGATTCGGCATCCGTTCTCGACCGGTCAGGTTTCACCGAGACCTGCACGGCAATAAAAACCCGTTCGGGTTTCACAAAAAGTGACGCACCACACTGAGGGCTGGAATTTGCCGCTTTTTTCTTTTTGGAGGAAGCAGTTTGGGTGAAGGTGGCTGCCGGAAGCGTTGTAAGTCATAGAGTCGGAAGCGGTTCGATCGATTCAATTCGGCGATTTCCTGCTAGATACGCTATTTGTTCCCTAGTCGATTGTAGATCGCCAGTGTTCATGCGGGTCCCGTGATCAAATTTTTTCCTCCCGGAATTGTTTCCGTCCAAAAATCCTGCGCAGGGAATTACGGGTGATTCATCGGGCACAAAAATGGCGGTGCTAAGCCGGATCCCCGAACGTAAGAGAATTCCGTTTTGCGTAACACGGGGGTTCCGGGCTTCCGATGCCAGAGGTCAATTTAGGAAGTAAGGTTTCTCCACTGCGTACAAGATTTCGCCTGCGCTGTCTTTTCGCCTCTTGCATGTCGTAATACAATGCCGAACACCCAAACGCCATGAGTCTATACGCAGGTAACAAGCTGAGGCATGTTCGTGAGACCCTCGGGCTCACGTTGCGCGATGTCGAGAGCGCAAGTTCCGAGATTGCTGCGCGGCACGCGAACCAGGAATTTTTTATCCCGTTCAGCCGGTTGGCGGAGATCGAGACGAAGGGTCTGGTCCCGAGCATCTACCGGATTTACTCGCTGGCCGCGATTTATCACTGCGATTTTCGAACGATTTTTTATTGGTACGACATCAACCTCAACGGCTTGCCGGAGGATGGGAACATTCTGCCGATTCCCCGCACTCATCCATTCGCCTCGGTGCCGCATCCCGACAGCCTGACCCTTCCGGTGGCGATGGACCCGGCCTTCGACGTGCGGCGGACAATGGACTTAGCGCGCATGATTCAACGCTGGGGCGTGATTCCGCTGCAATTCATTGAAGGATTTCGGCGAGGATCGCACAGCTATGCTTTTTTGGGAACGGAAGATTTCACCATGTATCCGCTGCTGAGTCCAGGGTCGTTTCTCCAGGTCGATATGCGGAAAACAGAGATCCTGAAAGAGGGATGGCGATCGGAGCACGAGCGTCCAATCTATTTTGTCGAGACCCGCGACGAGTTCATCTGTTCTTGGTGCAACGTCAGCGACACCGGGCACTTGGTGATCCAACCACATCCTTTATCGCCTGCAAAACCGCGTGTGTTCCGTCATCCGCAGGAAGCAGAAGTTATTGGACAAGTGGTTGGAGTTGCGATGCGGCTGGGCGAATGGACTCCGTATTCGCAGCACTCAACATCCGAAGTGCCAGCACGACTGAATTGAAGTGAAGCGTGGACCAACGGCTTGCGTCCCTGGGCACCACCTTTGATCGAAGCTCAAGCAGGCGCGTGACTTGCTCATGCCACTGCCGCGAGTTTTCTTCCGATCCTGCTGTGGTCAGTTCGGAAATTGGCGTGCGCAATAACTGCGCAAAGAGCTCCCCATGAACGCGGGTGAACGCCGTCTGACTCGCCTCTTCTCCGTGTGTCCTCGCATGTCCCCAGTGCTGGTAGGCGCCATCGTCCCCGCGCAATTCCGCCACATAAAGAAGCTTGGCCAGCAGCCCCGGAATTTTCGGAAGAGTCCGAATCTTGATGTCTTCAAAAGCGGAAAGACGCGCTCCCTTTGTTACGAATTCCGGAATCGTTAATTTTTCGTCGAATCGCACGTTAGCCGGTCGAATGAGCGAATGCTTCAGCGCAAGTCCAGACAAGGAGTTGCGCTATGCGAAAATTCTTGCTCATTGCAGCTACCATTTTCGTGCTTGCTACCACGTTGTCAACTGCGTCGTTTGCTGATGGCGGCGATCCGATTCCGCTCTGTCCTCCCGACCAGCCTCAGTGCGTAATCGGATAACTGCGCCTTTGATTTTCTTCAGGGTCCAATGTATGGTGACAGGACTTCCCAATGCATTGGACCTTGCAGAATATTCTCTGGATCGTTTCTGGACTTCTGGAGATTTTTCTTGCGGCAACGATGTTTCTGCGCGGAAGCTGGCGCGAATATCGCGTGTTCTGGAGTTATTTGCTCGCGGAAATTCTGCGCACGGCCATGCTGTTTTCGATTGGCACAGATCGTTCGCACTATTACACCTACTTCTATTCCTACTGGATCAGTGAAGCTTTCGTCTGCATCCTGGGATTTTTCGTCATTCGCGAAGTTTTCAGCCACGCCTTTTCCGGACAATTAGGACTGAAGCACTGGGGAGACTGGATCTTCGCGTGCTCCCTAATTGGACTTCTGGCCCTTGCCTGCCTGAGTGCTGCTCACCAGCAGGGTGGAGAGTCCAGCCGCCTGCTTGCGGCAATCCTGGTTCTGAAATGGGCAGAGTCGTTTGTGCGCTTAGGAGTGTTGGCCGCTCTGTCGGTTTCTGTGCTCCTGCTGGGCTTGCCGTGGAAGCACCAGGCGATCGGCATAGCTGCCGGATTCGCCTTCTATGGATCAGTCGAACTCACGACGCTTGTTGCCCGGCTACATGTCGGGAGGCAGGCGAACCGGTTTGTGTTTTGGATCTTTATGTTCTCCGGACTTATCGAGAAGGCCATCTGGGCCGGCTATTTTCTCGCTCGCAGAGCCCCAAGTCTGCTGGGGTTAGAAATTTCCGATAGTGAGGCCGCAGGAAGTCTGCGTGTAGCGCAGCAGGCGGCGCATGCTCTTTGGGAGCGTTGATGCTGATTGCCTGCGGCGCTATTGCGCTCCTGATGCTTGTCCTGAGTCTCGCCTGGATTCTGAGCGGTTTCTTGATGCCGCCTGCGGCAAAGTTAGCTGATATAGACGTCATCGCTTTTTGCAATGTGCTTTCGTCTGAAGACATGCGCGATCTACGCGAGCGTTTGCCTCGACGTCAGTATCGAAAGATAAAGCGCGCTCGCGTGCGTGCGATGCAGGAATATCTAAAGGCGATTGCCGCGAATTGCGCTGTGACGATTGCTGTACTTCGCGCCAAAGCTGCCGAAAGCGACCATGCAGCGCCGCCCGGAATTTCCGCGCTGGTCCGCGATGCCTTGCGCATCAGGTTGCTGTGCTTAGGATTTTGGATCGTCCTGTGGGCAGAAGTTATTTTCCCGAATCTGGAAATTCGTCCAATGCAGATTGCCGGCGGATACGAGAGACTCCGCGCAGCAGCGGAAAGGTGCCTGCGACCGCCTCAGGCTTCTTCATCGAGTGTCTGAAAAGTCGGAACGTAACGTAACGGAGTCTTCAGCCCTGTTTTTTGGGAAGGACAGCCGACCGGGTCGGCGGGGGCGGCTGGCGCCGTTCGCCGGTGTACATGCGATCGATTCCGAGCGTGATCGGCGTGCCGCTGTGCAGCCCACTCCAGCGTTCAGAAACGACGATTGAGTTGCCGGGATTCTGCGCGTCATATTTCACCGAGGTAGGAACGCCGATACGGCAATTGTGCAAATCAACGTGCTGCCGCAAGTGTGTGACATCCTGTGATGCTTCATACTGCACCCCGGCCACGTCGTAGTTGTAGATGAGAAGCTGCTGCGAATTCGGCTCATCAGGATTCAGCTCGGCGACGTCGATTACCGTTCCGTCGATGATCCTGCCAACACGATCAAGGTACTCACGGCGCTCGCGCTCGTGGTCCTCAGGCGTCTTCTTTTTACGAGTTGCCAGGTGCAGGGCAGTTACCCCGCCGGCGACGACAACACCGCCGGCGATAGCATAAAGACGGAGCGAGGCTAGCATGACTTCCTTAAGATCCGGAGTAGAACTCGGAGGATATTTAAAGCTTACCGCGAGCGGCCGTTTTCCTCTATCGAGGGAAGCACCTATTACCAAAAGGCGGTTTCGAGTTTCTCTTCGGCAAGGCCAGTGGAGAAATCCGAAACTTGTTTCCACTCTGGCTTTGGCGAAACTGAAACTCGAAACCCGAAACCGCCTCTCTCACATTCCGTCGTAGTTCGGGCCGCCTCCGCCTTCTGGGGGCACCCAGGTGATGATCTGATACGGGTCCATGATGTCGCAGGTTTTGCAGTGGACGCAGTTGGCGAAGTTCACGTGGATTTGCTTACCGTTTGGCACGTCGGAGGCTTCGACCATCTCGTACACCTTCGCAGGGCAGAAGTGCTGGCAGGGATTGCCGTACTCGACGGTGCAGCGAGTGTTGCAGATGTCGGTGTCGTGAATGACGAGGTGAATCGGCTGATCTTCTTCGTGCTTCGTGCCCGAATGATAAACATCCGTCAGTTTGTCGAATGTGAGCTTTCCGTCGCCCTTCGCTGGACCAAGCATGTGCTCTCGTCCGTAGCCGCCAGCGGGAAGAGTTCCGATATGCTCAAGCCGTTTATGTCCAGCGTGAGCGGCATAACGCTCATGCAATCCGCGGCCGAGTGTGATCTGCTGGATCGCGGTGTGGAACATGCCTTCGATCATTCCCTTTTCGAAACCCTGATGGAAGTTGCGAACCTTCCATAGTTCCTCGCGAATCCAGCTCTTCTCCACACGAGTCTGATAGCTCGCGAGTTGCTGAGCACTGAAATTCTGTTCGAGCAAAGCATCGTACGCAGTTTCGGCGGCAAGCATGCCGCTCTTAATCGCCAGGTGAATCCCCTTGAGACGCTGCGAATTCAAAAAACCGGCAGAATCGCCGGTGATCATCCATCCGTCGCCCGCGAGTGGTGGAATAGCGAACCATCCACCGTAGGGCAATGACTTCGCTCCGTAGCGAATCATCTTGCCGCCCTCGAGCAGTTGGCGAACGAATGGGTGAGTCTTGAACGTCTGCATTACATGCTGAGGATCGAGGCGCGGATCTTTGTAATCGAGTCCGGTAACGAAACCGAGGGAAACGATGTTGTCCTTGCTTCCGTAGATCCACGCGCCGCCGTATTCCTGAGTTGTCAATGGCCAACCCAGCGTGTAGATGACTTCTCCGGGAGCGATACGGCCGGAAGGAACTTCCCAGAGCTCCTTCACGCCTACGCCGTAAGTCTGCGCATTCCGATGCTTATCGAGACCGAACCGGCCGATGAGCTGTTTTGTGAGCGATCCACGCGTGCCTTCGCACAGTATCGTGACCTTCGCTTTGAGATCGTAGCCGGGTTCAAAATTCGACTTCGGCTGATTCTGCTTATCGACACCCTTGTCATCGGTCCGCACGCCGATCACGCGATTCTCTTCGACGAGCAACTCCGATCCGGCAAACCCGGTGAATACAGTGATGCCCGCCTGCTCCACCTTTTCCCCCATCCACTTCACAAACTTGTTGATTGAGATCACGTAATTGCCGTGATCGCGCATCGGCGGAGGAGTAATGGGAAACTTGAATTTCGATTTCTCCGTCAGGAAGTAAACGGCTTCTTGTCCCACTTCGGCATCAAGCGGAGCTTCCTTCTCAAAGCCGGGGAGCAGTTCGCGCATGGAGCGTGGATCGAGCAATGCACCGGACAGGCAGTGCTGTCCAACTTCGCGAGCTTTTTCGAGAACGTAAATGTTTTCTTTACTAAGCGGGGATTCAGGATTCGCAGAATTGTGTTGATCGATGAGTTGCGAAAGCCGCAGCGCGCACGCCATCCCCGCAGGTCCACCGCCCACGATGACTACGTCAGCTTCCATCTGCGGACGATCTACATTGGGAAGCGGAGTTCGAAAAATCATTTGGTTGATTGAATTCTCTCGCCCGATGTCAAAAAAATTACTGTCCCGCTTTGGCCTTCTTAACTTCCTCCGTCAGAGCAGGGACGATGTCGAAAAGGTTACCGACTACACCAAAATCTGCTATCTCGAAGATCGGAGCTTCTGCATCTTTATTTATGGCGATAATGCTGCGCGCGCCTTTCATGCCGACAATATGCTGAATTGCACCGCTGATTCCCAGCGCAAGATAGAGCTTTGGCGCGACGGTTTGGCCTGAGGAGCCGATCTGGCGATCCATCGGCAGCCAGCCGGAATCGCAGATGGGACGTGATGCTGCAATTTCGCCTCCGAGAGCATCTGCCAGTGCCTTTGCGATTTCGATGTTCTTTTGTTCTTTAATTCCTCGGCCGACGGAAACAATGATCTCGGCTTGGGTGAGATCGACAGCCTGCTTGGCTTCCTTAAAGATGTTGAGCGGCTTTACGCGAATGGCTCCGGCATCCACCTGCGCGGCGACTTTTTCTACGGGAGCCACGCTCGCGCCCATCTCGACTTTGTCGCCGCGGAACGAGCCTGCCTGGAAGGTGGCGAAGTGCGGCGGATCGCATGCGAACGAGACATCAGCGGCAAACTTGCCTTGAAACATTTGTCGGGTGAAGGCCAGCTTGGCCCCGTCTTTGCGATAGCCGATCGCGTCGCTAATCAGCGCGCGTCCTAGTGACGCGGCGAGCTTCGGGGCAAAGTCGCGCACCTGATATGTGTGCGGCATGAGCACGAGCTTAGGCTGCTTCGTCGAGACGAACTGCTTTAATGCGGCCACGTACGCATCTGCGGTGTAGCGCTCGAGCTGAGGCGATTCAATCGCGTACACCTTCGCGACTTTAGCCTTCGCAATTTCCTGCGCGACCGCATCGATGTTGCTGCCCACCACGGCTGCTTCCAACGTCCAGCCAGTCTCGGCAGCAATGGCCTGCGCGGCGGTAAGGGTTTCAAAGGAGACGCGGTTCAGCTTTCCTTCGCGTTGTTCTGCGACGACAACAATTGTTTCTTCCATTCGATCCTTATTAACAAAAGAGCGAACACGGAGGGCACAAAGTACTCACGAAGGTCGCGAAGATAATCTTCGTGACCTTCTCTGTCCCTTAGTGGCCTTCGTGTTCGCTCTGGTTGTGGCGAGAGAACGTGGCGCTTACGCGGCGCGATCACTCTCTCTGAGTTCGTGTTCCCGGCGAACCCGCTCAATGTGCTCCTCAACCGGCCTGGCCAGAGGTGCCCGCAGACGCATCACGCGCTGGCGCTCAATGAATCCCCAGGCAATCAGTCCTAAACCAACTGCGATGGAAACTGCGCACATCGTGCTGAAGAAGACCTCGCCGCTGCGCACATCCCATCCAACCCACAACAGCAATACCCACGCAAAAATCAGAAGAAAGAAGCCGAGGACCAGGAGCGTACGACTGAGATTACGGCTATCTTCCACCCGCGATTCCAGATCGGGACCGCTATACGCCAGGCGGTCATGCTCGCGCCGCACCTCATCATCCTCAAAGATGCCCTCTTCCAACCGGCTCAACGACTCGCGAGGATATCGCTCCGGATGTATGTCTTTGCCGAATTCATGCCCGTGCCTGCGATGTTCTTCAGCATCGCGCTGGTCGCGATACTGCCGGTCTTCGATTCGGTGATGCTCTTCCATTCTCGCGGCATTCACGCTGCATCCGGACTGCTCATCAAGCCTCCGCAACGTGGTCTGCTCGTCGATCCGATTCAGTTCGTCTCTCTTTTCTGGTAGCGCCATCTCACCCTCCAGTGCTGATGTGTAAGCTCACCCGGATACGACGCTGGCCATCGGCCAGAAGTGAGTCTTTTACATGAGGTGTGATGCATCTACGCTGATTTGCGTTCAGAGCACGCGAACTTCATTCTTGAGCTTATCGACCAGTTTCTTGGCGACTTCCGACGGCGATCCCTCCAGCATCTCTGTTTTCTTCTGCTTCTGAGGAATGTAGAGCTTTTCGATCTTCTGCAGGTTCGGACCGAGCGCCTGCTGAACCTCAGAATAGGTAACCTTGCGCAGTGGCTTGTTCTTTGCCTGCTTAATGCCGATCAGGGTCGCATATCGCAGCTTGTTGATTCCGGACTGAATCGTGAGTACCGCAGGAAGCGGCATTTCGAGGTCCTGAAAGAACCCGGATTCCAGCTCGCGCTTCAGGCGAATTCCCGAATCGGTCTTCTCGATGCTCATGATGATGGTCGCATGCGGCCATCCGAGGATTTCGGCCAGCAGCACTCCCGTCTGCGCGTACCCGTAATCGTCGGACTGCAAGCCGGTAAAGACAAGGTCAAACTGTTCGTCCTTGATCGCTGCCGCAATTGCTTTGGCGGTGTTGAAGGAATCGAGTCCGACAAACTCCGCGCCTTCAAGGTGTATCGCACGATCAGCGCCCTTGGCCAGCGCCTCGCGCAAAACCTGCTGCGCGCGCGTCGGACCGGTCGTGATCACGACCACTTCTCCGCCGTGCTTCTCCTTTTGGCGCAACGCCTCTTCGAGGGCGTAAGCGTCCGGCTCGTTTACTTCATAGGAGACGTCTTCGCGAATCCAGGTGCCGCTCTCATTGAGTTTGAGAGGCGCATCCTTCTGCGGCACCTGCTTCATGCAAACCAGGATCTTCATCGCTTGGGTACTCTGGGCAAACTAGTGAGTATAACTGAATGAGAACTGAGTCAGACGCAGGCACTCCCGCACTTCCAGCTTTGGAAAAATTGACGAGATGTCTTTCTTAACAGCTCGCGTTTTCCAAGGCATCAAAATGTCCCCAAGCCTTCAAGCGCTAGTCATGAGAACCGCGCGCAGCGCTATTGGAAAGTGATCGAAAAAGGCTCTGAGTCGGTGTTACTCCCCGAGGTTGCTGTCACGGTAAAGGTGTAGGTCTTTGGTGTCGGAGTGCCGCCGCCTCCACCACTCCCCCCGCCCCCACCTGAATTGCCGCTGCCGCCGCCACACGACGCTAACGGAATCACCGTGGCAGCCAGCAAAGCCGCCAGCAGTGCCAGCCGCTTTCTGTTCTTTTTGGACAAGACACCTGTCAGGACGCCAGCAAAAACAAACGGAAGAGTGAATGGGTAAGTGCGGCGAAGCGAAGCTGTGGCTCTGGGCACGGTGATGTTTGCTGTTATGGAGGCAGTCGTAAACGCCGAAAGAGTAACGCTGGCAGGATTCAGGGAGCAGGTTGCACCGGTTGACGCTGAAGTGCAGGTGAGCGTCACCGGCATGGACGTATTAGTCGAATCAGCTACAAACAATGGAACGTTGGCCGTCCCGGTGCTTGCAGGCGCGAGAAAAGTGGGATTCGTTGATCCTCCGGGAAACTCTATAGCCAGTGGCCCCAGAATTCTGACCGAAAAGCTCTGCGACGTTGGAGCATAAATGTTATCGCCGCTGTATTGCAGGGTGATGTTGTGCGTGCCCGGCGTCGTAAACGTGTACGGCAAGCTGACAAATAAAGAACCCGGCTGCGGCGCGTACTGCACTGTGCCGGGAATTGTTGTGCTTCCATCCTGAAAGCTCACCGTCCCGCTCATTGCTGGCCCAGAAGTGTTTCCCGAATTGATGCTCGCGGTAAGAACAGCATTGATGTTGACAGCAAGATTGATTGGAGATTGAAAGTTAATCGAAGTCGGAATTTTATCGACCACTACTAAGGTTCCCAGATCCTGCGATGCGGCATTGTAATTACCGTCTCCCGCGTATGACATCACAATGTGATGGTTTCCGAGCTGAGTGAATGGAAGACTCATTTGCGCGGTAAGGATCGCCACTGAACAGCAGGTCCCATCCTGGCCGCCGTAATTGACAGGTACGTTGATTGGATTGCCGTTGTCGCTAAATGTAACCGCGCCAGTTGGTCTGCTCAAAGAGGAGTCAGTAAAAACCTCTCCCGAGATGGTCACGGCAAAGTTCGGTGTCGCAGTCCGGGGGCTGACCCCGTAACCCGTTATAAAGGTGCTTCCCTTTGTCGCCGTGAACGTGATCGTACCGGAGCTGGAGTTGCTGTAATTTGCGTCACCTGGATACTGAGCGGCAACCGTGTGAGTCCCTACGCTTGGCGGAGCATAGCGAACCGTATATGAGACTCCAGCCGGGCCCTGTGGGCCTCCAGCTTGACCAGTTTGAGTGACGGGAAAAACATTGCTGGTTGCGGGTGCGCCGTTATCGGTAAACGCCAGAGCCCCGGTGGGTGCGACCCCAGAGCTGGCAGTCGATAAGCTCGCATCCAGTTGAAATCCTGAACCATATTCGAACGGTCCTAGTACCGCCGTGCTTGCGCGCAAGTTCGTCGGCGCTTTCGTTACCGTCACTGGCGAAGTCGCGCTGCTGGACTTGTAACTTGAATCTCCGGGATACGATGCGGCGATCGTATAGCTTCCAGCCGAGAGCTGGATAGCCTGATCTTCGGTAAACCCGTTGCTGTTCAGCTTGAAGCTGCCCCCGTCCAACGCCGAGCCATTGGCGGTGACGCTGACCACTCCAGTAGGACAACTCGCAGTGTGCGAAGCACATTTGCTGCTGACCCCGGTACTCGCATTCACGCTTCCGGCTGAATCCGTGACATCGACCCGCAGTATGTAAGGAGATCCATACACCACCGTACTCGCGTTGAACGACTGCAGAGCTCCGGAAGGAGCAAAGGTGACGAGATTGGGGAACGTCAAGCTTGATTCCGGATTGATCGTTACAGAAACCCCATTCGAATCGCTTGCGCCTCGCGTTCCGTCTCCTGCGTAATGCGCGGTAACGGTGTAGCTGCCGCCTGGAAAAAGTCTGGACGGCCAGCTAGCCGTGCCGTTGGTCAAAGACCCAAAATCGATCGCTCCAGAATTGCTCAGAAGCGAGATATCGCCGGTTGCACTCGTAGGATTCACGCTGGCAGCGACAGTGATCGGGTCACCATGATTCGCCGTGAGTGCGGTCGTAGCTCCATTTAGAGTCAAGGTTGTACTTGTTGGAGTAAATCCTTTGACGGCGTTCGCGATTCCAGTAACAAGATTATTGGCATTCACGGAGCCCAGTCCCGTCGCGAGGTCGTAGCCTGCGGCTGCTGTGTATGCCGGAGATTGAGAGCTATCCACGATAACGCCTGTCGCTGTGCCGCTTGTCTGGCTGCAGTTACTGGATCCCGCCGCACATGGAACAGAGTTATTGCCGCTAACAACATCGTTCAACACGCAACTCGAACCAGAGCTACTGGAGGCGCAGGATGCCCCGGAACCAGCGGCTAGACTGTAGAGAAGATAGTTGAGGTTTCCCAATCTGGTTCCGGTCTTCTGCTCGGCCAAGGCAACGATGCCGGCGAAGCTGGGAGCCGCAGCCGACGTCCCTCCAGCTCCGATGAAGTAAGTCCCCGTGCTCGACAATTGGCATGAAGGATACCCGGGAGGCAACGCATCTGCCTGACAAACTACGTAAAAGCTGTTGCTGTTGCTGCGCGCGGCCGAAAACAGTGAGACATCAGGAATGTCGCGAACGCTATCCTGTGGCACGCCGATCCCTGTTTGCCAGGTGGGCTTTGCTCTTCCGGTCTGACAACTGATCGCGCCGTTCAAAACTGTGGATGTCGTGCAACTGCTCGCGCCGCCCGACCCCGCCCACAACCTCAAGCTCGAGGGCGGAGTGCCGGTAGCTGGGAGAGCAGGACACACACCCAGGTTTCCACTGCTTGCCGTTGCAGCGCAGCTTTCATTCCAGCTTGTCTCGGGAATGTACGAGAGCGCGGATGACAGCGTTGTCGAGTTATTGGTGGAGCTCCAGAACGAACTCTGGCGTCCAGCATCGTCAAAGTCAGTGCCTCCCACCGCAACGTTGTACGCAGTCGAAGCCAGGCCATTCACCGCCAGTCCTGATTGCGCGAGGTTCTCCACTTCCTGGTTATCGCAGCCGGCAGAACCATCGTCGCCCGAGGAAACGACAACCGTGATTCCCTGTGCGGCTGCCTCCTCCCAAAGCGACTGGATGAACTGATTCCGCGCGGTTCCGAGGAAAGCTTCGCAACTGCCATAACTTACACTGATCACTCCGGCCAAGTTGTTTTCCACGGCATACAACGAGGCAAGCTCGATTCCGCTCGTTGTCTCTGTGTCCTGAGCGGAGACGAGTACCACCGAAGCGCCCGGCGCTGTTGCGCTGGCTCGCTCTAAATCGAGCACAGATTCATCTTCGTCCCCGCTGACGATTCCCGGATCGGGACCGTCCAGAACAACGGTCGTGTTTCCCGCGCCCAGCCCGAAGAGGTTGCGGAAGTCGGTGATGTCCTGCAGGTGAACATTGCTGCGGCCAATGATTGCAATCGTTTGTCCTGTTCCGTTGGTGCCCGCCTGCAGCAAGGGCTGCGTGTTGTAGATGATGGAAAAGTCGCCCGGAGCAATTGGATAAAAAGTAGTTGGGCCGCTGCTCACGGTCAGCGCCGGAGTAACCGTTCCGTGCGGATCCCGCGAAAACACGCCGGCGGAATGCGCATACGACTTTTCGCGAAAATTGTTGAGCGAAACCGGACCTTTTACTACTGACGCCAGAGCGGCAGGAATCTGCGGATCTTGAGCATTCGCCCAATGCTCCCGCCCGTTGACGACATACTTGTGAATCTCAGTATGGAAAGCCTCACGAACTTGCCCGGCAGAGCCCGCGAACTCGATCGCGATCTTGCCGGCAGAGACTCGCGTAACGCTGAAGCCCTGCTGCCTTAACCACGAGGAGACGGTCTGGACGTCGGTGTCTGCTGGGCCAAATCGCCGCCCAATTTCAGCGGCAGTGAGCCACTTGCGATAGTTTGCGGAACCTGGGGTGTGTTGTTCTTCTATCAACTGATCGAGGGCAGCCTGTTGCTCGTCGCTTCGTCCGAGCAGGAGCAGCATGCGATTCAGGGGCACAGCGTCAGGAGCCGCGCCTTTGTCAAACTGAGCGCGCGCCAGGGGATGCCGATTCCCTCGCAGCGTCATAAGCGCAGCATTGTTGACCGGGCCAGTAATGCGCGCCTGCGGCGTGATCTGCTGAGCGAAAGTAAAGGACGAGGTCAAGAAACAGAACAGGAGAAGGGGACGGAAGCGCGTCTGGACCACTGGGAATACCGAACCTCGGATACTTTTAGAACCGTCGCCTGAGATCAACGAGCAGCTCTCAATGGGACGGTCAGGTACTCTACCAGAAATGGGCGGAGATAGACAGAAGGGCGCAAAAATCAGGAGTCGCATTTCGGGCATTGGACTCCTGGAATCAAATCCACCAGTGCGACCGTGAAGAGTCTATTCGAGGAAGGCGACAGACTGTACGCCGGCAACTTCAAAACGTTTGCGGCAGCGCATGTTTTTGCAGGCCACCATGTCATCTCGGCGGACCATATAGGAGCGCGCCTTTGCGAACTTCGCGCGATCGCGCTCATCGGCACGGGGAGGGAGCTGCCGCTTTTTAGTTCGTACCAGCCAGGAGAGCTCATATTCTCCCGACTGCCGGCAATGAGGACAAAGCAGCGTGTGCGACCGCTTCTGCTCTTTCTCGTCGAACATATCGCGCTCCTCCATGCGATTCCTCCAGGCGGCCGCCAAAAAGCGATTATTGCATAATGGCGCAAAGCGAAAGAGAGTTGCAGCGGGCGCAGGGTCCGCACCCTGCGCAGTAGTGGATCCGTAAGAGGCGGTCGTCACCATCCCGGCGTGCCGAGTTGGGTAAGAAGATGCCAAGAAGGAAGAAAAAGAAATTCAGCGCTACAAAAGCGGTGAAGTCCCTCGCTCGCGAGACGATCGGCTCGCCTCCTCCGGTGCAGCGCATTCCCCCAATCAAGGAATCCCGCAAAGAGGAGAAGCACAAGGCCACCTTGGGAAAGATGCTGGCTGAGGAATAAAATCCCACGTCTTCGGCCATTAGCTTCCCTGTTAAGGTGGTTCAAACTTTTGCGCGAACTCGAGGTACTGCGGCAATAGGCCGTAGCCTCGCATTCCTTGGGATGAAATGTACGTTTGTTCATTAAGAAATAACACTGAAAGCACCTGCGTAACCTTACGGCGGAATCAAAGCTGGCTTACGATGCCAGCGAATGTGCTTTCCAGCCAAAGCGCGATTGAGTCTTGCCATGCTTGCGCTGTGCGTGTTCACAATTACAGTCACAGCGCAGGACGCGCCGAGCGAGCCTCGTCCCGTCCCCGTCCTATCCGGCAGTGCAGGGGAAGTTCCAATTGTAGGAGGCGGGCAAACGACTCTGGTCTCGATTATCAGTCCCGTGGTTCTGGTCCCGTTTGGGGGAAAGTGGCTGGTTGAGAGTCGGGCGGCTTTCGAAGGAGACTTCACCGATCAGGAGCCTGGAAGTCATTTCGGCGGCAAGATAAACAAGGAAGTCGAGTATCTTCAGCTCGATTACATTGCGAACAAATACACAACCGTTACCGCAGGACGTTTTCTCAATCCGTTCGGAATCTATAGCGAGCGGCTGTATCCAGTCTGGATTCGCAACCTGCAAACCGATCCCTTGATTCTGCCGCTCGAAGGTGAATCTCGCGATGGTGTGATGTTTCGTGGTAGCGTCCCGCTGAGCTCCGCGGTCAATCTGAACTACACGACGTTCTTCTCTCTGCAAAGTTCCACCAACAAACTGGAATCTGATCGAGGGATCGGCGGCCGCCTCGGACTTTTCTTTCCGGGGCACCGCCTGGAGATCGGCGGAACGGTTGAGCACGCATTAGTTGAGGATCGTTCTAACCGATTCGGATTTCATTTCGAACAACAACCTTTCTCCATACCGCTGGAGGTTCGCGCCGAATACGCGCACGCAGCCGAGGGCAGCGGCTGGTGGATCGAACCTGGCTACACCCTTTCCGGTGTGCGATGGCTCAAGGCCATAACGCGCAAAACACAGTTGGTCGGACGTTATCAGCAGTTCTACATCGGGAACGGTCAAAACGAGGACTTACCTGCCGCAGATACTCGGATGGCTGAATTCGGCATGAACTATTTTATCTGTGAGGGCCTCCGAGCGACCGCGAGCTACGGCCGCGAGTTCAGCTCTGCCGGAAATCAGAATGTTTGGACAGCCGGTCTCACCTATCGCTGGGTGCTGCCCCTCGGACGCGGAGGCCGCCCATGAAACGTTGCTGCATTTATCTCCTCGTGCTCTGCGCCTTTCCCGTTGCATTGCTGTGTTCGTCTCCTGATCCCAAGCCCGCTCCGGTGCTGAAGTCGAAGAGCACTCATACCGAATGGAGCGTCGCTGAGGGCGAACAACGCTATCGGGCGAACTGCGCGCGATGCCATCAGGCGCCGCCCAAGTTTCAACCTGCAGCCATGGGCACTCTGATCCGACACATGCGCGTCCGCTCCATGATTACCGATGACGACATGCATGCCATTCTGAAATACATGACGCAATGATCTTAGCCGCGACAATTCGAGCCCTGATGGCGCTTGCATTTCTGTCTGGCGATTCTGCGACGCCTGCGCAGCATGCGCGCGTCGTGAACCTGATTGCCGACCACAACAGCACATTTCGCGTAGATGGCCCGAACAGCTCAGAGCTCGACCTCATCGTCGGCGAGCCAATCACGCTTCATGTGGAGGCACATAAGGCCAAAAGCATGAACCGCGATGGCTCGGTTCACGGGCTGGTGTTGCTCGATTCCCATCGCAAGCCGATACCCGGTTGGGAACTGATGTTCAAGCCCGGAGTTCAGGAAGTACAGGTTACGGCGCCCGACGAGCCGGGCATCTACGAAGCAGTGTGCGCCGTGATTTGCAGCACCGATCACGAGCGCATGAAATTCCGAGTGGTGGTTCGCCAGAAATGAAGAAGTTCGCAGTCATCGCAGTCTTGTTCACTCTTCCCTTGTGGTCACAAGAGCAGAAACAGTTCGTGGGAGAGATCGCCGATAGCTCTTGCGCGTTGAACGTCCACTCGCTCACGCGCTCCCACCGAGAGATGCTGCAAGGCCGAGGCATGGGTAAGACGGCGGCAGATTGCTCGCATATTTGCGTGGAACACTACGGTTCCCATTATGTGCTCGAAGACAAGAAACAGAATGTCTTTAATCTCGACGATCAAGAGAAAGCAGCCCAGTTTGCCGGATCGCATGTGATTGTCACAGGCAGCCTCACGTCGAAGGACTCGATTCATGTAGTGGCGATCGAGCCGGGAAAATAGTTCTTGCTCAATGGAACGTCACAAAAAATAAAGGTCCCGCGATTCGTGAGACCTTAGCTCAGAAGCTTGGGAGCTCAGCAGCTTAGAAGCTACTGCAGCAACGTTCCGTTCTCGTTCTTTTCTTCCGGCGGGATCACGACTGCCGCCGCTACTCGATCTCCGGCATCCAGGTGCAACAATCGCACCCCCTGTGAAGCACGGCCGGCTTCGCGGATCTGGTTCGTGTCAATACGGATGATCTTGCCGAACTGGCTGATGATCATGCACTCGGAGTCTTCATCGACCTGCATGATTGCCGAGACCTTGCCGTTGCGCTCGGTCGTCTTCACGTTGATCACGCCTTTCCCGCCTCGGGAAATCAGGCGATACTCTTCAGCGTCGGTGCGTTTGCCGTAACCATTCTCGGTGACCGAAAGAATGAGTGAGGGCGCCGGCTTCTCCTCGCCTTCAGCGTCTTCCTTCTTCTTGCCATTGGTCTTCTTCGCTCCCGGCGGGTCGGTGACGGCCATTCCGACGATGTAATCCTTCTCGTGCAAATCCATGCCGCGCACGCCGTATGCCGGACGGCCCATCGGACGCACGTCGGCCTCCTGGAAGCGAATCGCCATACCGTCGTGCGAGGCGAGAAAAACGATCTTGTTGCCGTCGGTAAGGCGGGCAGCCACGAGTTCGTCATCTTTTTCGATGCCGATCGCGATGATGCCGCGCGACATCACGTTCGAGAAGTCTTTCAGCGGCGTCTTCTTCACCGTGCCGTTGCGTGTGGCGAAGAAGACAAATTTATCTTCTTGCTCAAGATCTCGGACGTTGAGAATCGCGCGCACTGTCTCACCAGGCTGCAGCGAGATGAGATTGGCGATGGCTTTGCCCTTGCCTGCGGGTCCCACATCGGGAATCTCGTACACCTTCAGCCAGTAAACGCGTCCCGTGTTGGTGAAGATGAGCAGATATGCATGTGTTGAGGCGATGATGAGCTGCTCGACGAAATCTTCCTCACGCGTGCTCATACCCTTGCGGCCCATTCCGCCGCGACGCTGCTGGCGATAGGTGGAGATCGCCGTGCGCTTCAGATACCCGGAATGGGAAACCGTAACCGCCATCTGCTCGTCAGCAACGAGGTCTTCAAGCGTGAGCTCGACGCCCTCATCGGTGATCGTCGTGCGGCGCTCGTCGCCGTACTCTTTCTTTACTTCTTCGAGCTCTTTCACGATCACATTACGCAGCTTCTTCTCCGACGCGAGAATCGATTCGTACTCCTCGATGCGCTCCCTGATCTCTTTCAGCTCGTTGAAGATTTCTTCGGTGGAGAGGCGGGTGAGGCGATAGAGCTGCAGGTCGAGGATGGCATCAGCCTGTCTGCCGCTCAGCTTGCCCGTCGAGTGGATCTGCTTGTCGGTGACCTTGAAGTTCGCTGTGAGCAACGCTTCGCGAGCCTCGGCACGTGATCCCGATCCGCGAATCAGCTTGATCACCTGATCGAGATTGTCGAGCGCGATCTTGTAGCCTTCGAGGATGTGCTCGCGTTCCCTCGCGCGTGCCAACAGGTAAGCCGTGCGGCGGCGCACCACATCGACGCGGTGATCGATGAAGTGCTGAATGGCCTGCACGAGGCCCATCTCGCGTGGCTGGTTGTTCACCACGGCAAGGAAGATCATGCTGAAGCCTTCTTGCATCGAGGTGTGCTTGTAGAGCTGATTCAGGATGATCTGCGGCTCAGCTCCGCGCTTCAGCTCGATCACGATGCGCATTCCGTCGCGATCGGACTCATCGCGCACGTCGGAGATGTCGTCGATGACCTTGTCGTTTACCAGTTCAGCAATGCGCTTGATGAGGTTTGATTTGTTGACCTGATACGGAATCTCGGTGACGACAATTGCCTGCCGTCCTTGCGTAAGATTTTCGATCGCAGCTTTCGCGCGAACGGTGAAGCGTCCGCGGCCGGTGGTGTAGGCCTGTTCGATTCCGCCGCGCCCGTAGATGAACCCACCGGTCGGGAAATCAGGGCCTTTCACGATCTTCAGAATCTCTTTGAGCGTAGTCTGCGGATTCTGAACCAGCGCGATTGTTGCATCGACTACTTCCGTCAGGTTGTGTGGCGGAATGTTGGTCGCCATACCAACGGCGATTCCGTTTGAGCCGTTGATCAACAAATTGGGAATTCGCGTGGGAAGAACCGTTGGCTCTTTCGTCGATTCGTCGTAGTTGGGAACAAAATCGACCGTCTCTTTATCGATGTCGGCGAGCATCTCGCCTGCGATTTTTTCAAGACGGCACTCCGTGTATCGCATCGCCGCCGGAGGATCGCCATCGACCGATCCGAAATTTCCTTGGCCATCGACGAGCGGATAGCGCAGTGAGAAGTCCTGCGCAAGGCGAACGAGCGTGTCGTAGATAGCTGAGTCGCCGTGCGGATGGTATTGGCCCATCGCTTGTCCCACGACTTTGGCGCACTTTGTGTACTTCTTGTTGTACTGCAGGCCCATCTCGTTCATCGTGTAGAGCACACGACGATGCACGGGCTTGAGTCCATCGCGGACGTCGGGCAATGCGCGCCCGATGATCACCGACATGGAATAGTCGAGATACGACCGCCGCATCTCCTCTTCCACATTGATGGGAACTACATTGGCTGCGCCGGGTCCCTGGGGCGGCTCACCGCCGGGAGGCGTAAGGGGAAGTTGGGGATTCTGTTCGTCTGCCATTGTGGGTAAAACCAAGCTGCTAGCCTCTAGCCGCTAGCTCCTAGCCTTTCCGCTTCGAGCGCGATTCTGGGCGCGCTTCGAACTCCTTTTTTGGTGCTTTCGTTGCTTTGCTTAGCTTTTCAGAAGCTCTTCCGATGCTCAATTTCGTTCAGGTCAAATGCCGTCTGCCAGGACACTTTACAGGCATTCGGATAAGAGCTAAATGATTGTTTTCTCAGGATGTTAGCTGCGCGAGCCTTGAGGTTGATTATAGCACGAGAGCACCTTTCAGCAGGCCGGCGGCTTGCTCGATGTTTTACTTTTCCTTAACACTCTATTTAAAGCTTTTAGATTGACGTGAGCAGCCGCTGAACCTACGCTCGGCTGTCGCTGTTTCATCAGGTGACACTCGAATTTAAGAACTGAACTCTGCCGTTGTCTCCCGCTTACTCCACGACGAGGTATCCAAGATGAAGGTCAGGAATTCCATTTACGCGCTCTGCGCGATGCTCTTCTTCTTCTGCGCGCTTGTTGCTTCAGCTCAGGAAACACGCAGCACAATCAGTGGTACGGTAACCGATCCGGCTGGCGCGGCTATTCCCGGAGCGAACGTCACGGTCACAGAAGTTCGCACCGGAGTGCAAACTCCCACCAAAACCGACGCTAGCGGGCACTACAACATTCCGTTCCTTCCACCGGGCGAGTACCAGATCGAAGCCGAGGCCCAGGGCTTTCGCTCTTTCGTGCGAAAGGGAGTCACGCTGACTTCAAGCGATCACCCCGTGATCGACGTACATCTCGAAGTCGGTCAAGCGACACAAACTGTGACGGTCACGGCAGAATCGCCAATGCTCGAAACTGCGAACAGCTCGATTGGCCAGAGCATCACGACGAAAGAAGTTGAAGATTTTCCCCTGAATGGCCGCAACCCCATGATGATCACGCAGCTCTCGATCGGCGTGATCGCAACAGGTCAGCCTTCGTTAGTTCATCCCTTCGATAACGGAGCGGCATCGGCGTGGAGCATCGACGGCACGCCTTCGCAAACCGCTGAAATTCTGATGGACGGCGCGCCGAATGCGACCTGGGACAACCGCGTCGCTTATGCGCCCCCGCAAGACGCAGTGCAGGAAGTGAGAGTGAAGGCCTTCGATGCCGATGCCGGCTATGGCCACACGGGCAGCGGAACCATTAACGAGATTATGAAAACCGGAACCAACAATCTCCACGGTTCCGGGTATTGGTTCACGCAGCCGTCTGACTGGGCGGCAAATAGTTTCTTTAACAATCGCGCTGGAATTGCGCCGGCTGCGACCAAGTTCGATCAATATGGATTTACCGCGGGTGGTCCCGTCTATGTTCCCAAGGTTTACGACGGCAGAAACAAGCTGTTCTGGTTCGCGGCATTTGAAAAGCTGACCGATAGCCAGCCCAACACAAAGCTGCTCACAGTTCCCACCGCTGCCGAGCGCAACGGAGATTTTTCGTCTCTCCTCAGCCTTGGCAGTTCGTTTCAAATCTATAACCCGTACAGCGGCGTCGTGAATGGCTCGACGGTTACACGTCAACCATTTTTCTGTGACGGCGCTGGGAATCCAATCACGCCTAATCTGACGCCCGGCCCGGGTTTTGGAACTCAGGCTACCGGCACACCGTGCAATAAGATCCCGCAGCAACTCCTCAATCCGGTTGCGCTGGCGTATCTAAAGTTCTATCCACAGCCGAATTTACCCGGCACCTCTACGGGATACAGCAATTACGGGAACTCGGTAACGACGGATGACAGCTACGGCAACGAACTCGGTCGTCTTGACTGGGCCATGAGCGATCGCAGCCGCCTGGCTTTTAATATTCGTCACAACAACCAACTGCAATCGAAGAACAATTACTTCGGCAACAACACTACTGGCTCGCAGCTCGTTCGTCAGAACTGGGGCGGAACGGTGGATGAGGTCTTTACATTCAATCCCACGACGGTAATGGATGTCCGTGCCAACTACACGCGCATGAATGAGACCCATCCATCTCCCAATGCGGGATTTGATCCTGGATCGCTCGGCTTTCCGTCGTACATTGCCGGAAATAGCACGTACCTGCAGCTTCCCGTCATCAACTTTGGCAGCAGTTGTGGCAGCGATACGACACAGGCTTCCAGCTTTGACTGCTTTAGTTCCACTGGAGCGAATCTGCTGCCGTCCGACTCGTACCAGATTTATGGGAATGTCGAAAAGCAACTTCGCAGTCACACGTTCAAGTTTGGAGCAGATGCGAGACGCTATACGCTCGACGCGCAGACATTCGGCGCCTCCACGGGTTCCTTTAGCTTTACGAGCACGTCTGGAACCTCGTGGACAAACGGGCCGAACCTGAATTCGGCTCCATCCAGCTTCGGACAGGACTTTGCTGCGTTTCTGCTGGGCCTGCCCACCTCAGGCACATACGACCTAAACACACGTGGAACCTACAACGAGTACTACTACGGAATTTTCCTGCAGGATGACTGGCGTATTCGGCACAACCTGACCCTCAATTTGGGCGTGCGCTACGATCGTGACAATCCCTACACCGAAAAACTTGGACGCACTGCTAATGGATTTGACAGAACCACGCCGAATCCGATTGCAGCCGCTGCGATTGCTGCGTACAACAAGAATCCGATTCCGCAGATTCCTGCCGGTAACTTCGCAGTTCCGGGTGGTTTGACCTTTGCTTCGCCGAGTAACGGCGCACTCTGGGATAACGTCTCTCACATGGTGAGCCCGCGTTTCGGGTTCGCATGGACTCCAGATAACTTAAACGGCAAGACCGTGATCAGGGGCGGATTCGGAGTATTCGTCGAGCCAATTGCGCTTTCGAGCCTCGCTCCAACGGGCTCGTATTCCAGCAGTCCCATTTTGACTCAGGAGGGTTTCAGCCAGAGCACACCGTTCATCGTGCCCAGCAATTTCGTTTCGCCGAGTGCGACACTTAGTAACCCGTTCCCATCAGGATTCCTGCAGCCGGCGGGATCCTCAAATGGTCTGGCAACCTTCAATGGCCAAAATATAAATTTCTTCACGCCGGTGATGAAAAATCCTTATTCCGAACGCTGGAATCTTGGTTTTCAACAGGAACTCGCGCACAACTGGCTGATGGAGGTGACCTACATCGGCAATCATGCTGTTCATCTTCCGATCACGTTTACTCAACTGAATGGAATTCCACGGCAGTACCTCAGCACGTTGCCGTATCGAGATCAGACGTTGATTACCGCTCTGACTGCTTCAGTTCCAAATCCTTTCAAGGGCCTGATGCCCGGAACCAGTCTGAATGGTTCAACCACATCGGTTCGTCAGCTTCTTGCGCCATTTCCGGAATTCCCTGTAGCCGATTCGACGACGTTCAGCTCAGGAGTGACCGAAAACAATCTCGACGAAGGCAGCTCGAACTTCCATAGCTTTAATGTTCGACTGGATAAGCGAGTGTCCCAGGGGCTTGCGCTCGTTGGTGTGTATTCGTACTCAAAGCTGATCGAGGCTGATAGCTGGTTGAACAATACCGATCCTGCGCCAGAGCGTCGCGTTTCTCCGTTTGACCACACTCATCACTTCGTGATCGCGGCGAACTACGAGCTTCCAATCGGGCGTGGCAAGCTTCTCAATTTGGAATCAGGATGGTTAAACAGCCTGATCGGTGGATGGAGCACGAACGCGATCTACACATATCAGACGGGCGCACCGATTCTGTGGATGAACGGCAGCACGAATAATCCTGGTGATTATCCGTTGTGCGCCGTGGCCACGGTGAAAGGAGCATGCCCGAATGGCGCCAACGGCGTGCCGGATGCCACGACTGCCTTTCCTGCCGTGAATTTCAATAACCGGGATGTAGATGGAACATCCTTTGACACGTCACATTTTGTGACCGCCTCGGGACAACAGTTCCAGTTCCATCTCCGCACACTACCGACAACGTTCAGCAACCTGCGGCAGGATGGGATCAACAACTTCGACGCCTCCGTGATCAAGAAGTTCGCTGTAGGCGAACAACGCTACTTCCAGTTCCGCATGGAGGCGTTCAACGTTCTCAACCATCCGACGTTTGGAGCTCCGAACACTCAGGTGACGAGTTCCAGCTTCGGCGTAATCAATACTCAGGCCAATCGGCCACGTGTGCTCCAGATGGGCCTGCGATTCGTGTTCTAGCGAGGTAAACGTGGAGCCGGCTGCCCTCGCCCGGGGTGTTGAAGGTTCGAAACACCCGGTCGAGGGCTTTCGGCACAATCCTGCTGTAATGAAGGGACGAACAGGGCAATGACGAGTCGCCGCAGCTTTCTCAAAATGGGAATCAGCGCCAGCGTTCTGGCTGCGGGCGGAAGCATTTGGGCCCACGCTCGCTCTGATTCAGCGAGTTCGCCCCGCGTCTGGGACGAGGTCCCGCGGATTCTTGCGCGCATCAAGCCGCCCAATTTCCCCTCGCGAGAGTTCGACATTACGAAATACGGCGCTAAAGGTAACAGCCAGACCGACAACACCGAAGCTTTTCATGCAGCCATTGCCGCCTGCACGAAAGCCGGCGGAGGCCGGGTGGTGATCCCGCGCGGAGAGTTCATCACCGGCGCAATCGAACTGAAGAGCAACGTGAATCTTCACGTTAGCGAAGGGGCGACGCTGCGTTTCACTCGCGATCCTTCGAAGTATCCGCTCGTCTTCACGCGCTGGGAAGGCACCGAGTGCATGAACTACTCGCCGTTCATCTATGCCTTCGAGCAGGAGAACCTGGCCATTACGGGCAAGGGAACGATCGACGGAAACGCCGATCATGATCATTGGTGGAATTGGCGGTCAACGCGAGTTCCCGGTTCGGGAAACGATCAGCCTTCAGATCGCGAGAAGCTTGTCCAAATGGCCACGCAAGGGGTACCGCCGAAGCAGCGCGTCTTCGGCCCAGGACACTACCTCCGGCCGCAGTTCATTCAGCCGTATCGCTCGAAGAACATCCTGATCGAAGGCGTGCATCTTGTGAACTCGCCGATGTGGCAGGTGACGCCGTGTCTGTGTACCAATGTCACAGTTCGCAATCTCAACATCGACGCCTCTGGCCCGAACACCGACGGATGCGATCCCGAGTCGTGCTCCGATGTGCTGATCGAGAACTGCTTCTTCAACACCGGCGACGACTGCATTGCAATTAAATCGGGACGCAACGACGATGGCCGGCGCGTGAACGTTGCCTCTCAGAACATCATCATTCAGGGCTGCCACATGAAGAACGGACACGGCGGCGTGACTATCGGCAGCGAGATCTCCGGAGGCGTACACAATGTGTATGCCCGCAATTGCCAGATGGACAGCCCAATTCTTTACATGGCGCTGCGCATCAAGAACAACGCCGCGCGCGGCGGTCTGATCGAGAAGATCTACATGCGCCATGTGACCGTGGGCCAGGTCGCCCAGGCGCCGATTGGGATCGACTACTACTACGAAGAGGGCGAGAAGGGCGGATACAAGCCGATCGTGCGTGACGTCGCCGTCGAAAACCTGAAGAGCGAGAAGTCGAAGTATGGAGTTTATCTGCGCGGCTTCAAGGACGATCCCATCACGGACATCTCGCTTGCAAATTGCGAGTTCGACGGCGTAACCGACGGCAACGTAGTTGAGAACGTCGATGATATCTCACTGCAGAAGGTCCGGATCAACGGCAAAGAAGTGCAGCGACTCACAAGCTAAGGACCAGATCGGGAATACAAGATGGGTTCATTCATTCACGACGATTTTCTCCTCGAGAACCGCACTGCGCGGAAGCTCTACGAGCGTTACGCCGAAGCGCAGCCGATTCTCGACTATCACTGCCACATCTCGGCCAAAGATATCGCCCAGAACCGGCGCTTCCGCGATCTGTTTGAAATCTGGCTTGAGGGCGATCACTACAAGTGGCGTGCGATGCGGGCAAACGGTGTCGATGAACGCTACTGTACAGGCGACGCCAAGCCGTACGAGAAATTTATCGCCTGGGCCAGGACAGTTCCATACACGTTGCGCAATCCTCTCTACCACTGGACGCATTTGGAACTCGTCCGCTACTTTGGAATTGAAGAGCTCTTAAACGAAGAAGCTGCTCCGCGCATCTGGCGCGAGGCAAACGAACAGCTTGCAGGGGACAATCTCAGCGCGCAAGGCATTCTGAGCAAGTTCAATGTTGAAGTCGTTTGCAGCACAGACGATCCCACCGATTCGCTCCAATATCACCAAGCGATAGCCGAGCAGGGACTCGCAACGCGCGTATTTCCAACCTTCCGCCCTGACGCTGCGTTTCGCATCGAGGATCCGGCGGAATTCAATAAATGGCTTTCGAAGCTGGAGCGCGCGGCTGACACCCAGATCACTCGCCTGGGCGACCTGCTCAGCGCACTGCGCGTGCGCCACGATGCTTTCCACCACATGGGCGGCCGCGCTTCCGATCACGGACTTGATACTTGTCCGGCTGAGCCATGCACCGAGCAGCAAGCCGCAAAGATCTTCGACGCAGTTCGTTCGGGCAAGGCTCCCGATCCGGAACAGGCGCTGCAGTTCGCCAGCTTCATGCTGCTGTACACCGCGCACCTCGATGCCGAAAAAGGATGGATCAAGCAGCTACATCTTGGCGCGCTGCGCAACGCGAATCCGCTAGGCTTTCACACTCTAGGCCGCGACACGGGCTTTGATTCCATGGGCGACTGGGAACACGCCTCGGCGCTGGCCCGCTTCATGGGAACGCTCGCTGAAGAAAATGCGCTGCCGAAGATGATCCTGTACAACGTAAACCCTGCCGATAACTACGCATTTGCGACCATGGCAGGAAACTTCCAGGGTGGGACACCCGGAAAGATCCAATTTGGCACCGGCTGGTGGTTCCTCGATCAGAAGGAAGGCATCGAGTGGCAGTTGAATGCACTTTCCAATACGGGACTGCTTTCGCGCTTTGTCGGCATGGTGACTGACTCCCGCTCGTTCATGTCGTATCCCCGGCACGAGTACTTCCGGCGTGTGCTCTGCAATCTGCTAGGCAGCGAGATGGAGCGCGGCCTGTTGCCCAATGACGAGGCGCTCGTTGGAAAAATGGTCGAAGACATTTGTTATGGCAACGCTGCTGCGCATTTCCCGTTTCCGGAACACGCGAAGAAAGACAATGGCGTACTGGCAGAAACGAGGCAGTAGGCCCTATGGCGGCCCGGCGCTCGTGCTGGGGGCTTTGGTCCTTAGTTTGTTCTTGTGTCTTCCGTCTGCCGCCCAGGACACCCGCACTGTTACCGAACCGCACATTCCTCCTGTTTGTTCGGCGCTGAATGCGAATCTCATTTCGACCAGCGGCAGCTTGCGCGAGCAGGATGAAGAGAAGCTCGATACCGCTCGCATTCAGGAGGCGATCGATTCCTGCACTCCAGGAAAAGCGGTGGAGCTTCGTGCTGATGGTGAACGCAACGCGTTTCTTTCTGGTCCGCTGGAACTCCGGCACGGCGTAACCCTGCTCGTCGATGCAGGTGTCACGCTCTTTGCATCGCGCGATCCCCGGCTCTACGATCTCTATCCCGGCGTCTGCGGCACGGTGACCAAAGAGAGCAAGCATGCCTGCAAGCCGCTGGTTCATGTCGCCGACACCGACGCGGCGGTGATGGGCGACGGCGTAATCGACGGTCGCGGCGGAGCGAAGCTGCTGCACACCAACGTGAGCTGGTGGGACCTGGCGCAGGAAGCGAAGGTCAAGAAGGCGTACCAGAACTGCTTTCGCCTGATTGTCGGAGATCGCGCCGACAACTTCAGTCTCTACCGCATCACCCTCAAGAACTCGCCGAACTTCCATGTAATCGTGAATCGCACCAACGGCTTCACCGCGTGGGGAGTGAAGATCGACTCTCCCAAAACGGCACGCAATACCGACGGCATCGATCCATCATCTTCGACGAATGTCAGCATTCTCCACTCGTACATTCATGCCGGCGACGATAACGTCGCGATCAAAGCTGGATCGAACGGCCCATCGGCGCACATTACTGTTGCTGATAACCACTTCTACACCGGCCATGGAATGTCGATTGGTAGCGAGACCAACGGCGGAGTGGGCGACCTAGAAGTTCGGGATCTGACCATCGACGGCGCCGATAACGGGCTTCGGATCAAGTCGAACTCGACGCGAGGCGGAACGGTTCGCAACATCTCGTACTCGAACGTGTGCATACGCAACACGAAGGAGCCGCTGGTATTCGATCCGTTCTACAGCACTGAGCGCGGCACGGATATGCCGGCGTTCGAGGACATCAACCTTCATGGAGTTCACATCCTCACGCCTGGCAAGATGACATTCCTCGGCAGCGATGCTCAGCACCTCACGCGCATTCGGCTTGATGGAGTGCGTGCCGATTCCTACGATCCCAGATTGGTACGCGCGGCGAATGCGCGGATCACAATTGGGCCGGGCGGCTCAAATATCGTGCCGACGGGCGATAACGTGGTGGTCGAAGGCAAGCCGGGAAACGCTGAGGCGCCCGACTGCAGCGGCCGTTTTGTTCGATTTCCGGAAACACCAGTTCACAACGCCGGCACATCGACCCGCACTAGCCTGACCATCGCCGCAGACGGATCGGAAGACTACAAATCCGTTCAGGAGGCGATCAACGCGCTTCCCGAAACAGGAGGGACGATCAATGTGCGTCCCGGCACATATCGCGAGGTGGTTGAGATCACCAAGCCTGAAGTTCGATTGATCGGCGACGCGAAGAATCCCTCAGCGGCAGTGATCGTCTTCGACAAGAGCGCAGGGACAGCCGGCGGAACATTCAAGAGCGCCACGGTCAACGTGCTCGGCGACAACTTCTACGCCGAGGGCGTCACGTTCCAAAACGATTTCAGCAAAAGAAATCCCGAAGCAACGCAAGGAGCGCAAGCCGTGGCGCTTGCAGTGCGCGGCGATCGCGCGATCTTCCGGCACGTGCGCATTCTCGGCGCGCAGGACACGCTTTTCGCAGCCGCGAAGTCATGCGCATCCGATACGGGCCCATGTATTCCTGCCCGCCAGTACTTCGACGATTGCTACATCGAAGGACACGTCGATTTCATCTTCGGCGACAGCAAGGCCGTCTTCCACAACTGCGAAATTCATGCGATCGCGCACAAGACGGTTTACCTGACGGCGCAGAGCAAGCGCTATCCCGACCAGCAGAGCGGATATGTCTTCGACGAGTGCAAAGTCACGGCAGATCCCGGAGTGCAGGAACTGTATCTGGGAAGACCGTGGAGACCGTACTCGACGGTGGTGTTCCTCAACACGGATCTAGAAGCGCAAGTCATGTCCGCAGGCTGGCACGAATGGCACGCTGGCGAGACGCACTCGCTCGATACCGCGTTTTATGCCGAGTACCACTCCACCGGCCTGGGCGCAAACCCGAGCGGACGCGATCCGCACTCGCATCAACTTACGGACGCGGAGGCGCAGAAATTCAGCACCGCGAATTTTCTTCTCGGTGAGGACGGCTGGAATCCGGAATTGTAGCGGGTTAGGAATACGAGTCGTCGCCTACCTTGCCGTTCGAGCAGCTTCGCGTCAAATGATGGCAAAGCGTCCGGCTATCCGCCGAACCCGCACCAGGCTGGATCTGAACTTTCGGAATCCAAAAACCGAGCGGCGTGACTTTTCATGAGTTGAAGAAGCCTGCACTCTTGTTGACTCGTGTGGTTTCGTCCACGAACTCCACTGTGGCCATGCAGTCCGCCGCGTTCACGTAATCCAGGCGCTCTTGTTAGTGGTTTAGGCTATTCTCACATCATGTACGCACCCTATGCGTTGCGTCCTGAGGAATCGCGAGGGCGGCGCTACCCGGAGAAGCCGCACGCTTACCGCTCCGATTTTCAGCGGGATCGCGATCGCGTAGTTCACTCGCGCGCTTTTCGCCGCCTGGAGAGCAAGACTCAGGTATTTACCAATCGCGAGTCCGACCATTTTCGCAATCGCCTGACCCATACGATCGAAGTCGCGCAGATCGCGCGCACAGTGGCTTCGGCTCTGGGTTTGAATTCCGATCTCACCGAGACCCTCGCTCTGGTTCATGACATCGGACATCCACCGTTTGGTCATGCCGGCGAGCAGGCGCTCGACCGCGAGATGCGCCGCTTCAGCGACATCTTCGATCACAATCTGCATGCACTCCGGATCGTGGAGCACTTCGAGCTGCGCTATCCGGAGTTCCGCGGGTTAAATCTCACGTTTGAAGTACGGGAAGGGATCATCAAGCATTCGCGTGACTGGAATGCGAACGAATTTCCTGAACTCGCCGAGTATTTACTGGACCAGCGCCCTCCTCTGGAGGCGCAGGTAATCGATCTGGCCGATGAGCTCGCATACAACACAGCTGACCTTGACGATGGTGTCGAATCGGGAATCCTAAGCATCGATTTGATTCGCGAGGGCTTGCCGCAATTTGAGCGGGTCTGGGAGGAGGTCGATCAGAACTATCCCGAGGCTCTTCCCAAATTGAAATTCAGCGAATGCTTGCGCCGTATTCTCGATCGGATGGTGACCGATCTGATCCACGCCACCGGGCACCGCATCCGTGCGGCTCGCATTCATCGCGCCAGTGAAGCCCGTCAATATCCCGAACGCCTTCTTGGATTGAGCGCAGAGGCCAGTGCTGAACGTCGTGCAATTAAGCAGTTCCTGCACGATCATCTATACAGCAGTCCGGTTTTGAGTCAAGACCGAGAGCGTCTGGAGGATGTCATCTCAGAGTTATTCCGCTACTGGATGGCCCATCCGGAAGATCTTCCGTTGAGCTATCAGGAGCAACTCGAAGGAGAAAAGCTTGAGCGCGTGGTGTGCGACTACATCGCCGGGATGACCGACAATTTCATCTTGCGCGAGCATGAGGCGAGAATCGTCGAACAGAACCGCCCGGGTTAACACGGAGGTCACGAAGGTCACGGAGAATTTCTGCCATCGTGACCTTTCATTTGAACGTTTGTGACCTTCGTGTTAACCCCCGGCTCTTACCCCACTGCTTTCTTCTGAAATTGCCGCAAGCCCAGCACGAGCAGCAATCCGTCGAAGAACACCAGCGCCAGCAGAATGAAACCGGTAGGAATGTGCGAAAACTGCGGCACAACCGAGGCGCGAAGTCCTTCGCTCGCATACGCCAAAGGATTGATGAGCACAATCTTTTGCAGAATGGGAAATTTATCTAACGCACTCCATGGATAGTAGGTGCAGCCGAAGAAGATCATCGGGGTAAGCACCATGCTGAACATGAGGCCGATATGCTGCTGATCCATAGAGCAGCCGAGGGCCAGACCTCCCGCTGCCGAGAAAGCGGCGACCAGTATGACCATGAGAATAAAGAGCCCAGGACTGATGTTGAATTCCAATCCGGGACGCAGGATGAGTTGACCGAGCGGCAGCACAATCAGTCCCGCGATCATGGCCTGAATCAATCCGGCAAGCACCTTCTCGATTGCCACCCAGGAGATATCGATGGGAGCGAGGAGCCGGTCTTCAATCTCACGCGTCCACTGAAATTCCGCGATGAGCGGCATCGCGACCGCCCAAATCCCAGTAAAGACCATGGTGATCGCCATAATGCCTGGAAGCAGAAGGCTCTTGTAGGCAGGCGGCATGTATCCGCTGCCCACCATCACGCGTCCGAAGATAAAGACGAACAGCAGTGGCTGGAGAAAGGTCTGGAACAGCAGTTGGATTGCGTTACGGCGTGCTACGTGCACGTCACGCGCAAGCAGTGCGAGGAAGGCGGCTCCGTTCATTCGCGCAGGCTCCTGCCGGTGTGATGGAGGAAAAGATTCTCGAGGCTTGGCTCGGAGATGTGGACATCGGCGAGATCGATGGAATGCGAAGCCGCTGTGCTCACGATCTCGGGAATCAGCGCGCCTCCGCGACTGGCATAGAGATCGAGGGCGCTGTCGCCCGTCGAGCGCACTTCAGTAACCCCAGGCAGCGTTCGCAGCCTCTCTAGCAGCGGAGCTGGCTGCTGAGCGAAGCGCACGCGCAGCAAGAACCCGCCGGGGATGGATGCCTTCAGCTCGTGCGGCGTTCCCGAGGCAATAATTTTTCCATGATCGATGATCGCGAGCCGTTGACACAGCGCGTCAGCTTCTTCCATGTTGTGCGTGGTCAGCAGGATCGTGCGCCCCTTCTGGTTGTACTCACGGATGATTTCCCACAACAGCAGACGCGTTTGCGGATCGAGCCCGACGCTCGGTTCATCGAGAAAGAGCACCTGCGGATCGTGCATCATCGCGCGCGCGATCGAGACGCGCTGCATCATGCCTCCGGAGAAGCCGCGCACCAATTCGTCCGCGCGCTCGGTTAGCTTGAACCGATCGAGCAATTCGGTTGCTCGCTGGCTGCGTTCGCGGGCTGAGCCCAAAATACGCACCGTGAAATTGCAGGATCTCGCGTGCGGTGAGCGAGAAGTCCAAGTTCGGTCTCTGGGCAACGACTCCAATTTTGCGCTTGGCCGCTGCCTGGTCGCGCCACACATCATGTCCGCCGACCCAGGCCGTTCCGCTGGTCGGACGAATGCGCGTGGTGAGAATGCCGACCGTCGTTGACTTTCCTGCGCCGTTGGGACCCAGCAAACCGAAGATCTCTCCAGTCGCGACATCCAGATCAATGCCGTCGAGCGCCGTAATCTGCGGCTTCGTTTCCTTGCTGCGCTTAGGCGCCGATGCAGGCGGACGCCCGGCCGCAGCGGGCGGCGCTGAGTGATACACCTTTCGTAATTCGCGCGTACGGATTGCTGAGTCCATTGCAAGAATCTCCGGTCAAAGGCCGGTGAGATGAAATGATTGCTTCGCAGTATATACAAAAATGGGAATTTGTCGTGCGGCTCGCTCAAAGAACAGCGAACACGAAGGCGACAAATAAGGTCACGAAGAACTCTTTGTGTACCTCTTCTGTTGTCTTCGTGACCTTCGTTTCGCCGTTCTTTAGAAGGTCGTGCTCACGGTAAAGCGGAAGGTCTTCTTCGGTTCACGAAGCACGTAGGGGCTGCCGTAGGTGATCAGGGCCTGCTGATAGGTGTAATCGCCTGCCGTGCCTGCCGGGAACATGTCGCGCGTGATCAGCGACTTGTTGTTCACAATGGTATCGAGGCGCAGCGGGTTGTAGGCATAGTAGATGCGGAACGGGGCATTTACGATCGGCAGCAGAACCTGCAACTCGAGTCCGGTGGACATGCGCGGCGTGTAGTTCGTTCCCGGAATGGGCTTCAGGTTGCCCGAGAACTGAACTGGCTTGCCGCCCACGCAATTGAAGCTTGTATCGAAACTCGGGCAGCCAAATGGTGTGTTGTTCAGGATTGCCAGATTTTCGGGCGTCAGGTTGAGCTGGCCTGGGAATGAAATGAAGTTCAAGCCCGCGTCGTTAAAGGCTGCCAATGTGACGTGGCTGACGATGGGAATACGGTATTCGAGATTGGTGAAGATGTTGGTATCGCCGCCGGCGTAGATGATCGTCTGTGCCGGAACAGGAATCTGCACGGAGCCTCGGCGCGGATTCGTCGGATCCACGGGCACAAGGCTGCCGTCCGGATTCTGCAACGGTACGTTTACACGGTTCGAGATAAATACATACGGTGTGACCGTACGAATGTCGAAGCCGCGAACATCGTTCTCGCCGCCGATGTAGGAGCGCTCATACGGAGGCGCTACTTTCCCGTTGTACCCGGTAATGAACGAGCCTTGCACGCGGAATCCGAGCGCGTTCCGGCCTTTGTTCATTGGGAACCAGTGCTTATATTCGACGATCGGCCGGATGGTGTTCACATTCCCGCCGATACCGGAGAACTCGCCAGCCAGAAACAGGCTCGTACCACGGTGCGGCTGAAATGGACTATCGATGCTATTAAACGTGAAGCTCGGGGTGATCTTGCTGGTGCGGATACCGCGCAAAGAGTTAGGGCCGCTCACGCCGTCGAAATTGATGGCCTCAAAGTACTGCTGCGAGGCCGTACTGAACGTCTGAATGCTCGAGAGCTGATACGAATACGAGAGACCAACGCGTTTCAGTGATCGCCGGATCGGATAGCTCGACGAAACAGTAAAGCCCGTCTCGGATTGGCTGAAATTTTGCAGCGTGTTCAGAACGTCTTGCGGGAGATTCAGATTCGTGCCGGTGAGAATCGAATAGTTCTTGGCCGCGTTGAAATCGTAGCGGCTGGTATAGACCGTGAAACCAAGCTGCAGGGGACGATCGAACGCGTAGGGCTCAGTGAATCCAAACAGAATGCTGCGCTGCAGATTGCCGAGGTTGGCCGACATGGTGAGCGTCTCGCCCAGGCCGAGAAAGTTGTTGGTCTCGTAGTTGATGCCGATGAACGAACCCGCAAGGCCGCTCACGCCGCCCTGCAGTCCAATGCTGTTTTTGCCTTTTTCTTTTACCTTCAGCGTAAGATCAACCGTGCCGTCCTGAACGTTCTGCTTGACCTCGGAATCCTGCTCAACTTTCAACGGTTCGAAGTAGTTGAGCTGATTCAAACGCAGCAGGCTGTATTCCCAAAGACGGCTGTTATACACCTGACCTTCTTCGAGAGCGAGCTCGCGGCGGATGACTTTGTCGCGCGTAGTGGTATTACCGGTGAATTCGATTCTGCGCACTGAGAACTGCTTGCCTTCATCGAGATCGATGGTGAGCGAGACTTCTTTTTTCTGCTCATCGATATCGGTATTGGGCACCGCGCTGAAATTGATGTAACCGAGTTCGCCGTAGGCCTTCCGCAGGTTCTCCAACCCTTTGGCAATGGACTCGCGATTAAACGTGTCGCCATCCTTGATCGGGAACTGAGCGCGCAAAGCCCTAGTATTCGTAATGGCCTTGCCGCCCGTAAAAGTGATGGTGCCCAGCTTGTACTTGTCGCCTTCCTGAACAGGGACGGTGATATCGACCACTTTCCCGCCGTGTCGGCCGATGTATGGGAATCCGGGCTTGGTGTCGCGGATCTTGGTTTTCGGGTCCTCCACCAAAACCTTGAAGTAGCCTTTGGTCTGGTAATAGAAGCGCACGCGCTCAGCATCTTCATCCAGCTTGGTAGCGTCGTAGGTGCGAGCGAAGAGGTTCTCAAGGATGAGCGAATGCGGGATACCAATCGGCTTGGTGTTCTTCATCGCCGAGCGCAATTCGCGGCTCGAAACCTTCTTATTACCCTCGAACTTGATCTTGCCGACCTTGACCTTCGGTCCTTCCTTCACAATGAAATCAATGCTCACGGCTGCGGGGGGAAGCTTATGGACTTCAGTGCGGATCGTGGCGAACTGGCGTCCGTGCTCGGCAAGCAGATCTTTAAGGATTACTTCTGCGTGCTTAACCTTGGTCGGATCGTACTGACTCTCCTGAGAAAGCCCGACCTTTTCTTTTTTGAACCGATCAAGGACGTCGCTATTCGTAACGGAATTCAGACCGATGTACTTGATCTCGCGAATGGTCGGCTTCTCGGTGACGTAGACGTGAATGATCACGCCTTTTTGCGTATCCTCGCGTTCGAAGCGGATGTCGTCGAAGTAGCCGGTATTCCAGAGGGAGTTGAAGTCGCGTTCCAGCGACTGCGGGTCATAAACATCGCCGGGACGGGTGAACATTCGCGCCCGGATCGTGTCTGCCGGTATGCGGCGCTGTCCGTGAATCTGAATGTCAGAGACGAGCGTTTGCTGGGCGCTTAGGCTGCTGCAACAGAGCAGAAATCCAAGCATAACCAGTGAACTGAGGCAGCGAAGCAGGCTTGATCGGCGGAAGCCAATGGGCCCATCCGCAGTGTTCACGCAAATAAAAATAGGAAGCCCCTCTACCACAAGTATGAATTCGTGGAGGAATTCACAATTATATGAGACCGCATAGAGAGCATCAAAACATTCCGAACACAGTCGCGGTAAAATGTTGTGAAGTCTAAGGGCATCGCCAGGGGATCAAACGTGGAGCCGGGCGCCCTCGCCCGGGTTTTTGGAGTTTCTCAGTTTCCTGATTCGCAATTTGTTGGGGTCTCAATCGAGAAATCATGGCATGCCGCGATTGCAACGCAACACCCGCCGAGGGCGGCCGGCTCGACCGTGTCCTACTACGGCAGTTGCGGGATGGGATAAATCCCCGCGCGTCGCGCATCGCTGATTTGGATCTTCGTGATCTGCGACGGCTGGAAGCGAGCGAGACCACGATCGGCGCTATCGACAGCCTTGTCGAAAGTTACGCGGCCAGTCAGCGCCACGTCGATGTAGATGTATTGATCTGAGTTTTCTCCTGCCTTCACCCCGACGTAGGCATGCCCAGGCACAAGAACAATCACGGGTTCCATGGCCAGGTTCTCGAAAGCGGAAGCGAAGAGCACCGCGGCATCGATGCAGTTGGCAGAGCTTGCGATGATGCTCTCGCGCGGAGTGCGAATGCGCTCACTGACGTCAGGATTCGCGCCGAAGGTTAACGAACTCTTCACATAAGAAAGCTTCTGCTTTTGAAGAGCGTTGTAGATCGCGCGAGCTTCGAGTCGAGTCTCGCGCTCCTGGCCCGCAGCATCCTTCCATTCTTCGTATCCGGGCAGACGGCGGCCAGGCATCAGCTCTTTCGCATTACTCAACACACGCTCAACCCGCGGATCATGTGGCGTGACCCACGAGGCGATGAACTGGGCATATTTGAATCCCTGTCCCCAGAACATGTCTTCGACAGCGCGCAGCCGGACCGGCACGGTACTGCTATACACGCTGTTTCCGCTTTCGTCAGTGATTTGGATCTGCGCGGTCGCGGGAGCAATTTCACGATTGCGATAGAGTCGCGGCAGAAACGATGGTGCAAATATGAACGTCCGCACAGCGCCGGCCGCGACGCTGACCATCTGCACTTCCTGGTCGCTCCAGCCGACAACCTTCACGGCAATGCGATAGCGCTGATCGGAATCGGTCGAGTTAGAGACGTTCACCGAGACCACGCCCCATTTACGCTGGTCAGGGCTCTGCAGGGAGGCATAGTTGGCGAAGGCGGGGAAGACGTCCCCGTCGATGCCGGACTCGATCTTGAATGTCGGCTCCGGGCTCCGGGCGGTGCGCACAGGCCGAGTTACGTCTGGCTTGTCGAAATCGCCACCAGCGACTGCCGAGCCGGAAAGCAGAAGCCCAAAAAGGGCTACCCAGGCAGGATGAATTTTGGCGCAGAACTTCATCTATTCCGAGGGTACCCACCTGAAAACAAAGCACAATCCAGAGGAACCCCTAGGAACGTAAGTAGCGGGCTAAGGTGCGCCTAAGGGCGGGAGCTAGCACCAAAGTCACGAAGCCAGTCTCTCCGTGAACTTCGTTTCATCTTCGTGACCTTCGTGTTCGCTCGTCGTGGGGCTGTAAACTTCTACAAGCATGAAGCTTCCCATCTATCTCGACAACCACGCCACGACCCAGCTCGACCCGCGAGTTCTGGAGGCGATGCTCCCGTACTTATCTGACAAGTTTGGGAATGCAGCCAGTCGCAGCCATCAGTTTGGGTGGGAAGCGGAGCAAGCAGTCGAGGCTGCACGCGAGCAGATCGCAAAGCTGATTGGCGCCAGTTCCAAGGAGATCATCTTCACCTCGGGAGCCACCGAGAGTGACAATCTCGCGATCAAAGGTGTAGCCGAGGCGTATAGGAAAAAGGGCAATCACATTATGACGGCCGTTACCGAGCACAAAGCCGTGCTCGATTGCTGTAAGCATCTTGAGAAGCACGGCTATCGCGTGACTTATCTGCCTGTTGCCGCAGATGGCCTGATTAGCCTCGAAGCCTTGCAGAATGCGTTCACTGACAAGACCATCCTCGTGACGATCATGTACGCCAACAACGAGATTGGCGTGCTGCAGCCTGTCACCGAGATCGCCAAACTCTGCCGTGAAGGTGGTGTGCTCTTCCACTGCGATGCGGTCCAGGCGATCGGAAAGATTCCCGTCGATGTGAACCGCGATGGAATCGATCTCATGTCCATCACGGCGCACAAGCTCTACGGACCTAAGGGCGTGGGAGCACTGTACGTAAGAAGCAAGAATCCACGCGTGGAAATCGCCGCTCAAATCGACGGCGGAGGCCATGAGCGCGGCATGCGCTCCGGAACGCTCAATGTGCCTGGAATCGTCGGCCTGGGTAAAGCCTGCGAAATTGCCATGAGCGAACTGCCTGAGGAATCACGTGGCATTGCGGCTCTCCGAGACAAGCTAAAGCTGCAGCTCGAAGAGAATCTCGACGACGTTTACGTTAATGGCAGCATGGAACATCGCCTACCTGGTAATCTGAACATCCGATTCGATGGAGTGGACAGCGAGTCTCTGCTCATGGGCATCAACGACATTGCAGTCTCGACCGGCGCAGCTTGTACGGCAGCAAAGATCGAGCCTTCTTATGTGCTGAAAGCCTTGGGTCTGACAGACGAACAAGCGAACAGCACGCTCCGCTTCGGCATAGGCCGGTTCAACACCGAAGCAGAAATCGACTACGCTGCAGAACGCGTGATCGATACCGTGAAGAAGCTGCGTGAGCTCTCAGTTTCGTTTGGAATAGAGCGCGCGGTTGGGCAGTAAACTAGTCGTTACGGGCTGTTGCTGCAACGGAGGTTTCCCTGAGGCTAATTCCTGGCTGAAGAAAGATGAGCCGGCGTTTCAGTATGGAGAACGAGGCTGCGACTCGAGAAGTTTGCTTCTCCTGAACGCCGGCATGCATCTACAAATGTTCACCCAAGTAGCGCCGTAAGCGACTAGAATCGACGAGGCCGACATCGCCGGCTTTCCCCCGTATCTAGCAGGTTATTAGGCTGTTGACTCGCGGGCTTCGAAGCTTCGTGGCCGCGCAGCTTGCAGTGACCAGTGTCACCTGCGGAGGAGCAGAGTGGTTCTATCATGGTAGTCATGAACGCCTATCCCGTCTTGCCGGCTGAGCCGGTGGAATCTGATCAGAGTGAAACGAATGAATGGCTTGAGGCCTTTGATCAGATCGTTGAAGAAGAAGGTCCATCGCGCGCAGCAGAGTTGCTCGACGCGCTCTCGCGCCATGCACGCGAATCAGGCGTAGAGCCGCCCACCCAGCTTCATACTCCATACAAAAACACGATTCCCGTGGAGCAGGAGCTGCCCTATCCCGGCGACCGCGATCTGGAGCGGCGCATTGAGGCGCTCATTCGCTGGAATGCGATGGCAATGGTCCATCGCCAGAACAAGAAAGACTCTGGAATTGGCGGCCATCTTTCGACGTACTCGTCTCTCGCAACACTGGTTGAGGTCGGATTCAACCACTTCTTTCATGCCAGCTACGGAGACCAGCCTGGCGACATGATCTATTTCCAGGGCCATGCCTCACCTGGCGCATACGCGCGGGCCTTTCTAGAAGGACGAATCTCTGAGCAGCAGGTTCTGAATTTCCGCCACGAGACCCGAGGCGAGCCGGGGCTTTCCTCGTACCCGCATCCGTGGCTGATGCCGGATTTTTGGCAATTTCCAACTGTCTCGATGGGCATCGGTCCGATTAATGCCATTTATCAGGCGCGCTTCATGCGATATCTCGAACATCGCAATTTGATCGAAAAGACTCCGCGGAAAATTTGGGCGTTCGTAGGCGACGGCGAAACCGATGAAGTTGAAACGCTCGGCGCGCTCACGGTTGCTACACGCGAAAAGCTCGATAACCTGATCTTCGTCGTGAACTGCAACCTGCAGCGGCTCGACGGACCAGTGCGCGGCAACGGCAAGATCATCAACGAACTCGAAGGCGTCTTCCGCGGAGCGGGATGGAACGTAATCAAGGTCATTTGGGGAAGCGATTGGGATCCACTCTTCGCCCGCGACACCTCCGGACTCTTGCTCAAGCGTATGGAAGAGTGCGTCGATGGCGAGTATCAGGCGTGCAAAGCCAAAGGCGGCGCCTACACGCGCGAGCATTTCTTTGGCAAATATCCAGAGCTTCTGGAATTAGTCGCCGATATGAGCGATGAACAGATTGCCAATCTGCATCGCGGCGGTCACGATCCGAAGAAGATTTACAACGCTTACCTGCGCGCGGTGGAACACACCGGTTCGCCTACTGTGATCCTGGCAAAGACGGTAAAAGGCTATGGACTCGGCTCAGCGCAAGCTCGCAACGCGACGCATCAGGAAAAGAAGCTAACTGACGAGGCGCTGCAAACGTTCCGCAAGGTCTTCGACATTCCGGTCCCCGATGAGGCTGCGAAGAACGGCGTACCGTATCGCCCGGAGAAAGACACTCCGGAAATCGAGTACATGAAGAAATGCCGCAAGAACCTCGGCGGCTATCTGCCGGCGCGCGATACGCAGAAGCCGAATCTGAAAGCGCCGGAACTCGAGTTCTTTGCCGACGCCATCGGCGGCTCGCGCGGCCGCGCCGTTTCCACCACCATGGGATTCGTGAGCATGCTGCGCACACTGCTCAAGCATCCCGAAATGGGAAAGCTTGTCGTGCCGATCGTGCCAGATGAAGGGCGCACCTTCGGACTCGAATCGGCGATTCGCCAGGTCGGCATCTACGCCAGCCAGGGACAGCTCTACACGCCGCACGATCAGGATATTCTTCTTTATTACCGCGAAGAAAAAGACGGGCAAATTCTGGAAGAAGGAATTACTGAAGCAGGATCGATGGCGTCGTTCACCGCTGCAGGAACCGCCTACTCGAACTATCGCCTGCCGATAATTCCGTTCTACATGTACTATTCGATGTTCGGCTTTCAGCGTGTGGGCGATCTCATATGGGCCTTCGGAGATGCGCGCGGCAAAGGCTTCCTTATGGGCGGAACTGCGGGTCGCACCACGCTCTCCGGTGAAGGTCTGCAGCACTGCGATGGACACAGCATTGTGATGTCGAGCGTCTATCCGACATGCGTGACTTACGATCCAGCGTACGCGTATGAGATGGCAGTCATCATTCAGGATGGGCTGCGCCGCATGTACGAGAAGGGCGAAGACCGCTTCTACTACATCACGATGTACAACGAAGATTACGCAATGCCGGAGATGCCCAAGGGCGTCGAAGAAGGCATTCTGCGCGGTATCTATAAATTCAAAGCGGCACCGGGTGGAAAGGCAATCGTAAATCTGTTCGGCAGCGGTCCGATTCTGAACGAAGCATTGAAAGCGCAAGCGACGCTCGCCGAGAAATATGGACTGCAAGCCGACGTCTGGAGCGTGACCAGCTACACCGAGTTGCGGCGCGATGCACTTGCGGCTGATCGATGGAACTTGCTGCACCCTGCGGAAAAGGAAAAACAGCCATACATCTTGAAGGTTCTTGAGGGCGCAGAGGGTCCGATCATCGCGGCAAGCGATTACATGAAGATCGTTCCCGATCAACTCTCACCGTGGCTGCGTGAGCGCCTCGTCAGCCTCGGCACCGACGGCTTCGGCCGCAGCGACAACCGCGAATACCTGCGCAAGCACTTCGAGATCAGCCCTGAGATGATCGTCGCGGCGACGCTTTCGAAGCTTTCTCGCGAGAAGAAGTTCGACACGAAGAAAGCGCAGAAGGCGTTCCAGGAACTGGGAGTCAATCCTGAAAAGATTGATCCAGCGAAGGCCTAGAATCAAAACACGACACGGATCGCACGGATGTGACGGATTAAACGGATAACTCGAGTAGGTCAGATCGCAAGATAGAACGCATATTGCGCCATAATCCGTAGAATCTGTGACATCCGTGTGATCCGTGTCGTGTTTTGACGTTGCTTTCGTCCATTTACAATTTAGTTATGGCTTCAACCACCCAAGAAATTCCACGTAGTTCTTTCCTTATCGATCCGGACGACCGGGAACGTGTCTTCGAAGCCTTCCGCCGCTGGGGGTATCTTCAGGCCAAGCTCGATCCTCTCGGGCAGTATCTTCAGCCTCAAGCAGTTCCTGAACTGGATATCCAGGGAGATTTCGCCGACGAGGCGCGCAGATGTTACTGCGGCACAATCGGCGCCGAGTTCATGCACATTCCCGATCCGGCACGGAGAGAGTGGATTCAGGAGCGCCTCGAAGCCGACGCTCCTGCGGTGGACCAGAAGCACATTCTTGAGCTGTTAACAAAAGCCGATCTCTTCGAGCAGGTCATTCAATCCCGTTATTTGGGGACAAAGCGCTTCTCTCTGGAGGGCGTTACATCGCTTATCCCATTTTTGGACGAAGTCCTGAACGAGGCTGCCGAACGCGGCACGATTCAGGTAGTGATCGCGATGAGCCATCGCGGACGACTGAATGTGATGGTCAATACGGTAGGAAAGTCTGCTACCGACATGTTCGCGAAATTTGAAGACGTCGATCCGCGCAGCATTCTCGGCGGCGGCGATGTGAAGTATCACCAGGGCGCGACCGGTACGTTCACCGGACGTAACGGCAGCACAGTCAAACTGCATCTCGTTTCCAACCCAAGCCATTTGGAAGCTGTCGATCCCGTGGCGACGGGCCGCGTGCGGGCAAAGCAAATTCGTTGGGGCGGAGAGGACAAAGTTCTTCCCGTTATGATCCACGGCGATGCCGCCTTCGCAGGCCAGGGAATCTGGGCCGAGACGCTCAATCTCGCTAGTGTCGATGGATATACCGTTGGCGGCGGGCTGCACGTGATCGTCAACAACCTGATCGGCTTCACAACGGAGCCATACGAGACGAATTCATCTCGGTATTCTTCGGACTTAGCAAAGCGTCTTCCCATTCCGATCTTCCATGTCAATTCAGAAGACCCGGACGCAGTGCTGCGCATCGCGAAGCTTTCGGTCGATTACCGTTACACGTTCCATTCCGATGTAGTGATCGATCTCATCGGCTATCGCCGTCATGGTCACAGCGAAGTGGATGATCCCACCATCACGCAGCCGATCCGCTATGCGCGCATCAAAGATCATCCCCCGCTGCATGAGATATACGCAAAGCGTGTAGGCATCGATAATAGCCAGCGCGTGCAGGAGATCACGGCGGAAATCAGTGAAGCGCAAAAGCAAGCTACGCGCATGAAGAAGATGCCGAAGCTGGCGCAACTTCCTGAGTACTGGGATAAATACAAAGGCGGATGCTTTCTGCCGGAGTACGAAGTCGAAACGGGAATCTCGGCGGAAGAGATCGCAAAGATTTCTGACAAGCTGGCAAGCTATCCACCCGAGTTCCACATCCACCCCAAAATCAAGAAGCTGCTGGAACAGCGTGCCGAAATGGGACACGGCAAGCGCCCATTCGACTACGGCATGGCCGAAGAGGTGGCATTCGGCTCATTGCTGATTCAAGGGACGCCGGTGCGTCTGAGCGGTCAGGACTGCAAGCGAGGCACCTTCAATCAGCGTCACAGCGTGCTGATCGACATTGAGAACGAAGACGAGTACGTCCCGTTGAATCACATTCAGCATGGACAAGCCAAGTACGAGGTCTATAACTCAATCCTCTCCGAAGCAGGTGTGCTTGGTTTCGAGTACGGTTACAGCCGCGATTATCCCGAAGCACTCGTGCTCTGGGAGGCGCAGTTCGGCGACTTCGCCAACGGCGCGCAGATCATCATCGATCAGTTCATCTCTTCAGCCGAAGACAAGTGGGGACTGCTCAGCGGGCTGGTGATGCTCCTGCCCCACGGCTACGAAGGACAAGGCCCCGAGCACTCCAGCGCACGCTTGGAGCGGTATCTGCAACTCGCGGCGCGGGACAACATGCAGATCTGCCAGCCTTCGACGGCTGCGCAGTACTTCCATCTGCTGCGGCGTCAGGTGATGCGTCCCTGGCGCAAGCCTCTGGTTGTTTTCACGCCGAAGAGCATGCTGCGGCATCCTGACGCGAACTCTCCGATTCAGGACTTCAGCCGTCCGCATTTCCTGAACGTGCTTCCCGAAACGGAAATCGCGAATCCAACGCGCCTGCTGCTCTGCACCGGCAAGATCGGCCATGAGCTGCGCCTGGAACGCAAGAAACGCAAAGACGACTCCACCGGAATCATCTTCATCGAGCAGCTTTATCCCTGGCCTGAGGCCGAACTCACAGCCGAACTGCAGAAGCATGCGAATGCTACTGAGATCGTGTGGGTGCAGGAAGAGCCCGCCAACATGGGTGCGAACTGGTTTGTGGTTCCACGGCTCAAGCGTATTTCCGGTGGCCGTCCAGTGCTGACGGTAAAACGCTCGGCGGCAGCAAGTCCCGCCACCGGATCGGCGAAGGCGCACGAGATGGAGCAGAAGACGCTTATTGATCTCGCATTCGGCGGAGCCAAGTAGCGCCTGATGCCAGTCAATGTACGTGTAGATCGCAGTCAGAGGCTGGTCGTCACGACCTACTCAGGGCACGTGACGGACAAAGACGTTGCGCACCAGATCGCTCAAATCGAGCGCAATGCGCCGTATGACGGCGATTATCGCGCCATAACCGATTTCACTAGCGTCACTCAATTTGAAATCTCTTCCGATCAGATTCGGCTGGTTGCTGAATCCAAATCGCCGCTCGAAAAGGCGCGCCGGGTAATCGTCGCCCCGACCGACGTGGCTTACGGCACCTCACGCATGTTCCAGATGCTCGCTGGAAAAACCCGTCCAAATATCAGCGTAGTCAGAACGCTGGATGAAGCCTATGAGGCGTTGGGAATCGATACAAAGGCAAGCTAGCGCTGCGAATGTCGCCTAAGTGAACCCCGCTACAATAAACCTATGAACAAAATGATCATCTCCAACCTCGTGCATCGGCCGATCCGGTCGCTGATCAGTATTTTCGCTGTTGCACTGGAGGTGACCTTAATTCTGGTTCTCGTCGGTATCTGCTTTGGCATTCTGAACGACAGCAAAGCACGCCAGCAGGGGATCGGCGGCGACGTGATGGTACGGCCACCGGGGTCTTCCAACTTGATCGGCCTAAGCAGCGCTGGAATGCCGATTAAAGTGGGCAATATCCTGGCCAAACTTCCTCACGTGAAGGCGCTGACACCGGTGCTCATCCAGGCGTCCTCAGCAGGCACGCTGGAGAACATCTACGGAATCGACGTTCACTCATACCCTTTGGGAGCGCCGTTTCATTATTTGTCAGGCGGGCCGTTTCAGGGGCCGAACGACATTATTGTCGATGACTTCTATGCGGATTCAGCCCACAAAAAAGCCGGAGATACGGTTGACGTGCTTAATCACACGTTTCGGATTTCCGGTATCGTAGAGCACGGGGCAGGCGGCAGAAAATTTGTGCCGATCACAACCTTGCAGGACATGATCGGGGCGCAAGGCAAGACAACAATGTTCTACGTAAAGCTGGACGATCCCAAAAACTATCCATCGTTTCGCGATGAAGTGCTCAAGACGCCGGGCATGGAACAATACAACGTAGTCTCTATGCAAGAGTATTTGAGCCTCATCACTCCCGAACGCCTGCCCGGATTTTCGATCGCCATCAATGTGATCATCGGAGTGGGCGTTTGCATTGGGTTCATCGTGATCTTCCAGTCGATGTACACCGCAGTGATGGAGCGAACGCGGGAGATTGGCATCCTGAAATCGCTCGGGGCATCGAAGACATACATCGTGAACGTCGTGCTGCGCGAGACGGTGGTTCTGGCGATCGTCGGTGTTCTCCTCGGAATCGTTATTAGCCTCATCACCGGCTTTGCTCTGCGGAGCCACTTCCGAACGCTCACCGTTGACATCGAGAATCGCTGGATTCTCCAGGCAACGCTGATTGCGCTGGTGGGCGCGATCATCGGCGCGCTTTATCCCGCATTCAAGGCTGCGCAGAAAGATCCTATTGACGCGTTGGCCTACGAGTAGCTCAGTTTGCTATTTGGAACTGATGCCTTCGATCAAATAGATTGAGATGTTCGTGCCGGTCTTCCTGAATCGCTGATGGGAGGCTTTGAATTTTTATGGAAGTCAAAGAACAGACTGTTGCTGCAACAGAAGCTCCTATCACCTCCATTGCCCAGATTGGAACGCGCGAAGGGCAGAGCGTCACCATTCGCGGCTGGCTCTACAACCTGCGTGAGAGCGGAAAGCTGCTCTTCCCGATTTTTCGCGACGGAACAGGTGTGATTCAGGGCGTCGTCCCTAAAGCTGCGGTTCCGCCGGAGGTTTTCGAAGGGGTGAAGCAGCTGACACAGGAATCCGCCGTAGTCGTCACCGGAAAAGTTCGCGCCGATAAACGCGCGCCCGGCGGATATGAACTCGATGTCACAGACGTGAAAGTGGTGCAGCGAGTACCTGAAGACGATCCGTTCCCCATTTCGCTCAAAGAGCATGGGGTCGATTTCCTCATGGAGCATCGGCATTTATGGGTGCGAACGCCGCGACAGGCCGCGATTCTGCGCACGCGCGCCGAGATCATCAAAGCAGCGCGCGATTTTTTCGATGAGCGTGGATTCACGCTTACCGATCCGCCGATTCTTACTCCTGCGGCATGCGAAGGCACAACCACGCTCTTTCCGGTTGATTACTTCGATGACCAGGCATACCTCACGCAGTCCGGCCAGCTCTACATCGAAGCCACCGCGATGGCGCTCGGGAAAGTGTATTCGTTTGGTCCCACGTTCCGGGCAGAGAAGTCGAAGACGCGTCGTCACCTGACCGAGTTCTGGATGGTCGAGCCGGAGGTCGCTTACGCGACCCTCGACGATCTGATGAAACTTGCGGAGGAATTCATCAGCTTCATCGTGGCTCGTTGCTTAGAACGCCGCCGCGCCGATCTTCAGACGATTGGGCGCGATGTCTCGAAGCTGGAAACCGTCCAAGCCCCATTTCCGCGGATTACCTACGACCAGGCAGTAGAGATTCTGCACAAGGGCTACGCAGAAGGAAAGCTGGAAAACAAGTTCGAGTGGGGTGGAGACTTCGGGTCGCCCGATGAGACATATATTTCCTCGCAGTTCGATCGGCCGGTTATGGTTCATCGCTATCCAGCGAAAGTGAAAGCCTTCTACATGGAGCCGGATCCGCAGCGTCCCGAACTGGCACTCTGCGTTGACGTGCTCGCTCCGGAAGGCTACGGCGAAATCATCGGAGGATCGCAGCGCATGAGTTCGTATGAGCTTCTGCTGAAGCGTATCCACGAGCATGGCCTTCCTGAATCGGCCTTCAAGTGGTATCTGGATCTGCGCAAGTACGGCGGTGTGCCGCACGCAGGTTTCGGAATGGGAATCGAGCGCGCAGTAGCCTGGATCTGCGGCCTCGAACACGTGCGCGAGACGATTCCGTTCCCGAGAATGTTACACAGGATATATCCGTAAAGTTGGCTCAATTGCTTATCGGCGATGCACGAGTTCGCTCATTCGAAAGCTTTAGGGAAGGGCACGGCTTCAGCCGTGCCGTCTAGAATGCAACTTCTTCCTGCGGCTTTAGCCGCTGAGGTCGGTCGATGAGCAAACCAAAGCGCCTAGCGTCCGCAGTCGATGGCGAGACTTACTTCGTTACATCAAGTACGGATGGACGAGAAAGATATTTCATCTACTCCAAGTACACTGAGTTATTCATAGATACACTTTACCGATATCGTTTGATGGGAAAGTACAAAATACATTCGTTCGTCGTCATGCCCGAACACTTCCACGCTCTCGTAACCCCTATAGGAATCACGATCGAGCGTGCCGGGCAATTGATCAAGGGTGGCTATTCATATCGCGTGAAAACAGAGTTAAAGAGAAATTATGAAATCTGGGAGCGCGGGTTTATAGATCACCGCCTCAGGGTAGGAGAGTTTGCGCGTTTCAGAAAGTACATCGACGAGAATCTGGTTAAGGCAGGCTTAGTCAAAGCACCGGAAGACTATCCCTACGGTTCTGCTTCCGGCAAATACGACCTCGATCCTCCCCCAGCCCGCCTGCTTACCGCAGCGGCTAAAGCCGGAGGTCTGTAGGACTGATGTAACGGCACGGCTAAAGCCGTGCCCTTCCCTGAACCAGACGATGAAGACACATGTCTAGCCTCCACAAAGCACTCCCTTCCCGCCCGCACAGTACTCCGACGCAGGTGCCGCCGCGCAAGATTCGTGTGATTGGCGTGCCGCTCGATCTTGGACAATCGCGGCGTGGTGTCGATATGGGACCGTCGGCCGTCCGCGTCGCCGGACTCGAGGCGCGGCTCGAGGCTTTGGGTCTGGTAGTCGAAGACGGTGGGAACGTGCCCGTTGCCATCGCCGAAACCAAGAAAGAAGGTAATCCTCGCGCGAAGTATCTGAAAGAAATTGCGGCTACCTGCACCAAGGAAGCTGAACTGGTTTTGAAGACGCTCGAACAGGGCATGCTTCCGCTTGTCCTCGGCGGAGACCACTCCATCGCCGCCGGCACCGTCAGCGGAGTTGCCGAGTACTATCGCCGGCAGGATCAGCGCATCGGCCTCATCTGGATCGACGCTCACAGCGATATCAATACACCGACAACATCTCCCAGTGGCAACGTGCATGGCATGCCCCTCGCTGCCATTTTGGGACTATGGCAGGATGAGCTTTCGCGCATCTACGATTTCTCGCCCAAAGTCCTTCCTGAGAACACAGTGCTGATCGGCGTGCGCGACATCGATCAGGCGGAGAAGGACAACATCCGCAGCGCCGGCGTCACCGAGGTTTACACCATGCGCGACATCGATGAACGCAGCATGCGCACCGTAATGGAAGAAGCGCTGCGCACTGCAGGACGTGGAACAGCCGGCTATCACGTCTCGCTCGATATGGATTGGATCGATCCCGAAGACGCTCCAGGTGTCGGCACTCCGGTACGCGGCGGCGCCACCTATCGCGAGGCTCACCTCGCCATGGAGATCATCGCCGATCACGGACGCATGGTGAGCTTCGAGATCGTAGAAGTGAATCCTGTGATCGACGAGCATAATCGAACAGCTATGCTCGCGGTTGAGCTGGCTATGTCGGCTTTTGGAAAAAAGATTCTTTAGCCGGATTATCTTTGCCAACTCGCCGCAGAAGAACAAAGTCGATGGAGCGAATTCTGCGGTGAAATCTTCTTCAGAAGGAGTGTAAGCATGGGCTCACCTTCTGCCCCGATTGTTCAGTCTTCTTCGCGCTTCGACGCTGCATTCTTGATTCTGCGCATCGCCAGCGGAATTGTCTTTCTGTATCACGGAAGCGGAATCCTGTTTGGCGCATTTGGCGGCCCCGGACCGCAGAAGTTCGCGGCCTTTCTTCATGCTCCAGCCATCGTCGGTTATCTCGTGGGTCTGGCGCAATTCCTCGGCGCGCTGGCGATTCTTTTCGGGGTACTGTTACGCGTGGGCGCAGTGTGCATCATCATCGTCATGCTCGGCGCGATCTTCATTGTGCATCTGCCGCACGGATTCGATGTCACCAAGGGCGGTATTGAGTACGCGGTCACGCAACTGCTGATCGCGCTTGCGCTGCTGCTGGCCGGAGCCGGCCGTTATTCCTTATCGGGAATCCTGCCGGCGGGGTTGCGGAGACTGTGACTGGCGGCTCGGCTTACGTGCCTGGAGCCAGAACGGCAAACGCTCGCGCGTGTTCTGTCCACTGAGCACTTCGGTGGATTGCGCCCAATACGTCTTCGGGGCGCTGAACCACTTGCCACATCTGCAGGTGCTGAGGATTCATGAACCGTTCCTCGACGCATCGTTCCAGCAGCGCGATGCACGGATCGAAGAACCGTCGCGTGTTCACCATGATGATGGGGTTCAGATAAATGGCGAGCCGCTTCAGCGTGATCGCCTCAAATAGTTCTTCCAGCGTTCCGCATCCTCCGGGGAGGGCGATCACGGCGTCGCTGCCGGTCAGCATCAGGTGTTTGCGTTCGCGCATGCTCTCGACAACCTTGAGCTCCGTAAGCTGACGGTGCGCCCACTCCAGCTCCTGCATGAAGCGCGGCATGATGCCGATCACTTTGCCGCCCTTGGCGAGTGCGCCGTTGGCGACCTGTCCCATTAAACCGAGAGCGCCGCCTCCATAAACAATCTCGATGCCATTGCCCGCGAGAATCTCTCCCATCCTGTAAGCCGCTTGCAGGTACTCCGGGTGGCAGTACTCGCTGGAGGCACAGTAAATACAAATCCGAGGCATAGAAACATCATTCACGATTTTTGCTCGAAAGGCCAGATTTGCTGCGCACGAAACTTCTGTGACGCTCGCGAAGTTGCCCGAGCGATTTTCTGCAGCAGCAAATCTTTTTTCCGCATCGCGTGTTTACATTGCTGCGTCTAATTTTTCACGCTGCACATGACCTCCATCAGTCGGGAAGAACTGAAGCAAGCGATCGACCGCGGAGAGGTAATCCCCGTCGATGCCAGATCGCCGGAAAAATTTCATAAATCGCATCTGCCTTCGGCGCTCAACATTCCCGCTGGTAGAGCCGCCGAACTGGCGCCGCAGTTGATTCCCGACAAGAGCGCAGCCTTAGTCACTTACTGCGTGAATTTCACCTGGAAGCTTTCCGAACAACTCGCGCGAGAGTTGCGGACGCTCGGATATATAAATGTACGCACGTACGAAGAAGGCCGGCAGGATTGGATGAACGCAGGTCTGCCGCTGGAAGGAAGCGCGCCCTACGATCCTGTTCCTCGATTTGAACCGAGCGCCAGCGAAGCGGAAGCTCAGCAGCGATTGAAGCAAGTGAGCTAAGTGGTTACCGCAGTCAAGAAATCGCACAGCAGCGGCATCAGAAACATCGAACTAAATTTTGCAGAACAACTCTCACCTTCAACTCTCTCCTACTCTCTCGATCTACTCGCAAATTCATTGGCGTAGAATGTCGCGCCAGTAAGTTCCGAGCACCGCTTCATCCAACCAAGCTGCAGAAGTTTTCTTCACACAAGTATCAGCAAGCAGAAGCTCAAGACTACATTTCAAAACTCTAGGGAAGCGGTTCAACCTTGGTTGCGGATTTGTCTGTACTTATCGCCGGACTATTTTTAGGCGATCTATTTTATTTTTTTCGCGTGGGCAGCAGGGCTGAGCGATGGTTTCGCCGGCTCGCGAATCGCAGGAAGCTCGCGGTGGTTCTATGCGCAGCTCTGGCCATGGCGCCGCGAGCGTTGTTGCTGCCCATCATGCCGATTCCAAAGCCGCAGATCGTCGATGAGTTCAGCTACATTCTCGGCGCGCAGACACTTGCGCGCGGACGGCTCACTAACCCTGTTCACCCCTTCTGGCAGCACTTTGAAAGCTTCCACATCAACATGGTGCCGACATACGAATCGCAGTACGAGCCGGCACCCAGCGCGTTCATGGCGCTTGGTCTCATTTTGGGAAAGAACTGCTGGTGGGGAGTGTGGATCGCGACCGGGCTCATGTGCGCGGCCATCTGCTGGGCACTGCAGCCTCTGATCGGGAATACCTACGCGTTGCTGGCCGGACTCTACGTCGTGCTGAAGTACAGCATTGGCACGCAATACAGCGACTCGTACTGGGGAGGCTCTGTCTGCGCTCTTGGCAGTGCGCTGGCGCTAGGGGCGTTTGTGCGGATTTTACAGACGCGCTCGCCGAAATGGGTTCCATGGCTGATTCTCGGAGTGGGAATTCTCGCCAACAGTCGTCCCTACGAAGGATTCCTGTTCTCGCTTCCGCTTGCGCTCGGTCTGCTTATCTGGGTCTTCCGGACGGGAAACTACATCCGCATTCTGGCGCCTGCTGCGGCCCTGGCGGTAGTGCTCGGCGCCTGGATGGCCTACTACAACTATCGCGGAACAGGGCGTGCGACCGAGATGCCCTACACCGCGAACTTCGAGCAGTACCACTTCGTGCGCCCGTTCATCGGAACGGGAATGAAGCCGTTTCCGCATTACAACAACTACCAGATGGCGAAACTCTTCTGGAATTGGGAAGGCACGCCAGGGCGGCTGGCGAGAACCTGGAGGGGAATCCAGAAGCTGGAAAAAACAAAATTCCACTTCTATTATCGCGAGCATTTTGCGCCGCTGCTGATCCTCGCCTTTGTGGGCTGCTATTTCTGTTTCCGCCGCGAAGATCGCAGCTATCTCGGATTCACGTTCTTGCTGGTACTGATTGGATTGTTTGCGGTCGTGTGGTGGCCGCTCTCGTCTTATCCAGCGCCGCTGTTGGTGAGCTTCTACGGTCTGGCATTTCTCGGCATCCGCTATCTGGGAACTACACGCCCACGCAATTTTCGACTCGGCCCATATTGGGCACGTGGACTTGTTCTTGCTGTGTTGATTACGCCGTCGATCAACATTCCCCATGAAATTCATAAGGCGAGCAAGATTCGCTATCCCATGCCGTGGAATGAAGATCGCCAGCGCGTGATCGATCAGCTTGAGGCGCAGCCGGAGAAATCGCTGGTGCTGGTCAGCTATGCGCCGATGCACGATCCCGCGAAAGAGTGGGTGTACAACACGCCCGACATCGATGCGCAAAAGGTAGTCCTGGCTCGCGCGCTCGGGGCCGAAAAGGATTGCAACCTCGTGCACTACTACCAGGACCGAAAAATCTGGTTTGTCGATGTCGGCCTGGATCCATGGCCGGAGCTTCGCTCCGCTGACGCTCTGGTCTCTTACTGCAACGCAAGTCCTGAACTGAGAGCAAAACTCGTTGTCCCTGGGGAATTACAGTGAATCATCGGCCTAAAACTGCTGTCATCATTGGGGCGGGTCCTGCCGGACTTACTGCCGCTTTCGAACTTTTGCGCAACAGCGACATCAAACCGATCGTGCTCGAAAAGAGCGACCAGATGGGAGGCATCTCCCGCACGGTGAACTACAAGGGCAATCGCATCGACATCGGAGGCCACCGCTTCTTCTCGAAGAGCGATCGCGTGATGAACTGGTGGTTCGAGCACATGCCGCTGGAGACGACGGTTTCCCAGAATGGAAATGGGAACGGCTATGGTAAGCAGCCGATCGAGATCAGGTATCAGAGGCAGCGCCGCGAACTCTCGGGCTGCATGAACGGCAACGGCAATGGATGCCATCCTGACGAAGTGATGCTTGTACGTCGGCGTAAGTCGCGCATCTACTTCCTGCGAACCTTCTTTGAGTATCCGATCACGCTGAGCGCCGACACGCTGCGAAAGCTTGGCCCGATTCGCACGATGCGCATCGGTCTGAGCTACATGCGCAGCGCTGCAATGCCGATTAAGAACGTCGAGAACCTGGAGCAGTTTTTCATCAACCGCTTCGGGCGCGAGCTGTACCACACGTTCTTCAAGTCCTACACCGAAAAAGTTTGGGGCGTTCCGTGCGATCAGATCAGCGCCGAGTGGGGCGAGCAGCGCATTAAAGGCTTGTCGATCAAAAAGACGCTTCAGCACATCGTCAAAAAGCAGCTGCAGAGCCGCAAGCAGAGAGACATTGCTCAGAAAGAAACTGAGACATCGCTCATCGAGCAATTCCTCTATCCAAAATATGGCCCGGGGCAGATGTGGGAAGCTGTGGCAAGAAAAGTAAAAGCCATGGGTGGAGAGATCATCACGAATTTCAGTGTGACAGGCGTGCACTGCCGGGGCCACAAGGTAATCGGAGTGAGTGGAATCGACGCTTCGGGCCAGGAGCGCCGTTTCGATGGCGATTACTTTTTCTCTACCATGCCCATTAAGGAACTCGTCCACTCTCTTGACGTGCCGGTTCCTGCAAATGTTCGCGAAGTGAGCGATGCCCTTCAATATCGCGACTTCATCACCGTCGGCCTCCTGCTCAAGAAAATGAAGGTCAACGAGAACAATCGGCATCTGGTTGATGACAACTGGATCTACATTCAAGAGCCAGACGTAATGGCCGGCAGGCTGCAGATCTTCAACAACTGGAGTCCGCACCTTGTCTCAAATCAGGAAAACGTCTGGGTCGGCGTCGAGTACTTTTGCTATGAAGGCGACGAACTCTGGAACAAATCTCCTGAGGAAATGGCTCGGTTTGCCGCAATGGAATTAGACAAGATCGGAATCATCGACAAAGAAGACGTGCTCGATTCGACTGTGATCAAGATGCCCAAGACATATCCGGCCTATTTCGGCGCATACGCCCGCTTCAATGAGGTTCGGGAGTATATCGACACCTTCGAGAATCTCTTCCTGGTCGGACGCAACGGCATGCATCGCTACAACAACCAGGACCACTCGATGCTGACCGCGATGGAGGCCGTGAACAACATCATCACGGGACGCAAGGACAAATCGAACATCTGGGACGTCAACACCGAAGCGGAATACCACGAAGAGAAGCACGTGCCAGAAGAGCGGAGTGAACAGGGGCAAAGAGCGGCGTAGCGGCGTCCGCGATTACCAGCCTGTACGCACCAATGCATTTATTCCGGCACCACGGAGCCGAACGGCTCCGTGGCTGCTTGATCAGTGCCGCTTAGCAAAACGGCTGGTGCTGGAGTAACTGTTCCCCTGAAAGCCAGATGGATACCCATAAGGGTCGTAAGGCCCGTTGGAAGGAGCGCCGTATGGTCCGCCGTAATATCCGCCGTAATATCCGCCGTTTCCGTAGTACGGATCGTTGCCGTAGTATCCGTTATCGCCGTACTGGTTGTAGTATTCATTGGCGCGACGGCGCCGGTCAATCGAATATCCGACCGAGGCACCAACTCCCGCGCCGACCACCGCGCCGGTTCGACCTGCCATCTTGTGCCCAATGTATGCTCCGGCTGCGGTCGAGCCGCCAATGATAGCGATGCTCTTCCAAGTGTCGGAACTCTGTGCCTGTGCAGGCTGCATGGCAACCGACGTGAATGCCGCAACTAACGCGAGAGCGACTAAGCGGCTGCTCTTGATAATGCGTGTAGCTACCTTGGCGAGAACTTCAGAGACTCTGGTGTGTGACATGGGGCCCTCTGCTCTGAGAACTTCAAACCCCACCACAAACCGTTTGTTGCGCCCGCCAATCGAGGGAACTTGCGAGAAGCGAGCTGCCTGCAACTCACATCCGGTGAGTAATTTAGGTCGGAAGTAGGGGAAATATCCAACTATCAGATCAGGACTGCAGCTATTTCTTCTTCGCGTTCTTCGCCTGGATGGTCGTCGGCGGCACGAAGAGGTCGTCTTTCAAACCGGTGTTATAGGAAACCTTGGTCAAGAAACGTTGCGAGACCATTTCGTCGTTCTTCATGCGTGTAATGACCATCGGTGTCTGAATTCCCTGGATCGATCGAAATTCGGAGTAGATGTCCGAATAAGTGTCTTTGTCCTTGTATTTGGGATCACGCACGGTGAAGCTTTTCCGAATCGGCAGGTGGCTCGAGATGTCGATGAAGAAGGTTTCCTGCTGATTCGCGGCATTCGCGACTGTGACTTTTTCTACCTGGTGGTTATCGGTGAAGCCCTGACCGTCGTAGAAGAGCACGGTTCCTGGCTTATTCAGCCAATTACGCAACACGTTGTCCATTGAGTACTGGTCGCGCAGAACGTATTCGCGATTGGCGTCATCATCCTCAGGACGCGTGCCATGAAACGTGGTCTCCGTGCCACGGCCGCCGTTGTGAATAACGATCCAGTCACGCTGCTTTGTAAGTTCCACGCGTTCCTTATCGGGAAACTTGTAGAAGCGCCAGAACGGCGCTGTGCCGCCAGTCGGCTGCCCGTGATAAAAGCCGTTGGTCCGGCCTTCCTGCGTCACATCCGTGTAATGCAGATAAGCGTCACCGCCCAGCGCCTGGATCATTTGAGCGAGAAGTTCTTTCGCTTTCGCAACCGTAGGATCCACGCTCTGTGATTGTGTCGTGTTCGTTTGTGCTGGCGGAGTTGACGAGACTTGCCAAGGCAAGAAAGAAAAGCAAAGCAGGAAAGCAATGATCATCAACATAATCCTACGACATAGCAGGACGCACGCGGAGCCGGGCACCCTCGCCCGCCGTTCCTGAATACCTGTGCTGGAAGGCAAACGCAACCACGCTTCGAACTCCATCCCGGCAGTCGTGATACACGTATTAGTTTGCATTTTTACGAGGTGCTGAGTGCGAGTTGATCCCGTCCTTGTAGTTCACGGGGGAGCGTGGGCGATGCCCGACGATGTAGTCGAAGATCACCGTCGCGGAGTTCAGAAGGCTCTGCGCGTCGGCTGGCAGGTGCTCGCGTCCGGCGGAGCTGCGCTCAAGGCCGTGGAAGAAGCCGTGGTGGTGATGGAGGACGATGACACATTCGACGCGGCCCGCGGTAGCTTTCTTACGGCCGACGGCAAGGTGCAGATGGACGCCCTCATTATGGACGGCGCAACGCTTCGTGCCGGTGGCGTCGGATGCGTCGAGCGTCTGCGCAATCCCATTCGCGCCGCGCGACTCATCCTGAGCGAGAGCCCGCACGTCTATTTTGTCGGCGAAGGCGCCGAGCAGTTTGTCGCTGGACTCGGCATAGAGCTAATCGACAACTCCGAGCTGGTAATCGAGCGCGAAAAGACTCGTTTGGCCGCAGCGAAAGCCGCGGCAGCCCAAGGCAAGCGCGACTTGACGTTCGCCGGACACGACACGGTAGGAGCGGTCGCTCTCGACGCCGCCGGTCACCTCGCGGCCGCGACTTCGACGGGCGGCACAGTCAATAAGACTCCGGGACGCGTGGGTGACTCGTCGCTCATTGGCTGCGGCTGCTATGCCGACGACCAAAGCGGAGCCGTCTCATGTACGGGATGGGGGGAACCGATCATGAAGCTCGTTCTGGGCAAATGGGCCACAGATCGCGTTGCCAGCGGCGCTCCTCCGGAGCTGGCCGCGCGAGAAGCCATCGGATACCTCAACTCCCGGGTGAACGGTTATGGCGGCATGATCCTGCTTGACGCCGGCGGCCGCTATGGCATTGCGCATAACACTCCCAAAATGGCCTGGGCTGTGATGACGACTAAATCTGAACAGGTCGGGATCACCATTTAGGCGTTGAGTGCCTGCGCGATTTCAACCCCGCAATCCCAAACCGCAAGCTTCCGACACTCTTCCAGAAACTAACAGGAGACCCAGCAAGTAGTACTCCTACGACTTCCTGGTGCTTGTATTCGTGCCATTAACTGATGTACAAACCTTGCGGCACTTCAGATAAAAAAGCGGCAATAAGCAGTCATCAATAGGCTTGGTTCTGCACATTCGGGCAGAGGTTCGCCTGTTGTCTGTCGCTTAGTGCTATTGCAATCCAGGAGAAGTCATGATGCGTGTTTGCATGGCGCTGTTCGTGGCGTTGTTGGTCTCTCTAAGCTCAACCATTCTGATTGCGCAGAACATCGCTACGGCGAACCTGCGCGGCGTCGTACACGACCAGAATGGCGCAGTCATTCAGAATGCCAAGGTCACGGCTCGGATGCCGGCCCAGAACCTGGAGCGCGTTACTCAGTCCAACAGCGACGGCGAATATGTGTTTCTCAACCTTCCTCCGGGTACTTACTCCATCGAGGCCGAGGCGCCGGGCTTCGCGAAGCTGGTGCAGAACCCGGTTGTCCTCACGATCGGCCAGGACGCCGACCTTCCGGTCAATATGCGCGTGGCGGCTGCGACCGAAGAGGTAACCGTTGAATCGGGCGCCGAAATCGTTGAAACACAGCGAAGTTCCGAAGCCACCACTATCGACACGCAGCGGATCGAGAACCTGCCGATCAACGGCCGCAATTACATCAACTTCGCCCTGACAAACTCACAGCTCACCCGCGATGATGCGCCGAGCATCGGTGCCGCACCCACATCAGGCCTGAACTTTGGCGGACAACGGGCCCGCGCCAACCTGGTGAACCTCGACGGAATGAACAACGTCGATAACGGGGTAAACGGGATTAGATCGACCGTTTCCCAGGAAGCAGTTCAGGAGTTCCAGATCATCACCAACGGCTTCAACGCCGAATACGGACAGGCCTCGGGCGGCATCGTCAACATCATCACCAAGAGCGGCACCAACGACTGGCACGGATCGGCGTACGCCTACTTGCGCAATCGCAATATTCAGGCGACGAATCCGTTTTCGACCGTTAAGAATCCGGCATATACGCGCGTCCAGCCAGGCGCAACCATTGGCGGCCCCATCGCAAAAGATAAGACGTTCTTCTTCTTCTCCTTTGAGACGACCCGGCGGCACGAGACTGGCTTCTCCAGCATCGGACAAAACAATTTCGGGCTGCTTCCGATCGATGTATCGAGATTCTTCGGAGCTCCGCAAGGCGCTGTGATCTTCCAGGGAACGTCAGCCCAGCAGGCTTTCCTAAATGGCATTCCGAACGCGGCGTTGGCTAATCCGGCCGTGGCGGGTGCTGTGAGGCAATATGCAGCCTTGGTTGGAGGAAGCTCCGGAGTTGCTGTCAATCGGCTGTTGCCCCCTGCGTTGGGCGGCGGTCCTGCATTTATCACTTCCGGAGCGCCCCTGCCAGCGTCGTTCCACAGCCTTAGTTCCCAGATCGGGAACTTTCCAGTCTTCGAGGGTACCACGCTCTATAGCCTTAGGCTGGATCACAAGCTGACGAATAACCAGCAGCTCATGCTGCGCGGCAACGTGAGTCCGAGTACCGTCACGGGAATTGAGGTTAACGGTCAGAATCAGACCTTCGGGCAGAACTCATACTCGCGCACCTCCCAGCAGACCTATCGCGATATGGCGATCACCGCTCAAGACGCCTGGGTGATCGGGAACAATAAGGTCAACGAACTCCGTTACGAATTTTCGCGTCGCGGCTTGCTTTACAACTTTTCTTCCGGACCTGGCGGAGGCGACGTTGCCATCAACATTCCCGGTTTTGCGTTCTTCGGACGGGAGCCCTTTTCATTCGTCAACCGCACAGAACTGCGTCACGAAGTTTCCGACAATTTCAGTTGGAGCATGGGGAACCACAGTGTGAAGTTTGGTGGTGACGTGAATCATCTGCCTCTCACCGCAGATTTCACGGTGAACTTCGGCGGCCTTTACAACTTCGGCGCTCTTTCGGCAACGCAGCTTTCGAGCGGATTCGGTCAGATTCCCGGGCTGACTTTTCCCGGCTTCTCACCGGTGCAGGCCTATGGTCTAGGGATTCCCCAGAGCTTTGTGCAGGGTGTAGGCAATCCGCACGACAGCTTTACTAACAACACGCTCGGAGTCTTTCTGCAGGATTCCTGGCGCGTGAAGCCGAATCTCACTCTGAATTATGGCGCTCGCTACGACGTCGAGTTCACGCCCACGTTCCCCGCAACCAACGCCATTTCCGCAGCCGCGCAGAATGCGCTTGGAATCACACAGGGCATCCCACGCGACACGAACAACGTAGCTCCCCGCATTGGTCTCGCATGGGATCCCTTCAAAGATGGCAAGACCGCTGTCCGCGCATCCTATGGCATCTTCTATGACCATCCACTCCTCGCACTTGCATTTGACTCTGACGTTGCGGATGGCTCGCAGGCTCCGCAGATCATCCTTGGCGGCGGAGCTTTTTGCAATCCCTCGGTTCCCGCAACTCAAGGCGTTGGAAGCTTGAATGCGACGAATGGGTTTATGGGAATTCAGACCAGCGCCGCGTGTGCTTTACCGCCCGCATTAGCGCAGGGTCTCCAATACTTACCGAATGAGCAGCGATACAACGCACTCAACGCCAACTCGCTCTGGGTCAATCAGAACTTCCTCAGCGCGGGTGTTCCACTCTCCATTCTTCCGTTTGGGTTTCCGACTTCGAGCAAGTTCCAGTACGCGTACTCGGAGCAAGTCAACGTAGGAGTAGAGCGCGATCTGGGCCACAACTTCTCCGGTTCGCTCACTTATAACTACAACGGCGGTCACCACATCAATCGGCCGATCAATGCCAATCCAGTCCGGTCCGATCTCCTGCTGAAAAACTGGCAAGCCGCCGTTGCAGCCGGAGCAGCGACGCCAAGCACCCTTCCGATTCAGGTTGCAGGTTGCGGCATTGGCCCGGCTGGACCGTATGTGCCTGCGGCAGTTACGAACTTCTTCCGTCCTTCCGGAATCAATCCATCACTCGCGCCTGCGGTGCAGGCTCAACCAGGTGGTGCGCAGTGTCTCGCTTTGGTAAATGCAGTCGAACAAGCCGACGGACTAGGCGTCGGCGTGCCCGTGCCTTTCAGTGACATGGTCGCCAACTACGCTAACGGCAGCTCGGTCTATCACGGTATGACCATGAATCTGCGCAAGCGATTCAGCAGTCATTACGAGTTCCTCGCCTCGTACACGTGGTCACACACAATTGACGATTCGACAGACCTGCAATCTCTGCTCGCGCCGCAGGACAGCTTCAATCCCAACGCGGAACGTTCGGAATCGACCTTTGATCAGCGCCACCGCTTCGTGCTCAGCGGCGTTTACCAAACCGGGAAAATTGCCGGGAAGGGCCTGTTGGGCAAAGCTCTCAGTGGATTTACTGTCGCTCCGATCATCGAAGCCAGTTCCGGACGTCCATTCAACATCCTGGTCGGCGACGATCGTAACTTCGACTTCGGACCCAACACCGATCGCCCATTAGTCGTCCCGGCGAACACTCCAGTAAACCTATGCGGCGATGTTCCCGTTGCCTCGCAGTTCTCACCGACGGGATTCCTGCAGCCCGCGTGCTACCTGAATGGCACGCTAGTCGGCAACCTGAAGCGCAACGCGGGAGTGAAGCCGGCAACCGTTTTCACCGACCTGCGCATCGGACGCACCTTCGGCCTCACGGAAAAGTTCAAACTCGACGGCACCGTGGACATGTTCAACCTGATCAACAAATTCAACGTCGCCGACGTGAACGTGCTCTGGACCAACGCTGGCCAGCCTACGGCTGCATTCGATCCACGGCAGTTCCAATTTGGGCTGAAGCTGTGGTTCTAGCTTTGGGTTTGTCATTCCGAGCGGAAGCTCACGCGTGTTTTTCGCGTGAGCAGGAGAGAGGAATCCCTACCCTTTTTCACGAACGCATGGTTATCGAGTCTATAGGGATTCCTCACGCCAACTGCAGGCGTTTACGCAATCAGTACCGTCCGGGGTAGCGGATGGTGAGTACCTTGACGCATTCGCTACAGCGAACGGTACTGACGCTTCTCGTTTGATTAGGCCGTGTACGGCAGCAATGCCCGCTCAATCTCGGCAGCTTGCAAACTCTCTCCCTTATTCAGTCGTTCCAGAATGGAACCAAGCACCAGCTTGGCCTGATCTTTTCCTCGATTGCGGATAAAACCATCATAAATGTGCTCGCCGTTGGCCGCGCGATTGATCTCTGCTTCGCGGTTGTGGTCATCGAGTTCAGTGAAGTAGATCACTTCGTAAGCGCCGTTCCGGGACACGTCCCGATAAATCTCGAACATGATTTTGTCCGGCGGAGGAGTGAACGCCACTGCGGGAAACCTCGAACGCAGAATTATAGCGAACACTTTTGTCATTCCGAACGCCTGGCGTGAGGAATCCCTACACACTCGATAACCTGGCGTGCATGGATGACGGTAGAGATTCCTCTCTCCTGCTCACGCGAAGAGCACGCGTGAGCATCCGCTCGGAATGACAGAAACATAGAACACAACGAGAGTAGATGTCGTTCCATGACGCTCCTTCACTTGCCAAAGCTTTTTTCAATATGTATCTTAAAAACCTACGAGCATCTGACGTAAGACCTGGATGCGGTGCCATGCATGAATTTCGCTCGCTGAGCATGGACAGAAGTCGCTGTGCTGTTCGTCGTGGCAGTAACCTTCTGCGTACGCCTTCGGCGAAGCTTGCCCGCCCCGCCAACTCTCATTCCCGAAACAAAACAAACGGTCTAAAGTCTCAGCAGTCGTTCTACGTCGTACGAGTTCCCCGGCCCACAAGGTTCATTGTTCTCTACCTTAGTCAACAACGGTCCACCTTACCGTCCGCGTTCTGCGATCCCCACGGAGAACACTATGTCCGTTACGAAAATCGATGTACCGCTCGAGGGTTTAACCAGCCGTCCGCCAGTTTCCGTTGAAGAAGAGATTCGCCGCCGTCTTAACGCCGAACGCGAGCGCCTGGCCCGTGAGGCCGGTCTCGATAGCACCCACGCCAAGCACTTCCATCGTCCCATCGAGCGCGCCTTCACTGCGTCAGAGCGCGACAAAGTCACCATTTTGATTGGCGGGCTCACCTGGAAGCACGAAAAAGTGATGAAAGCTGTCTTTGAGGCCTGCGGCTATAAGTGCGACGTGCTGCCGACGCCGAATGTGTCTGCGTTCCAGCTCGGGAAGGAGTACGGCAACAACGGACAGTGCAATCCGACGTACTTCACCGTCGGCAACCTGGTGCAGTATCTGCAGATTCTGGAAGCGGCAGGCATTCCGAAAGGGGAGATCATCGACAACTATGTGTTCTTCACTGCGGGCTCGTGCGGTCCTTGCCGTTTCGGCATGTATGAATCTGAGTACCGTCTTGCCCTTCAGAATGCCGGCTTCGACGGCTTCCGCGTGCTGCTCTTTCAGCAGAACGACGGCGTAAAGGCCGCTTCAGGCGAGCCCGGCTTGAAGTTCACCGTTGATTTCGGAATGGGAATGCTGAACGCGCTCAACCTCGGCGACATCATGAATGAGATGATCTACCGCATTCGCCCATTCGAGGTGAACAAGGGCCAGACCGACCGCGTCTTCAAAGAGTCGGTCGATATGCTCTGCACAATGCTGAAAGAGCGCAAGCCATTCGAGGATCACGAAGATCTACCGCAGTGGCTCTCGAATTACATGGCCAAGCACAAGAACGCCGGCTGGGAGAAGATCGTCAACTCTCTCGGTAAAGTCTGGGAGCACCTGTACGGCAGCGCGTACAAAGAGTGCCTGCAGGCGGTCCACGATCATCTCGCGACCATCGAAGTCGATCGTCTGCGTGTGAAGCCCGTGGTCAAGATCATCGGCGAATTCTGGGCGCAGATCACCGAAGGCGACGGCAACTTCAACATGTTCGCGTTCCTGGAACGGGAAGGCGCGCAGGTGCTGGTCGAGCCTATCGCTACCTGGATCATGTACATGATGTACCAGGTGAAAGAGCGCTGGCGCGAGAAGAAGCCGCTCGAAGACAGGTACAAGAAGCCGGCATGGTGGGAGCTGCATAAGCACGCAGTGAACGAGCTGAACTTCCGAAAGAAGATCGCCGGACTCAGCGTCGGCGAAATGATTTACTCACGCCAGTACCACCGCGTGGTCGAAGCGCTGGGCAGCATCGCGCACCATCTCGTGGACCAGAAAGAAATGGCCGATCTCGCGATGCCGTTCTACAACCAGTTCGCGCGCGGCGGCGAGGGACACCTCGAAGTCGGCAAGAACATTTACTACACGAAGCACAAGCTCTGCCACATGGTGCTGGCCCTGAAGCCATTTGGCTGCATGCCATCAACGCAGTCTGATGGCGCGCAATCGGCCGTTGCAAATGCGTTCAAAGAAATGATCTTTCTTCCGATCGAGACTTCGGGGGAAGGGGAAATCAACGCTCACAGCCGCGTGCAGATGGCGCTCGGCGAAGCGAAGGTCAAAGCGCGTCTCGAATTCGAACAAGCGTTGCAATCGACCGGCAAATCGCTTGACGAGATCAAGGGCTACGTCGCCGATCATCCTGAGCTGCGGCAGTTGTTGTATCCCATGCCGCATCGCGAAGGCGTCACGGGAATGGCAGCGAACTTCGTTCTGCACGTGAATGATCTGATCAATGGCAGAAAGAAGTTAGTTCGTGTGCCGATCCAGGCGAGGGCGTTGGCAGCTGCTTCGTGATCTCATCTGTCATTCCGAACGAAGTGAGGAATCCCTATGTGTTCCATTGATGTGGGTAATTTCCGCTTCTTCGGTTGACGGCAATTCGGGGTTCCAGGGAGTTACGAACTGGAGCAATGGTTAAAGCATCGGGCATCGGGTGAAGTGAACGTAGGGGAATGGTTATGAGCCTTGAGATTACCGCCCAGATACGGCGAGGACCGCACAAGGGAACGCTGCTCGTCCCTCATCGATATTCAGACGGCAAGTACCGTGTGAGCCGCACACGATTCGAGCGCGATCAGGTTCCAGTTTACTTGCACGAGGTTCCAGCTTGGCTCGATAAGAAGTTCGGGGTTCGCATGAGTGATCCAGTGACTCATCGTGGACCTCGTCTGATTGCGCCGGGCTCCGTCAAGATCACGCGATCGTAACAGAGGCGAGCGAAGCGAAGCCCAAAGCGCCGTAGGCGCGAGATATGAATAGCCCAGCACGTGAGTGCTGGGTAAGGAATCAACACGAAACCAAGCCCCGTAGGGGCGGCACTCTCGACGATCGTGACCTCGCGAATCTTCTGATCCTGATATCCCAATCGCGAAATCACGACATGCAAAAACCCGGGCGGGGGCGCCCGGCTCCACGTTGGACGTTTGGGAGGTTCTGGTGGCTGGAAATCACGATCATTCTAACGGTTGTTGCGGAAGGAAAGGCGCCATTAAGGTGGACGTAAAACTCGGCGAGCTGGTCGCAACTCTCCCTCGTCCTAAACCCAAGCCGCGCCCGAACCCGGTCCCGAATGGGGAAACGAAGCTCACGTACTACGTGGGGATCGACGTGGGCTCAACCACAGTGAAATCCGTCATCGTGGATGCCAACTCCGACCAAATCCTCTGGCAGGACTACCAACGCCACGAAACCAAGCAACCAGAAAAAGTTCTCGAATTTCTGAATCGCATGCAGGCCGAAGCCGGCATTGCGACCAACAACTGCCGCATGTTTATCACCGGCTCCGGCGGCAGCACTATCGCACCTCTGATCGGCGCAAAATTCGTTCAGGAAGTTACGGCGGTCTCGCTGGCGGTAGAAAAACTCCATCCCGAAGTGAATTCGGTGATCGAACTCGGCGGCCAGGACGCCAAGATCATTGTCTTCAAAGAAGACGAAGCCAGCGGACGCAAAAAGAAGATTCCGTCGATGAACGATAAATGCGCCGGCGGCACCGGCGCGGTCATTGACAAGATCAACGCCAAACTGAAGATTCCAGCCGACGAGCTGTGCAACCAGGGCTACAACGGAATCAAGCTGCATCCGGTTGCGGGCAAATGCGGCGTCTTCGCCGAAACCGATATCAATGGCCTGCAAAAGCAGGCGGTGCCCTCGGATCAGCTTATGGCGTCGCTGTTCGACGCCATTGTCTTGCAGAATCTCTCGGTGCTGACGCGCGGTCACACCCTTCGTCCTCATGTTCTCCTGCTGGGCGGTCCGAATTGCTTCATAAAGGGAATGCGCGAAGCCTGGCAGCACAACATTCCCAAGACGTGGGAAGAGCGCAAAGTTCCAATTCCGGAAGGCATGACGCCTGAGCAGCTCATCAAAACGCCGGAGAACGCGCAGTACTTTGCTGCCATCGGTGCAGTTGAGTTCGGTAAGGACGAAGATCCCGACGTCGGCTGGTATCAGGGCACCGCGAAGCTCGAACACTACATCGATGTCGGGCGTCTCGAAGAGAAGGCCCAGTCCGGGGCCGCCGGACTCAGCGCTTCCGACGAGGAACTGGCCGAGTTTAAAAAGTCGTACACGATTCCGCGCTTCAACGCCGCGAAGTTCATTCCCGGCACGGTCGTGCGCGGTTTCGTCGGCGTTGATGGTGGATCGACTTCAACGAAAGCCGTGCTGATGTCGGAAGAAGGCGAGCTGCTGTGCAAGGCCTATCAGCTCTCCAACGGCAATCCCATGCAGGACACGATCGATATGTTCCGCTCTCTGCGCCAGCAGGTGGAATCGCAGGGCGCGACGCTTGAAGTGCTCGGCGTGGGTACCACCGGCTACGCAAAAGATATTCTGAAGGAAACCTTGCATGCTGACGTAGCGCTGGTCGAAACCGTCGCGCATACGGAGTCGGCGATGCGCTTTTATGAAGATCCCCATTGCATCGTCGATGTCGGCGGGCAGGACATCAAGCTCATTGTCCTCAAAGATGGTCGTGTAAAAGATTTCAAACTGAATACGCAGTGCTCAGCCGGCAATGGCTACTTTTTGCAGTCCACTGCCGAGACGCTGGGAATCAAAGTCGATGAGTATGCCGACATAGCCTTTTCTGCAACTCAGATGCCCGTATTCGGCTACGGCTGCGCGGTGTTCATGCAGTCAGATATCGTGAACTTCCAGCGCCAGGGATGGGCGGCGAAGGAGATTCTTGCCGGATTGGCTGCTGTACTGCCGAAGAACATCTTTCTCTATGTCGCGAGCATTCCCAATTTGGCAAAGCTGGGACATCGATTCATCCTCCAGGGTGGCACGCAGAAGAATCTGGCCGCAGTGAAATCGGAAGTCGATTTCATCAAATCGCATTTCCGCAGCGATGCAATCGAGCCGGAAGTCATCGTGCACGAGCATTGCGGCGAATCAGGCGCGATCGGAGCCGCAGTGGAGGCCATGCGTCTCCATCGCAATGGCCACAAAACCGAGTTCATCGGCCTCGATGCCGTGCAGAAGATCAGTTACCGCACTACGCGCAACGAAAGCACGCGCTGCTACTTCTGCAAGAACAACTGCCTGCGCACCTTCATCGATGTCCAGACGGGCGACACCGAAAACTGGAAAGCTCCAACATTCAAGTCCAAAGTTCCATTGCAGGCCGGCGAGCAGCGCCTCATCATTTCCACCTGCGAAAAAGGCCAAGTCGAAGATGTCGCAGCGATGCGCGGCATCAAAGCCGGGCTCGACGCCCTGAAGGAAGCCAATCCCAACTACGTCGAGATCGCGGCCAGCAGCGTGTGGCGCTCACAAAATCCGCCGAAGGTGGCAGACCCAATTCCGAACACGAAATGGACGTTCAAGAAAGAAGTCAAGGAACGCGCCGAGCTGATGAAGAAACGGGCGAAGTTCCGCGTCGGTATGCCCAAGGTGCTGAACATGTATGTTTACGCGCCTCTGTTCAGCGCATATCTCGAATCGTTAGGCCTCGAGCCGGAGAACATCATCTACTCCGACTACACCAGCCGGGAGATGTACAAGGCCGGCGCAGGACGCGGAGCTATCGATCCTTGCTTCCCGTCGAAGATCGGGATCCCGCACGTGTACAACCTGATCTTCGTGAAGCACGCGAAGAAGCCGCTCGATGCGATCTTCTTCCCGATGATCGACGTGCTCACCACGCATCTGAAGTGCACGACGGGATCGAATGCGTGCCCCACCGTTACAGCGACTCCTGACGCAGTGAAAGCAGCGTTCACAAAAGAAACGAACGTCTTTGCGGATAACGGAATCGTGTATCTCGATCCCATCGTGAACCTTGCGGATCGCAAGCTGTTTGCGCTGCAGATGTATCGTGCTTGGGCGCCGGTGCTCGGCGTCTCGGAAGAAGAGAACGATCGCGCCATTGAGGTCGCATTCAAAGCACAGGAAGACTATGACGCGAACCTCCGCAAGCGAGCTCGCGAGACTCTGGAGATGCTTGAGCGCGAGAACCGCATAGGCATCGTGATGCTTGGGCGTCCCTATCACCATGATCCTGGCGTGAACCACGAGATCATGGACGAGTTCCAAAAGCTCGGTTATCCGATCTTTTCTCAGAGTACGCTGCCTATCGATGAAGACATCCTCGACCGGCTTTTTGGAGACGAAGTTCGCGCAGGTGTGATCAAAGATCCCCTCGATATCAGCGACGTGTGGAAGAACGCCTACTCGGCCAGTACGAATCACAAGATCTGGGCGGCGAAGTTTACGGCACGACACCCAAATCTCGTCGCGCTGGAGATTTCTAACTTCAAGTGCGGTCACGATGCGCCGATCTACACCGTCATTGAGGACATCATCGAGAATTCGGGCACGCCGTATTTCGCGTTCAAAGATCTCGATGAGAACAAGCCGACGGGCTCGATCAAGATTCGCGTGGAAACGATAGATTATTTCCTGCGGCGTTATCGTGAGGACATGATCAAGAAGCGCGAGGCAATCAGCAACATCGACGCGCAGCTCGCCGAGTACGAGCGCAAGTTGCGGGAAGAGTTGATGGCGCAACGGTACACGCAATCCACCCAACAGTACGAAGGCGTGGGGGCGGATTAACGTGGAGCCGGGCGCCCCCGCCCGGTTGTATTTCGTGATTGGGTGATTGGACAATCAGGGGTCACGACATCAACGAGATCACGACCATTATCAGTGCCGCCCCTACGGGGCTCGGTTTGTTCCTCTCGCTGTCCCAGCACTCACGTGCTGGGCTATCCATATGTCGCGCCTACGGCGCTTTGGGCTTCGCTTCGCTCGCGCGGAATCAATTCCGCTCTGGTCTTTGGTCCAGTTCTGCGTCTTAGGCCCTTTGAAAAACCGGAGTCGAAGGACTTCTGTTCCTCAGTGCTGCCCATTCATCCAAACAAAGTGCGCTAGATTCGGTCCTCTCTTTGGTAACAACACGAAGGTTCATCGTACCGTCAGAATGCGGGTGGGCTGTAGTAGATTCCACGCATGGATACGAGTACGCTAGCCGTCGTTCCCGAAACGATTTTTAATCGCAAGCCGCATGCAGCAGGCATGAGTGCCAAATTGGTGTTGGTCTATACTGTGGCGCTCCTCTCTTTCTGCGCTTCTGTTCCGGCGTTTGCCCAATATGGGCTTACCTGCGCTTCGGAAGATGGCCATCGTCATTACTGCGCTGCGGACACGCGCGGCGGGGTCACCATGCAGCGCCAGCGCAGCCACTCAGCCTGCGTTCAGGGAGCGAGCTGGGGATTTGATCAGCAGGGCGTGTGGGTCGATCACGGCTGCCGTGCAGATTTCATCGTGAACACGCGCCAGGTGGATGGTCCGGGAGATCACGATCGTGACCACGACCGTTTCCGTGGCCATGACGCCGATCACGACCGCGATGGAGATCGAGATCACGACCGCGACCATGACTTTGACCGTGATCGAGACCATCATGATCGCGACTGGGATCGCGATCGCCGCCCGGAAGAAACCATGCAGCTAACCTGCGCTTCCGAAGACGGGCGCCGCCATTATTGCCAGAGCGACATTCAGGGCACCGCGACCCTCTTGCGTCAGCGCAGTGGCTCGCCTTGCCGCCAGGGATATAGCTGGGGCAACGATCGCAACGGCATCTGGGTCGATCATGGTTGCCGCGCCGACTTTGAACTCAAGGGACGTCGCACCGCGTTCGTCGGCAATCCTGGATACGTTGGAAGCCTGAGGTGCTCTTCCGATCTCGGTACGCGTCAGTACTGCGAGGCCGATACTCGCGGACACGTTCGCATCGCTCGCCAGATCAGCGAGTCGGCCTGCAGGCTGGGATATAGCTGGGGTTACGACGCGAATGGTGTGTGGGTCGATCATGGCTGCCGCGCCGAGTTCCAGATCGGGAACTAACTAACTCAATTCTTGAACCGATGGGCGCCCCTGAGGAAACACAAGGTCCTTCGGCTCCGGTTTCTGCACCCCAAGAACGAAATGCGCGTTCTTGGGGACCCCGCGGTTTCCCGCGCCCGCCCCACGAGCGCAAACAGCGCGCTCGCGGGGCCCCGCAATCACCCCATCAAACGCAACGTCGGCGTTTGCTGGGGACCCCGACGGAAACGCGCGGGAGCCCTCCTCCGCTCAGGACGACAGTTCATTGGTGGTACACAGAATCTCCAAAACAGCTTGAACGTGCATAGAAATTGAGCGCCGAAGCCACCGACTAGTTGCTGCCGCTGCTTCGGCGCTCATATGCTTTAGAGGCGTTTACGCCTAAACGGAACAACCGAGGCGGTAGCGCTCTCAAACGTTAGTCTTTTGCTGCCGCTAATTCCGCATCAAGGTCTGGATGCTTCAAGTGGAAGCCTGTCGCATCCTGATAGGCTTTGGCAAACGCCAGGAGCTTCGCTTCGCCATACAGTTGACCAAGGAACGTCAGACTGACCGGAGTTCCCGGACCGCCGATACCGTCGTCATCCCCGTTGTCCTTCCGCGGAGGCTTAGGCGCATCGGGTCCGCGGAATCCATTGGGCAGGATGACCGCTGGGTGCCCGGTCAGATTCGTTGCCACAAGCTGCTCGCTGTTCGTTGGCGCGACGATCACATCGAGATTCTCGAATAGCTTCTTCCACAACTCCATCGCTTCCGTGCGTGCGCGATTCGCTTGGATGTACTCCACCGCCGGCGTCAGCCGCGCGACGCGAAATGCGTTCGGCCAATCATCAGGAGATTGCTCGGTGAGCAGCTTGTCGCGGCCTGAGCGGGTGAGATCGTCGAATGCGGCGGCAGCTTCGGCGGTGAGTAGCGGGGTCATGGCTCCATACGGGAATTTCGGGATCTCGACCGGGATGAGCTTTACTCCCATTTCTTTCAGCTTCGCGAGAGTCGCGTCGTTGAAGCGTTGATCGTATTTGCGGCGCTCCTGCGCCTGCTCGCGCTGGCGTCGGCTTTCTTCGCGCTTCTTCATCTCTTCGGGTGACGCAGTTGTCTGCTCAGTCGGGGCCTGCGGCTCGCTCGGCGGCTTGAGTTCGAACTCTTCTTTGAAATATCCGACACGCAGCTTGCGCCAGTCGAGATTGCCGTCCCAGTTGAAGGCTACATTGCGAACGCTGCGATCTTGACCGTCGGGTCCATAGATCGCGTGGAGCACCAGCGCGGTGTCTTCGACGGCGCGGCAGATAGGGCCGAGCTTGTCCATGGTCCAGGACAGCGCCATTGCTCCCGTGCGCGGCACACGACCAAATGTGGGACGCAGGCCTGTAGTGCCGCAGCGAGTTGAAGGAGACGAAATCGAACCGAGAGTTTCCGAGCCGATCGCGAATGCAACGCATCCCGCGGCTGTTGCTGAGGCTGATCCGGCGGACGAGCCGCTTGAGCCCTGATGCGGATTCCATGGATTGCGCGTCATGCCGCCGAACCATTTGTCGCCCATCGCGAGTGCGCCGAGCGTGAGCTTTGCCACGAGCACCGCGCCGGCTTTGTCCAGACGCTTCACTACAGTAGCGTCCTCATCGATGGTCTGCTGTTCGAATCCTCCTGCGCCCCAGGTAGTTCGATAGCCTTTCACGGCCAGCAGATCCTTCGCGCCCCACGGCAAACCGTGCAACGGGCCTCGATAGCGGCCGGCAGCAATGTCGCGATCCGCCTCTTTCGCCTGCGCGCGAGCGCGATCTTCGGTGAGCGTGATCACGAATTTGAGCAGCGGATCGTACTTCTTCAGCCGCGCAAGATACATATCGGTAAGCGCAACTGAAGACACTTTCTTTGTACGCACTAACTCCCCGAGCTGACGCGCGCTGTAGAACGCTACGTCTTCAATGTTCTTTGGTGCGCCGCCGATGTGCAGCGCAGGAGCGCTCGCCAGCTTCATCGGCCGCTTTACCGTGTCGAACTTCATATCCCCAAGCACCGGATCGAAGATGTAGGCCGGTGGGACCGAATTGGGAATGTGCAGTCCGTATATCTCTTCGTAGTGCTTCTTGTTCTCGTTCAGACCATCGAGCATGGCCTGAACATATTCGTCAGGCAAAGGAACATCAGCGACTTCCGCCGCGGTCTCGACCATCTCTTTCGTGACTTTGCCCTTTGCATCGGCCATGCTCCACAGCACGCCGGGAAACAATGTGGAACTGAGCCCAAGCTGTGAGCACACTGCCAGAAATCTGCGACGATCAAGCATCGTGTGAAGTCCCTCGCATTGGTCAATGAAAACCGGCAATTATATCTGGCGGGACAGATGGGAGGATTTCAAGAAAGGCTAAGTCGTTCGTGAAGCCCTGGTTGTCTCTAGTAGCGGATCGGGAGCGCCTGCGACGGGTAGATCAATCACGATGGATGCGCCGGAGGGATGCAGATTATGCGCAGAGATTTCTCCGCCGTGCTGCTTGATGATCCCGTAAGAAACGCTCAGACCTAGCCCAGGTCCTTTGCCGGGATCTTTGGTGGTGAAGAACGGATCGAAGACTCGGTCCGGATTTGGGAAGCCGGAGCCGTTATCGCTGAAGCGGACGCGTACGCGATCTTCATGGTGGTGGGCCTCTACCGTAATGCATCCGCCTTCGATTCCATGCAGGGCATCCAGCGAGTTGTTCAGGAGATTCAGAAAAACCTGCTTCAGCAGATTCTCATCGACCAGCACACCGGGAAGATCGGGCGCAATTTCGGTTCTCAGTTCCACTCCGGAACGCTTGATTTCGTAAGCTCGAAGCTTGAATACCTCGTCCAAGATGAAAGAGAGCGACATCGAGCGGCGCTCAAACTTCGTTTGCCGGGCGAAGCGCAGCAGATTATCGATGATCTGCTTCATGCGCAGGGCTTCGCGGCGAATTACGTCGGCTCCGCGACGGGTGCCTTCATCGTGCGCCGAGCCGGAGATCATCTCGGCATATCCCAGCACGGCGGTGAGAGGATTGTTCAGCTCGTGTCCGGCTCCAGAAACAAGTTTGCCCAATCCCGCTAGCTTTTCCGAGACTACGAGCTGCCGCTGCAGATGCGAGTTCTCAATGGAGATCGCAAGATCGGCGCTCAGCATTTCTACTGCGGCGAGATCCTCAGCCACAATGCGCTGCACGTCGCGAGGCTCATCCAGGACAATGCAGCCCACAAGCACGTCTCGCGGAGACCGCAGCGGGACGAGAACTTTGTCGCCTCCATGCCAAAACTGTGTGGCGGGATATTTGCCCGTCGGGACGGAACAAGCATCGCGAATTAGCTCGTGAGCTATGCGGAAGGAATGCGGACCGACCTCGTGCCCCGATTCGCATAACTGCTCCAGCTTATCCAACGTAATGTGCTGCACCTCGGCCCGCGCGGTCTCGACCGCGTTTGCATCCATTCCGGAGACGCCGGCCACGTAGAGATTGCGCTGATCGTCGGTGAGCAGAACCACGACGCGTCGGAAGTTTGAACTCTGCGCGATCACGTCGGCGATCTCATCGCAGAAGCCCGCAACGTCCGCTCCGCTGAGCAGTCTCGAAGTGACACGGAAAAAACGTTGAATCTGCTCGCGGGTGGCCCGCTCTTGAGCCTCGGCGAGTTGCGCAGTGTGGGACTTGTCCTCGAGCAGGGTGACGATCATGCCGATCGCCACCCAGAATTTAGGAAGGTTTGCCAGGGCGATGGCGGCATTTACCACGTTTTGTTTTGCGGGCAGCAGGAAGTAAAAGGCGGGAAAGACCGCAGCCCACGCGAACAAGCCAAAGGATGTGAGCACCACACCCGGAGAGAAACGACGATACCAGTACCAATAAAGGAACGCGGCCAGGCCGAAGGTGAGCGTCTCAATGCTGTAGAAGCCCAGATCTGGGCGTCCCTGCACAACCTTCCATGATCCCCAAGCGGAGGCGATTAACACTGCCGCGCAGATCGCGATCATGTATCGCTCAAGTCGGCGGCGGTAATAAATGACGACCCAACCTACGGCTGCGATCGCAAATGCCGCTCCACACAACACATAAGCCCAGACCGTGGTCGAGTGAAATGCATAGAGCTCGGCATAGCCAACGGACGGAATGGCAAGTACGAGAAAGAACGGCCATCGCTGTTTCGGATCCTGGAAGATCTTGGTCATCGAAAGCAGCAGGACCAGACCGCTGGTTTGGAGCATGCCAAGATCGAGTCCATCGATCTTCGCGATAGACATTCCCAGACCTGGACCGATCGCCTGCACGATGGCGCGAACGAAGATGAGCGTCCAGGCGACCACCCAAAGGCGCACGCGATACGAGCGATTGCTGGCGTATAGGGACCAGAAAATCGGGACCAGAGCCGCGAGCAGAAGGAGCGTTGGAAGCCGGTGGAATTCGAAACTCATGTCCCTGGTTGGCTAAGCTGTGAGGAAGCACCGATCAAACTCGCTTTGGCCCGATTTCGTCGCGAACGCAAAAGTACTAAAGTGGCTGCCAATTTAGGCGATTTCCTCGCATTCTGCAGTTTACTGCCTGTTCAGAGCGGCTACAATGTGAGCCACGAGTAGAACCAATGAAGTCTTCCAGGTTTTCCCGATACATCTTTACAGCTCAAATACTGCTTCTTCTCAGTCTTGCAGCTCCGGCCAAAGCGCAGTTCACTATTGGCTCGGGGAATGCGGTGCAGGTTCCCGACATCGCCAATGAAGGCTCAGGACCCCTCGATCCATCGCAGCCCAAGGACCTTACGCCGCAGGAGATTATCCAGAAATTCACCGCCAAAGAGGATGAATTCAAGCGCGCTCGCGATCAGTACACATGGACGGAAGACGTCAAATATCAACAGCTCGATGGCGAATCAGTGGTCGGCGAGTTTCGCCAGGTTTCCGACATCATCTATGACGAGCACGGCCGCCGTTTGGAGCAAGTGAAGTTCGCTCCGCAATCAAGCCTCTACATCACCAAGGAAGACATGGACGATCTGCGCAAGCGCACCGCCTTCCTGCTCACCACCGAGGAACTTCCCAAATATCAGGTGATGTATGTCGGCCAGCAGAAGGTCGATGAGCTTCAAACTTACGTTTTCGACATAGCGCCGAAAACCATCGAGAAGGATCAACGCTACTTCCAGGGCCGCATCTGGGTAGATAACCAGGACCTGGAGGTTGTAAAAACATACGGCAAAGGCGTTCCCGATATCGGAGTGAATCTCAGTCCAAAAAAGAAAAAGAAGCATCCGGAAGACGAGCAGCTCTTCCCGCATTTCGTTACATATCGCGAACAGATCGATGGGAAGTACTGGTTTCCGACCTACAGTAAGGCCGACGAAGTGCTGCACTTCTATGTCGGAGACGCGCACGTGAAAGCGGTCGTGAAATACACGAACTACAAACGCTTCGGGGCGGACACGAAGATTCTCTATGGGAAACAGGAAATCGGCAATGCTCCGCAAAATTCCAATGCGGGAAACCAGGCTGCACAACCAAAATAATCAGACCTGAACCTTCTCCAGCGTAAGACCACTCGATTGAAATTTGTTGAAGTCGCTCAGATTCGCGGTAGCTAAAGTGGCCTTCTCACGAATCGCGGTCGCCGCGATCATGCAATCGACAAAGCTTCCTGGCCGTCTTCCGCTGACTTTGAAAAGATTGGCCGCCAGCGCACTATCCTCGGCCGTAAAAGGAACGGGAATACCCAGTATCTGCTGAAGGTGTTCTACGTGAGATGTGTCAAACGGTCCGCACAAAAACTCCGCCCAACAAATCGAGCTAGCAGCTAATTGCATTTGTTCCTTAGCCAGCGTTCGAGTTGAACAGCCTCTGGTGTCCCGGCAAGCATGCTTCGAATCACGAAGCTAGTGTCCAAATGGATCATTCCGACGATATACGCTTGGCCGAAGAACGCTGTCGTTCCTGACGTATCCTTCGCGCCCTCCTTGAACCTTCGGCCTTAGATAGCTTCAAGGATGTCTGCAATGCTTTGAACGCTTCGACGGGATTGGAGCTACGGGATTGGCCGAGACTGGCTGATCGTATTGAGCGGCGAAGAGCTTCGGATTTCGAAACTCCCCAAAGCTGGGCGAGTTCCTCTAACTTCCGAACCGTTTCGATATCTAGAGCATAGGTAGTTTTTACGATTGTTGTGGCCACACACCCTGAGTATGGCCACACTAAACGGGTAGGTCAAGACGCCACATGGGGTTGGAAACACTAAGCGGCAGGAGCCAACGATCTGCTAGCAGCCTGCTGAATGAATCGCTTCATCACCGTTGCCCACATCACTTTCTTTCGAACAGCGCTTTCTTTCACTCCGCGGCCACGGGCAAACATGGAGAGAAGCGCACGCATTTTCAGAACGCGCAAGATAGCTTGGTCCTGTGGATTCGCGCCGTAGGCTTCCATAAAGCTGTCCTGAACGCGCTGTGTGATGTTGCGGTCGCAGAACGGATATTTCTCGAGCGCTTCGACCGAGGCCAAGAATGTAGCGGCATCATTGAACGACGGGCCCCGCATGCTCATCTTGCCGTAGTCGCAGACTCCGACTCCCTCGTCGCCCACCACTATGTTGAGCGGGTTGAACTCGTTCAGCACCGCCGAGGTCGGAACCGATTTTCTCGCTTTGGCCAACCAGGCTCGAGCGCCGGTAAGAATCATCTGAATGGCATCATCATCGAGACCCTCGCCGCGGCAGTTCGCGCAGAGAGTTTCTAGCTCTCCCAGCAACTGCTGTGGATCGAAGATTTGCTGAGCGTCGGCGGTGAGGTCGTGGAAGTTCCGCAGCCATTCTCCTGCCTTTGCCGCAGCGTCGCGGAGAGACGCGCTATCGTCGTAGCCGGGCAGGAGGGCCGCCTTCATCATCATCGACTGCAGGGGTAAGCCTTGAATCTTTTCTGTCACAACTGCCGCAATCGCACTGAAGTTCCCTAGCGGCCGGGGGATTCCCTGCAGACCTTTTTCACTAAACTTGCCGTACACGTATTCGATGTTCTTGTATTCCACCTGCGCCTGGTTCCGCGAATGCTGTGCGCCGAGTTTGCCTGGACGATACACTTTCGCCGCAATGCGCTCCGAACAATTTGTAAAGTCGGCAACCAGGTCGTAGATGAAGTGGTCAGACTTAGGCGTGTGGCCCACTACACGGATATTTCGCAAGTCACCGCGTCGCGGAAAGAGTTGTACAGCCCGCTCGCGAAGGTCGGCAACAATCTGGTCGGTAACACTCTCAGCCATCAATACTCCCAGGGTTCGTTCATAACAGGGGATCAGGCGCGCAGGAGGCACACCGAGGCTCAGCACAAACAGCAGCAGTTTTGCTTCCAACAATCCAGCCGATAACTTCGATGTAAATGGTTCAAAAGAGGTGGTCTGCTGCACGCTGAGAGTCGTCACCTTAGAACCGGGGAGGCCAAATGTGAGAACCTGCGTTCTCACATTCGGCATTCGTGATCTCAGGCGAGATCGGGTTGATACCAAAGACCACTAAGGCTGAGTTTGGGCCAATGCGGCCAGCCAAGGCGGGGGGTTGGGTGTAGCCCGCGACTTGAGCCGCGGGCGCACGCCGCGAAGCCGTGCGTCCCGTGAACAACAACCAAAGCCGCGCTTTAGCGCCGGTCCACGCGCGAACCGCGCGCCATGCCGGGATCGCCCAACCAGGTGTCTTCGTGGTACTGGCTCCCCGGTTCACCTGTAATGCGCGGACTTCCTGAACTGCCGAACCACCAGTTCCAGGAAGTTTTCCAAATCCCTCTTTTGCTCCTCGCTGGCCTGCAGTTTTGCTGAAATGTGATCGGCAATCCGCATTGCGGATTGTTGGCGGACGGTCGGTGGCAGATCGAGCCGGCGCAGCAGGAATGTTTCGATCATTTGGATTTCTTCCGGAGTGATCTGTTCGATACCGACAAAGGCGGCCTCGGTGTCCTCCCTGGTGTTCCAGAATGGTCGCGACTCCTCGGGTGGGCGATCATGGACCACGACCGTCCCAGCCACGTAATCTCCCAACCGCTTGTTCTGCGGGCTTAGGAATACCGACAGCATTCCGACGGCGTAAACACCAGGCAGCAGATCGACCGAACGCAGTAGATTTCTCGCCATGGCTTCCTTGACCGTGATCTCTCGACCGGAATCGCGAATGACGCGTATGCCGGCTTTGCGCTTGCCCGGGGTCTGCCCCTTCCACAGCGTCTCGAAGACCGTGAAGTAGCCCCAATACAGGAGAAACCCGACGAAGATATACGCGGCAATCACCCACTTCCGCATTTCTCCGAAATAAACCAGACCGGCGCTGATGATAGCCAGAATGATTAGCAAGAAAACAAATGCCAGGAACTGAATGAGGCTGTCGATGAATAGCGCCATAAATCGGCTGCCCAGCCCGGCAAGCGAGAACTCAAGCTGTACCTGTTCGGGAGTGTCGATGATAAGCTTGTCGAAATTCTCGCTCATGATTTCCGCGTACTGGCTGGAGAAACGAAGACCATATTGGGAAGAACTCGAAAAACTTCTGGCACAGTGCGGCTCTGCAGGGCTGCGGGCGCTAAACCGCCGTGAACTCCGCAATCTGAGCCTGCTCTATCGACAAATTGCTTCTGATCTTTCGGTGTTACGCCAGGATCCATCCGGACAGGTCTATGCACGTCGCCTGAATCAGCTCCTCGCTCGCGCCCACAATATTATCTACACGGGAAAGCGAAACAGCGGCGCGGGGATTGTCCATTTCTTCGTGAATACATATCCAGAGCTTTTTCGCAAGAATCTGGCCTTTGTTGTCGCCGCCTTTGCCATCTTTCTCGCCGGGGGAGTCGCAGGTGCGTTGATGACGCTGCACAATCCCGCGTTCCAGTTGCAGGTCCTCGGACCGGAGATGGTTAACACCATCGAGCACCGGCAAATGTGGACTCACTCCGTTGTAGCGATCAAGCCCGTCGCCAGCAGCAGCATCATCACGAACAATTTGTCGGTCACATTTCTGACTTTTGCGATGGGCATTACAGCAGGGATCGGCACCGTGTACATGGTCTTCTTTAACGGACTGTTGCTTGGAGTCGTAGGTACTGCATGCTGGCTGAACCAAATGAGCCTTCAGCTCTGGAGCTTTGTGGCTCCGCATGGTGTGCTGGAACTGCCTTCCATCTTCATTGCAGGAGGCGCCGGATTACGCATTGCACAAGGCCTCCTCTTTCCCGGATACCTCTCCCGCAGGGACTCGGTTCACGCCGCCGGCGCGGAAGCAATCCAATTGCTGATTGGCACCATTCCCCTTCTTATCGTCGCAGGAATTCTCGAAGGATTTTTTTCTCCCACCTCGCAAACCGCATTCCTGAAATTCAGCATCGCCGCAGCCCTGTTTTTGCTGCTGATTCTCTATTTGGGAAAAGCGGGTACCGAGCCGAAAACGTCCGCAGCCGGGGCGTGAACTTAGAATTGCCCGCGTTCCTTCAGTTCCAGATACTTGTTCATTACAGTAGTTGATATCTCATGCGCGTCGAGTTCCATCGCGAGCACTCCGCGTTCGTGCATGCGTGCGAGCAGCGTCTCGCGCCGGTGCAGCGTTTCGATCGCAGCGGTGTAGCGATAAAGCTCTTCGGTGGTGTTGGGCAACTTTCTCGCACCTTGCTTCAAGTCCGGCTGTCCGATGACTATGAACAGGATCAGGTGTCGCGACGACATCCGCATTGCGGCTTGTACCACTTCGGGAGTCATCGCCGTCTCGGAAAGATCCGTCATCCACACGATGAGACTGCGCCGAGTCTGTGCGGACATAAGTTCGCTCGCAGCACGCAAATGATCGGCTTCGGAGGCCTCGCCGCGAATGCGCGCAAGCTGATCGAGCAACGCGCGCGTATGGTGATGACCCCGCCCGGGAGCGAGCCTCTCTTGTATGCGAACTCCGTAGCCGAGGAGCGCGACTCGATCGCCGCCGAACGAAGCTACTTGCGCCAGATTCAAAGCGGCATCAACAGCAAAGTCCAGCTTGCTCCACTGCTCCAGGCGCGCGCGCATGAGTCGTCCGCAATCGAGCACGATCCACACCGCCTGATTTCGTTCCGCGCGATGCACCTTCGTGACTGGCTTGCCGCGTCGAGCTGTCGCTGTCCAGCAGATGTCGCGGGACTCGTCACCATCCCGGAATTCCCGCAGGTACTCGAAGTCTTTACCCTGGCCCTGCTGCCGCAGGCGACGGCGCTCAAGCTCGATGCGTCGGCTGCGCAGCAGGAACAATTGGTGCCGCTTGGCGGATTGCAGGCTCGGATAAACGCGGACAATCGCTCTAAGATCTGCCTCCATCCAGCGCTGCGCCAGCCCAAGCCATGTCTGGCATCGCAAATACGCCGGGCCAAGCTCGCAATCTCCACGCTCGCGCGGTTCGACCTGGTACTCGGCAGTGGACTCCCTTCCCGGTCGGATGGCTATCGATAGCTCTGGCGGCGTCGGTCTGAGTGCGAACGGAACGTCGTCGAGAATTCTTGCGTTCACCCCCGTTGTTCCCATATTGGTAACTGAGACGCGAACGCGCGCAATGTCTCCAAGAGCCAACGAACTCTCGAATGACCGCTCAACAACTATTTGCGAGGGTTTCGGGAGCCTGCGCAGATCAACTGCCCAGGCGAGTAAAAGAACCAGGTCCCAGCCGGCAAGCACGAACAAAAACGAGCGGTTCAGAAATAGAGGGCCGATCCACAGCAATCCCGCGAGTAGAAGGACAAAGAATCGGTCGCCAAATGCGACTCCCGATCGGCTCGAGGCGCTGGCTCTCGCCGCGCGCGCAGGCGGCGCCAGCGGCTGGAGAGCGCTCACCGCGGAACCTCAACCGTCTTGAGGAGATCTTTGATGACGGAATCGGTGGAGCTTCCTTCGAGTTCAGCCTCGGGGTTTAGCACGAGCCGATGACGCATCACTGGAAGGGCCGCAGCTTTTACGTCGTCGGGCAGAAGGTAATCGCGACCGTCCATCGCAGCGAGACCTTTGGCAGCAAGCATCACGGCGACGGTCGCTCGGGGGCTCGCTCCCAGTGAGATGCTGGGCCAATCGCGTGTGCGGCGCACTACCTGCACGATGTACTTGAACAGCGCATCTTCCACTCGTACGCGCTTGACTTCTTCGCGCGCCGCCAGGATTTTCTCTGCCTCCATACTGTTGAGCGCCACCTGCTCCAGATGATGGGAATCGAAGCCGTTGTGATGATTGCTGAGGATCTGAACTTCGTCCTCTGCTGGCAGGTACTCCATGTTGATCTTCAGCAGAAAGCGATCGAGTTGAGCCTCGGGCAAAGGATATGTCCCCTCGAACTCGATCGGATTCTCGGTGCCGATGACGGTAAAAACCGGGGCGAGTTGATGGCGCACTCCATCGACCGTAACCTGCCGTTCTTCCATGCATTCGAGCAGCGCAGCCTGCGTTCGCGGAGGCATGCGATTGATCTCATCGACGAGCAACAAGTCTGTAAATACCGGACCGCGATGGAAGGTAAATGCAGACGTGGCGAGGTTCAGGATATTTGTGCCAAGAATATCCGCGGGCATCAGGTCCGACGTGCCCTGCACGCGCTGATAATCGATGCGCAGAATGCGAGCCAGCGTCCTGGCCAGCAGCGTCTTTGCCATTCCGGGAACGCCTTCCAGCAGAGCGTGCCCACCGCAAAGTAAGGCTAAGACCACGTAGTCGATCGCCTCCTGCTGGCCAACGATCACCTTCTTCAATTCAGTCCGACAATGCTGGATCAACTCAGCAGCAGCGTTCAAAATTGCTCCTTAGCTTTACGACTTAAGTTTCAAGCGTTCCGAAAATTGCTCGAGAGTCCTTACGATTCGCAGAGACTCGGATTCCTTGAAATCGTCTTGATACTGCGCGCTCTCGCACTCGCGCAGCAGCGGCTCGCACTGAGGGGCCAGTTCGGCGAGTCTGCTTTCAACGCGCCGCGACACCTCTGCGGGCGTCGCTGAAGTACTGATCCCAAGTTTCCGGAAGAGCAGATGGCGAAAGCGCTCGTAGGCAATCTGGACCGGTAGTTCGCCTGCCTTGGCGCTCTCATAAAGACCGCCGAGTGTCTCCACAAATTCAAGCGTCGCCATGGGAGCAGATTGTGGCAGAACGCGCAATGGTCCGTGTCGCCGCGAATAGGTCAGCAAAACCGCAATCGCGAGCAGGCACAGTTGAAGTCCAGCCCATTTCAGTGGACTGGCCCATAATGTCTCGAATAGCGTAACCTCGCCGGTGTGGAAGTAGTCGTCCCAGAGTACGGTTCGAGAGCTGGGTGAACCAAGGCTATTCAAGAAAAGCTGCAGATTGCTCTTATGTGTAATGCCGCTATTGGTGAGCGGGTCGGGAGAAGCCCACCAGATTACCTCGCCTTTCCCATATTTGTACGACGCCACTACTCCGTCCTTGGAATCTCCAAAGTCCACCTTGCTGGCTGAATCGTGAAGATTCCAAAATGCTGCCGGGGCCATCACGATCGCCGGAGCTTCGCGGGTGACTCCGTCGGGAAGCAGCGCCGGATATTCCTGCCAGGCAAAATGAGGGACACTCGGCATCATCGCTGATCGTGGAAGAACCAGCGCCGCCGTAGGACCTACGGCAACGACGCGGCCTCCTGCCTCGACGTACTTCCGCAGCCTCTGGCGGTCTTCCAGCGTGGCATTCTGCGTCGGCTGGATGATGAGAATGACAGTATTCGCGCCGCGCTCCAGCAGCTTCGACGGAGGCTGCCGCCAGTGTTCTACCTGATATCCAGTTTGGGAAAGCAGGATGTACGCCGCCTTGGCTCCGTCGGATTCGGTTGAGTAAATCGAAGGGTATCCCGATGAGCTTTGTCCGGAGGGGCCAACTGCGATGGCAATCACGCTTGTGATCACGAATATCGCGAATGCCGCGAGCAGAATCTTGCGATCGCCAGCGTCGAGCTTCAGCGGCACCCAATCTTCTCCAATTGCGCGAGACTGAACTGGAAATCTTCGCTTGAAGCAGGATGCTGCGCATACCAGACGAACTCGAATCGCCCTGTCAACGCGTCCAGTGCAGGCCGAGCCGCATTCGACTCCTTCAGCATGCGGAGGTATTCGCGTGGAGTGCGCGCGCGGTCCGGCTTCCAGACTCCGGACGATTCCAGGTACGAGATTCCGCTCCAGTATGCGAGATGAACCGCATCGCGCCAGTCACCGCGATCCGCCGACCGCCGCGCCTCGTTTAGCCACTGCTGCCAGTGCTTCGATGAAGGCAGGAAGAGATCTCCATCGTGAGGATACGAATATTCATCCCGCGCACTGCCGCGCAGAAGGACTACGATCCAGGCACAAAACGCAAGCACCAGCGCGCCAATCAGGCACCACAGAAAGATTTTTGAAGCCTGAGGATGGGCGAAGGCAGCGCCAAATAGCCTTGAGAGGATTCGAACCACCCGCGCCATCATCCAGTCTTTCACTTTTTCCAGGGGAGACTGAGTTTTGGCGACTCCGCGGAACTCCCGATCGGCAAGGATGCGATCCAGCTTTCCGCGAGCAGTTGAATCGACTGGGCCGGTGAATTCCTTCGCTCCGTCGATCGCCGCTTCGATCTTGAGTTCCATTTCTGGAAGAACTTCGGCGCGGCGCTCCGATTCGTTTGTGTAGGCCTCGAGCTTTTCGCGGAGCTCCGAATTATCGATCTCGAAATGTCCGGAAGGGGTCTGGACTTGCCACTTTGCGGGAATCGAGGCGCGAAGGTCCTCGGCTCTCTCCGGATGCTCTGGAAGCGATTGCAAGCCGCGATCGATGCGCGCGAGCTCGCGCTCATAATCTTCGAAAGACAGAGATGCGGGAGGTGAGGCGGGCGGAGCCGTCTGATCGCTGGCTCCGCACACCAGAATGGGAAAGAGGAGACCGAATGCAACTGCCGCAAGGGGAACGCGAGAGCGCATCGTCAGAGTTTAAACGGGACTACCTACTGCCGCGGCGCCTGCCGATCCAGCTCCCCCCTGCAGGGCATTCATCATGTGCTCGAGATCAAAGCCTTCTCTGCGCACGGGCTGGTCGTAATACAAAAGTGTCAAGGCAATGGTAATCACCGGAGCAACCAACGCGCTGACCAGATACGTGCCGCCCATAGCCGCCAACGGTACGATCGGAGAAATACTCTTCAGCGACGCAACTGCCAGCGTAATGATGTATTGAATAGCGATTTTGGCAACGATCGTGAATATGAAAAGCAGCACATAAACGCCGAAGATGCGCCACCCGCTGCCTTTGCTCAGCCTGCTGCTGCGGTTTAACGCGTCGCTTACTCCGATGTGCTCTACCACGCTCGCGGGCACGGCGAGCGAGTACCACATCAACACCAGAATGCCGGGAACCAAAAGCAGCATGAACCCGATGCCGAGGCACAGGCTGAAAATAATCAGTACACCCAGAACCGCAAGAATCCGTCCTCTTGCGCGGGAGAAGCTTCTCTTCAAGCTCGCTGGTTCCTCCAGGTACAAGTCCGAGACGGCGAAGGTGGTTGCCGCCTGAGTGAACGCAGCGGCTACGATCGCTCCGATGATATAAGCCAGTCCTATCGCAATTGCGATCGCGGGCAGCGCCGGAACGCGATTCACGCGAGTGCCGATCACACCGAAAGCCATGCCGGTACCGGCTATCAGCACAAAGAGAACCAATTGAGGAAGCGCCGCTATACCAAAGAACAAGAGGAAATTCTGGCGATACAGAGTGAATGTCTTGTCGAGCAGTTCGCCGGTGCTTAGAGGGCGCAGGTTTGCGGCCATTCAGGCCTCCTGAGGTGCCGAAGTTGGCGCATCATAGCACGGCTTCAGAGCCAAGTCGCAATGCTGTACGGAAAAAGTGACGCTTCAGGTGGAACTCGCCGACAGATTAAATCTTGTCACCGAATTTGCCTGAAGAACTGCCTCAGCACTAGTAGAACAGATACTTCCGCCACTTCTGGTCGGAGCGGCCGATCATGCGCATGATGTGACGGCTGGTATGCAGGCTGAACGCACGCGGCTCGCGCAGCAGACGCATGTTGATCTCGCTCAGCAGGTGGTTGCCCTTGCGGTGATTGCAGGGATGGCAGCACGCCACCAGATTTTCCCAGGTCGATACACCGCCGCGCGAGCGCGGAATCACGTGGTCAAGCGTAAGCTCGGCCGACGATAGCACCACGCCGCAGTATTGGCAGGTATTGCGATCGCGAAGAAGGATGTTCTTCCGCGAAAGAGCCCGTGTCTGATGCGGGATGCGGCGATATTCGAGCAGACGGATTACGGAAGGCAAACGCATGGCCAGCCGCGCGGAATGCAAAAAATGCCCGTTCTCTTCTTCCGTAATCGCAACTCCCTTTAGAACAAGAACTAGAGCACGGCGCGCAGCGCAGATGTTGATTGGCTCATACGACGCGTTCAGCACCAGCACCGGCGACTGCATGGGCAGACGTCCATTGTCGTTCGCCACAACATTGGTCGCGAGCACAGCAGTAGAACCGGCGTGCGATGTCTGCCCATGATGCGCGGTGTGACGATGTGACAATGGATTATGTCTCGACATAGCCTTGTTACCCTGCGACCGCTCGAACCGCGGCTTGCTCCTCCTGCGTGTCGAAAGATGCGCCGTGCACGTTGGTACTGACAATCCTGAGCCCAATCTGCTCGCGGTAAACTCTCGCGACGGTCGCCACAATCACCTCGGGCGCCCCCGCTTTACGCACTACACGAGCGCACTCATTCAGCGTAGTGCCGGTGGTGTACACATCGTCGATTAGCACCACTCGTCGATCGCGCAACGCCGCTGGATTTCCGACTACGAAAGCTCCGCGCACGTTCTCGCGACGCTGATGACGCGTTAGCCCAGTCTGGGAAACGGTTGCGCGAACTCGCTGCAGATTCCCAATATGGACTTCGAAGCGCGAGCGATCTAAGAGCCGCCAGGCCGCTTGCGCGATCAGTTCCGACTGGTTAAAACCGCGCTGCCGACGCTTGGTTCGATGCAGGGGCACTGGAATCAGCAGCATCGGCTCTGTGCCGGAAAGGTCACGCTCCGCGATTACCGATGCGATTTGCGCGCCTAGAACGTTTGCTGCCGACCTGAGCTGCTCGTACTTGAGCAGATGAATGAGCTTGCGTAGCGCGCCGTCATAGGCGCCGAACGACACAGCGAAGTCAAACTCTGGATGCGCCCGCCGGCATAGGGGACAAATCCTCTCCGCCTCGGGCGATGCCAGATCGAGAGCCTCTCCGCAAATGGAACAGGCGGTTACGTGCGCGCGTTCCAGGGAAGCGATGCAGGGGGCGCAAACCGGGATTCGTGCAAGTCGAAGAAGAGGCCGCTCGCAAACGCGGCAATTCGAAGGAAGTAGGACAACAGAGAGGCTATCGAGCGCGGAGCGCATTGCGCGCAGCAGAAGGCGCGTCGCTCTCATTGGAAGTGCGTTTCGCTGATTGTCGAGTCGGACCTCAGTCGCGGTCCGCACAAGGTCACCCGTACTGCTGAAGACGACCCTCCAGGTCTCCGGTGACATCCGACAGAAGCGGATGCTGCCGGCCTCGTGAATACAGCCTCATCAGAGATGATCGGCTGAGTACAAAATTAGTATAACCGCACTTGCAAGTGGGCATGTACTAGTGGGTCACTACTGAGCAGCCGACGTGGAGCCGGGCGCCCTCGCCCGGGTTTTCCTACAATTTCGTGATTTCGCGATTTTGTGATTTTGTGATTGAAAGCTCAAACGAGTACCAGATCAGGCATCGTCAATAATTCGAACACCCGGGCGAGGTCGCCCGGCTCCACGTTCATTTCCTCTGATTCACGAGAACAGAGCTGCCCATCCCGCACTTAGAAGCACCATCACGGCAAACCAGCCCGCCATGACAGCAATGCCGGAGGAAATCTTCTTCCGCCCCACAACCGCGAAGCCGATTCCAATCAACACAAACAGCCAGATGGTAATCACGTCGAACCAGCTTGCTGCGCGGTAGAGCCACGCCGGCGTATCGGTGATCGACATGTAGTACGCCGCATTGGTGCCAACCGGGTTGCTGAAGTTGAAGTTGTCGAGATTGCTTCCCGCAAAGAGCGTGATTATCGCAAGTACCGATTTGACAATCCCCACCAATCCCGCATACATCACGATTGCCAGTGACTGACCGAACTTCACTTCGGTGCCAAGACCGAAATTGAACGTCGCCATCAGCACGGCCGCGATGACGATGTTCACGATCAGGATGATCACAGGGAATGCATATGAGAACCCTTTGGTTACCTTCACCGAGATATCCATCTGGCGCGCGCGCTGGTCAGGTGAAAGTTGGTCCATACGCTCCGCAGCTTTGGGGTTGAGCTTGATCTGATTTTCGGTCACGCGCTCAAACCCGACTTGCTTATCGACGGTGAATATCAGTCCATAGGCGAAGATACAGCTCAGTACAAAAGGTACCCACCAGCTCGCTTTGCGGCGAAGATCGGCAAATGTGCTCTGCGGTGCAATAAACACATTGATCAGTCGCTGCGGTTCGGAGAGCGCTGGCTGCTCAGTTGGCATTGGGGCGACAGGCGAAAGTGAAGCAGAACTCATGGTCCTCCTTGGACAGCTCCGGCGTCGAGAGCCAGAGGGCGCAAAGCCTCGTTGTTGGGCTGTAGCGGGACATTTATACCGCAGTTTGGGAACGGACGAGAAGAAAATTGCTGTCAGGAGTTAGAACAGGTAGCGTCTGCGGTCGCGTTTTTGTTCTTCCGTCAACTCTGAGAGCCACCGCGCCTGCAGGACAATAATCAAGATGATGACGACGTCGAGATAGATCTGCAGGGCAGCGATCACGGCTGCTTTCTGCCAGCGAGGATCATTCTCAAAACTCGCAGGCAGGTCGCGGATGAATTCGCGATGGTAGCCCGCGAGTGCGAGCGTCAGCCAGCAGAGTACGCAGGCAGCCCAGGCGGCTACAGCCTTTTCGTCCCAGTAGAAGACCGAGCAGAGTGCAATCGCCAATGCCAGCGCCGCGCCGCTGAACAAAGGGGCGAACGCAGTCAGGTCCTTCCCGGAGATGGTTCCAACAAGGAACAGAGCCGCGAAAACCGCGGCGATGCTGAGATACCCCGGAGCAAAGGAGCACCCATATGCGGTGCGAAATGCCAGCCCAAATAGAACCCCTTGCAGTGCGGCATAACCGATCAGCGTAGCCGTCGCGACACTGACGGTGAGATTTCCGACTTTGCGCGAAGCAATCGCGGCGAGTACCAGCATGCCCCCAATCAGAAGGACCAATGCCTGGCCGCTTACAGCCAGGGCCGTCTGGCTATCGAGTCGGTCCGAATAGCTTGCGAAAAACGCGGAGACAAGAAATGCCGCTGCAATCCTGGCGAAAACGTGAACGACGAAACCATCGATATCGTGCTCAACTTGAACGACGTCGTCGCACGCCGGATCGATCAGCACGCGCTCTGGCCGCGTGATCTGAGGGCCTGCATAGATCGTCTCTTGAACTGAAGTAGGGTCGCTCACTGGGCGGAGCGTAGCCCAGGTTCGCGCGTCCGGCAAGATTACCAGCGGGGAGAACCCTCCGCGGTACATGATCGCTACAGAACTCGATCAGTTTTCACCTTGAGCCCACAGTTGTGGTTAGGAACCGTTTGTTGCCAGCATAGAGGATCTGGCCCTGGAGCATGGAAGCATAAGATCGAAACGCGGATTTTTTGGATCTTATCGTTGCTCCAGGTCATCAGTTCCATTGTGGGACACTCGACAGAGCGAACGACAGCCAACGAGTCTCTGTTTTCCCTGTTGTTACGCTGTTTTACGCTGTTCCGCGATGCCGGCAAAATGGAGCGGAGCTTGCAATCGCCTGCCACGTAAGGGTTTGTTCGAGGTGAACCTCTTTCGGAAATCCGTTTTTCAAAAATTACGCTGTTAATTACGCTGTTATTTTCGCTGTCCTGGGGAAAACTGCGAAATTGCTGTGATTGCTGTGATTGCTGTGATGATTGCAATTATCGCGATTTTGCTGTTCCCGTCCGAGTAGCACGAAATCTGATACAGGAGTACAGTTAGAGCGTCCAAGCTCTATGCTGTTGCCCTGCCGACAGAAAACCTGCTTCGAGAGCGCTCCCGCCTGGGTTTGGTGTTTTACCGGCTCCTGATGAATTTGCAAGCCGAGATTTTCGAAAGGACCTCTAAGCCTTGAACATCTACGTTGGTAATTTGCCTTTCAGCGCTACAGAAGACGACTTAAGACAGGCATTCGGAAAATACGGAACTGTCGGTGAAGTGAATCTGATCCGCGACCAGTTCAGCGGCCGACTGCGCGGCTTTGGTTTCGTTGAAATGGCCGACGGCACTCAGGCGAATGCCGCGATCGCTGCATTGAATGGAACTGATCTCGGTGGACGTTCGCTGACGGTTAACGAAGCTCGTCCACGCACCGAGCGCGGAGATTCACGCGGCGGCGGTGGTGGCCGTTCGTTTGGCGGTGGACGTCCTGGTGGTGGCGGCGGCGGACGCGGTGGCAATCGCGGCGGCGATCGCGATCGTGATCGTGGCGGTCGCGGACCGCGCTGGTAGGTCTTCTTTTCTGTCATTCCGAACGCAGGCTCACGTGAGTTTTGCGAGAGCTGGAGTGCGGAATCGCTACCGATTTCTACGAACCAAAGGAGCGATTTGGACTCTGTAGGGATTCCTCACCCCTACACCAGGCGTTCGGAATGACAAGACAAGAGCAAACCTCAGTGCATCATCACGGTGCCGCCCTTCTTCCTCGGCGGGCGCAGTAGAAGTATCAATGGCAGCATCAGCAGGAAGATCAGACCGAGCAGCCAGAAGACATCGTTAAAGCTCATGATGGCTGCTTGTTGACGAATGATGTTTTCGAGCATGCCGCTCGCCATGTGCTGCGCTGTTGCCGGATCGACTCCTGCCTGAGATGTGAATGCGCCCGTCATTCCATTTACCAGTCCCTGAGCCTGCAGATTCGTGGGCGTAACGTGGGACGTCAGATTGTTGACGTGCATCTGGGAATGACGAGTCTGGATGGTTGTCACCATCGAGATTCCAATGCTGGCGCCGATGTTTCGCATGAGATTGAACAAGCTGGTCGCATTTCCCATGCGCTCGACCGGGATTGGATCGTTCGTGATCGTCGTTAGCGGAATGAAGATGCATCCCATTCCGATACCCTGCCAAATCAGCGCCCAGAAAAAGTTCCAGTAGCCCACATTCATATTCAGATGTGACAGCCGGAACATGGCAAAGCTTCCCAGCAAAATTCCGCACACAAGCAGATAGCGCGGTTTCACTTTCGCCATCAGCGCCCCAATCACCGGCATGGCGATGAACGATCCGAGACCGCGCGGCAGCATCGCGATTCCCGCCTGCAGCGCGGGATACCCAAGCAGCGTCTGCAGCAGAAGAGGAATCAGCACAGTGCTGCCGTAAAGGACAAATCCCAAAACGGTCATCAGGAAAACGCCCGTCGCGTACGTGCGAATCTTGAACACCGACAGGTCCACAATGGGATGTTCGGTCGTAAGCTCCCTGATGATGAACGCTACCAGCCCGATAATCGTGAACACGCACAGGGTGCGAATGAAGTTTGAGCCGAACCAGTCTTCCTCCTGGCCTTTGTCGAGCACGATCTGCAGGCAGGCGATGCCGAGCGCCAGATATCCCATGCCCCAGAAATCGATCTTGCTGGTCGTTCGCTTGATGTACGGCGGATCGAAAACGAAGATCGTCGTCAGGAAAACCGCAATAATTCCAATCGGTACGTTGATGTAGAAGACCCAGCGCCAGCTATAGCTGTCGGTCAGCCATCCCCCGAGCACCGGACCGAGCATTGGCGCCACAACGATTCCGAGACCCCAGAATCCCATTGCTTTGCCGCGATCCTGTGGAGGGAAGACTTCCATCAGGATTGCCTGCGAGAGTGGCTGCAATCCGCCGCCGCATGCGCCTTGAATGCAGCGAAAGATGATTAGCAGCGGCAGTGTCGGCGCGAGTCCGCAAAGAAAAGATGAAGCCGTGAATCCCACAACGGAAAACAACAGCAGGCGCTTGCGGCCAAAAAAGTTCGCAAGCCATCCGGTCATCGGCAGGATGATCGCGTTCGCGACGAGATAAGAAGTCAGCGCCCAAGTGGCTTCATCGGGTGTCGCAGAAAGGCTTCCCGCAATGTGCGGCAGCGAGACGTTGACGACGGTAGTGTCCAGTACCTCCATGAAGGTGCTGGTCATCACCGCAATCGCGACCAGCCATGGATTTACTTCGTTCCACGCGGTAGCCGAACTGCGATCGAAACTGTGGGCAGCAGTCGCCATTTTCGACGAAAGTTATGAGATGCGGTGACCGTATGATTGGACGCGAAGACATGGAGTCAGACAATGTCTTTGTGCGCCTCGGCTATCGTGTCATTCAGAACGAATGTGAGGAATCCCTATCGTCTCCGATGCACGTGGCAGACAGCATGCCAAATAGTAGGGATTCCTCACGCCAACTGCAGGCGTTCGGAATGACAATGCGCTAGCTTTTCGGCTTCAGTTCGAGCGACGCCGAGTTCATGCAGTAGCGCAGCCCCGTAGGGCGCGGCCCATCGGGAAAGACATGGCCCAAGTGAGCGTCGCAACGGCTGCAAACCACTTCAATCCGGCGCATGCCATATTCGTTATCTTCTTTGGTCGCGACGCTGTCTTCGCGAATCGGCTGGTAGAAACTAGGCCAGCGCTGCCGGATTCATATTTCGCTTCGGAACTGAATAGCTCTTGGCCGCAGCAGACGCAGGTGTAAGTCCCTGGCCGCTTTTCCGCGTTGTACTTTCCCGTAAAAGGCGGCTCGGTTCCGCGCTGGCGCGCGATTCGAAACTGTTCTTCGGTCAACTGCGAGCGCCACTCGGCGTCGCTTTTGCGGATCCTTTCAGGCATGTGTATCCCAAACAGATAAGATGCGCGGCCTGCCTCTTCGATTCAGCTCAATCAAGCTTGCGGCGTGGCGCGTGCGTGCTCGAAGGCGTGACCAAGGCGCAGAATCGTGCCCTCTTCGAAATGACGCCCCAGAATCTGCATTCCGATGGGCAGACCATCGGCCGATTGGCCGCATGGAACTGAAATTCCAGGAATTCCCGCGAGCGAAGCGGTAACGGTGAAGATATCGGCCAAATACATGGCCAGGGGATCGTCGGATTTTTCGCCGATTTTGAATGCCGGCGTCGGAGTCGTCGGCGTGACGATCGCATCGACTTCTTTGAACGCTTCAAGAAAATCTCGCGCAATGAGAGCGCGTACCTTCTGCGCTTTCAGGTAATACGCGTCGTAATAACCGGCGCTGAGTGCGTAGGTGCCAAGCATGATACGTCGCTTAACCTCCGGACCAAAGGCTTCATCGCGGCTGAGCCGGTACATCTCCGAGAGTGTCTTCCCGTTTCGAGAGCGATATCCGTAGCGAACGCCATCGTAGCGCGCGAGGTTCGACGAGGCCTCCGCTGTCGCGATGATGTAATACGCAGGAATGGCATACTTCGTATGCGGAAGCGAGATGGATTTCACCTCGCATCCGGCTTTGGCGAGCAGATCGATTCCGCTCTGCACCGAGGCGCCGACCGCCGAATCCAACTCCGCCGGGAAGTACTCCTTAGGGACTCCGATGCGCAGCCCGCGAACGGATTGGCCGATCTCCTGTTCGTAATCGGGAACTTGCGCGAGGGAGGAAGTCGTGTCCATGGAATCGTGCCCCGCCATGTGTCGCAGCAGAATCGCAGAGTCTTTCACCGACTTGGTCAGCGGCCCGATGTGGTCCAGCGATGAGCCGAACGCAATAAGCCCATATCTGGAAATGCGGCCATAGGTTGGCATCAACCCGACTACTCCGCAGAATGCGGCCGGCTGGCGAATCGAGCCTCCGGTATCCGATCCTAGGCTCGCAACTGCAGTGCCTGCAGCAACAGAAGCCGCCGAACCTCCGCTTGAGCCTCCGGGCACACGGCTCAGGTCGCGCGGATTCCGCACCGGGCCCAACGCCGAGTTCTCGTTCGAGGAGCCCATGGCGAACTCATCGCAGTTGAGTTTTCCCAAAATGATCGCGCCAGCCTGTTCAAGACGAGAAACGGCAGTCGCATCATAGGGTGGGACATAATCGCCGAGAATCTTGGAGCCTGCGGTGGTCCGCACGCCCGCAGTAACGATCACATCTTTTACCGCAATGGGAACGCCGCCCAGTGGCGGAAGGGGATTGCCGGAATCGGCGATCTTGTCGATCTTTTGCGCCTGCGCCAGAGCACGTTCGCGAGTGAGATTGAGGTAAGCGTTGGTCTGGCCCGGCTTGCGATCTTCGCTCTCGATTTTCTCGTAGAACTTCTCGACCAGCGCGACAGCGGTCGTTTCGCGTTCCTGAACGGCAATGCGCGCAGAGCTGGTGGTGAGCAGATTCAGATCGAGGTCTTCAGACATTTGCTAACGTTCAATCACCTTGGGCACACGGAAAAACGATCCATCGCTTTGCGGCGCATTCTTCAAAGCGATTTCCCGAGGCAAAGAGGGCCGCAGTTCGTCATTTCGCAGGGGATCGGAAGCGGCTTCATTCCCGGACACACTCTGCACCTGTGCCATCGGCTCCACGTTGCTGGTATCGACTTCGGAAAGCATGTCGATGTAATCGAGAATTGAGTTCAAATCTTTTTCCATGCGCTCGCGCTCGGCGGGAGAGAGTTGCAGATTCGCCAACGCGGCGACGTACTCGACATCTTTCTGTGTAATCTTCATCGTTCCAAATCGTACCGAATCCGTTCGACGTCGATGCCGGTCAGCATACGAATCTTTGCCTTGTACTGGGGAGAGAAGTCGTCGAGCTGCGCTTGCCAGCTCTTGTCGGGAACTCGAACGCGCAAAATCCCATCTTGAAATTCCAAAGCTTTCGCCCGTTGCGCTATGGTCGATCCACACGCGAGCGGCCAGGCAAGCACAACGGCCTCTTCCACAGGCGCATCTTTGAGTACCCGCGCGGCGAGCGCATTCAGGTCGTGTCGAGTGGATTGCATGACTATCGTGCGCTCTCGCCGGCAGTGGCGCGTTCCGCTTCGACTTCGGCGCGGAAGTAATCGAGCGACAAACGCAAACCGGTCGATAAATCGATCCTTGGCTCCCATCCGAGCAGCTTACGAGCTTTCGTTATGTCGGGACGCCGCTGCTTGGGATCGTCCTGCGGCAGCGGCAGATATTTGATTCCGCTTTTGGAATTCGTTACGCGCAGTACCTCGCGCGCACATTCGAGAATTGTGAACTCTCCTGGATTGCCGATGTTCGTCGGCTCCTGCTCGCTCGACCATGCGAGCTTCAGAATCCCCTCAATTTCGTCGCTTACATAGCAGAAGCTGCGTGTCTGACTTCCATCGCCGTAAACCGTGAGGTCTTCTCCACGCAGCGCCTGCTTCATGAAGTTGGAGATTACGCGGCCATCATTCATCTGCAGGCGCGGCCCATAGGTGTTGAAGATGCGCACGATCCTCACATCCACTTTTTGATAGCGACGATAGGCCGTCGTGACCGCTTCAGCAAAACGCTTGGCTTCGTCGTAAACCGAGCGCGGGCCGATGGGATTCACATGCCCCCAATACGTCTCCTTCTGTGGATGCTCGAGAGGATCTCCATAGCACTCCGATGTGGAGGCCAAAAAAAACTTTGCCCGATGTTTTCGCGCCAGCTCTAGCAGGTTAAATACGCCCAGGGAACCAACCTGCAGAGTTTCTATGCCGTGTTCCATATAGTCCACGGGACTTGCAGGAGAGGCGAAATCAAAAATGTAGTCGATGGCGCCGGGATCAAATGGCTTGCAGATGTCCTGGTGCAGGAACGTAAATCTCGACTCATTTCGCAAATGCTCGAGATTGCGGAGATTTCCGGTGAGCAGATTGTCGGCGCCTAACACGCTGTGGCCCTCCGATAGCAGAGCGTCGCATAAATGGGAGCCGAGGAAGCCAGCCGCGCCGGTCACCAGACAAAGAAGCGATTTTTGCGATTCTGTGGCTGGCATTCAGGAGTCCGAGCGAGTATTTAGTTTCAAAGCGGAACTCGGATGACTCTCCAGTTCGGCCGCCGGCCGCCCCATGCTGACGTAGAGAAATCCGTGCTGTTTCATAGTCTCGCGGCTGTATAGATTGCGCCCGTCCACCACGATGGGATACCGCAATAACCCTTTGATGCGTTCCAGATCGAGTGTGCCGAATTCTTCCCAGTCGGTGAGAATAATCAGTGCGTCGGCGCCTGTCGCTGCTTCATACGGATCGGCGGCGTAGGTTATGTCGCCTGCGAGCATCTGCCGTGCACGCTCCATCGCAGCCGGATCATAGGCAACGATGGAGCACTGCTCATGAAGAAGGGCGCGGACGATTTCGATCGCAGGCGATTCACGAACATCATCGGTGCCGCCCTTATAGGCCAGCCCGAGAACCGCCAGGCGTTTGCCCCGCAGCGTCCACAGCGCCGTACGAACCTTCTTCAGGAAGCGCTTGCGCTGATCTTCGTTGACGCGAACGATTTCATCGAGCATCGGGAAGTCGTAGCCACACTCCCGGGCAACTGCGCGAAATGCGGCCACGTCTTTCGGGAAGCACGAACCGCCGTAGCCGATTCCAGCCTGCAGGAACCGGCTCCCAATTCGGGAATCTGCTCCGATGCCGCGCGCAACTTCTTCGATGTCGGCGTCCACCGCTTCGCACACGTTGGCCACCGCGTTGATAAAAGAAATCTTCAAGGCAAGAAATGCATTTGAAGCGTGCTTGATGAGTTCAGCGCTCTTTGCGCTCGTCACCAGGACGAGGGCAGGTATCTGAGCTCTTGCCGGCGCCGGCACGGTTGCCGGCCCTTGATAGTAAGTGCCCTCCGCAAGAGGGGAGTATATCTTCCGCAGCAATTCGACTGCGCGTTCCGAATCGGCTCCAATCACGATGCGGTCGGGATAGAGAAAATCCGAGACCGCAGTCCCTTCGCGCAGAAACTCAGGATTCGACACCACGTCGAATTCGGAGGCATCGGCTCCGGCCAATTGCATCACGCGGCGTACCCACTGATTGGTGTAAACCGGAACCGTGCTCTTCTCGACGATGACCTTGTATCCATTCAGCGATTGCGCAATTTCTCTCGCGACCGCCTCGACGTAGGAAAGGTCGGCATCGCCGCTGTCCAGTGGAGGCGTGCCCACTGCAATGAAGATCGCCGAGCTGGTGCGTACAGCCTCCTGAAGATCGGAGGAAAACTTCAGGCGATGCCCACGATGGCGCGCGAGCAATTCCGGAAGGTACTGCTCATGGATCGGCGTCTCGCCGCGTTGAAGGGCCGCGACTTTCTGCTCGTCGTTATCGACGCACGTGATCTCGTGCCCGAGCTCGGCAAAACAGGCCGCCGCAACCAGGCCAACATAGCCCGAACCGACAACCGCAATCTTTACTGGATTGATGTCTCTCACTCCGTCGCTTTCTTCACTATATCGCAGTCGGCGGGCGGTTCCAGATTCTTGGCAATTCGTTTAGTGATGATGAGCGTCGCCGTGCGCGTGCTGATGTCCGCCAGACTTCATTTCCTGATGTTCTTCCCGCTCCTCCTTAAAAACCTCAGGAATCCCCAGACTTCCCTTTTCGGGAAGATGGCGGAGATAGCGGACGATCTTCCACATCTCGTCCTCTTCGAGGATGCCCTTCCACGCCGGCATTCCGGAGGGATTGATCCCATTCACCATGATCCAGTGCAGTTGGCCGTCGGTGTAGTCCTGCACGTCTTTGGACTTCAAATCGGCTACCGGCGGGGACATCTGTTGCGCAAACGGCACGCCTGTGTTCTGACCATCGAGGCCATGGCATATCTGGCAGTGGTGGCCGAAGTGTTCTTTTCCTTCCTCGATATTGGCCTGAGTGTCGGGAACAGGATTCTGGTCGTCTTTACCGCCGATGGTGACCTTCTGCTTCACCTCGGTCATAACCTTGTTCTCAACCGATCCTGGACGGCTTACCTTACAAGCGACACCGACGATGACGACACAAACCACTGTTGCGAGGGTGCGTTTCATATTCACCTGCCAGCGATCGGATTGGAACCGCGAGGCACAACATCATACTTCGAATGGACTGGACAGCGGGCGAAGGGACTAAGCGGAGGCTGCCGCCGCATGTGGAATGATCCGCATCAGGCAGACGATCGTCATATCGTTCGGCTCATGGTTGCCGCGGAAGCCCGCAATCGAAAACTGCGGACCAAATCGGGAAGGCTGATCGGAGAATTTGACTGCACTTTCCAGCACCTCATGGCACAACTGCTGCGCGGACAGAAATCTGCGGTTCTCGAGAATGTCCAACACTCCCTTAGAGCCGAACTCCTGCTTTCCTGAAGTCGCTTCGATCACTCCCTTGGAAACCAACACGATCGACGAGCCCGGCGCGACGACCGAAACAGCCGCATCATGCGTCGCATGGGAAAACAGACCAAAGGGCAGCCCGGTTGAGTCGAGCTGAACCGTCTCATCGCTGCTGCGGACCAGCGCCGGAGTGTGTCCGGCATTGATGTAGTGAAGCAATCCAAACTGCTCATCAAGACATCCGAGGAAGGTCGGCGCCGGGCGCACACCTCCGGCCGCCTGGATCACCATGCGATTCAATTCGAGCGCGAGCTCGGTAACCGCATCGGAGACGTTCGCATCGTCATCTGCAAGCAGCGCCCGAGCGCGTTCCGCCAGAACGTCCTGCAGGGCTGCGGCAACGTGCAGTGCCTCATCGCGCTGCCCGGCAACGTCCGACAGCAGGAAGAGCATCCGCGTGCTGTTGATGGGGACAAAGTCGAAGTAGTCGCCGCCGAGCCGCGAGCCGCGATACAGGGCGGACACGCTTAGGTCATCGCGGTCCGGCACCACCGCCGCGCGCGGCAGACGCAGGTTCGATTTGGGAACTTCGCGCTCAAACAGACGCATGGAGCAGAGGTGGCGGGGGTAGGCATGAACATACCACACTTGCGCGAGAACACAACATTCTGGTGAGTGTGCGAGAGAAAGGAGGAGCGGTCCCAGTTTAAAGCACGCGCAAAATGAAGAGGGCGACCACATTTCGGTCGCCCTGCTGAACCCTAATGAAATTGGATTACGTTCTCGACTCCTCCAACATGCCTTTCTCCATCTTCTCCTGGCATGCGATGCAGTAGCGCGTCCAAGGCACGGCCTCGAGACGCTTGGGATTGATCTCGTTGCCGCAATTGATGCATTCGCCGAAGCTGCCTTCGCGAATTCGTCCCAACGCGCTTTCGACCATGCTCAAGAGCTGCCGATCGTTGTTGCTTTGAGCAAACAAAAATTCTTTGGTGTAGGAATTTGCGGCGCGATCGGCGATGTCCTGCGCGGCCTCGGCATCGGCAATCCTTCCGTCTTCCTGGGTGCGCGAGACAACGCGGCGCAGCTCCTGTTGCCTTTGTTCGAGCTGCTTTTTGAACTGTTCTAGCCGCTTCTTTTCCATAGTTACCTGCATTCTCAGCTATCCCCCACGTAAAAGACGAACATATATAGATGCGGTCTTTTGACTGTAGGGAAACAAAAATAATAACACCGCACGTTTGCCTGCGGCTATGGTCGGACCGACCGCAAACCGAAGCTTATTGCAGGTGGAAATTTGCCCGGATACGGAAGAGCGTAGCTCTCGATCTGCTCAGGATAATTGGGTCGTGCTACCCACTCCCCCGCCAATCTCATCATCTCAAGCAATGCTAAGGAGTGAATAGAAATGGCAAATCCTCTTCTCGATAACGAACTGATGAATCGTGTTCCGAAACTGATCAGCCCCACCGCGCACGCAGTAATCGACTACATGGTCGTGGGCTACTACTTCATTGCTGCCGGCGCGTGCTGGGGAGGAAACAAGCGGGCCAGCATCGCTGCGCTGGCAAACGGAGCTGCTGTACTCGGCGTATCGATGTTCACCGACTATCGCGGCGACGGCAGCAAGCCCATCAGCTTTGAAACTCACGGCAAGATCGACGTCGCGCAGGGACTCGCTGCGACGGCCGCCCCGATTCTGCTCGGCTTCGCCGACAAAGCATCGTCTTCGTTGTTCTGGGGACAAGCCGCAAGTGAAGTTGGCGTCCTGGCTATGACCGACTTCGATGCCGCGGACCGCGAGGCGAAAAGATTGGCGGCAGCTTAGCCTTCCTCGAGTCGTCAAGCAATCGCAATCAGAAGGGCACAGGAGTTCTCCTGTGCCCTTTTTCGTCACCGCTGGCCCTGCTTGCTAACGCAGCGAAGCGAGCACAATCACGTCTTCAGATGACTGAAGATTCTTCGCGATCTCGGCCTCTCGGCGGGTCATCCTCAATTCGCGTCCATGCTGTTCACCCTGCATCCAAATCTGCGCGAGAAAGTAAGTATCCCCGTACCGATGGAAAAGAAGGTGACTGGTCGCTGCCGGGTTCAGCTTCTCAGCCTGATTCGAACTGACCAGACGTCCGGTTTTGACGGTCTCTCCGCGTATAACCAACGTTGGCGAGCCATTCGCGTCGTTGATCGATTGAATGCTGTAGGTTCCCGCAGGAAGAGTCGCATTGTCCACGATGAAGTCAAACGGGACGTTTGCCTTTACATTCACGCTCTGAGCGCTCGCGCCTGCCACAACCAGCAGCAGACCGAAAACGCTCATCCAAATTGCGATTTGCCGTTTCATACTGCCTCCTTTCGGGTTGAGGCGGTGGAAGCAATGCGCCGGTGCCGTATAGCCTTTCACTGCTTCTGCTATTCGCTTCCGTCTCCACACCGTTGCCTGGATATATGCAATGGGTGTGCCAAAACAGGAATTAATCGCAAGTCCTTGATTCGACTACAGAGAGGATTCTGTTGGAAACACCGTTGCGAACCCAACGGTTAATCTGGACAGTTGAGATGAACAGTTCGGCTGAGCGACCATAAGCTCCGAGGGAAGACGATCGCTCTATCCACTCATCAGGAACAACAAGGGGTGCCTCGGCTTGGGATTCACTTCCCAAAACTTCACCAGTACGGAGTACACGACGAGTCCGGTTTCACCTTCGCCCCACAGCACAAATGCGAGAGATTGCTTCATGACGTTGCGTTGAGTGAGTCCGAGGATCACGCTGATCGGATTCAGAACATCTGTAAGGAACGCAATGGCATTCGCGATTGCAGTCGCGCCTGTGACCTCAATCACATAGTCGTCACCTTCGCGCGTCACTGTGACTCGCAGACAGGAGTAGAACTCGCTGCGATTATCCATGAGGCGCACGTACAGAAACGCCAGCGGACCATGCAGATTGAAGTGATCGAGAACCTTCTTCTTCAACTTGGCGCGGTATTCCGGATCGTTGGCATGGTGCGGAATCAGATTTACTTTTCCATCGCAGATTGAATTCCACAGCCGCTCGGACTCGGCGTCGCGAAATTCGAATTCCGAGACGCGCATTTCTGTCGCGCGATGATATCGGCTGGCGCCGCTGAGCGTGAGCAGCAGGAAGATGAAGCAACTGGCGATGATCACTCCATCGGGTCGCTCGATGATGTTTGCGATCAATGTGTACCCGAAGACCAGAGTCACGATGCAGTAATAAACCGCCTTAAAGTAGGAAACCGGATGTTTCCGTGAGCGCTCGCGCCAAAGCGCCAGCGCAACCGCCACTGCCGCAGAAAACATAAGCACGAGTACGCCGGTTGCATACGCGCTACCTTGCGCGTTGACGTCGGCATGAAAAATAAGGGTGACGATCACGTCGATGCCGAGCAGCAGCAGCACTAGCGGACGTCGATAGGCTACCCATGGAGGCGCCATTCCAAAACGGGGCAGATAGCGCGGAATCAGATTGAGCAGCCCCGTCATGGCTGAGGCTCCGGCGAGCCAGAGCACGAGGATGGTGGAAAGATCGTACAGACTACCAAAGCGGTTGCCGATGATCTGATGCGCCAGGTAAGCGATCGCACGTCCGTTGGCTTCGCCGCCCTCGCGGTAGGCACTCTCGGGGATCAGCAGGACCGAGACGAAGCTCGAAAGCAGCAACAGCACGCTCATGATGCCTGCCGCCGAGAGCAGGAGCTTCCGGGTATTGCCAATCCTGCCGTGAGGCTGCACTTGAGCACTTCCGCGGTGATCGTCCTCCGCTCCGCCATCGACGAGCGGCATGACCGAGACCCCAGTTTCGAATCCGCTCAGACCGAGTGCCAGCTTGGGAAAAACCAGTGCCGACGCGACGAACAGGGCCGTCCAGTCGCCATGAGATTCCAGCACGCGCGACCAGTTCCGCAGTAATTCCGGTCGCTGCACCACCACGGCCACGGCATAGACGAGCACCCAGATGTTCAGCAGGATGTATGGAATGGTCGTGGCAGCAACGACGACGATAGCCTCTCGGAAACCGGCAATGAAAACTGCAGCCAGCAGCACGAGGAGAATCAGGGTGACATCCATGTAGTGCTCGCCAAGGAAGCGATGCAGGTATGGATTCTCGGTCGCGTGCCGCGCCGCATCGGCAGCAGAAAGCGTCATCGTAATGACGAAGTCGGTTGCGGCGAATCCGAGAAGGATCAGAACAAAGATCTTGCTCTTCCAGCCGGAGAAGAGATTTTCAAGCAGAGCAATCGAGCCCTGCCCGGCATAGGAGCGTGCCGCAACTTCCGAATAGATCGGGACCGCTCCAAACAGAGTGACGAGCACGAGGATTCCGGTGGCTGAGAACGAAAGCGCTCCCGCCGCCAACAAGGCAATACCGGGCTGATAACCGATCGTCGAGAAGTAATCGACGCCCGTCAGCCAGAGAACCAGGTACCAGGGATGGGTATGGTCGGCAGCCTCGGGTACATCCAGCGGACTTCCGGTAAACAAGAATCGGCTGAATGGATTAGTTCGGCGGGGCGTTGTCTCCGGAGTAGGAATGCTGGTCGTGTGCATTCTCGGCGCAATTACCTGCAGTCAAATGTACCCGATGTGAGGAGGAGAGAGCTGTTTACTGTCGGCGGTCGCCGTGACGCGCGGCTGCCTAGATCGCGCTTCCCGCGGAGGAAAACAAGAGATCGGGAACTCGACAGCTTCCGAGACGGCGCCTGCTATTGCATTCCCGCCCGTAGCCACACACTTCCACGATCGGCTCGCAGCCGAAGAGTCGGACCGCCGCCATTTACGTCACCATGAACATGATCGCTGTTGAAACCGCCACGCGCGAGTAAACCGAAATCGGTGTGGAAACTGCTGCGGCGCGAACGTTCCGCATCGACTGTGAACGCCGAACTCTGGGGAATCGTAATGTTGAGATTCCCGCGTGAGACCTCGAGATCGCTGTCGCCGGCGAACTGCTTCAGGTACATATCAACCGAGCCGCGATCGAGCGTGACGCGTACGCCATTACGGATGAATGAGTCGCGGACATTCAAGTTTCCGCGATCACCGCGCACGCGCAGCTCGCCGTCGAGGTTGCTGATGTCAACGTCGCCACGGTCGCTTGCTACTTCGAGTCTTCCCGCAATATCGCTTACTGTCACCCGTCCGCGATTGTCCTTGAGATCCGCGCTAACCTGATGGGGAACTCGGACGATCAGATTTACTCCGTGATTTTCGCCCCAGAATCCCCAATGAAAGCCGACAGGGTACTCAACCTTCACGAATCGATGGTGCTCATCGCCTTCGACCCTGATCTTGGTATCACGCATCCAGCGCTCGCGGTCGAATTCGCTGCCTTCAAAATATTTGTGGGCTTCCACAGACAAGCCGGCACTGTCTGAGCCTTGGAAGCGAACATCGCCGCGTCCATTTTCCACGGTGATGGAGCCTCCTGGAGCGAGCGGAGCCTGCTGGCGGAAGTCCTCCTCCGCTTGCACGTGCTCACCGATCATGCAGCCGGCATTTGCGAACGTGAGCATCGCGCAAAGGACAAGCAACAAACGATTGTTCAGCGATATCGTCTTCAGAAAATTCGGCATAGCTTCACCTGCAACAGGGCAGTGGTGTGGCAGTGGGAGCTACGCAAGACGCCGACGATTAGTTCCAGATTCGGTGCGCCGCAGCGCTACCGGGCCGGGACGCCGTAGAGTTCGAGGATCTTCTCCAGCTTCATTCGATAGATTCTGCTCAGCGTATACGCGCGAAAAATGTTAGGCACGAATGGCTTCGATTCGATGTCGTGCAAGCGCGAAAACGGGATGGCGAAGGAATTGTTCCGAAGCTCGCGAGCTATGCGTCGGCTCTCCCACTCAACATCGCGGAGCGTTAAATCAAGCTGCTCGCGAATGGTTCGTAGCTGCGCCCCCGCAGAACGTCTCTTTCTTCTAGCTGTTCCGCGATTCCTCGGTCGAACTGGCATTGCGTGAGTTTAACCTGCCGTGCGGCGAATTGGTGGAGCTTGCAAGTCATTCTATGGACTTCGATGATTTGCACTTATATCTCTTGCACGAATACAGGTTTGATTGCTGGTGCCGGGAGGGGGAATCGAACCCCCACAGGGCTTTTGGCCCCTGCGGATTTTAAGTCCGCTGCGTCTGCCAGTTTCGCCATCCCGGCGCTTTGGTGTGGGCGTTTCCAGTTTCGCATAACGACGTGCGCCTTGTTCGCATCTTCGACTTCTCTGGCCGAACCCGTAAAACCAAAACATGACACGGATTGCACGGATGAGACGGATTTCACGGATACTTCAGAAGGATGAATGCACAAATGGGGAACAAAGAACTCTTTGAAACAAGGGAAAGGAGCAGGCCCAGGCGGCCTGCTCCCGTTTATGCTGGAGCCTCCATCAAGATCACATGCGCTTGCGCATGAAGGCGGGGACATCCAGGTCTTCGCCATCAATATCGACGACGCTGTTGCGAACTGCGTCGAGCGACATCGAATCGCGGACGGGCACGGTAGCATGCGACGCCGCGGCGGCCGCCGCCACAACTACCGATTCCGGAACCTCTTCGATCATCGCGTGAGCCGTTGGAGCTGGCTCTGGCTCAGGTTCAGGTTCCACGATGGGAGCGGGCCGCTGCTGCATTACGACTTGCGGTCCGGGAACGAAGGTTGAAGCGGATGACGATCGCGAAGACGAAACCGCTTCGCTGACACCGACCGCTCGCTCGCGGCGAACCGGCGCTTCGTTCTTGAATCCGGTGGCGATCACGGTGATCTTTACGTCGTCCTTCATCTTTTCATCCAGCACGGCGCCGAAGATGATGTTTGCGTCTTCGTGGGCTGCGCTCTGGATGATCGTTGAAGCTTCGTTCACCTCCGCCAGCCGCAGCGAACTCGAACCGGTGATGTTGATGAGGATGCCGCGCGCGCCATCGATCGCTCCAGCTTCGAGCAGCGGAGACGCAATCGCCGCTTGCGCCGCTTCGAGCGCGCGACGCTCGCCGCGTCCCGTAGCGGTTCCCATTACGGCATAGCCCATGCCCGCCATGATGGTCTTCACGTCGGCGAAGTCGCGATTGATGATGCCGGGAATGGTGATGATGTCGGAGATACCCTGCACCGCTTGGCGCAGCACGTCGTCGGCGACGCGGAATGATTCGAAGAATCCCGCGTTCTGCGCAACTGCGAGCAGCTTCTCATTGGGAATGACAATCGTGGTGTCAACGCTTTCGATCAGTTCCTGCAGTCCGCGATCGGCTTGCGCGAGGCGACGCTTGCCTTCGAAGGAAAACGGCTTGGTAACCACGGCAACGGTGAGCGCACCCATCTCGCTGGCGAGGGACGCGATGATCGGAGCTGCGCCGGTTCCGGTTCCTCCCCCTAGTCCAGCGGTCACGAAGACCATATCCGCGCCTTCAAGAGCCTCGATGATCTGGTGAGCATCTTCAAGCGCGGCTTTGCGTCCGACTTCGGGATTCGCGCCCGCCCCCAGACCGCTCGTCAGCTTTACGCCGAGCTGAATCTTCACCGGCGCCTGCGACATCTGCAGGGCCTGCAGGTCGGTATTGGCAACCAGGAACTCCACACCTTCGACCTTGGCGTTGATCATGCGGTTAACTGCATTGCCGCCGCCGCCGCCTACGCCGATCACTTTGATCTTGGCGTTGTTACGCGGATCTTCGTTGAAGCTGATGCGAATGTCGTCTTCAGCGCCCATGTGATTGCCGTTGCCTTCGGCTTTGTTCTTTGCCATGGAAGTTTCTCCCTTCGAATTTGTTAAGTCCTCAGTACTCTCGACGAAATGGAGCTTGGGCATTCGGCAGTCGGCACTCGGCATTCGGGCAAAAACCTCTTCCCAAGCACTGACCTGATTCCCAAGCACTGACCTGAGTACCTCTTGATCCTGACCTCACCCGATGACCCGATGGCCCGATCACGCGATTCCTTAGGCTCCTACAAACAAAGCCCGCAGCCTTGCCTTGAGTCCTGCCTGCTCTTCTTTTGTGCGTCCTACACGCGCGCGATGCGTGTACATGAGCAGACCTACGCAGCTTGCGAAGTCGGCCTGCGCCAGGCTATTCGGCATGCGAGGAATGCCGTTCACAGTGCCGACGCGTGCCGGGCAGCGCAAAGTCTGCTCCGCAATTTCTGCAATTGCAGAGAGCCGGGACCCGCCGCCAATCAGGACGCATCCAGCGCCGAGTCCATCGAACACTCGCGCCTGCCGAAGCTGCTCGCGCAGCATCTCGAATAGCTCCCGCGCACGCGGTTCTAAAATCTCGCCGAGGATGCGCTGCGACATCAGGCGCGAAGGTCGGTTGCCGACCGAGGGCACTTCGATCTCATTTCCTTCGGGAATGTCGGTGACCACGGCGCACCCGCAGTGGCGTTTGATCTTCTCGGCATCGACGAGCGGCGTGCGCAGACCAACGGCGATGTCGTTGGTGAAGTGATCGCCGCCAATCGGAATGACTCCTGTGTGTGCAACCGCTCCTTCATAGAAGACGACAACTTCTGTCGATCCTGAACCGATATCAACCAGACAAACTCCGAGCTCGCGCTCATCAGAATCGAGGATGGCGTCGGCGCAGGCGAGCGGCTCGAAAACAATGTCATCCACATGAATGCCGGCTCGGTTGGCCGCGGTTACGAGGTTCTGCGTGGCGCTCGCTGCGGCTGTTACGACGTGTGCGTTGACTTCCAGGCGCATGCCGATCATCCCGACCGCATCCTGAATGCTGCCTTGCTCATCAACGATGAATTCCTGCGGCAGCAGATGGATCGTCTGGCGATCGGGCGGCAGTGAAACCGAGCGTGCTCGTTCGACGGCCTGTCGGACGTCGTCGCGGTTAATCTCACGAGGGCGCGAAGCCAGCGTAATGCCTCCGCGGCTGTTGAACCCGCGGATGTGTGGCCCGCCGATGCCGACCGTTGCTCGTTCGATCGGCATCTGCGCGGTCGATTCGGCCTCTTCGACGGCGCGCTGAATCGAAGCCGTCGCCTTGTCCAGCTCGACAATTACCCCTTTGCGCGAGCCGCGCGAGTCGGCAACGCCGTGTCCGCGATAGCGCAGGCCGGCATCGGTGACCTCTCCTACCACGACGCAAGTCTTGGTGCTGCCTACGTCGAGAATGCAGATCGTGTTTTCGTTTACCTTACCCATCTCTTAAAAACCATTTTCACCACGGAGCCACGGAGAACACGGAGGAAAAACAATTGCATTTCTCAGTGTCCTCCGTGCCTCCGTGGTGAAATCGCTCTTGCATAACCGCGTGTTGCCGGTACCGCCCGATGCTCGGCTACTGCCGTTTCCGGATTCACGATGATCTGTCCCTCATAACGCAGATCCACAGACTCGACCTTCTGGAACTGTGCCCGCCAATCGGCGATATGCGAGAGATATATCTTGAAGCGCTCCAAAAACTGATCGCTGCCCAAATCTACGAGCACCGCCCCTGCGGGATCGCTCACCGTGATCTTCACGTTCTCGGGATCGCTGAGGTCCACTTCGCTCAGGTCTTTCGAATAGTGCGCGTCGCCGGCATCAAGATCGTTAACCAGATGCGAGTACAGCTTCATCTGCGCGGCGCGAGTGGACAGCGGATCCGACTCACTCAGCCCCAGCACCACGGGAAACGAGTAGTGCGTCCGGCGCGGGAGCTCCATGATCACGCCCTGAGCATCGACCAACTCGATGCGGCTGCCAATCTGGGCGAAGGCAATCGGAGTGCGCTCCTGAATCTGGACGGCGATGCGGTTCGGCAGCAGACGCATCACGCTCGCCGACTCGATCCACGGAATCGCTTCGAGCTGCATGCGGCGCTGCTCGAGCGGGATGTAGAAGACATTGCGTCCAATATCGGCTCCAAGCACTTCCATCACCTGTGAGCGCGTCACTTTATTGAGGCCACGGATCGTGATGTCGTCACTCGAATCCACACGAAAACGCCAGCTTCGAGTCCCGTAGCGATAGACGCTACCATATGCGACTGCCGCCAGCGTGATCGCCGCGACCACGATCACGGCGATGCGAATGCGCCCGGCTGTCTTTTTGGGCAGCGCGCTTTTGCGCACGGAGATGCGTCGCTCGGCGCGTCGAAATTGTGGTTCGGGAGTGGTGTCGGCGAGAGACGAGTCGGCGTCGAACTCGGGTTCGAGTTCGCGGTCGCGATCAGAAACGACATCGACGCGAGTGGGTAAATCCACTTCTTTGAACTTAGCGTCGTCTCGCGGCATCAATGCGTGTTTTGAGAATCGCCGTACTCGCCACTATAAACGCATTTTGGAATTTTCAGAGCAGGAAAAGTGAAGGAAGGAGAAAATATTTCGATGAAAAAGAGACGCCGTCAAAAAGATTTCCAGTTTGAGTCCGCAACTCCAGAATGAAACTGAGATCGTATGTGAGATCAAGAGCGGAAGCACATGCGAAATAAGCGTCAGACCGAAGGACGGAATGTATTAGCCCACGTGCGTCAGCCGTAGGAAAAGGCGAATCAGCAATCGAGCCCCCAAAGGGGCGGCATAGATCAATCGCAAAGTGAAAATTATGTCGCCCTGCGGGCTCGAACGTTTTTGCTTCGCAACCCACGGCTAACGCGCGCGGGCTAATACATTCCGCCCTTCGGGCTGACGCACAAATGAATGTTAAGAGCTTCCAGAGCGCCGGCAACTTTTGCTCTGGGACATCCGAAAGTCTTATTGCCCCGCCGCTCCCTCCACCGGCTGCTTCAACAGGAACTGCTTAACGAACATGATCGTCGCGTAGAACTGAAAATCCTGATTCTTCTTTTTAGAAAAGCCGTGGCCTTCATCTTTTGCTACTAAGAACCAGACTGGCACTCCGCTGCCGCGAAGCTTTTCCACCATCTGCTGCGATTCGCTCACCGGAACGCGAGGATCGTTCTGGCCCGCCACGACGAAGGTCGGCTTCGTGATCTTCTGCCAGTTGTTCATCGGCGCGATGCGCTCCATGAACTCGCGCATCTTGGGATCGCGCTCATCGCCGTACTCGACTCGCCGTAGATCACGACGGTACGGCTCAGTATGTTCGAGGAAAGTAACCAGGTTCGTCATGCCGACGACCGGAAGCTGGCAGCAGAGTTCCTCATCGTAACGTGTCGCGACATTCCACGTCATGTGCCCGCCGTAGCTGCCGCCGGTGACCATGATGCTGTTGCCATCGAGTTCGGGATTCTGCTTGATCCAATCGATGAGCGTGCCAATGTCTTTGTATGAGTCTTCGCGCAAAAAGCCGTTGTCGAGTTTGAGGAAGCTCTTGCCGTATCCGGTCGAGCCGCGAACGTTGGGGAAGATGACGGCCACGCCAAGCTCATTCACGTAGTAATTCGTTCCCGCGCTGAACCCCGGGCGGGACTGGCCTTCGGGCCCGCCATGAATGTTGATGATCACCGGACGCTTGCCGGGGAACTTGCCGTCAGCAGGTTTGTAGAGATATCCAGATAGCGTGCGACCATCGAAGGTCTTCCAGTGGATTAGCTCCGGAGTGACGAAGTTCGCGGGATTCAAGCCGCCGGTTTCACTCATAGTCCAGCGATCGAGCCTGCCGGTTTGCGCGTCGAAGGAATAGCTGTCGAGCGGAGACTTGGCCGAGCTTAGGCTGAACGCGACGTCGCGCCCGTTCTTGTGCCACCTGATTCCCGCCACCACGCCCAGCGGGAGCTTCGGCCCCGGCTTCTGCCGGCCAGTGGCGGTATCGAGCAGCCGGATAACTCCCGCGCCGTCTTCATTGGTAACAAACGCAATGGTGCGGCCGTCTGGACTGACGTCAAACTCGTCAACATCCCATTTGATATCGCTGGTCAGATACTTCGGCTCACGGCCGGCAAGATCGAAGTAGGCCAGACGTTGAAACTCAGACTCTCGATCGGTGGTCGTGTAAAAACCCTTTCCATCTTTGCTGAACTTTGCCTCGCCGTACGCAACCTGCTCTGCTCCTTTGGGCGTAAGCAGCTTTTTCTGTCCTGCAGCGACATCGACCAGCCAGATGTAGCTCTCGTTGGCCGAGACCTCCTGGTGCAGAAGAATTTGCTTATCATCCGGAGACCAATCAGTCGGCTGCCATCCACCGCCTTGAAGTTCGAGCAGCATGTGGTCCGTTTTGGGATCGGCAGCGTCCATAAGCCACAGGTCGGTGTCCTGGCCATTGCGGCGCGTCGAGACGTAAGCAAAGCGGCCGCTGTGGTTAGCGAATACCGCGCCTAAATTGCGCGATTTGCCGTCGGTGAGCAGCGTGATGTTGCCCGTGTCGAGATCGTAACGGTAGTATTGGAACCACTCTCCGCCGCCGATGTCCTTGGAGAAAACGAAGTACTTTCCGGCGACAGGATCGTAGTGAGCCGAAGTTACGCGATCGGGAAAGAATGTGAGCTGCGTGCGCGCAGCTCCCGGAGCCACCACGTGGTGAACTTGCGGAACATCCCCGAAGCGCGTGCTGATAAGCATCTCGCGCTGCTTCGGATGCCAATCGAGGAATGCCGCCGAGCGGACTTGCGTGTATCGATCGGCTTGCTGCGCGATCGCGGCCGGGATCGGCGGAATACCTTCTACGATCAGCGCCGGATTCGGTTGTACGATCTGTGGGGCCGGCGGTGGTCCGCTGGGCGCGTTCTGCGCACCAATAGCGCTTGAAATTACGAGAAGCGTTACAACAATGACCAATGTGCGTTTCATGGCTCTTATTCCGAAACGCACTCTTTGTATCAGAAGACCACTTGGTTTGCGAATGATCCGCGCGCAAACACGCAGGTTGGAATATTGCGACTAGCGCGAAAAAGGATGGTCTGAGTCGGAGTGGTGATTGGCCGTCTTTTTGAAGATGCGCTCGCGCAGGTCTTCATACATCTCGATATCCGCAAGACTCTTAATCGTTCTGCCAAATCCAAATGCGAGATTGCGCAGCATGCCTCCGCAGTTCTCCCGGTATGACACTGTTGCTCGCGTTTTCATCGGTCGCTCCATCTTCGCGTCATTCACGATGGAGACGATGCAAACACCCGGCCATCGGCAAGTTGTTGTTTTTTCAGTGGGACGGAGGAGCAAAAGCTGCAGAATCCGGCAATTTCTGCACGAACGCATCGAAATATGTTCACAGTTTTCAGCGGCAACTCTGTCATCAAAGGTGACATCTCAGAAAATGCCCACTCTTCAAAATAGCTGCAGGTGTGTCCTGGCATTTCGTCCCAGGAGCACGTTCCAAATGGCACGGAAGATCGTTTCCATCTCGGACGCATTGCTCAAGACTGGTTCCGTAGTTCCCAATAGCGGAATCTACGCAGTGCGGCACGACGCGCACCCGCTTCCATCGGAAGTCACTCTGACGCAAGGAGAGCTTTTTCCTCGCTGCGAAGCTTGCGATGATGAAGTGCAATTTCGATTGGTGCGGAAGCTTGTCGAACGCGATCCCGTTTTCCGCTTTCGCGTCCAGCTTTATCAGCTTCCCGTCTTGGATCAGCCTCAACGCAGGACCGGCTAAAGTACCGTCACCATAACAGTACCCAAGATGCTACTGCGTTCGCCGGATGGTCAGTACCGTCTGCGGTAGCGGACGGGTTCACACCTTAACTCAAGGAAGGCACCGTTCGCTACCGTGGAACGGTACTGACTTGATCTCAGAATTGCGCATCGCCGCTCCTTACGCGACGCGCGCCGGCTGTCCCGAAAGCTCATTCAGCAGTGACGTGATCTGAAACAGCGCGAGTTCAGCGTCGGTCGATTTCAAGTTGAACTTCAGCAGGCCACCGGGAGAAAACTGTGCGCCCTTGGTTTTGCCGACGAATTCAGCGAGACGCGCGGGATCGACGCTGGCCTGCTCAGAGAAGCGGATCTGCACGGAGTCGCGCTTGCGATCAATCCCAAGCACTCCTACGCGCTCGCTCAGCAACTTCAATGCGGCAGCATCAAGCAGGTTGCGCACAGTCTGCGGCAGGGGACCGTAGCGGTCTTCCAGTTCCAAACGCACATCGGAGAGCTGCTCTTCGTTCTCGACTCCGGCAATACGCTTGTACATGCGCAGACGCTGGTTTTCTTCCTGGATGTACTCGTTCGGAATACGCAGATTCAGTGCGAGATTAAGCTGCGTGCTCACCCGGTCAGGCAGCTCTTCGCCCTTCAATTCTCGTACCGTGCGTTCCAGCAGCGTGGTATACATCTCAAAGCCCACGGCTTCGATTTGGCCGCTCTGCTCTCCGCCGAGCAAATTGCCGGCACCACGAAGTTCAAGATCAAGTGCGGCGATCTTGAACCCTGCTCCCAAGTCGGAAAATTCTTTTAACGCTGCGAGACGGCGGCGCGCGATGGGCGTTAACTCCTGCTCCGGCGGAATGAGCAGATACGCGTAGGCACGGCGGTTCGATCGTCCCACGCGTCCGCGAAGCTGATATAGCTCCGAGAGCCCATGCCGGTCGGCCCGGTTGATAAGAATCGTGTTGCAGAGCGGAATATCAAGGCCGTTTTCGATGATGGTCGTCGCCACAAGCACGTCGGCTTCGTGCCGCATGAAGCTGAGCATTACTTTTTCTAATTCGCCTTCCGACATCTGCCCGTGACCGACGATCACCCGGGCTCGTGGAACGAGTTCCTGAATCTTGGAAGCGATTTCGTAGATGCTCTCCACCCGATTGTGAACGAAGTACGCCTGTCCGCTGCGCTCGAGTTCATGCTCAATCGCTGAGCGAATGAGTTTCTCGTCAAACGGCGCAACCACCGTCTGAATCGCCATGCGATCCTTCGGAGGCGTTTCGATCAAGCTCATGTCGCGCAGTCCGACCAGCGACATGTGCAGCGTGCGCGGAATCGGTGTGGCCGACATGGTAAGCACATCGACCTCCCTTTTGAGCTGCTTCAGGCGTTCCTTGTGACGCACCCCGAAGCGCTGCTCTTCGTCAACGATCAGCAATCCTAAATCGGGAAATTTAATGTCCTTTGAGAGGATTCGATGAGTGCCGATGAGGATGTCGATTTTTCCCTGCTCCACTTTCTCGACAATTTCCTTCTGCTCCTTCGTCGTCCGAAAGCGGCTGATCATTTCGATCGTGATGGGGAATGCGGCAAAACGGCGCTTGAAGGTCTCGAAATGCTGGAAGGCCAACACGGTTGTCGGCGCGAGCACCGCGACTTGCCGATTGTCCTGCACGGCTTTGAATGCCGCCCGCATTGCGACTTCGGTCTTCCCATATCCGACATCGCCGCACAGGAGGCGGTCCATGGGCATGCTCGACTCCATGTCCTGCTTGATATCGACGATTGCGGAGAGCTGGTCTTCCGTCTCGTTGTAGTCGAATGCGTCTTCGAACTCGCGCTGCCACTGCGTGTCTGGAGGATAAGCGTGGCCCTGTGCCATCTTGCGCTGCGCGTATAGCTTGAGAAGTTCGTCGGCCATATCGCGCATGGCCTTCTTCACGCGCGCTTTTGTCTTAGCCCACTGCGTGCCGCCAAGACGACTAAGAGGCGGACGCGCTCCTTCGGTCGAGCGATACTTCTGGATCAGATCCAGACGCGTGAGTGGCACGTACAGCTTCGCCGATTCTGCGAACTCCAGCAGCATGAACTCGCCGGTGGCATCGCCTTGCGTGAGTTCCTTCAGTCCCTGGTATTGAGCAATTCCGTGCTCGACGTGGACGACGTAATCGCCGACGACCAAATCGCGGAAGTCAGAGAGGAACGCAGAAACCTTTGACTTCTGCCGGAACGGCTGCGCGGCCGCGACCTCAGAATCGTCAAACAGATCACGTGCGCCGAACAGGATTAGGCTTGCATCGCTAATTTCTACGCCTTCCAGGAGCAATGCCTTGATTACGGTGGCCGTACTCATTTCACCGGCGAGATAAGAGGCCTCATCGAGATAGCTCTCGCTGCCCGGAGAAGGCGCACGGCTGCCCAGGCGGAACGGCACTGTGTATTCCGTGAAGATGTCGGCCAAACGCTCAACCTCTCCCATATTGGGAACAGCGAAGATGACCCGCTTGCCTTCCGCCGTGAGCTTCTTCACTTCTTCGATCATCGCCGGAATCGAGCCGTGGAATCGCGTGGTCGGACGCGAGTGGAACGTGAACGCTTCATTGCCGCCTGAACTGATATCCACATCGGCAATTCCCAGGCGTTCGATGTCGATGCCGGGCGTGCGCTTGAGTCTTGCCTCCCACTCTTCCGGCGGGAAGTAAATCTCTTCGGGACGCACAAGTGTGCCGATGCCGCTGCGCTCATGACGCTCAGTGACCTTGTTCCACCACTCTTCCTGCTTCGCAAGCATCGCCGAGGGCTCATCGACAATGACGACGCTTTGCGGCAAAAGATCGAAGAGGTGGTGTCCGCTGCCTGCGACCGGCGCATAGAATTCCCATCCGGGAAATACGGCTGCCCCGGTTGCAAGCATCGCGTGCTCGATCTCGATTTCGCTGCCGCTCAGGCGCTTTCCCGAGAGTCGAGAATGAATTACGCCGAGGACGCGTTCGTTCACTGGAGTCTCGGTCAGCGGTAGCAGAACGACCTCATCCACCGGAGCGGCCGACCGCTGCGTTGCCGGATCAAACTTGCGGATCGTCTCGACCTCGTCGCCGAAGAACTCGATGCGCAACGGCCGGTCAGCTTCCGGCGGATACACGTCGAGTATTCCGCCACGCAGAGCAAATTCGCCGGGCATATCCACGGCGTCTGCCGAGTTGTAGCCGACTGTGCGCAGATGCTCAAGCAGTGGATCGATGTCGATCGTCTCGCCCCGGCGAACAATGCGCGCGAGCTCCGCGTAATACTCTGCAGAGTTCAATCGCATCGCCGCAGCTTCGAGCGGGACGATCACAATCGACGCTGCGCCGGTTGCGATCTTCCACAAAACAGTCGCGCGCTCTTCCTGAATCTCTGGATGCGGCGAGAGGTTCTCGAACGGCAGCACATCATGCGCCGGCAACTTGAGAATTTGCTTGGCACTTACGGCTCCGGTGAGGTCCGCCATCGATTGCACGATCGGCAGCATGTCCTCCGCAGCGCGATTGCTCTCGACGACTACGATCAGCGGCGTGCCGGCAGCATTGGCAAGCAGAGGAAGATGGAGTGCTTTGGCAGAATTTGTAAGCCCAGAGACACGACGCCGCCCCGCACGACTCTTCAGGTGGGAGGCCGTACGCTGGAAAGCTGGAGACTTCTCGACGTCCGCTAACAATTCGCGGACAAAAGGCAGGACCATTGAGCTACGAAGAAATTGTAACAGTTAGATGCGCGTCTCTCGCCAGCGATTGGGAGTGCCATGCCTCTTGGCAATGTCTGTAACCTTCGCGGTAGCGAATGGGTCGCGGCAACCATATCTGGCCCGTTCCCTACCGGGAACGGTACCGACTTGCCATGTATTTTTCCGCAGCTTGGCTATCCGACCGACTCTGATACTTCTCTCGGCTTCCACGACCGCGCGGCATTCACGAATTCGCGAAAGATTTTCTTGGAGGGTTCGTCCTTTTCGTATGTGCGCTCGGGATGCCACTGGACCGCCAGGACAAAGTGATCTGGGGCAGTTCCTTCGAGCGCTTCAATTACGCCGTCGTCTGAACACTTTGCGACCACTTTTAAGCCATCGCCCGCGCGTTCTGCTGCCTGATGGTGGCTGGAATTGACGCGGACCTCGGCGAGTCCGAGCATCGATGCAAGCTTCGATGCGGGCGCGATCTGCACGTCATGAGCGAACTCGACTGCCCGACCGGCTGAGTGGTTGATCGTTGTGTTCTCGATGTGCTGTACCAGTGTTCCCGTCCGCCATACGTTGAGAGACTGCAGCCCGTAGCAGATTCCCAAAATAGGCTTATGCAGATTGTGGGCGTCCTGGAGGAGCAACTCATCAAGATTATCTCGGCCCGGATCTGCGGCGGCGGTTTGCGGATGCTTTTGCACGCCGAACTTCTGTGGGTCCACGTCGGCTGGACTGCCGGGAAGCAGAACAGCTTCACAATTTGTCACCAGCCTGGCGATCTCATGCGGAGTCGCGCTCGAAGAAATTACGACCGCTTCGCCGCCCTCGCCTTCGATCGCCTTCAAATACTGTGGCAGGGCACGCTGATTGTATTCAGGATTCGTCGAGGTCGGCTCGGGAATGGCGATGCGGGGCTTCACGCCGATAGTTTACCGGGAGAACGGAGGCAGTTTCAGGTTTCGAGTTTCGAGTTTCAGGTACTTCGTAGATCAGCTTCAAGTAGTGGCTTTGCCGAAACTCAAACCCGAAACTTGAAACTACGCTTTCGTTCGCTGCTGGTGGTTCTAGCCCCCCACCTGCAAGGGTATGAGGTGAGCTTTGGGAGGAGAGACATCGGAATCTTTGCGCTTGCTGAACGCCATGCGATAGACGGCATCGTACTGGGCTGCTACGACCTCGGAACTGCGGGTCGCCGCGCAGTGTTCGCGTCCAGCAAGCCCCAGCGCGCGTCGGAATTGCGAATTGCTTGCCAGGAAGCGCGCGCGAAAGGCGATGTCTCCCACTTCTGCCGGCCGGAACCACAGGCAGCCCCGGCCATCGGAAGTTGCGTCGCGATGGGCTTCCACATCCGCGGCGAGGAGCGCACGCCCGCGCGCCATTGCTTCCAAAGCAAAGCCTTCGCTTGCATGCTCGCGATCGCAAATCACCACGTCAGCCGAAGCCATTGCCTTGGCGCGCAACTGCGAGCTCAACACTCGGGTCGAGGAGGAGAGATTGCATGCCGACGCCAGCTCGCGAACTGTGCTCGCCGAATCCTCATCGCACAGGAATGTAAAGACCGCATCAATATTGTCCTGGCGAACAACTGATGCTACGCGCATCCAGCGCGAGAGAGCATCGCGAAAGTCCCACGGAGAGTGTCGTGGCAGGCCCGGCACCAGAAAGATCACAGCCTCTGGACCTGTTTCGGTTGCGCGTTCAAGCCACTTGCGATCGGGAAGCGATTCGAGCAGTTCGGGCTCAACCGGATCCGGAATCAGAAAGACATTTTCCGGACTCACCCCGCGCTCCAGACATTCCAGTCGCAGCGCATGTGTCGTGGCGACCACGGCCGTAGCGCGCGTAAGCACGAAGTGCTCGGCGACGCGGAACGAGCGCGCCAGCCAGGAGTCTTCCGCGCAAGTGCCTGCAGCAGCGGCAATCCGCTCGATGGTGTCGCGCAACTGATAAACCACGCCGGAGAAGTTCCTCACCGCCGCCATGCCGGCAGCAAAGGAATGCGCGTGAATTACATCGGCAGCGATCTCCGTGGCGCCTTCCTGCAGAAGCTTGCGCCACTCCCGCACATGGTTCCAGGATTGCAGCAGAGAGAGCCGCGACCGAGTTCCATTCTGGCACTCCTGCAATGCCGGACCCAGGCCGCTGCCGCTTGGCGTGAGCAGAAATGGCCGCATTCCGACGGCAATCTGTCCTTCAATCAGCGGCAGAAGATCGCGACTGGTCTCGGCAGCGTGAACCACTCTCCACGCGTGCTGCTTTCGGGTTTTCGTGGAATTGGAATTCCGCTCGCCGGCTTTCATTAAGCGAGCGATCTTCGATCTTCCGGGATGGGGAATTCCGGCCGGGAGCATCGTCAGCTACGAAACTTCCTTCCGCTCCTGCAAGAGCAGTTGCGAGTAGGTAAGTACCTGATTACGGCCGCGCGCCTTGGCTGCATAGAGAGCGGCATCTGCACATTCAATAAGTTTCTGCCGGCAAGTTGCGTCGCGACCATATACAGCTATTCCGATGCTAATTGTGAGCTTCTCGTGGCCATCGAGGGCTTCGCTTTCAAAGTTCGAATTTTGCACTGCCTTGCGCACGCGTTCCGCCACAGAGACCGCTTCTTGTTCTTCTGCCTCAGGCAGAATGATGACGAATTCCTCTCCGCCGTAGCGCGCTACTGTATCGACTTCGCGCATATCTTTCATCAGCAGTGACGTAACTTGGCGCAGCACCTGATCGCCCACGTGATGTCCGTGCGTGTCGTTCAAAGTTTTGAAATGATCGATATCGACCATCAGAAGAGAGAAGGTCTCGCCTTTGCGGTCGGAGCGCTTCACTTCGAGATCAAGTTGTTGTTCGAAATAACCGCGCGTGCGTAAACCAGTGAGGTAGTCAGTGAACGCAAAGCGCAGCAGACCTTCATTCGCCTGCTCGCGCGTAAGCAAATTTTCTGCGACGAGAGAAAGCGTCCAAAGTAGATGCGCGTCTTCTTCGGTGAATGCTTCTGCGGATTTGCTAAAAAGTTGTAGGGAGCCGAGGACGCGTCCTTTGACGAACATCGGGACCACGAGCGCGGATTCCGCGCCCGCAGCGTCAAGCTCCGCATCAGCCTTTTCGTGCTTGCCTTTCTCGATGATCATCGGGGTAGCATGCTGGCTGACCCAGAAATGCAGGAGATTTCCGCCCCAGGGCGCTTGCGGACTGCAATGAATAGGACCGCGTTGCAGACGCAGCTCCATCTTCTCTTGCGGCTCGTTCCAGAAATAGACGCACGCGCCCTCGAAGCTGACGATCGTCGCAGCTAAATCGCAAATCAGATTCAGCGCGGGACCAAGTTGCATCTGCGAGCCTGTGATGGTTGCCAAGCGCAGAATCGCCTGCACGCTGCGCCAGCGCCGGCCCAGAATCTCGGCGCTTAGCTCGCTCTTAATAGGAACGGCAAAGCTGGCTACTTCGAAATTCGGATCATGCGGCATGGATGCGGGTGCTGTTTGAGACAAGCTGAGCAGAGAAGCCAGGGCAGTTCTGCCGTTTGTAAGATGCCGAATCTGCAAGACTTCGTGGTATCGATCTAATTACCCTTAGTGCAATGGCCTTGTCCTCTGTCTTTTTAGCTTCCAGATCTCGCAGTCAAAAACCGACGAAAAGGGGTGGATTTCCGGTAAAAACCGGGTGACCGCGGGGCTAGAGATTGCACCAAATTAAGGCAGTGTCCGTAGGTCTTGGCGAATGAAGGACTTGCAAACTTCCGTGTTGCAGGTCTAGGATTGTTTCTGCTGTGAACGCGTTCTACCCCGAGAACGCGTCGCTCGCGTCGCCCGTTCCAAAACTTTGTAAGTTGCGGTTCCTAGTTCTTTTCCCGTGTTGAGACCGTTGCGTCCCGGCACGCCCACGGAGAAGCGTCATGGCTTGGTACGCGTACTGCATTACGGAACAGAAAGCGTTCCTCGGATCTATTCGTTCTCGTCGTCCTTTCCCGGTTGAAAATCTTTCCGGCGTCGGCAATAACCAGGTATTTGCGTATCCCAGCGGCGAATTAGCGGTAATCGTAAGCGAGTACACGCCGGGAGAATTGAATCAGCAGGCAGTGATTGAGCACGCGCGAGTGGTGAGCGAGTGCTTCCGCAACACAACCGTGCTTCCGTTCCGTTTCGGGACTATCTTCGACAGCGACGAGGCTCTTCGCCGCGCGCTTCGCTCGAACCGCAAGGCATTTACCGATTCGGTACTGCGTCTCAAGGGCAAGGCCGAAATGCACCTCAAGCTCGTGGTCAAGGATGGCTCGCTTCGCGAGGCAATGAACGATATCGAACTGCCGGACTCGGTCGGCGGCGAGTATCTGTCAAGACTGCGGGAGAAGGCGGCCCGCCAGCGTGAGCGGCAAACTAAGGCGCGCGCTCTGTCGGTGCAGGTGAATCGTCTCTTTCATCCTCTCGAGGAAGAAGTCAGTTGCCGCAAAGACGAAACCGGCGGGATGCTTATCGATATCGCCCACTTGATCGATGAAAAGGCGATCGAGCGCTATCAAAACAGCTTCAGCAGCGCGGCACGCCAGCTTAAGAACTGCGAAATCCTGATTAGCGGACCGTGGCCTCCTTATCACTTCACTCCAGGACGACTGCGCACTCCGAAGGCGGAAGCTTAAGCTCGGCATTTTTCCAGCGCAACCCATCCCAGCCACATGGCTGGGATTTTTTTGGAGCCGTTTTCGGCCGTTCTCCGGAAGGCGGACGCGTGCCCTCCGTACCTGAAAATTACCTTCCGGATTACCCGAAACACGGCTAACATAGGCATCCAAGTACCACTCTTTGGAATCTGAGTACATTGTTTTTTGGCAGAGAACTAGAAGTGCGCCCGTCCTTGGGCATGGAAATACCCGGATTGCCCTGATGTAAGTGCTTTCATTTCAATTGCTGAGCGCACAATCCATAATTTTCCACAGAGAAAGGCACACGATTGCAGTCGAAAACGAGGATTCTGATCGCCGACGACGATCAGGCGACCGCCAAATCGCTAGCCGACTACCTGTCTCGCCGCAACTTCGAAATCGCCTTTGCCGGCAGCCACGAAGAAAGCTTGCGGACCATTCGCAGCTTTGATCCCTCTCTGGTTCTGCTCGACTACACGCTCCCGCCCATCGATGGTGGCGAGACCCTCGAGCGCTTAAAGCAGATGCGGCCCGAACTACCCGTCATCGTTTATTCCGGCCACGCTGCTCCTGAAGTCATTTTCCGGGTTTCCAAACTCGGAGCCGACGATTACATCTCGACGCCATTCCAACTCGGCGACGTCTATTCCAAGATCGCCCGAGCGATTGAAAAGCGCGCCTCCGCAGATGGCGGCGCGCAGTTGCGCGATCGCGTACGCCAGCAGAGCGACTTCGCCACCCTCTTCGGCACCAGCGCCCGCATGGAGGAGATCAAGAACACCATCGAGCAGGTCGCGGATACCAACGCTACCGTGCTGATCCGCGGCGAAAGCGGCACGGGAAAAGAAGTAGTGGCGCGAATGATCTACCACCACTCATTGCGCCGCGATAAGCCGTTCATAAAAGTAAATTGCGCGGCCATTCCGCACGAGCTCCTCGAAAGCGAACTGTTCGGTTACGAGCCCGGTGCCTTCACGGGTGCAAATCGCCAGAAACTGGGCAAATTTGAGCAGGCCAACTACGGCACGCTCTTTCTCGACGAGATCAGCGAGATGCATCCGGCGCTGCAGGCCAAACTGCTTCACGTCCTTCAAGATGGCCAATTCTCACGGCTTGGCGGCAAGCGCGATATTGCCGTCGATGTGCGCGTACTCGCCGCGACCAATAAGTTCCTGGAACAAGCCGTGGCGCAGGGCGCCTTCCGCGAAGATCTGTTCTATCGCTTGAACGTCGTCACCGTACACATTCCACCGCTGCGCGAACGACGCGAAGAAATTCCGCTGTTCCTCGATCTCTTTCTGCGTAAATACAGCGAGTTCTACGGTAAGCAGCCTCCACCGTTCAGCGAATACGCGGTCTCCCGGATGATCGAATACGAGTGGCCGGGCAACATCCGCGAGCTGGAAAACCTGGTGAAGAGATATGTGATCGTCGGCAACGAGTCGCAGATCATTCGCGAGCTCTCGACGCACAAGCCGATCATGCACTCGCAAGCGAGCAATGGCGCCGGTGTTTCGACCGCGCCAGTGGCCGAAGAAGTCTCGCCTGCCGCTCCAGCTCAAGCATCTTCACATCCGCCCGGTCCGAAACACAGCAATAGTCACAATGATCGTCCTTCGCTGCTTGAGATCGGACGCCGTGCCGCTATGCAGGCCGAACGCGAAGCGATTGAACGCGTCCTGCAGGAGACCCGTTGGAACCGTCGCCAAGCGGCCCGCATTCTGAAGATCAGCTACAAGGCCCTCCTCAATAAGCTCAAACTGATGGAAGAGCAAAATACTCAAATTGAGCAGCCGCAAGCCTAAAAGTGGTACTTGGATACCACATGCTAATGCCACTGAAACCCGTGACGTACTCCCTCTGAATAACACTTAGGGTATTGCAACGGTTGGCGAACCCGCATGAATGCTGCGCATTTCTAAGTTCCGCGTTTTCAACACCTAGCAGCCGCCACTTTGGTTTTTTAAGTGCTTAAGGGATTGGCAACGAAAGAGGCAGCATACTTTGAGACCTTTGGTCTTTCACCTTGGAAAGCTTCTTCACTTTTGCCCGGGCGCAGTGATGCGCTCCGGCGCCTTGCGTCTCCTGCCCTGAACGGTTCCCTCCATCTTGCCTCTTGAAACAAGCCCTCGTTTGAGGGCTTTTTTCTTGCTCGCTACAGCGTGGCATTGAACTCAAAACACGAGTGTGGCGTGCAACCTCCGCGCGTACCGCCGGCTGATTCTAGAGCCGGATCCTTCAGCCTCGGCTCGGTTGCGGAAATAAAAAAGGCCGGTCTTAACGACCGGCCGGAGTGACGTTTCGGAGGTAGGAGAAGCTCCAGATGCGCTCTGCCAGAATCGTTCATCGAGTCGCTCATTCGCGCCCAGTGCAGCGGACGAAAGGAGAATGCAGTGTAATCAACTCGACAGACAGTGAGATGAAAGCCTCTCGCGTATAGCATTCGCCAACTTGCGCCAAAGTGGTTGATTTCATAGTGACTTCGGTCACTCAGCGAGGGGATTTGCCTTTGCTCCTGGGACGATTCGGTGCAAAAAATGTGCATTGAGCGTAATCCAGCAGTCGTTTCCGGGCAGAGGAGCGTTGCTATGGAGCCGGTTCGAGTACTTGTTTCGCTGATCACCAAAGATAACGATTACCAGCGGGAGCAGGCCGTCGCCGCAGAACGCGCGGGTGCCAAATTGGGCATGCGCGTGGAAGTCATCTACGCCGGCGGTGACGCTATCACGCAAAGCCAGCAGATTCTCGAGGCCATTCAGGCTCCGGAAGCAAAGCGTCCACATGCTGTGGTATTTGAACCAGCGGGTACCGGATTGCAGCAGGTTGCCGCAGCGGCTGCCAAGGCCAGCATTGGCTGGGTCGTCCTAAATCGGGAAACCGACTATGTGCGCGACCTGCGCCGCTTGAGCAGCGCGCCCATGTTCGGCGTCTGTTCCGATCACGTGGAAATCGGGCGCATGCAGAGTCGTCAAATGCAGCAGCTCCTTCCCCAAGGCGGACAAGTTCTGTATGTACAGGGACCGTCTTCCAGCTTTGCAGCGCAGCAGCGCACGCAAGGCATGATGGAAGCCAAGCCAAACAATCTACAGGTGCGCGTCCTCAGCGGACAATGGACTGAAAGCAGCGCTTATCAGGCAGCGGTGTCGCTTATGCGGCTGCGCACTTCGCGCGACTCGCGTATCGACCTCGTCTGCGGGCAGAACGATGTGATGGCGATCGGCGTGCGCAAGGCTCTGAAAGAGATGGTCCCAGAATGGTCCTGGATTCCATTCACCGGAGTTGATGGCATGGCCGCTACCGGACAGCGCTGGGTGAACGAAGCTCTACTGACGGCGACGATCATTGTCCCGACCAATACCGACATAGCGCTTGAAATCCTAAATAAAGCCCTGGTGACAAAGTCTCAGCCCCAGGAGCTCACGCTTGTGAAGCCGACCTCGTATCCAGAGCTCGAGAAGCTGGCCCCGAAGCACAGAGACTTCGCCCTGCAGCAGACATAAAAGCGTGGAGCCGGCCGCCCCCGGCCGGGTTTTTGCGTTCGAGCAGTAGTTCCGCATGGGATTCATGTATCCCAAAACATTCCCAAGGCAACGCGATTTGCATTGCTATCAAACACCGACAGAGAGCGACCGGCTCCGCATTCCGCTATCCTGACAATATGGCGGCGGTTCGCCCAAGACGCGATCTCCATTTGGTACAAATCGTTGACGCCGCATTGGCGAACGCGGCGCACCGAGCTGGAACATGGCTGGCGTGTCATCCTGGATGCGCGCAGTGTTGTATAGGAGCGTTTGCGATCAACAGCCTTGACGCCGCACGGCTTCGAGATGGCTTAGGAGCTCTACGCGTAAGCGATCCTGAACGAGCCGAACGCGTTCAGCGACGCGCTGGCGCTTATTTGGAACGGACGATAACCGATTTTCCCGGGGATGCTCAAACGGGCACACTAAGCAATGAAGAAGCGCAGCAAGAGGCGTTCGCAAGCTTCGCTAACGATGAACCCTGCCCCGCGCTCGATCCAGCGACGGGCATGTGCGATTTGTACGAATATCGGCCAATGACCTGCCGAGTCTTTGGTCCTCCGGTGCGCAACGAAGGTGGCGCACTCGGCGTTTGCGAACTGTGCTTTCACGGAGCCACTGACCAGCAGATCGCGTCGTGCGAGATGGATCCCGATCCGAACAACCTTGAACAATCCATTCTCGATGAGATGCCCTCTAAATCCGAGAGCACAATCGTGGCGTTTGCGCTTGCCAAGCAGTAACCGATGGCAATAGGCGCAGGGACTCAACAGGCCAAACGGCGACTGGTTTTGCCGATCGCCTACTGCTTACTGCCTTACTGAACATGCGCCTTAAACTTCTGCAAGTCGGTGAACCGGTGCTGCGCCAGAAGGCGCGCGAGTTATCGCGCGAAGAAGTTCTCAGCGACTGGACTCAGGCTCTTATTGTTCTCATGCACCAAACTCTTCGCGATGCTCCCGGCGTAGGTCTGGCAGCTCCGCAGATCGGCGAAGGGATTCAACTGGCGATCATTGAAGATCTCGCCGAGTACTCGCGCGATCTTCCTCCTGAGGAAGTTGCCGCTCGGGAGCGAACTCCGGTGCCCCTCCACACAATAATCAATCCGCGCATTGTTTCGTATGGCGAGCAGAAGGTCGAATTCTTTGAAGGATGTCTCAGTCTAAATGGCTTCATGGCTTTGGTGCCGCGCTCACGCGACGTCGTCGTCGAGTGTCTCGACGAGCAGGCTAAACCGCGCACCATTCGTGCCTCCGGCTGGTACGCGCGAATCCTGCAGCATGAGATCGATCACCTGAATGGCACGATCTACATCGACCGCATGGACACGCGCACATTCGCCTCAGTAGAGAACTACAAGCGATATGGCGGAGTCCTGAGTTCTCCACAGTCTCTTTCCGAACTGAAGACAGCGGCAGAGGACTAGTTCGAATCAGTGATAGTGAGCGGATCGCCTGTCTGGTGATCCCGGATCTGAAATCTAAGGAATTGATGAATGGCCGCAATCGCCTGCGGATTGCGGCTCGAGACCGTCACCTGCGCTCCGTTTGCGGTTTCCTGCACGTCGTACTGGATCTCCTTGCGAAGTCTTTTCATCGCAGGGACGCCTGGCGGCGTACGTGCGTGGATCAACATTGGCGCGTTGAAATTTCCCTCATGAAACATCTGCGCAATGTGCCCGAGATGGGTACGAATCTCCTGGCGGCTGGTTGCGTCGGATGGATCGGTCGCCAGCGCCTCAATCGTTCCGCCCTCGGGTGTGAGGCGGAAATGATGAATCGTCTTCTCGTGCGAGAAGCCCATGACGTGATCGCCTCGCTGCACCACTCCTTGATGGTGCTGATCGGTGGACTGCTGACCTTGCGCGCAAATACACAGCAGGCAGACGAAGGCTCCACAACAGAGATTTCTCATGCTTGTTTTGACGGAATTGGCCCGTCCGCGTGAGCCGCTTGGGACTAATGGCCGAGTGTTTCGAGAATGTCCTGCATCGAGACCAGGCCGACGAGCTGCCTTGGATCGGCGCGGTGCATGACAGCGAGAAACGGCCAATGCGGCGCATGCCGCAGTGCGACTTCGAGCCGATTATCGGGATAGATCGGCGGCATGCGTGTTTCCGGCAAACTGTGGGCCAGTGTACGGGCTCCCTCGCCTTTGGAAATAAGATCGTCCAGAGCTGACGTCTCAATGGTTGACCAGCCAAACGGGGAGTCATGAACCAGAACCTGCTTGGCCCCGCTTTTCTCAGCCGCCCTCAGAGCATCTTGGATTGTATTCTGCGATTCCAAAATGGGAACAGTTACCGGGCGCATCGCATCCTCGACCCTCAACACCCGCTCTTCGCGCTGTTCTTCCATGGAGGGCAACTCGAGTCCGTCCTGGCGGCTCAGCAGATCGAAGATGCCGACCGGCTGCAGGCTTCTCGAGATCAGATACGCAACGGTGTTGGCGAGAATGACGGGCACGATGATCGAGTAATTTCCGCTGACCTCGAGCACCATGAACACCGAAGTCATAGGCACGCGGAGAAAGCCGGCAAATAACACTCCCATTCCGACCAGGGCGTAAGTGCCGATCGATCCCGTGACCAGATGAGGGAAGAGCAGGCGCTCGACTCCTCCTACCGCGCCACCGAGCATGGCACCAATGAATAGTGTCGGCGCAAACATGCCGCCCGGAGTGCCGCTCGTGAAGGAGAGAACCGTCGTCAGGATCTTCAGGCCGGCAAGAATGCCCAGAACCTGCCAGGTGAACTGGTTGTGCATGGCTTGGTCGATGAACTCGTACCCGGCGCCCATCACCTCCGGACGTCCTACCCAGCCGATCGCCCCGATGATGAGCCCCGCGATTGCGGGCTGCAGGAACTGTGTCCAGCGCGGCAGAGCCTTCATGCGCGGACGAAGAATTTCGATTGCCTTACTAAACACAACCGACGCGAATGCCCCTGCGATGCCCAGTGCAGCGTACGCGAGCAGTTCTGATGGAGCAATGAATTGCACCGCCGGAATGCGGAACAGTGGCTCAGAGCCGAGGAAGTATCGTGTAACCACGACGCTGGAAATCGCCGAGAGTACGACGGCGCCAAAGATGCCGGCGCTCCAGCGGCCGATGACCTCTTCGATCACAAAAAGAATCGCCGAGATCGGCGAGTTGAATGCCGCGGAGAGTCCGGCGGCTGCGCCAATCGGGGCGATCAAGCGCAGACGTTCGCGGGTGAGCCGAAGCCTCCTGCCCAACGCCGAGGCTATGGACGCTCCGATCTGCAGCGAAGGATCTTCTGGTCCCAGTGACTGTCCGGAACCGATGGCGATGCCGGAGCAGATAAATTTTCCAAGGGCAGTCCGAAATGGAATGTAGCCGTCGAATATATACAGCGCCGACTTGGTTTGATTTACGCCACTGCCGCGCACCTTGGGGAAGAGGAAGATGACGAGCACGGCGACAACAAGCCCCGCCGCCGCAGGCGCCAGCAGAATTCGCGGATATTGCGGCGACAGCGACGGTCCGAGCAGCGTGATGCGAACGTAGTCAATCGCGATGCGAAAGCAGACTACTGCGAGTCCCGAGAAGATTCCGATGAAGATGGCCAGGAGCAGAAAGAACCGCTCCCCGTGTACGCGTTCCGGTTTCGGGAAAACCTCTCCCGAATCCGGAGCAACTGCAGGAGGCGCGGAGGCGCTCATTGCTGCAGGTCCTCCGCATTCTGGTAAATACGCAGCATTGCCTGATCTTCGGCGCTTGGAGGTCCACAAGGATCCTGCTGCTCAACCGTGGTGACCAGGCTCGCGACCGGAGGCAAGAGCTGTACCAGATCGGCTCCGGTTCGCGCACGTCGAATCTGGCTGTCGAGATAAACCCACCGCGCCCGCGCCACCTGCAGCGGATTCGTTCCGATGGTGTTCACGTCGATGTTCTGCGACTCTGCGCACTGTCGCAGCCGGTGATCGACAACATCCATGGCCAGCAGCAGCCGTTCCCGGCGCTCCTGAGTATCGATACGGCTCTCGAATGGATTCGAGTCGATTACCAGCGTGACTAATTGAATGAGCTGAGAGGTCGCCGGGTCCTCATGGATGTCATAGGCGCCTTTGAAGTATTCAAGCGCATCGCGAAATCTGCCCATGTGAAAGGCGGCGCGTCCGGCGCCCAGCAACGCGGTTATATCGCGCCGGTTGGTGCGAACGGCAGCGCGATAGAAATCAAGCGCGCTGCGGTCGTCGCCGATGCGACTGAAGGCTTGAGCCACCCAGAGCTGCGAGTTCCCATTCTTCGGCATCTCGGCCGTGTATGTAAGCAGTTCGCCACGAGCCTGCGTCTTCAGATCTTTGGCGATCAGAAAATTGATCAGTTCCTGACGGACCTGCTGGCGTTTCAAAACGGGATCGTCGTCCCATGCGCCATAAATGGCGGCGTTGAAGTAGCGAATCGCATCGTCGGTCTCGTTTTCCTTTGCCGCCAGGTGCGCGAGCTGGAGATTCACTGGACCACTGCCGGGCTGATCCTCAAGCAAGTTCAGGAAGTAGGAGCGCGCCTCCGACATTCGATTCGAGGCTTCGAGCGCCTGAGCCAGCGCGAAGAGGTATTGCGGATCGTCGTGCGAATAGACCAGTGCAGTACGAAGCTCCCCGATAGCTTCGGTGGGCCGATTACTCTTCAGCGAGTCTTCTCCTTTTCCAAACCAGTAGGAGCTCAGTTGATGACGTCGCTGCACGTATGAGCGATTTACGGTGAAGGTAAAGGCGAAGAAAACCGCCGCTAATAACGAGAGCCAGACAACATAGATGGGCCGCCGAAAAGCGTGGATTCTTGCCCGTCCTGCGCGAAGCCGCGCAGTCCACCTCGACTGTGGGGGAGTACTCATTTAGTGCTGTTTACAAAATAGCATCGCAGCAATATCTCGGCTGCGCGTTGTGCCGGCCCGATGCTAATCGAAAGTGCAACATCTGACGGTTAGTGGAGGATGAGACCATATTCCGTTCGCTGCTTCACGACCGCCATTAGGGTCCTGGTAAAAAGGACCCGACATCCGAAATTCCAGCCTCACACAGTAGAATTCTCCCGAAGCTCGCGACGCCAAATAAACCGCAGCCAACGGCCGCGGAGGAGAATCTACTTTTCTTCAGGAACCGATGATTCCCAAACCAATCGTCTTCCGCAAATTTCTTCTTGCTTTCCTGTTTATCACCCTGATTGCCGCGTCCTCACCTTTGGGCGCGGAAAAGCCGGTACTTGCGCAGGATCAGGGCTATGTCGCATTGCAGCAGGAATTGCAGCGGCTGCGAACCACCGCGCGCATCATGCATACCACCGCACATCCTGACGACGAGGACGGCGGCATGCTTACACTTGAGTCGCGCGGCAAAGGAGCGACAGCGCTGCTATGCACGTTGACGCGCGGCCAGGGTGGACAGAACAAATCTGGTGACGCTTTCTCCGACGAGCTTGGAGTCCTGCGCACTATGGAGCTTCTGGCAGCCGATGAATACTACGGAGTCGAGCAGCGCTTCACGCGCGTAGCCGATTTCGGCTTCTCTAAAACGCCGGAAGAGACCTTTGAGAAGTGGGGAGGACACGACATCGCGTTGGGCGACATGGTACGCGTGATTCGCACATTCCGCCCTGACGTGCTTGTCGCGCGCTTCAGCGGGACTCCTCGCGACGGACACGCGCATCACCAGGCGTCCTCAATTGTGACTCAGGAGGCATTCAAGGCTGCCGGCAATCCCGATCGATTTCCCGAGCAGATTAGAGAAGGCTTGCTTCCGTGGCAGCCGAAGAAGCTCTACGTAGGGCACTTCGGCGCGACCGAAGACTCGAACATAAAGTTCGACATCGGCACCTACGCTCCACTGTTGGGAATGTCGTACACGCAATTCGCAGTAGAGGGACTGGCGCACCAGACCTCGCAGGGTACAGGCGGATTCCGTGTGCCTCCCGGACATCGTTACACGTACTACACGCGTGTTGATTCCACTCTCCCAAAACAGGAATTGAAAAACGAAGAATCCGATTTCCTCGACGGCATCGATACCACCCTTCCCGGACTCGCTGCACGGCTCGGCGCCGACCAGAGCAAAGCTCCGTTCTTGTTACCCGCGCTGCAGCAGATGGCGAAAGATGTGGACGAGGCCGCTCAGGCCGCCAAGCCGACGGACCCCTACCCCGCCGGTGCCCCCCTGATTGACGGGATAAAAGCTACACGAGACGTGATCAGCCAGGTCGAAAAGTCATCGCTCTCCCCGGCCGAAAAACTCGAGCTGCTGACGAATCTGCGCACGAAAGAGACGCAGTTTGAACGAGCGGCAAATCTTGCTTTGGGTGTTTTGCTCGACGTCTCCGTCGATCCTGCGGAAGGCGCGCAGGGCGGCTTCTTCCGTCTCGAACAAACGTTCCAGACCGCTGTGCCCGGCCAGACGTTCACTGTCACAGCGCGCTTCTACGATCGCGGAAATCAAGATGTGCAACCGGAGCAGATCGCGCTGGATATGCCCCAGGGGTTCAAATCGGAAATCGTGAAGAGCGATTTGAAGCCTTTGCACGCAGGCGATATGGCTTCAGTCCAGTTCCGCGTCACCGTTCCTGAAAACGCGCGATACACCAAGCCATATTGGGGACGAAAGAATCCCTACAAAGAGAGCGTCGATACGATCAGTGTCGCTGCGTATGAAACGCTGCCGCTGCCGCCATGGCCATTTCAAGCGCACGCGGACTACAGGATCGCGCAAGGCGAAGGCATTGCCCACGCCGTCGTGATGGCAAAATTCATCGATCCGCTTACCGGACAAGGCCAGCACGAACTCGCCGTTGCCCCAGCGCTATCGGTTGAATTCGACAATCCATCGCAGTTGGTGCGTATCGATTCGGGAAAGCCATTTTCCGTCGGAGTGCGGGTGCGCAGCCAACTAATCACGCCGGCAGACGCAACGCTACGATTCTCGCCTCCGCAGGGATGGACGGTTTCACCACCCAGCCGTCCAGTGCATCTGGAGCATGAAGGCGATGTGGCCGAACTGCAGTTCTCAGTGCAGCCTAAACTCGATCGCGAACAACACTACGATTTCAACGCAATTGCCGACTACCAGGGAAAGCAGCTTAACGAAGGCTTTGACGTAGTCACGCGCAGCGATCTCGATCGCTTTTATTACTATCATCCGGCCACGCTCGACGTGAGTGCCGTACGCGTGAGCCTGCCTCAAGGATTGCGCGTCGGATACGTGATGGGAGCAGGCGACGAGATTCCCGCCGCGCTCAAGCAGCTCGGCATCGATGTGCAGGTCATCTATCCTTCCAATCTCGCGAGCACCGACCTGTCGCGCTTCCACACCATTGTGATGGGCATTCGCGCTTACGACGTGAGCACAGAGGTTCGGGTGAACAATCCCAGGCTGCTCGATTTCGTTCAGCAGGGCGGGACGCTGATCGTCCAGTACAACTCAGGGACAGGAGCGTTCAATGCGGGACATTACACGCCGTATCCTGCAACCGCCAGCAATGCGCGCGTAAGCGTGGAGGAAGCCCCGGTAGAGATTCTCGACCCGCAAAGTCCCATTCTGAATTATCCCAACAAGATCACTGCGCGCGACTTCGATGGATGGGTGCAGGAGCGTGGCCTTTACTTCATGAGCAACTGGGACGATCACTTCCATCCGCTGCTCGCGTCCAATGACCCAGGAGAGCAGCCGCAGAAGGGCGGTCTGCTGGTCGCCCAATATGGGAAAGGCACATACATCTACAGCGGCTACGCGTTTTTCCGCCAGCTTCCTGCGGGAGTGCCGGGTGCTATCCGGCTGTTCGTGAATTTGTTGAGTGCAGGGACCCGGGGTTAACACGAAGGTCACGGAGGTTAAACGAAGTACACGATGACCAGCTCACACAATTCGACCTTCGTGACCTTCGTTCAACCTTGGTGCCCTTCGTGTTAACCCCCGGGACCGAAATGCGTCAACAGGGCCTACTACGCGGGATTGGACTGCGCGAGGGCATCTCGCTCAATGTCATCGAGATGATCGGCGTTGGGCCTTTCATCACTATTCCTCTCATCATTCACGCGAGCGGCGGTCCGCAAGCGATGCTCGGCTGGATTCTCGGCGCGCTGCTGGCGATGTGTGACGGCATGGTCTGGGCGGAGCTTGGTGCGGCTTTGCCGCGCGCCGGCGGATCATACGAGTACCTCAAAGAAGTCTATGGACCGCGGCGGTTGGGGCGGTTGCTCTCTTTCTTATACGTCTGGCAGCTCATGATGAGCGCTCCTCTCTCGGCGGCGTCGGGCTGTGTCGGCATTGCCCAGTATGGGGCGTACCTCTTTCCTTCCCTCCAGACCGTGATCGCCTCGCACAAGTTCCAATTTGGTTCTGGACGGCTGGCTTCGCTGAGCGCCGAGGTCTCGCTCACTCACGGTACATTGCTCGCGATCGCCGCCTGCGTGCTGGCGATCATTCTCGCGTTTCGCCGCGTGGACATTGCGGGCAGAATTTCCAACTGGCTGCTGGTCGGAGTGCTCGGCACCATCGCCTGGGTAATCTGGACCGGCATTGCTCACTTTAACCCAGTGCGCGCGTTCGACTTTCCGCCCGGTGCTTTCAATCTGAATCACGGCTTTTTTCTCGGACTCGGTTCAGCGATGTTGATTGCGACCTATGACTATTGGGGTTACTACAACATCTGCTATCTCGGCGCAGAGGTGCGCGACCCGGGCAAGACCATCCCGCGCGCAATCTTGTTCGCCATTCTGATCGTCGCCGCCATTTACGTGGTCATGAACATCAGCATTCTTGGCGTGGTTCCGTGGCGCGAGCTCGACCAGTCGGCGGTTACCGAATCGCGCTTTTATGTGATCTCGACCATGATGCAACGAGTTTATGGAACTCGCGCCGGACAGATCGCCGCTGTGCTGATCATCTGGACCGCCTTCGCTTCGGTATTCTCGGTGTTGCTGGGTGTCTCGCGAATTCCTTACGCGGCTGCCATGGATGGAAATTTTTTTTCCGCGTTCGGGAAGCTTAACTTGCGCGGGCGATTTCCTTCGACCGCTCTGCTCTCGATGGGCGCGATCACCTGCGTGCTGTCGATGTTCCGATTGGCTGACCTGGTAGCAGCGCTGGTTGTGATCCGCATCATGATGCAGTTCGTGCTGCAGGCAATTGGAGTGATGATCTTCCGCCGCTCGCAGCCGGAGCACGAACGCCCGTTTCGCATGTGGCTGTATCCCATTCCGGCGCTGCTGGCGCTCGCCGGCTTTCTGTACATTCTCATTTCCCGCAAGAACTTCGAGCGCGAGGTGATCTTCGCTGCTGTTCTGGTGGTGATTGGTACAGCCGCATATTTGCTGCGCGCGCGAGGCCGTCGTGAATGGCCGTTCGCGGCAACGGCGCCCGCCCGCTAGTCCCAGGGTGGTATGCTTTCGGGTTCTAATTTCATCCCAGGAGATGCAACCGTGAGACTCAAAACCATCGCAGTTGTTGCGACTATCTTTTGTATGTTATGCGCGATGAGCTTCGCGCAGTCCAGCGGATCGAACTCAGCCTCAACGCAGGCTTCGACGGCAGCTCCAACCATTGCCTCTATCCTGAATAGCCAGCTCAGGGGCGTCGAGCGCGAAATTATGGGAGCGGCGGAAGCGGTGCCGGAGGATAAGTTCGATTTTTCGCCGGCAACGGCCAATATCCCAGGAGACTTCAAGACTCCTGAACCGGTCCGCAGTATGAGTGCGCAGTTCAAGCACATCGGCGATGCTCTGGAGGCATACAGTTCGGGAATCATGGGTCAGAAGCCACCATCCAACTCCGGCGAGAATGGCCCAAAGAACATCAAGACCAAGCAGGAAGTGATCGACTACCTGAAGGGCGCGTTCGCGAAAGCGCATAGCGCAATCGACACGATCACGGCGCAGAATGCTACCGAAGAAATTCCGAGCCCGTTCGGAGGCAATCGCAAAGTAACGCGTCTTAATCTTGCTGTGCAGATGGTGGGCCACAGCAATAATCACTACGGGCAGATCATTGAATACCTTCGTATGAACGGCATTGTGCCGCCTGAGAGCCAGCCGCGGAAGTAAGCAACTCGACTCGGCCCTGAACTGAATTCGAGGCGGAGTAGCCTCCGCCTCGAATCGACGAGGGTAGCCGGGCATTCCATTGGCAGCAACTTACATCTCTGATTCCTTCAGATTTGCAGCTAACTGCGCCTATCTCTCGCCGTCTGTATTAGGGAACATTCGCGGACGCCTCTGCGTAAAATCGCAGTAGCATTGCTCAGGTCTATTCCTTCCAAGCTCGACACAAGATTCTTTGAGGTCAAGATGTTGGAATTGAGCCGAAAGGCAGCAGGGATCGCACAATCGGAGATTCGAGTAATGTCCGTAGAGTGCGAGCGGGCACGGGGCATCAATCTCGCGCAGGGAATCTGCGATACCGAGCTTCCCGAACCGGTCCAGCGGGCTGCGATCGAGGCCATCCGCTCGCGACAGAATTCCTACACGCGTCTTGACGGAGTAGCCCAGCTTCGCTCCGCAATCGCCCGCAAAATGCGCGACTACAACGGCGTGACTGCCGACCCAGAACGGGAAATCGTCGTGACTGCCGGGTCAACCGGAGCCTTCTACTCGGCCTGTCTTGCGCTGCTCAATCCCGGAGATGAGGTCGTAGTCTTCGAGCCGTACTATGGATACCACGTGAACACACTGCTGGCGCTGGATTGCGTGCCTGTTTATGTCACAATGCATCCGCCTCGGTGGATATTCAGCCGCGAGCAGTGCGAGCAGGCAATCACGCCGAAGACTCGCGCCATCATTCTCAATACTCCAGCCAATCCTTCAGGGAAAGTTTTCACGCGGGAGGAGCTGGAGTTCATCGCCGATCTCGCGATTCGCCACGACCTGTTCGTTATCACCGACGAGATCTACGAGTATTTTCTCTACGACGACAACGAGCACTTGAGTCCGGCTTCTCTCCCCGGAATGGCCGACCGCACGATTACCATTTCAGGATTCTCGAAGACCTACAGCATCACTGGATGGCGCATCGGCTACGCGGTCTGCGATGCGCGCTGGGCGCACTCTATCGGTTATTTCCACGACCTCGCCTATATCTGCGCGCCTTCGCCATTTCAGCATGGCGCAACGGCAGGTCTTGAAGAACTCACGCCGGACTTCTACTCAAGCCTTGCGGATGAATATCGCGCAAAACGCGACCTGCTTTGTACCACTCTGGAACAGGTAGGACTTTCGCCTTCCTGGCCGCAAGGTTCCTATTACGTGCTGGCCGATGCTTCAACCCTGCCGGGCAGCAATAGCAAAGAGAAAGCCATGCACCTGCTCTCAAGCACCGGAGTAGCCGCCGTTCCCGGAGAGGCGTTCTTCAGCGGAGGGGGCAAGAACCTGCTGCGCTTCTGCTTCGCAAAGACAGACGCCGACCTCGAAGAAGCGTGCCGTCGGCTTTGTCGGATGTCGGTGGCGGTTGCGAAAATGAAGTCGTAACAGAGCCTTCACGATTTGCCCGTGAGTTCCGGAAAGAGTGGCCGCAGGTGGCTTATCTGCTGCCAACCTGCTCCCGCTGGGACAGGCGCGACCCTCAAATCGTCGAAGAACTCATCCAGAGCCGCGGCCCTTTCCTCTGCCAACGGAGGCGAGCAATAGTCTTCCTCCTCCCATGTGGCATATCCATCCTCGCGAAGCCGAGCGTTCCGGAGGGAATAACTGAGTGCCGAAAGGCCGCATTGACACGTACGCGCCCTTGCGCAGATTGTCTAGAAGCTCTTCCATGAGGTCGGAGTGCGGTTTCGCGCTCACCAGGTAATGTGCCATGTCGTTTCCTGCTCATTGGATGCGACTGCCCGCTCAGCGATTCGTCATCAAGTGCTCAGACGCGTCAGTAGAATGCCGCACACACACTCTGGCCTTGAATCAGTCGCTCCGCCGACCCGGCCGGATGGCGACGGCATCTTCTGGCTGGCTGACCAAGGCGGAGTAGCCGATATACTGATTGTTAGTTCTACCGAAATTCCAGCCGATGCTGATCGCGGCTGCCGACATTGCAGCAATTCAGTTGAACCTGACGAGATTGAGAACTCACCGCATGGTGGTTTACCCATCGGCTACCGCGGACGGTACTGACTCTAATTCTAAGTCGTCGCCGTTCCGTTCGTTGGTTCTAGCCGAGCGGCACCGGCTGGTGCGCCACAATCGTAGATGCCCCGAGGTCCTCGTTGAAGCGCGTATGAGCGGACGCATACTGTGCATAGGCCTCGCGTTCCGTGGCCCATGCTCGAAACGTTGGCAGCATTTTGAGGCCGGCTTCGTAGCCGACCTTCACGATTCCGAGTGCTTTCTGAAAATCATCGAAGGCGTACGCGCTTACGTCGGGTTCGATGAGCAGATCGGCGTGGGCTTGCCACAGGCAGTTCATATTGGCTTGCGCGATTGAGAAGCACTGGCCGATGACTTCCAGCACATGACGGGGACTCTTCTGGACCCAATGTGCGCCAAAGAAGATCGCCGCCACTCGGTCGGCGCCCATATCTTTGACCGGCTTGGCCGGGACTGCATGGGCGAGCAAGCCGTCCACCATCAGCCTGCCGCGAACATTTACCGGAAGAAATACGCCGGGATATGCGCAGCTCGCGCGCACCGGATCGATTAGGTCTCCTTGGGTGAAAACGATCGGCTCTCCCGTAAGGAAATCGGTTGCCGTAACCGCCAGGGGAATGCGCAGTTCCTCGAAGGTCTTTACCTTCAAAATGCGGTGCAAAAAGCCGATCATACGGTCGTTCGTGCAGAGACCAAATCGGGAAATCGTGTAGCGGGCAAAGTCTTTGAAGCGGACGATGGCGGCGATCTCTTCGAGCTCCTTGGCTGAGACGCCGCTGCAATAGGCTGCACCGATCACCGCGCCCACGCTGGTGCCGGCGATGAAGTCGGGGATGATCCCTTCCTCTTCCAGTGCTTTCAGAATGCCGACATGAGCGAGGCCCCGCGCGAATCCGCCGCCCAGGGCGAGTCCAATGCGACATGGTTTGGGAGCGTCAATACGGGGCTGATGCGCGCTCTTTACTTCACGTGCCAGAGCTCGCACGGACTTATGCAGGCCGTCGAAGAGTTTCACCGGGGCACCTCGCCCAGGCCGGCCGGGCCGCCTCGGGCTGCGGCTTAACGCCAGCGCTATTCGGTACATACGATGCTCAGGTGTCATAAACAAGATGCAGCTCTGATGCAGCTTTTCAGGGTTATTTCGGAGGCAACCTGTGTACACGGCAGGTCTGGCCGTGTGCGGGCAGAGGCTTGGCTCGACTACAATTTCGGTATGAAGTACCTGTTTCGAGTGGCGCTGTTTGGCGCATTCATCTCCTGGGGTGGACGAGCCTCCGCGCAGCAACCAGCCAGTCAGGGGCAAAGCAAACAGCAATCTCATCCCTCTGACACTGTCCCGAGATCTGATTCCGACCAGCCGAATGAAGCGCCGCCTCTGTCTCCAAATGAGAGTTCAAGCAAGCAGACGCAGATTGACCTTGCTCCTCCGCCCGATGACGCGGCCAAGCATCCGAACAGCGAGATTCCCGAGGTAACCGAGATGCATACCTGGAATCCGCATAAGGCGGAGAAGGACATCGAGGTTGGCGAGTTCTACCTGAAGCGTAAGAACTATCGCGCTGCGGAAGATCGTTTCCGCGAGGCTCTCGAATACAAGCCGGGAGACGCCGTCGCGACCTACCGGCTCGCGGAAGCACTCGACGGATTGGGCCACTATCCCGAGGCGATCAAGAACTATCAGGAGTACCTGAAGATTCCTTCCAACGAGAAGTTCGCTTCCGACGCCAAGAAAGCCTTGGCACGGCTGGAGAAGAAAGAGTCCGCGGAAACGAGGTAGGCTATTTCGCAATCGGGATTTTGTGATCGCGAAGGCGCCAAATCGGGAAATCGCGAAACTTTATTTCTCCACCCTGACGAACTCATTGGTGGTGGCGTTCACTGCCACGCTGAGATCCGGCTCATTCGAATTCTTGCCGTAGTTCACATGCCAGATCAGCATCTGCCTGCGCGGTTCCCAATTCAGGCTGAAGTTTACCGGCATCTCTGGATCTTTCTTCAGCAAGGCTGCTCCGCCATGCTTCTGGGCAGTTTCCAGCGCCTGATTGGAGTCCATTTTCAGGTACACCAGGTCGAAGGGAGTCGTGGAAGTATTGCTCGGACTGAAGCTATCTTCACTACCGGGATTGATGCCGGGACTCGGAGCATCCGGTCCTGTCAATCCCGACCACATGTACGTCTTCATCGACTGGCGCGAGCGTGAGCCGAACAATCCGCGCCATACCGCAGACTTTCCGTCGTGGCCCAGCGGGGCATCGGGATTGCCGCCGGCGTTTTTATAGTTCTGCGATTGAAGGCTGATGGGCTGCGTGTCCGGCGCCCAGCCGCGGGAGGTCGTATAAAGACGTTGCAGAGCAACACGTCCCGTTTCAGCCTCGAGCGGTTTCGGTGCGGGCTTCTCCGCGGGGGCGCTGCTGCCCGATGGAGACGACGAGCATGCGCACAGCATTGCTCCCAAGCTAATGGTCAAAAGAATCTTGCCGGTCATGGAGGGTACTATACCTGCTCCTCCCGATTCGCCAACGCACGCAAGTAATGCTTGGTATCAAGATTGCAACTCCGTGTACCCCACGCCAATGCAAATTAAACTTCGACCAACCTGGGGTGCGCGAACATCATTGCCGATACTCACAATCTGAATCGATCACATTCCCGGTAGGGAGGTTGCCAATGCACCCGATCACAGAGCAGATTCACAGCGCAATTGTCCAAGCAACGGAAGGGCTAAGCGACGAGCAACTGGGCCGCCATCCGGAAGGCAAGTGGGATTCAGCTTCCATTTTGGAACACCTCGCCCTCACCTACGGAAGCACAGCTCGCGTCATGGACAAATGCCTGCGTGAAGGACGCCCCTTGGCGACCTCGGCCACGATGCGGCATCGAGTTGCTCAACTGATGGTCTTGGGCTTCAATTACATCCCCACGGGAAGAAAGGCGCCCGAGAAGGTGGTGCCCACCGGCATCGGCAGCAAAGAGGCGCTAGAGCTTATTTTTTCCAATTTGGAGAAGATGGACGAAGCTTTGCGCAGGTGCGAAGAGCAGTTCGGGAGCAAGAAGAAGATAGCTGATCATCCAGTGCTCGGCCCAATTCCCATTTCAGGATGGCGCAAGTTTCACCTGGCGCACACGCGTCATCACATGAAGCAGATCCGCGAGCGTGCAGGAGGTGCGGATCCCGTCGGGCAAACAGCAACGGCTCGGTAGTCCATAGCATTCGGGAACGGCAAGTTTTTTAACAATCCAAGCTTTGAATTAGCAGTTGTCATCCCCCTCAGCGCCGCTATGGACACTTATCTAGTCGCTCTGGTTTGCGCTGAGGGGGATCTGCTTTGGACAGGCGTACACAACAGCAGATCCCCGCGGGCGCACACCAAAGCGCGGAGACCGACGCTGATTCGCGGCGCCCGCAGGGATGACAATGCCGGAAAAACGGGAAGCCGGTATTTGCGGAAGGTGCGAACTCTTACTCGTACCGCAACGCCTCCATTGGATCGATGCTCGATGCGCGCCTCGCGGGTACGAGGCAGGCAAGGGCGGCGACTGCCAGCATCAGGAAGCTCACTGCCAATAACACGATCGGACTGCGCGAGCTGCCTTGAATCCACGTCGATAGCACTCGATTCAGCGCCAAGACCGCGACTAGTCCCGTCAACACTCCTAATCCAACGCTCGTGGCCGCCGACTGAAATACCATCAGCAGCACATCTTTTCTGAGTGCGCCGAGCGCAATGCGTATTCCAAACTCTCCCGTGCGCTGGGCCACGGAATAAGAAACGACGCTGTATAGCCCAACTGCGGCGAGTCCCAAAGCAAGTGCACCAAAGATGGCGAAGAGAAACGCGATCATGTGCTCGCGCGCGTACTCCTGCTGGTTCGTGATCCATTGTTCAAGATTCCTGACCTCATGGAACGTCTGCTGGTCGGGGTCCACGCTTTGGATTTGCACACGAACCTGCCGCAGAATCGAGAGCGGCTCTCCCTGCGTACGAACCAGGAATTGTGTCCACACCGGCATGATCATCGTGTATGGAATATAGAACTCGGGTTTTATGGGCTTACTCAAGCCGTCGTCGCGAACGTCGCCAACGATGCCCACGATCTGCAGCCACGAGTCGCTCTGTGGAACCGTCAGATTAAACGGCGCCTCGCCCTTGAGCTCGGGAACGCGAATCTGGCTGCCGAGAGCGTCCCCATTCGGGAAATACTGATGCGCCATGGTCTGGTTGATGACCGCCAGACGAGCGCCGCGGGAAATCTCGCTCTGGTCGAAGAGTCTGCCTTGCAGCAAAGGAATGTGCAGAACCGGGAAGTACTCAGGACTGACGAAGTTCACGCGCGATCGCTGCTGCTCGACCGAAGGCTTGCCCGAAATCTCAAAGTGCTGCTCCCAACCGTTATCGGGAGGTGTAGCATTCGTCGAAATCCCAACGGCGACGACCTGCGGAAGTGCAGCAATCTTGTTTCGCAATTGAGCGAAATAGTTCGCGCGCGCCTGCCACGTTGTGTACGTATTGTCGTGAATAGGAATGCCAACCGACATTACATTATGCGGATCGTAGCCGAGTTCAACGTGCATCATGTGCACGAAGGTCTGCATGGCTGCACCGGCCGAAGCCAGCAGCAAAAGCGTAAGCGCCATCTGGCCCGCAATGAGCGCCGTGTGCGTTCTGCGTCCCGCCGTGCCTGCGGTCATCTTGCGCGTGCTCGATTGCATGACCTGCGCGATGTGAGGACGCGAGAATTGCAGCGCCGGCGCGATGCCAAAAATGATCCCCGTCAGCAGCGCGAGGCCCGCACTGAAGAAGAGCACCGGCAAGTTCATCTTGATCGCAGCTTCGTGCGGAAACGAGAATGCCGGCAGCCAGTTGACGATCAGCTTGAGAAGACTGTATCCAACGCCGATGCCGAGCAGCGTTCCAGAGAAGGAAAGCAGAAGCGCCTCGGTCAAGAGCTGGCGAATAATTCGCACACGACCCGCGCCGATGGCCGAGCGGACCGCCATTTCATGCTGACGCGCGGTGCCTCGTGCCAAGAGCAGAATGGAAACGTTCCCACAACCAATCAGAAGCAGTAAGAGCACGGCTCCGAACAGAAGGTTCAAAGCTCCGCCCAGCCGCTCCAAGAATTGATCGTTGAATCCTTGAACAGCAACCTTGAAGTGCTCTGGGAAATGCTTTGGAGTTTCCTTTTGAAACTGCTCGATCAGCGGTTGCAAACCGCTGTTCGCAGCCGTGTGCGAAACTCCAGGCCTTAGCGTTATAAGCGGCATCACGCGGCGCGAAGGATCGGTAGTGAACTTCCACGGCAAATAGACATCGCCATCTCCCCAGGTAAAGCGGGGCGGCGCGATTCCGATCACGGTATAGGTTTTGCGCGTTAGCTGAATGGATTTTCCCACCACCGAGGGATCGCCGTTGTAATGGCGTTGCCAGAACTGATATGCAAGAACAGCCACGGGCTGTGGATCTTGTCCTTCGGGCGCATCGCTGCGAAGGATCGCGCGTCCATGCAGCATGGGAACGCCAAAATCAGTGAAAGCGCCTCCCGTGAAGTAGATCGCCGTCACGTCTTCAGGAAGATCGCCGCCGGTCACCGTAAGATTCCACTCGTCCATTCCTTCGGCGCTCTCGATCGGCCCCGCATGGCGAAGTTGCTGCAATTGCGGTCCGGTGACGCTCACCCAATCAGGATTGCCACTGTTATCCCGAAGCACGAGATGAATCCTGCGCTCGACATTCGCGTACGGATACGGATTCACCAGCACCGCATAAATCACGCTGAAGACTGCGGTGGTTGCTCCGATCCCAAGTGCAAGTGAAAGGACGGCCACAGCCGCGAATCCTGGTGAAGTACGCAACTGTCGCAGGGCGAATCGAAGATCCTGTAGCACAGCTTCCATGCCCGTCTCCTGAAGTAATCGGACGTATGCCGCATCATTTAGACCGGAAGTGCAGAAAAACGTTTGCGCCGTGTTTCGTTTTGGGCAGTGCTATTTTGTAAATTCGAGTGGTATCAGGGACGTGAAGCTAAATTTCAGTGACTGTTACTGAGCAGGCTGCAGTGTTCGCTGGTGAACAGCAGTGTGCGAAGCAGCGAATGATGCGATTCGAGTCCTCACCGAAGTTGCTTTTCACTCAGCGACTTACATTGCTTCAGGAGTGGTAACGGAACTGCTCGTCCCATACCTGAATTTGTGTGTTCCGTTGACGCTTGAGCGGAGGCGAGACCGATGAACCTTGAAACTCTGTGGCAGGATTTCCGGCATGGGCTCAGGTTATTGCGCCTGAATCCCGGCTTCACCTCCGTCGCGCTGCTTTCGCTGGCTCTCGGTATCGGCGCAAACACTGCGATCTTCCAATTGCTTGACTCGGTGCGCCTGCGGATGCTGCCAGTGAAGAATCCGCAAGAGTTGGTCGAACTCCGCATTGATTCGAAAACCGGCCGCAGCGGATCTTTTATCAATGGCTACTCGCAGTTCACTTACGCGCAGTGGGAAGCATTGCGCTCGCGGCAGCAGGTCTTTTCCGATCTTTTTGCGTGGGGGCCAGAACGGATCAATCTTGCCTCGGGAGGCGAGGTACGCAACGCGGATGGACTTTGGGTAAGTGGAAACGCCTTCAACGCCTTGGGTGTGCAGCCCATTTTGGGACGCGTCTTTACCTCCGCCGACGATTATCGCGGCTGCGGATTACCGGGAGCCGTGATCAGCTATTCGTTCTGGCAGCGGGAGTACGGCGGCGATCCCGGCGTCATTGGACGCAAGCTGAGCTTGAACAGCCATCCCTTGGAAATCATCGGTGTAACTCCTGCAAGCTTCTACGGAATGATCGTAGGACGCAGCTTCGATGTTGCTGTTCCTCTCTGCGGACAGGCTGCGATCAACCCAGCGGCCGTCTATGGCGACAGCAATGTGCTCGATGTTCCCTACGTGTGGTGGTTGAGCGTCATGGGCCGGCTTAAACCGGGCGTGTCGATGACCCAAGCGACCGCACAGCTCAATTCGATTGCTCCAGCGCTGCTTCATGACACGATCCCTCCCGGATGGGCGGGAGACCGCGCCCACGAGTATCTGAGCTTCCGCTTCAAGATGTTGCCGGCAGGAAATGGCGCATCGAATCTGCGCGAGGATTACAGCACGCCGTTGTGGGTGTTGCTGGGAATTGCCGGTCTGGTGCTGCTTATCGCCTGCGCGAATCTCGCGAACTTGATGCTCGCCCGCGCCAGCGCACGCGAGCGCGAAATTGCGGTCAGGCTGGCAGTCGGAGCTTCACGCTCACGCATTACTCGCCAACTTCTCACTGAAAGCCTGATGCTCGCATCGGTCGGTGCCGTTTTGGGATTCGGCGTAGCCCAATGGGCGAGCCGCTTCCTTGTGGCATTCCTGGGAACGGACCAACAAACCTTATTTCTTGATCTGAAACCGGATTGGTCTGTTCTGGCCTTCACCGCGGGTGTGGCGATGCTCACGTGCATCCTCTTCGGACTCGCCCCCGCGCTGCAGGCAACACGGATCTCTCCTCATGCAGCCATGAAAGCGGGAAGTCGAAGCGTAACCAGCGGACGGGAGCGGTTCAGCATTCGCCGCCTGCTCGTCGTTTCCCAAGTGGCAATGTCGCTGATGCTGCTTTTTGGCGCCTTGCTCTTTACACGCACTCTGCGGAATGTATTGACGGTTGACGCCGGCTTCCAGCAAAGCGGCATTCTCGTCACGCAACTTGATTTCGCGCAAGTGAATGTTCCGATCAACAACCGAGAGGAATACAAGCGTCAGATCATGGACCGAATCCGCGCGATTCCCGGAGTGGAGTCTGCCGCAGAAGCCGTGATTGTGCCGATGAGCGGAAATGGAATCGGGAACAGCGTTTGGATACCCGGAACGGACAAAAGCAAACATGTCGATAGCGCGTTTAGCATCGTCGGGCCGCAGTACTTTAAGACTATCGGTACACCTCTGCTCGCCGGCCGCGACTTCAAAGAAACGGATACCGCCACTTCGCCGCTGGTTGCGGTCGTGAACGAAACATTTGTGAAGAAACTTGGGCTTGGTCCTAATCCGATCGGAAAAGTATTTCGGCGGGAAGCAACTTCACACGAGCCAGAAGTCGATTTCCAGATCGTCGGACTTGCGAAAGATACAAAGTACTTCGATTTGAGGGAACAGAACTGGGCAATCGCCTATCTGCCGGTTGCGCAGAGTCATCTCCACGACGCCGGTATTCAGTTCGTTCTGCGCTCAGCGGCGCCGATGCCCAGCATCACTTCACAAATAAAGAGCACGGTTGCCGAAATCAGTCCTGCAATTGAAATCAATTTCCAGAGCTTCCAGCGGATGATCGGCGATTCCCTCCTGCAGGAGCGCCTGATGGCTACACTCTCCGGCTTCTTCGGATTCCTTGCTGCACTACTGGCAACAGTGGGACTTTATGGCGTGATCTCGTACATGGTTGTGCGGCGCACCAGCGAGATTGGCATCCGTATGGCTTTAGGAGCAGATCGTGCGGGCATTATCGCGATGATTCTGCGTGAAGCCGGAACGTTGCTCGGGGCAGGCATCGTAATCGGGCTGATCTTGTCACTTGTCAGCGCGAGGACAGCGAAGTCGTTACTTTACGGACTCACGTCATATGACCCCATCACCCTCATCGCAGCGGTTCTGTTGCTCGCGATCGTAACGGTCGCCGCCAGTTCACTGCCGGCGCGACGAGCTTCGCATCTAGATCCTATGGTTGCGCTCCGGGAAGAGTAGCAGCCGGCCGCCAGGAACACAGTGTAAAGCGGAGCTCTTGGTGAACGAGCTTCGATCCCGAGGAATGTTGGGCTCAGCGAGTCTACACAGCGTAATGGAGGCCGTCACTGTACCGACGCGATTTCAGTCTTTTCGACCAAATTCGCTGCCAGTTCGTCAAACACCGACACTCGATTCCGTCCCGCACGTTTAGAGGCATACATCGCCTGATCGCAGGCCTGCACCATGGTATCGGCGTTGCGCTTCCCATTACAGGAAACAGTTAAACCCAAACTCGCCGTAACATGAATTGACTTCCCGTTGCATTGCACCGGTTCTTCTGAGAGTGACAAGCGAATTCGCTCCGCAATCTGACGGGCTGAAACCAGGTCGCACTGCGGTACCACGACTAGAAATTCCTCGCCTCCGTATCGTCCGCAGGAATCGTAAGGACGCAGAATCGAAACCACGCGGCGAGAGAACTCGCGCAGAACGGCGTCGCCGCACTGGTGTCCATAAGTGTCGTTGATCTGCTTGAAGTGATCGACGTCGAGCATGATGGCTGCCGTACAGCAGTTCTGGCGTCGGTTGCGTTCGATCTCGCGGTCGAGAATGTGCAGAATTTCGCGATGGTTATATAAGCCAGTGAGCGAGTCGTGGCGCGCCTGATAGCGCTCGGCATCCAGAGCCTCAGCGAGTCGCCGCTGCACCGCGAGAATTCTTTGGGCTATAACGATCTTTGCCTGGAGCTCATCGGCATCGAGCGGCTTGCGTAGATAATCGTCTGCGCCTGCGTTCAAACCCTCGAGCAGATCTTCGCGTTCGCGCCGCGCAGTGAGCAGGATGAGATACGTGTAAGCCCGCTCCTTCTGAGCCCTGACGCGACGGACCAGTTCGATTCCCTCGCAACCAGGCATCATCCAGTCGAGCACGACGAGCGACGGCGCTTCTGGTTTTTCTAATTCTTTCCATGCTTCATTTCCATCACGCGTTACTACCACTTCAAATCCCATTTTCTGCAAGAGACTCTGAAGGAGTTTGCGCGAGAGCGCTTCATCGTCCGCTATAAGGATGCGATTTGGCATCTTCGGTTCTATTTGCCCGCTGAGATGGTCTTCTTTAATCTGGGCGGGCGATCAAAATGCGTACAGAGCTGCGTGGCTCTACGACTCTATCGGCGCTTGATTCGCAGAGCTTTAACCTATCCCGCGCCGGATGGGCAAAAAGCCGCTGGATAAAGTTTCCTTCTTCATAAGCCGATAAACACATTGGATATCGGCACATCCGCCGAGAACCCACGCCCAATGTCAAATCGGCCCAAGTTCCAATACACGTTGATCCACGTAGTCGGAGCGCTATTGTTCGCACTAGTCGCAACCTCAGGTTTGTCGGCTCAAAACTCCGGCAGTGATCTGAGCGATCTGTCGCTGGAAGACCTGCTGAAGGTTCACGTCACCTCAGCCGCGAAAAAAGAGCAACCTATCGGAGACGTGACCGCTGCCATCTTCGTTATTACTGCGGAGGATATTCGCCTGTCAGGAGCAGAGAGCGTTCCGGAACTCTTGCGTACAGTTCCGGGGATCGAAGTAGCACGCATCAACTCGAACTCCTGGAGCGTGACGGCTCGCGGCTTTAGCTCGAAATATTCCGACAAACTGCTCGTCCTGCTCGACGGACGCAGCATCTATGACCCACTCTTCTCCGGCGTCTTTTGGGACATGCAGATGCCCATATTGGAGGATATAGAGCGCATCGAAGTGATTCGCGGCCCTGGCGGCACGTTGTGGGGAGCGAATGCCTTTAATGGCGTGATCAACATCATCACCAAGGATGCTAGCCACACTCAAGGCGGACTCATTACCGCGGGCGGAGGAACCGATCTCCAGAGCCGCGGAGCCGTTCGGTACGGCGGCGCTCTAGGGAAGCGCGGCAGCTATCGTTTGTTCGCACAGCACCAGCGGTACGCTCCATCGGTCGATGCGAATGGAACCGAGCAACCCGATGCATGGAGCACGTCGAACGGCGGTTTCCGCGCCGATCTGAATCTCAGTCGCAGAGATTCACTCATGGTCTCTGGCGAAGCCATGAAAGGCGCTGAAGACGCCGTCACCCACGGACTCGATACTGAGACGCTCACTCCCATTACTTATGCCGACAGGACCAGAATGGGAAGGGGCTTCTTCTTAACGCGATGGACGAGAACCCGCAGCGAGGACTCCAACTCGCAGCTTCAGTTCTATTACAACCGCTCGCAGCGTAACGTGACCAGCGGTGACGAGCACCAGGACACATTTGATATCGAGTACCAGCAACGCGCTCGCGTTGGATCGAGAAACGATCTGGTCTTCGGCGCGGGTTATCGCTTTCTGGCGGTGCGCGAAATCTCAGGACCGTTGTCGTATGTAGTTTTCAATCCCGACCGCCGTTCTCTTTCGCAGGCAGACGTCTTTGCGCAGGACGAAATCAAAATCGTTCCCAACCATCTAAAGGCCACCGCCGGCATAAAAGTCGAACGTGATCCTGTCACCGGCAACCTTGAACCGCAACCAACAGGTCGGCTGCTCTGGACGCCGAACGCAAAGAACTCCTTCTGGGGAGCGGTTTCAAGAGCTGTACGGCTGAATAGCCTGGGCGAAGATGACGGAATCATCACGCTTCCCGGTCCCTCTTCGTCTCCAGTTCCCGTGGTGATCAACATCGGCGGCGGAACACATGATTCGGAACATCTGCTGGCGTACGAATTCGGATATCGCTCGCAGCCAGTCAAGCGCGTGGAGTTTGATGTTGCGAGCTTTTACAACAGATATGCCCTGCACAGTGAACAGACCGGTTCGCCGTTCCTGAGTCTCATTCCGGTACCACACATGGTGGTGCCGGTTACCTATGAAGACGGAGGCAGGGGAGACGGACACGGTGTGGAATTATCCGCCACGTTCCAGGCTAGCGACAGACTGCGACTCACAGGGGCCTACTCCTGGCTCAGCCTTGAACTAACCGATGGCCAATTTAATTCTGCCACTTCCTTTCTTGCTTCGCCGATGGCCGATCCGCGAAACCAGGCGAGTGTGCGTGCTTCGTACACATTCGCCAAGTCGGTCGAGAGCACGGCGGAGATGCGCTTTGTCGATCGCATTCAGGCATCGCAAGTGCCCGGTTACCAGGAACTCAACATGCAAGTGGCTTGGCACGCAGCCGAGCACGCAACGCTCAGCATTCACGGAGAAAACCTGCTGCACGATAAACATGCGGAATTCAGCGCGAACTCCGGAGGACAGTTCATCAGTTCATTAGGCGGCAGCTCTGGATACGCGAGCCGGGCGGTTTTCGGAAAACTTACGTTCACTTTCTAAGTCGCTCCCCAAATGCACAGAATTCTCAGTTTCGTGAACAAGCTCGCTCGGCTGATGAAGCCGCTGACGCTCCGTGCAGCCAAGCATTACGTAGTCGTGATTGCGTTGCTGCTTCCGATGAGCGGCTTTGCCCAGACTTCTGCTTCCGAGGCGCAAGTAAAAGCAGCGTTCATTATCAACTTTGCAAAGTTCGTCGAGTGGCCGAATCTAGCGAACACGAATTTTCGCATTTGCGTTCTGTCGAAGAACGACACCACGCTGCAGGAGCTTCGCCGTATGGCGGAAAACAAATCCATCGACGGCCATCCGGTCGAGGTACACACGGTGAGCGGCGCAGCAGATCTAGCCAGTTGCGAAATGCTGTTCGTGCCACGCTCGCAGCAGAAAGATTCGACGGACTTCATCCATTCCTCCGCACCCATCCTCACGATCGGCGAATTCACCGGCTTTGCTGAAGAAGGTGGGATGCTGAATTTAGTGACCGACAATGATCATGTTCGTCTGCAGGTAAATCCCGACGCCGCGCAGGCTGCTGGATTGAAAATCAGCTCGCGGTTGCTTGCCATTGCCCAGGTCGTTCACACGCGGAAATAAGCCATGAGCCTGGTATCTCGCTTTTCGATCCGGCACAAGCTGATGTTCATCGCAACGATGACGAGCTGCGCGGCTCTACTGCTGGCGATGATCTTCTGTGGCTTTTACGTGGTGCAGAGTTTTGAAACGACGATGCTCCACAACCTGTCGGTAGAAGCGAAGATCATCGGCTCCAATAGCTCCGCAGCGCTTACGTTTTCTGATGAGCCCGCCGCCGGCGAGATGCTTGCCTCGCTATCTTCCGAGTCTCACATCGCAGCCGCCGCGATCTACGACAGCGATGGAAAGCTCTTTGCCGAATATGTTAAAGACGGAGCCGCCGCCGATCTCATCCCTGCTCGTGCGCCGGCAGAGGGATCAAGGTTCGATCGCAAATGGCTTGTACTTACCGAGCCAGTGGTACTGAAAGGCCAGCGCCTTGGCAGCGTCTATGTCCGTTCCGATTTGGGAGCGTTGTATCAGCAGCTTCTGCGATATGCAGGCATCGCTCTCGCTGCCTTGTTCAGCTCGATGGTCCTCGCCGGCTTGCTCTCCGGTAGATTGCAGAAGCTGATCTCCGGCCCTCTGCTGACGCTCTCATGGGCCGCTCGCAGAGTCTGGCTGAATAAAAATTATTCCATTCGCGTCGAGAAACAAAGTGACGACGAAATCGGGTCGCTCTTCGATGTCTTCAACGAGATGCTCGAGGTCATCGAGCGCCGCGATCGCGAGGTGAACCAGCATCGCGATCGCCTGGAAGACGAGGTGAGACTCCGAACCAAGGAGCTTTCGGCCACGAATGCCAATCTCGCCATGGCCAAAGAGCGTGCGGAGGCCGCGAGCAAAGCCAAAAGCGACTTCCTCGCCAACATGAGCCACGAGATTCGCACGCCGATGAACGGCATCATCGGTTTGACGGAGCTCGCATTGGAGGGCGAACTTTCCACCGAGCAGCGCGAGTTTCTGCAACTGGTGAAATCATCTGCGGATTCGCTGCTTGTTGTCATCAACGACATTCTGGATTTTTCAAAAATTGAGGCGGGAAAAATCGAGCTCGATCCAACGCCGTTCTCTCTCGAAGACGAACTTGCCGACTGGATCAAAGCTCTGGCTGTTCGCGCTCACGTGAAGAAGCTGGAGCTTGCCTACGAGATTGACCCCAATGTTCCTTCGCACATCCTCGGTGACGCTACGCGAATTCGGCAGGTGATCGTGAATCTTGTCGGAAATGCGGTCAAGTTTACTGAGTACGGGGAGATCGTCGTCCACGTGGCGGCTGAAACCATCGACAAAGATTTTGTTCAGTTGCACTTCTCCGTACAAGACAGCGGCATCGGAATTTCTGCCGATAAGATCTCGACCATCTTCGAGGCATTCACACAAGCCGACAACTCCACGACCCGGAAATACGGTGGTACCGGTTTGGGACTGACCATCTCTTCTCGGCTGGTCAATATGATGGGCGGCCGTATCTGGGTAGAGAGTGAGGTCGGGAAGGGAAGCACCTTCCACTTCACCAGCAACTTTGGAATTGTCGATTCCGCCGCGATCGAAGCGCGCGAGCAGATGTTTTCTGCACTGCAAAGCCTCCGCATCTTGGTGGTGGACGACAATCACACCAATCGGCGCATTCTCGAAGCCATGCTGAGACGTCGCGGTATGGAGGTTGTGTCAGTCGAAGGAGCGGCGGCTGCGCTGGCCGCCGCCGAGCAGGCGCAGCGTTCAGGCGAGCCGTATCAGCTCATCGTCGTCGATTGCCAAATGCCTGAAATGGATGGCTTCGAGTTGATCTCGCGACTACGCGCGACTCCCTCGGGCTCGGCCGCCGTGATCATGATGCTCACTTCCGCTGAGCACTCCGAGGATGCCGCGCGCTGCCGCGAACTGCAGGTACATCGCTACCTGATCAAGCCGGTAAAGCAAAGCGAATTGTTCGACGCCATCGCGCGCGTCAGCGGCGCAGCTCCCTCGCTGGGCACCCCCGCAGCCGCGAAACGCGCTCGCCAACAGACCGCACACATTCTCGTTGTCGAAGATAACCCTGTGAACCAACGCGTAGCGAGGCTGCTGCTGGAGCGTATGGGACACAGCTCGCTGCTCGCAGAAAACGGAAAACAGGCACTGGAAATGCTCGGGCGCGAGCAGTTCGATCTCGTCCTGATGGATATCCAGATGCCCGAAATGGGAGGATTCGAAGCTTCGCAGCGTATTCGCGCAATGGAGCAGGGAACAGCTCGGCACATTCCCATCGTCGCCATGACGGCTCATGCCATGACTGGCGATCGCGAAAAAGCATTGGCCGTCGGTATGGATGACTATGTGACCAAACCCGTGGATCGCAGGCAATTGGCGCGAGCCATCGATCGATTCCTTCGTCCTGAAATGGGAGAGCACGAAACTGTAAAGAAGCCGTCGCTTACCTCGTCGTCAGCTTCCACCTTTGATATGCAGGGCATGATTCAGCGCATCGGCGACGAAGAAATCGCCCGGAGCATACTGGCCGATTTTCTCGTGGAAGGCGAAAGCATGATCGCGGATTTGCGCAACGCCATCGCCGCCGGCGATCCCGATCAGATGCGCTTGAACGCCCACAGCTTGAAGGGCGCCGCGCTCACGATTGGCGCGTCTCCGCTCGCCGATGCGGCCTTCGCCATTGAAACCATGGGGAACAATCGCGAGCTTCAAAGCATCGATGCCGCGATGCAATCGCTGGTGGCGCGTTATAACGAGCTGACGCCGGTTCTACGGAAGGCGCTCGAAACCTGTCCGGCGTTGGTGCAGTAAGAACCGCAAGCGAAGAAAGCTCGGCATTAAGCTTCTCTGATAAATTGCTTCCCCAACGCGGGCTGCTTCCGAAAAATACTCAAGCTTCGCGGGAAATTGCAGCGATTTCCCTGAGATTCATTTAGCTAAGTACCTGCTATTCTGACTCTCTCGTATGCGCGCATTCCTCGGATTCATTTGCATCGTCGTCATCATTGCCATTATTGGTCTCTTTGCTTTCTCGGCGACTCCGGTTATCACGCTGCCGGCGTCGCTGAGCACCGTCGGACAGGCGACTCCGGTCACGGTCCAGATCTCAGACGCTCATGGCTTGCGGCGCGCCGTCGCCTGGATCGAGCAAGACGGCAACCGCTATAAGCTCGCCGATGTCGAACATCCAAGTCATCGCCTTCGCTGGCACACCGACACGGCGGAACATACGCTGAATTTCGCTGCAGGATCGAAGAGCACGCCACAGCTCAAAGACGGCAGCGCGCGCCTGATCGTCGAGGCTACCTCGAACGACTTTCGCGGAAAAACCGTGGAAGCAGCGCGCGATGTGACTGTGGTTCTGCAGCCAGTGACCGTGAGCGTCGATTCCGACCAGCACTATCTTTACGTCGGCATGGCCGATTTAGTGACGTACAACGCAACGGGGCACCCCACTGCGTCAGGCGTTCGTGTGGGCGACGAGACCTTCCGCGGCTGGCCGATGCCCGGCGGAAAACCAGGCGAGTTCTCTCTCTTCGCGTTCGCCTGGAACATGCCGCCCGACACCATGCCCATCGTGTATGCAGTCGGTCCAGGCGGCGACGAGGCGCATGGCGCGATTTCCGTGGTGTTCCCAAAACGGGAGCAGCCGCGCTATCGCGTGCGCGATATCCAGGTTGACGATAATTTCATGCAGAAGGTCGTGACCGAACTCGATCCGAATGGCTCCGGAGATCCCGTGGAGCGCTTCGTTCGCATTAACAGCGAGATGCGGAAGGCGAACAATAAGACCCTTGCCGACTTACAAAATAAGACGGAAGCGAAATTTCTCTGGTCGCAGCCCTTCCAGCAGCAGCCGAATACCAAAGTCGAAGCCAACTTCGCCGACGTCCGCAATTACATCTACCACGGCAAGAAGATCGATCAGCAGACCCACCTCGGCTACGACCTCTCGAGCACGGCGCATGTAGGTGTACAGGCATCGAATGACGGACGCGTCGTTTACGCGGCGCCGCTTGGAATATACGGCAACTGCGTCGTCGTGGATCATGGGTACGGACTGCAGACGATCTACGGCCACATGAGCGAGATCGATGTTCACGAAGGCGACATGGTCAAGCGCGGCCAAGTCATGGGCAAGAGCGGCATGACCGGCATGGCCGGAGGCGACCACATCCACTTCAGCATGCAGCTAGATGGCGTCCAGATCGATCCGAAAGAATGGTGGGACGCGCACTGGATCAAAGACCACATCGCACGACGCGTTGACCTGCCGGCGAACACACAGTAGCGGCGTTTGGGTCATCCCTGGCCATCAACCTCAAACGCAAGGTGCTTCGGCATTCGCCTCAGCATAACAAAGTTTTTATTTACTTCACGTCTTTTATTTATCTCACACGTTGTCATCCTGAGCCAAGGAGCGAAGCGACGTCGGCGAAGGACCTGCGTTTGCTTTTGCCGTTGTTTTGACGTTTCGTGGCTCCTGCTCCAACCCCAGCGGCGCGCTTCGGGCGTGCACCGGCGCTAATGCCCGGTTTTGTTGCTGCTTATAAACGCACGGTCCACGGCGCGCCCCGAGACTTAAGTCGCGGGCTGCGGTTAAAGCCTCACGGCAAGTTCACCAGCCCATTCCGAATCGCATAAACGACTAACTCCGCCGTCTTGTGCAGCCCCAGCGCGTTCATGATGTTGGCTCGATGAACGGCGACGGTGTTCACGCTAACGTCCAGTTCACTCGCGATTTCCTTGTTTGATTTGCCCATCGCGATGAGCTGGAGGACTTCGAGTTCGCGCGCGGTGAGCCCCGCCGTGCGCTCGCCTTTCAGGTTCTCGGCGCGCTTGAGTTGCGCGTCGAGGACAATATCGCCCTCCAACACGCGTCGAATTGCTGAAGCAAGGTCGAGATCCGAGGCATTCTTCAGGATGTAACCGCGCGCACCAGCCTCAAACGACTGGCGTACCAGCGTCTCCTCGGAATGCATGCTGAGCATGAGCACTGCCGTTTCGGGCAGCGATCCCATGATCGTACGCGTGACGTTAATGCCGCTCTCGCCCTGCAGAGCGCAGTCCATCAGAATCACTTGCGGCTTCAGCTTGCGCGCAAGTTCTACCGCTTCGGCGCCGCTGCTGGCTTCACCGGCAACGTGGATGTCGCTCTCGTCTTCGAGCATGCGGCGAAATCCGCGGCGCACGAGAGTGTGATCATCGACTAGCAGAACGGAGATTTTGTTTTTTGACATTTTCGAAGATGTTGGCGGCGTGGTAAGCAATAGGCAATAGACAATAGGCTGAGAAAACTACACTGGACACAACCGGTTTAGCTTATCCGCTTATTGCCTACCGCGATTGCCTACTGCCTATCGCTTCTTGCCTCCCGCCTTTCCGCCGTGACGCGCGGTACCCGCAGCCGCACCAGCGTTCCTCCTTCTGCGGGCTGCGCGAACTTCAATTCTGCTCCGATCAGTTGGGCGCGTTCGCGCATTCCTACGAGGCCAATACCTCGCGAGCCGTTGGTTGATGCTGCGAGTCCGCGGCCGTGATCTTCGATCTCCACCTCCAGCGCATCGGCCAGATAGCGCAGACGAACCCATGCGCGCTGCGCTCCGGAGTGTCTTTTGATGTTGTTCAGCGCTTCCTGCACGACGCGATAAATATGAACGCCGGCGCTGCGCGGCACTTCGAAAGGCTCACCTGACTTCTCGTAGGAGATATTGATCCCGGTTTGGCGCTCGATGGTGGGCAGATACCAATCGAGGCTCTGCTCCAGGCCCGACTCGTCGAGCATGACAGGGTGCAAAGCCTGCGAGAGAGTGCGCGTCTTGTCCAGCGCCGATTGCGCAACCTCCCGGATTTCGCGCAGACTCGCGGTCAATTCGGAATCTGGATTGCGCTTTTCTGCCCTCGTCAGCATTGCTCCCAAGGCGGTCAAAATCTGTCCAAATTCGTCGTGCAGCTCGCGCGAAACGTAGCTCAGAGTCGATTCTTGCGTCGAAATCAGCTTCTGCGCGAGCTCTCCCCGCTGCTGCGAGACGACCGCAAGTTGGCGGAACAGTCCGCGATTCGAGCGAATAATCAATGCGCTGGTGAGCACGATCGCCGCCAGCGTCGCGATCAGGAAGATGTACGCCTGGCGCTGCACCCGATCGTAGATTGACGTGACTCGCTGCTGTGCCTGCTGTTCGCTCTCATTGTTCGCGACGAGAAAGCGCGCAACGGCATTGCTCAAAGCCGCCTGGCGCGGCTGTAAAGACGTGAGGATCTCGTCCCGTGCCTGCGATTCACGGCCTCGACGCGCCAAGTCAAACATCTGATCGACCGCATTCCAGAATTGGGACACAGAGTCGCTCAGATATTGCCGCTGCGCTGCGGTGCGAGTCGCCACCGCAAGCTCCTGTTCCTTCTGCAGTGCGTCGTTCAGATCGGTGCGAATGCGCTGAAGCTGTGGCTGGAAGGCAATCAGCGGATAGTGCTCGGGATTGTCGAGCATATCCCGCATGCTCAGGGCCGCGTCGTTGAGGTTATTTTGAATGCGCAGCAACTGCAGCGAGTCTTTGCGATTGCGCTCGGTGATCGACGTCTGCAGCTCGCGCAATCCCGCGATCTGATGCGTTACGTACCATGAATAAGCGACGACGGCGGTCAATGTAACTGCAAGGCCCAGCAAGCCCGCGCGCCAGATCGCGGAATGAGCTTTAGCCGGAGCAGAAGCCATCTACTTACCCGACAGGGCGACGTAGTACGGCCCCAGATACAGCCGCGCCGAGCCGTCATCCGCAATCACGATCTGCAAGGGTTTCACCGGACGAAGATTGTCCTGCTTCGTGGTTGTAATCTGCGCGACCTCATCTCCGCCGAGGTTATAGACAAAAACAGTGACGGCGTCGCCGTCCTTTTTGCGCCCGAATGCGTACGCGCCCGCGTCAAACGATTTCGATCCGAGCGTAAATCCAGCTTGCGAGAGCAAAACCCCGCTGTACTTCTCCTGGTAAGCCGAGCTGTATCCCGCGGTATCGATCAAGCTCGCGAGAAAGACTTTGCCGTTCGGCAGCGCGACCATCGCCGCATTGCGCTCCTGCGTGGGCACGTTTTCGCCGTCGAGGAACACCGTGGACGGCAGCAGTTGTTTGAGACGTTGTTCCGAAACGGGAGCGATCTTTTGCGCAGCGGCCGCAATCGCCAGCAGGCTTGCGAACACCAGGAGCAGAGATGAAATTCGGGCTTTCATTTGGCACCTTTGAACAGCGGCCTTCCCAATGTCTCTAACGCGCACAGACGCTGCTCGCGAACGTGAGCACAATTTGTAATGGTTTCGGATTACTCGCACGATACTACAAAAACATTATGGTGCGACGGACCGCGCATCGATAAAGTGAGTTCACCCTATCGAATCGAAGCCCGCCCTGCCTGGGGCGGGAATTTTTTTGCTTTTCAGTTTTGAATGGCGAGATTCAACTCGATTGCGTCGAGGACCTCTTCGGCCGAAGCTCCCCGAGTTTGTCATCCTGAAGCGCTTCCGTTGCGCGAAGGATCTCCCGCGATCTGTCGGACTAATTGCTGTCGGTGTGGCTCCTCCACCAAAAACAATCGAGCATTTCGGCAAAAAGCCTGGTAAGTACATTTAAGTCATAAGCAATATCGGAGATCCTTCGCGCAAAAGAAGCGCTTCAGGATGACAGGCCTGGAATCTGACTTCGAGTCCGACTCGAACTCAGACTTCGTGAAATCTAAACCGTCCTCTTACGCAGCTCGCCACTTCCATTCACGGTCTTGATGTCCAGCGTTCGTCCTCCGCTTCCGATGGTTCCATGGACCGAGTGGCGTCCGATGCTGCCTTGCACGGTGAGCGGAAAGTCCGAGTCCAGATGGCCATTCACGCTCTTAAAATCGACCTCGGTGCTTGCATTGGCGGGGAGCTGCAGCTTGATGCTGCCATTTACGCTCTTAAATTCGAGATCGCCCGACCAGTCTGTGCGTCCAAGGCTGGCGTCGATGGATCCATTCACCGTGTTCGCCGAGGCCCAGCTCGACGTCGCAATATGGATGCTGCCGTTCACGCTGGTCGCTTCGACATAGCGGCCCATTGATTCGGCATTGACTTCTCCGTTCACGTTTTTGCCGGTAAAGCGCACGTTGCGCGGCATGCGGATGGAGAAGTCCACGCGCGCGTTGTTGTGGCTGTTTCCAAAATGGGAATTCGAATCGCAGTTGTCGGAATTGAAGAACCCGGGATAGACCGCGCAGATCATTACGCCGTCGTTCAGCTTCATCACCCGGATCTTCACATCCTGCGCGCCCGAGCCGCTCTTGGTCGCTGAGACCTCCACCTGATCGCCGCTCGAAGAGCCATTGGCATCGATATTGCCGTTGATGTCCTTGATCACCAGCACCTGATCGGGCGCCAGCTTTCCGGTCCAGTGGAATTCGCGACCGTTATCCGTGCCCTGGTCCTGGGCGGCTGCAATGCCGGCGACAGCAAGCACGGCGGCGGCAATACGCAAGGTGCGAAGCAGCGAGTTCTTCTTCATCGACAATCCCTCCCCGTCAGAAGACGTGTACGCGGGGCCAAAGTTAGCGGTTCCCGTCCAGCGGGATTTCCACCACGGAGCCACGGAGGACACGGAGAAGAGCTTATTTCGGTTTCTCCGTGTACTCCGTGGCTCCGTGGTTAAATTATGCATTTTCTAGTGCTTAGGTGAGGTTCATCGTACTGATTCGCTCGCCGGATACTGCTAAGGTAATCTTCCTACCTGTCCCCACCAGCAGTTAGAGTCTGCTGCATGGCAACGTTCCCGAAAGTTCACCCTTCAGTTCGAGCTCCAAGGACGACCTTCCCCATCCCCGAACCCGCCGATTTTCGCGTCGAAGACAAGCTGGTAAAAGGCACGCTGCGCCGGCTGTCGATGACCGGCGGCTGTGCATTACTGAAATCGACCGTCAAGAGCGGCACGCTGGCCGAGATCGCGATCCCTACGCCTCTCGGTCCGGTAGTTGGGCTGATCGAGTTCGTCGGCAGCGGCGCAAAGCGGCAAGCAGATGCTGAGTTCGGCTTCCGCTTTGTCGCGTTCGACGACGAACACCACGAACGGCTCAGCAAAGCTCTGCACCAATTCGGATGATCTGAGCCTTAATTTTCACCACGGAGACACGGAGCCACTGAGAAGGCACTTGTGATTTTGTGATCGGGCGAGCTAGTGATTTACCCGACCCGAATTCTCCTCCCCAATTCCTCCGTGTCTCAGTGTCTCCGTGGTGAAAAAATTTTCCCTACTACTGCTTGTGCCTTCCGAATGAGAAACGCCTACCCACGATGCACTTCACAATCAAGTGATCGGTCGATCGCGTAACCCCGACGCCCACCCCGAAGTTAAATTCCCATTTTGGCGAGACGTTCAGGTCGATTGAGGGAAAGAAATCCTGCTGCTGCTCGCGAAACGGATCGAAGCCGCTGAGATTGCCGTAGCTGCCGTAGTACTCGAGGCCGGCGGCAATCTTCGTGGTCACGTCGTAGCTGAATTTGAAATTGGGCGAGAATTCCACGCCCTTGCCCACGCCGGGCCCATGCCATGAGCGGTCCAGGGTCGGATTGAAAGACAGGTACCACGGCCCAAGCTGCTTATCGACGATCGGCCGAATCTCCCATGTCCACGTGTCCGGCGAGAAGCGCGCGCGTTGATATCCGATCTCGTTCGAAAGGCTCACTCCTAGAGGCCAATGCCAGCTCTCGGGCACGCGGACCCGCGGGCGAATGTGGTCGCCCACCCACTCGTAGCCGAAGCCGCTATGTGCGCTGGTGAAGATATAAAACCCGGTTTCAAACCAGTTGGTAAAGCCCTGCGTGATCTCGACCGTCTCGTGGACGGCTCCGGTCGTCGGCTCGGTTCCATCGTCGGCGAAGCGGCTGCCGGGAGCCGCTTTTGTCCCGGAAACCGTGTAGTTGCTGTGAAGCTCGATCATGGTAGTTTTGGGCGGCACCATGTCAGAGCCATAGACCTGAATCTCGTAGTTGCCCTGAGCGTGGCTCGATCTCGGAAGCAGGCAACAGCCAAGAAGCGCGAGCATACAAGCGACTAACGCGAGCGGGATTTGGGGCCTTTGCAGGGAATTTTGCTCCGCCGCCCCAGCTCCCTGCGGCAGGCGCTCTTGTGAGACCGACGGGGCGGGGTGCGGCACGGAGGCATCCGCGCGAACCGGCCAGTAAACGCACAGTTCCAGCACGACCAGCAGGACGAAAATCCGGCACGACCTCAGGCGCTCCCGGAGTTTTCGCCGCCATCGCATGATTGCGCTTGTACTCACAATTCTGTGCTATGACGAAAACCCGGTTCGCGTCAAGGAAAATTTTCGAGCACAAATTTGTGGCAATGCGCGTGCTGAGCATGCAAGCGAATTGCCAAACAGAGAGCAAGTGCGTTGAGAGTAGCGTTGAGGCAACGGATTGGCCGTCCCATTATGGGAATCGAGAGATCGTGCGTCGGATACGAGGGAACAGGCGTAATTCAAAGGGCGGCTTGAGGGAAAGGCCAGGCTTCATAAATCGTCTTCATGAAGTCGAGTATCCAGACTGAAGTCGGAGGCCTCGATCCCAAAGATAGCGTCTGTTTCTTTTCTCGTTTTGCCCTTAGAATCTACGGGCCAGCGAGCCAACCGTTGGTCGGAGGAGAGCTTTGGCCACCAGCACTGAACCGAAGATTCCAGCTACACAGTTTGAGCCGTACGTTCCGCCGGCGACCAAGCTGAAAGAGTTCACTCCGCGCGCGCTGATCCTGGGCTCGTTTTTCGGCATTCTTTTCGGAGCTGTCACGGTTTATGTCGGACTGCGCGCCGGACTCACCGTTTCGGCATCGATCCCGATTGCGGTTCTCTCCATTAGCATCCTCCGAGCCTTCGGCAAATCTACGATTCTCGAAAACAACATTGTGCAGACGACGGGCAATGCAGGTCAGTCGGTAGCTTCCGGCGTGATCTTCACTTTGCCTGCGTTGATCTTCCTCGGATTCAAGCTGGAAGTTGCGCGCATTTTTCTGCTGAGCTTGGTCGGGGGATTGATCGGCGTCTTTTTCATGATCCCGCTGCGGCGGCAACTGATCGTGAAGGAGCACGGCGTACTCACATATCCCGAAGGAACAGCCTGCGCGGATGTACTTGTTGCGGGAGATCGTGGCGGCAGTTTTGCCAGCCGCGTTTTTTGGGGCTTGGGATTGGGAGCTCTCTACACGCTGTTCCAAAATGAAAATCTCTTCGCTGCATGGCCCAGCACGCCGACTTGGGACCTGAAGTCCTATCCCGGCGCTTCGATACGAGCATCCACGACTTCTGAATATCTCGGCGTCGGCTACATCATCGGACCGCGCGTAGCGGGAGTGATTTTCGCCGGCGGAGTTTTCTCGTGGTTAGTACTCATGCCTGCGATTCACTTCTTCGGCGCAGGACTGCCGAGCGCGATTTATCCGGGAACTGTGCCGATTGCGCAGATGTCGCCAACCGATCTTTGGAGAACGTATGTGCGTCCGATGGGAGCCGGAGCAGTAGCAGCCGCAGGACTCATAACACTGCTTAAGACCGTTCCTACGATCGTCTCTGCGCTGCAGGCAAGCCTGAAACAACTCGGCGGCGGCAAGAGCGAGCAGTCGAACCTGCGCACCGAAGATGACCTGCCGATCTGGGTCACAGTCGGCGGATCGGTGCTGCTGATCATCGCCATGTGGGCGTTCCTGACGTTCAAGCCAATTCCCGGAGCGCAGACTTCGATTCTCGCCAATGTGGCGGCTGCGATTTTCGTCATTGTCTTCGGATTCCTATTTGTCACCGTATCATCACGGATTACTGGTCTCATCGGCAGTTCAGCGAATCCTGTTTCGGGAATGACGATCGCAACGCTCATGGCGACCTCAGCGATCTTTCTTGCCCTGGGCTGGACCGCTCCGGCATTCGGCGCTCTGGTGCTCGCGGTCGGTGGGGTGGTTTGCATTGCTTCTTCGAATGCGGGCGACACTTCGCAGGATCTAAAGACTGGCTATCTCCTGGGCGCCACTCCGAAAGCACAACAGGCGGCGCTGTTGATCGGCGTAACCATTTCGACCTTCGCCGTTGGCTACACGCTTACCGGCATGAACAAAGGCCTTGAAGAATTCCGCCCACTTACGAAGCAGATTGACATCAACCACCTGCCGGCAGGCGTCAGCATCGAAGAAAACAACGGCCAGAAGACATTCGATCGCGCGCACTTCAGCTACAAGAATGCTCAAGGGCAGGAAGTCACCAAATCCGGCAGCGATTACTACCTGTTGAACGCGATCAACTCTCCCGAAGTGGCGAACGGCAAGTATCTCTACAATCCCAAAACAGGACAGATTGAAGTTCAATGGATTCAGGGCATCGGCAGTGAACGCGCCGCCGCGCCGCAGGCGCAGTTGATGTCCACGGTGATCAACGGAATTCTCACGCGCAAGCTGCCTTGGGGTTTGGTAATGCTCGGCGTGTTTCTCGTCATTGTGGTTGAGCTGCTGGGAATTCGCTCGCTGGCTTTCGCGGTGGGTGCTTACCTGTCGATTGGGACAACGCTGGCAATTTTTGTCGGCGGAATCGTGCGCTGGATGGTTGAGTCCTCTGCCAAGCGCGCCGGAGAAACGCCCACTGAAAGCGAAGTCAGCCCTGGATCCCTGTTTGCGAGCGGGTTAATCGCTGCCGGAGGCATCATGGGCCTGATCGGGATCGCAGTGAAACTGATCGAGAGCACTGGCAAGCTGCCGGAAAACTTTTTGGCGTGGGGAGCAAAATTTCCTATTACGGCAAACAGCAATATTCTCGCGGTGATTACCTTCGCTTTGCTGGCCGCGTCACTGTATTACTTCGCTCGCAAACCGTTGGAGAATGCGGAACAAATCGAGCACAAGACAGATTAATCCGCACGGCAGCACTACGGTTCCAACCTCGAACGAAGGGCGACCTCCAACGAGCGATGTCTATTGCGGAGTCGTGTCCGTCTTTTGTTCGACCTTGTTCGCGCCTCTCTTTGTAGCGCGAGCGGTTTTGTGGACGCCCTTCTTGGTTCCGCGCTTTACCGAATGAGCAGTTTTCTTGGTCGCATTGGCGGTATCGTGGCCTGCGTTCTTCATATCTTGTCCAGCGGTCTGTGCCATTGCGGGCAGGACCATTGCCAGGCTCGCGGCCAGTGCTAAGTTGCGGAAAATTTTCATGAGCTGTCCTCTGTCCTAAGTTTGTTGCACGTCGATAGCGTGAAGGATGGCCGAGATTACCAGCCAACCGTGAACCCGGACGTCCTATTCCGGACGATTCCTTTGCGCGATCTTGATGAACAGAATCGGCAGCGTGAGCAGCAGAGTTGCCGCATTCGCCAGGATGATGGGCATCGAAGGAAGCAACAGGCCGTAGGTCAGCCAGAGAATCAGCCCGCAGATGAAGCATGTGAGCCACAGCCCCGACATATCTTTCGTGCGCCGAGTGCGCAAGGTTTTCACGAGCTGCGGAACGAAGGAGAGCGTCGTGAAAGTTCCCGCTGCCAGACCGATGATTGTGAAGTAAGCAGGATTGTGCACGCTCACGAAATCAGAGTAGCAGAGCAAATCGCAGCTTTTTCACCACGGAGACACTGAGACACGGAGTTTCTCTTGTTTGTCATCCAACGCTCGTCGGCGAAGGAATCCGAAATAGATTCTTTTCGTGTTTTTGAATTGAGAATGCTCGCACGTCAACGGTCAAGCAGTGAAGAACGAGGAACTGGAATGGAGCCAGCAGCATTCACATGAGTAGGGATTCCTCTCTCCTGCTCACGCGAAAGACAAACGCGTGAGCATTCGCTTGATTTCATAACCACGACGGCTCCAGTCACCCGATACACTTTGTTTGCTTAAGACCAAGAGCTCGGGCGAAAGGAGCCAGTCATGATGATTATAGGGTGCGATTTTCATCCGAGTGGTCAACAAGT